>OOBW01000001.1_pt1 | contig 460247 bp, 350 predicted proteins | sample 1671701 | NCBI WGS metagenome assembly OOBW01 (sample SAMN06348183, study PRJEB24527) | human gut metagenome | biome: human gut; feature: ankylosing spondylitis patient; material: feces | host: Homo sapiens | place: China | collected 2015-10 | reverse complement strand
GAATGTGCAATTACTGCAATAAAAATGATAGATTTTGCTTGGAGTTTACAAAAATAGTCGTATCTTTGCACCGCAATTGAGAAACAAACCTACTCAATGAGAGAATTGAGATAGAATCTTAAGTGCAAAAGGGCAAATACCAGAGTGGCCAAATGGGGCAGACTGTAAATCTGCTGGCTTACGCCTTCGGTGGTTCGAATCCATCTTTGCCCACAAAAAATTGCGGAAGTAGCTCAGTTGATAGAGCATTAGCCTTCCAAGCTGAGGGTCGCGGGTTTGAGCCCCGTCTTCCGCTCTTAGAGAGGATTGATAATCAAAAGGTTATCAATCCTTTTCTTTTATATGAATTCTTTGGAACCCCCTTTCATTATACTATAAATTATGTAATTGTTGGTCTATTGTTGTTCCCCCAAAAACAATAGATATGATAACAATCAAAGCCGAAGTATTAAAAGGCAAACAAAAGAGTGATGGTACGTATAATGTCAAAATCAGAATGACTTATAAGAGAGAAGTCAAAAGACTGCCTACTTCTATCTATGTAAGGAAGGAAGACCTCACCAAGGCATTCAAAATAAAGAATCCCAAGTTTATTAAGGAAGCAAATAATATTGTTAGGCAATATCAAGAATTATGTGCTTCCCTCCCATTGGAAACAGCTAATTACAGCTTAAATGATATAATAGAGTGCATCAAGGTTAAAAATGAAAGAAAGACTACCATAGATTTCATTCAGTTCTCAAAAGAGTGGTTGAAGACTACTCAATTAAAAGGAAAAGCCAACTACCAGACATCTATTAATGCTTTCATCACTTATCTTGGAAAAGAACACTTGAATACAGACCAAATAACTAAAAAGCTATTAAAAGATTTCATGAACTACCTACAATTAAAAAGAGCCCAAAGAATTGAGGAATTAAAGAAACATGGAAAACGAATACCTTCCAACAGAATGCTCTCTTTATATATTGGATGCCTCAGACATCTATACAATGAAGTCAAAAAAAGATATAATGACTATGATAGAAATATCATCTTAGTGCCCAATTCACCTTTTGATAACTTAGAAATACCTAAGCAAGAGGCTACAAGAAAGAGAGCCATACCAGCAGAAGCCATCAAAAAGATATGGGAATTACCTTATCAATACAACAACACAGGAAAAGAGAAGAAATGCCCATATAATTTAGCCAAAGATTGCTTCATTATATCTTTCTGCCTGATGGGAATGAACTCAATAGACTTATACAGTTGCTCTACACTGGAAGGAAAAGCAATCACCTACTACAGAAGTAAAACCAAAGACAGAAGGTTAGATAAAGCCAAAATGAAAGTTATAGTCCCCCCTATTCTTCAACCACTAATGGAAAAATACCAAGACCAAACAAAAAATAGAATATTTAATTTCTATCATACTTATTCAACTGCTGGCAACTTCAATAAGGCTATAAATATAGGACTCAAAGAGATTGGAAAACTTTTGAAAATAGATGATTTGGAGTACTATGCAGCAAGACACTCATGGGCTACTTTAGCAGTCAACAAGGTAGGTATTGATAAATATGCTGTTCATGCAGCACTTAATCACATTGATGAAGCCATGAAAGTCACAGATATATACATTGAAAGAGACTTCAAGATTGAGAATGAAGCAAACTTGAAGGTTCTTCAATATGTATTTGGAAGTGAAGGTTTGAAATAGGCTTAAAAGAATCTCTGTAGTTTATTGGACTATGGAGATTCTTTTGTATTTTTGACTTCTCATAAATATTGAAATGGAGCATAACAAACTAATTGATTGGATGAATGAGAGTGAAAAGAAACTTTTTGCTATCATAGGGAAATACCTTGATGAAGTTAAAGGAAATAATAAAAAGACCACTGAAATATGTCATATTGGTAAGTTTATAATGTTACTTAATGAATCTGTGTCCATATTTAGACTTTCAGAATCACCAGACTGTTTATTAAATACTAATCAAGGAATTATTGGATTAGAACATCAGATAATAGTAAATAAATCTTTAAGAGAACAAGAAGGCTGTTTTGAAACAATCATTAGAAGTGTAGAACAGAATTTATTAGCAGATTCCAGCATACCTAATTTCTTTGCAAATTGTGATATTCTCCCTACAGCAAATTATTCATTATCAGAAAAAAGTGAAGTAATAAAAACAGTAACAAATGTATTTAAAGAATATATAATATATGATAGAAATATCCCTAATCCTTATGTGGAAAATATAAGACTACAGAAATATAGTTCAAAAGGAATAAGTATTCGTTCTAATAGTTTTGGCCCTCCCCTTTCTCCTTCTATTATTAAACAAGCAATTCTAAAAAAAGAAGAGAAACTCGAACAATATATAAGGAACTGTAATAGCCCAATCTGGTTACTATTAGTAACGGGAAACCTTAAAAACAGCTCCTACTATATTGAAGATACTCAGCTGCTCAGTTTTTTTATTCATAGCAAATTTGATAAGATTTATTTATTGGAAGACTTTAAAGGGAAACTATATAGGCTTAAATGAGTAATTTGTATATTTGCTCACTTTGTTATTATATTATAAACTTAAACTAAGTGAGATATGGCAGATACTACCAAATTATATAATACTTATGGTGACTTATATGACACTCCTCAGATTATATATTCAGATTATGGACAACCAGAAGAAATATCACCAGATACAAGAATTGATAGTCTTGAAGGATTATTATATGGGAATTTCTCAAGGTGTAAAGAGGTTCAATGTAACTTTAATCTATCTTTTTACATTGATAAGATGCCACATGGCATAGTAAACAAACAGATTCCGGGAGTAGGTGCTACTACCCTTGAAATAAATGCAAATAGAAATTCAATTATAGTCCTTCCTACAAAAGCACTGGCTTTCTCCAAATGTAAAAAGCACCCCAATACTTTATATATAGGAAGTGAAATAAAGGATGAAAAGGAAAGGACAACAGACCAAGAGATAATAGAGTATCTCCAGAAGGAAGGATATAAGAAGCTGTTGGTAGTAGCAGATAGTTTAGGTAGGTTACTGAAATTAATAAAAGAGGAGAATTATAAAGACTACTTTCTAATGATTGATGAAATAGATGTCCTTCAATCTGATAGTAACTACAGACCTCAACTGGAAGATGTGATTGATTATTATCTATTGTTCCCTCCCAAGAATAGGTGCATGGTTACAGCTACTATGAAAGAGTTTACCAATCCCCTTTTAAAGAAGGAATGTCTATTTCCTATTTCATGGCAATGGGAAAAGAAAAGAAACATTAAACTACTTCATACCAATAACATTATCCAAGTAGTGATAAATGAGATTAAATCTCACCCAAATGAGAAAATATTCATTGCATATAACTCCATCCTACAGATTCAAAATATCATATCTTCTCTTGAAGAAGAAGTGAAAAAGGAATGTGCAATACTATGCAGTGAGGCATCTATTAAAGAAGCTGGAGAATATTATGCAGCCAAACTAGATAGTAATGATGTATTGCCAAATAGAATTAATTTTGCCACTTGTTGCTACTTTACTGGAATAGACATATCAGACAATTATCATCTAATAACAGTATCAGACTCCAGAAGAGACTATTCTATGTTGACCTTAGATAGAATGACACAAATATATGGAAGATGTAGAGGTGAGTATAAGATACTAAGTGACACTATTGTTTATAATACTAAAGATTATGCATTGGTAGAAGATATGAGAACTTATCCAGATTCTCTTGTAAGAAAAGCTAATAAAGTTTTAAGGCTTATTACTGCTGCTGATGACATTAGCCAAGGAGACTATACACTTGCAAACCTATTCTCTATTGTAAAAGAGGCTATAAAGGATAAAGCTCAAGAGAGGATAAGCAATGATGAACCTATAAATTTAATTAGGAGAAACATATATGGTGAGTATGTGCCTGCCTATCTGAATATAGATTATTTAGTTGAGAGAATGGAGTTATATAGAGGGCTATATTTCCTACCTGAGAAGATGAAAGAAGCTTTAGATAAATGTGCCAACATAGCCCAATACAACTCTATAAATTATGATATAAGCCAGCAACAAATGGCTCTTGAAGATGAAAACAAAGCCATACAAGGAGAACTTGCAGATAGTTACATACAAGAGGCTATTACTGAAATTAATACATTGGATGCAATAGGTAGTTTAAATGATAATACTTTAAAGACATGTATTAGGCAGAGTAAAAGAAATAAGAGAATATTTCTTGAGAGATTTGGTAGGCTATATAAGTATGTTGATTTGGATAGCCTATTAAACCAGCTTTGGGAGATTAGAACTGACAATGATGTAGCCTTTAAAAATCTCAATAATGCTGTAATGTATTGGGCTTTAGCAGAAGAACACCCTTTCAAAAAAGCTATAAGGGAGTCTTTTTCTGTAAACCAAACATTATCTTCCCCTGAAATACAAGCTATATTAGTCCCTATAGTCAAATATCATTTGCACAAGGTACTAATGCCCAGAAAGTATATAAGCCTCTTTAAAAGCATGTATAAGACTGATAGACCAAGGAATCAATATGTTATTAAAGGGGAAAATCCTCTACAATTAAAAGAACATAAGGATAGAATTGCTCCAGAAGAGAATAATTTATTAAGATTTTTTAATTTTTAAATCCTGATTATCAATACAATAAGCTATTAAACAATTTGTATAAGTCAATATTTTTTCATATCTTTATATATTCCTTAAAGGAGAGATTGTTTTCTTCTCATATTTATCTTTAACAAAACTGGATTTACAATTGTCTATATTTTATGCGATACTATAATACAGAAGATTAAGGTAGGTATTATAGTATCGCATAAAATATGGACTCATGAAAATAAGATATGAAAAATTATACTGTAGTACCCAATAGAATTAGTAGTTTGTTTTCTCCAAATGATTTATATACTTTAATAGGCTTATACTTTACAACCAACTCAAACTATTCAACTGACTCAACCTATCTCCAAATAGCAGATATTACAAAACAATCCTTTAGTTATATAAAAGATAACTTTATGCCAAGATTAGAAAAAAGTGGTTTCTGCGATAGAATAGAGTTGTTTATTCAAGAAGGACTTAAAAGAAAAAGATATTTTCTGCCACACCCACAAACTAATTTTAGAATAATTCAGAAGGAAGTATTAGAAAATACAGATTTAACCTCAGAAGAGAAAGGATTCATCATTGCATTATATTGTAATACTGTGAATAATTCTTTCAACCTTACTATGTCATGGAAATTTTGGGAAGAAAAAATTAAAGTAAAAAAAAGCACCTTTTATAAAATAAGAAAATCACTCATAAATAAGGGCTATTTGAAAAAACTTGAAGATGTTCCTGAGAATCCAGAAAGTGAAGATTATCCTCGTGACTATATGTTATGTGTATCTTGGTTAGGACATATAAACTATGAAAATTGGTTAGAAATGGCAGCCATAAGTGAAGATGTTCCTAAAAGTATGTATGTTTACAAAGATAAGCAACAGTATTACTACTGTTTATAAGTAGTAATGTATAACTGTTTTTACTGACTTGAAAAAACTATTCAAAATTATTTTTTTATTTTTTTTTTCTTCTGGAGCCATGAGTGTTATGCACTCCAACCAATCACCTACCCCATCACTCAGGGTGGGGATAGTCCCCCCTACAACAATAATAAATTTACAATTATGGAAAGAAACTTGAAGTTCTTAAAGACAATGAGTGTGGCTGAATTTAAAGCACAACACAATGTGGAAAAGATTGAAGTGAAAAGAAATGAACACACTGGCAAGTGTTTCTTTGTTTATGGCTTTGAAACTGGAGCTTGTTCAAGGAAGGTGGAGACTGGAGAGCTGACAATACCAGTCATTTCAGAAGTATGCTCTGCTGAAACTGGAGATATATTCCTTCTGTTACATCAGAAAGGGGAAGGAGGAGCTACTACATTGGCAACTCTATAGGAATTAATAAAAATGCTCCAGAAGGGCAGTTGGATTAATAGTCTGACTGCCTTTGTTATTTTTCTAAATAGTTAATCATTAATAGAATATAGTCATGTTAAAATTAAGAGTATCATCAAAGAAGCAGGCTAAAATAAAACTTGCTCTACAAGGCTGTGCAGGCTCAGGAAAGACCTATTCAGCCTTATTATTAGCCTATGGTCTGACAAATGACTGGACCAAAATTGCCATTATTGATAGTGAAAATGGGAGTGCTGATTTATATGCACACTTGGGAAATTACAATGTATTACCCCTTCAAGACAACTTCACACCTGAAACTTATATTGAAGCTGTAAAAGTGTGTGAGGATGCTAAAATGGAGGTGATAATCATTGATTCTATATCCCAATGTTGGGATAATCTTCTGGAGTATCATGCTAACTTACAAGGCAATTCATTCACTAATTGGCAGAAGATTACACCAAGAATGAATGCCTTCATGCAGAAGATTCTACAATCTCCAAGCCATGTTATTTGTACCATGAGGTGTAAGCAGGATTATGTACTCAATGAAAAGAATGGTAAGATGATTCCAGAGAAAGTGGGGTTAAAAGCAGTCATGAGAGATGGAATAGACTACGAATTTACCATAGTTCTTGATATTAACATGAAGCATCAAGCCATTGCTTCAAAGGATAGAACAAGTCTATTCATGGGTAAACCAGACTTTACTATTACACCCACTACTGGGCAAATAATACTGGATTGGTGCAATAATGGAGTAAACTTGGATATGATAAAACAGAAGATAAATCAGGCTAAAACCATTGAAGAACTTACCTCCATTTATCACCAATACCCTGAATGGTATCAGCAACTTACATCAGATTTCATGCAAAAGAAGATGCAGTTACAAGAAGAGAACAATAAACCTATTATCAACTATAATCCTAATTTTATACATTATGGAAGCAATGCAGTTAATGCCAGTACACAGAACTAATATGTTGATGCAAACATTCAATCAGCCAAAGTTTGAGATTGAAACACCAGTTGAAACTATAGAGGCTGAAATTATCAGCTCCAGAAGGGAAAACAAAAGATTATCTTTTATAGAAGCCAACACCAAAGAAGTCACTATACAGCATCTAAGGGAAGAATGTGTAGTGCCAGTATTCAGCAAGGATAATGAGATAACTATCAGTCACCCTTCATTTATTGAAATGGTTTGGGAAGCTGCCAATCAGATATTCCCCAATGAGAAGATTGAAGAACCAACTATCAGAGTAAGCCATGTCATTAAAGGCAGAACACCCGAAGCTATTCATAAACCAGTAAAGGATTTACTTGAATCAGACAAGACCATTTACTATGAAAGAATGATGTTTTGTTTTGAAATTCCTACTATCCATGAAGATATTGAAGGTAATAGGTTAAATCTTACCATTGGTGGTGTCAGGGCATATAATCATGAGAATCTATATAGCAAGAAAGGTGCAGAAAAGTTCAAGGTATTCATTGGCTTCAAGAACTTAGTCTGCTGTAATATGTGTGTCTCAACTGATGGTTACAAGTCAGAATTAAAGGTGATGAGTACTGCTGATTTATTTAATTCAGTGATGAGGCTATTTCAGGAGTACAACATATCCAAACACCTATACTACATGAGTGCATATAAAGATAGTTATATGACTGAACAGCAGTTTGCACAGTTTTTGGGTAAGAGTAGATTATATCAATATCTCCCAGTTGAACAGAAGAAAAGGCTTCCTCAAATGCTGATAACTGATACACAGATAGGGCTTATAGCCAAGGCATATTACAATGATGATAACTTTGCTCTTCCTGAGAATCAGAGTGCCATATCTATGTGGAATGTATATAATTTGCTCACTGGAGCCAATAAAAGCAGCTATATAGATAACTTCTTGGATAGGTCACTGAATGCCACACAGCTGACAGATGGACTAAATAAGGCTCTGTATGGAGAAAATGAATATTCATGGTTTATACAATAATCTTATATTTCCTATTTCCTTCTGGAGTATTTGCTCTTATTTATCCATTATGTTAGGAAATTCTGTAATGTCGAAAAAACTTGTAATGTACCTTATAGGAATAAAAATAAAAATTCGACACTTCACACTTACTTGGTTATATTTATATAGGAAGTAAGTGAGCAAGGAGTATTTTCTATGGTGGCTGAATGGAGAACTGGAAAACAAGCTCCAGAAGGTAGTTTGGAAGAAAGATTGGATATGAAATGTCTTCCATCCTTTTCTTGTTTTTCCTTCTGGAGTAGCTGGCTGTAGTTGGGTATTAAGGTATTTGAACTGATTATAACATGGAGATAATGATAAAAGGCATTTTGAATATCACTATTGGATTGATATTCATGTGTATAATGGCTAAAGAGAGATAAAGGTGAGTAGCCTTTGTATTGTGTTTATTATTGTTGTAAGCCTCGGTTCCTGCATGGAATTGGGGCTTTTATTTTGAAAAGATATGAGAATCAGAGATATGTAATAGAATAAATGGTACATTTGCCACTGGTGGATATGAAGGTTATTATTACTTTTCCACTTCAAGAGCCTTAATGATAGATAAGAGAATAAGCTCATGCCTATGGTACTAATATGGTCTGAAAACCTATTAAAAGTAGTCTTCGGATGATTGTTTATATGTGGAAAGTCTTAACTTTGCAACAGAAACAATCAAATGATTGCTAATGAAATAGAAGTTTAACAAGACATATTAGATAAAGAAGTGTTTGCTTCTTACTTGTGAAGTCCTAAAATCACCACTTTGAAGACTAACAATCACAGCAGTAAGGGAGTGAATGCTCATACCATCAGGTGTGGGCTTTCCTTGTTTGTGATTGTAGGTGTTGTGGTGATACCTTGGACTCAGCAGGAAAGTACCACACTTTCTTTTTTGTAGTATGGCTACAAAAAGAGTAACAGATGGGTAAAAAAAATATTCTTTTCCAAGAATATGGGAATATTGAGATAAAAGAAGTGGATGAATTATTTTATTTCAGTATCTTATATCATGATAAATGGAGTTTATGTAACACTATCCAACAATCTGAATATGTTGTTGCAGCTGTATGTAGAGGGTTGTCTAAAATATGCTTGACCAATATTAATCAAAAAGATTATTTAATTATTGATGATGGTGTTAGTAATCCAAAGCAAATAAATGATTTCTTATCTATACAATGTGATAGCAACTGTATGGTTACAGCAAAAATGCTTTACCATGCAATATATGATTCTACTAACCAGCTATTTCCCAAAATGAGACTGATTGATATATACTATAATTACAAATAATCATATGGAATTTCCACTAACATTTGGTCTGCAAAAGGCAGGTTTACCACTTATCCTGATGTCAGGAAAAACAAATAACCTTTGTTTTTTGATTGATACGGGTGCTACTCATAACACCTTATTTGATTTTGTATATGAACATTTCAAGAGTGAGTTTAAACTGCTTGAAGGAGCATATAGAACAATGGGAATAGAGGGACACTACAAAGAAACTCCTATCATTGAAGCTACATTCAATTTTGAAGGGAGAGATTATACTTCCACCTTTTCTGTATTGGATGCTTCTGAGGCTATAAGGCAAGTGCAGGATGAAACTGGAATACAGATTCATGGAGTACTTGGTGTGCAATTCCTTATAGAGAATAAATGGATTATTGACTTTAATAAATATCAAATACATGATTAATAATATGTTGAAATGTAACTTACAACCATTATTGACAGTAGTCACTACTTTAATAATGCTGTTTACTACAGTTGAAATAAAATCACAAGTCACTCCTAAATTTAGAGGAATGACTTTTGATGAAATGGCTAAACCTCTTTTAATGGCAACAGAAGCATATAAAGAAGCTGAAAAAGATTTTGAAGAGTACTATGTTAAAGCTATGACAGAGTTGGAAACAAATAATCCTAATTACAAATTAGCATCTTATTATTATGATAAATGTATAGAACTAAATACTCGTTTTAAAGGAACTTTATTTAACTGGGGAGAATTATTACATCAAAAGGGAATCTGCCTTAATTATATTAAAGATATTGAAGCTAACAAGTTTTTTATTACTGCTGCTGAGTGGCATATTAAACAGAAGGAATATTCTAATGCGATTAAAAATTTAGATTTATATTTGGATAATCAATATGATGGAGTAGTCATGTTTCATAGAGCAAGATGTTGGAATATAATAGGTAATAAACAAATGTCTATGAAAGATTATGAAACTATCATAGATAAGGGATGCTCCAATAAAACCATTTTAGCCATGTCATATAATAATAGAGCTTATGAGTTTGTAAAACTACAGAAATACAGTGAGGCATTGCCACTTGTGAATAAAGCTATTGAATTGGACAATACAGTATCTTTCATTTGGGATACAAGAGGTGAACTATATTATCATTTAGGAGAATATGAAAAATGTATTCAAGATATGGATAAAGCTATTTCTATTACAGAAGGAGAAACTGCTTATAGTAATTCCTATTATTATAGAGGATTGGCAAAACTAAAGCTTCAAAAAAAATCAGAAGCAAGAAAGGACTTAAAGAAAGCTGTTAAATATGGAAATATTGACGCACAAAAATATATTGAATAATATTTGCCTTCAAAAGAAAGAACTGTATATTCATATAAAAGATATTGGCTTTGCATTCCTTCTTGACAACAAAATGAAGCATAACCTTATTAATCCTGATTTCTTGAACTTCTTTAAAGAGGAGTATCCTGCAACAGAAGAAGAATATCAAGCTAACCAAATGGCTGTTGAGAAGCTGATGAGGGAAAGTGAAGATGCTTTTCCTATTCTTCCAGAACCTTTGAAACTTTATCATTTCAAAGGTGTATATAGGGAAGTGGGTTATAAGGTGGTTAAGTGTAGTGATAATAAACTCAGAAGGTGTAAAGCTATAAAGTTCAACTTTGAGTATGAAGGACATCCTTATTCTGAACTATTCTTTGTTGATAAGAGTGTTGAAGAGAACTATGCTATTTTAGGCTCTACCTTCTGGAGCAAATGTGATATTTTAAAATAATAGAAATTGTTATGAGAAAGAAACAAGAAACTTAGCATTACTAAATGCTGCTATTGGTATTGTATAAACCTTACCAATGTTGGTCAATAGTTGTTCTATTGACTTTTATAGAAGTAATTAACAGACTAACAATCAAATAATTGAATAGTATTATCAAAGAGCCTTCCAAGCTGAGGGTCGCGGGTTTGAGCCCCGTCTTCCGCTCTTAAGAAAATCAGATAGTTATCGCAAGATTTCTATCTGATTTTTGTTTTTAGAGAATGCTGAATTTAGTGTGGTTTAACCGAGTGAGTTAAACCTGGAAGTCAACCGAATGCCGCAAAGCACAAATTCATGGTTATTTAAATAAGATATTTCTGAGAATATCATCTAACCACGGCTCTTTCATCTTTTCCACAAAAACATCATTCTTTAGTTGAAAAGCCTTTTTGTAAACACTCTGCATTTTCAAATTATAGCGCACCGTATCATAGCGGACTACTGACTGGTAAAATCCGGTATCAACAGCGACAATTTCATTTTCTATTCTCAATGTATCCTCAGCTGTATCGGAAATTCTTCCGGTCTCCATCTGTGCGAATGAAATGCAGCTGCCTCCGATTAGAGCCAATAATGTTACCAATATTTTATTCATAGGCTACCGTTTTCTACAAAGATACAATATTCAAAGAACAAACATCTCTTTTACAAGAAAAATTCCATTATACCATAAACGCTTATGAGGCAACGCACACATTTGTATATCAAAGTTCTGTTTTAGTTAATAAAATTATGTAAGTTTGTAAACGAATAAAAAGTTCCCCTCCAATGAACAACATCATTCATAAAATCAGGCAGATTTATCCGGTTTCCGAAGAAGCACTTCAGGCACTTTTGACGAATATGCAGGTAAGATACTATCCTAAAGGAACTTATATAGTACAAGCGGGAGTAACAGACCGTTTGATTTATTTCATTGAGGAAGGGGTCACCCGTTCCGTATTTCATCACGACGGACAAGATACCACCACTTGGTTCAGCCAGGAAGGTGATGTAACCTTCGGAATGGATTCACTGTACTATCAGCAGCCGTCGGTAGAAAGCATTGAAACTCTTTCGGACTGCAAAATCTATACTATCCACATAGACAAGTTAAATGCTCTCTACGAAACATATATTGATATAGCCAACTGGGGCAGAATACTGCATCAGAACGTAAACAAGGAGCTCAGTCATATGTTTGTGGAAAGACTCCAACTGCCTCCCCAAGAGCGGTATGAACAATTTAACCGCCGTTACCCCGGACTGATAAATCGGGTGAAGCTAAAATATGTGGCAGCTTTCCTGGGTATTTCCATCTATACTCTCAGCCGGGTACGCGCAAAAAAATAGAAGATTACCGTTCTTTTTTGCTTTTAAGCAAAAGAACTTCGCTTCGCATGGCGTATCTTTGACATCCGAAAACATTAACCAAACAACAGAAAAAACAGATGTCGTACATTTCATCTTCTGCCTTTTCAGACACCAAAGCACATTATGACCTTCTCGACGGGCTCCGTGGCGTAGCAGCCTTGATGGTTATATGGTATCATATATTCGAAGGCTACGCTTTTGCCGGTGGTGGCATTATCGAAACCTTCAACCACGGCTATTTAGCTGTAGATTTCTTCTTTATACTATCGGGATTCGTTATCGGGTATGCTTATGACGACCGTTGGGGCAGGAGCCTCACCATGAAGAGTTTTTTCAAGCGACGTCTGATACGTCTTCATCCGATGGTAATTATGGGCGCTGTTTTGGGCGCCATCACCTTCTGCATTCAAGGATGCATACAATGGGACGGAACACATATTGCCCTATCAATGATTATGCTGTCCCTTCTCTGCTCCATATTCTTTATTCCCGCAATGCCGGGAGCAGGCTATGAAGTCCGTGGTAATGGCGAAATGTTTCCCTTGAATGGTCCTTGCTGGTCATTGTTCTTTGAGTATATAGGCAACATCCTTTATGCCTTGTTCATCCGACGATTGTCAAACAAAGCACTGACCGTACTGACAATATTGCTGGGAATAGCATTGGCATCATTCGCCATCTTCGATGTCTCCGGATATGGCAATATGGGAGTAGGTTGGACACTGGACGGAATAAACTTTATCGGAGGATTATTGAGGATGCTTTTCCCTTTCTCCATGGGTATGCTTTTATCGCGCAACTTCAAGCCCATTAAGGTGAAAGGCGCTTTCTGGATATGCACCATTGCATTGATTACCTTGTTCTCAGTGCCCTATCTGGAAGGTACGGCGCCGGTCTGTACAAATGGCATTTATGAAGTGTTCTGTGTCATCATAGCTTTTCCGATTCTTGTCTGGTTAGGAGCTTCCGGTACCACAACGGATAAGAAATCGACCCAGATATGCAAGTTCCTGGGAGATATATCCTATCCTGTCTATGTGATACACTATCCATTTATGTACTTGTTCTATGCATGGCTCATCAAGAACCAGCTCTTCACGTTGGAGCAGACTTGGCAGGTTGCCTTATGCGTCTATGCATGGAATATATTGTTAGCCTATCTATGCCTGAAATTCTATGATGAACCGGTACGGAAATATCTGGCTAAACGCTTCTTGAGCAAAAGACAATAAACAGTCCGTCACGGAGATTATGCTGATTCGCACAGATACAAATACGCGATATGAATTCAATCCGTACAAATCAGCATAATCTCCGTGGCGAACTGCTATTCCAGATAAAGTGGCTCCACCACCTCCGTCACATTCTCATGGAACCACTCATCCAATTTAGCTTCAACCTTGTCTTTTATCTGTGGAGTGATGTATTTCTTCACTTTCTTATAAGCATAAACTGCGGCAAATCCCTTCCCTACCATAAAGACTTGTCCCAAAAGGTCTTCTATACTGGTAGGAAATACAATGGCCACCAAAGCAATCATGATATTTGTCCTTTCACTCTCCGGAGTAGAGTCTGCAGTCATCACATAATAAGCCGTCAGTACTGGACGACCAGCTGCCCGGCCACCTTTCTTTATATACTCTTCTACTTTAAGACGAATCTCGTTCATGGAAAAATTCATTTTCATATTCATAATCTCCTCTTTTTATTTATTAGACGCAGAAAGATGAAGTTTGGTTGCAAAAATCTGCATTTTTTTTTCAACATTATATCCCAAATAAGCAGTATCTTTGTCCCCGCATTTTCACAACCACATAAAATTATAATGAAAACAATAGTAAATATTCCCTCCCGACAGAACACTATGCGCGAACTGCGGGATTATCTGATGATTGCCTTAGGCATGGTCTTGTACGGTATCGGCTGGACAGTCTTCCTGCTTCCCAACGATATTACTACCGGTGGCGTACCGGGCATTGCATCCATCGTATATTTTGCCACAGGATTTCCCGTCCAATATACGTACTTTGCCATCAACTTCCTGCTTCTATTGCTTGCCCTACGTGTGTTGGGATGGAAGTTCAGCGTAAAGACAATCTTTGCCGTATTCACCCTGACCTTTTTCCTTTCCATTATCCAAAAACTGACTGAGGGTGTTGTCCTCCTGCACGACCAGCCTTTCATGGCTTGTGTCATCGGTGCCTCCTTCTGCGGTAGCGGCATCGGCATCGCCTTTTCCAACAACGGCAGTACTGGCGGCACGGACATCATTGCCGCCGTAATCAACAAGTACCGCGACATCACGCTGGGCAGAGTCATGTTGATATGTGACCTTATCATCATCTCGTCCAGTTACTTTGTTCTAAAAGATTGGGAAAAGGTGGTGTATGGCTACGTTACTCTATACATATGCAGCTTCGTGCTCGACCAAGTGGTGAACAGTGCCCGCCAGTCCGTACAATTCTTTATTATCAGCGATAAATATGAGGAGATAGCCAAGCACATCCAGGTATATCCCCACAGAGGTGCAACGGTCATCAATGCCTCGGGCTTCTATACGGGAAAAGAGATAAAAATGCTGTTCGTGCTTGCCAAGAAGCGGGAGTCCACCATCATTTTCCGGCTCATAAAAGACATAGACCCCAATGCCTTTGTATCACAAAGTGCAGTCATCGGAGTCTATGGAGAGGGATTCGACAGAATCAAAGTGAAGTAGAGGATTTCCCGAACTTCCCTTGATTCCAAGTATAAACAATAGGACGGCGGACAAACGATTTTAGTTTTTCCGCCGCTTCTTTACCCATGTAATCGGTCGTGGTAAAAGTGAATGCCAACGTGGCGTCCTTCGCAGAAAGGTCCGCTTTCATCAGCAGCATGTCGGTCTGGCGACGAGCATCCTCATACTCATAGATATCCACCGTATCCGCAGCCTCAGCGATAAAATCATCCAGAACGGGCAATACCGGCAGGTAGGACGAAGCAACCAGCTCCTTCCAGTCTGTCGTATAGAACTTGACATGGCTGTCGCAAGCCGGAGCACAAACCGTAGCAACCACACAAATCACCTTCGTACTGTCGTTAGTAGGCAAGAGCTTCATCTGCCATGAACTCTGGGGCGTCATCTTCACATGTATATAGTCTGGAGAAAGTTCCGTCATTTCCGATTTACCACCAAAGCTGTTGGTCACCTCAGCTTTCATCTTACTTTCCAGAAAGTCTATAAAATCCGCACGGTTCACGGCGCTAAGCAACGGACATATAGAATCCGGCATATTCTTAAAACACGTCTTGGCTTCCTGAGCCTGCAAATACCCCCATCCGATGAAAGCCAAAATCAAAAAAGCACTCAGTTTTCTTATCATAACATTTTAATCATTTCTTCAAGGAAACGGGCATCTGTTTCATCAAAACTGCCCAAATCGTCACTGTCAATATCCAATACTCCCCACACTTCACCGTCCTCACGCTTCAGCGGAACCACGATCTCCGAACGCGACAGCAAGCTGCAGGCTATATGTCCGGGAAATGCATCCACATCGGGCACAACCAACGTCTCGGCTCTATCCCATGCCGCGCCGCAAACACCGCGGCCTTTCCTGATGCGCGTACAAGCTATCGGTCCCTGGAAAGGTCCTAACACCAATTCTTCACCCTTCACTAAATAGAAGCCTACCCAAAAGAAATGGAAAGTCTCTTTCAGCGCCGCCGAAGCATTCGCCAGATTGGCTATCAAGTCATCTTCACCTGCCAGCAGATTTTTCAGTTGAGGAAGCAAAGCGCGATATTTCTCTGTCTTGCTACCAGCATTTATGTATAGGTCTTCTGCCATATATCACTTGTTTATTTACTCCCCAAATATAAGAAGAACATTCCAATCAACACCAAAATGAGGTCGACAGCCTTACTTTTTAAATTCTTTTCACGGAAGAAAAGCGCACCGAAAAGGAAGGAAACTACAACACTACCACGACGCACCATCGAAACAATGGAAATCATGGAGTCCTCATAGCTTAGGGCATAAAAATAGACAAAGTCTGCCGCACAAAGGAAAATGGAGATACAGATAATGGTCCAGTCCCAACGAAACGGGGTACTTTCTTTTCGCTTGGGATACCACAACAGCAGGATGATGGGACACATGATAAAGACTTGGTAGACATTATACCACGACTGCACCAACATCGGGTTGAGCTGCTTCATCAGGTATTTGTCATACAGCCCACTGACAGCTCCAGCAACGGCAGCCAGCACGATGAAAAGAATCCATTTGTTATGCTTGAAGTCGATTCCCTCTTTCTTACCCGAACGGCTCAGCATGAAGAAGGAGACTATGGCAAGCAGCACGCCAATCCATTGATAAAGGTTCAAGCGTTCGCCAAACACAAGCATAGCACCTACAAGCACCATTACGGGACGCGTCGCATTAATCGGTCCCACGATGGTCAGCGGCAGATGCTTCATCCCAAAATAACCGAATATCCAGGAAGAAAGCACGATAAACGACTTGACAACAATAAACTTATGCACCTCCCACCCCACCACGGGAACATCAAACATCGTACCTCCCAACACTGACGGCGCAAAGGCAGATACAAGAATGAAAGGAAGAAATATAAGGCTCGAAAACAGCGTGTTCAAGAAAAGTACCGGCAGTACGGCATTATCACGAAGCGACTTCTTCTTGAAGACATCGTAAAATCCCAGCAAGGCAGCAGAAAGGAAAGCAAGCAATAACCACATAGAGTTAATTAAAAATTAAAAATTAAAGGGAGGGGGGGTACGTTTTTGTAGTGCATCCCTCTGTTTATTCTAAAAAAGTCGTTTCCGGATAGGCTACATCCACCAGAAACAATGCATTTCCGGGAACGGAGGTTCCTGCCTGGCAACGGTCCTTCTGTTCGATGACGCGTCGGAAACCTTCAACAGAAAGTTTTCCACGACCCACTTCGAGTAGAGTGCCGACAATGGCACGTACCATGTTCCGCAGGAACCGGTCGGCCTGGATGGTGAAAACCCAAGTCACATCGTCTACCCGAGTCCAGGCAGCATGCATAATCTTGCAATTATTGGTTTTAACATCTGTATGAAGTTTGCTGAAGCTGGTAAAGTCCGTATAATCAAACAAGGTTTGGGCAGCCTCATTCATCCGTTCAAAGTCCGGTGTTTGGAACAGACGGCAGCGATATTGGCGGTTGAAAGGAGACTTGGCGGTAGTGACATAATACTTATACATACGCGCCGTAGCATCAAAGCGGGCATGTGCATCGGACTTCACGGCCCGCAAGCGGTATACAGAAATATCGGGAGGAAGCAGACGATTCAGCTTATCCGTCATAAAAACAGTGTCCAGAGGAGAATCACTGTCAAAGTGAGCTACCATCAGTGAGGCATGAACCCCGGCATCGGTACGCCCCGCTCCCACGACTTCCACTTCGCGACGCAGCAAGGTACTCAGCGCCTTCATCAAACACTCCTGCACACTCGCTCCATTCGGCTGGATTTGCCAGCCGTGATAAGCGGTGCCATCATAAGCCAGGTATACAAAATATCGTTGCACGGTCTTTTTTGTGTGCAAAGATAGTGCAAACCGAATACAGAACTTTCATGCTCGCATGAAAAAGTTATGTTAAGGTGCAGCCTATATTCGCTTTTTCAGCACAGATAGTGCTAATTTAAGAAGGTTTGAATTATCTTTGCAAGGTTTTTCACCACAGATTACACAGATTAACGCAGATTTTTCACAGACATCATGAAATATTCTTCCAAAATCCTACCTATACTGATAATTGTCGCAGCTGCCGCAACATTCACCTTTGCCGGCTGCAAGAAGAAAGACATGTCGCTCAAGTTGAACGAACCGCGCAACATTCGGGGCGTTGTCAGCTACAAACGCTCATTCGGAGACTTGAATGAGAAACATCTCAATGTAGCCCAAGCCATCGGCATACGTGTGCTTTCCTCCCGCGAGGAAGCAGAAAAGATGAAGGAGCAACTGCAACCTATCACGACAAACGAACTGTATGCCGTGGATTCACTGACGCATTCCATCCCTTATCTCATTCCGGGCGCCGCCAGCCTACTGGACACCATCGGACACAACTTCCTAGATTCACTGACCGCCAAAGGACTGAATCCAAACAAGATAATTGTGACTTCCGTACTTCGCACCCAGGACGATGTAAAACGCCTGCGCCGCCGCAACGGCAATGCTTCTCCAAACTCGGCACATTTTTACGGAACGACATTCGATGTCAGTTGGAAACGCTTCCAGAAAATAGAAGACGAAGATGGACGCCCTTTGCAGGATGTCAGCGCAGATACCTTAAAGCTGGTTCTTTCGGAAGTGCTCCGTGACCTGCGGAAAGCCGATAAATGCTACATCAAGTACGAGTTGAAGCAAGGATGCTTCCACATTACGACAAGAGAGAAATAAGCGGAAAAGAATTATTCTTCCAGCATCTTCCACGCCAACGGCAAGCAAGCAGTCATATCCCCCGCCGTCATCCCCACTGCCCCCTGCTTCTTGCAGGCTATGTCTCCCGCCAGTCCGTGCACATACGTGGCCAGGCAGGCAGCCTTCTCCGGCTCATAACCTTGGGCAAGCAAGGCAAGCACCACTCCCGTCAACACATCACCGCTGCCTCCCGTTGCCATACCCGGATTGCCGGTAGGGTTGAAAAAACATTTCCCGGCAGGAGTGACAATGGCAGAATAAGCGCCTTTCAAGATGATATGCACTCCGGCGCTCTTCGCCAGCTCGCGAGCCTTCATCAAGCGTTCGTACGAATTCTGGCATTTGCCTACAAGACGCTCCAGTTCCTTGGGGTGCGGAGTCAGAATACTCCCTTTGGGCAGACGCCCTATATAGTTACGCTTCTCGCCCAGCAAGTTCAGGGCATCAGCATCCACCACCATCGGAGTCTGGCATATCTCTATCTGCTCCAGCAGAGCCGCCTCGGTCTCTGCCGCCTTTCCCAGTCCCGGACCTATCGCCACGGCCTGATAATCGTCCGTATCAGTAGCGGCGGCAAAGCAGGTGTCGCTGATGTCCAGCTCCGTCATGGCTTCGGGCACGGAAGTCTGCACAATGAAGTTGTTGCAGAACGGCACATGTACCGTCAGCAGCCCCACACCCGAACGCAGGCACGCACGCGCAGCCAGCACCGAAGCTCCCGCCATCCCCTGCGAACCGGCTATCAGCAGTGCGCGGCCAAAATTCCCCTTATGGGCAAACCGGCTGCGCGGCTTCAGCAGGGCAGACACATCTTCATGCTCCAGCAGGCAGAAGTCCGTTTCCATATCATGAATGACATCCTCACTGAGCCCGATGTCCAGTAACTGCCATTCGCCCACATACGGCTCGTTCTCGGCAAAGAGAAATGCCAGTTTCGGCAATTGCAGGCTCAGTGTCAGATGGGCACGGACGATATTCGTATGTACGTTGTAGGTGTTGTCCTCACCCATCAGTCCCGATGGGATATCGATGGACACCACCGTGGCGGGCGAAGCATTGATGTACTTCACTACGGCTGCAAAACCGCCGCTCAGAGCCTTGTTCAGACCGCTGCCGAAGAGGCCGTCTATCACCACATGGTCCGCCGTCAGCACAGGAGGCACAAACTGAGTGGTCACTTCGTGGAAGTCCACGCCCGGCACGTCGGCCAGCCGCTCCTTGTTCGTCTCGCAGTCCGGCGAAAGCGTCCCTTTCGTATTGAAGAGATACACCTCGAGCCGGTAGCCCTTCCCGGCCAGCAGTCGCGCCAGGGCAAGCGCATCGCCACCGTTGTTCCCCGGTCCGGCAAAAACGGTGAGCGGCGTGTCCGGCTCCCAACGCTCGGCAATGGCACGGGCCAATGCGCGTGAGGCACGTTCCATCAAGTCAATGGAGGCAATCGGTTCATTCTCTATGGTATCTGCATCCAGTTGCTTGATGCTTGTAGTAGGAAATATCTTCATAATAGGATTATCTTAAAATCGTAGAGCAAAGATAGGGCTTTGATTTCAACTGTACAAAGAGAAGACGTTTTTTATCAAGTTGCTTTGTCCCCCGGGAAAAAATATCTGCTCTGTAAGGAAAAGTTGTCTTCAATGCAAAGGATTCTTAGAACAAAGCCTTTATTCTTAGAAACAAAAGCTCTATTTCTATAAACAAAAGCTTTATTTACAGAAACAGAAATTCTGTTTTAAGTTTGCGTAGGCTTACGGATAAGTTTGCACAAGCTTGTCGGCAAGTTCCCGCAGGCTTGTCGGCAAGTTTCTAATTATACCCATTAACTTACGCAAAATAATGACTAATTTTGTACCCTCAACATATAATAAAAGCCAAAACAATAAAAGCATATTCAATGAGTACATCCCGACACCCGAAAGGTCTTTACCTCATCTTCGCCACCAGCACGGCAGAGCGTTTCAGCTACTACGGCATGCGTGCCATCTTCATTCTGTTCCTCACCCAGGCACTCCTTTTCGACAAGGAGCACGCCGCCTCCATCTACGGCAGCTACACCGGACTGGTGTACCTGACACCCTTAATCGGCGGCTACATCGCCGACAAATACTGGGGCATCCGCCGTTCCGTCTTCTGGGGGGCCATGATGATGGCAGTCGGCCAGTTCCTGATGTTTGCCAGTGCCTCGATGCTGGAGGCGCGTGAGCTTTCGCATTGGCTGATGTACGGCGGACTGACTTTCCTTATATTGGGCAACGGCTGCTTCAAGCCCACCGTCTCCTCCCTGGTGGGGCAGCTCTACGAGCCGGGTGACAAACGGCTGGATTCCGCCTACACCATCTTCTATATGGGTGTCAACGTGGGTTCCTTCCTCGCCCCGCTGGTCTGCGGCTATTTTGGCGAGACGGGCAACCCTCACGACTTCCGATGGGGCTTCCTCATTGCCGCCATCGTCACCGTGCTGACGGTCGTCCTCTTCGAAACCCAGAAGAACAAGTACCTCATCGGCCCCGACGGCAAGCCCCTCGGCATCATCCCCGACGCCCACAAGGAACGGCCCCAGGCAGACAACACCGCCCGGAAGAGTGCCCACGCCAACGGACGGCCCATGCGCAACTACCTGCTGCTCGTCCTGCTCGCCATCGCGCTTGCCGGTTTCTTCTACTGGTGTTTCGGGAGCGATTGGATAAGCATCGGCATCTTCACCGCCTGCATCGTGTTTCCCGTCAGCATCCTGCTGGAAGGCTCACTCACCAAGACGGAGCGCGACCGCATCTTCGTCATCTACATCATCGCCTTCTTCGTCATTTTCTTCTGGGCGGCCTACGAGCAGGCAGGCGCCTCGCTCACGCTTTTCGCCTCCGAGCAGACCGACCGCGTCATCCTGGGGTGGGAAATGCCCGCCTCCTGGATTCAGTCCTTCAACCCCTTCTTTGTGGTGATACTTGCCGCCATCATGCCGGGCGTATGGGGCGCCCTGGGCAAACGGGGCATGGAGCCCGCCTCGCCCACCAAGCAAGCCATCGGCCTGCTACTGCTTTCACTGGGCTATCTCGTCATCTGCTTTGGGGTGAAAGATGTTCAGCCGGGCATCAAGGTGAGTCTCATCTGGCTGACGGGGCTCTACTTCATCCATACCATGGGCGAAATCTGCCTCTCGCCCATCGGGCTCTCCATGGTGAACAAGCTCACGCCCATCCGCTTCGCCTCGCTGATGATGGGGATATGGTACCTCTCCACCGCCACTGCCAATAAGTTTGCAGGCACGCTGAGCGGGCTCTACCCCGAAGCCGGAAAAGTAAAGACGCTGCTGGGTTATCGCATCGAGACGATGTACGATTTCTTCATGGTGTTCGTCGTCATGTCTGCCACGGCATCGCTTATCCTCTTCCTGCTTTCAAAGAAATTACAGAAGATGATGCATGGAGTGGAATAAAAATCGTATTTTTGCGGCAACTTTCTAAAAACATCCCATCTATGGATACCATACAAATAAAAGACAAGATGTTCACAGTCTCCATCAAGGAGCAGGACATACTGAAAGAAGTAACCCGTGTAGCGAACGAAATCAACCGCGACCTGGCAGGAAAGAATCCTCTATTCCTCAGCGTACTGAACGGTTCGTTCATGTTTACCGCCGATTTGCTGAAACGAATCACGATTCCCTGCGAAATTTCGTTTGTCAAATTAGCATCTTATCAAGGAGTATCCTCTACCGGGGTAATCAAGGAAGTAATAGGCATCAATGAAGACCTCACAGACCGTACAGTGGTCATTGTAGAGGACATAGTAGATACGGGACTCACCATGCAACGCTTACTGGACACCCTCGGCACTCGCGGTCCCAGGGAGATTCATATTGCCTCCCTACTGGTGAAACCTGATAAGCTGAAAGTTGATTTAAACATAGAATATGTGGCCATGAATATTCCGAACGACTTCATTGTGGGCTACGGGTTGGATTATGACGGCTTCGGGCGCAACTATCCCGACATTTATACTGTAGTAGACTGATACAGACATAATATAGTAAATCATTAAATAATAACTAAGCAAATGTTGAACATTGTAATTTTTGGTGCTCCCGGTTCAGGTAAGGGAACACAAAGTGAAAAGATTGTAGAAAAGTATGGCATTAACCACATCTCTACCGGAGACGTGCTCCGTGCTGAAATGAAAAACGGTACAGAACTGGGCAAGACTGCTAAAGGTTATATCGACCAGGGCCAGTTGATTCCCGATGAGTTGATGATTGATATTCTGGCAAGCGTATTCGACAGCTTCAAGGATAGCAAAGGCGTGATTTTCGACGGCTTCCCCAGAACAATCGCCCAGGCTGAAGCATTAAAGAAGATGCTCGCCGAACGCGGACAGGAAGTCAGCGTGATGCTCGACCTCGACGTGCCCGAAGAAGAACTGATGAAGCGCCTCATCAAGCGCGGACAAGAATCAGGACGTGCAGACGACAATGAAGAGACAATCAAGAAGCGTCTGGTGGTTTACCACTCACAGACAGCTCCGCTGATTGACTGGTACAAGCAGGACGGCAAATACCAACACATCCAGGGCTTCGGCGTATTGGAAGAAATCTTTGCCGATGTTTGCAAGGCTATTGACGCAGTGAAATAACAATAAAACAGAATATGGCTGAATCGAATTTTGTTGACTACGTAAAAATATATTGCCGCTCCGGAAAGGGCGGACGAGGTTCTACGCATATGCGGCGTGAGAAATACATACCCAACGGAGGCCCCGACGGAGGTGACGGAGGACGAGGAGGCCATGTCATCCTGCGGGGTAACCGCAACTACTGGACGCTACTCCATCTGAAGTACGATCGCCACATCCTGGCAGGTCACGGAGAATCCGGTTCCAAAAACCGCAGTTTCGGAAAAGACGGAGCGGACAAGGTGATTGAAGTGCCCTGCGGCACGGTGGTGTACAACGCCGAAACGGGTGAATATATCTGCGACGTCACCGAGCACGAACAAGAAGTCATCTTGCTGAAAGGCGGACGCGGAGGTCTGGGTAACTGGCACTTCAAAACCGCCACACGCCAGGCTCCCCGCTTTGCACAACCGGGCGAACCGATGCAGGAGTTGACGGTAATCATGGAACTGAAGCTGCTGGCAGACGTCGGTCTGGTAGGTTTCCCCAATGCAGGAAAATCCACTTTACTGGCATCCGTTTCTGCGGCGAAGCCCAAAATCGCCAATTATCCGTTTACAACGCTGGAACCCAATCTGGGCATCGTGTCCTATCGCGACAGCAAATCGTTTGTGATGGCGGACATTCCCGGCATCATCGAAGGAGCCAGTGCCGGCAAAGGCTTAGGATTGCGTTTCCTGCGCCACATCGAGCGCAACTCATTGTTGCTGTTCATGGTGCCTGCCGACAGTGACGACATCCGTAAGGAATACGAAATCCTGTTGAACGAGCTTCGCACTTTCAACCCCGAAATGCTGGACAAACAGAGAGTGCTTGCCGTCACCAAATGCGACATGCTCGACCAGGAACTGATGGACGAGATAGAGCCGACACTGCCCGAAGGGATTCCGCATATATTCATCTCTGCTGTCTCCGGCATGGGCATCTCTACGCTGAAAGACATCCTTTGGGAAGAGCTGAACAAGGAAAGTAATAAGATAGAAGGCAAAGTGGACAGCATTGCCCATCGCGCCAAAGACCTCAGCCACCTGCAGGAAGAATTGAAAGAAGAGGGTGAGGACGAGGACCTCAGCTATGAATACGTCAATGACGACAAGGACATAGAGGACCTCGAGGACTTTGAATACGAAGAAGATTGGGAGGAAGATAAAAAATGATTCCTCTTACAGAAGATAGGAAAATGTTGGGATATGAGCTGCTTGCCTCATATCCCGGCATTTCTTGTTTTGTAACCACCCGCCACGGTGGATGCAGCCAAGGTAACTATGCCTCCCTCAACTGTACACCTTACACGGGAGACGAAGCCGAAGCTGTACGCCGCAACCAGGAAATAGTATGTTCTTCCCTGCCCCAACGCCCCCAAGAACTGGTCATCCCGTTTCAGACCCACGGGACAAAGGCACTTGTCATTGACGGAACTTATCTGCATGCAACAGCAGAAGAACGCCACTCCATGTTGCAGGGCATTGATGCACTGATAACCCGTGAACCGGGCTGCTGCATCTGCATCTCTACGGCAGACTGCATTCCCATCCTGCTCTACGACCGGAAGAATGCCGTGATAGCCGCTGTTCATGCCGGATGGCGTGGCACTGTGAATTACATCCTCGGCCACACACTCGACAAGATGAGTGCCTGCTATGGCACAGAGGGTAAAGAAGTGATAGCCTGCATCGGCCCCGGCATCTCCCTTTCTGCCTTCGAGGTAGGCGACGAAGTCTATGAAACATTCCGCAAGAACGGTTTCCAGATGGATTACATCTCCGAATGGAAACCCGACACCCACAAATACCATATCGACCTATGGGCTGCCAACCGACTGCAACTGCTGGACTTCGGAGTACCTTCCGCACAAGTGGAGACGGCAGGCATCTGCACATACACCCGACACGAAGAATTCTTCTCCGCACGCAGGCTGGGTATCAAATCCGGAAGATTACTGTCAGGAATCATGTTAAAATGAAATTGAGATAAAGAACATATTCAAGCATATTATAATGTATCATATCACACTTTCTAAAGAAATCAAACAGAATTGCTCCGAATTCCGTGGTGCGGCCGTATTTGCCGAAGTGACAAATACCGCATATAGCGAAGGGTTGTGGCAGGAAATCGCAACTTTCACCCAAGAGCTAAGAGCCCGTGAAACCACGGACAGCATCAAGTACCAACCTGTCATTGCCGCCACCCGTGAAGCCTACAAACGTTGCGGCAAAGACCCCAGCCGCTACCGTCCCTCGGCCGAAGCACTGAGACGACGACTGCTACGCGGATTGGAACTCTATCAGATAGATACATTGGTAGACCTTATCAACCTTGTTTCCTTACGTACGGGTCACTCTATCGGCGGATTTGATGCCGACGAGATACAAGGAACCGACCTTGAACTGGGCATAGGACGTGCAGAGGAATCGTTCGAGGGTATAGGCCGTGGCATGCTGAACATAGAAGGGCTACCCGTCTACCGCGACCGTATAGGCGGTATCGGTACCCCGACCAGTGACCACGAACGCACCAAGATGAAACTGGAAACCCGCCATATCCTTGCCATTGTCAACGGCTACAACGGGCAGGAAGGCCTGAAAGAAGCAGCCGAAATGATATTGGGACTGTTGGAGAAATATGCTTCCTCTACCGGTGGGACCATACAATATTTTGAATAAATGAGAATACGCGTTCTTGTCCCTCTCCTACTCATAGCCCTTGGTGCCACGGCACAAGGGAAAAAAGCGGTCTTTTCCGCCATGGAAACCAACCATATCCGCGTTGCCACTCCAGGACTGTTTTCGCAAAGAGAACTGATAGAGCTACCTTTGGAGGACATTCCGGACACGGAATACTCCTTTCCTCTGCCCGGAGGAAAAGTCATCTCCCCTTACGGACGGGGGCGGGGACGCCACAGCGGCATAGACATCAAGACCTGCGCCAAAGACACCATACGGAGTGCCTTCAACGGCGTAGTACGGATGTCCAAGCCTTACAGCGCCTACGGCAATGTCGTTGTCGTACGCCATGACTTCGGACTGGAAATGATATACAGCCACAACTTCAAAAACCTTGTACATTGTGGCGACACGGTCAAAGCCGGACAGCCCATCGCACTGACCGGACGTACCGGACGCGCCTCTACCGAGCATCTCCACTTTGAGACACGAGTCAACGGCCAGCACTTCGACCCCAATATCATCTTCAACATGAAGGAGCAGACGCTGAACCGGCAACGCATCGGATGCTCAAAAAAAGGAAACGGCATCGTCGTGCAACAATTGCCGGCAATCTACCCGAAGCCTCTGCAAAAAAAATACCCGATAGAACCATTTAAGTATCCAAACGTTTCACTACATTTGCAAAACGTTTCACTAAAAGAACGAATTGAACTTTAAAGCATATCAATGATAGAAAAACTGATTGTTCTTGAAGATATTGATCCGGTAATATTCTACGGCGTAAACAACGCCAACATGCAACTGATAAAAGCCCTGTATCCCAAGCTTCGTATCATCGCCCGTGGCAATGTCATCAAAGTATTGGGTGATGAGGAGGAAATGTGTGCATTCGAGGAGAACATCACCAAACTGGAAAAACACTGTGCCGAGTACAACTCTTTGAAAGAAGAGGTCATTATAGACATCATCAAAGGCAATGCCCCGCAAGCAGAGAAATCGGGCAATGTCATTGTATTCAGCGTAACCGGAAAGCCGATTATCCCGCGCAGCGAGAACCAGCTGAAACTGGTGGAGGCTTTTGCCAAGAACGACATGCTGTTTGCCATCGGTCCTGCCGGTTCCGGAAAGACTTATACTGCCATCGCGCTTGCTGTGCGGGCACTGAAAAACAAAGAAATCAAGAAAATCATCCTCAGCCGCCCCGCTGTAGAAGCCGGAGAAAAGCTCGGTTTCCTGCCCGGCGACATGAAGGACAAGATAGACCCGTATCTGCAACCGCTCTATGACGCCCTGCAGGACATGATACCTGCTGCCAAGCTGAAAGAGTACATGGAGCTGAACATCATCCAGATTGCCCCCCTCGCCTTTATGCGCGGACGCACACTGAACGATGCCGTCGTCATTCTGGACGAAGCGCAGAACACCACCACCCAGCAAATCAAAATGTTCCTCACCCGCATGGGAATGAACACCAAGATGATTGTCACGGGAGACATGACGCAGATTGACTTGCCTTCCTCCCAGACATCCGGTCTGGTGCAGGCACTCCGTATTCTGAAAGGAGTGAAAGGCATCAGCTTCGTGGAACTGAACAAGAAAGACATCGTAAGGCATAAGCTTGTCACCCAAATTGTGGAGGCCTACGAAAAGTTTGACAAAGAAGCGAAAGCGGAGCGCGAAAGACGCAAGGCCGAACAAGCCAATAGCAAGATTGAACAGAAACAGTAAATTCTCAAATCGTAAATATTACAAAGATGAAAGCATTAACAAAAACAGATTTCAACTTTCCCGGACAGAAAAGTGTCTATCATGGGAAGGTTCGTGATGTGTACAACATCAATGGCGAGAAGTTGGTCATGGTAGCTACCGACCGTATCTCAGCCTTCGACGTAGTATTGCCCAAAGGCATTCCTTTCAAGGGACAAATGCTGAACCAGATTGCAGCCAAGTTTCTGGATGCCACCACCGACATCTGCCCCAACTGGAAAATGGCTACTCCCGACCCGATGGTGACGGTAGGCGTGATGTGTGAAGGATTCCCCGTAGAAATGATTGTACGCGGTTACCTCTGCGGCAGTGCATGGCGCGCTTACAAAAGCGGTGTCCGTGAAATCTGCGGTGTGAAACTGCCCGAAGGAATGAAGGAGAACCAGAAGTTCCCCGAACCCATCATCACCCCGACTACCAAAGCCGAAATTGGCGAACACGATGCCGACATCTCCAAAGAAGAAATCCTAGCACAAGGACTTGCCACGCCCGAAGAATATGCCGTATTGGAAAAATACACAATGGCTCTCTTCAAACGCGGTACAGAGATTGCAGCGGAACGCGGATTGATTCTGGTAGACACCAAATACGAATTCGGTAAGCACGACGGCAAGATTTATCTGATGGACGAAATCCATACCCCGGACTCCAGCCGTTATTTCTACTCCGAAGGCTACGAAGAACGTTTTGCCAAAGGCGAACCGCAGAAACAACTTTCCAAGGAATTTGTACGCGAATGGCTGATGGACAACGGTTTTCAGGGTAAGGAAGGACAGCAGGTACCGGAAATGACAGACGAAATCGTTACTTCAATCAGCGAACGTTACATCGAACTGTACGAACACATCACTGGCGAGAAGTTCGTAAAGGAAGATACCGACAACATTGCCGAACGCATTGAAAAGAATGTAACTAATTACTTAATGTGATAATATGCCAATGTGCTAATGACCTTGCGGCATAATAGCGCAGCCAATTAGCACATTGGCGTATCAGCACATTAGCACATAAAAAAATCATGGATTACCCCCAAGAACACATCAAGCCCTACGGCGCTGACGGTAAGAAGAGCGAACAAGTGGAAGAAATGTTCGACAACATCGCTCCCGCCTACGACAAGCTGAATCACACCCTATCCATGGGTATTGACCGCAGCTGGCGCAGGAAGGCAATCAAATACCTCCTTCCTTTCCACCCCCGACGTATCATGGACGTAGCTACCGGCACCGGTGATTTCGCCATCCTTGCATGCCGCGAACTGCAACCCGATGCTTTGATTGGTACCGACATCTCGGAAGGCATGATGAATGTGGGGCGCGAAAAAGTAAAACGGGCGCACCTCTCGGACAAGATTTCATTTGCCCGGGAGGACTGCACCTCTCTCTCGTTTGCCGATGAGAGTTTCGATGCTGTAACCGTAGCGTTCGGCATCCGCAACTTCGAAGGGCTGGATAAAGGACTGTCCGAAATGTACCGCGTACTGACGGCCGGCGGACATCTTGTCATACTGGAACTCTCCACGCCGGACCGCTTCCCGATGAAACAACTGTTTACCATTTACTCCAAAGTCGTTATCCCCCTGCTCGGTAAATGTATTTCGAAAGACAACAGCGCCTACACTTATCTGCCGGAAAGCATCCGTGCCTTCCCTCAAGGAGAAGTGATGCAGGAAGTTATCCGCAAGGCCGGTTTCAGTGAAGTACACTTCAAGCGGCTCACTTTCGGAATATGTACGTTGTATACAGCCAGAAAATAATCATTAATTCCCCTTTAACACACCCTCATTATGCAGAAATACGGTTTAATAGGTTACCCGTTGAAACATTCCTTTTCCATCGGATATTTCAATGAGAAATTCACGGCAGAAAACATTGATGCAGAATATGTAAACTTCGAAATTCCACGTATCGAGGATTTCATGGAAGTTATAGAGGAAAACCCTAACCTCTGTGGACTGAATGTGACCATTCCCTACAAGGAGCAAGTCATCCCCTATCTGGACGAACTGGACAAAGACACCGCCAAGATAGGCGCCGTCAATGTCATCAAGATTATCCGCCTTCCCAAAGGCAAGGTAAAGCTGGTTGGCTACAATTCCGACATCATAGGATTCACACAATCCATAGAACCGCTTTTGCAACCACATCACAAGAAAGCCCTGATTCTGGGCACCGGCGGCGCATCGAAAGCCGTATATCGCGGGCTGGAGAACCTGGGTATAAAAAGTACCTTCGTATCGCGCACCAAGAAAGAGGACAAATACCTCACTTACGAAGAGCTGACACCGGAAATCATGCAGGAGTACACGGTGATTGTCAACTGTACCCCCGTAGGCATGTACCCCAAAGTGGACTTCTGTCCCAACATTCCTTACGAGCTACTGACCCCCAACCATTTGCTCTACGATTTGTTATATAATCCAAACGAAACCCTCTTCATGAAGAAAGGCCAGGCACAAGGAGCCGTCACCAAGAACGGACTGGAGATGTTGCTGTTGCAGGCCTTTGCCGCATGGGAAATTTGGAATAAATAATGAAAAAAGCCATAAAATATTCAATTCTCAGTCTGGCCGCCCTCTGCACCCTACTGTTGTGCGGAGGGTACTATATGCTGGGCTATTCCCTGAAACCGGACGACCTCGTTTCACGCAGCCGCAACATAGCCGCATCCTACGATTTCATGTACGAGCGCTACCCCGAACTGCACCCCTGGGTGGATAGCCTGATGACCGCAGGAGCACTGAAGGACTTCTACATCGAGAACGACCGCGGAGAGACGCTGCATGCGCTCTATGTTGCCGCTGCCCGCCCTACCGACAAAACGGCAGTCATCGTACATGGATATACGGACAACGCCGTGCGCATGCTGATGATAGGTTATTTGTACAGCAAGGAGATGGGCTTCAATATCCTGCTGCCCGACCTTTACGGACACGGGATGAGCGAAGGAAACCATGTACAGATGGGCTGGAAAGACCGGCTCGACGTGTTGCAATGGACCGAAACCGCCGATGAGCTTTTCGGACGCAGCCATACGGACAGCATAGCGTCCCGCAGTACAAAGATGGTAGTACACGGCATCTCCATGGGAGCCGCCACCACCATGATGGTATCCGGCGAAGTGGAACACGGACAATACCAACAGCCATTCATCAAGTGTTTTGTGGAAGACTGCGGTTACACAAGCGTATGGGATGAGTTTCGCGGGGAGTTGAAAGAACAGTTCGGACTGCCCTCTTTCCCCCTACTGCATACTGCAAGCTGGCTTTGCCGGCAGGAGTACGGATGGGATTTCCGCGAAGCTTCTGCCCTGGAGCAAGTAAAGAAATGTACTTTGCCGATGCTCTTCATCCACGGTGATGCCGACACCTTTGTACCGACGTGGATGGTTTATCCCCTCTATGAAGCCAAGCCCGAACCCAAAGAATTATGGATTGTACCCGGTGCCACACATGCCATGTCTTACAAGGATTATCCGCAGGAATACACCGAGCATGTAAAGAAATTCGTAGGGAAATACATACATTGACGTGATTTTTCCTATCTTCGCCGCAACAAACATTGGTAATATGAAACGATTTATTTCCATAGCATTCTTCCTGTGCTTGTTCATATCCTTGCAGGCACAAGAAGTCTACACCACTAAGAACATTCCTAAAGTACACCTTCAGGACAAGACGCGTTATGTCTGCAACCCTGCCGACATCTTATCCAAAGAGGCATGTGCCGACATAGACCGCATGCTCTACGCATTGGAGCAGCAGACGGGTATTGAAACGGTAGTTGCCGTTGTTCCCTCCATCGGACAAGAAGACTGTTTTGATTTCTCACACCGGCTGCTCAATGAATGGGGAGTAGGGAAAAAAGAGAAAAACAACGGTCTGGTCATTCTGCTGGTAACCGATCAACGCTGCATCCAGTTTTATACGGGATACGGTTTGGAAGGGGACCTGCCTGACGCCATCTGCAAACGCATACAGACCAAATATATGATTCCCTATCTGAAAGACGGTAATTGGGATGCCGGAATGGTCGCGGGTGTAAAGGCGGTCTGTTCACGTCTTGACGGCACTATGGTGAATGACACGGAAGAGGAGGATGACCTCTCCGTAGGAGGTATCCTACTGGGACTTATCGGTTTCCTCGCAGTGGCATCTATTATAGGCATCCTTGCCCAACGCGCTGCCAACAAATGCCCCAACTGCGGACAACATAAATTGCAACGTAGCAGCAGCATACTCATCTCACGCCGCAATGGAGTGAAAACGGAAGATGTGACCTACACCTGCCGCAATTGCGGACATAAAGTAGTGCGCCGCCAGCAGTCATACGATGAAAACTACCGGGGAGGAGGCGGAGGTGGTCCGGTCATCTTCGGTGGTGGAGGTCTCTTCGGCGGAAATGGCGGAGGAGGCTTCAGCGGTGGTAGCTTCGGAGGCGGTATGGGAGGTGGCGGTGGAGCCGGTTCCCGGTTCTAACGCCGAGGATGTGTCATCTGTGCGCCATCAACCGTTTTGACACACCTTCGAGGATACTGGAAGAAAATAAAACGTTTACATAGAATATAATTAAATGATTAATAACAGCCTTCCCCTCCTCCCCTCTCTCTATCGGAGAGGAATCGGAGGTGAGGCCTAAAAATGAAAAGTATGAAGAAATCAACCATTATCATTATCGTTGTTATAGCTCTTCTCGCCATTTGGGGTGTAACCGGCTATAACGGACTCGTAACCATGGACGAAAATGTCAGCGGACAATGGTCGAACGTAGAAACCCAATACCAACGCCGTGCCGACCTGATTCCGAACTTGGTGAATACCGTGAAAGGATATGCCACGCACGAGAAGGAAACACTGGAAGGTGTAGTAGAAGCCCGCAGCAAAGCCACTCAAATCAAAGTGGATGCTGCAGACCTTACTCCGGAAAAGCTGGCTGAATATCAGAAAGCACAAGGTGCGGTGACTTCTGCCCTCGGTAAATTGCTTGCCATCACAGAAAACTATCCGGACTTGAAAGCAAATCAGAATTTCCTGGAACTGCAGGCACAGCTGGAAGGTACGGAAAACCGTATCAACGTAGCACGTACCAACTTCAACAATGCAGCCAAGAACTTCAATACAGCCATTCGCCGTTTCCCCAAGAATATCCTTGCCGGTCTCTTCGGTTTTGAGAAACGAGCTTATTTCGAAGCGGCAGAAGGAACGGAACAAGCTCCCCAGGTACAATTCTGATAAATACACAACTCTATAGCGAGGCACAAAGGCGAGAAACTTTGTGCCTCGCTTTGTGTTGTAGAAGATTAGATGTATCTTTGCACATTCAATTGAACAAACCTATTATCTCATGAGTAATCAACGATACATGATGCGAGGCGTCAGCGCATCAAAGGAAGATGTGCACAACGCCATCAAGAATATCGACAAAGGTATTTTCCCGCAGGCTTTCTGCAAAATTATCCCCGACATTTTGGGCGGTGACCCGGAGTATTGCAACATTATGCATGCCGATGGAGCAGGCACCAAGTCCAGTCTTGCCTATATGTACTGGAGGGAAACCGGCGACCTGGGTGTGTGGAAAGGCATTGCACAAGATGCACTGATTATGAACATCGACGACCTGCTTTGTGTGGGTGCGGTAGACAATATTCTGGTATCCTCTACCATCGGACGTAATAAACTTCTCATCCCCGGCGAAGTAATTTCAGCCATCATCAACGGTACGGACGAACTACTTGCCGAACTCCGCGAGATGGGCGTAGGCGTTTATGCCACCGGTGGCGAAACAGCCGACGTGGGCGACCTTGTACGTACCATTATCGTAGACTCGACAGTGACCTGCCGCATGAAGCGCTCAGATGTTATAGACAATGCCAATATCCGTCCGGGCGATGTGATTGTTGGTCTGGCATCTTACGGAAAGGCTACTTATGAGAAAGAATACAATGGCGGTATGGGCAGTAACGGACTGACCAGCGCACGCCACGATGTATTCTCCAAATACCTGGCAGAGAAATACCCTGAAAGCTATGACAAGGCTGTACCCGAAGAACTGGTATACAGTGGCAAGCTAAAACTGACAGACAGTGTCGAAGACAGTCCGCTGGATGCAGGAAAGCTGGTACTTTCCCCTACCCGCACCTACGCACCGGTAGTAAAGAAACTGCTCGATGCGCTCCGTCCCCAAATCCACGGTATGGTACACTGCTCGGGCGGCGCACAAACCAAGGTACTGCACTTTGTGGGAGACAACTGCCGTGTCATCAAAGACAATCTCTTCCCCGTTCCACCGTTGTTCAAGACCATCAAGGAGCAGAGCGATACGGACTGGAGCGAAATGTACAAGGTGTTCAATATGGGACATCGCCTGGAAGTGTACCTCTCTCCCGAACATGCAGAAGAGGTGATTGCTATTTCGAAGAGTTTCAACATCGATGCACAGATTGTAGGCCGCGTGGAAGAAAGCGACAAGAAAGAACTGATTATCAAGAGTGAATTCGGAGAGTTCAAGTATTAAATATATGGCAGACAACAATACCATACTCGAAAAGCTGGAAGGGCTTGTCGCCCGCTTCGAAGAAGTGTCGACCTTGATTACAGACCCGGCAGTGATTGCGGACCAGAAGCGTTACGTCAAGCTCACCAAAGAATATAAAGAACTGGGCGACCTGATGAATGCCCGCAAAGAGTACATGCAAGTACTGCGTGGCATAGAAGAAGCCAAAGAAATCATCGCCAACGAAACAGACCAGGAGATGCGCGAAATGGCACGCGAAGAGCTGGATGCCTGCCAAAACCGCCAACCGGAACTGGAAGAGCAGATAAAGCTGCTGCTCGTCCCCGCCGACCCGCAGGATGGCCGTAATGCCATCCTCGAAATTCGTGGCGGCACGGGTGGTGACGAAGCGGCAATCTTTGCCGGCGACCTCTTCCGCATGTACACCAAGTATTGCGAATCCAAGGGATGGAAAATGGAGATATCCAGCGCCAACGAAGGTGCAGCCGGCGGTTTCAAGGAAATTGTCTGCTCCGTGACGGGCGACAATGTATACGGCACACTGAAATATGAATCGGGCGTGCACCGCGTGCAGCGCGTACCGGCCACAGAAACGCAAGGACGGGTACACACCTCAGCCGCCAGTGTAGCCGTGCTTCCCGAAGCCGAAGAGTTCGACGTAGTTATCAACGAAGGTGAAATCAAGTGGGACACCTTCCGAAGCGGTGGTGCCGGCGGTCAGAACGTGAACAAGGTGGAATCCGGCGTGCGCCTGCGCTACAACTGGAAGAATCCCAACACAGGCATAGTCGAAGAAATCCTCATCGAATGTACCGAGACGCGCGACCAGCCCAAGAACAAGGAACGCGCCCTCTCGCGCCTACGTACCTTCATCTACGACAAGGAACACCAGAAGTACATCGACGATATCGCCTCCAAGCGTAAGACGATGGTCAGTACTGGCGACCGCTCTGCCAAGATACGCACCTACAACTATCCGCAAGGACGCATCACCGACCACCGCATCAACTACACCATTTATAATCTCGCCGCCTTTATGGACGGAGACATCCAAGACTGCATCGACCACCTGATTGTGGCGGAAAATGCAGAAAGGCTGAAAGAGAGCGAGCTGTAAGATAGTTACAAGAAACAAGTGACAAGTAGCTCGTAACTCATAACTAAAAAAACAACCAGCTGCCAGCCCACACGCTATCTCTCGTAGCTCGTAGCTTGTAGCCCGTAACTAAAAAATAATATGAACAAACAGCAATTATTCGAGAACATCAAGCGCAAGAAGTCATTTCTTTGCGTAGGTCTTGACACCGACATCAAGAAAATACCCGAACATCTTCTGAAAGAGGAAGACCCTATATTCGCTTTCAACAAAGCTATCATCGACGCTACTGCCGACCTCTGCATCGCCTACAAGCCCAATCTGGCATTTTATGAGAGTATGGGCGTGAAAGGCTGGATAGCTTTCGAGAAAACCGTAAATTACATCAAGCAGAACTATCCCGACCAATTCATCATTGCCGACGCCAAACGCGGTGACATCGGGAACACCTCTGCCATGTATGCCCGCACCTTCTTCGAAGAGCTGGATATAGATTCCGTAACCGTAGCTCCCTACATGGGCGAAGACAGTGTGACCCCGTTCCTTACGTACGAAGGCAAATGGGTAATCCTGCTTGCGTTGACCAGCAACAAAGGCTCGCACGACTTCCAGCTGACGGAAGACACCAACGGCGAACGCCTCTTCGAAAAAGTGCTCCGCAAATCCCAGGAGTGGGCCAGTGACGAACAGATGATGTACGTAGTAGGCGCCACACAAGGCCGCGCCTTCGAAGATATCCGCAAGATTGTTCCCGAACACTTTCTATTGGTTCCCGGCGTAGGCGCACAAGGCGGCTCCCTGGAAGAAGTCTGCAAGTATGGCATGAACAAGACTTGCGGCCTGATTGTCAACTCCAGCCGTGGCATCATCTACGTGGACAAGACAGAGAACTTCGCCGCCGCCAGCCGAAAAGCAGCCCAAGAAGTGCAGGCACAGATGGCGGAAGAGTTGAAAAAAGTGATTAACGGCTAACGCTTAATGTTCGAAAGAAAGATTATCAACGACCCTGTCTTCGGGTTCATCAACATACCAAAGGGGTTGTTGTACGATGTTGTACGACATCCTCTTTTGCAACGTCTAAACCGTATCAAGCAACTGGGGTTGTCCTCTGTCGTATATCCCGGTGCGCAGCATACACGGTTCCAACACTCTTTGGGAGCCTTCTACCTGATGAGTGAGGCCATCCAGCAACTTGCCACCAAAGGAAACTTTATCTTCGACAGCGAAGCCGAAGCTGTGGAAGCCGCTATCCTGATGCACGACATCGGCCACGGCCCCTTCTCCCACGTACTGGAAAATACTATCGTACAGGGCGTCTCCCACGAAGACATCTCCTTGATGCTGATGGAACGTATCAACAAGGAAATGAACGGACAGTTGACACTCGCCATTCAAATTTTCAAGGATGAATACCCCAAGCGCTTCCTGCACCAACTGGTAAGCGGGCAACTGGATATGGACCGCCTGGACTACCTGCGCCGCGACAGCTTCTATACCGGAGTGACCGAAGGCAACATTGGCTCCGCCCGCATCATCAAGATGCTGGATGTAAAGGATGACCACCTGGTAGTAGAGTCCAAAGGCATCTATTCTATTGAGAACTTCCTCACCGCCCGCCGCCTGATGTACTGGCAGGTCTACCTGCATAAGACCTCCGTTGCCTACGAGAAAATGCTGATTAGCGCCCTGCTCCGCGCCAAGGAACTGGCAAGCCGCGGCATAGACCTCTTTGCCTCACCCGCCTTGAAATTCTTTCTATACAACGACATCAGCCGGGAGGCATTCTACAACAATCCCGAATGTTTGGAGAATTTCATTCAGTTGGACGATAATGACATCTGGACTGCCCTCAAGGTATGGAGCCGCCATTCGGACAAGGTTTTGTCCACCTTGAGCGCCGGCATGATTAACCGAAACATCTTCAAAGTTGAGATTTCTACCGAACCTATTAGTGAGGAACGGAAAAAAGCACTAACTTTGCAAATCAGTGAACAACTGAACATCCCTCTCTCCGAAGCGAGATATTTCATCTCTACCCCCAGCATCGAGAAGAATATGTACGACGAGGCAGATGACAGTATTGACATCCTCTACAACGACGGCAGCATCAAGAATATTGCCGAAGCATCGGATATGCTCAATATCTCTCTTCTGTCCAAGAAAGTAAAAAAATACTACTTATGCTACCAACGTTTGCATAGATAAGTATAAAATATTCACCTCAGGACAAGGAAATATAAAAAAAAAGTCCGTTATTTGCGTTTTGAAACCATCTAACAAGAATAAGACATGGAGTTCTCTGCTAAACAAATTGCAACATTTATCCAAGGAGAAATTGTTGGAGACGAGAATGCTACCGTTCACACCTTTGCGAAAATCGAAGAGGGAATACCGGGAGCCATCTCCTTCCTATCCAACCCCAAATATACCCCCTACATATACGAAACCCAATCAAGCATTGTTCTGGTAAATAAGGACTTTGTTCCGGAACAAGAAGTGAAAGCTACCTTGATTAAAGTGGACAATGCGTATGAAAGTCTTGCTAAATTGCTAAATCTTTATGAGCAAAGTAAACCAAAGCGAGTGGGAATTGACTCTCTGGCATTTGTTGCCGAAACAGCTAAAATTGGCAAGGATGTTTACATTGCGCCTTTTGCCTGCATTGACGAGCATGCAGAGGTGGGAGACAATACGGTCATTCATCCGCACGTCACGATTGGCAGCGGTGCCAAAGTAGGCAATGACTGTATTATTTACGCCAATTCAACCATCTACCACGATTGCCGGGTAGGAAACCACTGTATCCTGCACTCCGGTTGCGTTATCGGTGCAGACGGTTTCGGCTTCGCCCCCACTTCCGAGGGTTATGAAAAAATCCCGCAAATAGGCATTACCATTCTGGAAGACCATGTGGAAATCGGTGCCAACACGTGTGTGGACCGTGCTACTATGGGAGCTACCATCGTACATAGCGGCGTGAAACTGGATAATTTAATCCAGGTGGCACACAACGATGAAATAGGCTCCCACACCGTAATGGCGGCGCAAGTAGGTATAGCAGGTTCTACCAAGATAGGAGAATGGTGCATGTTCGGCGGTCAGGTAGGCATTGCAGGCCATATTCATATTGGCAATAAAGTAAACCTTGGCGCACAGTCTGGTGTTCCCAGTAGCATAAAAGACGGCAGCCAGCTTATCGGCACCCCTCCTATGGAGCTGAAACAATATTTCAAGGCATCCATCGTACAAAGAAGTTTGCCGGAAATGCAAGTGGAGCTACGCCAGCTCCGCAAAGAATTGAATGAACTTAAACAACAATTAAATAAGTAACCAATGTTAAAACAAAAGACTCTGAAAGATAGCTTTTCGCTTAGTGGAAAAGGTCTTCATACGGGACTTGACCTAACCGTTACTTTCAATCCTGCTCCGGATAACCATGGATACAAAATCCAACGTATCGACCTGGAAGGACAGCCAACCTTCGATGCCGTTGCAGACAACGTATCCGAAACTACCCGTGGAACTGTAATCTCCAAAAACGGAGTAAAGGTAAGCACAGTGGAGCATGGTATGGCAGCCCTCTATGCATTGGGTATCGATAACTGCCTGATACAGGTAAACGGACCGGAATTTCCCATTCTGGACGGAAGCGCCCAATATTATGTCAACGAAATAGAGCGCGTAGGCACTGTAGAACAAAATGCCGTAAAAGATTTCTATATCATCAAGTCCAAAATTGAATTCCGTGACGAAACAACCGGCTCTTCCATCATCGTATTGCCGGACGAGAACTTCAGCTTGAATGTATTGGTATCATACGACTCCAACATCCTCCCCAACCAGTTTGCAACGCTGGAAGACATGACGAAGTTCAAGGATGAAATCGCCGCAAGCCGTACTTTCGTGTTTGTACGCGAAATTGAGCCGTTGCTGCAAGCCGGTCTTATCAAGGGCGGCGACCTTGACAATGCGATTGTTATTTACGAACGCGAAATGTCCCAGGAGAACTATGACAAGCTGGCCGATGTGATGGGTGTTCCTCACATGGACGCCAAACAATTGGGATATATCAACCACAAACCTTTGGTGTGGCCCAATGAATGCGCCCGCCACAAGTTGCTCGACGTCATCGGTGACCTGGCTTTGATAGGCAAGCCCATCAAGGGCCGTATCATCGCTACCCGCCCGGGACACACCATCAACAATAAGTTCGCTCGCCAGATGCGCAAGGAAATCCGCCTGCACGAAATACAGGCTCCTACCTACGACTGCAACCGCGAACCGATTATGGATGTAAACCGCATCCGCGAACTTCTGCCTCACCGTTACCCGATGCAATTGGTGGACAAAGTCATAGAAATAGGTGCCAACTACATTGTAGGTGTCAAGAACGTAACTTCCAACGAACCTTTCTTCCAGGGACACTTCCCGCAGGAACCCGTAATGCCCGGTGTATTGCAGATAGAGGCAATGGCACAGACGGGAGGTTTGCTTGTACTGAATTCGGTGGATGAACCGGAACGTTACTCCACCTACTTCATGAAGATTGACGGTGTGAAATTCCGCCAGAAAGTGGTACCGGGAGACACGCTCATCTTCCGTGTAGAGCTGATGGCCCCCATACGCCGCGGCATCTCCACCATGAAAGGTTATGTGTTCGTAGGCGAAAAGGTGGTCTGCGAAGCAGAGTTTATGGCACAAATAGTTAAGAACAAATAAATAGATTTACGATTAGAAGATTTACGATTTACGATTCATATTACCCATAAGAATTATCACCTTCGGGTAAAATCGTATATACAGTAAATCGCAAGTAATCTCAATCGTAAATTGTAAATAGCTAAATCGTAAATAATATGATAAGTCCCTTAGCGTATATTCATCCCGAAGCTAAAATCGGAGAAAACGTAGAAATTGCTCCTTTTGTTTTCATTGACAAGAATGTGGTAATCGGTGATAACAACAAGATTATGGCAAACGCCAACATTCTGTACGGTGCACGCATCGGCAATGGAAACACCATTTTCCCGGGAGCCGTTATCGGTGCCATTCCCCAGGATTTAAAGTTCAGAGGGGAGGAAAGCACTGCTGAAATCGGAGACAACAATATCATACGTGAAAACGTAACTGTCAACCGCGGTACAGCTGCCAAAGGCAGAACCATTGTCGGCAACAACAATCTCTTGATGGAAAGTGTACACGTGGCGCATGATGCCCTAATAGGCAACGGCTGTATCATTGGCAACTCTACAAAAATGGCGGGTGAAATTGTCATCGACGATTATTCCATCATCAGCGCCAATGTACTGATGCACCAATTCTGCCATGTAGGTGGTTACGGCATGATACAGGGCGGCTGCCGTTTCAGCAAGGACATCCCGCCGTACATCATTGCCGGACGCGAGCCTATCTGCTATGCGGGAATCAATGTGGTAGGGTTACGCCGACGCGGCTTCTCCAACGAGACCATCGAGAAAATCCATGATGCCTATCGCATCATCTATCAAGGCGGCCTGAACAATACGGATGCCTTGAAGAAAATCGAGGATGAAATGGAAATGACACCGGAAATAAGCTATATCGTAAACTTTATACGTGAATCAGCCCGCGGCATTATCCCCGCAGGAAAATGAAAAACGTATGATTTACACAAAATCAGAAGTCAGAAATCATAAATTATAAATCATCATGATCTACAGATTTACAATCATCTCTGATGAGGTGGACGATTTTGTCAGAGAAATACAGATAGACCCGGAAGCTACCTTTTATGACTTCCATGAGGCGATTCTAAAGTCGGCAGGCTACACCAACGACCAGATGACTTCTTTCTTCATTTGCGATGATGACTGGGAAAAAGAAAAGGAAATTACGCTGGAAGAAATGGACGACAATCCGGAAATGGACAGTTGGGTGATGAAAGAGACCCAGCTGAGCGAACTGGTTGAAGACGAGAAGCAGAAACTTCTCTATGTATTCGATTATATGACTGAACGCTGCTTCTTCATCGAGCTTTCTGAAATCATTACCGGAAAAGAAATGAAAGGCGCCAAATGCACCAAGAAAGCGGGTGAAGCTCCCAAGCAGACCGTTGACTTTGAAGAAATGGCAGCTGCCGGCGGCTCCCTGGACTTGGACGAAAACTTTTACGGCGACCAAGACTTCGATATGGAAGATTTCGACAAAGAGGGTTTCGGCGGTTTGGACGAAGCCGGGAACTCCTTCGAAGAAGAGAAATATTAAACAGACATTATTCCCCTTCAGAAAGGCGCGGATTGTTATGGTTCGCGCCTAAATTTTATACCCGCATGCACACCCTAATCGTACTTATCGGCCCCACCGGAGTAGGCAAAACAGAATTAAGCCTCCGATTGGCAGAACATTTCCATACTTGTATCGTCTCGGCCGATTCGAGACAACTCTATGCAGATTTAAAGATAGGCACGGCTGCCCCTACACCGGAGCAGCTGCAACGGGTACAGCATCACTTCGTCGGTACCCTGAAGCTGACAGACTATTACAGTGCCGCCCAATACGAAGCGGAAGTAATGAAGCTGCTGGAAGACTTGTTTACAAAGCATAACACCATACTGCTGACCGGAGGCTCAATGATGTATGTAGATGCAGTCTGTAAAGGCATTGACGACATTCCGACCGTAGATGCCGATACACGCCAACTCATGCTGTACAAATACGAAACAGAAGGTCTGGAAAGACTTTGTGCGGAACTTAAGCTGTTGGACCCGGAATATTACAAAATAGTAGATTTGAAAAACCCAAAACGCGTAGTCCATGCTTTGGAAATCTGCTATATGACGGGCAAGACCTACACTTCCTTCCGCACCCAACAAAAGAAAGAACGCCCCTTCCGTATTATCAAAATAGGATTAACGCGTGACCGGGAAGAGCTTTATGAACGCATCAACTGCCGGGTGGACCAAATGGTGGAAGAGGGTTTGGTGGAAGAAGCGCGCATGGTCTATCCGCATAAAAGTCTAAATTCCCTAAATACAGTAGGCTACAAAGAAATATTCAAGTACCTGGACGGCGAATGGACATTACCCTTTGCCATTGAGAAGATAAAGCAGAACTCACGCATCTATTCCCGTAAGCAAATGACCTGGTTCAAACGGGACGAGGAAATCCGCTGGTTCCACCCTGAGCAGGAAAGAGAAATACTGGAATACTGTCATTGCTCCATCAAAGGCGTATAAGCCTTTCGGACAAGTGCTTCCACATCTTGATAAAGCTTCTGCATTTCTTGAGAATCAATGCTTCCTTGCTGTCTCCAACTGTCCAACAATGGGCATGTACGGCGAAACACCTCCGCCTCCACCGGAACAAGCTGTTGCATATAGCCGTTATTCTCCATATTGTACAGTTTTTCCCAATTCAGATAACGATTGGTTCCCATCCCCTGATTGTAACAGAAGACATTATTGGAAAGCCGGAGTGACCAATCACTGAGCGGAGCGGCAGCACACGCCTTGTCCCAACATACCATCGAAGGCAGAAATTTATCCGCATCCTTCACCCAAAGTGGCACGGCAATGCCCGTAGGAGAATATCCCAGCATTGTCCACATCGTAGTAAGTTCCGCCTTCTCACCCGGTTTTACGCCCTGCACCACAATGGAACAAGAAGTGCTGTTACGGGGAATAAAATCCTGGTCGACAAACCAACCGGAACCTTGCGGGCGATTAAACTTCCCGCTCCTCAAATCAATATCGAGCATGCAATTGCGGAACGAACGTGAAAGGTCATTGAAGATACCCTGAGGTGTCACCCCACCCGTTGCAGAAGCCTTCATCAATACCCGGTCTGCCTCCATATAGCGTACATAACCCGCTCCCCGGTTCACCTCACCGGCAAAAGAAAAGTTCGTACGGGCAATGTAACCGTAAGGAGCATCTTTCGGATCATTGGCATCATACATCGTATATTTATAGTAATCCACCTCAAACATGGCGGCACCGCCTTTGGCATCAATCACGCCAAAATTGGCTTCTATCAGGCTGGGCTTGGTGATGGTATCAAGAAAATGGCAGAAGTCCTCCACCGTGGCACAAACCTCCAAAGCACGGTAGATAATCCTCCCGTTGGCGGCACCCCGTTCTTCCCCATCTTTCACTTCCACCAGATTGTAGGATTGGGTGTTCATCAAGGCAAAGCCGGCGGAATTGGTACCGACCCATGCCTCCTTCAAATCAGGGAAATTGTCACTATTCACATCGGCAATGAAGTCATACTTCTCACCTTTCACATAAGCTACATGATTTCGCAGATAGTCCGTATCACGGTTTTTCCATAGCAACGGACGGCCGTCAAGAGTAACCTTTCCGGAAACGACGGCAGATGTACAAGCCAGAACCGGCTCGGCAAGAGTGAGCGCAGCAAGCAGTCCCAATATTAAAAAAAGATGTTTTATCATAACCTTCCCCTTCCTTAGATTTATATTCGCAAAGGTATGATAATCTGTGAAAGAGCAAAAGAAATCCTCTGAAATCCTTATCCCCTATTCATCAAGAAAGAATTATTCGCTGACAAGTTTCTGCAACTTATCCTGCATATACCGAAGTTTCGCAGTTCCAGTACCTTGTTCTATATGGCGGATAATACCTTTCTTATCCACCAGTATAGTGACCGGCATACCGCTCACATGAAAGGTCTCGAAGAAAAACAAGTCATCGGCTATCTGGGTAAAGAGAAAAGGACGGCTCTCTACAATTTTCTTTATTTGTGCAGCACTGTCAAAAGTCGTAGCAAGATAGGTTACATCAGGATAGACTTCCATCCATTTGTTCAGCTCCGGCATTTCACGGATACAAGGGCCACAGCCGGTATACCAGAAGTTCAAGACCATAGGACGGCCCACTACATCGGTATTAGTCCACTCCTTCCCTGCGGTATCTTTTACTTTGAACTCTGGAAAGGGTTTACCTATCCATTCCTCTGTCTTCAGAGTCCGTACGACAGAGACTATCGGGAGCTTCTGCCCTATCCCTCCACGATAACTCATCAAAAAGGCTTCCGCACCAGACACCTCTTCAGCAGGAGTAGCGTATTTTCTCACATCTTCAGGCAGCACAAAATCCCTGCACAAACGAAGTTCTGTAACCTCGTGTCCCACGCCGTCCTTATGTATAACGTAGGCTGCTACATTATCCGAATCCACACAAGGTGGCATGCCTTCGAAGAAAAGGCCATCCACTAAATAATATTTCTTACCTGCTGTCTGGGCAGAGCAAAGCCCTGCCCCCACAGCTATCAGAATTAGAAACAAAGAAAGAATTTTACTTGTCATAGTTGTTAGAGACTATTCATTTTTTAGTGTAATCGTAAGCTTGGATTGCGCCTTCACTTTGCTGGTAGCCATGCCTATATACGAAGCAACCAATACAGCATCCTTAGAAGGAACAGAAAGGACAAAATTACCATTGACATCGGTAACGCTTCCCGTAGTGGTACCTTCTATCAGAACAGCCGCACCAATAATAGGCTCGCCCTGCTCATCCACCACTTTGCCTTCCACTTTCATATTACCTTGAACGGAAGTCTTTTCTACAGCTTTAGTTTTTTTAGTAGCAATGTAAATCTCACCTTTTCCACCTGCCTCTTTCTTCACCTCAATGCTCTCAATATTCTCCGCAGGTATTAAATCATCGATAGTTTTAGTACCCAAATCAACCTTTTCTCCATCAATATAAATAGTCTTCGTTAAATCAAGACTACCGTTATGCTGTACTTTAGCGTTCTCTGTCACCTCTTTATCCCGACGGATAACTATACCTGGAGTTCCTTGTTTCAGGGTTATCAAAAGAACACCATTCTTTCCCTTTTCTCCATATAATTCCGTGGCAGATTTATCTTTCAAAACCGTTACACGCTCTATCTTATCAGGATCCAATGCACTCATGACAGATGGTGTCACCTCTTTTCCATCCACAATATACAGTGGTTCTTTCCCATTACCTGCATATCCTTCAACTGTAATACCATTGGCAGAAGAAGTTTTCTCAAGTTTGTCATCATCCAAACTGAACATCACCGGAACCGTATATTTCACCGCCACCGGCTGCCCCTTCTGTCTCCCTGGTTTCCACTTCGGCATATTACTTATCAAACGCAACGCTTCAGCATCCATATCCTTATCTACAGAACGGAGAAGTTTCGGTTCCTTGATACTTCCATCTTTATCCACCACAAATTGGACAGTCACACGCCCTTGCGTACCTTTCTCTTTGGCAGATGCCGGATAGCGCATATTGTCTTTCAGATAACTCATAAGAGCACTCATTCCACCTCCAGGAAATTCCGGCATCTCCTCTACCACTTCAAAGACCGGAGTCCCCTTCAACTGCTTGCGGACTTCCGTCGGTACATACTTCACATCAGCAGGTTTCATTGTGTCTCCTACACTTTCCGTCATTTTTGTTTCTACAATTGCAGCCAAATCGTTAACTTTGACGCTTGAAATCTCCTCTACTTTATTGGAGACTTCGGGACGGGCAAAAGCTGTTACTGCAATAGCAGCTACCGGAAGTACATAAAGATACTTCAAACGTGCCCACGGACTTGATTTTTCTTTTAACATCATAGTGATACGTTTTTTAAGTTTACTGTGATTAAAGCTGTTGGCCATAGAGTAGAGCCTTGTGCCGACAGCTTTTTTAATTAATAATAGTTGATACTGTTTTGCGTCCACACCTTCCTTTATTACCGTTTCATCCGCTTCAAACTCATGGATATTCTGCAGCTCCTGCTTCAGTAGCCATGATGCCGGATTGAACCACTGGAAGAAAATGCAGACATCGGCTACCAGCAAGTCCCAGGAATGGCGGTTATGGATATGAGCAAGCTCATGGATAAGGATTTCCCGTCCGTTCTCCTCCAAGTTTTTCCGTGAAATGACAATATATCCCATCCAACTGAACGGAGCTATGTCACGATTGTGCACAATCAGAGTGACACGTTCCTTTCTGCTCGGTAAGTAGCTGCCGATATCCTCTTTTTTACCCGATTTCAGCAACATCAGTAACCGTACCAACGAACATACGTTGCGGAAGGCAAAGAAAACGATTCCTGCCAGATAGACAAGCAGCGCCACTTGTATCCAGGTGACTGTTGCCGTTTCAGCACTTGCTCCGGCCTCAGTGGCATTCACTGCATCCGCCATCATCAGCAACTGTTCCAATGTCAGCATCGTCTGGTGCACTTCCGTCTCCTGCTTCACACTTACCTCTACCAAAGGCAATAGGCAGGACAACAGCAAAATGCCCAACAATGAAAAACGGTTGAAACGATGAAACGTCTCGCGTGCCAGCAACAAGCGATAAAACAGATAGAATATCGCCAGGCAAACAGAAGATTTGAGTATATAAACAAAAAACAGACCCATGGAGTTATTTACTATTTAAGGATTTACGATTTACTATTTACAGTTACTTGGTCAGTTCATTCCGTAGTATCTCCACTCCGGGAAATCCGGTTGCTTTGTAGGAGATATCTCCTTCACGGTTCACGACGAAATAGGTCGGGATACCCGGATATTCGTACAGCTTTGCCAATGCCGTACTTTGCTCATTGCTAATGCGACAGTGAATACCGGGTATATCCGGTATCGTTACTTTCCATTTTCCTTCAGGAGATGTTTCGTCGGCAATATATAGATAAACCACCTCTTTCAGCTCCTCTTTCAACGGTTTCAGGCTTTTCATGGCCCGCATACAAGGGCCACACCAGGTGTTCCACATATCCACCAGTACCACCTTGCCACGATAAGGACGAGTAATGACCTGCAACAAACTGTCTGCCGCTACCTCCTTTTCCACCTCAACAATCTTATATCCGGTCTTTCCCTTAGTAGCTTCCAACTCTGATTTCAGTTCGGCTTCAATCCTCCCGTTTCTCATCAGGAACAATTGCCTGAGGTCGGGAGAAGCGATGCTGTCCACCGTCCGACACTCTTCCTCAGTCAAAGGCATGTACTTGCTCAGATTACGGGAAGCACGCCCGGCAAGAAGCATGTCCGGCCAAAGAGGGTCTTGCACAAACTTATCCCGGAGATTTCCGGTAGCGGTCTTCACAAAGTCCGTATAATAATTGTAATATTTCTGTTCGGGGGTATGCAGAATATCCAGTTGCAGTATTTCCTTGAAGTATGAGGTACTGTCAACCGTCATGTCCGCCCTTTTCACCCCCTTCCTGCCCGAAAACATCGGGGCATAACTAAGGTTACTCTTGTAATTATAGATAAGGCTGAACAGATTCATATCCAGATTTGCCCGGATATAAGTACGGCAAGCCTGGCTCATATCCTTGTTTTTTACAAGTTTCTTTTGCACATCTTCATAATGCCCGAACAGATACTTTTTATATGCCTGCGGAGTCATCCCACAAATATCTGCATAAAAATCATCAGTTCCCGATAAGCTTTTCATTTCACCGAACCGCAGCAACTCGGTATTCAGACCGGCATAGTCTCCTTCAAACCAAACACGGCTATCCGTTACACCATCCCTTTTCCGGCTTAAAAGACGGCTTTGCGAATAGAATATTTCAGGCAGATTGATTGTGACATCCAGTTCTCCACCCGGAACGAGAAACAATTCTATTTTCGAACGGGATATCCACAGCGTAGCACCGCTCGGCAACAGCACCTCCGTCTCATAGCGGAACGTGCCATCCTCCGCTATCTTCAAGTCCTTACCGGTGAAATACATGAAGAACCAAGGCGAGTCATAGTAGCGTAACGTCACTCCATACTCTGGTTTATACCCCAATATCCGCCCCTTTATGACAGTCTTTCCCACATTCAGTTCCGGTCCGGGCAATGGCAAAACCTCATCCGGTTTCTTATTCCGCAAACGTTCGGGAATATCCACCCGAGGTTTCTCTCCGTTGAGCTGTATACCATAAATTATCCATCCTTCATCACTACCCGGCATCTCTACGAAATCAAAGCTCTCAGTATCCATCGGAAGCGGACTAAACTTCAAAACAGCAACCATTTCACCGGAAGCGGGAATATGCGTCCACTCATCCCTGGCAAAACCGGTATTTCCCAAATATCCGTAATCCTTTCCGGATGCCCGCAACACAGCTGTCGAATCAATCCTGACCTTATCGCCCTGCATACCATAAAGCCTTACCGCCAGCCAGGTCGTATCTTTTCCAAGCGTCACTCGCTCCACTTCGATGCTACGCGTATTACAAGCCATGAAATAGGGAGTCTTTACAATTTTCTTTGCTTGCAATCCGCAGCAAATACTCACCAGCAACCAACAAACCAATCCGATGTTTTTCATAAGCAAGAGTTATTAGATTTTCAATTACCTCAATCCTTTCCCTTTTCCACCTCCTGTATCAACAGTTTCAGTTCTTCCAAAGATATATCTTCTTCCCTCACCAAAGACGACACTGCACTGAGATAGGAATTATTGAAATATTTACTGATAACATTCTTCAGTGTCCGCTTGCGAAAATCCTCCTCGCTGACCACCGCATAATACTGATAGGTGTTACCATATGCATGATGGCTTAGGAATCCCTTATCCTCCAATCCCCTCACAATGGTGGACAAAGTATTGAAATGGGGTTTCGGCTCTTCATAGAATGCCAGCATTTCCTTCACAAACAAGGGTCCTTTTCCCCAGAAAAAGCCCATGATTTCTTCTTCTTTTGCAGTCAATCCTTTCATAACATTCTTTGTTTTCCGCAAATAACTAAATTATTTAGTTCAAAAACTAATTTCTCTCGTTAAATAAAACTAAAGCTTTTAGTTTATCCGGCAAACACCACTCTCCAACCATCTCCCGACAAGCAAAATACCTACTAATAGTGATTGCAGTTCTCGGATAAAAGCCGTTACTTTGCGCACGAATCAGAGAATTAAAAACAATAACACACAATGAATGAGCAACATAAGTACCGCTCCACGGACAAAATGAGCGACCTCATCTGTGACAATTACTCCTTGTTAATGGTGATGAGCCGCTTCGGACTGTCATTAGGATTCGGAGACAAGAACGTGAAGGACGTCTGCGAAGCGCAAGGCGTCGATTGCCCCACATTCCTCGCCGTAGCCAACTTTATCAGCGAAGAACAATACTCTTACAGCGGCAATGAAAGTGACTTTTCCATTCCCGCCCTTATGGATTATCTGAAGCGTGCCCACACGTATTTCCTCGACTTCAACCTGCCGGCCATCCGCCGCAAACTCATCGAAGCCATCGATTGTTCCAGTACAAACGATGTAGCCTACCTCATCCTGAAGTTCTTCGATGAATATGCCAAGGAGGTACGCCGCCACATGGAATATGAAAACCAGGCCGTATTCACCTACGTAGAGCACTTGCTCCAGGGCAGACTATCGGACGAATACAACATCGCCACTTTTGCCAGCAAACATAATCAGATAGACACCAAACTGAAAGAACTAAAGAACATCATCATCAAATACTACCCGGAAAAGGAGAACAACAATCTCCTGAATGCGGTCTTGTTCGATATATTCAACTGCGAACAAGACCTTGCCACCCACTGCCAGGTAGAAGATTATATGTTTGTTCCCGCCGTAGCGCAAATAGAAAGGAAACTGAAAAATGAACAATAATACTTCTTTGAAGATTGTCATTGCAGAAACTTCGGTCATCATCCGGAGTGGTCTGACGGCTGTTTTGAAGCGTATTCCCAACTTGAATGCACACCCTATTGAAGTTTCTTCTCCGGAATCGCTGCAAAACTACATTCACATGCATCCGGCAGACATTATCATCATCAACCCCACTTTCGGTGGCTGGTTCGACCTGCCCGCCTTCAAGGCAGAACACGGAAAATCCGGCATCAAGTACATTGCTATGGTATGCTCCGTCATCGACAACAACATATTGAAGGAATATGACGAGAACTTCGCCATGTGCGATGACATAGATGTCATCACCTCCAAAATCAACCACTTGCTGCACACCGAGGAGGAAGAGGAAAAAGACAGCGAACAAGAAACCTTAAGCCAGCGCGAAAAAGAAATCATCACCTGCGTTGTGAAGGGCATGACCAACAAAGCCATCGCCGACAAACTCTACCTCTCCATTCATACTGTCATTACCCATCGCCGTAACATTGCACGCAAACTGCAGATACATTCTCCGGCAGGGCTTACCATCTACGCTATTGTGAACAAGCTAGTGGAATTGGGCGACATCAAGGACTCTCTATAAGGTTCTTCCGGCAACTGTTTCCCTACCCACTACGGCCTATAGGGAAAAAACGGATGAATCCCTTGCTAAAGTATTCTCCCCCATACGGGAAAAAGCCTCTGGCTATTGATTAAGGTTTATCTTGTGACTGGCGATATACATCTTTAGCGTAAAGATGTATATCTTCAGCATAGAGATGTGCATCTTCAGGCTGAAGACAAAGCTCATCCCCTATGTCAGCCCTCCCCATGCTATGACTCAAGCAGTCTGACAAGTAGCCTTAACCAACCTTGCCCACAGTATCCGCCACGCCATACACAAATCCCCACTTCACGATATCACATCGGAAAGTGGGGATCCTTTTATCTTCATAAAAGTGGTTACGTAATTATGACTAACTAATTCATTCAAATCTGATGTTGCAAAGATAAGGCATCGGCAGACAGTACGCAATCGCTCAAATTAGGTATAATGAAAAAAGCCAGTCATTATAAATAGGTAGAACCACCCGCAAATCAAGCATTGGCATAGCTATGCATTCCTCTAAGGATGTAGTTCACCCCAAAATAGGTCATCAGGACTGTCAGAAAAGCGACAATCATATAGATGTGGAAGAATAACGGCCTGCGGAAAATGCGCAGGCTGCGCGCATGGAACGCCGCTCCATAAACCATAAAGGTAATCAGCGCCCATACTTCCTTCGGGTCCCAAGCCCAATATCGCCCCCAAGAAGCATTGGCCCAAACCGCACCCAGAAAAATACCGGCTCCCAAAAAGAAAACGGCAGGATAAAGCAGCAATCGGCCGAGCAGCATCAACATCCGGGCTGAATGGCGAAGACACAATGCCAGTATGCCGTTCAGCATCATAAAGGCAAACAAAGCATAAGACATCATTATCAACGACACATGCGTACTGAGCCATGGAGAAACAAGCACGGGCATCAAGGGAGTGATTTGGGGATTCATCTGTCCCAAATAAGACACTAGCAAGGCAAAACCGGACAGCAAAAAGCCGAAAGGCACCATAAACGGGAAGCGCCGCCGAAACAGACAAGCCAGGAACAGCGCACACAATGCCATGAACTGCATCGTTTCGTATCCGTTGCCCAACGGTATTCGCCCACCGATGTACCACCTCAGGCCATACCCGAAGAGCTGAAAGAGAAACGCCGCATAAAGAGAAAACGGGAAAAAAGTATCTGCCAAACGCGAAGAGAAAGAGAGCGCTACAATCCTACCGGAAGAGTCTGACAATGCCGACGAACGACGCAGGCCGCGATACAGCAGACGGAAGAAAGCCAGCATCCCCACCGTAAGGTTGAACATGAACAGCAATTTGCTGAAAGGAATACGGTTATACAGCAATTCGGCTTGTATTTTAGTATCGGAAACAGGCTCCACACTCCCGTCTTCCGGCAAAGGACGAATCAATGTACCATTTTGGAGCATCAAAATCAGTCCCACCTTTTCATCCGCCTCTACAATGGCCTTTTCCAGAGAAGTCATTTTCTGATGATGGTCTTGCTTCCCCTTCCAGAACTTCTGCAAGCGATACTTCTCACCGTCGAACAAATCAGCCAGACATGCATAGGGTGTCTCCAAATGAAGCAGGCGACGGAGTGCCTCGTTTTTGATATAAATCATCGGCTCATTCTGCCAAACTTCCGGACGCAGAAGCCATCCACCAATCACCTGCTCCGGCGTCATGCCTCCATAAGACGGTTTTCCCGTCAGTTTCAGTACAAAATCGCGCGCAAGGGTATTGAAAGGAACCACACGGTCATTATAAATCACCTGCTTACGGGCGAGACTATCCGCCTGCTTGCGTGCCAGTGCCGGAAGGCTTCTCTTCTGCGCATGTACCCCACTTCCCAGACACAGCAACAATAGAACAAACATTCCTCCCTTCTTCAACAACGGATGCCTCAGCAGCCTGCGGAACTCTCCACCCCGGCTGACCAGCATCCAGAGCATGGAGACACCTAACAAGAGGTATCCACTATAGGTAACCCCTATCCCCCACGGGTCATAATTCACTGTCAGCCAGCTCCCCTGCATATCCTCATCAAAGGAAGACTGATAAAAGCGGAACCCCTGCCGTGAAAGAATACGGTTCATGGAGACGGGCGTCTCACCGTGAATATAGCTGATATAATCTGCAGGAGCATCCGTACCCGGATAGTACTCAATCCGGAAACTGTCCAGACGTAAGGTGAACGGTAACTCTACAACCTGCCTGCCGTCTTGTTCCAAAAAGCAGTTCACCTCACTGCCGACAGTAAGATGCACATATCCTTTTCGGCCACAAAGAAACGTAGTCATGGCTCCCGCCAAAATCACGAGGAAGGAGCCATGCAACAACAACGTCGGGAGACGCCGCCACAACCGCTGTCTTACAAGCACAACAACAGTCATCGCAGCAAGGGCTCCCCACAAACAACAGAACCAAATCGTATGATAAACATGCTTTTCTACAAAATCCGTACTGTATGTCTGCTCTACAAACGTAGTTGCAGCAAGTAAGAGCAGCAAACAACCATAAACAGCTATGAGAAACTTTTTCAATTAAGAGCTATCAATTAAAAGTAAAAAATCAATATGGAGCAAACTCCTTGTTTTCTAAAGACTTGACTCCCATACATTCCATCTCTATCAGCCAACCCGGACGACATACGGGAGCATATACAAACACTCTCGGAGTATCCGGAAAACGCTCGTCATACATTCCTTTGACCACGGTATAGTCTGCAACATCCCGCAGATAAACAATCATCTGTCCTAAATCATCAAACGTACAGCCAGCCTCTTTCAACAAAGCCTCCACATTCTCCCACATACGTTCCGTCTGCTTGCGAATGTCTCCGGGACATACCACCTCACCTTTATTATTGATGCTCGCAGTACCCGAAATAAACACCTGGCGACGGTCGCCATAATCCACATACGTACCTCGCTCGAAACTCACACCGTATTCGTATGTGGGATTCAGATGTGTCGGTGCGTAAAGGTAGTGAATTTGTTCAGATTTCAAACCATCTACAGCATAAGTATCCATCTGAACCGTCACTTTGGGGTCGGCATGACGGCCACCGATACCGGTACTGGAAATATAATGAGTCTTCTCCGTCAAGTCCTGGGTAACAAACACCTCATTACGCGCCTTCACCACTCCGGCATAATTCACATCCACGTTCTGTACAAAGAACCAGGTACGTATGCAATTATCAGCCAGCTTACAGCCCTGTTCCATCAGCTGCATCACATAGTCATTCAACAGCAGACGGGTCTGGTATTCCGAATTGGCAGCACGATTGAAAGAGCCGCCTCCCCAAAGGTGACGGTAGGCGCCATGTCTCACTTCGAACAATCCGTTATGAAGCACCTGTGTTTCTACACCTTTCTGCAGATAGACCCACAGTGCAATCTTTGTACCGTTCAACGGCGGCTGCTCTACCACGGAGAGTGCACAATCCGAACATTCTGCCGAAAGCGCCAGTAGCATATCTGCTTGATTGGCGGCGTCACTTAGAAAGTAGCGTTTAAAGATGGCAACAGCACCTTGTAGTTCACTTTCACGCAGTTGGCAGTAAGTGTCGACCACCGCATTCAGCTGTTCTTCATAAGTCGCTTCCGGTCTGGTGGCATGAATCATTACATGATATTCCGAAACACCCGCTTCTACCTCATATTTAAAGATTTCGGTTAAGGTATTCTCCAATTGATTAGTTTGTTGTTGTTTATTTTTCATATTAAATATCAATTAGTCGTTGTTGTTCAAAAAAGTACCGGTATTACCAGTAAGGCCCATCATTATTACGGCTGTGCACCATCGTCAATCCAGTTGCCAATCAAAGACTGCATATCAGATGAGGTTATCATCTGAGAATGGTCTATACGCCAATCCGAGCTGATGTCCGTACCCAATATGAGATGCAAGACACTTTCTGACGCATTACCGGGCATAACCCTCATTTTACCGTCCACCGTCGTTGAAGCTCGGTTGACCAGATCAGCATGGCTATGTCCTTCCAGCAGATTCAAGCCACCACCCGGAGTGGTGCTAAGACCATGGCAAGCCGTACAAGTGGCATTGAATATTTTTTGTTGAATGGCATTGTACATACTTGCATCAACTGTTCCTGCATCCATAAGTATAGTATCAGCGATTTCAGTACATTCCATTGCCACCAAACTGACAATGCGCTTCCTCAACTTATTGATTACACATAGCTCGACAGTTGTCACCTCATCCGTTATGCCGGACATTGTCAACTGGATTTCATCATTATCCGATTCGGATGCCGGAACAACCTTTGAAACAATGGCATAATCGCTTTCATCATCAAATCCTGCCACTACCACACTATAGTCGCCCGACCACTTATCCACACCACTAATCCGGCCTGTCATCTTCACTGTGCGTCCTTCACCCGTGGCCACAACGGCATTCTCATAAATTCTCCCCTCATCGCATGCATGCAGACCTATAAGAAGCACGGGCAGAAAAAAGAAAAGAATGTATTTTTTCATAGACGAATCCTTTCCTGACTTCATTTAGAATGTATATTGAAGCATCACCGTGGCAGAGTGAGTGGCCAGACCTAAATTATCATTATCACGGTCGAGCTGCGTGTCGTGTCCCCAACGGGCTACATACTGATACATTGCCTGCAATTTCAAGTTGCATCCTCTGAAAAAGTAGTTCATACCTACAGCAGGCATATTCAGGAAACCGTCGTCATCCGTACCGTTACGATTGAAGATATCGTAGCGTGCGGCAAGCTGTAGGCGGGGAGCGACAAAGTAACCACCTTGCACATAACCGCCTAAAAAGCTATACGATTCATTTATCTTTTGCCGTTTGGTGAAACCTACATTCATATAATAAGCTTCAGCCGCCAGATAGAGCTTGTTCTTCAACATGGCAAATTCCAACCCCACACGGGTATCATTGGTACTCTCATTTTCACTCTCCACATTGATAGAACCCGAAAGACCGAATAATATCTTATCCTCGTTCAAACGGTTAGGATTACCTTGTGTGGAAGGCATCACCCCCTTGGGCATATAAGTCAGACGTCCGGCATACAGCAATGAAGGGATATGCCAGTCATCACTCATCGTCTTTGAAGCTGTATTCACGGAAGCTCCGGTTCCATTGAACAAGCCGACTTCATAACCGAACTTATCTGCCACCAGACCGTGAACTTCAACACCCAGGTCAAATCCCGTACCGATATTAGGCGTCACGGCATTCAACGAATAAGGCAAAATTACAGAAGACGTCAGAGAAACCGGCAACTGGGGAAGCAGTGTTTCGCCAAGAGTTGTCAGATAGGCATGCGAGAATGGAGTCTTGAACTTTCCGACACGAATCGCAAATTGTTTTTTCAGCTGTACATCGAACCACGCCTGCTGTAACAGCGCTCCTCCACTTGCAGCAGCATTGATGGACAGATTGAAAGCCACTTTTCCAAAAGCCTTGCCAGTAAAGCCAAGTACGGCATAAGGAATGGAAAAACCCGAATTGGCAATATTATCTTGGTTATAAGCCTTATCCAAGCCTTCATCATCATACCAATTGAAATTAGCACTCGTTTGTACCAACAGATAAGGCTTGAAAACAAAGTCACCTTTCTTTGTTTCAATGGTAAAACCTTCTCTTCCGGCCAATGACACTACACCATTCTCCGTATCTTCCTCATGTTGCGCCATAGCGGTCAAAGGCAAAACAGCCAGCATGGCGACATATAAAAATTTCTTCATAATTACTTTTTATATAAAGCTTATTAGTTCTAAAGTGAATTTAAAAATGCAATCAGGGCATCACGGTCATCCTTGCTCATGTTCTTAAAGAGATTTTTCGATGCTTCTCCCTCTCCCCCATGCCACATTATGGCTTCAACAAGATTGCGGGCACGGCCATCGTGCAAGAAGTAGGTATGTCCGTTTACCTTTTCCTGAAGCCCGATACCCCAAAGCGGAGTAGTGCGCCATTCATTGCCACGCGCCAACCCACTTACATAGTTATCATTCAGACCGACTCCCATAATTTCGGAGCCCATATCATGCAGCAAAAAATCCGAATAGGGGTGAATTGTCTGACTTCCCAACCATGGCAAACGGGTACCGTTCAACAGCACGGAGCCCCGAGGCTTGGTATGCAACGTGGTGACATGGCAAAGATGGCACTTGGCTTTATAGAAATTCTGTTCTCCCCTTATCACCTGCGGGTCATTCACATTACGCCGTGCAGGAACACCAAGACTCTGCATATACAAGTCAACATCTTCCATATCTTCTGTAGAAACATCCAACTGGGCATAAGAAAGCCCCATCATGCTGCCTTGATTCACCTGGGCCTGCCCCTCGCATATCTCTTCCGGATAGCGGCTATTGGTAACACCCATATCACTTGAAAAACCAAGTTCAACAGTCAAATCCGCATGTTGAGCCTTATTTCCCGACAGCCCCAAACTTCTCACACCACGTTCGGTAATGTAATTGCAACGGCCACTTATACCATACTCCGGATAATTACTTTTTGCAGCAAGCGCTTCAATCTCCGTAGGTTCCAAAGCCATCATTTGCCCCATACCGACATGTCTCAACGGGATACGCACCGTACAGAACATATCTTCAGGCTTTATACTGTCAGCATACCATTCGGATATGGAATAAGCCGGTCTGCAAAGTTCATACTTCTCTCCGTCGGGAAAGGTAAAAGTCTCATAAGTATACTCCACAGAAAGCTTTCCCTCCGGTTTCACTCCATAAATTGCCTGGTCATGGAGGACACGGCCATAATCCTGAAAAAACGCACCATTCTTGCGGCTTATATAAACCAGCATCGAGGAAAACCCGTAACTACCCGATCCGCCTTCACTCCACAGCGTCGGTTTGGTACGGCCGGCATTACGATGACAACTGCCACAAGAATACCCCGCATAGACCGGGCCAAGACCACCTCCCATGCCATTGCTACTCGTACGCACATCATCGTAAAGCCCGTCACCATCATTAAAGCGACTGTTGTAAACACCCGACACCCAGTCTGCCGGTGAATCATAGGCCTTGGATGAATTCATGAAGATTGTGGACGTTCCGGCAGACAGAGCGTATCCTTCAGGAATCTCTATATCCAACACGTCAATCCCATCATCATCACAAGCAGTCAAACCTGCCGACAAACAAAGGAGAAGACATGAATATCTCATTAAACGATTCATCATCTTTATCTACTTTTTAATAATGGCATATCCAAACATGCCAAAGAAGTAAAGGCAGGATTCTCCAAATCCTCCCCTTTACTTCTTGAGTATTGTTTATAAATAATTCTTATTTAACTGTACGAGGCTTGCCATCCTTGAAAAGCAGGAATTCCAAAGTATGGAATCCGCGTACATTTTGGGCAGATTCAACTTTTGCATCATCATCACCCTCGCTCCATTCCAAATCGCCCCATTTCTGGGAATTCAGAATCTGGACAATGGCGTTCTGGTCCAAAGGCCAACTATCCATATTCGGGTCAAGTCCCAGCTCATCCACCGGCCCAAATAGGAACGCCTCACTTTCCTCCCAAGGTTCACGGGCTGTTATCCAAGCATTGCATGCCGTCTCAAAAGCACTGTTAGAGGGATTGTTGGCAAGAGCCACCACAGCGTCATACAGCGTACTATTCTTCTCCTTCAAATCCTTATAGGTAGGCAAAACCACAACATTGACATAATTTTCAACAATCGGGTCAAGTGCTTCATTGCTGTTAATGGTGCTATTGTCCCTGATATAAGGTTTCAACTCCTTATCCAATACACTTTCCAGTTCTTCACAAGCCTTGATAGCCGCTACCGTTTCCTGACTGTTGATATTATTACGGAAAGGTTGGGGAATAGCCTGAATAGCCGATGCTGCCGTAGTGATAGCTGCCGACACTTTCGTATCCAACTCCGCATTGACTCCAGCCACCAATTTTGAAATTGACTTGTCGCTCACCTTACCGTCCAAAGAGCCGTAATAGGCATTGCGGATTGAGTAAATATTATTGGTATAATCATCACGGGAATGCCAGCTATACCATGACTCAACAGCATAGAGGGCCTCTGTAACATTGTTTGCCATATATTTATTATATGGATCACCAATCTTCGTCTCACCTACCTCATTGGAGATTTCAACACAACCGTCGATAACCTGCTCTATACAGTTCCAGGCACTTGAAAAGTTATAGGCACCATTATGAGCTTTGAAGGAAGTTGCAAAACTTGCCCCACCCTTATAACTCGTATTCCAAGAATCATAAAGATTGGTGGCATCTGTCTTCAACAAAGCCGCCACATTTCTCATGTAGTTGTGCCAACTTGCTGCATTCTCCGAATTATACTCAATGTCAGCAGGATTAACTGTACTGTTGTCATCATCATCGCTACAAGCAGTAGCCGTAAATGCCAGCCCTAATACCAAAGCTGTCGCATAAAAGAAATTTTTCTTCATTTGTATAAAATTAATTGATTACTATTCATCTACTTCTTGACAAACCAACCGATATAGGCAATACCGATCGAAAACTCATTTTCACTATTATACTTACCAGTTCCGAAAACCTTGTTTGTTCCGATTTGGCGGGTGGTGTAATCAGCCTTTACCACCAGATTAGGCAAGGCATACCAATTCAATCCAGCAGTCCACATGCTTACTTGACAACGTTTCTCCATTATCTGGCTAGCCTCTCCCTTTTCTTGCGGATTGTAATATTCATAACGTGCAAAGGGGTAGATAACCGGAACTTTCTTGTTTCCTTTGAAGAAAGCGCTGATGTTCAAACCGGCCTCGGCTGCATAACTGACTACATTCTTTGCAATGGGGGTTATACGGCTGTAAGGAGATTTATTCGATAATTTGGTATTTGCCTCACTAAGCTTCGCTGAATTGCCCAAATTTCCGTATACCATATTGGCACGGGCAATCACATATTTATTACGGTATTGGGCATCTGCCGTGTAGATTCTTACCGGAACCTTACCGGTAGACGAATAAGTATCCGCTTTGTCAGAATTGGAACCGGCATCAGCGCAGTAATAAAACGAAGCGCCTATACGCAACCCCGGAACCCCCTTATAGTCCAGACGAGCCACATAGCCCGGTGAAGTAAAGTTGTCTTCTTCAAAGATGCCTTGTTTGCCACTTGCTATCCAGGTGTTACGGTCAAAGCCATTGGCATTCAGACCGGCCACTATCATGGCTTGATAATCAAAGCTGGCATATCCTTTTCCAAAAGAACCAAAAAACTCGAGTCCGTTTTCATGCCACGTAGAAGGAAGGATGGTTGTCTCTCCTTCCGGCCGATAAGTTCCAAAGAAATTGATTGGTTCATGATGGGCGTTGGTCAATCCTACCGGGACAATGATGTGACCGGCACGTATGTTGAATTGTGGAACAATTAAACGGGTAATGTGGAATTGCTCGATAGCCACTTCGCCACCCTTTTCCACCTCCGTTTCATACTCACCGTTTTCCGTATTCTCAAGTTCATAAGCAGTACCCGTACCACCGGATTCAAACTCGATTTCAGCACCGAGTATCCATTTGGAATTGAACTTGTAATCCAGAGCCAACACGAAACGGGGTATAGAAATTGTATTCCTATGTTTGTCTGGATTGCCTTCAGGCGCACCATAGAAACGGTTAATACCATAATCCTTAAAACTTGCAACCATTTCTCCGTATCCACCGAAACGGAATTTCTTGTAGTTGTCGCCATCATTCGCTACTTTTTCCTTTTTCTCTTTGTCTGTTGAAATTTCCGTACTCTCTGCTGCAGAAGTAACTTTTTCAGGTTCAGCAGCCTGCAAAGCATTGGCAGAAAGCAAAAAACATAAAACGAATAAGCCTGTTAATTTTCTCATCTTTTATCTTAAATTTTATTGGGGCAAAGGTAGAGGTAGTTAAAAAGGAGAACAATACCTAAAAATTACGAAAAGAAGAGAAAGAGTAACCATTAGTAGGTAATGGCAGATTTATAACAACAAATAAAGATGAGAAAGGAGGGTAAGTGGTAAAAAGGACTATTAAACAGACTGTAAGGCTACTTATATTTAAACGCCAGTATATAGTACCCTATAAATGCCACCCCCAACAAAACAAACGAGACAAGGAGCAGGAGTTTGCCGAATGCATAATACAAGCCCCAAACACTGCCCAAAAGCACTAACAACAGAATGATGTTCATCACCCGGGTAAGGCGTATGGCAAACAAATATTGAACAGCCGCATTGCGCTCGGTGACCCGAATAGGGAAATTGATGAAACGGACGGGAAGATACGCCAATCCCCCCATCAAAAGGAAACAGAAAATGGAACAGCCACCCATCACCCAGACGGCGGGCAGCAGGGCACCTTCTCTTTGGGTATACAGCCAGTAAATGCTAATCCACGTAACGAGCACGATAAGCAGGGCCGTACCTTCCAGAATACGGTCAATCACAGTGGGTTGAAAACGGACATTAGGGCAATTCTTGCCGGAATAAGGACCAAGATTAATCATACTATCTGCGATTTAGAATCTGTTATTACGAATCCTCCTCTGCTTTCTCTTCAGACGGAGGAGGATTCTTGGACTTCTTCATCCGCCCACTCTTCCGCAATGCTTCAGCGATAATCCACTGAAGCTGTCCATTGGTACTACGGAACTCGTCGGCTGCCCATTTTTCAATGGCATCCATCGTTGCAGCATCCACACGGAGGACAAAGCTTTTGGTTGAAGTTTCTTTTTTAGCCACTATTTATTTACTATTTAACAATTTACGATTTACGATTGAAGTTACTTTGATATAACCAAGTACCAATCAAAGAGTATTCTGCTTGCCCCGCACGAAGGAGGCAATGTCATCCATAACATATGCCGGGACGGGCGAAGCATGGCTATACTCAAACGGAGTCGCCTTGCCGCTGCCTTCCTGCAACAAGTGATTCAATTTCGGATAAGATTTGAAATATGCATTCTTGCAGCGCAACAAACCGGAACGCCATAAACCGAAGTCTTCCATAGTCACCTGATAATCTCTCTCCCCTTGAAGAACAAATATAGGCAGCTTTAGTTTAGCGGCAACTTCCACCGGTTTGTAAGCATTGGCAAACAGCCAATATGAGCGGGGCTGCCCCAATGGCAAGGAAATCGTTTCATCAAACTCTTCCGTACCAAGCTTTTTGACATTAGCCAACTGTTGTTTCAGCTCATCAAGTTGAACCTTTACATTGACTGAAGAATCCGTCAAAGAAGAGGTATAATAAAACTGTTCCTCAAGAGCATCTTCAAGCGATCTTGCCAGTCCGGCAAGGATAATGATACCTGCCAAACCTTTCGAACGCCCGGCAATACGGGGAGCCAATGTACCTCCCAGGCTGTGCCCCAACACATACACACTGTCAGGAGCCAGCTCGGGCAAAGCCCTTACCTGCTCCACTATGGCAACGGCATCGTCCACGGCCTCAGTATCATAATCGAGTTCGCGACCGGCAGGAACGCAAGCCGCACCATATGCCTTTGTCCGTTTTTCATAGCGGACGACAGCAATGCCGCGTTTCGCCAATCCCCAGGCAAGGTCACGGAAAGGCTTGTTGGGACCTATCGTCTCGTCACGGTCGTGAGGACCGGAACCATGTACCAAAATAACACAAGGAACCCTGCATGCATCCGGACCGACTGCCCGCTTGGGCAAAGTCAACGTTCCGGGAAGCTTGTAGCCGTCGGCTCCCAGCGTAATATCCCTTTCATCCATTTTTGTCTTATCATAGGCTACCGATTGGGCAGTGCTAACAGCAGGTGCAGGGACCAGCCGGATTGTATTCAGTGCCCCGTCAGCATCAAAAGCCACCAGAAAACGGAGATTATAACGTTCAAATTCCACATCGGAATAATAGATAGTAATTCCCTGGGCAGAATCGGTCTTCCATTCTCCTTTTGATATGGATTTACCAAACATTTTCTCTGCTTGCCGGAAAGAATCATTGAAGAGTGCCGGAGCTAGTTTCTTCTGCAACTCCCGGTTCAATGCCGCATGGATACTGTCACCTTGCCCTGCCACAAACAATTCATAAATGTGCTGCGCGCGCGCAGTATTCGCATCTTGTGCAAAGCCCCCATATACATTGCCCAGCAAGAGCAGTATAAGAGCCCATCGTCCTATAACCCCCATCTCTTTCATCCGTATCCTTTATCAATGGTTCAACGTTCCCGTATTGACTACCGGTTGAGCAGCCTCATCCGCACAAAGCACTACCAACAGATTGCTGACCATTGCCGCTTTCTTGTCTTCGTCCAGTTCAACAATTTCTTCTTCAGAAAGTTTATGGAGCGCCATTTTTACCATAGAGACTGCCCCTTCCACAATCTTCTCGCGTGCCGTAATAATGGCAGATGCTTGCTGGCGACGCAGCATCACAGCGGCAATTTCGGGCGCATACGCCAGATAGTTGATGCGGGCTTCCACCACTTCCATACCTGCCATGGCCAGGCGTTCATTCAATTTCTGCTCCAGCTGTTCATTGATTTCCTCACCGCCCGAACGAAGTGTCAACTCTTCCGTATCAGCCTCATTATCATCATAGGCATACTGACCGGCAACCTGGCGAAGAGCGGCATCACTCTGTATCATGACGAAATTCTCGAACGCATTCATACGGTTGGCCACCGCATTGCCAAGACTGACCTGGTTCGCATTACCCGCTGTCGGAGCGGATGCAGCCATTGTTTGTGAATCAATCTCAAACATGGCTTTATAGGTGTCCTTCAGCTTCCACACCAATACCAGTCCTATAAGAATAGGATTACCAATCTTATCGTTCACCTTTATCGGCTCCACATCCAGGTTGCGTGCACGAAGCGAAAGCTTCTTCTTATTAAGGAAAGGGTTTACCCAGAAAAAGCCGGTCTCCTTGAACGTCCCTTTATATTTACCAAAGAACACCATAGCACGCGCCTCGTTCGGCTCCAGCTCCATATAGCCGGCAAACATAATAAACCATATCAGACACAGACACACCGAAAGGATCAAGGTAGGCACAGAAATGATAAACCCAAAGATTATCACTGCCGTAAGCACTACCAAATGAAGGAACAAGGCCAAAAAGCCATTCATCTTGAAACCACTGAAACCACACTCTTTTGTTTCCATATTCTATAGATTTAATTGATATCATAATGATATCACAAATATATCAATTAAAATTAGATAAGAACAGAGAAGCAAGGAAGTTAACATATTGTATTAAGGATTATTAAGAACATGTATCCCCAGTACACAAAAATTCCGCTTGAGGGTCATGACTTACCTTCAAGCGGAATTTTCTTTTTCGACTTTGTCAGCAATGTATCAAGGCTGAATGACAAAAGACCGGCGCAGCAAACCAGCAGTCTGCGAGCTACCGCCCACCATAAGTTCATAACTGCCTTCGGAAACGCACATGGTATTGCTTTGCGGATTCCACCACACCAACTCTTTATCGCCCAAATCAAACTCTACATCGACCGTCTTTCCTGCCGGGATATGTACCCGTTTGAAAGCACGCAATGCCTTGCTCGGTCCTTCGACATCATCGTTTTTCTTCAAATAGACCTGCACAACCTCTTCACCGTCACATTTGCCGGTATTGGTTACGGGGACATTCAATCTCAATTTCTCACCGGACTTTATATTATCCGAACCAAGCACCACAGCGCCATAGCAGAAAGAGGTATAGCTCAATCCATGACCGAAGGGGAAAAGCGGTTCCTGGGTCATGTAACGGTAAGTCCGGCCGGTCATATTATAATCCTCAAAATCAGGAAGCTGTGACACATTACGGTAGAAGGTTACCGGCAAGCGTCCTGCCGGATTGTAATCACCGAACAAGACTTCAGCTACAGCCGTACCGCCTGCCTGACCGGGATACCATGCCTGCAGGATAGCTCCACACCTCCCGGTTTCCGGCTCCAAGCCGATAGGAGAACCTGAACAGTTCACCAACACCACCTTTTTACCGGCATGGTGCAAAGCGGCAATCAGTTCCCGCTGGACAGCAGGCAACTCAATATCAGTACGGTCGCCTCCTCTGAATCCGGGAAGCTCAACACCCATCTCCTCGCCTTCGAGGTTCGGAGAGACTCCTCCCACAAAGACCACGACATCAGCATCCTTTACACGCTCCACAGATTTCCTCACATCCACTTCATTCTTAAATCCAAGGTCAAAGTCCAGCTGTGCATCGCTACGGAAATATTCAAAATCCAATTCAACGTCATACGTTTTTCCTGCTTGTACCTGCAAAGTATAAGCACTCTTCTGCCCACCGTGCTGATTGGAAAATCCTCTCACTTCCTCCCCATTTATCCGCAATCTCCCTGAGCCATAAGCATAGATGTCAAAGACCACCTCTCCCGACTGGTCGGGAGTGAATACGCTGTTGTAGGTAGCCGAGAAGTCGGTAAGGTTCACACCCGGAGCAAAAACCGTGGCACCGGATGTACAAAAATGGAAAGGAGTGGTCACTTGGGCAGTAGTGACTGGCTCACCGTCACGAGTCACGTTATTCCAGTAGCGTGCAGTAAATCCGGGTTTCCCGTCGGCAGTCTTGCAACGGTTGAAGACGCTCTGTATCTGAGCTCTCTCCACCCATCCGCAGCCTTGTTCATAAATAAGCCGATCATCACTCCCCAAAGCTTTTCTAATTCCGTCCAGAATGGTAACTGTGTGCGGAGGCATACCGTTATAATTTCCCCACTGCATCACAGAATCATTGGCATTCGGACCCATCACGGCTATAGTCAGCCCTCCACGCTTCAACGGCAAGGTATTATCCTTGTTCATAAGCAGTGTCATTGACTTGCGCGCCATGTCGAGCGCCAGAGAATCGTGTCCGGCAGAAGCCACCACAGAAAAAGGAATGCCGGTCCAGGACACCTTCTCCGGCTCGTCCATTTCACCCAAGGCAAAGCGAGCCGTCAAAAGACGCTTGACTGCTACATCCACTGCTTTTTCATCAATCTTTCCCTGCTTCACCGCTTCTACCAGGGCCTCGTAACTCGAACCGCACTCCAAGTCAGTCCCACTCTGCACCGCAGCCGCCGAAGCGGACTCTGCATCAGGATGCGTCTTATGACCATAGTCTCTGTAAAAATCGGCAATAGCTCCACAGTCCGAAAGGACAATACCGTCAAATCCCCACTCATCGCGCAAAATCTGCATCAGCAGGCGGTCGCTACCGCAGCAAGGATCGCCCTCAAAACGGTTGTAGGCACACATCACCTCCTTCACTTTTCCTTCTTTCACCAAAGCCTCAAAAGGAGGAAGATAAGTTTCATACAAATCACGGGGCTTGATATTTTCCGCATTAAACTCATGGCGGTTCCATTCCGGACCGGAGTGTACGGCAAAGTGCTTGGCACAAGCATGCAGCTTGTCATATTTTCCATCGTTCGTGCCCTGCAAACCCTTTACAACCATCACCCCCATACGGCTGGTCAGATAAGGGTCTTCCCCATAAGTCTCTATACCCCTTCCCCAGCGAGGGTCGCGGTAGATGTTCACCGTAGGCGTCCACATTGTCAATCCTTGATAGCGTTCATGGCTTTCCTGGGATGCATAGTAGGCATTCTTGGCACGGGCCTCATCAGAAACAGCAGTAAATACCTCGTATACAGTCTCCGGCGAGAAAGATGCCGCCATACCAATCGGTTGGGGAAACACTGTGGCCAGCCCGGCACGCGCCACTCCATGCAACGCTTCATTCCACCAGTTATAGGGCTTGATGCCCAGACGTTCCACTGGTTTGGAGCTGTCCATCATCAAGGACACCTTCTCTTCGAGCGTCAGTTCCTTCAGCAAAAGTCCGGCACGCTCTTCTGCCGGCAGAGATGCATTCTTGTAAGTAGCCTGCCCGCATCCCGACAATAGGAAGAGTGGCAAAAGGTAAAGAAGTTTCTGTTTCATCATGGTTTCATATTAGGCAATTATCTATTCAAAAGACAAAGATAAGTATATTGATTAAATTTCAAACTTCAAAAGAATGATTCATTATGCAACGTACTGCCTAAAAGGCAGTACGTTTTCTTCACATATATGTTTAATTGCCGTTGAATTATTACGTCAATCACATATATATTTAAAGGAGTGCATGCAACGAATATCTGCAGATGAAGTCCCGACATACACATTGAATACTCCCGGTTCAGCTATCCATCGATGGCTTGCCTCATCAAAAAACTTCAAATCATCAGGAGTGATAACAAATTCCACTTGAACAGTTTCATCAGGTTCGACCTCTACTTTTGTAAAATGCTTCAACTCTTTCAATGGACGGACAACGCTACACACCGGATCTCCAAGATAAAGTTGTACCACTTCTTTACCAATCTTCGTACCCGTATTAGTCAAAGGTACTGTTACCTTGATACTTCCTTTTTCATCCATCGTCTTCGATGACAGCCGAGACTTGCCGTATTTGAAAGAAGTGTAACTCAATCCATGCCCAAAACTAAAAAGAGCCGGAATCTTCTTTGTATCGTGCCAACGATAACCTACTAAAATATCATCTTTATACTCTTCTTTAGGATTGACACCGACATTGCGCTGATAATCCGTCAAAGACACATCGTCCTTGCCAGTATCGATACCCGGATAAGCCTCTTCACCAAAAAAGTGCGCCGAACAATCGCTTAACTTCACCGGGAAAGAATAAGGCAGTTTACCCGATGGATTCACTTTACCACTGATAACATCTGCAATCGACGCTCCTCCCATAGTCCCCAAATAAGAAATATGCAGGATTGCAGGCACTTTCTGCAACCACGGCATAGCATAAGCATTGCCACTGATATTGGCTATCACAAGATTTGGATTGACAGCAACAAGCTCTTCTATCAATTCATTTTGAGAAAAAGGTAAATTATACGACTTACGGTCAGTAGATTCACAATCCTGGAAAGCGTTTTTATTCAAACCTCCCACATAGATAACAACATCTGCCTGCCGTGCCTTTGCCACAGCCTCAGCACGCAAAGAGTCTATCACCGTCTGCCGCATTTCCTCCTCATGACCAAAAAAGGGACGGCCACATGCATAACCCTGGGTGTATTCTATCTTATCACCATATAGGGCACGCAGTGCATCAAGTGGAGAAATCATATCTTTTGGTTTCAATTCCGACGAACCGCCACCATCCGTAAGTCTACGGACAGCATTGTCACCAACCACCAATATCCGGTTATACTTATCAGCTTGTAATGGAAGAATGCCATTGTTCCGCAACAGTACGATGGACTCGTCACCTATTACTTTAGCCACATCATAATGTTCTTTGGTACAGAGTGAACCATACGGCTTATTCTGATTCAATGAAGTCCGGAAAATCAGACGCAGTATATTCCTCGCTTTCGCATCCACTGACGCCATCGGCAATTCCCCCTTCTTCAACATCTCCAGATAGGGGTCTGCCAAATAGTAGAGATTATACCCCAAGCTATTATCCGAAGTCAAACCGTTAGTATAAGACCCCATTTCGATGTCAAGACCATTAAGAGCAGCCTCTTTGGTGTCGTGAGCTCCTCCCCAATCCGTAATGACACAACCGTCAAAACCCCATTCATCACGTAGAATATCATTGAGCAGACGGGCATTATGGCAACAATGCTGGCCACGATACTTGTTATAAGCTCCCATGACGCTCCATGCTCCCCCTTCCACTATTGCCTGTTTGAAAGCAGGCAAATAGATTTCGTAAAGAGCACGGTCACTCACTTCAACGTCAACGGTACCACGCCACTGCTCCTGGTTGTTCAATGCAAAATGCTTCACACAAGCAGCAACACCGTTTTTTTGCAATTCCTTGACATAAGGAACCGCCATTACACCGGCAAGATAAGGGTCTTCACCCATATACTCAAAGTTACGCCCATTAAGGGGAGTACGGTAGATATTGACACCGGGACCTAACAATACGTCTTTCTTACGATAACGTGCCTCCTCGCCAATAGCCTTGCCATAGCGTGCAGCCATATCCGGATTCCAAGTAGCGGCAAGAGCCGTAAGAGCAGGAAAAGCCGTAATAGAGTCGTTGGTCCAACCCGCATAATTCCAAGTATTCCATTCAAACTCATGGCGAACTCCATGAGGTCCATCACTCATCCACAACTCTGGAATACCCAAACGGGGCACCCCTGCCGATGAGAACTTGCTCTGCGCATGGCAAAGTGCCACCTTTTCTTCAAGTGTCATACGGCTTAACGCATCCTCAACGCGCACTTCGATAGGCATATCAGGATTTTGATATATGGGTATCTGTGCACTAAGATTTGTGGCAGATGCAGCAAACAGCAGAAAAAATCGTAAAATGTAAGTATGCATTTTTCACTCTTTATTAGAAATTATTGAACTGTTACCAAGTCGACATAGTAACCGTGTCCCACACAAAGGAATCCGGCCTCAGCATTTATCTTGTCAATAACCTCTTGGGTGATAATCAGTTCGTAAACACCATCTTCACTGAATTCTATCTTATCCATCAGCCCTGTCCACCAACCGGTAGCAAGTTGCATCTGATGATATTCTGCTGTAGGCTCTATCGAATAATACACCCGCAAAATAGTTCCCGGCTTAAGGGCAGTCATCACTTCTTGAGGAATCAGGTTGAACGATTTGTTCGGATCACCGTCCGCTTTGTCCCAAGACACATAATGATGGCCTTCCCATAGGGCTTTCTCAGAAGAGATAGTAACTTTCTGTTCTGTAGTAACTTCACCATTGGCATAGAACTGTATACTCTCACCGGTCTTGGTCTTACCAGTCACTGTATATTCCCCTTCTGCCAGTTCCGGGCAAATCAGCGTGAGAGAAGTGGCAGTTTGCTCTGCAAATTCCACTACCTCCACATCAGCTACCGCAACCGAGGCAACAGCATCAAGATTAATACCGGTCATTATCCATGCCGTACCAACGGTAGCACGGTTGGCTCCCATTGTAATCATAGCCCCTTTAGTCACTTTCACTTTATTGGCGCCATATTCATTTCCTTCGGCATCGATAAAAATAACCCGGTAATCTCCCTCCGACAAGCCGGCAGGCACAGTATATTCCACATAATTGCCATCTTCCGACTCCACATAAGTAATATCCGTGGCAGCCATCCCACCAATAATAATGCTTTCCACTTTATCCAGGTTATCGCCGTAAAAACAAGCTTTATTACCGGGAGCCACAATACGTTCGAATGCCACTTCAGTGGCACTGGGGTCATCTGCTAAAGGATTTACCTGAATAAGCCCTTCACGGTAAGTGGATTTCCCAACAGTGGTGGTAGCTGTTATTTTAAGGTGATAAGTTCCTGCCATAAATTCCTTTTCTATTTCAGTACCGGTAGCCACTTCTTCTCCATCCACAAACCAAGTTACGGTAGTATAGTCCGCGGGAGTCACCGTGAGTTTCATCGAAAATTTGCCGTCACGACTGAAATTGGCAAATGTGGCCAGATTTCCATTGACCCGATCCGGAAAGGTAGGGTCGAGTATACGAGGCTCATCATTGGGCGTAGCCGTAGAGAACGGCTCTTCGTCGCTGCAGCTTGTCAAGAAGGCGTTGAATGCCAATATGGCAAACAGCATAACATATATCTTTTTCATATTGATAGTTAATTTGATGTTGAACAGAAATTATTGAACATTATTTTTATCCCACCACACAGGGGTATTCCAGCTATTATTACCTCCCATACGCTCCAGCGCTTCCTCATAGTTTTTCTTATTGTATGAAGATTCCAGCACAGGATAGCACAGACGGACCGGGATAGCCGCCCCCCCAGTAAGAACCTGGCTGAAGCCATACTCTGCAGGAGACTTTAGCTGTGGGTAGTTGGAACGGCGTAAATTAGCCCAACACTCCAACGGATTGGTGAAATGCAGAATCCATGCCTGCGTATTGATAGATGCCTTTTTCTGCTCTACCGTGTAACCAATGATGTTATTGGCCATATAGTTGTCAAACTCTTCATCAGTTATTTTATCACATCCGTAATTGTCCGTCAAGAAGTCCATAGCCGCACGTACACCTTTTCTATAATGCTCTTCTACGGAGCCAGCCACATTCCATCCTTTCAGAGCAGCTTCTGCCAGCAGGAAGTCCACTTCGGCCGAGGTTATAACCACTCCCGGGTTTTCACCCTCAAGAAAGTTACTTGCCAACTTGGGTTCCGTTTCTGTATCCATGGAAATCTTTTCAATGGCAGGATTGCTTTCCTGCAATTCTTTTATAAGGTCGCTCTCGTACGCTTCGGGCCAAGGTTCATAGAAGAATGCACCTGGATCGCGCGGATGCGCCATATTTTTAGCCAATACCTCTTCAGTGATATCAATGCGCCCTTCAGTACTGGTTGTACTCATTATCTGGTCAAAGTAGAACCGTATGATAGCAAAAAACCGAGGGTCACCAGTATTGAACAACTGATTATAAAAAGTAGAGCAGATAAAACTGGGGTTATTGCGAGGGTCGTTACCATACAGCCGCTGTGATAAAGCGTTGCGACGATAGTCGGAATAGCTTTCGCCACCAAAGTCAAAAGCAATATCCAAATAAGGAATCAGTGCGTCATCAGCACCAGAGGCAATGATACCACCATCTGCAGCCAAAGCTTTTTCAAACTCTTCTTGGGCCTTCTGTGGGTTGGCATCCGAGATACGCATAGCATAACGCAGGCGGAGTGAATTGGCAAACTTCTTCCATTTGTTTATATCACCGTTATAAATGACATCTCCGGTGATACGGTCCTTGGTACCATCAAAAGCTGTTACGGCAGCGTCGAGCTCCGCAAAAAAGTCATTGTATATCTCTTCTTGCGTGTCATATCTAGGCGTGAACTTACCATCGATAAAGCCTTTTCCCGCTTCAAAGTAAGGTACATCACCATAAATATCAGTAAGATGAGACATTAGATAGACACGATAGATGCGGACAGCCGCATTGATGTTCACCTTCTCTTCATCATCCATAGTACGTGCCTGCGCATCGGTAAGGTCCTTGATATTTTTCAAATAGTAGTTCTGCCAGATATGCCCCATCTCGTTAAGATCAAGTGTATGGCGGCCACCATAGTTCGTGGTATTCCAGCAGCCCATCAACTGCTGATTGAAGGCATAAATATAACTACGGTAAGTTTCACTCACCTCCAAATCTCCATAGGAATGAAGCTGGGCAGTGGTAAGTTGTGCGTTAGGATCGATGGTGTCAGCCTTTGAAGGATCGGTATTCATGCTCTCCATATACTCATCGCTGCAGGAAACGAAAAACAAAGTACATGCCGCCAACGCAATTGTGATATATGATTTATAGTGTCTCATTGTATATCTCTTTTTTAGTAAATGTATCTGATAAATTTCATGGGGTCTCTTAAAATTTCACATTGACATTGAAACCGTAACTCTTGCGTGAAGGCAGCGAACCATACTCCATACCCATACCGGTGGTATTGTTGTAGTTGGAGTCCGGGTCAATGTTCGGAATATTCTTCCAGACAATGAACGGATTACGGGCAACAAACGATATAGTTAGTCCGTCTACCACATTCTTCAGCCAAGCCTTGGGCAAGGTGTAGCTCAATGTAATTTCGCGACACTTCACATAAGAGTTATCATAGATAAACATGGAAGGGGCATTGCGACAAACACTCATCCAGTATTTCTCGGGATTAATCACAATGTCATTTTCACGATAAGTGCCGTCACCATTGTCTATCACACCCGGAGCAATAAAACCGCCGGTGGGTATCCAGTCAGGAGAATCCTTGGCATAGCCTGCTGCCTGACGGGCCTCTTCAGACTTATACCATGCTTCACGCCCTTCCAAAGTGGCCATGCTCTTGCCTGTTTCATGCGCGGCCCGAGCTGACATAGAATAAAGGTCTGCTCCCACCTTCACATCAAACACGGCAGAAAGTGAAATATTCTTGTAGGAGAAGTTGGTATAGACACCGCCAGTCCAGTCCCAGGACGCATTTCCCAGTACATGGTTGCTCTTGTCGTACATAGGCAATCCGGTTGAGGGGTCGATAAGGATATCACCATTTTCGTTACGCTGGAAGTCGGGACCTACGATAGAGCCGAAATTCTCACCTACCTTGGCAGCCACTTGTACGTCAAGCCATGTAGCCTTTTCCAGTTCAAACATATCCATGTCGTCCACCAGTTTCTTCACCTTGTTACTATTCTTCGAGAAGTTGAAATTCAAATCCCAAGAGAAGTCTTTCGTTTGAATCGGACGAGTATTCAAAGCTATTTCCACACCTTTATTCTCAATTTCACCTGCATTAATCAAACGATAGCCGTAACCGGAAGTCGAGGAGCTGGCCATCCCCATAATCTGATTCTTGCTAAGCTGGCTGTAATAAGTGAAGTCCAAGCCGATACGGTTCTTCAGGAATTTCAGTTCCAGACCCATTTCGAATGAATTGGTCTTGGTAGGTTTCAAATCCTTATTGGGGATAGTACCGTTACTGATATAACCAATAGTATAACCGGGATAAGCAAACTTAGACTTGGTATACACCAATCCGAGCTGATATGGATCGGTATCGCTACCTACTTGCGCCCATGACATACGCACTTTACCATAAGGAAGCTTGTCACCCAACTTCAGCAACTCGGAGAATACAAAGCTACCGGAGAAAGAAGGATAAATGTACATGTTATTACTGATGGGCAATGTGGAAGACTGATCGCCACGAAGGGTTGCATCAAAATAAAGCATGTGCTTCCAACCCAAGTTTACCGCACCATAAACAGAGTTAATCTGCTTACGATAACTGTAAGGCTCTACACTTACTTCATTGAAGCTCATCAAAGCCACCACATCGCGAATCTTCATGTCCTTGGCAGTAGTGACTATAGTCTGGTTATTCACCTTGTACAAGTTACCGCCCAATGTCGCATTAAAGTCGAAATCTCCCCAAGAGTTATTATAGAGTGCCAAAAGCTCGAAATTATACATTCGATTACGGAAATTATTATTCTGCAAGTAACCGGATTCATATCCTGGTGTGGTAGGAGCCTTGTAGTCTTCAAAAGTAAACCAATTAAGCTCGGCTCCTGCTGTCCCTTGTATCTTCAGGTGTTGGGTGATGTTCCAGACAACCTTACCATTGAAACGGAATTGATCTTTCTTGGAGTTGTTTGAGTTCTTGTAAACATCCCAATAAGGATTCACATTATAAGGGTCCATACCATTCCAGTTAGAGTATTCACCGTTGGCATCCTGATAAGTCTTAAGCCATTCCTGATCATAAGTGGTTGCCAAGGTCATCAGATTCTTACCTATATTTGATTTACTGTCTCCCAATGCCGGACGATTTTTCACATCTTCACGGGTATAGTTGGCACTGAAGTCCAAGTCAAATTTCCCGGCAGTAGTATTGGCACGCAAATTGAAGATGTCCCGGCTCATATGAGTCTTTGGTACGATATCTTTGTTGCGCATATCAGTATAGGTAAAACGAATACCGGTCTTGCCATTATTCACCCCAATGATAGCACTGTTAGTTGCAGTAAAGCCTGTGCGGAAGAACTGGGAAGTATTGTCAGGAACAATCAGATAAGGACGTTCCACACCATCAAAATACTTAAGCATATTGGTACCATCGGCTTTGGCTCCCCAGCTCATGTTGGTATTAGACACCGCATTGATGGGATAAGTACCATTACTGCCCATACCATAAATCTGCTGGACATCATCCCATTTAGCCAACTGGGTATCAAAAGTCATAGTTCCATTGTATTCCACGCTGATTTTATCCTTATTGGCTTTCTTGGTAGTGATAAGGATTACACCGTGACTGGCACGACTACCATAAAGAGCCGATGCAGCCGGTCCTTTCAATACCGACATGCTCTCAATATCATCGGGATTTACACTGGAAATACCGTCACCAAGGTCAAAACCGCCATAAGTACCGGCGCTACCAAAATTTGTATTATCCAAAGGCACACCGTCTATCACATACAAAGGCTGATTATTACCGGTCATTTCCGTACTACCACGTAATATTACACGCGAAGAGCCTGAGGCTCCACCCGCGGTCTGGGTTACGACCAAACCCGGAACACGGCCCGCCATTGAATTGATAACATTCGTTTCTTTGGCCTTAGTCAATGCTTCACCTTGTACCTCAGCCACACCGTATCCCAAAGCCTTGCGCTCACGTTTGATACCCAAAGCGGTTACCACCACTTCACCCAGCATCTTGCTGTCCTCTTCAAGTACAATATTCAGTGGAACATTGCCGGCTTTCACCTCCTGCTGCTTGTATCCCACAAAACTGATGATTAACGTTGCGCCGGGTTTGACGTTTAAACTGAATTTGCCGTTTAAGTCGGTAACTACACCATTGCTGGTTCCTTTTTCAACGACAGAGGCCCCTATCACCGGACCAAACTCATCTTTCACAGTACCTATAACTTTGTTGCTTTGCTGTTCTATGGCAAAACTCTCAAATGAGGCAGCTCTCACTTGCGGAAAACCTCCCCACAAACAGAGAACAAGTGTACTGTAGAGTAACGTGCTTTTACATTTCTTTACTTTCATAATATTATATATAAAATTAGTAAATCAGATTCTCAGTCAGGTTACAAAGTTCATCAAAGTACTCATTCATAGGGTTTGAATCCCTACATATCAGGTTTGAGTTCTCACAGAATTAGTACAAAAGTTTGATTTCCAATGTACACGACTTCAATAAATAGAACTTATTGAATTATTGCTTTGAACATTCACTCGGTTAATGTATTTTTGTGCTCGTTAACCAATACTGCACATCAAATGTATATCCACACTCAACAAATTATACAAATTTTAATCTTACTTTTTTTCACACTGTCCTCAATCTCAGCCAATGCAGAAAAGCATGTCCAGCGTTTTTCCAGCCTGCAACTTGGCACCGAAGAAGGATTGAACAGCCTGCGGGTTTTCTCCATTGCCACAGATAAGTCAGGAGCTATATGGATGGCTACCCTTGATGGCATCAACCGTTTCAATGGCCGTTCGATGAAAAGCTACCAATTAGGAACCAATCAAAAATTATCCGATGCTTCAGGAAGCACCACCATGTTAGCTATAAGCCCCAACAATTCACTTTATGCTTATAATAATGTAGGACGGATTTACAAATACAACTTGCTTACTGACCAATTCGAACTCTGCCTTGATTTAGCAGAACATATCTACACGGGGCTGGTCCTTCAGTACCTTCTTATCGACTCTCAAGAACAATTGTGGATAGGACTGAGTACCGGGCTCTACTGTTGCAGATTTGGTGAAGTGCCTCAGCTTATCGATTCAGAGAGCCATGTGACCTATATCACAGAATTGCCTCAAGGCATTGCCATAGGTAGCACATGTGGCCTGCGTATCTATTCCAAGGATAGGATTTTACTGCATAAGCTCTGTCCAGGCACCTATGTACAAAGCCTTTTAGCGCCATCAGACAGTGATACATTATTAATAGGCACTTTCAATAGTGGAATAAAAAGCATCAACCTCAACTCATGGCAAGAGCAGCCAACTGACGCTGCAACTCTTCCTCATACTCCTATTCGTTCCATGGTAGAAATGGCACCTTCTACTATCCTATTAGGATTTGACGGAGATGGAGTCTACACCTACAACTACCCGACCGGTGGGGCAGAACCACTCTTTACACGTACCAACCGAATGCTTACTGCTATGGGAGTATATTCCTTATGCCGAGATTGTGAAGACAACATATGGATAGGCACCTACACTGGCGGGGCCTTTCTCATGATGCCCGAAGAAACCACCACCACTTTACTAAGACATCACAAAGGAGAAGAGCCCTCCTTAGCCGATGACAATGTAAATGCATTCTGTGAACAGCGCAACGGTGAACTGTGGATTGCCACCGATGACGGTATCAACATATACAATCCCCAAAACAACCGATGCAGACAGATACTTGCAGGTAATGTGGTATTAAGTGTCTCCATTGATTCCCAGAACAACATTGCTGCAGGTACTTATGGCAATGGACTATTTCTTCTCAACAGTCAGGGAGAAATATTACACCATTACCTTAGCAACAATAGCAGCTTGCCATCCGACTACCTCTCTACAGTATTGTTTGATACAGACCGAGATCTATGGATAGGGACCATGGACAATCAGTTGCTGCAACTGGAGTGCTCCACTCGGCAATGGAAGTCACACAACGTAACTAAAGCACGCTGCATAGTGCAAAAGGATGCACATACCATTGCTGTAGGTACAGTAGACGGACTGGTACTGATAAACAAACATACCGGGACACACACACATTTGTTTAAAAGTACCGACAACAAAGGAGAAGACTTCAATGCTTTCATTCAATCCATAGCATTTGTAGACGATGAGCAAGCCTGGCTGGGAACTGACGGTGGAGGTCTTTATTTGTACAACTTGCAAACTGCTGAAAAAAAGACATTCTCTACCGAACAACGCCTGCCGTCCAACCGTGTGAGTGCCTTACTCATCGACCATAGCAATAGGTTATGGATTACTACCGATCACGGTTTGGCATGCCTTCCTCCGCAGCCGTCCATGCAAATATACAACCAGAATTTCGAGCAAGTGATGTCGAGATTCTACAACCGTTCCGCAGCCATTCTTTTAGCCGATGGGCGCATAGCACTGGGAAGTACCACTGGTGTACTGATATTCAAACCTCACATTTCACTGACTTCCTATCAGGCCCCATCCTTACAACTCACCGACTTCCGAATAGACAACATAGACGCCAGAGTGTCTGCGAGTATGCGCCCGGAACTCATGCAAATGCTGGCGGATAGCACCATTACTTTATCATATCGCCATAATTCATTCACAATGGAATTCGAGTCTGTAAGCTTCCGCTATCAGGAAGACATTGCATACGAATACATGCTTCAGGGGTTTGACCGCGACTGGAACAAACTGGGAAACAATGAGCATCTGCGCTACACCAATGTGTCACCGGGCAAATACCAATTCCGTATACAATCATATAGCCTTAATAGCGGACTCATACTGAGCAGCCGGACTACATGTATCACAATTTGTCAGCCGTGGTGGAACACTTGGTGGGCATGGTTATTATACATCATGACACTATGCTGTATAATAGGAGCAGTTATAAAAAGTAAACAGCAACAATTGGTACGCCACTACATGAACGAAAAAATCGCTTTCTTCGTAAGCATAGCCCATGACATCCGCACCCCGCTTACACTTATCAAAGCCCCTCTGGACGAACTTCGCCATGACTCCACACTCCATGAAAACGCTACCCGATCCATAGAGTTGGCACATTCCAATCTCAACAAATTACTGGATATATTATCACAGCTACTTGATTTTGAACGGATAGACCATTCCAGCATGCTCCCCAAAATAGAAGCTGTGCCGCTAAAACAGATCATGGACAATCTTTTTACCGTCTTCCAACCTCTCTGCCAGCAGCAACAGAAAACATTGCATACAAGCAGCATTGACTGCCAGCTTGGGGTATGGGCCGACCCCCAATTATTGAACCGAATACTCACCAACCTTTTATCCAATGCCCTGAAATATACCCCTACAGGAGGAAAAATCAGCATCAGCGTGAAAACCGAAGCGAGCAAGGTAAAGATTATCGTGAGTGACACTGGAATCGGCATCTCGCCCAAAGAGCAAAAGAAACTGTTCACAAGCTTTTTCCGTGCCAGCAATGCCATCAGTTCCGGCACTCCAGGCATCGGCCTGGGACTATTGCAAGCCAAGAGGTTTGCCGCTTTGCTGAAAGGCGACATAAAGGTTAGCTCCGTCGTGAACCAAGGCTCGGAATTTACGCTCATACTCAATAGGGTTATAGTCACAAATTCTGCGATATCCGTTACCACTCCAGTTATGGAAAGGTCCGTCACTACCGAAAGCACCATGCCTTGTGACCCGGATAAAGACACGTTGCTTATCGTAGAAGACAATGATGAACTCCGCCTCTATATGCGCCGTATATTCAAGCCGGTTTACCGGGTCGTAGACAAATCCAACGCCCAAGAAGCATTGGAATATATGGAAACTCAATACCCCAGTTTAGTTTTGTCTGATATAATGATGCCCGGCATGCAGGGTGACGAGATGTGCCACCGAATAAAAAGCACTCCTGCCACTTCAGGTATACCGGTCATACTACTTACCGCCAAGACCTTCAGGACATCCATCATAGAAGGATTGCAGAAAGGAGCCGATGACTACATAGCCAAACCTTTCGACATAGATATACTGAAAGCCAAAATTCAGGCACAAATAGAGAATCGCAGACGCCTGCGGCAATACTATACGCAAATTGCTCTGCAACATACCCTTTCAACAGACAAGACCATCAAGGAAATGCCTGTACAATCTGCCGTGCCCAATAATGCGGACAGTGCCTTTGTGGAAAAAGCAACCCAAATCGTGAAAGATAACATAAGCGATTTTGAATTCGACATTGACCGGCTCTGCCGGCACATGGCTATGTGCCGGACTCTCTTCCACGAACGGCTGAAAGCTCTTACCGGGCATACCCCGCAAGACTTCATCCGTATTATCCGCCTTGAGCAAGCTGCCGCCCTACTGCAACAAGGAATACCGGTGACCGATGTTTCCATACAAACGGGATTTGTAAACTCCAAATATTTCAGCACCTTATTCAAGAAATATTTCGGTGTCCAACCCAGCCGATACACCGGGCAAAGAATGAATATAGGCTGATTTGTAGGATTTCAAACCTCTATATGCAGGATTTCAAACTATACATAACCCCATTGCCACTACCTTTGTCGCCATAAACCTATAAAACTGATTTTATGAGCACAAAATTCATCTGCTTGAAGAATGTAATGGCAATACTATTGTCCATAAACATTTTGTCCTGTTCCAGCTCCAATTCCTCCATAGAGGAGTTGCCCTATCTCACCGTGAAAAGTGTATCCCCTCAGAATCTCGCAGCTGCCGGTGGCGAAATAACCATCCGTGTTTCATCCTATCCCATCGCAACAGCCCAATCCGATGCCGGGTGGATAACACTGAAATCAAATACTTCTTCCGATAGCCTTACGTCATTTACATTTACAGCAAAAGCCAATAAAGGGAATGCCCGTGAAGCCGGCATAACTATCACGGCCGGTGAAAAAGAAACCAGCATCATCATCACCCAGGCTGCAAATAATGAACAAGAGAGCAAACCTGCCATAGACGAGAATCTCCCTGCTGTAAAAGTGGCAAAGGAGTTGGGGCTCGGATGGAATCTGGGTAACCAGCTTGATGCCCATGTAAACGAAATAGCCGACGAAACCTCATGGGGCAACGGCAAAGTTACACAAGAAACACTCTTGAAAGTAAAACAAGCCGGATTTACATCAGTCCGCATCCCCGTTACCTGGTTGGGAAAAGTAGGCGAGGCCCCACACTATCACATCGACACGGACTGGATGAACCGCGTGGCAGAAGTAGTGGAATATGCTGAAAAAGCCGGACTGAAAGCCATTATCAACATCCATCATGACGGACACCGCCACATCCACGAAGACGGTTTTGACGAGCATCGCTGGCTTGACATCGTAGGAGCAGCACAAAACAAGGACATGAATACCGCTATCAAAGAGCAACTCAAATCCATGTGGACACAAATAGCCCAACGTTTCGAGAACAAAGGCGAGTTCCTCATTTTTGAAGGCCTCAATGAAATCCATGACGGAAGATGGGGCTCTGGCACCAATACCACCGACGGAGGCAAACAATATGCCATACTCAACGAATGGCAACAAGTTTTTGTAGATGCCGTCCGTGCCACCGGCGGCAACAATGCAACCCGCTACTTGGGTATCAGCGGCTATTGCACAAGCCCTAATCTTACTATAAAACACTTGCAGCTCCCGACAGACCCGGCACAAGACCGTCTGTTAATATCAGTACACTACTACGACCCTGCCACCTTCGCATTGGAAGATAAATTTGCAGAGTGGGGACACACCGGCGCCCCCAGTAAAAAAGAGAGCTGGGGAGACGAAGAGCATCTTAAGAAAGTCTTTGCAGCATTAAGAACCGCTTACGTAGAAAAAGGGATTCCCGTATACATTGGAGAAATGGGGTGCGTACACCGCAACAACAACCGTTCTGAAGCATTCCGCAAATACTACCTGGAATATGTATGCAAAGCTGCACGCACCAATGGCATGGCCGTATTCTATTGGGACAACGGCAATGCCGGCGCCGGACGGGAATGTTCCGGGCTGATGAATCACGCCACAGGAACTTATGTCAACAATGGAAAGGATGTGATAGATGTCATGACCAAAGGGTATTTCTCCAATGACCCTTCATATACATTAGAAAGCCTATACAATAACGCTCCACAATGAAAGTTCGACAATCTCTCACTTAGCAACAAAAGGGGGAAACCGGGTAGCACCCTTTCCGCGTTATAGCCTCCTCTGAATATCCTCGTTACTGTTCCGCTGACCCTTACTACGTATATCACCACCGAAAGTATAGGATACACCAATACGGAAACTGGTAAAGGAGAACTGGTTATCTGCAATTATCTTCAGCCCGTTGGACATGGTTTCCAATTTGGAATGGCTGACAAACAAATTGTTGACATTCAGGCTGAGGTTGAGCTTATTGTCCAACAACCGGTAAAGCATACCTGCACTGACGCTGTAAGTGGGACTCATCAGATAGATGCCCTGATACTGACGGGAAGAATAGGAACCGGACAACGTGGCCAGAAGAGTCTTCTTTTCATTGAAGAAGAAAGTGTTGCGCAGACTGGCGTCATAAGCCCATCCTTTCTCCTCGGGAGAGGTGGTGGTAGCGCTGGAGGTAGTCCGGCGATAGCTCACTCCATGCTGGGCGTAAGCTTGCAGCCATTTGGTACGGAAAGTGTACGAATTGTTAAGCCCGAAAGCATGCGTCTGCATGAAATTCTCCCAAAGGAAAGAAGTCACATTCGTTTCGGCATCCAAGTCCACAACCTGGAAGAATACATCGTCCGAATAAGAATAATAAGCGGAAACATTGAAGTTGTTCTTCAACGTATATCCCAGTTCTGCATTGTAAGTGTAGCTGGGTTTCAAGTCCTCACGTCCGCAGGCATACGTATATTTGTTCTGATAGAACGGAAAAGGATTGACCATATTCTGCGACGGACGGGAGATGCGGTTGGAGAAACTGAAGTTCAGCGCATGCCCGTCTGTAGGCGAATAAAGCAGATAGACAGTAGGGAACAAGCGCGTATAGTCGTGCTTGTCCTCCGTATCCTTCGCTTCGGAAATACCGGTAGTGCGGGTGTGCTCCATACGCAAGCCCAACTGCATGGAAAAACGTTCGGAATATTCACGGCTATAATCAGCATATAAGGCATAGATTTGCTCCTTGTAACGGAAATAATCATCCTGCACCAGCGTAGGGTCCGACGTATCGTAATTGATACCGTTGCGAGTGTTGGTAAAGGAGACCTTGGCACCTGCCGTTATCTTGTACTTTTCAAAAGGAAGGATGAAATCAAGAGCGGAGGAGACTACATCCACCTTGCGATGTTGCAGATAGTTGTAGTCGAAGTTTGTACCCGGAATCTCCGTACCGTCAGGCAGGAGGGTTTTCGAGAGAAAGCCCATATTTTCGTCCCGGTTGTCACGCAGGTAATCCACATCCCAAGTCATTTTCTTGCCTTTGTCATCCCAGACCTTATCGGTATGAAAATTCAGATTGAGGCGGTCGGAACCGGTATCCTTGTCACTGTTGGAGTACAGCAGAGAATCCAGTACGGCGGTAGAGGCATCGTAAACTTCCGTCCATGAAAGGGCATTGCCCGGTTTGGGAGCACTGTGATTATAGATGGCCTGCATACCTGCACTCCAGTCCCGTTCCAACGATACATCCACACCTCCCTGAAGGTAGAAGCTATTCATGTAATTGGTGTAGTCGGCACGGCTGTTCCAGGTGTTCTGCGGAAAATAGCGGTAATTCTTCTCACGCGTCTCATAGTTGCCCTGCGTAGTACCCCCGTTGAGAAAGGATGACACGCGCCCCTTGCTGAGGTTCAGGCTTACCCCGCCATATCCGTAATTGTCCTTTTCACCAGCGCTGTAGGAAGCGGAAGCCGTACCACCCACGTAATCTTTGGGACGTGACTTCAAGCGAATATTGATGATGCCTGCATTTCCGGCGGCATCGTACTTGGACGGAGGCGTGGTAATCACCTCCACCTTCAGTATCTGAGAGGCGTCATAGGAACGGAGGTAATCTATCAGTTCATCTCCCGACAGCTTCGTCTCACGGTCGTTGATATAAACCCTGATGCCCCCTTTACCTATAATACCAATGCTGTTTTGTCCAACCTGCAGACCGGGCACTTCACGCAGAAGGTCGAGTGCACTGCCACCGGCAGAGGCTATGGTATTATGTGCATCGAACACTACCCTATCTACCAGACGCTTGATAACAGGACGCGCGGCCGTAACGGTCACTTCGTCCAGCAAGGCGGAAGAAGATTTCAATGTCAATTCGCCAACGTTTTTGTTTCCTCGCAGCACAACGGGAACGTAGAGGTCTTCGCTGCCGATAAGGGTAATGTGCAACAAGTATTCTCCCAGTGGCTGGTCAAAGGAAAAACAACCTTGCGTGTCGGTCAGCATACCGGTAATATAGGCACTGTCTTTTGCCTGCTTCAGCAGCACATTCGCCACCTCTACCGGTTGGCGGTTCTCGTCCTGCACACAACCGGAAAGCCGGTAAGTCTGGGCGGAAAGGAAAGTGGCCATACTTGCCAAGGCCATCCATACCATCACTTTTTTTCTAACGTTGTTCAGTAGATTTTCTTTCATTATGCGTTTGATTTCAATGTTTTACTCTTTGTATTTCGCTGAAACAAAGATAGGGGTAAAACATGCCTCAAACAGTCTATACCAAGGAATAAAAAGTCTATATCCTCGAACCACGAATCACTACATATCAACGTTTTAACCTTACAACACTCTATATTATACCTTTCCCGGTCTATATGCTCTTTATAAACTCTACGATGCCCTCTTTCTCCTCCATCCCCAGCTTCTTGCGGATATTCGTCTTTCGCTGGTAAATGGTGGGAATACTTTGTTGTGTCACCACACTAATCTCCTTCGTCGAGAAGTCCGCACAGAGCAGGCAGCAAAGCTGCTTTTCTTTGTCAATGAGCACATCGCCAAAACGGCTGTCCATCTTTGTGTAGAAGTTATCATACATCCGGTCTATGATAGGGTACAAGTCCTCCCATACCAGCAAACTCTCTACCGGCAGTTCATGGCTGGTAATACCCGAAATGCGGCGAAGTAGCTCCTGATTCTGTGAGGTAGGTTGTTTAGCCACCAGCCGTATCATGCCTAATTGCTGCAACAGTATTTTCCGGAAAAACTGTCCGTCTTCCTCCTTCGACTGGTTCTTGGTCGCATCTTCCAACAGCCGGGTCAGTGTTTCCGCCCGTTCTTCCGCTTCAATCAACCGGTTACGCCGGTTACGGACATAAAGGGACACACCGCCACCTGCAAGCACCAGTACCAACAGTGCCAGCAACAAATTCAACTGTGCCTGCTTCCGTTCCACCGTCAGAATCAAGTTGGCTTGCGAAAGCGTCTCCTTCGACTCATCCTTACGCCGGACGGTACTCTGCAGCGCAGCAAGAGCATTGGCTACAGAATCATTATAACGTGCCACGTCCAGCACATCAAACGTACGGTGACGTGTATAATCTATCAATGCCCTATATACTGCCACCATATTCTCTTCCGTCAGAAACCGGTTCCGGCCCTCGCCACGTTTCCTCTCCTTATTCAAATAGTATTCCGCCGAATCAAGCAGCCCTTCTTTCAAGAACACTTCCACTTTCACCAAATCTCCCATACGCAACTGCACCGGGTCGACGACATACTGCTCCATACGACGAATAGTAGCTATCGCACCGGAAGGTTCATCAAAAAGGTAAGCCTGCATCTGGGCATAGTTACGCAAATAATGCACTATCTTACTGGTATCTCCTGCCTGCACAGCCAGTTCTATGCTACGCTCCATGTAGTAAGGTGCAGAATCATTCTTATTCAGCCCCAGGGCAATTCCCATAGAGAAGAAGCTTCCGGCTCTTGCGTCCAAAGCTATGGCGGTACGGAAAGTTTCTATCGCTTTCTCATAATCTTTCCAGACATACACATACCAGTATGCCTTATCAATCAGCATATCAGCCAATCTTCCCGTGTCCTGCAGCGCCTTGGCCAAAGCTACGCCGCTGTCAATGGCAGCTATACACCGTTCGTGCTCTTTCAGCCAATACCAGTACCAGGCTTTCAACTGATAGGAAAACAGATTCTTCGCCGTGTCGTTGCGGAAGACGTAATAATCGGAAGCAGGCAATATCAAGGAATCTTCCGCCATCGAGTTGTGCCGTTTATAGTGCACATAAGCATTCAGCCATCCATACAACAGCCTCTCCTCATCCGAAAGTTGCGATGGCCTCTCTATCTGTACCAGCAAGGCATACACGCTGTCCACATTCATATTCACCTGCTTTTCTGCCAGATGTAACAGATGTGCCTCATTCATCTGCCGGCAGGTAACAAGGCACAGCAACGCAAACAATAGTCCAAGGAAAGGTAATCTATTCATAATATAGGAGATATAGTTTTTTCTATCATTTGTCTGCAACCGCAGTTTCCAGTTGCTTCAGCGCCTGCTCCAACACCGAACGCGGGCAGCCGATATTCAGCCGCATAAATCCCTTGCCCGGTTCACCGAACATGGTACCGTCATTCAGCGCCAGGTGTGCCTGGTCTACAAATAATCTCACCAGTTCCTCCTGAGTCAGCCCCAATCCCCGGCAGTCCAGATAAATCAGGTAAGAAGCCTGCGGACGTATCATGCCGATGCCCGGAATATGCTCGCGCAGGTAGTTCTCCGTGAAATCGATATTGCCCTTTATATAGTCCAGCAGCTGTTCCAACCATTCCTCACCATGCATATAGGCAGTAGCCGCACCGATATAGGCCAACATGTGCCCTTCGCTGAACTCGCCCGCTTCCATGAACTCCTGAAAACGGTGGCGGATGTCCTCATTGAGGATAATGGCGTACGAACTTCCCAATCCCGGCATATTGAATGTTTTGCTGGGTGCCATGAAGGTGAGGGAATTCTGCGCGGCAGCCCCCGAAACAGTAGCAAAAGGATGGTGTTTGTAAGGTGGCAGAGTCAAGTCGGCATGAATTTCATCGGAGATGACAAACGTATGGCTTTCCGTACAAATATCAGCAATCCGGCGTAATTCGTCCACCGTCCATACACGCCCGCCCGGGTTATGGGGATTGCAGAGAATCAATACTTTGCATCCTTGTATATCCTTACGGAAACGCTCAAAGTCAATCTGATACTGTCCGTCTTTCAGGTCGAGCGGAGAGTAAACCACTTCGCGCTTCATGCGTTGCGTCACCAGGAAGAAGGGATGATAAACGGGAGTCATCACTATTACCCGGTCGCCGGGATTGGTGAAGCATTGCAATGCGAAGGCTTGACCGCGGACAATGCCGGGTACAAAAGTCAGCATCTCGCGAGTGACGTCCCAACCATGGCGACGACTGAGCCAGCTACAAATGGAAGTATACCATTCCTCACACGCAGACGTATAGCCCAGCACTTCATGTTCAAGACGCTTCCGTAAGGCTTCCATCACAAACGGAGGCGTGCGGAAATCCATATCTGCCACCCACATGGGGAGGAGGTCATCGCGCCCCCATACACTCTTCACACCGTCCCATTTCACGGAGTCGGTACCACGGCGCTCTATTACTTCATCAAAATTGTAAGTCATATGCTTGCTTTTTTATAATTCAACGCATCAATTTGTTTTGTTTTTATACGACCCATTACCGCTGCCTTATTTTTGTAAACAATAATCATATCGGGAAAAATATAAATACCGCCACATCCCACACTGCATGAGACAAGATAATAGCGGCAAAGCGGTTCGGAAAGAAACGGTAAAGCGCGCCCCATGCCGCCCCCACCACCAGAGCCGCCATGACCAGCATGAAGTTGCAGGAACCGGCATGCACCAGTGCATAAATCAAAGTAGCCACCACAAAACCCGCATTCGGATTCCAGCGTTTGGAAAGCGTGCGTTGCACATAGCCGCGCCAGAAAATCTCTTCCGCCGGCCCTATCAGCAACAGTAGCAATGCCGCCAACAGCCAAGGAGACTCTCCCTCTTTCATCCCATAAATGGAGTCCACCTGCGGACGGGCAAAATCGAACATCCAAGATGACACCTTGTCTCCCAACCAGAAAACGCCCCACAAAGCAACAGCAATGCCAATTCCCAGCAAGACATTCGGCAAGCTCCACTTCACCTCCCGCCACCAGCCGGGATTGAACAAGGTGGCAAACACGGACAGCGTGAGCGCAGAACCGGTCATCATCCACCAGAAATTCACGAAAGGAGCCGTCCAAGGCGAAAACATGACCGTCCACAGCACGGCAGCCAGCAGAATGGTAAAAATCAGCTTCTTCATGACAGCAAACCGGCTACAACGAACGACAACGTGAACAGCAGACTGAACAACAACTGGAGTTTTGCCGTCATCTCATCCAGACCGGCTATGGCACTTTCTCCCTTTCCGGGAAAACGGGACACCACCCGTACATTGCCTATGGCAGGAACCAGTGCCGGCATCACCAGCAGGGTCCATAGAGGAAGAGTTCCCGCAGCTATCAAGCCAGCTATCCAGCCAAAAGGGAAAAGGACTTCGGCACAATAAACGTACATCGACGCCTTTCCTCCCAGCTTCATGGCCAGTGTCTGAATCTCGGCACGGGCATCGGTACGCATATCCCGTGTATTATTGGCATGCAGAATGGCCACCGTAATCAGTCCCACCGGCAGAGCTATCCACAAGACATTCCAGTCAACTACTCCCGTAGCCACATAGCAGGTACCCAACGTCGGCAGCAAGGCATACGCCAAAAAGATGACGACATCGCCCAACGCACGATACTTGAGCGGCGGATAAAGCAACGAGCAAGCCGCGCCGCCTATACCGATGTACAGCAACGGCAACCCCGTACGCCACAGCAGGCCGACACCCGCAACAAGGGCAACTGCCAGCAATGCCATCGACAAGCCATATATCTCGCGCGGAGCAAACATCCCGTCGGTCAAGGTCTTGGCGCCAAAGGTATCCCTTGCATCGACCTTATGCTTATAGTCAAAATAATCACTCCAGGTATTCCCGGCAGCGTGAAACACAATGATGTTCAACAATGCCCAGATACCGTTCACCCAGTTTATGTCCTGCCGCATCCAATACAGATATGCCAACGTCACCACCACCGGCATCGAAGAGGCGGGGAATGACCACGGACGCACCGCTATCATCCAATCTTTCAAAGAATGTTTCTTCATTTGTTATTTATCATTTATTTGTGCACAAAAGTACGAAATATCTTCGCTTTTTTAAGTAATTTCGCGCACAAGATAAAAGAACCCCTTATGATAAAAGCTCTGTTTTTTGACATCGACGGAACCTTGGTCAGCTTCAAGACCCACGAAATTCCCGTTTCCACTATTGAAGCGTTGACTGCCGCCAAAGCCCAAGGCATACATATCTTCATTTCTACCGGACGTCCACGCGTCATCATCAACAACTTGTCTGCCTTGCAGGAACGGAATCTGATAGACGGCTACATCACGATGAACGGCGCCTATTGCTTTGTAGAAGACACCGTTATCTACAAAAGCCCCATACCGACAGCGGAAGTGGATGCCTTGACAGCTTTCTGCCACGAACGCAACATCCCATGCATCCTGGTGGGAGAGCACGACATCTGCGTGAACCAGCCCGGCGAAGTAGTGGAGGAAATCTTCCATCACCAATTGAAAGTGGACCCCATCGAAGCAAAGCCCTATACCGACAGCCATGCCGACAAAGCCTTCTTCCAGCTGACTCCCTTTATCAACGCCGAGGAAGAAGCAATCATCCTGCCCTCCGTCCCCCACTGCGAGATGGGCCGCTGGCATCCTGCCTTCGTAGACGTGACAGCCAAAGGAAACACCAAGCAAAACGGTATCGACCAAATTATCCGCCACTTCGGCATCAAGCTGGAAGAAACCATGGCCTTCGGCGACGGAGGAAATGACATCAGCATGTTGCGCCATGCCGGTATCGGTGTAGCCATGGGCAATGCCAATGACGACGTGAAAGCTGCCAGTAACTACACAACCACTTCTGTTGATGAAGACGGTATCGCCAACGCCCTGAAATATTTCGGCATAGTCGGGAATCCATCATAAATCTGAAATCTTTTGAGCTTCGTTCCCGATACCCAAAACAAAGAGTTTCAAGACGCCTTGAACCTCATCCAGTATACCCGTCAGTCCGTATTCCTGACGGGCAAAGCAGGTACGGGCAAATCGACCTTCCTGAAGTACATCTGCGCGAATACAAAGAAAAAGCACGTGGTGCTTGCACCGACCGGCATAGCCGCCATCAATGCCGGAGGCAGTACCCTGCACAGCTTCTTCAAACTGCCCTTCTACCCCCTGCTGCCCGACGACCCGAACTTCAGTCTGCAACGGGGACGCATCCACGAATTTTTCAAATACACCAAACCCCACCGCAAACTGCTGGAAGAGCTGGAATTGGTCATCATCGACGAGATTTCCATGGTACGCGCCGACATCATCGACGCCGTAGACCGCATCCTGCGCGTCTATTCCCGCAACCTGCGCGAACCCTTCGGTGGCAAACAGATATTATTGGTGGGCGATGTGTTCCAGTTGGAACCCGTCGTCAAAGGAGATGAACGGGAGATACTGAACCGATTCTACCCTACCCCCTATTTCTTCTCTGCCAGAGTGTTCGGCCAGATAGACCTTGTCTCCATCGAACTGCAGAAAGTATACCGGCAAACGGACAGCAAGTTCATCCATGTGCTGGACCACATCCGCAACAATACCGTCGGCTCTACCGAACTTCAGCTGCTCAACACCCGCTATGGCACCCAAATAGAGCAATCGGAAGCCGACATGTACATCACCCTCGCCACCCGCCGTGATAATGTGGACTACATCAACGACAAGAAACTGGCGGAACTTCCCGGTGACCCGGTCACCTTCTACGGCGAAATCATGGGAGACTTTCCCGAAAGCAGCCTCCCCACCTCGCAGGAACTGGTACTGAAACCGGGCGCACAAATCATCTTCATCAAGAATGACTTCGACCGCCGCTGGGTGAACGGCACCATCGGCGTCATCAGCGGCTTCGACCCTATTGAAGAGACCCTCTACGTCATCACCGACGACGGCAAGGAATGTGACGTCAAACGAGAGTCGTGGCGAAACATCCGCTACAAATACAACGAAGAAAAGAAACAGATTGAAGAGGAAGAGCTGGGTACCTTTACACAATATCCCGTGCGCCTGGCATGGGCCATCACCGTCCACAAGAGCCAAGGGCTGACCTTCAGCCGGGTAGTCATCGACTTTACCGGCGGCGTGTTTGCCGGTGGGCAGGCATACGTAGCCCTCAGCCGCTGCACCTCGCTGGAAGGCATCCAGCTGAAAAAGCCCATCAGCCGTGCCGATGTATTCGTGCGTCCGGAGATTGTCAGTTTCTCCGAACGCTTCAACAACCGCACCGCCATCGACCGTGCCTTGAAGCAAGCACAGGCAGACGTTCAATACGTTGCCGCCGCCAAAGCCTTCGACAAAGGGGATTTCGGCACTTTCCTGGATGAGTTTTTCAAAGCCATCCATTCCCGCTACGACATCGAGAAGCCCAACGTGCAGCGCCTCATCCGCCGGAAGCTGAACATCATCAACCGTCTGAAAGAGGAAAACCGTGCACTAAAACAAGCAGCATTGGAGAAAGAGAAAGCCCTTGTAAAGTATGCCCGCGAATACATCCTTATGGGTGACGAATGCCTGAAGCATGACATGAAGGAGGCAGCCATGAAAAACTATGAGAAAGCCGTCACCCTCTGTCCCAAATTCAAAGAGGCCTGGAAGAAGATAAAGAAACTGGAGAAAGAGATGCTAAAAAGGTGAATCGCTTGTTTATAAGCCGATTATTATCTATTTTTGCATGTAATATAAAACTCAAATCCATTTCCGCCATGCTTCTGAAACTTTATGAAAAAAATAACAATCCCGCCGACCTGCAGCAGGTGATCGACCTACTGAATGACGGAGGTATCCTTATCTACCCTACCGACACCATGTATGCCATCGGCTGCCACGGACTGAAGGAGCGCGCCATCGAGCGCATCTGCCGCCTCAAGGACATCGACCCCAAGAAGAACAATCTTTCCATCATCTGCTACGACTTGAGCAAGGTCAGCGAATACGCCAAAGTGGACAACAGCACCTTCAAGTTGATGAAGCGTAATCTGCCCGGAGCTTTCACCTTCATTCTGAACGGCACCACCCGCCTGCCCAAGATATTCCGTAACCGTAAGGAGGTCGGCATCCGTATGCCGGACAATTCCATCATTCAGGAAATAGCCCGCCTGCTGGATGCTCCCATCATGACAACTACATTGCCGCATGATGACAATGAGGACATTGAATACTGCACAGACCCGGAACTGATTGACGAGAAATTCGGTGATATTGTCGATTTGGTAATAGACGGCGGTATCGGCGGTACGGAAGGCTCTACCGTAGTGGATTGCACCAATGGGGAGCCGGAAATCATACGCCAGGGGGTAGGCTGGCTGGACGAAGGATAAATATTGAATTCCGGCCACAATTTCCAAACCTTTTCAACTTCTTTTATGTTTCTTTACTAAGAAATACAGGAACTTTATGAGCACAAAAGAACAATACTGGAAATATTCATTGATAGCTATCATTATCGGGCTGGGAATCATTCTTTTCAGACAAATAGCCCCATTCATGGGCGGTCTGCTGGGAGCCTTGACTATCTATATCCTGGTGAGAAAGCAGATGATGTATCTTTCCGACAAGCGGAAAATGAAGCGCAGCATAGCTGCCACCCTCATTACAGCAGAGGCCATTCTCTGCTTTCTGGTTCCGCTTGGGCTGGTGGTATGGTTGGCTGTGGTCAATCTTCAAAACATCAATCTGGACCCGCAAGCCATTATAGCTCCTTTCGAAGAAGCGGCCAACATCATTAAAGCCAAAACCGGCTACTATATCTTGGGGAAAGACACGGTGGCATACGTCATTTCAATTCTTCCCCGCATCGGGCAAGCCATCATGGGAGGTATCAGCAGTTTTGCCGTCAACATCTTCGTACTGGTCTTTGTACTCTACTTCATGCTGATAGGGGGCAAAAAGATGGAACAGTACGTCAACGACCTACTGCCGTTCAACGATGACAATACACAAAACGTCATCCACGAAATCAACATGATTGTCCGCTCCAATGCCATCGGCATCCCCTTACTCGCCGTCATACAAGGAGGAGTAGCCATGATAGGCTACTGGATTTTCGGTGCTCCCAACATATTGTTCGCCGGTTTCCTGACCTGCTTCGCCAGCATCATCCCAATGGTAGGAACAGCGCTGGTATGGTTTCCGATAGCTGTCTACATGGCATTGATAGGCAACTGGGTTCAAGCTATCGGGCTGGCCATCTATGGCGGTGCAGTCATTTCACAGCTCGACAACCTGATACGCTTCATCATCCAGAAGAAAATGGCAGACATTCATCCGCTTATCACTGTCTTCGGAGTTGTAATCGGCTTGTCCCTCTTCGGATTCATGGGTGTCATCTTCGGGCCACTGCTCTTGTCACTATTCTTTCTGTTCGTGGATATGTTTAAAAGAGGGTATTTGGATGCAAGGGGGAAGACGACGGAATAAGTACTTAATAAAGCATGACCATAATAGGGTTACCTTCCTCTTCTACTCCCATTCTCCGTTGATTATCATCACTGAGTTCATCCGGTTGTAACAAAGCAAAAAAATGTCCATCCGAAGTGACTCCCCTGATTTGGATATGCTGATTATTCATTTTATCAAATAAGCTATCACCCTTTTGGCAAACAACAGTTTTCTTTTCCTTATGGTAAAATCCACAATATGACTGACTTTCTTCTAAATATAAGCTTGTATGAAAATGGAAATAGATGTACTCTGCATTCTCCAGAATATAGTCTATGGCTATTTTCTTATCACATCCTTCTACATCCAATTGCTGCTGCTCATTCCAGTGCCACTCACCCAGTTCAAAAACCAGATATGGAGTAAGTCCCTGCTCTGAAATAGTATAGATAGTATCATTAAAAGCTTGTTTCACTCGGATGGCATCCTTAGATTTCCATAACGAAGGGCTATTGATTGCCGTATAATATTTCCGGTCACCAACAAATTCTGCCATTGCCAAGTCACCTCCATAAGCAACATTGCCCCCCAACAAATTTGAAACCGACAAAACCTCATCCATGGGAAGCAGGGCTGAATTCCATGTAGCAATACCGGTCAATGACATCGTATTTCTATCCATATAAAAGACTGATGGCGTCTCCGGAGAGAGTTTCATTTTATTATGTCCCCAAATTCTGTCCGCATCCATCAAATAGTAATTTTGGGACAGAATACAATTGACTGTATCTTGTAATCGAATTCTATCCTTATATTTCCCATCAAATCCATATAGTAGGAAATCATTATTCCATCCCAATAGATAAACGGTTCTCCGAACCGTATCAGCCCAAAAGCTCACTTTCCCCCATGAATCCTTTGCATATCCTTCCGGATCAGTACCTACGTGTCCAATATCCCGAATATACTTCCCGTTAGTACGGTCAAAAAGCTTCAGATTTTGATGGACAGAAGATACCAATATCGCACTATCCATAATTATGCACTCCGGATATTTTCCTATAATAGCCTGCTCATTAGTCTCCAAAGGAATATAACTTATGCTGGAAAACAAATTTTGTACAGATTGTCCTTCTGACAATCTACTCATTGCTTCCGCAACATTAATTACATTGCCATCAATCTGCTTTTCGGAACACGAAGTTACAACCAACATCAATAATAAAAAGAATTTCCACATATATCTCATACCATTTCTATTCATTACTCTGAAAGTAGTAAAATATCACTTATCATCATTAATTACATTATTTAATCGATTCCGGCTCCATCACAAGGCGAAAACCTCCATACTCGTCACTATAATTCTCAATGTCGTAATCAATGTACGACACCCGACACCCCTTTGCTGTTCCTCCCCAACTTCCACCTCGCAATATTCGGCGGAAAAAAAGATAAGTACCCTCAAAAGGCCATCCCGGATGGATAGACTTACCACCTTGCTTGTATTCTTTAGTGTACAAATCACCACACCACTCCCAAACATTGCCACTCATATCATACAATCCCAATTCATTGCTTTTTTTCAGACCTACCGGACGGGTAGTTCCAGCTTCTCCATATTGTCCGCCAGAGGAATTCCCAACATGCCAAGCCACCTCACTTACCTGATTGCTGCCACTGTATTTATAGTGCTTACTTTTGTGTCCACCACGCGCTGCGTATTCCCATTCGGCCTCAGTCGGAAGACGAAATGTTTTACCGGTCATAGCATTTAATCTACCGATAAACTCCTGCGCATTTTTCCAGCTTACATTTTCCATCGGGCAATCTTCGCATCCCCCATTAAACGGCAAAATGGAATCAGTATCCATAACCGCCCTCCACAGCCTTTGAGTAACTTCATATTTTCCTATGTAAAAATCAGATACCGACTCCTTACGTGCTGGTTTCTCGTTATCCTCACAGTCACATCCCTGCTCATCTGTACATCCCATCATAAATGTACCTCCTTTCACAAAAACCATCTCAATAGAATCCCCATTCACAACAACTATAAGTTGCTGAATAGGAGTTTCATTCGACTGACATCGAATAAAAACAGTTATAAGACATATTGCCAAAACAACAGTCAATGCTTTAACTCTTCTTTTCATACTTTCATTAAGAACATTCTCTTCCTTAGTATTTCATACTATATATACGAATAGCACAAACATACTAAAAACAAATGAATTACGAAATTTACATAGAACTATTTTTCATTTTTCATATTCCACCACTTTCCTCAACGGAGCCAACAACCTTTCCAGTACATTCTTGTCAGCAAGGATAATGTCTGCCGTACCTTTCAACTCACGCGAAACAGGTAGCTGTTTGCCGTAGTTGGTCTGCATGCCGTCAGGCAAAGTTATTTCCACTATATACATTCCCTCTTCCGTTGGAGCAGGAGAGATACTTGCGACCTGCCCTTTTACATAGCCAAACTCCTGGTCGGGATAATTATTCAGACGTATATGCACCCGCTGTCCCACATGTACCTTACCCGAACCCTGCAAAGGAAGTAGAGCCTTACCTAACACCCTTGAACTGTCGGATGGCTGAATCGTGAAAACCGTTTCACCGGCTTTCACATTCTGGTTACGACTCCAAACCGTCATAAAAGTAACCTTCCCCCTGACCGGACTTTTCAATAAATAAGAGTGCTCCCATGCACTCAATTGCGCGGCTAACTGCTCTATGGCATTCTTTAAATCAGTCCGGCGACTCTGTTCCTCATCGTATGCTTGCTTACGTATATCCAACATATTTTCCTCATGTTGTACCAACTGCATTTCTGCCTGAAGCAAACTCATACGTACCTCTTCTTTAGAACGCAAACTTTGCAAATATCTGCTTCCAGACTCCTCAAATTCCGCAGCAATCATAGCCTTACGCACATATAGAATAGAATCACGGGTATACATACTTTCGGCAAGCTTTATATCCTTATCAATCAACTCATACTCCCGCTCTGCCAACCGAAGATAGGAGCGTTGTCCACCCAGTTGTTTTTCCTGAAAACGAAGTTTCCGAGCGTAATAGTCCAACTCCATAAAACGTGCATATTCTGTAAGTGAAGTAATGAAAGCTGCAAAAGCCGATTGCAGTTCCCCCAACTGCCAGCGCCTACCGGCAAAAAACTCCACCCCTTCCCGCCAGTCATAATCTTGCGCTTCCCAGGCTTTCATCCTCTCCTTAAGAAAACGCACATCTTCAGAAGACGCAGCATTGCCAATCACTCCTAAATCCGCATCCGTACTCACCAGACTCCCATTCTTCACATAAAGTGTATCCAGCTTCCCCGTAGCATGTGACAGCACAAAGGCGGGAGGCTCTTCCGTAGCCAGAGTCACCTCTGCCGCCAAGGTGTCCGGATACCTGAATATCCAACAACCAACCAGTATCATCAGCAAAATCAACGCCAAGACAGTGATTCCACACCTCACTACCCAGGGAGAGATATGGTTCATCACCTCCTGCACTTCTTCACTGCGGAGTTCTATATCTTTATATTTCTTTTCTTCCTCCATTCATTAACTACCCAATTCCAACTGGTTCTTAACCAGCCGGTAATATAGTCCTTTCCGCTCCGTCAGTTCCCGATGGGTACCTTCCTCCACAATGCATCCCTTATCCAGTACCACAATCTTATCGGCATCCTTCACCGTGCTAAGCCTATGCGCCACTACCACCACGGTTTTTCCTTTATAGAATTCATGCAGATGTTCCATAATCTCTTTTTCATTATTTGCATCCAAGGCATTGGTGGCTTCGTCGAAGAAAAGAAATTCCGGATTTTTATACACAGCACGTGCTATCAGCAAACGTTGTTTCTGCCCTTGGCTGATACCATTCCCCTCCATACCGATTTTGGTGTTATATCCCAATGGAAGAGAATCTATAAAATCACGGATATTGGCCACCGTCACGGCGTGACGTAGCCGCTCCACATCAACCTGCTCCTCTCCCACAACAATATTCTGCGCAATGGTTTCCGAAAAGATAAAACCATCTTGCATCACGGCTCCCGTCTTGGCACGCCACAAATGAGGATTTATGTTCTCCAACGAAGCATCACCCACCTTCACAGCCCCCTTATTGGGCGAATAGAAACCAAGCATCAGTTTCACCAGAGTAGTCTTTCCACTCCCGCTCGCACCTACAATAGCTGTCACTTTATGTTCGGGAATCACCAAAGAGACATTATCCAGCACATAGTCTCTATCCGCTCCATCGTAACTGAAGCACACATTTTCCATTCTCAGCTCCCGCTTCTCAGGCAAAACAGACAATTTTGAAGCAATATCCTGCTCCTCGTCCGGCTTCCCATGTACCTCATTCAGCCGTTCCAGACTTATCTTGGCGTCCTGAAACTGCTGCGCAAATCCTATAAAAGAAGAGACCGGCGCACTGAGCTGACCGATGATATAAGTCAGAGACATCATCATACCCAGTGTCATCTCCCCTTCCACCACCGCCTTTGCCGCAATAAACGAAATTATAATATTCGTGGTCTGATTGAAAAACACAGAACCTACTTGCTGTACCTGCCCTAGCGTCAACCCTTTTACGCTGATTTTAAATAGTTTCACCTGAATACGCTCCCACTGCCAGCGCTTCTGTGTCTCGCAGTTATTCAACTTTATTTCCTGCATAGCGGTCACCATCTGCACAAGGTTACTCTGCTCTCCGGCTGCTTGTGCAAACCGACGGATATCCAATTCACGGCGATATTTCATAAAAGCAAGTATCCAGGCAATATACAAGCTGTTACCTAAAAGAAAGATTCCCAATACCACCAAATTGTAGTAAGCAAGTACAATAGCAAAGATGAAAAAACTGACAAAGGAAAAGAGCGTACTAATAGAAGAACCTGTCAGAAAATTCTTTATACGGTCATGGTCACCAATGCGCTGTATAATGTCTCCCACCATCTTCGTATCAAAAAAATGAAGCGGCAACTTCATCAACTTTGCCAAAAAGTCCGAAATAAGGGAGATGGATATACGCGTATTCACATGCAACAATATCCAGCTACGGATAAACTCTACCGATAGTTGTGATACCGAGATTATAATCTGCGCAACCAGCACTAAGGTAATAAAGCTCAAATTTCCGTCACTGATACCCACATCCACCAAGGCTTGCGTAAGAAAAGGTAGGATAAGCTGAAGTAAGCTCACCACCAACATGCCCAATATCAGCTGAAACAACTCTTTCCTATAGGGAGTCAGATAACGGAAGAAAAAACGCAACCCTCTTTCTTTCAGTTCCGGTTCTCCCTCACCATTATAAAAGTCAGGAGTGGGTTCCAGTGCAAGCGCAGTCCCCTTCTCTTCTCCGTCCGATTTGGTAGCTAACCAGCATCGCTTCAATTCCAGTTCATTATACGTAACCAACTGAGTTGCAGGGTCTGCTATCCTAAACGTGTATTGCCCTTTCTTTTTCTTAACATCATAGCAAACCACAAAATGACTCTGATTCCAATGCAAAATGCAAGGCAGAGGAACATCTTCCGCCAATTGTTCAAAAGAGACACGAACTCCGGACGTTCTGAAACCAATAGACTCAGCAGCATCGCTGATGCCTAACATGGAAACGCCATTGCGAGAAATAAAAGAACGGGCACGCAAAGTCTGCAAAGAATAACTCTTTCCGTAATATTTGGCTATCATACGTAGGCAAGTAGGTCCACAATCCATAGCATCAAGCTGACGATAATATGGGAATATCTGCTTCATATCTTTAATGAACCGCTCTTACCAATTATGAAAATTCAGTCAACACTCTTATATTTATATAATAAGACAACGGGATTTGACTCCTCATTCAATCCTGCAGCAATTTCTTTAGCTCTCCCTTTCAGCTCATTATTTTCATAAGTTTCCACCAATTGATTGGCTGCCAAGGTCTGGAAAGCAGCTATTTCATCATTATTCATCGGATGGGATACCAAATCTACACCTTGCAGTTTAGCAAAGTCACCATTACGCACAATAGCATCGAATACTGCATTTTCTAGCTTGTCATACACCACACCGATAGTAGGGAATCCACTTCTTTTGTCAAAATCGAATACCTTTTGTATCGTTTGCATAAAATAATAACGTTCTGTAACCGCCCCTATGGTAAGAAGAATTTCAGGATTCTCGGAAGGAGTTTTCACCAAAAACGGACATAATTTATTTTCCTTCGATACATAGTTGTACACCGTATCAGTAGATGTTTCCACAAGCAACCAATCACCTTTATACGGTATTATCGGACGTACAGAAGCTACTGCAATACCGTCCCCTTTTTGTACAAAAGGTGCTTTGACAATATCAAATGGAACTGGAATCCCTTTCACCACGCTTCCGTCTTTCTTTGATATTATCATATGATAAAACGGCTTTTCTTTCAACTTTCCCTCATTGTAATATACAGACATATCATAGCAAATCAAACTATTCTCATCATAATTGAACACATCCATAAATTCAGCACCTTGTACATAGTTTAAACTACGTTTGAAATTGCCAAACAAATCGTAAACAAGTATCTTTTTTGAAGGAGTACTGTTGACATACAACTCATTCTTACCTTCATCTAATACTATGCCATTAATAAAAGTATACTCCTCAGCGCCCTGCCCCCGACGATTCCACTTCCTCACTCCCTTACCAGTTTTTCTGTCAAAAAGGAAGATGTCACCATCATTATTCCAGTTTTTCACTACAATATATTTATTGTCAATAGCCATCACATCACCCTGCGTAATGAATTCATCATTCGTTTCCAACGGAATGTATTCCACATCCATAAAATCCTGAAGCACCAGTTCCTTTTTCGGATAATTTTGGGAAATATCTACTGTTACTATATCTACAGTCCCGCTATTTTCTCTACATCCACTCCATCCCAGCATTAAGAACAATACTACAACTACATTTATTCTTTTCATAACTTACGCATTTTTAATTACATTATTTACTAAAATTCAACTCCATCACAAGGCGGAAGCCTCCATACTCGTCACTATAATTCTCAATGTCGTAATCAATGTACGACACCCGACACCTCTTTGCTGTTCCTCCCCAACTTCCACCTCGCAATATCCGGCGAAAGAAAAGATAGGTGCCCTCAAAAGGCCATCCCGGATAGACAGACTTACCACCTTGCTTGTATTCTTTAGTGTACAAATCACCGCACCACTCCCAAACATTGCCACTCATATCATACAGTCCCAATTCATTGCTTTTCTTCAAGCCTACCGGACGGGGGACTCCAGCTTCTCCATATTGTCCACCAGAGGAATTCCCTATATACCAAGCGACCTCGTCTACCTTATTACTGCCACTATATTTATAGTGCTTGCTTCTACGCCCACCACGTGCCGCATATTCCCACTCGATCTCAGTCGGAAGGCGGAATGTTTTACCGGTCATAGCATTTAATCTACCGATAAACTTCTGCGCATTTTTCCAGCTTACATTTTCCATCGGGCAATCTTCGCATCCCCCATTAAACGGCAAAATGGAATCAGTATCCATAACCGCCCTCCACAGCCTTTGAGTAACTTCATATTTTCCTATGTAAAAATCAGATACCGACTCCTTACGTGCTGGTTTCTCGTTATCCTCACAGTCACATCCCTGCTCATCTGTACATCCCATCATAAATGTACCTCCTTTCACAAAAACCATCTCAATAGAATCCCCATTCAAGGCAACCACAAGTTGCTGAATAGGAGTTTCATTCGACTGACATCTAACAAAAATAGTTATAAGACATATTGCCAAGACAATAGTCAATGCTTCAACTCTTCTTTTCATATTAGTATAAAATAAATATGTTTCCACTTTCTACCGGCTTCTTTTACATAACATGACAAAGATTCGTAAGACCTATAGCTATTTCATAATCAGATGGAGAAGGACATAGCCATTGAAAAACACATCTATTACAAGGCTCTTTATCACGAACTCGAAACCATGACTCTCCTTCATTAAGTTCCTTACAAACTATATCATATACACTATCTTTATATATATTCCCTATTGGCAAGAAATTCATGTTTGCAAACACATCACCATTCGACATTATATTTATCTTACCAAAATCATAAGTATTAATCGCTTGGTTAGCAAAGATATTTTTTATTGATATTGGCATAGATAGAATATCCTTTTTAGAAAGAAAAACATATTCTTTAAAGAAAGCCATATTAGTACCATCATATATAGGCTTTATTTGATATTCTTTTATCCGGAACCGTTCTATAAGTTGCTCAGCATCCTGACAATCATTCAAAGAAGCAACATTAAATATATACTTATATGACAAATTTTGTTCCCTTAACGTTATCAAAACATCCTCCCACAATCTTATGTCAATAGGGAAATTGACTAAAACACAATACAAAAAATTATTCATAAAAAATGTTTGCGAACAAGGAATCTCCGTATATAAACAATAGACTTTTTTAAGAGAAGAACTATTATCCAAGAAAGACAATAACCTTTCATTATTCACAACATCATTTAGTTTTCCATAAATATTAAAAATTATTTTTGAGGGAACAGACTTCAAAAAATTCAAAAAAGCACATATGTCAGTTTCATTATTAACATGAATAGTTATTTCAAACAAATTCTCCAATAGATTTCTACTAACAGAAAAATTGTGCCTTTTATAAACTTCCAGTTTTTCATTATCCAAAAAATTGAAAAGGGGTAATATTTGAACAGGTTTTTCATTTGATAATGCAATATCTATTATATCCCCCATATATTTTTCACGTACCTCATCAACAAAACTTTCAACAATCCTATTTTGGATATCTTCATTTGTTAAATAAACAACACCTTGATTATTTCTTTCAAGTAACTTTTTAAGCAATTGTATAATCTCCACTTTATTAGATTCAATATACTCCCCGTCAAGAGTATTATACAATAGCACACATTCGCTTGTTAATCCAATATACACATATGGCTCTATTGTAAACCACCAACCTATTATAGAAGTTTCCATTATTATGATACAATTATTATATCTTCTAATATTTTAAAAAAATCATTCGGATGTTTCTCTAAAAAAGAAAATATTCGAGACAATTTAAACTGAAATTTTTTTTGATTATGAAAATAATGACATACCATTTTTTCAGTTCCTTCTTTTTTCAAATTTTCTAAATGGAACATACATAATCCACAGAATCTATAAAGATAGCAGTGCCGACAATATTTTTCCAAGCATTTATAATAAGCATTATATTGCTGTACTATTTGGGATACATTCAAGAATACGCCCTCATCAACTTCTCCCAAAGAATATTTATAGTCTATTCTTTCGCATGGCATTAGTTGACCATGAGTAGTAAGAAATATTTTTTTAGAAAAAGGAAAACACGTACTTGCTGGAAAATACTTATTTTCTACGCACAAAGTAGATAATATATCAGAGACATACGAATTTATAGAAAAATATTTCAAAAAATTAGACAATTCATGAAAAGGTAACAAATCTTCATGAAGTAACAAATTATCCTTCTCTTTATAATATTCTTTTTCACTATCTCGTATATCACGAAACATCTTTTGAAATAAATCATTTTTTTCCTCTACAATTCCCCCTCTATTCATTTCTGAAACCCGTGGAATTTTATGATAACGTCCATGAAAAAATTCATAAATACTTTTTACTGAATTTCTATTATGCAAAACTGCATTAAAATCAACATTGGTTTCGAAAAAATTAGGAAATTTTTCTTTTACAAAATCCAAATTCTCAACTATTTTCCGAAAAGAATTACGACCATTTTTCTGATAAATGCGATAGCTATTATTTTCTTCATTACCATCTAAGCTTACTAATATATGGAATCTATTTGCAACTAGATAATCTATATATTTGTCTAACAAGACAGCATTTGTCGTCATACTATAGCTTACATTTACGACTCCTGCATGATTTAGATTACAAACAAAGTCAACAATAGTCTTTATGAATTTTATATTTAATAAAGGCTCCCCACCATAAAAACTAATAACCAACTCGGTATCCTTATTGGACAATTTAAGTCCCCAAATATATCTCAACAAACTAAGTGCAGAATTAATATCCAACTTTTTACCCTTCCTATTTTTTCCCCATTCATACACACTCCCTAATGCACAATAAACACAATTTAAATTACAAGATTCTGTGACTTCGAATAAAATTTGTGGAGTATGGCTAAGAGCTTCTTTAACTTTAGCTTCACTTATTTCTGTATTAATATCTATGTAATCCATATTTGAAAAAAAATCGTGTTTTTTCAAATACATATACTTTCTCACATAGTAAGAATCCACATAATCACATTTTTCTGTTTCACAAATTTGCTTCAAAGCTGGATGTACAATCATCGAGAATCTATGCTTATCATTATAAAGATAGCAGTTCTTATTTTCTGATGTATATATAATAGATTGTCGCATAATTACTATCAAGTATTAACGTTTCTATACTCTTGCTATTCAGAATTTTTCATAAGATAAAGAATCTCTTATCTTAATTATAAAAAGAGATTCTTTATCATTACATTGGTACTAAACAAATTAATTATAGAAGACGTTATCGCCCAGCTAATGGCACATAAGCCGTCGCCGTATTAATATGTGAAGCAATAGGAGCCGCACTATAAGCAGACCAACCGCCATAGCATGAACATGTGCAATCACCGCAATCATTGCCACCTTTTAAAGCATCCATTTCACGTTTTTCTAACTCAACTTTACTCAATTGATTCAATTTGATTTTTTTTAAAACTTTCATAATACATTTTTTTAGTTAAACAATAAGTAATCAGTATTCATATAGTATATCCAATATAAATAGTTACACTTGCTATAAAATTGAAAACCAAACAATATCTCCATTCAGCAAAATTTACAACAGTATTTATCCAAATAATAGTTACGTAATAACCAGCGTATTTCATTATTAGGAAAATCATAACATTGCAATATTTCCAATTCAGGAATAGACGAAATTTTTTCTAATACTTTTTTTGCTTTTCCAGCCACAAACACATTATCAATATGCATTAGCCACCATTTTAAATCATACCAAAAATCTATAGAAAATAGAAATATTGGATCAATGCTTTCAAAATTTTCCCTTCTATAAAAAAGTTGTTCAAAACAAAGCACTATCTGCTCTACCATATGTAAAGACCGATCATGGCACTTTGAACATTTATTCCAAAGTCGGTATAAAAAATAGTCTGCTACCCATAAAAGAATCTCATACATGGAAAAAGGATGATTAGTTTCTTCCCATAAAGAAATCAAGAATTCATCTGTTTCTGCTAATAAATCATCCAAATCTGCTTCAATTAAAGAATTTTGCACTAAGCACTCTACCAAGCACCCCCATTTAGCAAGCCCCATCCCACTCGGAGTATCAGCCACATTCTGTTGTATATGCACCAACAATTCAAATGCTCTTTTTTCCATCAAACATTTTTCCTTTTCATACTCAGAACTAAAAAAAGATAAAAGACATGCTTTAATCTGCTCATCTTGCATCAAGTCAGTAATTGGATACCTTATTTCATATTGATTCCAAACCAAAGTATTATTGGGATAATAACTCCAAATTTCTTTTCCGAAAGGAAATTCTTTTGGGAAACAAGAAGGTCTATTTTCCAAAAAAGAAAGAAATTTGACATTCATTCTCATTTGTATCATCTTCATATTTTCGACATCTGATGAAAATGTTATCCTAATATGCTCTCCACGTTTTTCTGAAAAATTTACTTGAAAACAGTTAAATATTTTTTCATTATACTGATAAAATGAAACTATCTCCAACAATAAAGTAGTCCAATCTTTTCTAGAATAGAAAATAGAGACACAACTCCACGCCTTATTTTCTCGCAAAACATAATGCAAATCCATGTTATTTCAAAATTATTCGATTAGCATAATCAAAATTTCTAAATACGGTTCCACATCCAAAACCCTGAGAATTAATGCATTCATTATTATCCAAAGTTCTTTTTACTTTAGAGTAATTTAAAGCTTCCGTTATTAATAATACAACAGTAACTATAAGATCAACATCAGTCACCTTATAAAAATACCTATCACGATAGCATAGCCCTTTCTGATTATCTACAAATAAATACTTTCCATTTAATAAAATTCCGCCATCCACATTACACCACTCACCCTCTTTCCACTCTTCTTTCACAACAAAACGATATTTATCGCTCATACATTGTTCTATTCTGTCACATTCAATGTTATTTCGATTACAATTCATTGCAACATTATTTTGTAACGCTCCCATTCCCCAAAAGTGCTCTTTATACAACATTAATATACGCGTAGAATAAGGATCTATATAATCTAAATAAAGAGCATACAGCTTTTTTAATAGTGGTTCCTCAACAACTCGTTCATTATCTTCGTGCGTCAAAGCTCCATAAAAACTTTCTTGAATAAAAACATGTCTCCTATGTCCAATACAAGTCAAACGCTTAAATAAGTCAGCATCCTCTACACCATATCCCACCAGAAGTTCATTATATCCTTTGACTGCCATAAATGCTTCTTTTTCCAGACAAACTCTTCCAAATACATCACGTACACAAAGATTACTAGTATAAAATATTTTCTTCTTCTCTTGAAACTCCTTCAGCATAAACTCAGCAAAGCCCTCCCCCAAATAGTTATCAGCATCCAAATTGCATACGATTTTCCCTTCTGCCAACCTAAATACCATATTTCGGCTATGACTCCGCAAATAATGAACCGGTTCAGTAGTCCTATAATAGACAAGAATACCCATCTCAATATATTTCATCATAGATTGAGCAATCCATTCTTCTAATCCATCTTGCGAATTATAATCCAGCACAACAAACTCTACCTCATCTACTAAGAAATTATCAAGAATATTCTTCTCCAAAGTTTCTTGTAAATGTTTAAGCCGATTCATACAAGTGATGCAAAATGAGATTTGTTTCATAGTGCTATATAGCCATTATTAATGAATAGTAAATCTACCGAATGCATAAGCTCCATCCAAACCTTTTATCTCAAGTAAAAAATCACCAACTAAGCCTTTCTGTAATTGTACTTTTCTCAATATTGGAAAGTCAATATTCTCAGTAGAAGAGTAAACAACATCCCCATTCTGAGAAATTACAATTTCAATTTCACCTATAGATTGATAGAACTCCAAGTCAATGGAATAGTCATCATTTAAGAATGCAGAGAAAGGAACATCCATTGGTATAGAACGAGGTTCTTGACCTGCTCCTTGAGGCTTTGTAAAAGGCCTATCATTAACAGACAACACAATTTCTGTATTAACAACTAGAATATTAAAAACGGCAGCTATGGCATTCATCGACAAGAAGCCATATAGACTTAAAAGACAAAAAAAGTTTTTCATTTTCATAGTACCCATGTTTGATTTTACGGCATAAAAATAGCGCAAAATACAGTGTATTACACAAAACACTCATGGACAAAATCTAATTCAATTAATCATATAATAATCAACTAAATAAATACTATAGTTTGTTTTTCTGGATGGACAAATACAACGGATTTGTTTTAAAGAACGCATTCAAATCATCTTGTTTTCCTAAATGGAGCTTTTCCTTCAAACGTTGTTTCTTTTTAAAAATAGAATTTTCCTCACAGACAAAAGCTGCGACCAACTCTGCTGTAGAAAATCCCAACTTTATCAACACAGCCAACATAAGGTTATGCTCGTTCAATTTATACTTCTGTCGCAAGTTAGTCACAAAATTGCCAGACAATAAATCTATATAGCCAAAGATGTTCAGCCATTCCTCTTCACTCAATTTTTTCACATTCAAATTTCCTTCTTTTAGCTGTCCTAAAAGAAACAAAGCACCTTGCTGAGAATGTTCACGTATTTCTTTATTCTCATTTTTCAAAACCTGCATCTTCTGGGCCAGGATTCCTATTTGTTCCTTAACAAGTACCTCAGACAACATTCCCTTTTGTGCTTGCTGATTACATTTCTTCAATTCCTCTATTTGACAAATATACTGTTCTATTATCTTTTCATTCTCTTGATAAGTTTTGAGCTCCTTCTCCATAAACCTTTTAAGGCGTTTTCTATAACTCTTTCTATATTGTTTTTTTATTTCCTGATATGCTACAAATCCCACAACTATAAAGGATAAAGACAGTAGCAGCCAAAAATATAGCTGAATCTGCTTTTCTTGCATAAGCAATTTATTCTCCACCACCAATTTATCTGCCTCATTTTTTTGCTGTATTTCAAAGATTTTGTGCTGCAAATTCATCTCCTGTGCTATTTTTTGCAACGAATCAGACTTTTCTTTATAAAGCAGAGCCTTAGCATACTCAGCACGTTTCTTTTCCAACAAATAAAGATAATGATAAGCACCGGATTGTGTATAGCAATCTTCCGAAGACAAAGCATTCCTCACATACATTTCTGCCCTTTCCAATTGCCCTAACTGCAAATAGGCATCTCCCAATGACAAATTATAATAAGGAATAAGAGTAGAAACTTGCTCATTCTTTAAGGCTGAATGAAAAAATTCAACTGCTTTCACATAATTTCCTTGTCGTTTTTCTTGTTCGCCCAAAAAGTGCGCCAAAGAAGAATATACCGGAGACAAACTATCCTGCTTTAACAAAGACATTCCCATCTTCGCATATCGTGCAGCATTAACATACTCTTTCCGAACCTCATAAATCCAGGCGATATTACGATAGCTATACACCATTTTCAAGGTATCACCGACTTTTTTATTATAAAAAATAGATTTTCGATAGTTGTCAAGTGCCATATCATACATTTCCGAGTCATCATTCAGCCTACCTACATATTGGTGCACCAAAGCCATCATCTTATACTCTTCTGTTTTCTCCAATTTAGCCAAAGCGCTCAAATAAGCTTGTATAGCCAATGTATCATTATCTTGCAAAGCTGCCACTTTACCATAATAAAACAATGCCTTTCCTGCTTTTACACCATCATCCTTATAATAATCTACCGCAATTTTTATCAACGAATCCGACTGCAAACTATCCAGATAGTTTTTATCACGTGCTTGCGTCAGCAGCAATGCATAGTCCGCCCGCTGCTTCCCACGAAGCTCCTCCGGATGAGGAATTTGCTCCAACAGCAGCAATGCACTGTCAGGATATACATCCATATACCTCTCTACCTTATCAAAAACATTGGATACGTTCTTCTCTACGCAAGAACCTAACAGTACACAAACGGACAAAAGCCCAAGATATAACAGTTTTTTCATATGAACATGTTCTTTACCAGATTATCATTGCGTATACACAGAATCCTTTTGGAGATAAATATTCACACCAGCCAACGGCAATCCTTTTTCCCCATCAGTCACAATGCCATTTGTCTGCGCATTAGAAACAACTGCACAGCAGAATGTTATGAACAGTACTATACATCGCTTCATAATCCATGTATATATAATTAAACTTTGGATGAGAATAAGCTTTTTTACGGCCTCTCCCTTCAAAGATACAAAAAACCGCTTCAACAATGTACAAAAACAAGATAAATGTGACAAACAAAACAAATAGCTCAGAGCTTGTTTCCCCTTACATAGGCTTCCTTTCCATTTTCTGTACGGAGTTATCAGCGCCTATCGGCCGTGATGCGCTCTGCCAACGGCCGTCAACCACTCGACTAACGACCGTCAACAAGGTGCTTCATAACCGTTGAACACCTATTATACTCATAGTTTCCCCATACTGTGCACCTATCTTATTCCTATTATGAGCCCAGCTGCAGTCTATCGGTAAACGGTCTTTTACGAAGTTAATACCGTGTTTACACGAAACGCATATCGTGTAAACAAGATATTTGCAAAATGCTGTACATTCTATTAATACACTAACAAACAAGATATTAACTTACTTTTCGGCGTATTTCCGCTGTGGAAGCAAAAGTTGCTTCCACCTTTTTGAGTTGCTTCCACAGCACTTGTAATGCCGATGAATAAAGGGATGCAGGAAGTAGGTGGAAGTGTGGAAGCAGAAATGATAAAACTAAGCAGAGATAATTTTCCCTTAAAAGCAATAAAACTCCAGAATCTGCTGGAGCAAAGCATCCTGCTTTCCCGGACCTTTTTCCAACTCCACACTTTTCAGGTTATAGAGTTGTGCCAGCAAAGCTGACGACTGCTTCTCGCAAAGACGGGAATCATGTACCTGCTCCATCCAGCAGACGGTCTCTCCCCAAACATCTACCGAAAGATGTGACAAGACTTCTGTCGGAGCTCCCCCCTTCTCCACCTTACGGAAGATTTCGACCAAAGCACACAACAAGCTGGACATTATCTGTTTACAACGGGAATGGGAACGGGATTCCCGGTTTCTGAAACGTAGCAGGAAATAGTACCCCAGCCATAAATAAACGGTGGTGACTTCTGCATGGATTTTCTCTATCCTCTTCCAATGCGCAACCAAGGCAGCATCAATTTCTTCCAGAATCGCATCCGTATCATCTTCTATGTAGTATTTCTGCGCAAGACACTCTATCACGCACCCCCATTTCGCCATATCCACACACTCTTGCGTACGCCCCATCCATACATGGGCTTCCTCCAATATCCGGAATGCCTTTTCTCCACATTCCGGAGCATCATAAAACCGATACTGACGAAACAACAGAAGAGACTGACATAATAACTCATCCAAAGAGTACTCCGCACTTTCCATATTTAAAATTCAAGTATCCATTCAGGTAACAAAATCGAGCAAAAGTAATCATTTCCTAAGAAAATCACGCTGTTTCAGCACAAAAACCGGCAGGAAAAAGAAGATACCGATGACGGACATCACCAGTCCGCCAATGGTACCCGCCGCCAATGGAAACCAGAAAGCCTCCTTGTCCTCACCTATCATGAAAGGGATAAATCCCAGAATGGTAGAAACTACCGTGAGGAAAATAGGAACGACCTTCGCATTCCACGCCTTGACGTAGGCACGAAGAGCGGAAAGACGGGGGAAACGACGTCGGATGCTGTTGTACTCGTTCAGGATATAGATGCTGGCATTCACCGTGATGCCGCACAGCAGGACGAACGAGGCAAAACCGCCCTGGTCGAAGTTCAGCCGGAACCAATAGAAAGTAAGAAATACCCCGATATAAGAAACCGGAATCACAAAGATGATGGCAAGCGGCTGCTTCAGGGAGTTGAACAGAACGCTGGTCGTAAAGAAGATGATGGCTATCACCACCAGCAGAAGCAGGTATTGGCGGTTGTCCTTCTCGCCCCATGACCAACTGTTGCTGTCCGACTCGGCTGTATAACCCATCGGCAACAGTTTGTTGAACTCCTCCAGGTCACGTTTCTGTATCTTGTTGCCCATCTCATTGGAGCCGATATATTCGTATTGCAGGCAGAGGCGGTACTGCTGGTTTTCTTTGGCAATCTCCTGCGGCATCTGTCCCTTTTCCACAGTAGTCAGTTCGGAAAGCTTGTAATGCTTGCCGTTTCCTACTCCATAGGGAAAGAACTGCATCGCCCAGATGTCATATTCGGCAGACTGGCGGGAAGAGAGCTTGATTTTCTCCGTTCCCTGCTCGGCCGCTACCGAGCCAATCTCCAGATTCTTGCCGAAGATGGGGCGCACCGCAGAGAAAAGCACTTGCGCGTCGATGCCCTCTTGCGCCATGCGCTCCTTGTTCAGGTTGAAGTAGAATTCCTGATAGTCATCCTTCCACCAGGAGAACTCCGAATTGATGAGCACTTCCTTGATACGCCGGTGCGTCAGCAGCTTGGCCTTCAGCTTCTCCGCCCACTCATAGAGTTCGTCGTAGTTGTAGCCGTACATCCTGATGCGGTAGGAGCCGGCACTCTCGCGGACGTCATTACTGAACCCCTGGTCCTGCAATCCGTAGATGCCCCAGCTGCCGCCTCCCAGTTCCAGTGCCTTGCTTATCATATTGGCTTTCAGTGTATAGGGAAAACCGCTGTTCCGGGCTTCCTTCTTGAAATAAATCTGCATACTGGCACGCCGGGGGCTGTAGATGGAAGTATGAAACTGCCTGATTTCCTTGAACCGGCTGAGGTAGGTCTCCATACGTTTCATCAAAGTGTTCATCTGCTCGAGGGTGCTGCCATTGGGAAGGTTGGCGTTGGCATAGAGCACCACCTCCTCATTACGGGTGAAGTAACTGCCTTCGTACACCTTCTGTATGAAAAGCCGCAAGCTGCCGCCCAGCGCCTTGTCCACAACGGGTTTCACCGACTCCTTATAGGTATCCGAACCGAATACCTTATTGTAAGCAGCTTCCCATTTTCCCCCTCCTTCCAGTTTGTCGGGCAACAGAAAAACAGGCAGACCGAAACCCAACAGCAACAGCAGGCATACAGCCCAGCGCCAACGGCACAGAAAACGGATGAGAGCAGAGTAGCAGCAAGAGAAATAAACGGGGAAACGTCTGAAAATCCGTCCCAACCTTGTTTTGAATGTTTGCGTCAGCCCCGGCAAGACAAGACGCCTTTTCTTCCCCGTAATCCGCCTCACCAGTCCTATCTTCTCAATCATCGACGGAACAAAGAACAATGCCACCATCAAGGAAACAGCCAGATTGATGATCACTACCGCTGCAAAGTCCTGCAGGTTGAGCCGTATCCTCTCGTCAAGGAAGAAAATGATAACAAGCGCACCCATCGTAGTGAGGGTTGCCGCCAACACCGACAGGAAGGCCTTGAGATTACGCCGGTGCAGAATGTGGTCGGTCATGACAATGGTACTGTCTATCACCAGATTCAGCGAGACAGTGATACCCGCCAGCGAATAAAGCTGCATCTCAAGTCCGAAGAGGTAGTAGAAGATAAGTGCCACCGCTATATTTACAGCCAGGCTGGTAACTATCAGAAAAAGATATTTCAACTTACGAGTAATGAGCCATACGAATACAAGCAGGATGAGTACCGTCAAGCCGGTACGGAAGTAAATCTTGTCCAGTTCTTCCCGTATGTACTCGGTCGCATCATAGCTGGTATGCACTTCATATCCAACAGGAAGTACCTGCCGAACAGCTTCCATCTCGTCCATCACGGCACGGTTCAGTTGCAACTGGTTGGCAGTTTCTTCCGCAGTAATGGATAGATAGACGGAATTCAGCCCATTGATGCGGTAATAGCTTTGCGGCTCCTCCTCCATACGGACAGCCGACACCAGTTCGTCCAAGCGGAGCAGTTTCCCGTCGGTAGCCGTCACGGTGATGGCAGCAGGATTAAAACCAAGGGAGTTGCTCTCCGGCACCAGTGCCAGGCGTATCCATTCCCGGCTACCGTTACCTGTATCCACATTGTGCGTACCCAGAAATTCCTTCCGGTAATGCCGCTGTACTGCCTCGCTGATGTCCGATAGGGTCACACCCAGCAAGCGCAACTGTTCACTGTCATATTCCAGTCTCCACTCCATGGGCGTGGCACCGCTGAGTTCCACCTTATAGATACCCGGAATATTTGCCAGCCGCGGCTTGATATGCTCCTCGGCATACTGCTGAATCAATATCGGAGTGGAAGGGGCATTCAGTGTGAAGGACATGAAAGGGCGTGAGGCGTTCTCGTCGGGCACTTTCATGTGAATGGTGGGATAGCTGACACCTTCGGGCAATTGGGGCCACGTCTGCCGGATGATGGTGGAAGCTTCGAAGCGGACTGCCTCGACATCGGCATGCTTGTCCAGCTCCACAGTAATGTTGCCGTAGCCGTTGCCCGAGGTGGAGTTCAGCCGCTTCACTCCGCGGATACGCGCCAGCATGGATTCCAGCTTGCTGGTCACTTCCATCTCCACCACCCGCGACGAAGTGCCAGGCATGCTGAAACCCACCGTGAAGCCGGGCAGGCTGCGTGACGGATTCAGCTTGACGGGGAGCAGCGGTATCAACGCCACCCCTACCAAAGCAAGGCAGACAAACGCCACTATGACGGTGAAGGAAGAAACTCGTTTCATCAGTTATTATAATCAAATTTTTCCGACAGCGAAAATCCGCTGGCAAAGTCGTGCAACGTCAGTTTCCGTATCTTGTAATAATTCAGCCAGTAGTCCTGCAAGGCGGAGATGTAATTGCGTTGCGCTTCCTGCTGGCGGTTCAGCGAGAGGGTCAGGCTGTTGATGTCTGCCTTGCCGATAATGAAGCGCTGGCGGGTTTCGTTATACGCCAGGATGGCAAGGTCGAGGGCCTCTTCGGCACTGGCGACGAGGGCTTGCTGGACGTTGAAGTCGCTGACGGTCATGATAACCTCCTCCTCAATGCTGATTTCACTCTGCCGGGCAGAAGTCTTCACCACGTTCAGATTGTTCCTCGCCATGTTGTATTTGCCTTTCCTCACGCCCCAATCCACCAGTGGAATGGAGACACTGACCGACACCATCTCCTGCTGCATGGGATGCCTGTATGCTTCACCGAATTTCTCTGCCACCTGGTTGAAGCCGACGCTGGCGTTGATGCTGGCGTTGAAGCGCGATTCCTTCTTCGTCTTGTCTACTGTCTGCTCGGCTTCCAGCACTTCCTGACGAAGCCCCAGAAATTCCGGATTGTTGGCTTGAGCGGCCAGCAAAGCCTCATCAACCGGTATGGTCAGCGCCCTCGGACGTCCCGGAAGCGACACCCTGATATCCGTGTTCTTCTCCATATTCAGGAAAGACGCCAACGAAAACATGGCGCGCTTCAAGGCACTGGCGGCATTCTGCAAAGTATTGCGGGCATTCACCACGTCGAGTTTCAGCGTCAGCAGGTCGGCACGGCTGATGGCGGCTATTTTCAAGCGCTGCATGCCGATGCGGTAGAGGGTATCGGTGGAGACGGCATTGTCCTTGGCCAAGTCATATTCCGCCTGTGCCATGGCAAGCGCAAAGAAATAGGTAGTGGCCTGCTCGGATACTCGCTCTGCATTGTAAATATACTCCTTCTTCACCTTTTCGTACTTCAGCGGCTCAATCCTGCGTTCCCAACGGAAAGGATTGTAACCGACCAGACTCTGCGAGTAGCCCAAACGAACCGGAACACTGGTGAACTGGGTATACTTGTTTCCACCGAAGCTCCGCATATAGCCCAGCTCCGTATCCAGATAGAACGTACCGCCCGTCAAGTCGAAATTCTGTCTGACGGCAAGATTGCCGTATGCATAGAAGGATTGCTGGCTGCGATAGATGTCAAGGTCCTGTTCGGAGTCGTAACGCTTGGTGATATCACGGTTGTACTGTGCCGGAGTCATGTTCAGCGTCAGGCTGGGAAGGCGGTTTGCCTTATAGGTGCGGTATTCCCAATAACCGGCCAGATACATGTTCTTGGTGCGGAAGGCTTCCAGCGAACTGTCATTCGCCAGGGCAATGGTCTGCTGCAAATCGAGCGTTATCCGCTGTTGGGCAAAAGCGGAAAGGGCTCCCAGACTGAACAAAAGTATAAGACTTGATTTCTTCATGCTCTTTCTTTTCTATAAATAAACCAATATATCAACGGGATGATGAACAGACTGACCAGTGTCCCCACGAACATCGCCCCAATCATCGCTATGGAAAGCGGCTTCTGCAGCTCCGAGCCCATGTCGAACGAGAACAGCAGCGGAACCATGGCGAAAATGGTGGTGAGCGATGTCATGATGATGGGCCGGAGCCTTCTGCGCCCCGCCTCGTGGATGGCCTCGAGCAACGGCATACCAGCCCTCCGTAATTCATTAATGGCATCCAGCTTTAGGATGGAGTCGTTGATGATGATACCGCACGTCACTATCAGTCCGATGGCAGACATCAGGTTCAGGGTATGCCCGCATATCCACAACAGAAGCAGGGCAAACGCCACATCTATCGGAATTTCCAGCAGCACGATGAGCGGCTGCACGAAGCTTTCGAACTGGGCGGCAAGAATGAAATACATCAGCAGGATAGAGATGAAAAGAATCACCACCAACTCGTCCAGCATCTGGCGGTTGGAGAAGAAACTGCCGGAGAAGGCCGTATCCCAGTCACCCGTGGCATCTGCCTCCCGCTTCACCTTTTCCATCAACTCCGGAGCATCGTCCACTTCATAGAAACGGAACGGTATATATTCACCGTTGCGTCCTGCCGTAATCGTTTTCAAGTCCTCAGCCGGACGCACCTTTACCAGCTCCCGAAGCGGAATATACTCCACTTCGCCCTTACTGTCCGGACGGGTCTGTATCAATGTCTGCTGCAGCACCTCATTCACTGTCCGCTCCTCGCCCACAATGCTGATAGGCAGGTATTGCTGGTAGGAATGGAGCATAGCTACGCTGTTCTCCTTGAACGCTGTCCGCAGCGTACGGTAAAGCTCGTCATACGAAACGTCATAGAGCAACAGCTTTTCCTGCAGGATGCTTATGTCAAGCTGGTTCTCGAAAGCGATACCTACGGGCGCTGTCCCCGTAAGCTCCGCAAACTGTTGTTCCAGTCCGCGCAATTCTTCCGCCGCCGGCGCCTTCTCCTTATTGCGGGCATAAAGTTCCGCCACCACATCGGCCTCCCCGGTCACGAAAAGCTTCTCGAACACGGTTTCGGGTGGAGAAAAGGAGACTGTCGCCAACGGATATTCCCGTGTCAGCCACTCGCCCGCCTGCTTCTGCAAGGGAGCAATCCCGTCAGGCGAGGAAGTCTTGAAATACAATTCTGCCTCCGAAGAAGAGAGAGCCTGCTCACGGTTCAGCAGATAGTCCTGCTGGCCTATGGCAGCCGTCTGTTCCACAGTCTCGTCCAGCAACTGTCCGAACAGCACATTCACACGATGCCGGTTCTCGTCCACATGTATGTTTTCGTTCCATTCCACGTGGACTATCAGTTCATTCTGGTCTATCTGCGGCATACGCTCCTTGGCTATGGAATAGAACAGAAAGACACAAAGAGGAATAGAAACCACACAGAATATGATACTTACCGTCTTATGGGAAAATACCCAGTCGATGCCCGCATCATAAAAACGGTCCAGCGTATGTTCCTTCAACGGATTGTTGATGCGGATGCGGGAGAACCACAACCTGCCGCGCAACCCTGTCCGGTAGACCAGCATATAGAGGACCGGCAGCAGCATGATACCCGTGAAGTAGGAAACCAGCAACCCCACCGTAACAGAGAATGCCTGGTCGTAGAACAACGCCCCTGCAATGCCGCTCATGAATATCAGCGGCACAAATACGGCAATAGTGGTCAGCGACGAACTCAGCATGGGCGTAATCACCTCACTCGTTCCCGTCACGCAAGCCCGCCGCAACGAATAGCCCCGTTCGCGATACTGCGAAATGTTCTCCGTCACAATGATGCTGCTGTCAATCATCATACCCAACGCCAGGATTAATCCCGACAAAGAAATGATATTGAGTGACATCTTGAACAAGTAGAAGAACAGGAAGCAGATGACAATAGATACCACCATACTCAACCCGATGATGAACGGTGATTTGATGTCACCCAAGAAGAGTACCGCCACAATGCAGATGAACAGGAAACCCAACGACAAGTTCTGCTGCAGATTGGAGATGGTATAGTCCAGCAACTCCGTCTGGTTACGGCTGATGCTAAAATCAATGTCGGGATATACTTTCTTGAAGTAGTCCATCGTGCTGTTGATGGCAAGCTTCATGTCTTCCATATTCTCGTCCGCCTGCTTGATGACGGCAAGGGTAACGGCACGCTTGCCATTGCTCATGGAGACACCTTTCTCCTTGGCAGGAACAATCTCTACCCGGCAGAAGTCTCCCAAGCGGATGATACGTCCTTCCTTTCGCAGCAGGATGCTCTTCACGTCCTCCTCTGTCCGCAGCAGGGTGGAGAACTTAATGTTGTATTCGTAGTAGCCGTCGCGCACAGTCATGCTGCCCGGCTCCACGTTGTTTTGCGCCAGCACGTTTTCTATGTCTTCAATGGAGAGCCCCAACACAGCAAGCTTATCCGGGTCGGGCACAATCTGTAACTGGCGTTCGACCAAACCCGTGACATCCACCATTGCCACTTCCGCCAACTGCTCGATGCGACGCTTTATGACATTTTCGGCAAACTCGCACAAATCAAGAAACGCGCGTTCGTCCACCTTGCCGTATGCACTGTCGTTTTTTAGGGTCAGATTGAGGTAGAAGACAGGAATGTCCGTCGCACTTGCCTTTATCACCTTCGGGCGTTCGGCATCCCTGGGCAGATAGTTCATGGCGGCGTCAATCTTCTCGTTCACTTCTATGAAGGCAAGGTCGGTATTCGTACCGAAGTCGAAGCCCAGGCGGATGATGCCTGCACCATCGCGCGTCTCGCTGTCCATGTCCTTCAGTTTCGCCACCTGGATGAGCTGCTGCCGCAGAGGTTTCACCACCGTATTCTCTAATTCACGCGCCGAGGTATTCTGCGCCGACACCTGCACTGTAATTTCCGGGATGGCAATATCGGGCAGCAAGGATACCGGCAAGGTGAAGTAAGTCACCAGCCCGACAATGAAGCATGCTGTAAATGCCATCAGTACGGCAATAGGCCGCTGTATCAAAAACTTTATCAATTGAACTATGAATTTTGAATTACCACTTATCACTCATTATCTATCAACCACCTTCACCGATGCTTCATGTGCCAGATTCACATTTCCCGTCACAATGACCGTATCGCCTTCTTTCAGGGCATCGTCGGCCATACTATAGCTTTCCGCATTCTCCAGACCGGTCTGCACATAGTTCCACTGCGCCTTTCCGTCTTTCAGGGTAAACACCACCTGCTTGCCCGAACGCAACACCACGGCACTCTTCGGGATTACAAGCTGTCCGCCCAGAGAGCGGTGCACGTTCACCCTCACGTTCATCCCACTGAACAGCCGTCCCTTGCCATTGACGGCAGCCTTCACCTTAACCATCCCCTTGTCATCCACCAGAGGATTGATTTGGGTGATGCGCCCCTCCTGCCTAAAGCCGGCATCCGAATAAGGGGTAACAATCACCTTGTCGCCACTCTTTATCAACGGCAGTTCGCTTTCCAGCACCGTGAAGTCCACCTCCATACCTTGAGTACCGATAATGGAGCAGAAGGCTTCCGAGGTACTTGCCTCGTTGAACGGTTTGGAGAACAGGTTCGCCACTACCCCGTCAAAAGGCGCAACCAGCGTGGCGTGTTCCTCTTCATACGCGGCAAGCTCATACTGGGCGAGGCTCTGGTCGTAACCGCTCCTCACGCGGGCCAGCTTCATGATGTCAGCAGGTACTTTGGAGGCATCCCCCACCGGATAGCCTTGCCCTATCAATACATCCTGCAACTCAAGTTCCGCTTTTTCCAAGGCATCCTTGGCCTGCGCGGTCTTGTTCTTCAGGCGGAACTTATCCAGTTCGGCAAGTTTCTGCCCTTTGCGCACCGGGTCACCGTTCTTCACGTAGATGTGTGCCACTACACCGGTGGTCTCAAAACGCAAATCCGCCATGGCACCGGCGGTAACTTTTCCGTTGCTCACCAGTTCATGCTCAAAGGTCGCCCGCTTCAGGACTTTCACGGTCACTTCATTGCTTTCACTTGGCAGGACGGTTGCCACCCCTTCCTCGGACTCTTTTCCCTTTCCGGCATCGGAGCAGGCGGCAAGCAGGGCAACGGCCATGCATAGCAGGTATCGATAGTTCTGTGTCTTCATATTCATACTCAATTATAAATTGATAAAATTAATCGTTTCAAAAAAACGAACCGATATTTGCATGTGGACACTTTTTTCATAGCACTTTAGCAATTAGTTCGCTCATTATTAACACTTTCCGTTTTTATTCATTTTTTTTGATATGGACAAAAATAAGCTGAATCTTTTTTATTTCCTCCCTCATCTGTCGTATTGCCGTAGAATGCACTTTCGGCTCTTTCGTCAATACCATCCGCTTCATTTTTTCAAACTTGTCCGGTTGTCTGAATCCTGGTTCCGCATAAAGCTTCGCAAGCAGATAATAGGGGTAAATACGCCCCGGCAAACGATGGGTGGAACGGATAAACCAGTCTTCCGCTGATAAGCAGTCACCCATCTGCTGATAGTTCTTGCCTATCACATTCAGTATCATGGGGTCACAACTACGCAGTAAAGCTTCTTTCAAAATACGGTTGGATTTACCGAACTGCTGCTGCTTGTGCAATCCATGCCCATATTCGAACAAGAAAGATGCCCGGTCCCTCAACAGAGGATAAAGGCGCCCGTACTCTTTCTCTGCCGATTGATACGCACCTGCACTATACAACACACGCGCATTCATCCACTCCCGGCAAGCCTGCTCCACTCGCAAGTCATTCTTCAGGCGAAAACCGCCAATGATGCCTACTAATACAGCCACCCCCAACCATTGCCAACGGTCGGCACCGAACAAGCACGCTACAAGCAATCCTCCAAATGTAACGATAAATACCGGAAGTTGTAGCGGATAGGAGGAAAAAGAGAATATCATCAAAGAAAGAATAGCCCCACAGATACCATAACGTCCTTTACGGACTCCCCTATACAAACACAGCACGACCACAACCAATAGACATACAGCCAAAGGAATGCCCAGTTCGACCGCAGCCTGCAGATATTCATTGAATGCATATTCTGGACTTCCCGCCACACGTTCCTCCCACGGTTCATAATCACCTGCTGCAAAATAAGTTTCCTGCGCATTTCCATAGGCTGCTGCGAAATTATGAATCCCATATCCGGTCAACGGCTTTTCTGCAATGGCACGACAAGTTATCTTCCACATGAAAAGACGGCCACGTGCAGAATCGGGTTTCAAGACAAACAGTAAATAGCCCGCCAATAGCAAGACACAGAATCCACCGACCACTACCATCACCACACGCTGCCTTTGCTGCTGCCATAATAATCTGAACTTATCCGTCCAATCCATATGCCAAGCATATACACACAGACAGGAAACTCCTGCCGCCAACCATGCCGAACGGCTCATTCCTGCCGGAAGCACACAAAAGATAAGCAGCATCACGCCACCGGCAACCATAGCTCCAACTTTATCCATCACCTTTTTCCATCCTTTCCCGTCATTCCGGTCAGAGCAGAGAATCTCCCCCCTCTTGGTCAGCCATTGATGCAGACAGACCGGAAGTATCATGGCCAAATAGCCGGAATAAGGCCCCGGATTGAAGAAAGAACCTGTCAATACATACAAGGAATGGTTGGACACAGCATAACCATAAAGCTGCCTCAATCCCCAAACAGCCTCAATGCCCCCCAGCATTACCAATACCCACGAAACCGGTATAAAAAGAAAATACCTTTTTTCCATCATCAATCCAGCCATCAACAGACATCCTGCAACTACCAATGCACTTTTATCGAAATAGAGCCATTGCCCTATAACATCAGCTACAGGAAGTCCGGAAGAAACGTTACATGCCAAAGACAATAAAACTATACAAGCAATGTAGACCAAACTTCCAGTCAATAGATTACGTACATTATTCATTCTATCTATCAAATATTCAATAGTATTCTATAATTCACCAAAAGATTTGTTTCCCGTCTTTATATTCAAAAATCCGTTCATCTTTACCGGCTGTGTGATTCTTCAGATAAAATAAAGCACCTTGAAACCCTGAATAGACAATAGAATCTGACACAGCCATTTGCCGCCCGACAGAATTCCATTTTCCTCCACCCCAATAAAACAATTCATACAAATTACCTTTATAAATAAAATTCACCTCATTACGAGGAGTATACACCACCTTCTCCACACGATGGGGACTTCCAAAGTCTGCCCGGTCGCTTCCTTCCACTACTCCCCCAATCATCCGGTCATTGAAAAGAACACTCAAAGTAAGATGGCACTTCCTATACAAGACCAATTCCTGCTTTTCAGCTTCCGGAACAATGAACCGTATCTTTCCGGTTTCACGCTCCAGAAGAAAAGGAGAAGATACTGCAGCGTATTCCTTTCCGTTCCAGGCAGCCAGCGTAAAGACCGCCCCGCCTCCCACATCCTCAAAACGAGCCTCCCGCTTTTTAAAGAAAGTATATCCTATAGGTTGCCATTGTAGTCTGTTGGCAAGGCACAAATACACCATATCCCCCTCACGAAACTGTCCGGAAAGCAAAGAATCCGGAAGAGCTACAGTCCAATTCCTGCTACCGGTATAAAGTGCAGTGACATCGCGGAAGAACGGACGTCGGAATGCCGGGTAAACATCGGAATATTTCCCCAGTTTCCGTACCGCCTCCTTATCAATACTATAGGTTGCCCGGTACATTTTTCCCCTCGAAATGCTATATTCTTCCGCTTTGCTCCATACTTCTTCATAAGGAAGATTTGCAATGTATGTCTTTCCTTCCTTATCCAAAACAAAATTCCAGAAATGAGAGGCATTGTTGTCTCCTAATACCATCACCCTATCTACTCCGCACGGAATGCCCAATGCCCGCAACACATATATCATGGCATCCGTAAACTCTCGGCAACTGCCCGTATGCCATTTCAGTACATCCGGTCCCAAATGAGGCCCCACCGGAAAAAGAGCCGTATTCCGGTAGTTCGCTTTCCGCAACGTATCCATCAACAACTGGGCGGCAACCTTAGGATTATCAGCCTCATCTGTCTTCCTGAATTCATCCAAAATCGGGCTATAGCACTCATAAATTTCTTTGCGCCAGAGAGAAAGCGGCTCATCCCCTATTCTATAAGGCAATATATATTCGCAGAAAGTATCAAAATCAACATGCTTTCCCCAAGGTTGCTCCCGCCAGACTTTGAATGCCCATTCTATATGATTGACCAAAAAAGCGGAATCCACCGTCATAATGTCCCTCTTATAAGTCAATTGATTTATAGAAAATTCTCCATCTGCTCTTTTCAAGGAATCAATCAACTCTTGCACATGCCTGGAATAAGGAAATGAAACGTATTCACTGAAATACTTCCTGTAATTCTCCAAGGCCTTTCCCTCGTAAGCACCATGAAAAGGCATATTCTCTATCAGAAAACAAGCAGCACGATATTTGTCACCGTCCTCTTCCTTGTAACGGTCCAGTACCTTTTGCAACTCCGCACGGTTATCACCGGCAAGATTCAAAGCTGTGTCCAACCACTGATTTTCCGAAGAACAAGCCATAAACAGACCTGCTGTAAACCATACCCATACACACCAATGTTTCATATCACTATTCCATTTTTTTCTATTCCAATCTGAAAGACAATCCAATCAATCCTTACAATCCGATACAAATACCTGCTTACCATCTTCCATATGAAATATCAGTTCTTCTTCTCCACGGGTACTGTCATGCAAATAGAGCAAAGCTCCCGATGGTATCCCGTCATATGGTAGAAAAGGTTTTTCTGCCATTTTCTTCCCCAATGAGTTCCAACAGCCCTCTCCCCAATAGAAGAGTTCATAATAATCCCCTATCCTGACAAAGTTATCATCGTTACGGGGCATATACATAAAATTGTCTATAGTAACAACCTTTCCAAAATCCACCGTTACACTTGCACCGGGTTTTGATGAAATGAAATACGACAACGGTTCATTATCATAGACCTGATAGGCAAAAGTATTTGCTGTGGCTGGAGCATCTCCCCAACTGTCTATAGGGACAATCTCTTCCTCTCCTTTATAAAAATGCATTTCGGCAACTTCCGCATATCCCTCTGCCGAAGAACAAAAACGGGCATAGCGACCCCTTACCGGTTTCTCAAGAATAACGTGATTATAATTGATACCGGGCGTATCTTTCACAGTACACAACAACTCCGCATTTTTAAAATCCTTATCACAAGCCGCCTCAAAATGCCCGTCTTTTATCCCTCCCATATAGTTCCTGATACGTTCCGAAAGAGGGTATTTCCGATACAATTCAGCAGAATAGCACTTGGAGGTATCTGCAACATAAGGATGTATATCCTTGCCATCAAAATAAAAAGGATTTCCAATAGGGCGATACTGCCCGTTTGCGAATGCCAACAATATATAAACCTGCCTCGAAGCCAAATTCCTGAAAAGCGCTTTTCCACTTTCTACCTTAGTAAAATCTATTCCCCGCCACCCATAAGCACTGAACAACCCCACATAAACATAATTCCCGTCCATCCCTTCTACCGGCAGTTCCAGATTCGAATCAAAATAATTATCCGACACTTTTCTTGCAAACACATCCTTAAAAGCAGCCGGTACGGACCGGTTCCGCATAAAATCGCCATCCATGTCCCATTGTCTGCCAAAACACCGGCGGTAAACCACGCTCGGGCGCCGACTGTCAATATAGAAACTTCCCCGTTCCGGCTTCCGGGAAGGGAAAGTAAAAGGAAGGCAGACACCCGTTACATCCCTCACCACATTCCACACATGCCCTTTCCGTGTTTCCGCATTGAAAGTATAGAAATCATAGGCTACCGGGACGCCGATGGCCCGCATCACATAAATCATAAAATCACAAGCATCCTGACACTTGCCGATACGATTATGCAGCAGGTACTCTCCTCCCAAATGCGGATAGTTAAAGACCCATGTAAACCGGTAAGGGTCTTCCTTCTGCAAATACTCCCAAACTACGCTAATCGCCTCCACTACATCGATACCCGTATAAACCTCGTCCAGCAAAAAGGAATAACAATCATGGTATATCTGCCGCCAGTTGTCCGGAGTCTCATTTCCGATACGATAGGGAAGCAGCCATTCACAGAAATCTGCAAAAGAAAGGGAAGCATTCCACGGACGCTTTTTCCAACCATCAAAAGCCAAATCAATGTTATTTATCAAGAATTCAGCCCTTATATTCAGTACATCCGGTTTTCTCTGCAATCCGGAAGGGGTATAATAATCCCAATCCGGTACGGCAGTATCCTTCAGCATCACCCCATAAGCATCTGCCGAAGCCAGCACTGTTTTCAAAGAATCCAGTTCTTCACCTTCAAGGGCATAGTGATAAGGCATATTTTCTATCAAGAAACAAGCGGCTTTATATTTTTCAGGCTCATCTTTATAATGTTCCAGTACCTTTTCCAGTTCGCCTTTGTTGGTTGCAGCACACTCCAGTGCGTACTCCAATCTGCCGGAAGCATTGCAAGCCTCCAATATCCCGGCAATCAATAATATCCAGAGCAATTTAAACAGAACTTTCATCTTAGTCTATTCTTTTAAAGATACGTTTCCATCTCATTTTTCCAGTATTCGGGCTGACGGACTTCCATACCAGCCATGCCCTTCCCACTATAAATGGTTCCGGCAGTAATCCCCAGTAGCGGGAATCTTTTGAATTCACCATCTTGTCACCCGAAACGAAATAATAGTTCTCACAGAAGCGGTAATTGTGTATCACACTGTCCCCCAGCAGAACCGAATCTCCATGCAATGTCAGTTTCTTTTTCTGTTCCCACTCTATCACGTTCCGATACAGCAACCGTGTTTCCGGATTCATTCCTACCACGCTGCCTTTGGCCGGTATATAAAGAGGCCCAAACTCGCTGATAGTCCACCCATTACAGCCACCATCGGGAAAGCTCTTAAGAACAAGGCCCCGCTCCTCCGTCATGCCCGAAGATATCAATTTACCTAATTCCTCCTGCGCCTGCACATTTCCTGCGATACCATCAAATCCGGACACACGATAATGTGTATTCCTTATCTCCAACGTATCACCCGGCACGGCGATACAGCGCTTCACGTAATACAACATCACGTCCAGCGCAATGCTGTCCCACCTGCCCGGATAAGGAAAATTGAACACCAACACATCATTCCGCTGATAATTTCTCCATCCGGACATACGTTGTATCTTCACCTCCTTTTTCTCCACGGCATCAAGCACATTGAATAGGCGTGCTCCACCCGAACATTTATCCACCAGAATACAATCACCCGCCAGCAACGACGGTTCCATCGAGTCCGACGGTATCTTGAAGGAGGTCACCACAAACACCTGCAATACTATCAGTATCACAACAAGCAGGCACAGACAGAATAATACGTTTGTTATTCCATTCAACCATTTTTTCAATTGCAGCCGCTCCTTCATCCCATCAATCAGTTATTTTGCATCCCCGCTAATCTTCAATACCAACGGAGAAGTTTCTGCATTGCAATATACCGTTATCGTCTTGTCAAAGTGCTCCGGATGTTCAGCTTTATAAACCACTTCCAAATCTATTTCCTTACCCGGTAATGCCGGTTCCTTTGAATAAGCTACGGTAGTACAACCACAAGAAGTAGCAACATCTTGTATAACCAATGGGTTATCTCCGATATTCTTCAAAGTAAAAATTGCCTTTTGTTCTTTCTGCCAATCAAAAACACCTAACAAGATGGAAACTTTGTCCGTGGCAACTTCTGTTTTAATATCCTTACTTTCATTCTCTATTGCTATACTCTCACCTCGAATTATCTTAACATACAACTCTCTTATTTTAGGATTATGAATAGGATTACCGATAGCAAGTACTTTATTATTCCGATTCAATAGAAAAGTTTGAAAAGTCATATCTGAAGGAAAATGATTTAGCTTATTAAAACTATCATTCTCATCCAAACAAATCGGATACTCAAAACTGTCACGTTGAAATATAAAACGTAGTTCAGACTTATCTTTAGGATAAAAGTAAAAAAGGAATGATACTTTATCATGGTTTAGAGAATCCATCTTAAGTATAAAATCTTTCCAATTTTGCAACTGCAATTTACAGCTCGTGCAACCTATAGAATCAATATAAGTTACTATTTTGTAATCACAGTTATCTCCTGAATGCTTTATAGTGTCTTTCCCTTGAATAGTAAACACAGAATTAGGAGGGAATTGTATTTCTTTTCCTTCCCACTCTCTCACTAATTGTATAACATGATTCTTTGTTTTGTTCTGACAAGAGGAGAACAGAATCAGTAATACCATAATATACATTGTAAATACAAACCCTTTTTTCATCTCTATGGAAATTTATTTTTTCAGTTCATACACCATTGAAAGATTTATAATACATAACATATAATATTAAACCCACCCTCTTCATTTTTTACAACAGCAAACATCTTTTTATCTTTTTCATTAACTGCAATATGAAACACATCCATATCAAGTAGAAGTTCTTTTATGGGATTACCATCCCAATCAAAGACAAATACAGTTTTCGATTTTCTTTGAACTTCATATATTTTCCCAGCCGAATATAAAGCATACAGATACTTAGGTGTTGGGCACACTTCAATAAAACCATGAATACTTTCTTTGGTTAGACGTGTACTAAACAATTGCCCACCATCCTCTACTACAGATTCACATATAGGATTCCCTAAACGCATCGTTTTTTTAAGTTTAATTTTATTATCAACTATTTCAAAGAAATCCAAGTTAGACGAAAAATTAACAGAATAGGCAAACTCATTTTTATACGGATGCTTTGCCATACATCCTTGATTGGAAAGATATCTAGTTATAGCATTGAAACTACTATCAGCAGCATTATAAACATCTATACCATAATCTAACACACGATTGTTTGCATCAAATATTAAATGCTGATAACGCGCTTCATACATTCCTCCTACTACAAAAATAGAATCATTAATAGTAATAAGCCTCGATATTAGAGCATTCGATATTTTATGCTTCGTCAGACGTGTAGGAGCACCATCAACCACACCACTCCGCAAAGAATCAAGGCTATATTTCATCACTATTCTACTTTGGTCATTATATGTCACTAGACACTTTTTTTCTAAATAGCCACTACTACCAAACATTATTTCCAAAGGACCCTGCCCTATATTTCCAAAACGACCAATCTGTCTACCCGACTGTTGATCGAACAATGTAAAACATTGATTGGAACGTGTATCAAAAACAACCAGATTTTCCTCGTCACATGCAATACCTTCTACACGACCTAAGGAATCTTCACTGATTAGACATTCTTTTCTTTGATTCAAGGAAAACGTTTCAGGAAATAATTCCCCAATTGTTTGAGGTGGTTTATTATTGCAAGCACTTAAAAACACGATGTACAATACTCCCCAAAAGAATCTATTCATTTTATTCATATAGTTTATTTTTAATATATTAGTGTCTGAATTTTCAACCCCATGCCATCATTTAACTAAAGTATAATTATTCTTCAAGATTTTGTATATATCCCCAACTAAGTTAGAGACCCCCAAAAAGGCTCAAAGCATACTTATTGTATTGTAGCATCATGAATGACATGGGATTAGATTCCAGACAAATCCTCTACTATAGTTCTAATTTCAAAAGAATATATACTATAAAATCAGTATCTAACTAGTAGATTTAGAAGAGAAATTATAGGAAAATATATTTCTCTAATCGAACTTGTTTTTATTCTATTAACAAGGCAAAGGAAGTCTCAGTCCATGCACAATACCACCACCTACAATGCGATAACACTCGTAACTATATGGACTGCAGCAATAATACCCTCCACTTTCACCACCAGCCAATGCTTCCACATTAGCCAATGTTAAATCAGACAATGTCTCCGATTTCTGATTTGTATAAACACCATATCCTGCAATCGCTACAAATGCTGCAACAAAAGCTATCTTAATCATTTTCTTCATACTATTCTTCAATTTTATTAGTATAAGATTATTCTTTTTTATCATTTACCACAAGCATAATGCTTGCGTACCAGAATCAAGATATAAAAATCTTGGAGAATTCATTTCTTACCATATCTATCGAAATAGCAGAAAACACACTCTGTTTCAATTCAAATTACTATCTTTGCCTCGACCTCCTTTCTTGGTGGGTTACGGAACGGGCGGTACGAGATGCACCAACAAAACGTGAACCGTCCGTTCCTCTCCATCCATATTATAGTTTACTTTATTTCATACTATACTCTATTATCGGATCATCTTTATTCACATCCGTTGCCAAGATTATTCCTTTTTGTTCATCTACCGATATGCCATAAACATAATGGTCTAACACATACCTGCAGAGAGGTTCGCCGGTCAGACTAAAAACATAGATATACCGTCCTCCATCCGGCAAATAGACACCTTGCTGTACATTTTGCGCAATTTCCTTAAAAGAGCGCCCATGAAAAACCGCATAGATAGCACTGTCTGTCACTTGGACATCGCTAAATCCCATGATACCCGTAGGAATACCATAACCCTGAGAAATCTTAAACTCCGGTTCACCGTGCGGACCAATGCGTACCACATGCGTACTATCTTTCAAATTAAAGACTTCAAGTACTTCGCCCAACTGGGTAACTGCTGCCAGCACTCCATTTCGGGGATTATAGTCGATGAAGCTACGCCATGCCTGAGCCAATGCAGGACGGGCATTCTGTAAAGCCTCCGCGTTGGCTGACGGTATTTGACCGGTTCTGCGCAATAATTTCCCTTGATAGTTTACCCAGCAAAAGCGGCTACTGCCAGATCCGTCCGGAACAATGAAGGTAAAGTCGTCAACCATCACAAAGTCTAAAACGCGAAGCATGTCAGCATCCATATTTATCACTTTCTGAGGAACGATTGAGCAACCCGACGAAGTAAAATCATACTTGGTTAATACGGACTTACCAGCATCAAGTCCCCACAGAGATTGACCATGCCATCGGATATTTTCAGCAGAAAGCATCTCTTCGGGAGCCTCGCCCCGCTTGCCGAACGAAGCAAAATAGCGGAAACCCGGATAGTGGAAAACATGGCAAAAGTAGTCCGTGCCATGCAAATCCATTACCACAGCCTTATCACCCTGCACCCGAACGCGGAACGGATAACGGAACAAAGCGGTGTCCAATGGCTGCACCCTCGCTTTCAGCTCGATTGTTTGCGGAAAATCCATGTAAGCGACAGAAGTTGCTACTTTTTTCTGCGTACAAGAGGAAAAGGATAGTGCGGATAGGCTAATGAGGCAGGCTATAATAAATTTGCACATGAGCTACTCCTTGATTTGTTAAAGGACAAACTATTGAACCACTCCCAAAACATTTGCTATCATCCCCACTCTCACCAGCAGCCAATGCCTCTATATTTTCCAATAGCAAATCATCTAGCTTTTCCGAATGACTAATTTGAACATAGCTTAAAACCGAAATGGCACTAATTGCCAAAGCTCCTAATAACTTCACCTTGCTTTTCATAGTGTTTTTGTTTTTTGTTACACAAGCAAAGATAAAAGGATTATTTTGGCTTTTGCCAGTCTTTATTCGGAAAACGCCCAAAGTTGGGACGTGAAAAAAAGTTCACACCCAACACACCAATATGGGTTAACATTTCATCTACTTGGAGATAACAATTTGATACCCCTTCCTTTCCAGCAGAAGAAGAATCTGAACGGAATCGTCCGCCTCAAAGAGTTTACCCAATAAGCTTATTGCTTTTCTGCGGCGGCTGCCTAAATTCAAATCACTCAATGGCCAACCGCAAATTTCCGCTATTTCATCGTTCGTCAGGAAAAGTTCGGGCGACTTGGCAAAACCAAGTAATAACTTCGCGGCTTGTGGCGTACAAGATACTTTTTCACCTTCATAAGTCAGTGTATGGTTGACGGAATCAAATATATACTTCCCGAACCGGTAAGTGCTCTTTGTCAACGTATCAGCCGTTTTTCTCTTTCTATACTGTTGCCCTCCTATATAAACCGCCAGTCCCAATAGCAGAATGCACAAAATGCAGGATAGTATCTGCAGCACATGGTCTGCCCAATCCACACAGTGCCCAAAATCAGGCAACATATAAGCTGTCAACCTCATTGTGTACATACCGTCCAAATAGTAAGTGCCTAAATCATTCTGTGAAGCAATTATAGTTTCATCTCCAGTAGATAATTCTTGCACAATGCCCTTTCCCATCGGATTAACCTTCAGAAAAAGAGCACACATGGCTCCGCCATACCTATCATTCATCTCAGCTTTCCACTCAAGACAAATCTCTTCCAATGGAAATTTTCCATAATAATTCAACATATCGGCTTTAAACCCTACGAGATCCAACGGGAATAGTCCTTGTGCCTCTTTCAATGAATCTATTATCACTTCAAATTCACCATTTTCTGATATCGCTTTCCTTTTGGTATGCTTCTTACCACTATCAGACCCAAATGCATAGAACATCCCCAGCCCATCAAATTCCCGATTCACGACCCGTTCCGCAACCTTCCGCAGAGTTTCTACAGCAACCTCCTTAGCCACGTCTTGTCCCTGGTTGGCATTATCATATAATGCTACTATCACAGACACTGCCACCACTACAATGGCACATATCCATATCATAAGAATCTTCTTATAGCGTTTCATCTACTCCTTCCTTTCTGTTGCTTATTCATTTCTACCCATGCACTCGAAGAGGCATCCGCTTAATAGCGCCAAAGTTAAACAATAATATAAAGAAAAAAGGAAAATGACTTGAGAAAGAAGGATATAAAATCAAAACAGTTTCTTCTTCTAATCTGCTTTAGCTATTTTCCACCCGCCAATCGTCCGCGTGGAACTGTCAAAATTCACGCCAATTTTTACCACACGCCTGCCGTCTGCCCGGTAAGGGATGGCATACTGCTTGCTGTCAATCTGCGCCAACGCCTCTTCCGGGGTACCGTCGTATTTGAACTCGAAGACATAAACGGCATCCTGCAACTTCACCACCACATCCGCACGGCCTACGGAACTCTTCACTTCCGACTCCACATATTGCCCCATCAACCGGAACAACAAATAGAAAATGGTCTGATAATGCTTTTCGGTCTTGTTATCCAAATCACCCTTCATCAAGTCGCGAAGGAAAGAGACGACGTAGAACGTGTTTTCACGGGGAAAACGATGAACGTATGAAGGAAGCAGGGACTCCGTAAAACCATAACGTACCTCATTATTGGGGTAAGCCAGCTTGTCATTGGCCTCAGCCATCCGCTCAATATCGGGTTTCAACTGTGTCAGCAGTTCTTGCTCGGTAATGCCGCAAAGTGCACTGAAATCGTCGCGCATACTGATATTCTTCAGATTATTCAGTTCGCTGAAGATGCTCAGCTGGCTGAACTTGCTGATGCCCGTGATGAAGAGAAAACGGAGATATTGCCCCAATCCCTTGAGAGGACTGAAGAACTTGCGCATCTCGTTGCGAAGCTGTTGTTGCAAAAGGGCATCGGAATTACTGTCAAGCAGAGAAGCAAGCAATTGGGAAAATCAAATTAAATTCGTACATTTGTGCCAATCAAAACCCTGATTGCCATGTACGAAAGGCCCAAGCGCAAGCGTATTCCCTACGGAATGATGAACTTTATCGATGTCCGCGAAGACAATTGTTACTACGTGGACAAAACCCGTTTTATCCCCATGATAGAGGATGCCAACAAGTACTTCTTCTACATCCGTCCACGGCGGTTCGGCAAAAGTCTCACCATCTCCATGCTGCACCACTACTATGACGTGCGCGACAAGGCGAATTTCGAAAAATAGTACGGCGGACTCTACATCGGCGAGCATCCCACGGAGGAGCGAAACTCCTACCTCGTGATTTACCTGAACTTCGCCGTAGTGAATGCCGAGCTGCACAGCTACCGCCAATCGCTCGACGCGCATTACAACACCGAATTCGACTTCTTCTGTGACGTATATGCCGAGTATCTGCCCAAAGACATCAAGGAGAAGATGAACGAGAAGCAGGGAGCCGTGGAGCAATTGGACTACCTCTACAAGGAGTGCTATAAAGCAGGTCAGCAAATCTTCCTCTTCATCGACGAGTACGACCACTTCACCAACAAGATACTGTCCGAACCCGCCTGCCTGGACGGCTACAAGAGCGAAACGCACGGTACGGGCTATCTGCGCAGCTTCTTCGACACCGTGAAGGCGGGTACCTACTCCTCCATCAAGCGGTGTTTCGTCACCGGTGTAAGCCCCGTAACGATGGACGACCTGACCAGCGGATTCAACATCGGCACCAACTACTCCCTCTCCCCCGAATTCAACGAGCTGACCGGATTCACGGAAGAGGACGTGCGCGAGATGCTGGCGTATTATTCCACCACCTGCGAGTTCCATCACACGGTGGATGAACTGATTGAACTGATGAAACCGTGGTACGACAACTATTGCTTTGCAGAAGAGACATACGGACGGACATCCATGTTCAACTCTAACATGGTACTCTATTTCATTGACAACTATATCCGAAACGGTGGTAATCTGCCTCGCAACATGATTGAAGAGAACATCCGTGTGGACTACAACAAGCTACGTATGCTCATCCGCAAGGACAAGGAGTTTGCGCACGATGCCTCTGTCATCCAGCCCCTCGTGCAACAAGGCTATGTGACGGGGAACCTGAAAACGGGCTTTCCCGCCGAACAGATTACAGCCCCCGACAACTTCGTCAGCCTGCTGTTCTACTTCGGGATGCTCACCGTCAGTGGAACCTACATGGGAAAAACCAAGCTCACCATTCCTAACCAAGTGGTGCGCGAGCAATTGTTTGCCTACCTGCTGGACACTTACCACGAAAACGATTTAAGCTTTGACAGCTACCAAAAGGATGAACTGGCCTCCCGCCTCGCCTACCTCGGCGAATGACATCCCTACTTCGGCTACATCGCCGACTGCCTGCACCGCTATGCCTCCCAACGGGACAAGCAGAAAGGAGAATCTTTCGTACATAGTTTCACCCTCGCCATGACTGCCCCAAACCGCTTCTATCGCCCCGTGTCCGAGCAAGACACCCAAGAGGGATATACCGACCTCTTCCTCATGCCCCTTACCGACATCTATAAGGACATGAAGCACAGCTACATCGTCGAACTGAAATATGCCAAAGGAAAAGAGAGTGACGAAGCGGTGGAAAAGCTCCGCCAAGCAGGCATCGCCCAAACCAACCGGTATGCCGACAGCGAAATGGTGCGGGACGCCGTGAAGCACACCACGCTGCACAAGATTGTGGTGGTATATCGGGGGATGGAGATGGAGATGGTGATGTGCGAGGAGGTGTAGCCGGAATTTATCCCCCCCAAAAAGAAAGCGCAACTTGTTGTTCATCATTCAACAAGCTACGCTTTTTTTATATAGTACTATTATCTGCTTACTTCAGCAAACTTTCCGCATCCAGGTGCTCCGCCTCAATATCCTTGAAGTAGCGGTAAGTACCCACCTTCAATTCTTCGGTAGCCGCATCGTCACAAACGATGATACCCTTTTCGTGCATCTGCAAGGCGCTGATAGTCCACATCTGCATCACGGGACCCTCGACTGCATGATAGAGGGCACGTGCCTTGTTGTGTCCGTTTACGATAATCATTACTTCGCGGGCGCTAAGCACAGTACCCACACCGACGGTCAGGGCAGTCTTGGGAACCTTGTTCACGTCGTTGTCAAAGAAACGGGAGTTGGCAATGATGGTATCGGTAGTCAATGTCTTCTGGCGGGTGCGTGACGCAAGGGAAGAACCTGGCTCGTTGAAAGCAATATGTCCGTCGGGGCCGATACCGCCCATGAAGAGGTCGATGCCGCCGTAGGACTTGATTTTCTCTTCATAGCGTGCACACTCGGCATCCAGGTCGGCAGCGTTGCCGTTCAGGATATTGGTGTTCTCCGTCTTGATGTCTATATGGCTGAAGAAGTTGTTCCACATAAAGGAATAGTAGCTTTCGGGATGTTCCTTGGGCAAACCTACATACTCGTCCATATTGAAAGTCACTACATTCTGGAAAGACACGATGCCTTTCTTGTTCAGGTCGATAAGTTCCTTGTACATGCCCAACGGAGAAGAACCGGTGGGGCATCCCAATACAAACGGTTTTTCAGGTGTCGGATGAGCGGCCTTGATCTTGGCAGCCACATAATGTGCCGCCCACTTTGATACGGATTGATAATCCGGTTGAATGATTAGTCTCATTGTGATTGTTTTATTAGGTTAATAAATTAGGGGTAATTTTCAACTTCAATTCTTAATTCTTTAATTCTTAATTTTCAACTACTTCCTATCCTTCTTCAAACGCTCTGCCATGGCACGTGCCAGGTTTTCGCATTGTTCGTAAGTAATGTCCTTCATGGCCTGCTTCATCTCTACCGGGTCGCCCACAATCTCGAACTTGCTCTTTTCGGCAAACTCGCCCATGCGCTTCACGGCGGCACCCGCCCAGCAGAAGGAGCCGAAGTATCCCAGATAACGTCCCTTCACTTCGCGTACCAGAATCTTGGAAAGCAAGGATTCTATCTCAGGATAAATCTGGTTGCTGTAGGTGGGGCTGCCGATGATAAGTCCGCGATACTTGAAGATATCGGCAATGATATAAGAAGGATTGCTCTTGCTCACATTGTGCATCACGATGTTCTTGATGCCTTGTGCAGAAAGTTCCGCCGCAATGGCTTCCGCCATCTGCTCCGTGTTGCCGTACATGGAACCGTAAGCAATGACCACACCTTCGTCAGCAGCGTAACGGCTCAACTTGTCGTAGATGCCGATAACCTTGGCTATGTTTTCCGTCCACACCGGTCCGTGCGTGGAGCAGATAGTGGAAACGGGCAGACCGCCCAGCTTAGCCAACGCCTTCTGCACCGGAGAGCCGTACTTGCCTACGATGTTAGAATAGTAGCGAACCATCTCATCCCAGTATCTGTCCAGATTGATGCGGGTATCCAGGAACCCTCCGTCCAACGTGCCGAAACAGCCGAAACCGTCACCGGCGAAAAGAACTCCTTCCGTTTCGTCAAAAGTCATCATCGTCTCGGGCCAGTGCACCATCGGGGTCATATAGAAACGGAGTTTATGATGTCCCAAAGCCAGAAAATCCTCGTCCTTCACCATGTACTGTTCGCCCGTCACGCCATAAAAGCCCTCTATCATGCCGAAAGTCTGCTTGTTGCCCACGATGATGATGTCGGGGTAATGCTGCTTTATCAGACGGATAGAACCCGAATGGTCCGGTTCCATGTGGTTGATGATGAGATATTGGATGGGGCGCTCGCCGATGATACTCTTTATCTTGCGCAGATACACCTCGAAGTAGCAGATGTCTACCGTATCGACCAAAGCGACCATTTCGTCGTCTATCAGGTAAGAGTTGTAGGAAACCCCATACGGCAACGGCCACATACCTTCAAACAAATGCTTATTGCGGTCATTCACTCCCACGTAGTGGATTTTTCCTTTTATCACTGTTTTTGGGTTCATAATTATTCTTTATTTAGATTGATTCCATATTTAAAGTTGCGGCAAAAATAATTCTTTTTTCTCACATTTCATACTTCTTTCCCTGATATGCACCGAGTTCTTTCATTCTTTTTTGAACCCGATGATTAAATTCATAATTTTTCAGTCCCCAGTCAGGTGCAATGAGCAGTTCCTTAGGAGACTGGGAGACGAAACGCTCCAGCACCAAGTCCGGCCGCAGATGCTCGATATAGTCTATCACGAGGTCGATATATTCCTCCACATCAAACAGATGAAAATCTTCAAGATACTGCCGGTACTCCAGAGCCATGCGGGTACCCCTTATCAGTTGCAACTGGTGCATCTTCAAGGTAGTGAGTGGCAGGCGGGACAATACACCGGCTTGTGCTACGATACTTTCGTGCGTCTCGCCCGGCAGTCCGAGGATGACATGCCCACCGGTCAGGATTCCGCGTGAAGCGGTTCTTTCCACCGCATCGGCGGCGGCATGGAAAGTATGCCCGCGGTTGATGCGGCAAAGTGTCTTGTCGTCGGTACTCTCTATGCCGTACTCCACTAAGAGGAATGTATGCCGGTTCATCTCCTCCAGATAGTCCAGCAAGCTGTCGGGCATACAGTCCGGACGGGTGCCGATAACCAGGCCCACCACTCCGTCTGCCGACAAGGCCTCCTCGTATTTCCGCTTCAGGTCTTCCAATTCGCCATACGTATTGGTATAGGCCTGGAAATAGGCGAGATACTTCATCTCCGGATATTTGTGTGCAAAGAACTGCTTGCCCTCTTCCAGCTGGCGGGTAATGGATTTCTCCGTACGGCAATAATCGGGGTTGAAGGTCTGGTTGTTGCAATAGGTGCAACCGCCGACTCCTTTGTTTCCATCCCGGTTGGGGCACGTAAAACCGGCATTCAGCGATATTTTCTGTACCTTATAGGGAAAATATCGCTTCAGAAAAAAAGGGAACTCATTATAGAGCGTAGATTTGGTTTCCATACATATTCCTTATGTAAGTGGCAAATATAGGATTTTTCCGTGGGATGAACCTGCAAAAACAAGAATACTTTCCACTTGATTTGTTAACGAACATAAAACAAAGAATTTCCGCCTGCACTAAAAAATGTTTCATCTACTGATATATAACTAATTAATTGAGAAAGAGTACATCCAAGCTCAATTAAATTAAACACAATTTAGTGATTAGACACTCTTTTTACACACAATTTCCTCAGTTTATACTCCTCAAGAATGAAATAAATTCATAGCTTTGCATACAACCTTAATGAATCAACCTATAAATACTATAACACCATGGCAACAATCGCATTGGACATAGGCGGCACAAAAATAGCCAGCGCCATTTTCTTTCCGGACGGAAGCATGATGTTTAACCGCAAACGGCTCCTGAAAGGAAGAACCGGTCACGAAGTGGGCAAGCTCGCCGCGGATATCCTCGCCAAACTTCTTACCGTAGCACGCAGAAGCCGTATACACATCGACGGAATAGGTGTCTGCATCCCCGGTATCGTTTACTCCCAAACCAACCGGGTATGGGCCCCCAACATACCGGGCTGGGATAACTACCCCCTCTATGAGGAGCTGCGCAGTGTAACGCCTCCGGGCATCGAGATATACATCGACAGCGACCGTACCTGCTATATGTATGGAGAGATGTGGCAAGGTGCCGCCAAAGAATGTCACAGTGCCATATTCATTGCCGTGGGAACCGGTATCGGTGCCGGCATCATCATCGACGGGCACGTGTTGCACGGAGCCAACGACATTATCGGCGCCACCGGCTGGATGGCCCTGCAACCTCCCTACCGGGAAGAGTATGACGCATGCGGATGTTTCGAATATTACGCTTCCGGCAATGGTATCGGGGCACGGGTACGCGATGCCGTACGCGCCAACAAGGCATACAAAGGGAAACTGCGCCAGAAACCCATCTGCCGCATATCGGCCTATGATGTGTTCAGTGCCTATAATGAAAAAGACCCTATCGCCATCTCCGTATTGCACAAAGCCGTCGAGATGTGGGGCATGGCTTCCGCAAATCTGGTCAGCCTGCTCAACCCGCAGAAGATAATTTGGGGCGGAGGCGTCTTCGGCCCTGCCGGTATCTTTATAGATGACATTTATAAGGAAGCCTGCAAATGGGCGCAGCCGCTCAGCATCAAGCAGGTGGAATTTGTACCTTCTCAGTTGTCCGGTAATGCCGGACTGATAGGAGCAGCGTTTCTTGCCATCAAAAATCACTTGTATGAGTAACAGTTATCACAAGAATCTCGTATTCACGGCAGCGTGCATCGGGATGTGTTTCTTCGGAGTCTCCATGATTACATTGGGAGCAGTGTTGCCATCCCTCATAGCCAAGCTGAATCTGAGCGGGTTGCAGACAACCTCACTGGCCACTTTCCTGCCGCTGGGCATGCTGGCCGGTTCCCTGATTTTCGGTCCCATCGTAGACCGGTTCGGACATAAAGCCCTGCTGGTGCCCAGCTGCATCATCGTACTGCTGGGGATGGAAGGACTTGCCTTCTTTGAAAGTGTGCCATTACTGCAAGCTTCCATCGTCGGCATCGGCTTGGGCGGAGGCATCCTCAACGGAGAAACCAATGCATTGGTATCCGATATCTCGGGAGAATCCGAGAAAGGGTCGCGTCTCAGCTTTCTGGGCATGTTCTACGGACTGGGCGCATTGGGCATACCGATGTTGCTGGGCTCCCTTTCCAAGCATTATTCATTCGAAACCATCTTGCTGGGAATTGGTGTAGTGATGCTTGCGGGCATTATATTCTGCATCCCCGTACGCTTCCCCGCCCCTAAGCAGGCACAAGGTTTCCCGGTAAAAGAGGGATTGGGACTGCTGAAAGAAAGCAGCTTACTGCTACTCAGCTTCATTCTTTTTTTCCAAAGCGGCATTGAGGGTGTCTGCAACAATTGGTCCACAAGTTACTTTGGGCAGATGACGGATATTCCGGCCAATCAGGCATTGATTGCACTGACCTGCATGGTAGCGGGACTGACCGTGGCACGTATGGTGCAGGTTGCGATATTCAAGAAGATAAAACCGGAAACCGTACTGCCCTACAGCCTTACGCTCACTGCCATAGGATTCTGTTTCCTTATGTTCTCGCCGGGTTTTGCACGCGCAGCAGTCGGCATGGTGCTGGTAGGTATGGGGCTGTCGGCCACGTATCCCGTGATACTCAGCATTCTTGGAAGCCGGTACCCGTCCTTATCGGGAACAGCATTCAGCGTGGCGCTTGCCATAGCCCTCATTGGCCAGACTGCAATGAATGGCCTGATGGGAATGGTTTCCCAATACACCAATGGCATCGGGCTTTATCCTTATCTGATGATTGCCTCACTTGCCGTCATGCTCCTTTTGTATAAACGCTCACTCAAATAAATTTATTAACTTCTTAAAAAACAAAAAAGTTATGTTAGCACTCGAATGGTTAAAGAATGCCCATGGCATTATGGAAAAGCTGGAAGCTACCCAGTTGGAAAACATCAAAAAAGCAGCCACTGTTATGGCAGACTCCATCGAAACCGGTCGTTGGGTCCACACGTTTGGTTGCGGCCACGCAACGATTCCCGTAGAAGAAATGTATCCGCGTATCGGCAGCTTTGTAGGATTCCACCCGCTTTGCGAATTGCCTCTGACATTCTTCACGCAGATTATCGGCCAGATGGGTATTCATCAGTTCCTCTTCCTGGAACGGGCAGAAGGCTACGGCCAGGAAATTATGAAGAACTATGATTTTGATTCCAAAGACTGTATGTGGATTTTCTCACATACCGGTATCAATGCCGTCAATATAGACATGGCATTGGAAGCCAAGAAGCGCGGCATGAAAGTTATTGTATACGGTTCGGCCAGCGAAACGGGCGACAAGGCCAGCCGCCACTCCAGCGGAAAGAACCTCTTCCAGTTGGCAGATATCGTAGTGGATTCCTGCGTTCCCCTGGTAGACGCCTCCGTACCTTTGAAGAACCACTTCGACAAGGTAGGTCCGTTGTCTACATTGAGTTTCGTCACCATGGTATGGATGACCATCACTACCGTTGCCGAAATCCTTGCCGACCGTGGCGTACACTTGTACATCCATCCGTCGCACAACGTTCCGGGTGACACAACCGCCCACGAACGACTGGATGCAGCCATTGCAGAATATCAAAGAAAAGTCAAGTGCTTGTAACGAAAGATATTCCAATCATCATCTCATCCAATCATCATCTATGAGTGACGGACGTCCGTCCCTGCTTCGCCCCCAAGGAGCAGGACGGGCTTTTTCTGTTCAAAAAGAATAAAATCGGCCCACTGCTTCGATAAATCTTCCCTTTGTTGTATATTTGTTCCCCAGAAAAAAGATGGAAACAGATAAGCATAAAAGATAGATATGAAACAGATAAGCATCGCACTTCTCCTCTGCCTCTGTACGCTGGCAGGTTTCGCCCAAGGTGGCAAGGCGCTCGATTTGAAAGAAATCATATCGGGCAAGTTCACTCCGAAGAACATTTCCGGCGTTATCCCCATCCCGGGAGACGGAGAACATTATTCGCAAATGAATGCGGACAGGACACAAATCATCAAATACTCCTTCAAAACGGGAAAACCCGTGGAAGTGCTGTTTGATGCCGCTACCGCACGCGAATGCACGTTCAAGACATTTGACAGCTACAGCTTTGCTCCGGACGGCAGCAAACTGCTCATTGCCACCGAAACAACTCCCATCTACCGCCATTCCTATACGGCTGTGCATTACATCTACAGCCTGAAGCGCAATCTGGACGGTAAAATCAACAATATTGTGGAAAAACTTTCGGACGGCGGCCCGCAGCAGGTGCCCGTATTTTCACCGGACGGCAACCAGGTGGCTTTTGTACGCGACAACAATATCTTCCTTGTGAAACTGCTCTATGGCAACAGCGAAAGCCAGGTGACGGAAGACGGAAAACAGAACGAGGTGCTGAACGGCATCCCCGATTGGGTTTACGAAGAGGAGTTCTCCTTCAACCGTGCGCTGGAATTCAGTGCCGACAGCCAGATGCTGGCTTTCATCCGCTTCGACGAGAAAGATGTTCCCTCCTACTCTTTCCCTCTTTTTGCCGGACAAGCCCCCCACTTCACCCCTTTCGAGAAGTATCCGGGAGAGTATACTTACAAATATCCTAAAACGGGAGAAGTAAATTCCAAAGTGTCCGTACACACCTTCGATATCAAGTCGAAAGTGACCCGCAAGATAAACGTGCCGGTAGATGCAGACGGCTATATTCCCCGCATCCGCTTTACCCAAGACCCCAACAAGCTTGCCGTCATGACACTGAACCGCCATCAGAACCGGTTCGACCTATACTTTGCCGACCCTCGCAGCACGGTAGCCAAACTGGCTCTGCGTGATGAAAGCGATACCTATATCCGCGAGAATGTATTCGACAACATCGTCTTCTATCCGGAAAATTTCAGCTTTGTCAGCGAAAAGAGCGGATACAACCATCTGTACTGGTATAGCATAGGTGGCAATCTGCTGAAACAAGTGACAGCCGGACCATATGAAGTGCAGGAGTTCCTGGGTTATGACCCCGAAGAAGGAAGCTTCTACTTCAGCAGCAACGAGGAAAGCCCCATGCGCAGTGCCATCTACAAGATTGACCGGAAAGGCAAAAAGACCAGGCTATCGTCACAAGCCGGAACAAACAGTGCGCAGTTCAGTACGAACATGAAGTACTATATGAACCGTTATTCCAATCTGGATACTCCGACCGTCATTACACTGAACGACAATACGGGCAAGACTCTTGCCACCCTGATGGACAATGCGGCATTGAAGCAGGAAATCAGTGGCTATGACATGCCACGAAAGGAATTCTTCACTTTCCAGACTTCCGACGGAACCACATTGAATGGCTGGATGATGAAACCTGCCGACTTCTCCGCCGGCAAGAAATACCCGGTACTGATGTACCAGTACAGCGGCCCCGGTTCACAGCAAGTGCTTGACAAGTTCAGTGTAAGCTGGGAAACCTACATGGCATCGCAAGGCTATATCGTGGTTTGCGTAGACGGGCGTGGCACCGGAGGACGTGGTGCCGAATTCGCCAAATGCACCTATCTGAACCTGGGTATCAAGGAAGCCAAAGACCAGGTGGAAACCGCCCTCTACATGGGCAACCAGCCTTATGTGGACAAAAACCGCATCGGAATCTGGGGATGGAGTTACGGTGGATACATGACCATTATGAGTATGAGTGAAGGAACACCGGTATTCAAGGCCGGAGTAGCCGTAGCTGCCGTTACCGACTGGAACTACTACGACACCGTTTACGGCGAACGCTTTATGCGCACACCGAAAGAAAACGCCGAAGGCTATAAGGCCAGTTCCGCCTTTACCCGTGCCGACAAGTTGCACGGCAACCTGCTGCTAGTACACGGCATGGCAGACGACAATGTACACTTCCAGAACTGTGCCGAATATGCCGAACAACTGGTACAGCTCGGCAAACAGTTCGATATGCAGGTTTACACCAACCGCAACCACAGTATCTACGGAGGAAATACCCGGTTACACCTATATACGCGGTTGACCAACTTCTTCAACAAAGAATTGAAATAATGCCTGAAAGAGTACGTAAGCCTGAATGGCTCAAAATAAGCATCGGTGCCAACGAGCGCTATACCGAGACCAAACGCATTGTCGAGTCGCATTGCCTCCATACCATCTGCAGCAGCGGCCGTTGCCCCAATATGGGGGAATGTTGGGGGAAAGGCACCGCAACCTTCATGATTGGGGGAAATATCTGCACCCGGTGCTGTAAGTTCTGCAACACAGCAAGCGGGAAGCCCTTGCCGCTGGATGCCGATGAGCCTACACATGTGGCAGAATCCATCGCCTTGATGAAACTCTCCCATGCAGTCGTCACCTCTGTAGACCGTGACGACCTGCCCGACTTAGGCGCATCGCACTGGGTACGTACCATCCGGGAAATCAAGCGGCTCAATCCGGACACCACCGTCGAAGTGCTGATTCCCGACTTCCAGGGAAGAAAGGAGCTCGTGGCACAAGTTATCGATGCACAACCGGAAATCATTTCGCACAACATGGAGACTGTCCGCCGCATCAGCCCCCTCGTGCGCAGTGCCGCCAAGTATGAGACAAGCCTGGAAGTGTTGCGGCAGATTGCAGAAAGCAATACCACCACCAAGTCCGGCATTATGGTGGGATTGGGCGAGACTCCGGAAGAAGTGGAAGAACTGATGGACGACCTTCGCCAAGTGGGCTGTCACATACTGACCATAGGGCAATACCTTCAACCCACACACAAACATTATCCGGTAGCGGCATATATTACTCCCGAACAATTTGCACTCTACAAAGAGAAAGGATTGGAAAAAGGGTTTCAGCAAGTGGAAAGCGCCCCATTGGTACGCTCCTCCTATCATGCAGAAAAACAGATTCATTTTATACAAAAAAGAAGTAAAACAGGAAACATTTAAATCTCCCAGTTGTTATGATGTAAACGACAAAATCATAATACGGATAATGAATCATCAAAGAATTCTATCATCAAGATTCAATATGTCGCTGGGATTCATCCCCGTTATAATATCCATCATATTATGCGAGTTTATAACGCAGGACATGTCCATCTACATCGGTACAGGTGTAGGACTCTTCTTTAGCATCTATTCGGTGAGGCATAGAGGGACTCATGTTCCACAAATCATACTTTACTGCACTACCGGAATGTTACTGCTATTATCGGTAACAACCCTATTCCTCGTAAACTACTGTCCACGTTTTATGCTTCCGTTCACACTGGAAATCAGTGCTATCATTCCCCCATTCGTCATCTACCTCAATAGGAGAAAATTTCTGGACTACCACATGTCTCAGACACAGAAATGCTGCAAGCAGCTTTTTGCACAAGGGGCAGAAGCCGCCATCGTATCCTCACGCGTAATCCTTATCATAAGCCTGCTGCATTTTCTGATTATCTCCTTGGCGATTCTGGTCAGTTACCCTTTGGGAGACACTACCCGCCACATTCTGTTTTATGTGGCGCCTCCCCTCGTCTTTATATTAGGCATTCTGTTCAACCAATTCGGTATCTTCTATTTCAATATAGTGATGAACCACACGGTTTTCGTACCGATAGTCAACACCAAAGGAGATGTCATGGGGAAAGCCATCGCTTCAGAAGCCATCAACCGGAAAAACGACTATATCAATCCGGTCATCCGGATTGCCGTTGCCTCACACGGCATGCTGTTTCTCCTCCCCCGCCCCAAATGCAACGTTTTCGAGAAAGACAAAATCGACTTACTGATGGAGGGTTACCTGATATATGGAGAAACATTGGAACAAGGCGCACACAGAATTTTACGGCAAACGCTTCCCACCGCCCCATTAGACCATTTGCACTTCAACTTCATGTATCATTTTGAGAATGAAGCCACCGACCGCCTGGTCTATCTCTTCACGCTAGACCTGGACGATGACTCCATCTTATGCAATAAGAATTTCAAGGGTGGAAAGCTATGGACGTTCCAGCAAATGGAACACAACCTGGGACGGAACTTCTTCAGCAGTTGCCTGGAATATGAATTCGAGCACCTGGAAGCTATTATTTATACAAGAGAAAAATACAAGGAATCTTAGAAAGGTCGGGAGTCTTTCCCTGCCACTCCCTCACTGTCTTGGTTTTGATATACTCCCCTTCACAAGTAATGTTCGCCGCAATGCAGAGCTTGGTCTGCGGACGGCAGTTATGAAGAATATCCTCTATCATCTTATTATTGCGGTAAGGCGTTTCAATGAAAAGCTGGGTCTGATGTTCATTATAGACGCGTTGTTCCAGCATTTTCAGCTTTTTGGCACGCTCTGCCGGTTCAATGGGAAGATAACCGTGGAAGGCAAAGCTCTGACCGTTGAAACCGGAACCCATAACAGAGAGGATAATAGAAGAAGGTCCCACCAAGGGGACCACTCTCAAGTTTTTCCGTTGTGCAATAGCCACTACGTCCGCTCCCGGATCGGCCACAGCCGGACAACCGGCTTCGGAGATTACGCCCATCGGCTGCCCCTCCACCAGCGGCTTCAGATAGCCGGAGATGTCTTCAGGCGACGTATGCTTGTTCAACGTATAGAATGTCAGCGCATCAATATCTATTCCCTTGTCCACCTTCTTCAGAAACCGACGTGCCGAGCGCACATCCTCCACGATGAAATGACGGATTCCCAGTATTATCTCCTTATTATAAGGAGGCAACACTGCTTCAATAGGCGTATCGCCCAAGGTGACAGGCAAAAGATAAAGTGCGATTTCCATTAGCCGTAGATGATATTTCCGTTTTCGTCCTTATACTCATCCAAACCCTTCTCATAGGTAGCCATGGCGCGAAGACTCATACCTACGCTGGAAAAACCTCCATCGTGGAACAAGTTCTGCATGGTAACCTTGCGGGTGAGGTCGGAAAACATGACGATACAGTAGTCGGCACATTCATCGGCAGAAGCATTACCAAGCGGAGACATGCGGTTGGCGAAGTCGAACAGCTTGTCCATACCTTTCACACCGGAACCGGCAGTGGTCATCGTAGGAGACTGGGAAATGGTGTTGACACGTACATGGTGTTCGCGTCCGTAGATGTAACCGAAACTGCGGGCGATAGATTCCAGCAGTGCCTTGGCATCTGCCATATCGTTGTAACCGTAAAACGTACGTTGCGCAGCCACATAACTCAGAGCCAGGATTGAACCGTAGTCGGCAATGGCGTTGAGCTTCTTGGCAGCTTGTATCATCTTGTGGAAAGAGACAGCGGAAATATCCAGCGTCTTTTCCAACATATCGTAATCCAAATCATCATATGTACGTTTCTTACGCACATTGGGAGACATACCAATGGAGTGCAGCACGAAGTCGACCGGGCCACCCAATACTTCCATAGAGCGTTTGAATACATTTTCCAAATCTTCTACACTTGTAGCATCTGCGGGAATCACCTCGCAGTTCAGTTTCTCCGAAAGAGCGGACACTTCGCCCATACGTACGGCAACCGGCGTATTCGACAAAGTGATGGTTGCACCTTCTTCTACTGCTTTTTCTGCTACTTTCCAGGCAATGGACTGCTCATTCAGAGCACCGAAAATAATGCCTCTTTTTCCTTTCAACAAATTGTAACTCATACCTATTTTTAGTAAAATTCGGCTGCAAAGATAGGAAGTTTTTGCATAAAAAGCCCGAAAGTGTGCAAAGAAAAGGGAAGAACGGCAAAAAATACACCAATCACCCACTGCAAAACTACTGCAACACTTGTGCAGTGCCACTGCAATACTGTTGCAGTCACGCTGCACCCCATCTGCAGTACTACTGCAAAGCGCATACAGCAGGAATGCAGTAATAATGCACTGATTATCAGCCCAGGGCTTGCTATTCTGCAAATACCTGATGAAACCCGAGGCAGCATTTGAACATGAGCGCAAAAAGCCCTATATTTGCAGCAAACTAAAAAATAGAGAAAGCAATGAAGAAGTTGATTATATTTGACCTGGACGGAACTTTACTGAATACAATAGCCGATTTGGCACAAAGTACAAACCATGCCCTGCAAGCGCTCGGCTATCCCACCCACCCGGAATCGGCCTATAACTTCATGGTTGGCAACGGAATCAACAAACTGTTCGAGCGCGCCCTCCCAGAAGGGGAAAAGAGCGAAGAAAACGTCCTGCGTGTCCGCAAGGAGTTTGTGCCTTATTATGACGTGCACAATGCAGATAAAAGCCGCCCTTACCCCGGCATCCCCGAACTGCTGGAACAGTTGCAGGAGAAAGAGATGATATTGGCAGTGGCTTCCAACAAATATCAATCGGCTACCGTGAAACTGATTTCACACTATTTCCCCAACATACGTTTTACCGCCGTCTTCGGACAGCGGGAAGGGGTCAACGTGAAGCCCGACCCAACAGTGGTGCATGACATTCTGGACATCACCCGGATATCCCGTGAAGACGTACTATATGTAGGAGACTCCGGAGTGGATATGCAGACAGCCGCCAATGCCGGAGTCACCGCCTGCGGAGTCACTTGGGGATTCCGTCCCCGCACAGAACTGGAAGAGTTTCATCCGGCACATATCGTAGACAATGCTACGGACATTGCCGTTATCGCTGCTCTTTGAGAGGGCACTCCCTCCCCGAGGTGATAAGGAACAGGAAGTGATGACAACAACTATCACCCAAGATATGTAGGGTCAGAACAATTCCCACATCACACCTTTATCTCCCCCCATCACAAGATAGGCATGCCCGTAAATTTTCAGAATATAACCAATATAACTATCAATCCTCCACATCTTTTCCCCATAAATCAATATCAGATGGAGCTTTCCATAAGCTCCATCCGACCAATAGTCCTATTGCCAATAAAAAAATCAAATATATCATTATAGTCCGGTTTGTTTCAATGTTTTATAATAACACTGCGAACGGTATGAAAGTTCACTCCACCCGAATTTGGAGAAAAAGGCACGTACACGAGGATTAGTTTCCTCCCCCGACTCTCTTAATCGAAATACATGCAGATACAATAAATTTACAAATCGAATCTTTCTTCATGCAATCATTCATTTTTTGTATTAGAACAGTTTTATTTCCCAAAACAAAAGTAATGCTTTCTTTCCAAACGGATATGTAGTTTTCAACGTAGAAGATGTGTTATTTGGTTTTCGTGTACGAAAACGAGCAATTTTGTGCACGATAACGACCAATTTCGTCCAAAATTGTTCCATTTACTAATAATTATGCTTTTCAAGTTTGATTAATTGAGAAAAGGTCTTATTTTTGACCCGGTTTTTAATTCATACTATTGCAAAAACAAGCTCAATTACCTAATTAAATCACAAGAGAATGGAACAAGTTTTCGGCTATATCATCGGCTTAGGAGCAGCAGTGATGATGCCTATAATCTTTACAATTTTGGGAGTATGCATCGGTATTAAATTCAGTAAGGCATTAAAGAGCGGTCTGCTGGTAGGTGTCGGGTTCGTAGGTCTGTCAGTTGTCACTGCATTGTTGACCAGCAGCCTCGGTCCTGCTCTGAGCCAAGTCGTTGAAATTTATGGTCTTCAGCTGAAAGTATTCGACATGGGATGGCCAGCAGCTGCTGCTGTAGCCTATAACACATCGGTAGGTGCATTCATCATTCCGGTATGTTTGGGAGTAAATCTTCTGATGTTATTAACGAAAACGACCCGTACGGTCAATATCGACCTTTGGAACTACTGGCATTTCGCATTTATCGGCGCAGTCGTTTATTTTGCCAGCGACAATATCTGGTGGGGCTTCTTCGCCGCTATCATCTGCTACATCATTACCCTGATTATGGCCGACTATACCGCCGACAAATTCCAAGGATTCTACGACAAGATGGAGGGTATCTCCATTCCCCAGCCTTTCTGCGCAGGTTTCGTACCATTTGCCGTAGTCATCAATAAAGCATTGGACAAAATCCCCGGTTTTGACAAATTGAACATCGATGCGGAAGGCATGAAGAAGAAATTCGGTTTGCTGGGTGAGCCTCTGTTCTTGGGTATTCTGGTTGGTTGCGGTATCGGTGCCTTGTCTTGCAAGAACAGCCAGGAACTGGTAGACAAGATACCTTATATATTAGGTTTGGGTATCAAGATGGGCGCCGTAATGGAACTGATTCCGCGTATCACCGCTTTGTTCATCGAAGGTTTGAAACCTATTTCCGATGCTACCCGCGAGCTGATTGCCAAGAAATTCAAAGGTGCTGTCGGCCTGAATATCGGTATGAGCCCCGCATTGGTTATCGGCCATCCTGCAACGCTGGTGGTTTCCCTGCTGCTGATTCCCGTAACCATACTGCTGGCTGTCATCCTGCCGGGTAACCAGTTCCTGCCTTTGGCGTCGCTGGCCGGAATGTTCTACCTCTTCCCGCTGGTACTGCCCATCACGAAAGGAAATGTAGTAAAGACATTCATCATCGGACTCGTTGTACTGACCATCGGTCTTTATTTCGTAACAGACCTCGCCCCCTATTTCACACAAGCAGCCCACGATGTATACGAGAAGACACAAGACGCTGCCGTGAATATCCCTGCCGGCTTTGAAGGCGGCGCACTGGACTTTGCATCCAGCCCCTTCGCTTGGGTCATTTTCCACCTGACCTACTCGTTGAAATGGATAGGCTCCGGTATCCTTGTATTATGCACATTGTTCCTGATGATTATGAACCGTCGTGCCATTATCAAATACCAGAAATCAATCAAAAATTAAAAGTTAAATAGTAACGGATTATGAAAAAGTTAGTACTTGCATTTATGATGGGAGCAGCTGCCATGGCAGCCAATGCCCAAGTGAATTACAAAGTGCAGACCGCCTGCCATCCGCAGGACGTGAAGCATTATGACACGGAACTTCTACGCAGCAGATTCATGATGGACAAAGTCATGGCTCCGGATGAAATCAACGTAACCTACACCCTCTACGACCGGTTGATTTACGGTGGCGCCATGCCGGTGAACAAGACATTGAAATTGGAAGTGTTCCGTGAACTGGGTCCGGAAATCACTTACTTCCTCGAACGCCGCGAACTGGGTGTCATCAATACCGGCGGTGACGGAGTGGTTACTGTAGACGGCAAGGAATACCCCATGAAGTATAAGGAAGCCCTTTACGTAGGCTGCGGAAATAAGGAAGTAACCTTCAAGAGCAACGACGCTACCAATCCCGCCAAGTTCTACATCAACTCGGCTCCGGCCTACAAGCCCTATGTTACTCAGCTGATTACTACCGATGCCAAGCTTCAGAAAGCCAACCCCAAGAAATATGCACTGGGCATCTCCGACCATTATGGAAAAATGGAGGACAGTAACGACCGCATCGTAAACCAGCTGATTGTGAAAGATGTACTGGAAAGAGTGAAAGACGGTGGTACCAACCAGTTGCAGATGGGACTCACGGAACTGGCTCCCGGTTCTGTATGGAATACCATGCCTGCCCACACACACACTCGCCGCATGGAAGCTTACTACTACTTCAACCTGAAACCCGGCAACGCTATCTGTCACTTGATGGGCGAACCGCAGGAAGAACGTCTGATATGGCTGCACAACGAACAAGCCATCACTTCTCCCGAATGGTCTATCCACGCTGCTGCCGGAACCAGCAACTATACTTTCATTTGGGGTATGGGCGGTGAAAACCTGAAATACAGCGACAAAGACGAAATCAAATACATCGATATGAAATAAAGTTGCCCTGTAGCGCCCGATAGGCATGGACTTAAATAATCCATGCCTATTTTTGTCATTTTCAGCATCCTAATTTACCCAATATTACACCTCGAACAACACACAAACCTACATTTGTATCAAAATATAAATCTATTATCATGAGTACATTTCAAAACACCGCAGGGCGGATGACCAATTACCGTTGGATTATCTGCGCCATGCTATTCTTCGCGACAACCGTCAACTACCTCGACCGCCAGGTTCTTTCATTGACCTGGAAAGATTTTATCTCCCCCGAATTCCACTGGACCGATACACACTACGGCTACATCACGGCCATCTTTTCCATCGTCTATGCCTTAGGCAATCTGTTTGCCGGACGTTTCATCGACTGGATGGGAACGAAGAAAGGATATTTATGGGCCATCGCCGTATGGTCCACCGGCGCCTGTATGCACGCCCTTTGCGGACTTGCCACAGAAGTGACCCTCGGCATTGAAAATGCCGCCAACATGATTAGTGCTACCGGTGCATTGGCCTCTACCATAGCCATCACCAGTGTTTACTACTTCATTGCCGCCCGTATCATACTGGGCATCGGTGAAGCAGGAAACTTTCCTGCCGCCATCAAGGTTACCGCCGAATATTTTCCCAAGAAAGACCGTGCCTTCTCCACTTCCATCTTCAATGCCGGCTCTACCATCGGAGCACTGATAGCCCCATTGTGTATCCCTACCCTGGCCCGCTACTTCCAACGCATGGGCGTGGGCAACGGCTGGGAAATGGCTTTTATCGTTATCGGCGGATTGGGTTTCATCTGGATGGGACTATGGATGTTCATGTACAAGAAACCTGATGAAAATCCACACGTAAACGCAGCTGAGCTGGCATATATAGAACAAGACAAAGAGGAGGATAAAAAGGCGACTACTCCGGCAACCAAGGACGAAAAGAGCATTTCTTTCCTGCAATGTTTCAAATATCCGCAGACTTGGGCTGTATTTTTCGGCAAATTCATGACTGACGGTGTATGGTGGTTCTTCCTCTTCTGGGCACCCGCATACATTTCGGACGTTTACGGATTCTCCTCAGATACTCCCACGGCACAGATGCTTATCTTTGTGCTCTATGCCATCACGATGTTGTCCGTCTATGGCGGAAAATTGCCCACCATCATTATCAACAAGACCGGCAAGAACCCCTACGCCGCACGCATGCAGGCCATGTTCATCTTTGCACTGTTCCCGCTATTGGCATTGTTTGCACAGCCATTGGGCAACAAGGAAGTATTTGGCGAACAAGCCTATTGGTTCCCGATTATCATCATAGGTATTGCAGGCGCTGCCCATCAGTCCTGGTCGGCCAACATCTATTCTGTGGTAGGTGATATGTTTCCCAAGAGCACCATTGCCACCATTGTGGGAATCGGAGGTATGGCGGGCGGTATCAGCTCATTCCTCATCAACATGAGTTCCGGTTTGCTGTTCGACTATGCCGACAAGACACAAATGGTATTTCTCGGATTTCAGGGCAAGCCTGCCGGATATTTCATCATCTTCTGTATATGTGCAGTGTCCTACCTGATAGGCTGGTGCATCATGAAGGCACTGGTTCCGAAGTACAAACCGATTATAGTGGACTAATCAGAAGTCTCTTTATAGATATTCAAAATCATGCGGAGTTTGCAAACTGCATTACATGCCTTGCAAACTCCGCACAAAAAAGCCCTTTCTCACGAAATGGCTTTTCTTTGTTCAATTACAGTCAAAAACAAAAAACTGTAAATGGAACACAATTTAAGATGAAAAAAAGGGAAGTCTCACGACTTCCACAATTCTTCTAACCTTAAATCTAAATCTCTATGAAAAAAACGTAATGCAAAGATAATGGTTTATCCCACACAGCGTTATTAATAAACTCTATAAAGAAGCAGAGAATATTTAAGATTTACTAATAAGACGGTTACGAATGGCAAACTACAGACAAGAGCTCGGCATAAATAGGGTTAAGTTTCAATAGTTGCGGCACTCCTGTCATAAACATCTGCTTGCGGGCACGAGTAAGGGCAACATTCAATTTCCGGTCAATCCGAGTACCGTTTTCCTCCGTCATATTTGCCAGAAACTTCAACTGATAAGCCCGGTTCACACAGAAAGAGTAGATAATGACATCCCGTTCGCTACCTTGGAAGCGCTCCACGGTGTCTACCAATATATCCTCCAAAGGAGCAATACCCAAAGCGGCAATCTCTTTCTTAATCAAGGCTATCTGACTGCGATAAGGAGTGATGACACCTAAAGTGACAGCCGGGTTGAAACCGGAAACAGCCGCATACTGCCGATAGATAGCCGCTGCCAACCGTGCCACAATCCGCGCCTCCGAATGGTTCATCTTGGCCGACTGTGCCGGCGGTTCGACTGCGGAAGGCAGAAAAGCGACACGACGAGTGAGCAAGCCGGCAAACTCACAATCACACAATTCAGGAGCAAGGGTCAGCTCACCCTGCTGGTGCGGCAAGCCAACCGGCTCCAGCAGACCACCGTAAAAAGCACGATTAGGAAACAAAGCTACCTCGATATTCATGCGTCCCTGACGACAGAGCATGTCATAGGAGGGATGAGGGATAAGGGATGAAGGATGAGAGGTTGATGTCTGGCGATTGGCGCTCTCCCTGGAGAGGTTTCTATAAAGGCGTTCGAAAAGGGAATCTTTCAAATTATACAATCCGATGGCCTGCAAAGCTTCGTCACACACTTCCGACTGCTCGGACGATTGCAAGACCACTGCGGGCAGCTGCTTATGGTCACCTATCAAAATAAATTTGCCGATGGCATCCGCGCCTGCAGGATTACGGGTACAGAGTAATCCCAGCAGTTGTGGTTCCAAAATTTGAGTAGCCTCATCCACAATCGCTACATCAAAAGTCTTCAACCGGAAAAGCTCGGTCTTGGAAGAAAGCGTGGCAACCGTACCGACAAAAACACGGCAACGGGCAATGCGCTCTTGCACCTGCCGCCGAGTGGCACAAGGTTCCAGCACATTCTCAATCAGATACGGGCGGAATGACTCATCACAAGACAACTCACTGCCTAAACGGATAAAGTCTATTTCAGGCTCAATGGAGGTCAGCGCCTTACTGATTTCATCTACGGCACGATTGGTATACGAAAGCAGCAAAATCTGTTTCCCCTCCCGGTAAAAGGCTTCTACCATGCCCCGTAGCGCGCAGGAGGTCTTACCGGTACCCGGAGGACCGATTAAAAGGAAATAGTCGCGGGCAGCCTGCGCTTTCAGAGTAATCCGCGAAAAATCATCCGGAGCGGTCGCAATAGCGGCATCCAAAGAAGCATCGAATTCGGGAGGGCGCTGCCCCAACAACAAGTCACGTCGTCTTTGGGTGGCAGAAAGAAAAGCGGAAAGTCCCAGATACATGCTACGAAAGGAGGTGTCCATATAGTCGTGCTCTATGGCATAAAGGCTAGCAGCAGGCAATACACCCGCATTCTGCTGAGTGGCACGAAGACGGATGCAGACTTCGTCATCGGATATGCGCTCTATATTACCTTTGAATACCATCTTGTTGGTAACGTTGTCGGTATCCGTATTCCGTTCGTAAAGAACCACCGCATCACCCTGACGGAAATTGGGCAAACTCCCCCCTACTCCCGGCTCCGCGGAGTATTCCCTCCCCCTCCCTACCGGGGAGGGGGTACGGGGGGAGAGGCTTAAATACGGTTTATGCGCATCTGCCGCATGATTCTCGCAAATAGCCAAATCGTACAGAATTTCACCTGCCTCACATTTCTCAGCCAGTGTGGAAAGCCAGAGGGCGGCAGCGCCGGTACGTCCTTCATAATCCACATCTCCAGATTTGGAGGTATAGAGTTCCTTGGTTATAAAATTATAGAGCGTATAAAAATAGCTTTGTTCCAACGACGAAAGCGAACGGATGCGTTGCGCTACGGCATCGATGGAAGGGTAAAGGAAACGTTTCCACAAGGTATTGTCCAAACCGCGCTCGTTCAAGGTGTCCGGATGAATGTCTTTCAGGCGCTCTGCCGTATACTGCGGGCTGTTCCGTAACTGGATGCCATATTCATTGGCTACAATCCGGTTACGCACATCCATCACACGGCGCACCATTGCCCACGAAGGACGTGCCGGATAAAGCAACGGATAACGGGTATAGAGCAGGTAGGCCTTTACACGTCGATGGTCCATTCCCATAGAATACTCCAACACAGCCTGATAGAGCAACATCTGTACCTTATTGTTTTCTTTAGGCTCCACCTTACCACGGATGGAATACTCGTCCGCCTTACCGGACTTCATTTCAATGAACGAGGTCATATCCCGCTGCATGTAGTCCAGACGCCCTTGCAAACCCAATGCTTCACAGATGTAAGAGGGTTCCAGCACGGCATCAGTCCTATCGAGTTCATAGCCGGATGCACGGAATGTTTCTGTCACCGTCCGGCGGATATTGTCGAAATGGCGCTTGCAATCGGAAAAGAATTCGGCTTCCTTCTCCCGGTCGCGCAGGTCGGCACATGCTGCCAGCTCAATGGGATAAGAACGGAAGGCCTTCTTCATGCATGCCAAATAATCGGGTGCCTCCTTGGCATGAATCCACTCGTCCAGAAAGAGGTTGGCAATATTACCCAACAGTAACGGACGGGTATTGTCCGGCGACTGGAGCCGTGCCAGGATATAGTTGGCAGGATGATGTCCGTAATCCTTAAAGCATTCGGCAAGCGAACTGATGTCTATCAAGTAATCGGGCTCAAGTACAATAAAGGAAGGAGTAAGTATGCCGGCTTCGTCCACCGTAACATCCAGCAGATTGACCTGGGCATGCCGCCACAGAATCCGGCAGGTTTCTGCAAACTCTTCATTAATCTGAGGTACATTGTAACGGACACGTAACGGCTCATCGGCCACAGTGTCTACTGGCAGTACATATAAGTAAGTATCATCGGCATACTGAAAACAGACGCGCATGCGCTTTATCTGCTCTTTGGCGGGCGGCGCCACTATATAGGTGGCATCCGCACGGGGCAGCAGGCGATAAAGCCCGGCAGGTATCTCCTCCCCTGTCAAGCGCTTGACAAAGAATGCCAGTGTCTTGGCATCACGCAACAACTGTTCACGTTGCGGTTCCGTCTGGCGGTTCAGAATAGCATTGGAGGTCAGCCGGAAGGTATGCAGACGGTTCTGTTCCACGGTGGAAAGTCCGGCCTTCGAAGCCACGAAACTGATACGTGCAGAAAGGTCCGTCATCTGCAAGCTTCCGTCGGGCATCTGTGTACGGCACAAACGCTCCAGCAATTCGCGCAATTGCCGATAGGCCACATCCAGGGAGCTTTCCTCAACGTGGCAGGCTTCCTGCAATATACTAAAATATTCTTTTACTTCACAATCCGTCATTCCTCTGTCTCCACTTCTTCCGCTTCATCATCAGTTTTTTTATCCTTTATCATCAGGATACTCAACTCATAGAGCAGATAAAGCGGCACCGCCACTACTGTCAAGGTAAACGGGTCACCGGTCGGAGTAATGATGGCCGAGGCAATAACAATGATGACAACAGCATGACGGCGGTATTTCCGCAAAAAGGTCTTGTGCACCAGTCCCAGCAGGGAAAGCAGCCATGTCACCAGCGGCAGTTCGAATGCCAGCCCCATGCAAAGCACCAGCATCATGAAATTGTCAATGTACGAGTTCAGGGAAATTTGATTCTCGATGGCTGCACTCAATTGATAAGTAGAAAGGAAACGCAAAGTCAGTGGATAGACCATAAAATACCCCAGCGACACACCGATGAAAAACATCACCGTACCTATACCCAGCGCTTTCCTCACCCCTTTACGCTCGTTTGGATAAAGGGCAGGGCTTACAAAGCGCCAGATTTCATAGAATATATAAGGAGCAGCCGTAACCACCGACATCCAGAAAGCGGTAGACATGTGGACAAAGAACGGTGCGGCAAGATTGATATTGATGAGTTTCACATGAAACTCTTGAGTAAAGAATTCATCCTTCAAATCCAATTTCTGCCCTATCCAACGGAGCAGGTCATAGAAAACAAAGTCGTTATGGCAAGGAGCCAGTATCACGTTGTCAAACAGATAAGGCATGGCAATAAAATAACCGATAGCCAATACAAACCACACACCAAGCACACGAAACAGTACCCGGCGCAACTCGTCCAAGTGATCCCAAAAGGTTAGCTCTTTTTCTGCCATAAACACCAATGCATTTACTATTTTACGATTTACTATTTGGGCTACGCAGTGGAATGAAAGATAACAAGTCTACCCATACTTCTGCAATTTGCAGAGTATCAAATAGTAAATCGTAAATAGTCAAATAGTAAATCCTTTTATTTCTTTTCAGCTGGTTTATCCAAATCTTCCTGAGCCTTGTTTATCTCTTCTTTGGCTTCATTCACACCATCCTTGAAGCTCTTCACTCCTTTGCCCAAACCACGCATCAATTCGGGAATTTTCTTACCGCCAAACAATAGTAAGATGACCAATGCAATAATTATCCATTCGGAGCCGCTGGGCAGAAAGCCTAATAAAAGTAAGTTTGTCATAGTTATATCTGATTAATTATAATGCAAAGATAGAAAAATTAAGGATTAGGGATTAAGGATTAAGGATTAATTTTATTGTAATCTCCATCCCCTAATCCCTGCCCCCTATCTTCAGTCTTGATAATAAACACGTTTTACCCGCGTAGAAACGCTTGTCAACACCTCATAAGGAATAGTTGCAAGCGCATCGGAAAGAACGGTTATAGGCAGATGATTACCAAAAATTTCCACACTGTCACCCTCCTTGCAATCGATGTCCGTTACATCAATCATACAGACATCCATGCAGATATTCCCTACATAGACAGCCCGTTGGCCGTTTACAAGACAATAGGCATGTCCGTTTCCAAGATGGCGATTCAGACCGTCGGCATAACCAATGGGAAGAGCCGCTATACGTGACGGACGGGTGAGATGCCCTTTCCGGCTATACCCAACCGTATCCTCTTCAGGAACATCACGTATTTGGAGGATGGTAGTCTTTAACGTGCTCACATTATTCATAATGGAATTGTCTATGGGATTGACACCATAAAGACCGATACCCAGACGCACCATATCGAATTGCGCCCCCGGGAAACGCTCGATACCTGCAGAATTGCAGATATGGCGAAGTATCTTATGCGGAAAAGCTCCCTGCAATTCCATGGACGCTTTTTCGAACATTTCTATCTGCCGGCGTGTAAAACTGTCGAATTGCTGCGAATCGCTCCCTACCAAATGTGAGAAGACGGAACGGGCAATCACGGCATTCTGTCCCTTCAGCCGTTCTATCAGCCGGGGCATATCCTCCGGAGCAAACCCCAGGCGGTGCATACCGGTATCCAGCTTTATGTGGATGGGGAAGTTTGTGATACCTTCCTTTTCCGCTTCTTTAATCAAAGCGTCCAGCAGATGGAAGCTATATACTTCGGGCTCCAGCTTGTAATCGAACATGGTCTTGAAAGCAGTCATCTCAGGATTCATGATAATGATGTTCGCTGTGATACCCGCTTTGCGGAGTTCGGAGCCTTCGTCGGCAACTGCCACAGCAAGATAATCGACATGATGTTCCTGCAAAGTCTTGGCTATCTCATAAGAACCTGCACCGTAAGCGGAGGCTTTCACCATGCAGACCATCTTTGTTTCCGGCTTCAACTTGCCACGATAATAGTTCAGATTGGCAATCATCGCTCCAAGATTAACCTCCAGGATAGTTTCGTGCACCTTCTTCTCCAATACTTCCGTCAAGGAGTCAAAACCGAACTTACGTGCACCCTTAATCAGAATAATTTCGTTTTCAAGGCGCAGTTCCCCACGCTGGATAGTGCGTATCAAAGCTGCCGTATCCGGATAAAAGGTCTTCTCTATATTAAAGCGTGCAGCGCAGGAAGAGATTTCATTTCCTACACCTATGATGCGTTCAATGCCGCGGCTGTTTACCAGCTGTGCCACTTGTCGGTAAAGTGTCGGCGTATTCTGACCGGTCTCCAATATATCCGAAAGAATCAAGGTCCGCCTCAATCCCTTACTTTGCGAACGGCGGTAAAGAAAATCGAGTGCAATATCCAATGAGCCAAGGTCAGAATTATAACTGTCGTTAATCAACAGACAGTTGTTTTTTCCCTCCTTGACTTCCAAACGCATGGCGATGGGTTCCAGCTTTGCCATACGTTCCGTAATCCGTTCGGCAGGAAGCATCAGATAGAGGCATGCGGCCAGACAGTTCAGCGAGTTCTCGATGGAAGCATCATCTATGAACGGCAAGGTAAACGTATTGTCCATATCCAGATAACGATAGGAAATGACAGTACAGTCATCCTGTTTCTCCACTTTACTTATATATAAAGGACGTTCCATATCCTTCCGGCTCCACGCAATCTCACGTGCAGAAAGCATGGACTTCGCCACACAGTTGCTGACGAACTCATCGTCACCATTATAAATCACTACATCACAATTCTTGAAAAGCATCAACTTCTCCATACACTTCTCCTGTAACGAGAAGAAATTTTCCTGGTGAGCCCCTCCTATATTGGTCAGGATGCCTATGGTAGGCTTAATGATGTTCTGCAAAGCGCGCATTTCCCCCGGTTCGGAAATACCGGCTTCAAAAATAGCAAGTTCAGACTGTTCGTTCATCTGCCACACAGACAAAGGTACTCCAATCTGGGAGTTATAACTACGGGGAGAACGGATAATGGCACGTTCCGGACTGAGCAACTGGTGCAGCCATTCCTTCACAACTGTCTTTCCGTTGCTTCCCGTAATACCGATGACTGGTATCTGGAACCGGTTCCTATGCTGTTCTGCCAGTTTTTGCAGGGCTTTCAGCGGATTGGAAACAATAAGGTAGTTGACAGTGGAAGATTGAAAATGGATAGCGGGTTGCTGCGCATCATTATCAATTTTCAATTCTCCATGCTCAATTAATCTAAAGCTTTCTTCGCTAAGCACAAAATTACGTACTCCACGGGCATATAAATCTGCGATATAGCGCGCACCGTCATTCCTCTTGGTGGTCAAGGCAAAGAATAATGTTTCCTCAGGAAAATTCAGGGAACGGCTGTCTGTGAGCAGCCAGTCTATGGTAGCCGGCACGTTTCCCACACGCCGTGCGCCAATACTTTCGGTTATGCTTTCAATCGAATACGACATATTTCTCTCTCTTTTTGGAAATCTAAGTACGGGTATTTTCCGTTAAGTTGGTCTATTTTTAACACAATTTGTCCTAAAAAACGCTTATACTCTTCTGAAGCAGGATAAAATGGCTTATGCGACAACATCTTACGGATATTTTCACTTTCTTCCATAATCCGTAACGCATCGGCAGAGATGCACGACCGAATAAACCTTTCCCAGATATAGCGAATGGCTATTTCAGAAGGATGCACCATGTCTTCTGCATAGAAGCGATAGTCACGAAGCTCGTCGAGCAACAACTCGTATGCCGGAAAATAGAAAACATGTTTTGGGAAAGTGGCTTGCAACTGATTCACGGCAAGCAGCAAGGTAGCTTTACTGAGCTGGTTGGCATGCATTCCGTCACGCACGTGGCGGATGGGGCTGACGGTAAACAATATTTTCAGCCGGGGAATCCGCGCCAGCAAACCGGAAAGCAAAGAGGTGTAGTCAGACACTATTTCACTGACGGAAAGCATGTGACGAGTAAAGCAAGACTCAGGTTGCTTATGGCAGTTGGCAACTATAGTTCCCGTCTTTTTATTTTCATATACCCAAGCAGAGCCGAAAGTCAGTAGCAGACAATCCAACCGATCCAATCTTTCATGGGCGCTTTTCAAACGTCCGTTAATACCTGCCAATGTTTCCTCTGCAGAGACTGAGGAGAAGCTACCATGATGCATGGCACTGTGCCAAAGTCCATGAAAGAGGAAAATGTCGTTTTCATTGTAGCATTTGCCCGCAATGATTTCACGCAATGCCACAGAAATGGAAAAAGGATTATAAAGCACACCATAAGGATTGACGTCACAACAGAACTTGGCATCCGCCAGCCTTTGTCCCATCTCGGATGCAAAACAAGAACCCATCAGCAACAGATTATTCTCTTGCGAAAGAAGGGGCATACCGGAAACTACTTCTACAGGCGTATAAAGATTCATAAGCTCGGAATAAAAAAACATTCACATTCGGGAAAAAGGATGTACCAACCTACTTGCTACGCCACAAAGATACGAAATTTCAATATATAACGGTCGAAACATAAAAAAGGCAGGTAATATAACCTTCCATTATATCACCTACCTTAAATACTATATATTCCATTAATACCAATTAACCGTAGGATCAGCCACCCAATTTGCAAAATCTGGATATTTATTATTAATAGCCTGACGCTCAGAAGTCCAGTCATATCTTGTCTCTACACGTATCTTCTGCGGAGCTTTGCCTACCTCCGCTTTCAGTGTATATACTTCAGCATTTTGACCTTCCACTTTGATATTTACGGCACCAGTACCGTTAACTCTATACATCACCGGAGCCTTAGTTGCTCCAGCACCCGTATTTATCATTGTAGTACTAGAAACACTAAAGATCTCATGAACTTCACGACTATCACCGCCTACCTCAATATACAAAGGCAAAGTACCACCCGCAGCCTGCAGGGTAATGATAGTTGTTCCTCCATTGGTCGCTACATCAAACACGACATCGTTGAAATCAAAATCGTCACTGTCTCCAAGGTCTTCCGCTATGATTCTGTACGCATTTGTATATACGGCCGGAGAGATCTTTACAATCCAATCACTATAATACCCATCTGCAGCTACTTGTTGATTTGGGTTCTGGCCGGTAGCTTCAAAGTCAAATCCCACATAATAAGCACCCTCAATATATTGTATAGTATAATTATAGTGCATTTTACTATCCAGAGAAGCCCTATAGCCAAAAGAAGACGTCCCACTATTCTGCATTAGCATTATAGCTCCCTCAGCAGCATTAAAATTATTGATATGATCATCTGATGCCGCAACCAAAAAATCCATATCAGAGCGTGAGCCACTTACATGTTGAACAAAAAAGTCGGTCCAATCCACACCAATGGATTGTGGATTCTGATGTGTTTCAAACCATTTCGTAACCACTTCTTTTTCTATAGCCGTAACACTCCCCGGTACTTCCGCAAAATCTCTCCATTGATTGCTATTAGTGTTAGCAACACGCGTTGTCGGTGTTACCCCAAATCCCCAATCCTGATTAACTGCAATTTTTCCATACTTCCGCACGAAAGCCGATGCATACTGTGCCTCTTTCTTAGCCACCGCCTTTTCCGGGTCGAACAGATCGCTATCAGAACCGCAAGCGGAAAAAAACACTACGCTCACAATAGCCAAAATTCCAAAGTTAAACTTTTTCTTCATATCATTCATTGTTTATTCATTTAGCAATTCGTGGTTACGCCCCATTCCGGCACATATTACAACTAAGAATGCCATCATGTACAATTCATAATCGTATAACATATTGATAAATAGGACATATTCTACTTTGCAAATATAGATAATATTATATTAACAACAGTCCAAGCTCCTAAAAAAGTTGCAATAAATAGTTTGCAAAGTTGCATTTTTCAACAAGTGTTAAGTTTAAAGCATCTCTTATCATAGATGCACACATACGAGAGTACAAGTCAATCTTTGAAAGGATTAATATCTTTGCTTGCCAAAACTAAATCATTCCTATATGGAGAAAAAATCGTTCCACCATGGTGGAACGATTTTTCTACCAGGATGGAACAATATTTTCTCCATGGAGGAACGATTTACCATCAGGCATCTTTTTCCTTAATTATAGGCAGAACAAGAAATGCAATTTATACAGAGAAAGTAAAAACAGAAGTGAACAAAAGAGGCTTTTTTTCCTTCTAAAACTTCCCGTCATCCGTTTTCTTTTGCTATTTTTGCATTTTGTAATCTTCAGATTAGAAATGAGAACAGAACCAACAACATATAACTTGCTTAGCACCATTACATTTCCCGAGGATTTACGCCAACTCAGCGTAGAAGAGCTTCCTGAAGTCTGTAAAGAATTGAGGCAAGACATTATAAAGGAGGTTTCGTGTAACCCCGGACATTTCGCAGCCAGTCTGGGCACGGTAGAGCTGACCGTTGCCTTGCACTACGTATTCAATACTCCGTACGACCGCATAGTCTGGGATGTAGGCCATCAGGCATACGGGCACAAGATACTGACCGGACGCCGTGAAGCATTCTCCACCAACCGTAAATTCAAGGGAGTTCGTCCTTTTCCCTCACCAGAGGAAAGCGATTATGACACATTCACCTGCGGACATGCGTCAAATTCAATCTCCGCCGCCCTTGGCATGGCTGTTGCCGCTGCCGAAAAAGGCGAGAAGGACCGCCATGTAGTGGCCATCATCGGCGACGGAAGCATGAGCGGCGGCTTAGCTTTTGAAGGACTGAACAACGCTTCGTCCACCCCAAACAACCTTCTTATCATTCTCAACGACAATGATATGTCGATAGACAGAAGTGTAGGTGGCATGAAGCAGTATCTTTTCAACCTAACGACCAGCAACCGCTATAACCAGCTGCGCTTCAAAACTTCCAGACTGCTATTCAAAATGGGACTTTTGAACGAGGACCGCCGCAAAGCGCTGATTCGCTTTGCCAACAGTCTGAAATCAATGGCCGCCCAGCAGCAGAATATCTTTGAAGGGATGAACATCCGCTACTTCGGTCCTATCAATGGACACGATGTGAAAAACATAGCCCGTGTCCTGCGGGACATCAAAGATATGCAGGGACCGAAAATACTGCATCTGCACACTGTAAAAGGAAAAGGATTCGAACCTGCCGAGAAGAATCCCGATATCTGGCATGCACCGGGCAAGTTCGATCCGAAAACCGGAAAACGCCTCAAGGCAGATACCAGCAACCTGCCTCCGCTTTACCAGGACGTGTTTGGGGAAACACTGGTAGAACTGGCAAAGGAAAATCCGAGAATCGTCGGAGTAACCCCCGCCATGCCCACTGGCTGCTCTATGAACAAGCTGATGGACACCATGCCCGACCGTGCCTTCGATGTGGGTATTGCCGAAGGACATGCAGCCACTTTCTCGGGCGGTATGGCAAAAGAAGGAATGCAACCTTTCTGCAACATCTACTCCTCCTTCATGCAGCGGGCATACGATAATGTCATCCATGACATCGCCCTGCTCCGCCTCCCCGTCGTACTTTGTCTGGACCGCGCCGGACTGGTGGGAGAAGACGGACCGACCCACCACGGAGTTTTCGACCTGGCCTATTTCCGTCCGATTCCCAACCTGACCATATCTTCACCGATGGACGAACATGAATTGCGCCGCCTGATGTACACGGCACAATTGTCAGACAAAGGTCCGTTCGTCATCCGCTATCCCCGCGGACGCGGCGTATTACTGGACTGGAAATGTCCGCTGGAAGAAATCCCCGTAGGTAAAGGGCGTAAACTGAAGGAAGGTAAAGACCTGGCAGTCATCACCCTCGGTCCCATAGGCAACGTAGCCGCACGTGCCATAGAGCGCGCAGAGAAAGACAAAGGGATCTCCATAGCCCATTACGACCTGCGTTTTCTCAAACCGCTCGACGAAGCCTTGCTGCACGAGGTAGGACTCAACTTCCAGCATGTCGTCACCATAGAAGACGGTGTCAAAAAAGGAGGAATGGGCAGTGCCATACTGGAGTTCATGGCAGACAATGACTATATCCCCCATATCAGACGTATCGGTGTACCCGATGCCTTCATAGAGCACGGCACCATACAAGAGTTGCATCATCTTTGCGGAATGGACGAAGAAGGAATCTATAATCAATTGATAATTGATAGTTGAAAATTGACCGTTTAAGTATCTACCCCATATGTCAACTATTAATTATCAACTATCAACTAATTAAAAGTGAAAATAATTATTGCAGGTGCCGGCGCAGTAGGCACACACTTGGCTAAATTGCTGTCCCGCGAGAAGCAGGACATCATTCTGATGGACGACAACGAAGAAAAGTTGAGCACCCTAAACTCCAACTTTGACTTAATGACGGCTACGGCCTCCCCTACATCCATAAAAGGCTTGAAAGAAGTGGGAGTGAGAGAAGCCGACTTGTTCATAGCCGTCACCCCTGATGAAAGCCGGAACATGACCGCATGCATGCTGGCAAACAATCTGGGAGCACAGAAGACCGTAGCCCGCATTGACAACTACGAATACCTGCTGCCCAAAAACAAGGAATTTTTCCAGAAGCTGGGTGTCGATTCACTCATCTACCCGGAAATGCTTGCCGCCAAAGAGATCGTATCCTCCATCCGCATGAGCTGGGTACGCCAATGGTGGGAATTCTGCGGAGGCGCCTTGATACTGATAGGCACCAAAATACGCGAAAAAGCCGAGATACTGGACATCCCTCTCCACAAACTGGGCGGACCGGAGCTGCCCTATCACGTGGTAGCCATCAAACGGGGAAGCGAGACACTGATTCCCCGCGGTGACGATACCATCAAGCTACATGACATCGTATACTTTACCACCATCAGGAAATACGTCCCCTACATCCGCAAAATAGCTGGCAAGGAAGATTATGCTGATGTGCGCAACGTAATGATTATGGGTGGAAGCCGAATTGCCGTACGCACCGCCCAATACGTCCCGGACTACATGCAGGTGAAAATCGTGGACAACGACTTGAACCGCTGCAACCGTCTGACCGAGTTGCTTGACGACCGCACCATGATTATCAATGGCGACGGGCGAGATATGGACTTACTTGTGGAAGAGGGACTGAAAAACACGGAAGCCTTCGTTGCCTTGACCGGCAATTCGGAGACCAATATTCTAGCCTGCCTTGCCGCCAAACGCATGGGAGTCAGCAAAACCGTAGCAGAAGTGGAGAATATAGACTACATAGGCATGGCTGAAAGCCTTGACATCGGCACTGTCATCAACAAAAAGATGATTGCCGCCAGCCACATTTACCAGATGATGCTGGATGCGGACGTCAGCAATGTGAAATGCCTGACCTTTGCCAATGCCGATGTAGCGGAATTTACCGTTAAGGCCGGCTCAAAGATTACCAAACATCCGGTAAAAGACCTCGGCCTCCCGAAAGGAACCACCATCGGCGGACTTATCCGTCAGGGGGAAGGCGTCGTGGTTATGGGTAATACCTTGATACAACCGGGTGACCATGTGGTGGTATTCTGTCTAAACATGATGATTAAGAAAATCGAAAAATACTTTAACTAATAGAGAATGAGTCGTTGGTAAATGATTAACTTCAAGACAATCATACGGATTATCGGTATTCTGCTATTGCTGGAAACAGTCATGTTTCTGGTCTGTTCGAGCGTGTCTTTCTACTACAGAGAAAGCGATATGCTCGATTTCTGGAAAGCAGGAGGTATCACAGCAGGGATAGGCTTATTGCTGGCAGCTCTCGGTAAAGGAGGTGAACGGCAACTGACGCGCCGTGACGGATATGTACTGGTCAGCTTTGCCTGGGTGGCATTCTCTCTTTTCGGAATGCTGCCTTTCTATATAGGCGGATACATACCCGACATTGCCGATGCATTCTTCGAGACCATGTCCGGTTTCAGCAGTACGGGTGCCACTATTTTGGACGACATCGAGTCACTTCCTCATGGAATACTGTTCTGGCGCAGCATGACACAGTGGATTGGCGGCTTGGGAATCATCATGTTCACCATTGCAGTGCTTCCTATCTTCGGAGTCAGTGGTCTGCAGGTATTCGCAGCCGAAGCAAGCGGCCCCACACATGACAAGGTTCATCCGCGTATCGGTATCACCGCCAAGTGGATTTGGAGCATCTATACCGGCATAACCACTTTACTTGTCTGCCTGCTGATGCTTGGAGGCATGGACTGGTTCGACAGCATCTGCCATGCATTTGCCACTACCGGCACCGGTGGATTCTCTACCAAGCAGGCCAGCGTTGCCTACTATAATTCTCCTTATATAGAATATGTCATCTCCATCTTCATGTTTATCTCCGGTATCAACTTCACTTTAGTATTATTGTTCGTCAACCGGAAATTCAAGAAATTCATCAGCAACGCCGAGCTGAAATTCTATTTCAGCTCAGTCGTATTTTTCACTGCAGTCATAGCCATCGCGCTCTATTATACCAGTCCCATGGGGATGGAAGAATCCTTCCGCAAATCCTTGTTCCAGGTAATTTCCCTTCATACGTCCACCGGCTTTGCAACGGATGACTACATGCAATGGTCGCCCGTCCTATGGGGCCTGCTTACCATCATCATGCTGATGGGAGCGTGTGCAGGCAGTACCACCGGAGGCTTGAAATGCATACGTATGGTAATTCTTACCAAAGTATCACGGAACGAATTCAAACACATCCTACACCCCAATGCCATACTTCCGGTACGAATAAACAAGCAAGTCATATCTTCCTCCATTGTCTCCACCGTACTGGCTTTTTGCTTTATTTATATCACCATTATAGTTATCAGCACACTGCTTATGATGACTATGGGAGTCGGAGCTGAAGAGTCAATAGGCTGCGTTATTTCCAGCATCGGTAATATGGGACCCGGATTGGGTGAAACCGGACCTGCCTATTCGTGGAATGCCCTGCCCGATGCAGCTAAATGGCTATTATCCCTTTTAATGCTTCTGGGACGTCTTGAGTTATTCACCGTACTACTGCTTTTCACACCTGATTTCTGGAAACGAAATTGATTTAGGATAAAAAGTGTAAAAATAACCATTTTTGTTATGCGGGGATAGCAAAATGAGCAAGACTTATTATATCTTTGCGCCCTTGAAAGAGAGATTTGTGGTATGAAGCAATGCATCAAATACTGTTTAATCATTATCTTTGCAGCCCTATTGCACGACAGTGCAATAGGAGTTGCGGACATTTTGTGTGTTCCTGCCACCCGACAAGCAGAATGCTGTACGCTGTCACAAGCTCCTACCACCCAACAAGTAGTCCAGAAGTTCTACGACTTGTTTTCACCAAACTCCCTCTGCATAGAGCATGTGGATCATACGCAAGTACCAACCAATAAAAACGTACTCCTGCGCATGTACATCTACAAGATGCAGCAGTATGCTTATGCACCGGAATGCGACCGTTTGTTAAATCTGTCTCCTCATCCCGTACCCGACGCAAACTATTATGTGTTCGGACTAAGAAAGATTATCATTTAGAAGGCCTGCAAGCGCAAATGCTTGCCCCTTGACCTCGCCCCGGACAACAATTCAGTTTTTTTGTCCTCTGGTACGATGTATCTATTATTATATATCTAAAATCTTATCAGGTTTATGAACTTTACTTTGTTAGTGGTCGTCTTATTGACGGCAATCGCTTTCGTGGGTATCGTCATCGCGCTCTCCAATGCGATAGCACCCCGTTCGTACAATGCACAGAAGATGGAACCGTACGAGTGTGGCATCCCTACCCGCGGTAAATCGTGGATGCAATTCCGGGTAGGTTACTATCTGTTTGCCATCTTGTTCCTGATGTTCGAAGTGGAAACGGTATTTCTGTTCCCTTGGGCAGTCATCACCCGCGAACTTGGCGTGGCAGGACTTTTCAGTGTTTTATTTTTCCTGATTATATTGATTCTGGGTCTTGCTTATGCCTGGAGGAAAGGAGCTTTGGAATGGAAGTAACAAAGAAGCCGAAAATTAAATCTATCCCTTATGAGGAGTTTACAGACAACGAAACGTTGGAGAAACTGGTTCGGGAACTTAATGCCGGAGGCGCCAATGTTGCCCTTGGCGTACTGGACGATTTCGTCAATTGGGGACGCAGCAACTCACTGTGGCCTCTTACGTTTGCAACCAGCTGTTGCGGTATCGAATTCATGGCCCTCGGCGCAGCCCGCTATGATATGGCGCGCTTCGGGTTCGAAGTAGCCCGTGCCAGTCCGCGCCAGGCAGATATGATTATGGTTTGCGGGACAATAACCAACAAGATGGCTCCCGTTCTGAAACGTCTTTACGACCAGATGGCCGATCCAAAATATGTAGTAGCCGTAGGCGGCTGTGCCGTCAGCGGAGGCCCGTTCAAGAAATCCTATCATGTGGTGAACGGTGTGGACAAGATTCTGCCGGTGGATGTCTACATTCCCGGTTGCCCTCCGCGTCCGGAAGCATTCTACTACGGCATGATGCAATTGCAGCGTAAAGTGAAAATAGAAAAATACTTCGGTGGAGTAAACAGAAAAGAAGAAAACCACTAATCAGCACTTAAATATATGGAAATAAAATACATAGAGCCCTCAGCCCTGCACGACGAAATGCTGCGTCTGCGGAAAGAGAAACAGATGGACTTTCTGGAATGCCTCAGCGGTATGGATTGGGGAATACCCGACGAGAAAGACACACCGGACACTCCCCGCGGACTCGGTGTAGTCTATCTGTTGGAATCTACCGTTACCGGCGAACGGATAGCGGTACGTACCGCCACTCTAAACCGGGAACATCCCGAACTCCCTTCCGTCAGCGATATCTGGAAAGCTGCGGATTTCAACGAACGCGAAGTCTACGACTTTTACGGTATCGTTTTCATCGGTCACCCGGATATGCGCCGACTCTATCTGCGCAATGACTGGGTAGGCTATCCCATGCGTAAGGACAATGAACCGGAAAAAGATAATCCGTTACGTATGGACAACGAAGAAACGGTAGATACCACCATGGAGTTGGAGCTGAATCCCGACGGTAGCATCAAAAATAAGGAGATGCAACTTTTTGGTGATGAAGAATATGTGGTGAACATCGGTCCCCAACATCCGGCCACCCACGGCGTAATGCGCTTCCGTGTATCATTGGAGGGTGAAGTCATCGACAAGATTGATGCCAACTGCGGCTACATCCACCGGGGTATCGAGAAGATGTGCGAAAGCCTGACCTATCCGCAGACTTTGGCTCTGACCGACCGTCTGGACTATCTGGGTGCACACCAGAACCGCCATGCCTTGTGCATGTGTATCGAAAAGGCAATGGGTGTGGAAGTTAGTGAACGCGTGCAGTACATACGTACCATTATGGACGAGTTGCAGCGAATAGACTCTCATCTGCTGTTCTACTCTTGTCTTGCTATGGACTTGGGTGCATTAACGGCCTTCTTCTACGGTTTCCGCGACCGCGAAAAGATACTCGACATCTTTGAGGAAACTTGTGGCGGACGCCTCATCATGAACTACAACACCATCGGTGGCGTGCAGGCGGACATTGCTCCCGGCTTCGTAAAGAAAGTGAAGGAGTTCATCCCCTACCTCCGCGGTATCCTACACGAATATCACGACGTATTCACCGGAAACATCATTGCCCAGCAACGTCTGAAAGGTGTGGGTATACTCTCACGGGAAGATGCCATCGCCTTTGGAGCTACCGGAGGCACCGGACGCGCCAGCGGATGGGCCTGCGACGTGCGTAAGCGTATGCCGTATGCCGTATATGACAAGGTGGACTTTAAAGAAGTCATTCGCACCGAAGGTGATTCATGGGCACGTTACCTTATCCGTATGGATGAAATTTTGGAGAGCCTGAAGATTATCGAGCAACTGATAGACAACATCCCGGAAGGAGCCTACCAGGAAAAGATGAAACCTATTATCCGCGTACCGGAAGGCACTTATTATGCAGCCGTAGAAGGTAGCCGCGGTGAATTCGGCGTCTTCCTCGAAAGCCACGGTGACAAAACGCCTTACCGCCTGCACTTCCGCAGTACGGGTTTGCCATTGGTATCGACCGTAAACACGATTTGCCGCGGAGCTAAAATCGCCGACCTTATTGCCATTGGCGGAACATTAGATTATGTAGTACCAGATATTGATAGATAAAAGAATTTACGATTTGACAATTCACAATTTACCATGCGGAATTACAGCGCAGCCAAATTGTAAATTGTACATTGTAAATCAAAAAGCGCCTCGTAAATTGTACATTGTAAATAGTAAATAGTAAATGAACAACGTGTTTGACTTTAGTATAGTAACCAACTGGATACACCAGATGCTGACTTCCCTGATGCCGGAAGGTCTGGCAATATTCCTCGAATGCGTGGTGATTGGCGTATGCATCATCTTGATGTATGCCGTGCTTGCCATCATCCTGATTTACATGGAGCGTAAAATATGCGCCTTCTTCCAATGCCGCCTCGGTCCGATGCGCGTGGGGAAATGGGGATTGCTCCAAGTGCCCTGCGACGTCATCAAGATGTTGACGAAGGAAATCATTGATTTGAAATTTTCTGACCGGTTCCTCTACAATCTGGCACCGTTCATGGTAATCATCGCTTCTTTCCTGACATTTGCCTGCCTGCCCATCAACAAGGGATTGGAGGTATTGGACTTCAATGTAGGAGTGTTCTTCCTGCTGGCTGCATCGAGTATCGGCGTAGTGGGTATCCTGCTGGCAGGCTGGAGCTCCAACAATAAATTCTCGCTGATTGGAGCCATGCGAAGCGGTGCGCAGATTATCAGCTACGAGTTGTCCTGCGGATTGAGCATACTGACAATGGTAGTGTTGATGGGAACCATGCAGTTCTCCGAAATAGTAGAAGGACAAGCTGACGGCTGGTTCATCTTCAAGGGACATATCCCTGCATTGATAGCCTTCATCATCTACCTCATTGCCGGAAATGCGGAAACCAACCGTGGTCCCTTCGACTTGCCCGAAGCCGAAAGCGAGTTGACTGCCGGATACCATACGGAGTACAGCGGTATGGGCTTCGGATTCTTCTATCTGGCGGAATATTTGAATCTGTTTATCGTAGCCTCCGTGGCAGCCACCATCTTCCTGGGAGGCTGGATGCCGCTACACATCGTAGGTCTGGACGGCTTCAACGCAGTGATGGATTACATTCCGGGCTTTGTATGGTTCTTCGGAAAGGCCTTCTTCGTAGTCTTCCTGCTGATGTGGATAAAGTGGACTTTCCCCCGCCTGCGTATTGACCAGATTCTGAATCTGGAGTGGAAGTACCTGGTACCCATCTCTATGGTGAACTTGATTTTGATGGTATTAATTGTAGTATTTAAATTGCATTTCTAACCGGCGTAGCGCCGGAGCAAGATTTCCTTGCGGATAATTTTAATAAAGGCAAAAGTAATGAAAGAAAAGAACTCTTATATCGGCGGACTCATACACGGCGTCACTTCTCTGCTGACGGGTATGAAGACAACCATGACCGTATTCTGCCGACGAAAGACTACCGAACAATATCCGGAAAACCGCTCGACATTGAAACTCTCCGACCGTTTCCGTGGCACGCTGACCATGCCCCATAATGACAAAAATGAACATCGGTGCGTGGCTTGCGGCTTGTGCCAGATGGCTTGTCCCAACGACACCATCAAGGTGACCGGCGAGATGATTGAAACGGAAGACGGCAAGAAAAAGAAGATATTGGCTAAGTACGAGTACGACCTCGGTTCGTGCATGTTCTGCCAACTCTGTGTGAATGCCTGCCCTCACGATGCCATCACGTTCGACCAGGATTTTGAGCATGCTGTGTTCGACCGCACGAAACTGGTCATGACGCTGAACCGTCCGGGCAGCCATGTAGAAGAAAAAAAGAAACCCGCTGCTCCCAAAGAAGAGACAACAAAGTAATTCGTTAATAGTAACTTGTAATTAAACAACATGGAAATAACTCTTGAAACAGTAGTATTCTACTTCCTTGCGGCCTTTATCACCGTATTTTCCATCTTGACGGTAACGACCCACCGCATGGTGCGCTCGGCCACCTACCTGCTGTTCGTGCTTTTCGGTACGGCAGGCATCTACTTTCTGCTGGGTTACACCTTCCTCGGTTCCGTGCAGATTATGGTCTATGCCGGCGGTATCGTGGTACTCTACGTCTTCTCCATACTGCTTACCAGTGGCGAAGGCGATGTCATCGAGAAGTTAAAGCGTAGCAGATTCCTTGCCGGACTGGGTGCCACCGTGGGCGGTGCCATCATCGTAGTATTCATCACTTTAAAGCATAAGTTCATTGCCACTACCGACGTGGAGCCTTTGGAAGTCAACATCAAGACCATCGGTCACCACATGCTGAGCGGTGACAAGTATGGTTATCTGCTTCCCTTCGAAGCTGTCAGCATTTTATTATTGGCATGTATCGTAGGCGGATTATTAATAGCACGTAAAAGATAAGAATTATGATACACATGGAATATTATCTGATAGTTTCGGCTATCATGTTCTTCGCAGGCATCTATGGGTTCTTTACCCGCCGCAACACACTGGCGATACTTATCAGCATCGAGCTGATTCTGAATGCCACGGACATCAACTTTGCGGTGTTCAACCGTTTCTTATTCCCTGGAGGACTGGAAGGATATTTCTTCTCTTTATTCTCCATTGCCATCTCGGCGGCCGAAACGGCTGTAGCCATTGCCATCATGATCAACATCTACCGTAACATCCGCAGCATCCAGGTGAACAAACTGGATGAGATGAAATGGTAAGAGCCAAAATCGCCAAACGATGTTTCTTGAATAGTAATAATTGATAAACATAGTATATATGGAATATACAATATTAATCCTTCTGCTCCCTTTCCTCTCTTTCCTCGCCCTGGGACTTGGAGGTAAATGGATGTCGCACCGCATTGCCGGCCTTATCGGAACTGCAGTACTGGGCCTGGTCGCAGTGCTTTCCTATCTCACCGCAGGAATGTACTTCAGCGCTCCCCGCCTTGCTGACGGTACGTACGAGACGCTGATGTCCTATAACTTCAAATGGCTGCCCTTCACAGAAAGCCTCAGTATCGACATGGGCATTCTGCTTGACCCGATTTCGGTCATGATGCTCGTAGTCATCAGCACCGTTTCGCTGCTAGTACACATATACTCTTTCGGTTACATGAAGGGCGAACGCGGTTTCCAGCGCTACTACGCCTTCTTGTCGCTCTTCACCATGTCCATGCTCGGACTGGTAGTGGCTACGAATATCTTCCAGATGTATCTTTTCTGGGAGTTGGTGGGCGTGTCCTCCTATCTGCTGATTGGTTTCTACTATACGAAACCCGCAGCTATTGCTGCTTCGAAGAAAGCATTTATCGTTACCCGTTTTGCTGACCTAGGTTTCCTTATAGGTATCCTTGTCTATGGATATTATGCCGGCACATACACCTTCAGCCCCAATGAGATGGCGCTGGCAAAGGGCGGTGCGGCCATGATTCCGCTTGCCTTGGGACTGATGTTCATCGGTGGCGCCGGAAAGAGTGCCATGTTCCCGTTGCACATCTGGCTGCCCGATGCCATGGAAGGTCCTACGCCAGTCAGTGCACTGATTCATGCCGCCACGATGGTGGTTGCAGGGGTCTATCTGGTGGCACGCATGTTCCCGTTGTTCATAGAGTATGCTCCCAGCGTGCTGCACATCGTGGCATACGTAGGAGTTTTCACGGCATTCTATGCCGCCAGTGTGGCATGTGTGCAGAGTGATATCAAACGTGTACTGGCATTCTCCACCATCTCCCAAATCGGTTTCATGATGGTGGCGCTGGGTGTATGTACATCAGCCGACCCGCACGAAGGGGGACTGGGCTACATGGCAGGCATGTTCCACTTGTTCACACATGCCATGTTCAAGGCATTGCTGTTCCTCGGAGCGGGTAGCATCATCCATGCCGTACACAGTAACGAGATGTCTGCCATGGGCGGACTGCGGAAGTATATGCCCATTACGCATATCACGTTCCTCATCGCCTGCCTTGCCATTGCAGGTATCCCGCCGTTCTCCGGATTCTTCTCCAAAGATGAAATCCTGACGGCATGCTTCCAGTTCAGCCCCACTATGGGATGGATTATGACAGTGATTGCAGGTATGACAGCATTCTATATGTTCCGTCTTTATTATGGTATCTTTTGGGCTGGCTCAGAGCCGGGACAAAAGTCGGCAAGTGATGGGGGCGACAGCCACGTGCCTCACCCCCACGAGAGTCCACTGGCGATGACCCTGCCCCTGATGCTCCTGGCTGTTGTTACGATAGTTGCCGGTTTCATTCCTTTCGGACACTTCATCAGTTCCAACGGTGAAGCATATAGCATCCATCTTGATTGGAGTGTGGCAGGTACAAGTATCGTCGTAGCAGTGGTTGCCATAGCCATTGCCACCTACATCTATGCAGGTAGCCGGCAGCCCGTTGCCAACGCACTGGCACGCCGTTTCAAAGGCCTATGGACAGCAGCTTACCACCGCTTCTACCTGGATGAAGTTTACCAGTTCATCACCCACCGCATCATCTTCGGCTGCATCTGCCGCCCCATCGCCTGGTGGGACCGCCACGTGGTCGACGGCTTCTTCAACTTCCTTGCCTGGAGTGCCGAGGCTACCAGTGACGAGATACGCGGTCTGCAGAGCGGACGCATCCAGCAATATACATTTGTATTCCTGCTGGGCACGCTGGCATTGATACTGTTGCTATTGCTATAACCCGAGATCTTTCAATCGTAAATCGTTAAATCGTAAATATAAAGATGAACTTTTTATCATTATTTGTACTCATCCCCTTGCTGATGTTGCTGGGTCTTTGGCTCAGCCGCAACATCGCACAAATACGTGCGGTGATGGCGACCGGTGCATCGGCTCTGCTGGTTCTTTCTGCAGCATTGACCGTAATGTACCTCAATGCACGCCACGCCGGTGCCACGGATGAAATGCTGTTCCGTGCCGACATGGCCTGGTATCCTGCACTCAACATCCACTATTCGGTAGGAGTAGACGGTATTTCGGTAGCCATGCTACTGCTTTCGGCCATCATTGTCTTTACCGGAACATTCGCCTCCTGGAGGCTGCAACCGCTGACTAAAGAATATTTCCTTTGGTTCACCTTCCTTTCCATCGGTGTGTTCGGGTTCTTCATCTCAATAGACTTGTTCACCATGTTCATGTTCTACGAGGTAGCCCTCATTCCCATGTATCTGCTTATCGGTGTATGGGGGTCGGGACGCAAAGAGTACTCTGCCATGAAGCTGACACTGATGCTGATGGGCGGCTCCGCCTTCCTGCTTATCGGTATCTTGGGTATCTACTACGGTGCCGGAGCCACCTCTATGAATCTATTGGAAATAGCACAGATGCACAATATTCCCATCGAACAGCAACGTATCTGGTTCCCGCTCACTTTCCTCGGTTTCGGTGTGCTGGGCGCTCTGTTCCCGTTCCACACATGGAGCCCCGACGGTCACGCCTCCGCACCGACTGCCGTATCCATGCTCCATGCCGGTGTATTGATGAAGCTGGGAGGTTACGGTTGTTTCCGCATAGCCATGTACCTGATGCCCGAAGCTGCACAGGAACTGGGATGGATATTCCTGATTCTTACCGGAATATCCGTGGTATACGGCGCATTCTCCGCTTGTGTACAAACCGACTTGAAGTATATCAACGCCTACTCTTCCGTCAGCCATTGCGGTCTGGTGTTGTTCGCCATTCTGATGATGAACCAAACAGCTTGCACGGGTGCTGTTCTGCAGATGCTCTCTCACGGACTGATGACAGCCTTGTTCTTCGCCCTTATCGGTATGATATACGGACGTACCCATACGCGTGACGTCCGCGAACTCTCCGGTCTGATGAAGATTATGCCTTTCCTGGCTGTCTGCTATGTAATCGCCGGTCTTGCCAATCTGGGATTACCCGGACTCAGCGGTTTCATTGCCGAAATGACCATCTTCACCGGTTCGTTCCAGCATCCCGATACGTTCCACCGCGTGTGGACAGTCATTGCATGCAGTTCCATCGTGATTACAGCAGTCTATATCCTGCGACTGGTAGGAAAGATTCTCTATGGCACCTGCACTAACAAACATCACCTCACTTTGAGCGACGCTACCTGGGATGAACGCACAGCGGTCATTATCCTCATAGCATGCGTTGCCGCCCTTGGTATGGCACCATGGTGGATTAGCGGCATGATTGGAGACAGCGTATTGCCGATAGTTAATGCACTGTAAATTGTAAATAGAAAATTGTAAAACAATAAATACATAGTCATGGATTATTCTCAATTCCTCCTGCTCAAAGAAGAGCTTTCGCTGATATTGGTCATCGTCATCCTTTTTGTCGCCGACCTCTTCATGAGTCCGGATGCACACAAGAATGACGGCAAACCGGTGCTGAACACAATGCTGCCAGTTGTTCTGCTGACCATACATACACTTATCACCATCGTTCCCGGTCCTATGGCCGATGCCTTTGGCGGCATGTACCACAACCAGCCTATACAAAGCATCGTGAAATCCATCCTCAGTATAGGTACACTGATTGTATTCCTGATGGCCCACGAATGGATGCGCCGTCCGGACACTGCCATCAAACAAGGTGAGTTCTACATTCTGACACTTTCCACCCTGCTGGGTATGTACTTCATGATTTCCGCCGGCCACTTCCTGATGTTCTTTATCGGCCTGGAAACGGCAAGTATCCCAATGGCAGCATTGGTTGCCTTCGACAAATACCGCCATCACTCTGCCGAGGCAGGTGCCAAATATATTCTCACGGCACTGTTCTCCAGCGGATTGCTGCTATACGGATTATCTTTGATTTACGGTACGGTAGGCACTCTCTACTTTGCCGACATACCGGCACGCCTCACCGGTGACCCGTTGCAGATTATGGCATTCGTATTCTTCTTCTCTGGCATGGGATTCAAAATATCACTGGTGCCTTTCCATCTTTGGACAGCAGACGTTTACGAAGGTGCTCCAAGCACGGTGACAGCCTATCTGAGTGTCATCTCTAAAGGCTCTGCCGCTTTCGTACTGATGACTATCCTCATCAAGGTATTCGCTCCGATGGTGGAGCAATGGCAGGAAGTGCTGTACTGGGTTATCATCGCCTCCATCACAATCGCCAACCTCTTCGCCCTGCGCCAGCAGAACCTGAAGCGGTTGATGGCTTTCTCCAGTATCTCGCAAGCAGGTTACATCATGCTGGGTGTCATCAGCGGAAGCGCACAAGGTATGACGTCGCTGGTATACTACGTGCTGATATATATGTTCGCCAATCTTGCCGTATTTACCGTTATCACGATTGTGGCACTGCGGGCAGGCAAGTTCACACTTGAAGACTATAACGGGCTGTATACCACTAATCCGAAGTTGGCGTTCCTGATGACGCTGGCACTGTTCTCTCTGGCAGGCATCCCGCCGTTTGCGGGCTTCTTCTCGAAGTTCTTCATCTTTGCGGCAGCTTTCGAAGGCGGCTTCCATCTGCTGGTATTCATTGCCCTTATCAATACAATCATCTCGCTTTATTACTATCTGAAGATTGTAAAGGCAATGTACATCAACAAGAGCGACGAACCGATTGCAGCATTCCGCAGCGACAACTATACACGTGCCAGCCTGGCCATTTGCACGCTGGGTATTGTGGTACTGAGCATTGCAAGTGTGGTATATCAATCCATCGATAAGTTCTCATTCGGATTATAACCGGAGGGTATCATCACTCACCACAGATTACGCAGATTGACACAAATTATCTTTAGAAGTTCTGATAATCAAGAGCTTTGAGTTATATTAATCTGCATAATCTGTGGTGAGTGTGTATTTGGGCATATTTTCATACTATACAACCGGCAGCATAAACCAAAAGCATGAGCCTTTCCCCGGCTCACTGTCCACACCGATTGTGCCACCCAACTGTTCTATAATACTCTTGCTGATAGAAAGCCCCAGACCCGTACCATGTACAAACGTATTCAGCTTTATAAAACGACCGAATATCTGATCCTGCATTTCCGGCTCGATGCCAATGCCCGTATCGGCCACATAAAAACGTAAACGAGTTTCATCTACCTTGTCATATCCTACACAGATACTTCCCGCAGTGGTGAACTTGATGGCATTGTTGACAAAGTTGGCTATGACCTGATTCAAACGGTTACGGTCACTGACAATCCGGCATTCCGGCAGATGACGGTCGAAAAGAACTTCCACCCCCGGTTTAGCCTTCATCTTCATGAAGCGCACGATGTCCTCACACAGCACGTTCACGTCCAGCTCTTTTTTCACAAAGTCAAATGTCCCGGCCTCTATCTTGGACAAATCCAGTATATCGGAAATCAGCTGCAACAACAAGTCATTGTTTTCTTCGATAATCGCCATATACCGCCTTTTTTCCTCCATGTCCCCGGTCTCTCCCATCAGACTGGAGAAACCGACAATCGCATTCAGAGGCGTACGTATCTCATGACTCATATTGGCAAGGAAGGCACTCTTCAAACGATCGGCGGTTTCTGCCTTCTCTTTGGCTTCAATCAACATAGCTTCCGTCTCCTTCAATTCCGTAATATCATAGTTGACTCCTATCAGTTCTATTTGTCCGTTCTCCGGTTCAAACAGATTGACGACCACATTGGTACGTACCCAATTCCATTTCCCCTTCTCGCCCGGACGCTCAATACGCATCTCTCCCTGAAAATGTTTGGCTTCACCCACACGGGCCTTACAGAAGAAATCGAGCATCCTTCTGCGGTCGCTGGGGTACATCTTGCTATATATCCCCACAATATCCGCCAACTGGGTATTCTCGTCCTCTCCCATATTCTTATACCATTGCTTGATGGCATAGCCTTTCCGGTCAAGCAAGTTCAGCTTGGCATAACCTACCTTCGCATAATCCGATATAAGCAAGAAGAAATTCTCGAAATCACAGATACGGCTCATGGCATCAATCCGTTCCGTATTGTCAATGTTAATCATGGCATAGCCGGTAAAGTTACCTTTACTGTCATACACCTTGCTCACTTTCGTATAAAGATGTATCACATCCTTCGGCTGTTTGGAAGTGGAGTAATACCCTTCAGTCCGGTCGAAAGCATAATTCAGGCGGAAGTCGACCATATCCTCGGTCTGTATACGTTCTGCCAATTGGGCGGACACATTCGGGTTCTCGAATAAGTTCACTCCAATGACATCCTGTTTGTCACGGACCCCGAATATCTCCATATCCTTATTGTTGATGTCTACCAGGAATCCGTCTTTGTCATAGATTTCCACTCCGGCTGGTATATTGGCAAAGATATTCTTGAACAGTTTTTCGCTATGGTCCAAAGCCAGATGAGTCTGTACCGAGTCTGTCGTATCGAGGAATAACGCCACCACTTCATTCTTTTCCGGAGAGTATATCACCACGTGGCAGTGCTTGTTGGTGAGCTCAAAACACATGTCCATTTCCTTATGTGTCCCGGTGTTCACTATCTCAAGCAGATATTCCAGTCTGGGGGCCGCCTCCCTTGAAAAAGACGAGGCAGTCTTGCCGATAAACGCCGACGCGGGTTTTCCCAGAAAATCGGCAAAGATAGAATTCGCATCTGTCACATAATACCCGTAGGGGTTGTCCTTTTCATCACAGACAATGGACATCCGCACATACCCCAAAGGCATATAGCGGAACAAGTTGCTGAGGAAAGTACGTTCGCGCACAGCCTCATCCTTCGTTTTGCGCAACTCTATGCAAATGCTGATGACATTTGCCAACGAACTAAACCATTGGTAATCCTCGTTAGTCCACATTCGGATACGGTCTACCAAATCAATGCCCATATATCCCCATACCTGGTCATTGGCAACCAGCGGAGTTACCATCAAGGACTTTATATTCTGTTTCGCCAGAATTTCATATTCGGCATAGGCGTGCTCCGGCAGTTGCCCCAGTGTTTCCAGCAGAACGGGCTTTTGTGCCATAATCTGTGACGTCCACCACGGCAGGCTGTCGGCTTGGACTCCCTGAAGCATTTCTTTCTCAGGAGCCACTCCTGGAGCCACCACCTCGTATGTGCAGCTCTGGTACCGGCACATCTCATCGTATTGGAATATATAGACACGTCCGCCGCGAAAGAAATCAAGAATATCTTTCAATATGTCGTAAATGCCCGCGCTTATATCCTCGTCTTTCAGGAAGCGGAATAGGGAATGGGATATTGAGGTCTGCCGATAAAGCAAATCGTTCACTCTTTGCAAAGCCTGCTTCGCAGCCTCCTCCTTCGGCATCTCTACGCGCTGCAACACTCCGAAAGCCTTCAACGTACCATCCGGCAAATACTCCTTGTATCCCACGCGCGAATAGACCCAGACCACTCCTTCGGTAGAATAGATGGGAAACGTCTGTTCATAGACCTCCATATTCTGAATGGCAAGGAACTCCCGGCTGATACGCGCCCGATAGTCTTCGCGTATCATTTTACCGAAATCCTCAAAGCTCAGGTATTCCCCTTCCAAGCCTAACAACTTACAGACATATTCGGAACAGAGATACTGCCTTGAAGAAAAATCAGCCTCCCACCAACCTATCCGGCCAAGGATGGAAAGACGCCGGAAACGTTCACTATCGTCACGATGAACAGCCATATATTTATCAATATTGGTTTGAGATACAAAAATAGCCATAAAACTCTAATAAGCAACCATTAGAAACTTTTTTCGTCCCAAGCAGCCTATATATAAGGATAACAAACAATCCGGAAAAATGTGCGGTAACCGAATCGTAATAGATTTGAAAATGAAACGTATGTTCCATGTATCACCGGTGTAACGTCATTGCCTCATCTTTGCAGCGGATTAAAAAAACGTACAAAGAAAAGAGATGAGCATGAAATTAGACTTGGGAAAGATTTTCTTCCTTATTTTATTCCTCACACTTTCCGTCATGGCTGCCACGGCGGGAACCATCAAAGGGACAATCACCGACCGACAAACCAAAGAACCGCTGACGGGAGCCACCGTGCAAGTGAGCGGAACGGTACAAGGCGCCGTCGCCGATTTGGATGGTAACTATACACTGGAGCTGAAAAACGGGACCTATACCCTCACCGTCCGTTACATCGGCTACAAAGACATGACGATAAAAGCCGTAGAGATAAAGGGTGAAACCGTGCTTAACTTCGACATGGAGCCGGACACGCAAACCCTGGGCGAAGTGCAGGTTACCGCCAAGAAGAACCTCGAAGGCGAACGCGCCTTGCAAATGGAACGGCAAAAAGCGACCCTCGCCATCGAAAACCTCGGTTCCAAAGAGATGTCCCTCAAAGGTATCGGCAATGTGGAAGAAGGAGTAAAGAAAATAACGGGTATCTCCATCGCCAGCGCCGGACAGCTTATCGTCCGCGGACTGGGTGACCGCTACAGCACCACCACGCTGAACGGACTGCCCATCGCCTCGCCCAACCCGGACAACAAGCTGGTGCCACTCGACCTGTTCCCCTCGTCCACCGTACAGAACATCACTGTCAGTAAAGTGTATGACGCAGCCGCCTTTGCCGACTACAGCGGTGCGCACATCAACATCAGCACCAAAGAAAACATACCGGAAGATTTCTTCCAACTGAGCCTCAACACGGGTGGGAAGTTCAACACCTTAGGCAAAGACCGCTATCAGATGGACCGCAGCGGCTCGCTCCTGAAGACACCCGGCGTAGACGCGGCCGCCCTCGACATGCCCTTGATGGAGTTTGACAAATACGTGAAGACCCACAATATCTTCGATACCTCCTTTGCCGCCAGCAAGAAGAGTTCGTTGCCCGAACTGGGCGGAAACCTCGGTTTCGGCAAGAACTTCGGTATAGGCAACCAGACACTCAGCCTGCTTGCCTCCTTCAGCGCCAGCAACGGCTACCAGAACATGGAAGATGCCTTCTACAAGACACTCGAAGCCACCGGCACCGTGCAGGACGACTTCTCCTACGACAGCTTTGCGCAGGAACTGAAGCTCGCCGCCCTCGGCTACCTGGGCTATACCCTGCGCCGGAGCGACCGCATAGGCTACACTTTCTTCTACGCCCGCAACGCCATCGACACCTACCAGCGCCGCGAAGGTACTGATGCCGAAGGACACGAGCTGACCGGCAGCAACAACATCATGCACATATACACCCTGCAAAACCATCAACTGAACGGAATCCATAACTTCGGCGAGAGCGACAGGTGGCAACTGACTTGGGGAGGCTCGTACAGCAAGACCGGCAGTGAAGAGCCCGACCGCCGCCAAGTGATGTACGTCAGGGACAACGACGGCAGCCTCAGGCTCTTCAAGCTGAACCGCCAAGAGACCATGCGCTACTTCGGCAGCCTGGACGAAGAAGAGTGGAACGCCAACCTCGCCATGCGCTGGAAGTGGAACGACACCAGCCACCTCAAGCTCGGCTTCAACTACAAGGACAAGAACCGCGACTATAGCGCTACCCGCTTCTACTACAACCTGAACAAACTGAACCCCGTCATCACCGACATCTACAACACCGACGGCTTCCTCAACCAGCAGAACATTGCCGACGGACAAATCGTGGTACAGCGTGTGATGCAGCCCAAAGACAGCTACCGTGCCGGAAACGAAATCTACTCCACCTACCTGCTGACCGATTTCTATCCCACCGAAGCCCTCTTGGTGAACCTCGGCCTGCGCTACGAAATGAGCAAGCAATGGGTGCGCTACGCCAGCGACGGCGGCGACTGGTACTCCCGTCGACGCAATTTAGACAAGAACGACCTCTTCCCCGCCCTGAACCTGAAATATGCGGTGAACCCCGCCAACAGCATCCGCTTCTCTGCCTCGCGCACCGTCACCCGCCCCTCGTTCATCGAGATGGCACCCTTCCTCTACCAAGAGTCCTACGGTTCGGCACAAATCCGCGGTAACGAAGAGTTGCAGAACGGTTACAACTACAACTTCGACCTACGTTACGAACGCTTCGGCAAGGACGGCGACATGCTCTCCGTGACAGGCTACTTCAAATACCTCGACAGCCCCATCGAACGCATCCAAGACCTGCAAGGCGGCGCCACGCTGCACAGTTTCAAGAATGCCGACAACGGCATGGCTGCCGGCGTGGAGCTGGAGATGCGCAAACGGCTCGTCAAAGACCTGCGCCTGGGTGCCAACATCAGTTACATGTACACCAACGTGAAGCTGCCCCAAGGCGGTGCCTACACCAACAAGGAACGTTCGCTGCAAGGCGCATCGCCCATCCTTGCCAATGCCGACCTCACCTACTCTCCACGCTTCGGTGAAGACAGGCAACTCAACCTCGCCCTGCTCTACAACCTGCAAGGCAGCCGCATCCATGCGGTAGGCGTGTCGGGCCTGGGCGATGTCAGGCAACAGACGCTGCACACGTTGAACTTCAGCGCCGGATATAGCCTGAACAAACACTTCAACCTGAAGCTGCAAGTGAACGACCTGCTGAACCGCGATGTCATCTTCAAGCAAGATGTGCCCACCACGGGGCAGGAGATGGAAGTGGAACGCTACCACAAGGGAACGAACTTTGAGGTGGGAATAAGCTACAACCTATAAAGTCTCCCACCCTCCCCCTGAAGAGAACGGAGAACACTCTTTGACAAACAAGCTGATTTAAGAGAATCAATCTGAATGACAGACAGATAAATTGGATATAACAACTAAAACAATTGAATTATGAAAACAATGAAATGGAAATTCTACTCTCTGGCCTTTGTAGCCGGAATGTCTATCCTCACCGCTTGCAGCAGCGACGACAACAACGACAATGACGGCAACGGCGGCAACGGAAACGGCAATGAAATCGAAAACGGTACGATACTGAAAGGTACCATCACCTCCGACGTGACCCTGGCTGCCGGAAACACCTACAAGCTGAGCGGCGAATACATCGTAGAAGAAGGTGCCACGCTCCACATAGAAGAAGGCGTGAAGATTATCGCCGTTTACGATGACATCGCAGACTACATCCTCGTGAAGCAGGGCGGTAAAATCAACGCCGTAGGCACGCCGGACAAACCCATCGTAATGACCAGCGAAAAAGAAGAGCCGGGTGCATGGGGAGGCATCCACATCTGCGGACGCGCCCACACCAATGCCGAAGGCGGCAAGGGAAGTTCTGAAATAGGCGGTGCCGTTTACGGCGGCAACGATGATGCCGACAACTCGGGCACGCTGCAATACATTCGTCTGGAATACACCGGCTTTGCCTTCGATGAAGAGCACGAAGCCAACGGTATCTCTTTCTACGGCGTAGGCAACGGTACCATCGTGGACCACTGCCAAGCCTACAAAGGTTCCGACGACGGCTTTGAGTTCTTCGGCGGCTCGGTAAACGTGAGCAACCTCGTAGCCGTAAGCTGTAGCGACGACTCCTTCGACTGGACCGAAGGCTGGAACGGCAAAGGCACCAACCTCGTGGCTTACCAAGAAGCCGAATCCACACTGGGCTACGACTGCGACTGCCTGATGGAGTGCGACAACAACGGCAGCAACAACGCCGCCACTCCCGTTGCCCACCCCGTATTGAAGAACCTCATCCTCGTCGGCAACGGCGGCAGCAAGCAAGGCATCCGTCTGCGTGCCGGCACGGAAGTGGAAATAGACAACGCCAAGATCTGCGGCAAAGGCCAACCCCTAACCGTGGAAACCGCCCTTACCGAAAACGCCCTGAAGAACGGCACTTCCAAGCTGACCAACATCACCCTCACCGCCGAGCTGAGCAGCAAAGAAGGCATCTACACCCATGCCGACTTTATCGCCGTGACAAGCAACAAGGTGGACGCCAACCTGAGCTATAGTTCTTTCGAGGACATCAAGAAAGAATGCAGCTGGATGAACGGAAGCTGGGTGAAGTAAAAAAAGAAGCACTCGCAAGACTATAAAAAAACACACAACTTCTTCAACAGCGTGCCCCTCGAATGCCTTTCTGGCTTCAAGGGGTACGCGCTGTTTCAAGAAAGAAACTAAAAGTACCGTTTACTTCTTCTTCAGCTCCTTCTTCAATTCCTGAACCTGAAAGCTGAACAAGTCCAGACGACGGCAAACGCGCTGCATGAAACTGCCTGCCGCCCTGAAGCAGATACGCGAAATGCGCACTTTATCTGCCGTGCAGTCCTCTATCCGTTCCACCGGTTCGCTGGTGATGGAGGGGAAAAAATTTCCAAGTCCCTTGATGTTCACCGTGCGTCCACTGGCCAGATAGTCCGCTATAATATCCGGCAGTTGCACCAGCACGGACTGGGCATCGCCCACCTGCAGGGAGCTGACAAAAGCCAGCCTCTTGGCCAGTTCGTCATTGCTCACCGGTTCCGGCTGAAGCACTTTTGACGCCGCGTAGTAGCGCACCACTTCCTTGTCTCCACTCTTGTCCACCTTCTTGCGGACCACATAATTCATTGACATACCAATCTTTCTTTATAATTAGGTTCGTAAAAAACGAAAGATATTCCCGCCCGACGCGAGGCACACCTACAACTTGCATACACAAAGCCTATACCTTACGGTAAAGACTCCGTGACCGAATACCTTTCACTATATGACTGAATACCTAAAACACCCGGATGTATTGCCCCAAAACATGGGGATGTTTTCACCCAAAACACCCGGATGTAATACCCCAAAACATGGGGATGTTTTGGGAGAAAAGATGGGGATGTTCTGACCTTTCAGTATAGGGTTCAAAGGTAATGACTCCCTATGAGAAATACAATAGATATAGGCCTTTTTGATGGTCGGAATCAAGCTCCTTTTTCTTCGGAAGCAGCAGGCAGTACCCGCTGGAAATCTCTGCCGGACGGAGACTGGAATACCTGCAAATCGAATTCGGGGATGATTGCCAGCACATGGTCGAACACATCCGCCTGCACCCCTTCATAGGGCACCCAATCCTTCAGCGCACAGAAGAAATAAAGTTCTATCGGGATACCGCGGTCGGTAGGCTGGAGTTGGCGCACCATGCAGGTCAGTTCCTGATTTACGTCGGGAAGACTTTTCAAATAAGCCGTCAGATACGCCCGGAACACCCCCAGATTGGTCTGGCGGCGTCCGTTGACGAGGATGGAGTTATCGATGCCGTTTTCCACATTGTACTTTTCAATCACTTCCTCCGTCTGCTCCACATAATCTTTCAGTAGCTGTATCTTGCGATATTTTGCCAGCATCTCCGGGGTACAGAAACGGACGCTGGTCATGTCGATATTGATGCTGCGCTTCACTCGCCGCCCACCGCTCTCGCGCATGCCGCGCCAGTTCTGGAAGGAGTCGCTGACAAGCAGATAAGGAGGGATGGTGGTAATGGTATTGTCCCAGTTGCGCACTTTCACGGTGTTCAGTGTCACTTCTATCACCGTGCCGTCGGCGCCATACTTGGGCATGGCAATCCAATCGCCCACCTTCAGCATGTCGTTGGCCGAAAGCTGCACACCGGAGACAAAGCCCATAATGGAATCCTTGAATACCAGCATCAGGATGGCTGCCGAAGCACCCAATCCGGCAAGCAGCGAAAGCGGGTCGCGGCCTATCAGTTCGCCCACGACCACAATGCCGCCCACCAGCCATAGGATGACTTGCATGGTTTGCAACATCCCCTTTAAAGGGCGGTCACGAAATTGCTCCTTCTCACTGTATACACTGTAAACAGCCTTCAGGAACGAGTTAACGAAACTCAGGAAAGTAATGATGATGTAAATAAGGCAGATACGCCGGATGAAATCCATTGCCGATGAACCGACTTCGACAAATGCCAATGGAACAAACAGATAGATGATAACGGGAGCCACCATGCGGCTGAGGTGCACCATCACTTTACGGTCGAATACGATGTCGTCCCACGTAGCCTTGGTCTTCTTCACCAGTTGTGCCACTACCTTCAGCAGGATTTTCCGGCATAGGGCATCCGCCAGGAAAGCAACGGCAAGTATCAGTGCGAAGGCAATGAATTGGTCGAGCATATCAGCCCGGGAAGGGGATATGCCCCACCCGATTAAAAGGTCGTCTATCTTCTTCAATATCTCCATAATCGTATGTTTATCATAACGGCAATCTTATCTACGCGACTGTTCCTCCCGCTCGAGGAACTCCATAATGTCTTCTTTCAACCACTGATAAAGATAAAGGTTCTTGTAGCCGCTGTTTTTTTTCAGCATCACGGATACATTGACCTGACTGTTCTCATACCCCGTCAGTTCGTTGCGGAACTGTTCGTTATGCTCTGCCAGGCGCTTTATCTCCTGCTCGCGTTCACGACGCAGCACCGTACATACCGGGATAAGGATTTTCAGCACTACACAATCCATGATATGGTGTCCTTGGATATAAAGATAGGTATTGTCCGGAGTCAGTCCCAAACGTTCCAACTCCGTGCCCAGCTGCTCCACCCGGTCGATGTAGCGGGGGAAACGGGCTTGCAGTTCGGACAGCTTTGCCGACACCGTCTTTTGCATCTCGTCCAGACTACGGTAAGGATGACGCAGGTTTATCTCTTGCAAACGCACGCAGGCGTTGAAGTCGTACATCGGGAAAGTGTGTGTGTCGTGCTGGCGGTAGAACCAGACATTCCACAGAAACAGCGGATAGGCAATCTGAGAATAACGCTTCAGAAAAGCGGGGAAGTCCAGGATATGCCGGTCGTTCAGCGTGGCCTGCACACAGACTTCATGCAGACTGTCGGCAAAGCAGTGGAAGTTCTCGATGGCATAGCCATAAGTCTGGAAGATATAGGGATTCTTGTTTATCTTATGCGACACCTTGGTGGCACCTTGCAGCAGGAAGTCGTAGTCGCTGTCCACACAAGCTATCAGGCTGCGGCCCAGCTCCGATGTGTTCAACGTATTCATCAGCACCATCTTCTTGCCCTTTGCCAGAGAGGTGGCCGAGGGAAGCATCACTTGAAAATAACGTTCCTCATTCTCGAACTCGGACAGCAGCGTCCGCCAGAAAGCGATGTCGTCATAGCTCTCCACATACGCCACTATGCGCCTGCGTGCTCTCTTGGGAGACAACTTGCGGGCGGCATCCAGATAGGCGGAAGTAAGGTTATGTTTTAAAGAAGTGGACACTTGGGCAGGGATTAAGGATTAGGGATTAGGGAGGAGATTTCGCTGACTTCGGTGACGGCATCCAGCCAGCCTTCCATGATGACGGCGGGCGAATGGGTGGTGAGGATAAGCTGCACATTGGGATTCAGGTTGCGTATCATGCCGATGAGCTTCTGCTGCCATTCGATGTGCAGGGAGGCTTCCGGCTCGTCCATGAAGAGTACGCAGTGGTCATCGTCACGCACCAGCACGGTCAGCAGGATGACCAGCATCTGCTTCTCGCCCGAAGACAGCTTGTAGGGCAGCAGGCGCTCACCGTTCTGATAGAAAACGATGTCGTTGCTTTTGCGGTCTATCGTCTTATGGGTATAGCTGAAAAGCTCGTCAATCATATCCTGGAACTTCCGCTTGGGGAGGGAAAGGGAGGGAGCCAGGCTGCGCTGCTCTTCGTCACCGCTGAGCAGCTCTATCATCTTGTTGCCGATGTTCACCTGGTAGTCCAGATAACGGCGCTGGAGCAGATAGAGCTGCCAGTCCAGTTCCGACTTCACGTTGGCATCGGCCATGCGTGCCGTAAAGTCGCCCATGATAAGGGGGCGGTCGTAGCTGCGGATTACATCATAGGGGATAAAGGTGGCTGCGGGGTTGTCGAAGTAGACGTGTACGCCGTTCTTCTCGTCACTCTTCACTTCACCCGATGTCTGTTCCAGATAGTTGACCGAACGGTTCAGGATAGTGGTCTTCCCCACTCCGTTGATGCCGGAAAGTATATTGACGTCAGGACGCAGGTCCCAGGCAATATCGTACCGATGCCACAATCCGTGTATTTCGATACGCTTGATGTAATTGGCTTGTACTTCCATGGTTTCTTGCTTTTAATTAGAAGCAAATATACACGATAATCTCTTATTTCTACGCCCATGAACCAGAAAAATCATATAATGAAAGATTTTCTCTTTTCAGAAAATAGTTGTTCTTTTGCACCCGCAAAGAACAAAAGAGTATGGACAAGAACATTCAAGGGCATCTGTTCGCCCTTACCGCAAATATCTTATGGGGGCTGATGGCACCTATCGGCAAGTCGGCCTTAGCGGAGTTTTCCGCGTTGTCAGTAACCACATTCCGCATGGTAGGCGCAGCCGCCTGCTTCTGGCTCCTCTCCTTGTTCTGCAAACGCGAGCAGGTGGACCACCGGGACATGCTGAAGATATTCTTCGCCGCACTCTTCGCGCTGGTATTCAATCAGGGTGTCTATATCTTCGGACTCTCCATGACTTCGCCCATAGACGCCTCCATCGTTACAACCACGCTGCCCATCGTCACCATGATAGTGGCTGCAATCTATCTGAAAGAGCCGGTCACCAACAAGAAAGTGCTGGGTATCTTTGTAGGGGCTATGGGAGCATTTATACTCATCATGAGCAGCCAGACCACCGGTGCCGGCAATGGCAGCCTCATCGGAGACCTTCTCTGCCTGCTCGCCCAAATCAGCTTCTCCATTTATCTGACCGTATTCAAGGGGTTGTCGCAAAAATACTCTCCCATCACCCTGAACAAATGGATGTTTGTCTATGCCTCCATGTGCTACATCCCGTTCTCTTACCACGACGTGGCTGCCATACAGTGGAGCAGCATCTCCACAGCCGCCCTGCTGCAAGCGGGATATGTGGTTGTGGGAGGAAGCTTCCTTGCCTATATCTTCATAATGAGTGCGCAGAGGCTGTTGCGCCCCACTGTGGTGAGCATGTACAACTACATGCAGCCCATCGTGGCCTCAACCGTTGCCATCATCTTAGGATTGGGAGTGTTCAATTTGGAAAAGGGAATAGCCATAGCCTTGGTATTCCTGGGAGTGTACATCGTGACACAAAGCAAGTCACGCAAGGATTTCGAGAAAGAAGGGAAAGCCGTATAAAACAGCCGTTCCACCGTCACAGTACTCCGGCACGTACCCGGCTCAGAGACTCGGGAGTCATTAACAGATAAGATGCTATGTGGTTGACTGAGGCACGCCGGGCTATCTCCGGATAATCCCTGACGAAGCGCGCATACCGCTCGCGTGAGGTTTCGAAACGCCAAGAGTCTGCTTTATATTGGGAAAGCATTAAAGACCCCTCCAATAAATGGCGAAGCAGACGGGCTATATGCAGATAACGCTCAGAGAGTTCGACCAGTCCTGCATACGAAATGCTCCAGATAACGCCTTCCTCCAAGGATTCCAGCTGAAGGCAATTACGGCGTCCGGTGAAAAGGCTGACGATACACATAGCGCCGTCACCGTCGCAGGCAAAGTTCTCTGTAATGTCCCGGCCTTCTTTGAAATAGAACTGGCGAAGCAGTCCTTTCTCTACAAAAACAATATCCCTGGCTATATCTTTCTCACTAATCAACAGTTCTCCTTTGTGCACCTCACGGCGTACAAACAAACCGGCAATGAGCTCCAGCTCCTCAGAAGGGAGTTCATGAAGGCGGCGGGTAAACCGCCGCGCCACTTCCATGTTGTTTTCCTTAGTCATCGATATAGAGAAAGGGATATGCCCCTATTTCTTCAGTTCTGCAAAATAGGTGTCCAGCAAGTTCTTGGCAGCCACAAAAGAAGTCAAGTTGCCCTGTAGCACTTGTTTTTCCTTGCCAGTCAGCATCGCTTCAATCTGCGGATTGTGGTAGAAGCTGTCGCGCAGCTGTTCGTTAATGGTCTCGTACATCCAGTATTTGCTTTGCTCATTGCGGCGGTATTCAAAATAGCCGTTATCTTTCACAAAGTCAATGTATTTGTAGACCATATCCCACACTTCTTTTACACCAAGATTATAGAAACCGGAATAAGTCAGCACTTGGGGTGTCCAACCGCTCTCCGGAGCCGGGAAGAGGTGCAGCGCATTACGGAACTGCGTTGCTGCCAGTCTGGCCCGCTCCAGATTGTCGCCATCAGCCTTATTAATAACAATGCCATCGGCCATTTCCATGATGCCGCGTTTGATGCCTTGCAACTCATCGCCCGTACCCGCCAGCTGTATCAGCAGGAAGAAGTCTACCATAGAATGTACGGCAGTCTCACTCTGCCCCACCCCTACCGTCTCTACAAATATCTTGTCGAAACCGGCAGCCTCACAAAGCACAATCGTTTCACGCGTCTTGCGTGCCACGCCACCCAGCGAACCGGCAGAGGGACTGGGACGTATAAAGGACTTGGGATGAACGGAGAGCTTCTCCATACGCGTCTTGTCACCGAGAATACTGCCTTTGCTGCGTTCACTGCTCGGGTCAATGGCAAGAACGGCCAACTTGCCGCCGTGTTCCTCCAGTACATGCAAGCCAAATACATCAATAGAGGTACTTTTACCGGCACCGGGCACACCACTGATACCCACACGGACGGAGTTGCCCGAATAGGGCAAACACTTCTCTATCACCTCCTGCGCCACAGCCTGGTGCTCCGGTTTCACACTTTCCACCAGCGTCACAGCCTGGCTGAGTACCGTAACATCACCTTTCACTATGCCCTCCACATAGTCTGATACAGAAAGCTCGCGTTTCTTCCGCCTGGGACGGTTCTTCAAGTAAGGATTGACCGATGAAGGTTGCTCAATGCCTGCATTGACAACCAAGCCTTTATATGCTTCATTATTTTCGGGATGTTCCATGGTTTAATGTGCTAATATGGTTAATATGCTAATGTGCTAATATGAGGAATGTGCTGAATATATTAATAGGCTTTTATGACAATCTCTACTATCTCCATTAGCATATTGGCACATTCCTCACATTAGAACATTACTTGATGTTGATTTCAACTTTCGGCTGCATCGGGTCATTGGTAATCATCAGCAGACGCAGATGACGACGCTTCTTGCCTATATTCTTCTTCACTACCGTTACCCGCAGGCGGGTGCTTTCGCCGGGTTGCAATACGCTCTTCTTGAGGTTAACTCCCACTGCCGGGTGGAATACCTGGAGCTTGTTTATCTGTAAAGGAGAACGCCCGGTATTGGTAATGGTAATATCTTGACGTGCTTTTGACTTCTTGGCCAATATCGCACTCATATCAACTTCTTTAGTAGAAAGGTGGATGGCAGGAGCATTTTCCTTCTCCACTTCCGTCATTCCGGAGAAATCCGGTAAAAGAATGGCAGAAACGGGAATTTCGTTTTCATCGCCCACCTTGTCACCGGAGAAACGAGAAAGATAGACCGACGCTTGAGTCAGTCCGAGGTCAGTCAGTCTTTCCGAATTCAATGTAAGTGTAATCACTCCTTTTTCTCCCTTTTGCAATACATTAGGTTCTACTTTTGTCTGCAAATAAGGGGGTAGATGCATCAGTACCGGTTCATAAGGACGGTCGGAAAGATTGACCACGCCGATATGAATCACCGGCTGCTCACCATGCTGAATATCGGGAAAGTCGAGGCTGTTCTTGTCAATACGTATCTGGCCGATAAGATAAGGGTGCGTCTTGGTAAAGTCCTTGATTTCCTGTACTACTTCACCATTGAACTTCAAATAGACCAGATTGGGTTGCGCATTGCTGTAAATAGCCACGGATTTCTGGAAATGCCCCAATGCCTTGGCGTCAAAAGTCACATTCACCGTTCCTTTTGCCCCCGGAGCAATAGGCGTTTTTGTCCACTGGGCTACGGAGCAGGCACAATCCGGCTCTACTTCTGTAAGCACTAAAGGCCGGTCACCCGTATTGGTGATGGTATATTGCACAGTCACGGGATGCTTCCATTCTATCTGGCCGAAACTGTACATCTCTGTATTCGAGGTAAAACGAGCTTGCGCTACGGCAGTCAATACCACACTTGCAAGCACATATAAAGTTATCAATATCCGCTTCATCTATTTTTCTTAATATCAAGGTTTCCTAATTCTGCCACTCTCATTCAATATTTATCGGACAAAAATAGGAGTTTTGTTCGAGAATGAAAAGTTTTATTCTGATATATTCTCAGAGGTCTATGAATTAATCAAATTCGTTACTGGGTGCTTTAAAAGAACGGAATTTAAGAATGTGAAAAAGAACGAATCTAAAGAACCGCCTTATGAATGCACAGTTTTTTATCAATGGTAATTTAGAGCCTTCAAACATCGTTCCTATTCTGACGTTGGAGTTCTTGTTCGTATTCTTACAACGGTACATTATATCGCCACGAGTATATACTTTGGACGTAGGGGCATAGGAAAAAACAGGAACACCGTCTACCCAGCCTTACTGTTCCAGATACTTGATATGGCTTCCCTCCGTAGGAAATACTCCCAAAAGGCCATATAAGGAATTAAAATTACCAATATTCATATTACCAAACTTTACTATGTTTGGTATATATAACTTTGGTAGAAATCCGGTTGCTCCAAACAACTATCTGCAAATAGAAAAATACCGCCCAAGACTTTTGTCCTGAACGGTATTATTAGCAAAGTTAGTTAGGGTATTGTCGTAAATAGTCACCATAATGAATTGGCTGCTATTTCCCACCTATTTTATTGAAGGTGAGAAACTTTAAACTTCCATGAAGCTACATCGTAAATTCAGTTATCAATGAGAATACAATCATTCAACTTCGTCATTGAATAACATACCTATACAAAGAGGAACGAGCCGTAATAAACAGTATATTATCCTCTTTTCCACCCACAACCAACGAAGTAGGCCTCTCAGGAACATCTATTATTTTTTCTAACTCGCCAGTTTTGGTATATACATAAATATATCCATCTGCCACATATACCCGAGCATTCCTATCAACAGCAATACCGAACTCTCCCACATTGGCAAAATGTGTCAGATTAGAGGTACTGCCATCTGCATTTACATCCATCCTCACCAATCTGTGATTATATTCATCCGACGCATAGAGTGGTTGTCCGGGAATAGCAGTCTGCACCGATGAAGAGCGTGCAAAGTCATAATATTCCGGAACAACAGTCTCTTCATCAGGTGCCACAAAACAATATTCCGGTCTCCACAACGATATCTCGTCAAAATCATGCAGATCCCGCCATCTGTGCGACGGATAAATGGCTTTAGTCACCTCCTTCAACTCACTTATCGGTTTCCGTTCCAACAAGCGTATCGTTTCTTCAGGTTTCTGCGTATCTATAGTATAAACCCAAGTAGCAAAACCTGAATTTCCCCAATGACTAAAGGTTGTATTGGCGGCATCAGGCAACTCTGCTACTGTCTCCTGCTGTCCATTTATCAGATAGCCGGGCTGTGGGATATATTTAAAAAAGACCAACAAATTATCCTGTGTATCACATGCCAACGATAGCGGTTGCCACGGAAAATCTGCAACCAATGAAAGCCGTTCTGTGTCTACATCCCATTTATAAATACGCCTCATACGCTGTTCGCTAAAATATATATTTCCCTTGCTGTCACGAGCCATACCTTCGACATACTCAAATCCTGTAGCCAGTTTCTCTATTTCACCCGGACAAGTATGCAAAGAAGTCCGACGAGATTCATCACCTGTAATTGTCAACCGTGTAAGTTCCCAAGGACGCACATCCTGCCCTGTGTTCATATCATAACATAACAAATCCGTCGTAAAACGCATCTGAGTAAAGTTGTGTACATTATAGAACTCAATATCTCTACAATTCCAGGTACGCACGGCATAAGGAAAAGGAGTATTGATTCGAATAACCCGAAAAAGATACAGATTAGCGAATAAAATATCAGAACAGTTCTGCAACTCAATCTGCTGGCAATCAAGACTCTCACGGGACTCCTCCTCCAACTGAAGAGCATAAACCTGCCAATTGGAAACATTCTTAAAATGTACTTCATTCCGTACATGATGTTCGACAGACATCGCATAAATACGTCCCGGAGTCTGTGTATTACTGACATACAAGCCATTGGTAGCATAAGTACTGGCACTCCAGATATCCTTAAATACTCCACCACCTCCATTTGTTATCCACAAACTCCAATGCTGATTATCCCAGGCCTTATCCATCCCGGAATAGACAACTGGTACTTCTGGCGTACTAATCTGTGGCTGTGAATATTGCTTTTTCTGAGATGAGATAGTACCCTTCTCCATCGTTCCATGTACTCCAAGAAACTTCACATCATTCATATACGAGTCTTGTCCGGCCATCCACTTACATCCTACTGCCCGATAATTATATGCTCCTGTATTCAGACCAATTCCTGAAACAATATTATCTCCTCCCTGAGGAGTTTCCAATAAAGGAATAGGCGCTCCAAAACCACTAAAGGCTGGAGTACTCTCTTTCAATTTCAATTGAGTCGATATAGGATTTAAACCTATTAATTTCGTACTAGGCTTCAATACAATACTTTCTGATACGATATACCATCCCTGAGGAACATAGATAACCCGATATTGTTTTATCGCTTTCTGAAAAACATCCGTATCATCGGTCACTCCGTCGCCTTTAGCTCCCAAATCTCTTATATTCACCCACTCTTTCATCGGTGGCATTGATTTAATATCATCCTTAAAAGGAGCAGGCATTTTGGTTAAAGCCTCCATCTCAACTACAATCTCATACTTGGGAAGTGAAGCCATATCAGCCACATGAATACCGTAAGAGAAATCCTTTACAGAATAAATATCGGATTTACCAGCAACTTGATTACCTGATTCTCTATAAGATACAAATATAGGCACCCTATTACATACAATATTGCGCATGCTAAGCTGATTAGGGCTCAATCCTTCATTACCCAACACAATGGCAGCCTTCTTCACCTTATCAAACACACAATCCTCCATATAAATCTTATCAGAACGACTAGGATTAACCTCAATCACAGTAGGCACATTACGAACTTGCAGGCGTACAATTGTCAGACCGCCCTCTTGTGTACGGATAGCGGCTTTACGCTGTCCCTCAAAATACGTATTCAATATCATCATCTGCCAGCTTGGCGATGTCTTGGTTGTATAAATACCATACTCACCTCCAAAGAATCGAACATCCTCCATCTCATTACCTACATCAAACAGACCGGCCTTTCCCTTACCAATATATATGTCAACATGAGAAACAAAACTATGCTGGGCGAAATGAGTGCGCAAAGCCACTGCATGCGGGTTGCCATCCTCTATACGCAAATCTATATTAGATATAGCACTGTAGAAGGTACCGGCACCGGCATCACGAGGCTTTTCACTCTCATTAACTAAATTGTCGGTAAACCAGAACATATAACGAGCCTTTCCTTTATCATCAATCACCTCCTGCTGATAGCCTGGAGAATTCTTTGCCAGAAAAACAATAGGTCGCTTCTTACCATACCCAATCAGACGAACTGCCTTTGGGATATAGACTGTCTTTGTTATCTTATACTTACCCTCAGGAAGAAATACAATTCCAAAATTATATTTCTTTTTCACCTCATTTATAGCATTCTGCAAAGCATCACTCACATCCATGCTACCATCAGATTTAATACCATAATTTTCAGGAGTAAAATATACAGCCTCAGGATCCTTCGGACATAATTCATAAACAGATTTACTTTCGATAGCAGTAACTTTCATAACAGTTACCACCAACATACAGATATTAAATAATAATATTTTTTTCATAACTATCCATAACTCGTACAGTGCAAAACTATTTCCATTTCAAACAAATAATCTCAAGAGAAAAGATATCAATATTCAAACTATCCCAATATACTATTCTCAAAAATTCTCTAGTGACATCATCCAATATATAATATTGTATCTGTGTCTCTTAATATACATGATGAATGGACTTTTGAATCTTTTATAAGTCCATTCATCATAAAAATATTAATATATTGCCACTTTTCTGCTCAAGCCAATCTTACTATCAATAGGTCAAATTCCTAAAAAACAATTTCTTATCGAACTGCAAAAGGAATATTTGCGGTTGCCACAAAACCTGCATTATCCAATACATATACATATAAACGATAATAACCTTTCTCTGACATAGACAACTGCAATAAGTTGATATCAGTAACCTTAACTTCTCCCACTCTGTCAGGACGAGGCTCGTACGCACCACCCGTAGCGGTAATTGTTGCCTCTTTCAATACTTCCCATACATAAGTCAGCTTATCACCTTCTCTATCCGACACATCCACTTTCCCATCAAAAGGCTGATTAGCTTTTACATAAGGATTAAATGAGATATCATTTATTGTCATATTCTTAATAATAGGAGCTGTCTGCTTCGGTTCTGCTTTTGTCCATACCCTTTCCATAGCCTCTACCATTGGAGTCTTCTCACCTTTCAAAGGAAGTCCCTCCACATCGTCTTCTACAAACATACAAAACCAGGTCGGTGTACGTTCCTCCTTCTGTCCCCACAAGAATACAAATGAACCCATACAACGAGGATCACTAGCTATTGCATTCTTATAACGTTCTTCATACACAATTCTTTTTTCTTCACTTGATTGTTCAATAGGCGCCTTCCAATCTGTCAATTTTGTCTCCCACCATCCTGTAGGTCCCCATTCTGTAATCAGATACGGACCTTTATAAGATGATTCTGCAAACACCTTTTTCACATTCAAAATATCACCATAGCTATTAATTCCAATAAAATCTAGATTTGGAGCGTATTGAGCTATTAATTCCAATGCTGCTGGATGATGAGATATCACTGTTGAGACCAAATGTCTGGAATCTATAGATTTTATCTCTTTTGCCAAAATACCTACAAATTCCCATGCAGTAGGGGTATTAGCAGCATTATCTAATTCTATTTCATTACCGATACCCCATGCAAAAATACTAGTATCATTCTTAAAAGTCTGTGCCAGTAATCGCACTTCCTCTATTTTCTTTTGTCTAAAGTCTGCATCAGAATATTTAGTTGAATCTTTAGGTAAACTAATCCCCTGCATAACATACATGTGATTCTTACGTGCCAATTCCAAATCCTTTTGAATAGACTCAATATCTCCCCCCCATGTCCGAAATGCATTTGCACCACTGGCAGATGCAATATCTAACCGATTCGTACCACCAACACCATTTATATAAGTCGTACGTCCATTTATGCATACATTCCAACCTATTGCTGATCCTTTCACAGCAACTCCATCCTTATTCGATGTTCCACTGCATGCCGTTAATGCGGCCATACACATAACACCATATAAAAATGCTTTCATATCGTTTTTCTTTTTAATAAGCAAATAATATTATATACAATTAAACATAGTTGACCTTTAATTTATTCATTCCATAAATCAGGAATCAATTCATGGCCACAAGCATTATTAGGAATCTTATCAAAAGGCATTCTTTCGCCTTTATGTATCTTATATAAATACTTAGCAGTTTCCATCATAGCCTGAACCTGTCCCTCATAAGGGCGATCTGTTACATCTATTAAACCGCAATTATAGTTTTCACCATCTCTTCTTCCTGTCAGGTCTTGGTCACACCACTGAAAATATCCGGTGCCAACCAATGCTGGATGTGCATAGGCATTCTCTGTATAATAGCGATAAGCCACTCCACGCTGTTCTTGAGAGTCTACCTGCCACAATGACTGAGCCATTCCTCTATCTACTGTACCAAAATGATATTCTCCTATCAATAAAGGAAGACCTGTTAATGTACTGGCACGATTTAACATGTCAGGATTAGGACGAAGATCATAGCAATTGAAACTAAACACATCAAAGACCTCACCACAAGCTCTCAATATCCGCTCATCCAATTTCATTATATTACCAAAACGGATTCCTAGATTCAGATGTTGCGGATCATGCTTCTTCAAAAACTCATCAGTCAACTTCAAAAACTTACTAAATGTATCAATGATAAAAGCCGTCCTACTATCCATTGTGTCTCCCATCTTCTGTAAATAAACCTCCAATTCTCTTTTTATAGGTCTGTCCTTTCCTTGCAGAATAATCTCACACAGTCTACCTTCTTCATCCAACCAAGCAGGTTCATTACCAATAAAATAGCCTATCAGCCAAGGATTACCGACAAAAGGTTTAACGAATTTCTTCAGATTTTCATCCAAAGCTTTCGTATAGGAGGGATCATATATATCACATAAACCCATCAAATCATCTGCGATTCCAACACCTGATAACGGAACCAGGAACGCCTTCTTGTTTTTCAACATAATATCACGACTTGACCAATTTGCGATAGTATTAATTCCCCATTTATCCATACGTTTAAATACCATATCAATAGACTTTTCTTTAAAATCGTCACCATACCGGCGATATAGATTCCATAAGCCATACGAATACGACACCTCTCCATTTCTGTCAACATTACCCATTTTACGCATAAGGTCTTCAGGAGGTAATTCTTTATACATGGCAGAACGCTTATTATAATCACGAACATGCAAGCCATTTCCAATACCTACACAATCAACACCTACAGAAAGGAACAAATAACCTTCAGGGTCAACTAACCACCAACGACCATCTATATTCTCCGTCCGAAAGAATCCTGTTCCTTTAATGCGTTGAGACATATATCCCCCGTATTTTGAGTAGTCATATAAACAGCCTTTCATATTACGTTCTTCTTCTTTCCAAGCACGTTGTAGTTCATCCAAAGAATGTATCTTTCCTGGCCAATCCATAAGATTGGATTGCCCAAATTCATCCACTGCAGGTTTTTCATCCATATACACATCACCAGGATCTTCTACTGATAAAGAAATAGAACGTAATTCTATCGTAGGATTACCTATAGACTTTCTCATACGCAATCCTATTGAATCTACCTGATGCAGAGGGCCGCGCTTACCACCCAAATTTATCCAACCTGTATAACGAGCATAATTATTTGTAGCAGCTAAATCTACTCTAGGATCAGGCAAATCTGTAAAGAACTTTAATGGAATTGCTAATTTATTCCAAGCATTCGGAACATACGACATTATACGAAGTTCATTATATCCAGTTTCAGTGGTAAAGCCTAACTGAAAACGTTGTGCTGTACTACTTTTAAATTCTACCACTACATAGTTATATCCATCCCAATCAGCAGGAAGGTCCGAATTCAAATCCTTTAAAGCAAATTTCTGTCCCGATACCTCCTTTGTACTATCAAATTGAACACAAAAATCAGGTTTCGTTTGTCCACAAGCACATAAATATACAGAACCTATTATCATCAATACTTTACCTAATATCTTTTTCATCTTTTAAAATTTTAACATTATGCCATACAATGATAAATATTAGCCTGCCTTAAACGGCCATACTGAATTTCCATAATTAAAATACACTAAACAGTTTATTCCTCTCTATTCAGAGTCCCATATAAAGCAGACCATTAGTCAACTATAACAGTCAATCCATAAAATTCAAATGTACCTTACTCCAGACATTCGCAGGGTTCATGAGTAAAGCTTCTTTATATTTGCGGATAGCCATATCCTTCTTACCCAAACCTTCATAGGCTAAACCTTCGTAATAGAGTCTTGCAGATTTTCTTTTATCTACCTTTACATTGCTTTCACCAAACTGAGAAAAGAAACTGTTAGTTTCCTTATCCAAATTCTTCAATATATCATTTAGCAACGTATTTGCATTTACTTCTTCACCTTGTTTCTGTAAAGCCATTGCTTTATAATAAATAGCCTCTGTATCTTTCTCTACATTAACATCCATCACCTTATCATACATCACTTTAGCCTTATCCATCAATCTCTGTTGTTCATAAACAGAACCTGCAATATAATATATTTTGGCATATACCGAACGCCCATAAAGTCCTATTGGGTAATTCAATGCTTTATCCAAATAACTGTTAGCTTCCTTATAACGCCCCTTTGCAGAACACTGCATAGCCAAAATAAGGTAACTGTTCAAATAATTATCCTGTTGCTCACGAGCACCTTCCGATTCAATGATAAAGTTCTCATCCATAATTTTCAGAGCCTCTTTATAATTACCATTCTCCATAGCTCGCGTAGCCATTCTAAGCACCGTTTCAGGGCGTTGTTTGCCAACAGAGAAATTCTTCTTCAACAACTCATACTTTTCTTTTGTACAGAGCTTATTGGCATCATTCAATTCATCCAATTCAAATAAAAGACGTGCATCTTTTTTATTCCGTTCAAAAGCATTTTTCATATATACCAATGCTTTTGCATCATCTTTACCGTATTTCTGATATGCTAATGCCAAATTACGCCATGCAATATAAAATTCCGAATCCTTCTTTAAGGACTCTTCCCATAAAGCTATTGCCTTTTGAGGCTGATATTCAAAATAAAGATTTCCTAAATAATAAGCCGCCTTTGCATCATCAGCATTCATTCTCATAGCCGATTCCAATATCGGAATTTCTTCCCAACGGAACGGATAACAATAATCAGAAGGCATACTCTCCGCTTTCTTATAATAGCTTAAAGCTTCCTGCTTGTTGTTTTGCTTTTCTGCATAATAGCCTAAGGTATAGTATAACATCGGATATGTATTACCTTTTTGCTCCAAACGCTTCAATATATCAGCAGCCTCCTTATAAGCAGAAATCTGAGCATACTCAAGTGACAACTCTGTATACAATTGTACGTCATCCAATAACCACTTATCCAATTTATCTAAAGCAGAAATCTCACCATCAATATTATACAACTCATTTTGAGCCATCAAATCTATCTTACACGTATCCAAAGCTTGTACCAACAATGACTTGGCATCATTTCTCTGTCCCAGTAAGCGCAATACATATGCCTTTAAGTCAATGGCACGCATATTATCCACATTTGTTGAGATGGAAAGATCCAAATGATACAGAGCCGTCTTATAGTCTTTATTCATACAATCCAAAGAAGCCAACTGAAAATAAGAAGCCGTATGCCATGCCGAAGACCAGGAAGCTCTGTAAAAACAATCGTAAGCTTCTTTATTTTTCCCTTGTGCACGCAACACAACACCCAAATAATACAAAGCTTCTCCATCTTTAGGACGCGTATAATTTGATGTTATCCGCTTCACTGCTGTCCTCAGATATCGCTCTGCCCCTTCCCTATCATAACGTTTTATACAGCGAATGCCAAGTTGAGTGTTCACATCATAATTTTCGGGATCGCGTGCCAAAGCCTCTTCATAATAAGGCATCGGGTCAACTGAAGCATTATAGAACTGTTCCAAACGCAAACCAGCCAAATACAATTCCTCTACCGATTTCATTTCTTTAGGTTTAGCAAAAGGCTTCAAAGGTTCCGGACGTTTCTCGTCTACTGTCATATATGCAGCAGGCTCATACTCCAGCAACACCCTTCCCTGACTATTACATAGACTCATTTTCAAATCAAGTTCTCCAATACCTTCTGGTAATGAGCACTCGATTTTTTGTGGGATAGCAGGACTAATTGTTACTTTTTTACGATAAATATCTTTCCCTGAAGCAACAACAATCACCTCAGCATCTTTCACCAACTCTGTAGAATTCAATCTTAAATCAAGTAAATCACCTTTTATAAAATAATTCAACGCTCCTTTCCGGTTAGCATACTTCAAACCACCCAACTCACGAATAGGGAACCACACCATTTTACCTATTTTGGTTTCATAGGGTTGCAACCAACTATAATCCGGCTGATTATCCGTATAGAATCCTGCCATCAATTCGATATATCGCCCATCAACATCTGTTAACCCCTCATTCGTTTTTAGACCGTTCGGATTATTGCCATCTGCCCAATACTTCATTCCCGGACATATATAATGATTACCTATCCATGCAGTTCCTGCTTCTTTATTATGGTCATAACCACAGAAATAATCTTCCTGCGGATTCCAAGAAAAGAAAGAAGAAGGTACATGGGTGTTTTTCCAGTAACTGATATCCATACCTGCAAAATCATAACCATTAAACCAACTGTCAGCAATAGGCCATGAAGTCATCTGATTTTTCCCATGAAAAGTTACATATTTAACCGAAGGTGGGAAAATAACCTGATAGGCAGAATCACAATGTACAGCAGGATTAGCCCAAAACAAAAAAGAATTAGAAATAGCCGTTCTGTTCTTTGGATGAATTGTCATCTCTATTATAGAAGAACCAGGATACACTGTATAACCTATAACAACCTCCATTCTATGTAGCCTATCCCAACTACGTATCCAGACAGTCTTACTGCCATCTTCCTTCTCTTCTATCTGATAAGCCATCTTTTCCACCGTATTAGAACCATGGTGATGAGGATATCCCCATGCCAGGCTACCCGATATCCAATTTCCTTGCATACCAATCAAAGAGGGTTTTACTACATGATTGTGATACAAATAATTATATTGATTTGTCTTGTCGTCCGCATAATAAATACGTCCACCCAATTCCGTACTTATAGCCAAATCAATATAATCATTCTCAATATGAATCATAGGATGTTCCATATCTCTTTTATTTGCAGTCAGTCCATCATCAAACGGATAAGGATAAATTCTGCGTTGCACTCCCTGATGACTTTTACCCTCATAGAAACGGGGCATTACATTGGGAGGATTCTGTTGATATGAAGGAATGTTATATACTTTTTCCTCCAGTTTTACTTCACCGATTTGTTGGGAATAAGCCATAATGGCACAACATCCCCAGAAAGAAACTGCTAAAAAACGTCTATTTATCATGGTATATAAATAAATTAAGTGGTTAGACAGCATGCAACACCTCCCTTTCCCAGGACAGCATTAAGCATCCGTCTTCTCACAAGTCTATCAAATAAAATCCTCATATAAAATGCCATAATAGGCCTAAAACGAAATGAATTTGTAAAGAGATTTTTACATTTCATGAATTTTAAAAGAAAGGTCCTTTCTTTGTCATACCGCTTAAACATCACTCACAACAAGAAAAGACCCTTCATTAATAGCCTTATTTATTCAAATTCGGATTAAGCAATTCATCATGCTGAGGGATCGGGAATAAATAATCAGCTTCTGTAATTTCATGTAAAGGCTGATTATCCGCAGGATCCTTCTTGGCAACTACATCCTTAAGAATTTCCAAACGAACTAAATCAAACCAGCGCACACGCTCACCACATAATTCCCAAGCGCGCTCTTGCACACATTTATCTGCAAATTCTGCAGCAGACAAACCGCTGTATGCTTCTAGACCAGCACGCTCTCTAATCGTATTCAAACACTCATAAGCCAGTGCATCAACACCCTCACCAGAACGAGCTTTAGCCTCAGCATACGTCAAAGCTGTTTGGCTAAAACGCAGCATACGCATAGGTATGGAAGAATCAAATGCATAATAATTGGGAGCGCTCTCACTTTTCATCAATTTTTTAAAGTATGGCCTTGGATTTTTCAGTTCCTGCCAATTATAGTGAACTCCGTCTTGAGTAACAAATTCTGTTGCAAAAGTAGCATCCTTGCGAGGACCTTTGGGGAACTCGTTATAGAAAGTTAATTCTGAAAAGACTACATCCCAGCCACCCAACTCTCCAGGATAGGCCCAGAAACCATACATGGCATTGATAGTATTACCATTGGATTTGTTGCAAGGAATAGTAAAGATATCCTCTTTATTAATTCCTGAATTTGTTTCATCATTTTCAAACAAGACTGCATAAGAATCCTCAAAATCAAAACCATATTTGGCTCTATCATCCAAAACTTGTTTAGCTGTCGAAGCGGCCAGCTTATACTTATCAGTTTCTTTCAAAGGCCATCCTGCTTCTGAAAGATATACTTCGGCCAACATAGCCAATGCCGAACCCTTGTTGGGACGTCCCGGTTCACCATTCCGACGGCTATCTGACAAACGGGATATAGCTTCGCCCAAATCTTGTTCAATCTGCGTATATACATCTCTCACCAAAGCAGGTTCCTTGGATATATCATCCACATTAAACACAGAAGTTAGTACCAGAGGAACCTCACCATGGCACCTCACCAACCAATAATAACTGGCTGCACGAATAAAAAAAGCCTCTCCTACAATTTGCTTAATCACCTCAGCATCACCAACACATGCCTCATAATTTTCCAGTACATTATTGGCTCCCTGAATAGCTTTATAGCATCCCCAATAAACGGCAGGAGAACTTGAGTTCGTATTTTTCACATCATATCTGTCATACTCCTGAGTATTACCCGTACCTGGAGGACAAGTCAAATCATCGCCACCAAGTGTCATTTCTGTTGCCCATCCATTCGTAAAACCGTATGTCCAGCAATTGGCCCAGCCTCTGTATGCTCCAATCAAAGCAGATTCCAGTCCATTTTGAGATGTCAACACATCATCAAAAACCTTTCCTCTCGTATCTTCTTCCAAAAAATCCGAACAAGCTGTTTGTCCACACAAGATCAAACCTGCCAATACATATTTTGCTATATTATTTCTCATAATCTATTAACATTTAAACTAATTACAATAAGACAAAAACTGTTATCATTATTTAGAATGTAATATTCAGACCCAATGTATAAGTCTTTGAGTTAGGATATGCACCATAATCAATACCCTGCTGAACGTCCGTTGTTCCACCTCCTACATTACTTGACTCCGGATCAATACCTTTATACTTAGTTATTGTAAACAAATTGGTAGCACTCAAAGATATTCTGAAATCAGCAAATTTTTTCACTTTGAAGTCATAGCTTACACTCAAGTTTTTCAAACGTAAATAATTAGCATTTTCCAAGAACAATGTTGATTGAGTCTCCCATTTACTTGTCGGACTCCATGCCGGCAACCAAGCGTTCTCATTCATACCAGGTATATAGCGTTCTTTAATCTCTGCCAATGTAGCTTGGCGTGCATCACGGTCACCCATCAGGTGCAAACCTCTTGTAAAGTTCAGTTTATCAGCTCCAAACGAACCCTGGAAGAATGCATTCAAAGTAAAGCCTTTATAAGTCACTGTGTTATTCCATCCTAAAGAATATTTCGGCATACCACAACCAATAATCTGATAGTCAGAACCATCAATTGCATAATTACCATCCAAGTCTTCATATCTTGCATCACCAGGTTTGCAACCATATTTAGCTGCTTCCTCTGCTTGATCCTTTTTCCAAGGACCTAGATACTTCAATCCCCACAATGAACCTAATGGTTTACCAACCTGATAAACAAAAGCTGGTTGACCGTTCAAGCCTATTACATCCGTATTATCAAAAATACGCGTCTCATCACCAAGGTTTGTTACTTCGTTTCTAACAGAAGAGAAATTAAATGTACTTTCCCAACCCCAATCTTTAGTCGAAATAATCTTAGCAGTAATATTTAATTCAACACCCTTATTTTCAATGTCACCCACATTGGAAACAATACTACCACCACCCAAGAAATAAGGCACGGATTTGTTCAACAGCAAATCACGAGTATGCTTCTGGAAATAATCCAATTCAACATTCAAACGGTTATTAAAGAATCCGAGTTCAAGACCGAAATCTAATTGCTCAGTAGTTTCCCACTTCAAATCTGTATTGCCAGGGTTACCCATCTGAATGCCATTTGTACGTCCACCTGTTGTAAAGGCATAATAAACAGAAGTATTATAAGTAGCCAGCGTCGCATAAGGAGATATAGCCTGACTACCTGTCAATCCCCAGCTTGCACGCAATTTCAATTTATCAAAAATATTAAGTTTCTTAATAAACTCTTCATTTCCCAGATTCCAAGCAATAGCCATAGCAGGAAAAGTACTGAACTTATGACCGTCAGCAAATTTAGAAGAACCATCACGACGTACCGATACAGAGAATAAATATTTGTCCATCAATGTATAGTTAATACGTCCCAAATAAGATAACAATGCCCACATAGAATAATCAGAACCAACAGAGTTAGATGCAGCTTGTGCCAAGTTATCGTATTTCAATTCTGCGAATTTCAAATTAGACGCACTTCCATTCAACGATTCCCAATCATATTTCTGAGTTTCCAAAGCTACAACAGCATTGATATGATGTATATCTTTAAATACCTTATCATAAGAAATTTGTGTTGTTGTCTGAAGAGTTACCGCTTGATTGTTAGCCTTCGATGCACTAGGAGAATTATTAGAAGCATAGTTACCACTCCAAGTTTTGTTATTATAGAAGCCCAAATCAGCTGCGGCTTGGAAATCAGCACTCAATCCCGGAATAATCTCATAACGAGCACCTCCTATAACATTGACAAATGTACGTGAACGCAAATTCTCCGTATCATAAATCATAGCAAGCGGATTGGTTTTAATAGAACCTACAGGGTCTGAAATAACATATCCACCATTTCCATCATAAGGATTTGTAGTAGGAGCCCATGCCAAAGCCTGAACTACAGGATTACCTGCGCCCGTACGGCCATGATTATTCTTTCCTGAAGCGTATGTTCCGTTAGCATTGAAACGGAAAGATAGCTTCTTATTAACTTTGGTATTAACATTAGCTCTGATTGTATAGCGGTCAAAGCCCGATTCACGCACAATACCATCCATGCTCAAAAAGTTTCCAGAAACGCGATATTGAGTTTTTTCTGTACCGCCTGATATACTTAACTGATGCTGAGTAGAAATTGCTGTCTGAAACACTGCATCATTATAATCAAAACCACCTGTACGATAGTATTCTTCAATCTGCTCAGGTGTAAACTTCAGATTCTCCACACCCATGGCCTTGTCATGCTCATTAACAGTTGTAGCAAAGTCACCTGCGCTCAACATCTCATATTTCTTTATCTGATTAGATATTGATACACTTCCCTGATAGCTAACCGATACCTTACCGTCTTTACTACCACTTTTAGTAGTAACTAAAATCACACCATTGGCACCACGAGAACCATAAATAGTCGTTGAAGAAGCATCTTTCAATACTTCAATAGATTTAATGTCATTAGGATTGAGCAAATTAAAGTCAGCTCCAACAAAACCATCAATTACGAACAGAGGGCTATTATCTCCCAATACAGAATTTGCACCACGGATACGGATACGTACATCACCACCAGGGGCACCTACTGTGTTAGAAATCTGTAAACCGGCAGCACGTCCTTGCAAAGCCTCATCAATACGAGTTACATTCTGGTGCTCATAAGAATCGCTGCTAACTGATGATAAAGAACCCGTCAAATCGCTTTTACGTGCGGTACCATAACCAATAACCACAACTTCATCCAATGCTTGAGTATCTTCTTTCAAGGTAATGTTGATAGTCCGTTGAGAACCTACAGTAGCTTTCACTGACTGGTATCCGATAAATGAAAAGACAAGCACGCTGTTTTCTGAAGGAACTGCTAATTTATAGTTACCGTTAAGATCTGTAATAGCACCGACTGTGGTACCTTCAACCTGTACAGTAACACCTGGAATCGGTTCACCAAAGACGTCCACGACACGACCTGAAACGTTAATATCACTTTGATCAGTGTTTTGCGAACGCTCACTGTTTTTCGCTGCAGACAAAACAATATAAGAGCTTTCTATAGCAAAACGGACATCAGAATTTCCAAACAAATCTGTCAAGACTGTATTCAATGGTTTATTTACTACATGGAGGGAAACGCTACGATGAACATCTACATCCTTATTATAAACGAACAGATAATTTGACTGTTTTTCAATATCCCCCATAATGTGGAGCAACTCCGCATTATTCTGATTAATAGTTATCAAAGAATTTAAAGATTGTGCTCCTATAGCATACAAATTATACACACATACAAATAGCAAGAAACAAAACATAGCCAATGATCTGAATACGACAGAGACATGATAAGCTTTGGACACAAAATTTTTTTTCATTAAATGTGTTCTCATACAATTAAATATTATAAAAAAGGTTATAAGTAAAAGGTTTTTAAACAAAACGTTACCAAACACAATACATTGGTAATTATTTACCGAGATTTTAAAAGTTAAACATATAACCGGCTAAAGCTGGTTATATAAACATACAAGAGATCATTGAAATATTGTCAGAAACGAATGGTTAAGCAATAAGAATTGTAGACAAAAAGAAGATAGCCCGTTGATAACAAGAAAGATAAGCACTATACAACTCACTGTTTTTAATAAATTACAAATCTTCTAGCTCTTCTAAGTATAACTAAAGAGGGATATTCAGTAAATGTCTTTAAAAAGTAATATGGCATATCATTTCAATGCATCGCTTGCGGCTATCAACTTGGCCAAAGCGGCATGCAAGAGGTTTGGAATTACATTTTCTATATTCACATGCAAGGCAGCCATACACAACGCTTATATGCTTGAACGATTTATTGGCGTGTTTGGGATTAACCCAGACCCACAAGTTACTGACAAACTTTTCAAAGAACTCATTTTATTTACCGCCAAAACCACTTAGGTTTGGCCATTTTTCAGCAAACTATTAACACAATATAACAATTGGCTATAGAAGAATAAATATTTTTCAAGTTATATTCATAGGCATTAAAAATTAATTTAAGGGTTAATATTTCAACGTATATATATCGTATTTCCGTCTTCAGAGCGTTCAAAATCAAAATATACATCTTTCTGCAAGACACGCAGCAGATTGTCTATGCCATCCGATATGCGGAACTTACCGCTGAATACATGTCTGGCCAAACCGGTATTTTCCACTTCCATATCCACGCCGTAGTATTTCTCTATGCGTTTCATCAATTCCACAAAGTTTACGTCCGTAAAGCAGATTAGGCCCTCTCTCCAGCGATAGATGTCGTAGTCTACAATGGGTGCCACATCCAGCTTGCCATTTTTCAGACTGACCTGCTGGCTGGGCGAAAGGTAAATTATGTCTGTAGGGCTGTAATTGTTATCTACCTTTATCTTTCCTTCCATCAAGGCTGCCGAGAATGTGTTCTTGTCCGAGTAAGCATCTACATTGAACTTGGTACCCAACACTGTCACGTCGCACATCTGCGTATGTACCACAAACGGTTTTTTCTTGCTCTTACTAACCTCAAAGTAGGCCTCGCCGTCCAGCTCCACCTTGCGGATTTCACCGGCAAACGCTGCCGGATAACTCAAGGTGGAGCCAGCATTCAGACACACCCGGGTTCCGTCAGCCAGCGTCAGGTTGGCCCGCTGTCCCTGAAGAACGCTTACTACATTCACGGCCTCTTCTTGTTTTTCGTAATGTCCAGTCATCCAAAAATAGGCCGATAGGAAAGCAATGGCAAACACGGCAACCCACTGCACCGAGTAACGCCCCACATAGCGCAAAGTTCTGTATGCCACACTACGGCGAAGATAGGCAGCCTGTCGGTCGTCGGCCAGCAGCATGGCATCGAAGAAAGCACGCTCGTCGAGTAACTGTTGCTGGTGCTTGTCGTCTTCTTCCAGCCACGACTTTATCTGTCGTTTCTCTGCGTCCGAGGCTTCGCCCGCAAAAAATCTATGTAAGGTTATTTTTTCCATGTTCTTTCCGTTGTCTATAGTTATAAGCAAGCGAAAACGAAAGAACCCTAAACGAAAAGGCAAATAATAATGTTAACAAATTATAAATACGGAAAATAAGAAAGTCAAACACCTGCGCTCTTTATCAGTGCCAACATGACATTTCGTCCAACCAATAGCTACACATCAATAGCCAAAACGGGAAGTAATCCTTCAGCACCACCCTCAGTACCCGCAGGGCCTTCGTTATATGATACTCCACAGCCTTGACCGAGATACCAAGCGCAGCGGCAATCTCCTTGTTGGACTGCGAGTGATAACGGCTCCGCAGCAATACTTCGCGTGTCTGAACCGGCAGAGCAGCCAAGGCACGCTGCACCAGTGCCTGTATTTCGTGCGACATCAGCATGTTAGGATTACACACCTCCAAACTAGTTATCTTCAGTTGTAACTCCCATTCCTCCAAAAAGTAGAAATCAGACTTGATCTGTTCTTCCAACACCTGACGCTTCAGGTGATTGAGGCAGCGGTGTTTCACCATGGTCAGCAGGTAAGCCGCCAGGTTGCTGTTGTCAATCGTAGCCCGGTTTTCCCAGTAATACATGAAACTGTCGTTCACAATATCCTCTGCCTCCTCGTCTGTCTGCACATACGAGCGAGCGAAACGGATAAAGCGACGACTATATTCCGTGTAGAGCTTGTTGAAAGCCAGCATATGTTCTACTTGAAGAGACATAAAATTCGTTTGTAAGTTTTGGGCAAATATAAACCAAATATTGTAGAAAACGAAAGAAAAGTGTAATAAGCAAAATTAAAAGCATCACTTTTTTTGTAAAGTTGATGTATCACTTTTTTCTTGTTTAACCTATCTCTCCAGTCAGGAAGCGCCTTACGGCAAGAGAATGCACCAGCACTCCCGACGAGTGAAAGACATCAGTCAATGCAAATATAGTAACTTTATAATATTTCTTTATCGCCTTTCCATACTTTAATTCTATCTTGCCTGAAAAAATAAACAAAAAAATCAAGTATTACTCCACTTTCTCTTATTATCTTATCAATTCTATTTCACTACCTTAATTTCATGGAAGGAATATAACATATCCTGATTATCAAGCAATCTCATATATTCATTTAGGACATTGTTTATAGCCTTCATATTAAGAAATACCCTTTTTCTCACCATCCCAGAGACATATCGGACAGCTTCTTCGATAGTCATAAAATACTCCGGTGTGTTGTCAAAGGACTCCAGGCAATAAGGTTCCGGAAAATACCTGCCGGTCGTATCATTGATGGAATAGATGTTCATTCCCGGCTCGCGCTCACGATAATACACCTTGATTAACGGAACTACCCGTTCTATTGTTTCCCTGACTCCGGACTGCTCGCATCATGCCGTACACTAGTTAATTGTAAGTATATCTCCGTCCAACCCATAACCGATTATCTCCCCACGGCAGTCGAGCGTCATCCAGTCCCCGCCAAGTTTGCCAACTAGATTCCTCAGCCACCATTTGCCGAATCCGTTCCTTATGATGGTGGCCTTACGATTGTTTATATATTTCAACATCTTGTGCAGCGCCCCACTTCCTTCGAGTCACCGACACATTTATATACCACATCAGCCCAGTTCGGCACGGCAGACCTCCTTTTCTTTATTGACAGTATAAAACCCTATATCCCTGCCGGTACCATTCGCCGACTCTGCAAATCTCAGGTATAATGGAATAGTCTTCCTTATACCTCTCTGATTCTCGATTTTTTCTTTCATTTTAAAGATAGCTTTAAACTAGTTTATAAGTCATTGTTCTTGAGAGGGTACAGCAAATCCTTTTCTATAGACGTGTGCTTTTCTCTTATTAAAGATATGAAACGTCACAACCGCCTTTTTGGGTTGTTTAGATTATCTCCCTGTACCCGTTTGATAAATGTTCCGGATTACCGGATGATTTAAATACAACATGTCTTATCAGGAAAAATACCGACTGTTACTCAAGCTAAGGCAGACTGTAGGAGATGTTGTATGGCAATGACTAGGCAGCAAACCGGAGGCTAATTAATTATACATATGCTACTGATTCTATTGTAATACCCACTCAAGCGGCGTGAGCCTGCATCTAATAATAAAAATAAAACATCAGGAATGCAACTTTTTAGTAAAAAATGAGAGATATTACTTAAATAGAATAGGCTTTATAGAGAAAAAAGTGTGCGTCCTGTTTGCTCTCCATCGGTCAAATTGAATACCCGAAAAAATTGCATAAAAAGAAAAGTTCCCAGAATGATGATGTAAGTCCTTATTTCCCAATCTACTCCCTGCTATAATACTCATCAACCTAAAATAGCGGAGCGCAATTTGTACAAATTGCGCTCCGCCCCATACTCTATTGTTACTTTATTGCAATTATCCCTCCCGCCGAATGCGAAGCATACTCCGGAGCATACGCACACTGTATCGTGGCCAGCCCCGTTTCGTATGTTCCGCCACGGGCTATACGATAACTGTGTTCCAAGACATAAACGCCTTTGCCCAAATGGTCGAAGAAGAAATTGGTTGCGGCATCTTCCACTTCTGCATAATAACCGAGGCCATTACTCCAACGATAACCGGAAAGCGAGCCTATAGGTTCAAAGCAGGCACCCCGCTGGTCTTTCAACTGAACAAAATCCATAGCACGGTCCAAGCGGATAGTCAAACGGGCCACTATTTTATCACCGACGGATAATACGGTCCCTTCCGTAACCGGTTGCAAGGACTTGCTGCCACCGGCCGATATACGCTCTACATAAAGTTTCTTCTCTACATTCAATTCACCCCCCTGCTGCTTTACATCAGATATGGGTGACAGATACTGGGCATAAACAGCTCCCCAGGCAATGCCTGCATCCCGTTTCTCTACCGTGACGGTTTTAGCTTTCAGCTCCGGACTTCCTTGAGCGAAGGTTTCCTTGACATAACCCAAACCCGGGATTATGGTCTTTGCAGGCGACAATGTTTCCAAAACTTTGTTACCTAACGTGATACGTACGTCTCCCCGGCTTTCCAGCAGATTAGTACCCTGACAAAGCAATGCATAAACAGCATCAGCCGTTGCAACCGGAGAATTCCAAGTGGTAGTCTGCTTCTGTTTCAGCAGCCAGAGTTTCATTTCCTCCACCAAAGCATCGTTGCCACCTGCCATACGCAGGGCTTCCATTACTTCCACATGGGCAGGGATGGGCAGCATACCCCAGTTATACGGATTTGCTTGGAAAGCAAAGTATGCACCCAGTTCATCCGTCTGTACCAGATGTTCCTTGAGGGAAGCGATGAATTCATTCGCCTCGGCTGTACGCCCTACTGCTTTCAGGATGATGGCAGACTGCGCCTTACTGCTCATGGTTCCATCTTTAAGATTAGCACCTACTTTTGATAGGAAATAGCAGTAAGCCGCTTGATTGTCTGCCGGCACTTGTTCGCCGCTAAGGGCTATCAGATACAGATATGTCATTGTCGATTCGGAGTTGGCAGTAATCTTGGCACCGTTTTTTTCCGCTTTACGGATATTGCGATACTCTTCCAAAGCCTGCCGATTCAAATAGCCGAAAGCTTTCTGCCGCATGGCGGCAACTTCTTCAGGCAGTTCATTTTTCGTCAGCAGAGGAAGACGAACAAGTAATTCTGTAATATAGCCAGTTATATAGCGGCTACCGGACATTCCTTTATACCAGCTCCATCCACCGTCTTCACCCTGCAATTCTTTCAATTTGGTAAAAGCGGAAAGATTGCGGTTATTCAGTTGGTTGATATCAAACAGCGTGGCAATACGTGCCTGCTGTTCGGCTTCAGTAGTAGCTTCCAGTACCCACGGAGACTCGCTGAGCAGGATATTCTTCACATCCTGATTCTTCTCCAACTGGCTGAGGAAGGTTTCTTTCGTGCCACCGGCAGCCTTCCAACTGTCAAATACAGTCTTAATGCGGGGCTGGCTGTTGGCAATGAAGCCTGCCAGACTATTGGCATACCAAGCTGTAGCCCAAGAAATGGCATTATCATTGGCAGGCAGGCTCAATGCCGGCAACGCTTGTACAGCATACCAAGCCGGATTCCCTGTAAATTCTACAGTTAGACGACGGTCTGTCGCTGTACGGCTATTATGATTGAAAAGGCTGTCTAATGAGAACGTACGGGTCTCTTCGCCACGAATAGGCATAGCAAGCGTTTCCGTAATATACTCCTTATCACTTAATACGGGCAACAGATGCTGCTCGCCATCGCTGAACGTGCCTCCATCAGCGACCATACGGACACCAAGCAAATCATAGCAGTCGGACACATCGAAATGGAAGTTGACAGCAGTATTTCTTCCTGCTTCTACCGAGAATTTCTGACGCTGAGTAGCAATAACTTTCTCTGTCATAGGGTCGAACAGTGTGAATACAGCTGTTCCTTTCACCGCTTTACCCGTCAGATTGTCTATTGTTCCGGCTATCTGTGTTTTATCTCCTACGCGGACAAACCGAGGCATATTCGGCGTCAGCATAAACTCCTTGGCAGTTACAACAGAAGCATCCAACATCCCAGTCAGCATATCCTTAGTATGTGAGTAACCACGGAAATTCCAACGGGTCAAACTCTGCGGCATCGTAAAGGAAAATGCAAGCTCCCCTTGTTCGTTGGTACGAAGTTGAGGATAAAAAAAGGCTGTTTCGGCAAAATTGGTGCGAAGTCCCTCAATAGGTTGCAAGGCCTCGCCAACCGGTATCGTTTCCGATTCAAAAACAACATCTTCCACTACTTGTGCAGGAACATATTTTACTTCAACGGCATTCCCAGATTCTGCTTTGGAAGCAAGCATTGGCTGGTTGGCACCACGTATTCTAAGATTACCGGTCAAAGAGCCATTCCGGGTAGTCCCATATCCCACAACACTTACTTCTTCCAAAAGCGCATTGTCTTCTACCATCACTATCCGCATCCTTCCATCCATATAAGGAGAACAGAAGTGGTCAAACGACCACACCGGAACCCTCCAAGCCTTCAACGGGAAATAAATGGAGAAGTAATTGCTATTATAACGGCTCGCACCACGGAATGCTCCATACAGATTATCCGGATAGAAGACCCGTAGTATCTGGTTACTCTTATAAATCTTATCCAGTGAAGCGTCGTACATCGTAGCCAGCATTTCAGCCGCAGCAGGCATACCTTGAGGCGTCTTTATGACGAGCTTCCACTCTTCCTCTTGTCCGGGATGCAAACGGTCACGGAACACTTCCCATTTCATGCCGAGAGCACGTTCAGGCTGCCGCTTCTTCAGTTCAACCTGATGGTTATACATCTCACCATCTTTCACAAAACTGAAAAGAACGGTGATTCCCTTGCCATATGCTTCCTTATAAGGGAATTCCATACGGATAATAGTATCATTCAACTGCAACACACGGCTTTCAATGCGTTTTCTCTCACAAAATACATCCATCAGCACATATGCATCCCGATAAGAAGTCCCCAACAGAAAAGCGGCAGGGTGCTGTACATCAAATTCCTCATTTTCTTTATAATAAAAGAAATCTGTAAACGCAGCCGGACACTTGTCACTCTTTGAAAAGAGCATGAAACTGTCACTGCCATATGCCCCGTTATTCTCTTCACGTCCCAAACTATCACGCACGGAAAGTTTCAAACGATAGTTACCTGAAGGAAGCTTGTTCCAAGCCGAAAAATCCTGGAGCCGATTGGCCATGAAGTCCCCCTCTAATATTACATCAGTCAAAGGGTCAGAGTCTCCTATATTCCTCCCCCGATCCCGTTCTGTTAATGGATACAGATAATAGGAGCCTTTCATATCTTGAGGAACATTCATCATATTATTCACTCTAAAAGTGAACAGCATGCTATCTTCCTTACAAACATATTGAGGCAGGCGGACATCAAAGGAATAAGCCTTAGGGCCTGCCAGCAAGTTATACGAAGCGGACTGCGTTTCACCAGCCTCATCCGTCACCACCGCCTCCACATGATAAGTATACACACTTCCATACCCGTCTGTATCTACAACCGGAACCTCTAAAGTCAAGGGTATGGAAAAATCCCCGTTGGCATCCAATTGTATGGTGTCAGACAGTAATGGTTTATCAGCATTGCTCCAATAGCCAGGTCTCGGATTCCGGCGAGTCACCGTATATGCCAATGGCACATCCTGTACCATCATGCCATTGAAAGCCTTGACATTTCCTTTCAACACTACCTTGCCCCCCAGTCGGTAAGCTTCCGAAACCGGAGTGAAGGCAATCTCAAACGTAGGTCGCTTGTACTCCTCTACCCTAAAAGTGACGGTAGATTGAGGCTCTTTAGTCCGTATACTGAACATGCCATTCAGGCAAGCTGCCGGAAGTACAAACTCCGTAGCAAAAGAGCCGAAATCATTGGTCTGCACCTTCCTAGTGGCAAGTTCCTTTCGGTTGGCATCCAACAAGACAAGCTCATAATCAACTCCTTGTAGCACCTGGGCATTATCACTGTTCTGTTTGTAAGCTATTCCTTTTACATGGACGGTCTGCCCGGGGCGATAAAGCGAACGGTCTGTCAGCAATGCCATCTGCCTCCAATCTGTATCCTTTATACCGTAATAAGAATGATTCATATAAACATTCTGCGGCATCATACCTGTGTCTCTGCCTTTACGCGCCACATAACTTCGGATTCCACTCTGCCAGGGTAATACAGCTTTCCCCCCGGCATCAGTCAGTACCTCTGCCATCACTTTTCTATTCTTCTCATCATAAGAAGAGTAGAAACTCACTTTGGCATCAGCAATCGGCTGTCCGCTACGGGCATCCAATGTAACCACTTCCATACGGTCGTCACCCAAATCCAATGTCAGCACCTTGAAGCGAGTAGATACCAAAAATTTATCATCTGTACGGGCCGTTTCAGCATCAGGTACTATTTGAAGAATATAGACTCCCGTTTCCCGAGGTATCATGAACTTAAATACAGTGTCCGAGGCAAGATAAGGGACATCTTCAGGCAATTTATCCTTGCCTGGCAACGGCTTTAAGCCAAAATGCGTGGAAGAAAACTTCCGGGTATATTTTCTATAAGTATCTTTATTTATACCATGGTCCATCCAAGGCACTTCACTTAAAGTAGTGGCATATAAGTTGAGAGTGAAGCCCCCGACATTACGATAATGCAGTCTCATATTTACCGAATCGCCGGGATAACCGCTTTCATTCATAGTCAGAATGAGTTCAGGCTGTAAAATCTGTTCACGGATATTTTTCAATTCATCGATACGCTTATACGCAGGATAGCGCTTCAAGCCTTCTTCACAGACTTTTAGAGCCTCATCAGCGCGTTTCGGTTCCAAACGGCGCAGGTGGTTGGCTTTATGAATGTAAACCTCGGCACAAACCTCTCGTGAACCGTATTCCTTTATCAATTTATCCAAAACCTCAAGATATTCCCGATTAGCCTTTTCCTGACGCATTCGGAAAGTAGGATAAGGCTGCTGGCTGATACCACCGGTCAGCTTCCAGCTCCAATAATCAAGAGAACAGAGCAACATAGCATCTTCCGAACCGGCACGATGGCGATAAGCATTCATCATATCCAGATAAATCCTTTCGATACGGGTCTGTACCAAAGAATCCACACTGAAACCATCCAGCTGCCGATAAGCATCAACAGCACGGCTTACCAATAGATGGTACATATCGTGCCCATAGAACCGGCTACCGTCTTCCAACACCACAAAAGGCACATATTTTTCTGCAGATGTATCAAGCAAGCGGATGGAATCCTGCAAGGATGCACGGTTACACCTATCTATTTTATCCACAAACTGGCTGATACTCCACTCACGGATATCTTCCGGGACCTCGTCAACAGCCAGTAGAGTACGTGACAGCAAGACACGGCGATTCTTCCGCATCAAGTCAGCATATTCATATGCCAACAAAGAATGTAGAATAGCCTTGTTCACCGGATTCCTCTCCGATTGTGCCCAAGATTCCATATATTTCAGACTGGAGTAAAGGCTGTCCGGAGTCAGCCCCCCTTGATAAGTCTCCCTACAAATGTAGGCTTTCAACATTTGCAGAGCATTCTTCTCTTGCCGACCTTTCCGATAGATTTCATCAGCCAGTTTTATCACTGTTTGAGGCAGGCTTTTCTTTTGAGCCTGCTCCACCTGCTTCCACAACTTATCGTACGTCTGCGCATACAATGCCGAAACCCCGAATGTAACCAGCAGCAACAATATGCTACAAATTCTTTGAATTACTCTCATGATTATTCGTTTGTTAGTCTTTGTATTAATAACAAAGGAAGTGAATAAAGTTCAAACAAATGTACTTTTAGATATAAAAAATCTTATTCTACTCCTACAAAAAAACAAGGGATATGTTTGCAAACATATCCCTTGTTCTATACTTAAATGTTAGTGTACTCACATTTGGAGGCTATAATATCTCATTGCCTCCATCCAATTCTTACCAGCGGCGGTAAGAATGTGCTTAAATGAATTTGCAATCTTCTTTTTCATAATCTTAAAAAATTAAACCAATACCTGAAAACTAAAATTCGATACTTCACGAAAGGGAAGGAATGCTTAAAGCATTACATATCCCCAAATGTTCTTATCGGCTTCGCCGACATGCTTAAAAAAACTCTTTAACACTTTCATTTTGTTATCCTCCTAAAATCAATCTTGTTATCCTTAAAAAATCTACTAGTTTTCTATTGTTTTCATGTTTTACAACACAAAAATAGAGCCTTTGTTCAAGATAGCAAGCAAAAAATGGATAGAAAACATGTTTTATAACACATTTCTTGACTTAAGTCAATTTTCAAGGAGAAAGTGAAAGGATATTGACATGCATTGTAATAAGTCCGAGACATTCTGGCAGAAAGAGGACAAACTGTCACAGATAAAAAAGGCAGGATACTTATAAAGCACCCCGCCCCTATTCATAACATAAAGTATTCTCTACTTTTCAGGAGTCTGCTCCAATGTAGCCACCAAGAAATCATAGAACTTGGAAACAGTAGGAATTAATGCACGCTCGTCCGGTGAATGCGGAGAACGCAAAGTGGGACCGAAAGAAATCATATCGAGTCCTGGACAATTGGCACCAATAATACCGCATTCCAGACCTGCATGAATAACCTTCACGGCAGGTTCCACACCAAACTGCTGCTTATAGGACAGCTTCATGGCATGCAGTATAGGAGAATCCACATTGGGCTGCCATCCGGAATAACCACCACTCAATTCCACCTTCATACCTGCCATAGCGAAACAAGCTGTCAGGCTGTCTGCCAGGAAATCCTTCATTGTATCGCAAGAACTACGCGCCAAAATACGAACTTCGGCCTTACCATCTGCAATGGTTACGATAGCCAAATTAGAGGAGGTTTCTACAGTATCGGGAACAGTAGGAATCATACGCATCACACCATTCTGGCAAGCCATCAACACGTTAATCATATTATCCTGGATTTCTGAGGGAACAACGGCAGCAGGTAGAGTCACCTCTTCTACACTCAGAGTAATACCACTTTCAATCGGAGCATATTCGTCATTCAGTTGTGCCTCGTATTCCTTCATATAATCTTCCAAACCGTCCATATCCTCAGGATTGAACACCAATACCGCATGTGCTTCGCGGGGGATAGCATTACGCATATTGCCACCTTCAAAACTTGCCAGCTGGGAGTCAAACTCAATCAGCAAATCATGTACGATGCGTGCCAACAATTTATTGGCATTACCGCGCCCTTCATTGATTTCCAAACCGGAATGACCGCCACGCAAACCTTTCAACGTAATTTTACGAGCAACGAAATCGACCATAGGCATCTCCTCCTTATATTCCAAAGTAGCAGTAATATCAAGACCACCGGCACAGCCGATATAGAGTTCTCCTTCGTCCTCAGAGTCAAGGTTCAGCAGAATTTCCCCTTGCATAGTTCCCGGTTTCAAACCGAATGCACCATACATTCCCGTTTCTTCATCCTTGGTAATCAGGGCTTCCAATGGACCATGCTTCAAGTTATTATCTTCAAGTACCGCCATAATAGCAGCCACTCCCAAACCATTATCTGCCCCCAGCGTAGTTCCTTTGGCTTTCACCCAATCACCGTCAACATAGGTTTCAATGGGATCTGTTGTAAAATCGTGGATAGTATCGTTGTTCTTCTGGGGCACCATGTCCATATGCGCCTGAAGGATGACGCCCTTGCGGTTTTCCATACCCGGAGTGGCAGGCTTACGAATAATAACATTGCCGACCTCGTCGACAAATGATTCCAACCCCAAGCCTTTTCCAAAATCAATAAGGAATTTGGTAATCTTCTCCATATGTCCTGACGGACGGGGAATCTGGGTCAGTGAATAAAAGTGCTTCCATACATTCTGTGGAGCTAACTGTAAGATTGTACTCATAATTCTAAAAAGTTAGTTTTCGCAAATATAACGGTTTATTCTCGGAAAGTACAATAAACCGGGATTTTTCTAAAGTACTAAATCATCGGCTATCTTAAATATGGCTTTTACATCATTTAGGAATTTCTCCCGCTTCCATATACAAGCAACAATATCGTTTAAAGAAACCAATCTTCCAACAACCTTTACGACTCCAGTACATATAAGGAAATGCCGAAGTTATTGCAAAGAAGTATTACAGTACTTTTAAAGGAGTACTACAGTGGTTCTCTATAAATAACTGTTTCTGTCCTCTAACATAAGAAATAACAATATAGGAACCCACCACAAGAAACGTCTATTTCTTTGTCCTATTCGCCAACACCAGGTGCAACGCCCCGTAGATGCCCAGCACTATCACCAGCAACGTCTGTATGCCATGCACTATCAGCGCAAAGATACCCGCATCCGTAGCATTTACCCCATAAAGCATCATCATAGTGATGACAGCAAAGTGCCAGGGACCTGCCCCGTTGGGCGTAGGAACAATGACTGCAAACGTTCCTCCGACAAACATCACCATTCCGGCAAGGAAACTAAGGTGCTCTGTAAACTGGAAGCAATAGAAAGTTATATAGAAATGATAAAAATAGCATAGCCAAATAAGTAAAGTGTAAAGAACAAACAAAGGCACATTCTTCACATTCTTAAGCGACATCACACCTTCCCATATATTCAAGACTACCCCCTTCACCTTTTCAAAAAAAGAGAGCATACGCAACAGAAAATAGAGAAGTACCAGAACACCAATAATAGAAAAAAGAGCCACATAAAACCAAGGAGAAGTCACAAGATGCATCAGTGATGGAATCTTGGTGCCCGTCTCCTCAAAAAAACGAAAAAAAACGGGCATCTGCACCAAAAAAGTAATCCCCGTAATCAACAGAATGCAAAGCGTATCTACCAACCGCTCTGTCACCACCGTCCCCAAGGACTTCGCAAAGGAAACATTATCATATTTGGCAAGTACTCCACAACGTGAAACCTCTCCCACACGGGGCAGTACCAGATTGGTGGCATAAGATACGAAAATGGCATCGACGCAATCGCTTGTTTTGGGATGAGCATCCAGAGGCTCCAAAGTCTGCTTCCAACGCCAGCCTCGCAACACATGGCTCATCACACCGAAGAACAAGGACAACAACATCCACCACCAGTTCGTCTGATGAAGTAGAACTTCTTCTGCCTTTGAAAAGTCAAAATCACGATATACCCAATAGAAGATAAAACCACCCAATAAAATGGGTAAGATGATTTTCAACGTCTTTTTTAGCAGCTTATTCATACGATATTCCCAAATTCTTCATTCTTCATTCTTCATTCTTCATTGAAAAGAACTACCTTTGCTCCGTGTAAAGATAGGTTGTTGTTCACGTTACAGCCTACGTTTACGGAGCAAAAGTAATGATTTAGTTGATACATGAGAGTAGTTAAACCTAAAAAGTTTCTCGGGCAACACTTCCTGAAAGACCTGAAAGTGGCACAAGACATTGCCGACACGGTAGATGTCTGTCCCGAAATTCCCATCCTCGAAGTTGGTCCGGGAATGGGAGTGCTGACCCAGTTTCTTCTGCCCAAAGAACGCAACGTCAAAGTAGTAGAACTGGACTACGAGTCAGTGGCCTACCTACGGGAAGCCTATCCGCAACTGGAAGACAACATCATTGAGGACGACTTCCTCAAAATGAATCTGCAACGATTGTTTGGCGGGCAACCTTTTGTGCTGACGGGAAACTATCCTTATAATATCTCCAGCCAGATATTCTTCAAAGTGCTGGAATATAAGGATCTGATTCCCTGCTGTACGGGTATGATACAAAAGGAAGTAGCCGAGCGCATAACCGCTGGGCCGGGCAGCAAGACATACGGAATCCTAAGTGTACTGATACAAGCATGGTACAAAGTGGAGTACTTGTTTACGGTACACGAACATGTCTTCAACCCGCCCCCAAAAGTTAAAAGTGCCGTCATCCGCATGATGCGCAATGAAACGCACGATTTAGGCTGCGACGAGAAATTGTTCAAGCAAGTAGTGAAAACCACGTTCAACCAACGACGCAAGACACTGCGGAACTCCATAAAACCGATACTCGGCAAAGACTGTCCACTGACGGAGGACGTATTATTTAATAAACGCCCGGAACAACTGTCCGTAAAGGAATTTATTCAACTGACCAACCAAGTGGAGCAGGCATTGAGAACAATTAATGATTAATGGTTAGTGATTAAACACGAATAATCATGGAAATAGACGAAGAATATATAGACAAAGTCAAAAGCCTGATAGAACAGAAAGACGCGGAAAACGTCAAGACACTTTTGACCGACCTTCATCCGGCGGATATTGCAGAACTATGCAATGACCTCGGCTTGGAGGAAGCCCGCTTCGTTTACCGCCTCCTTGACAACGAAACGGCAGCGGATGTACTGGTTGAAATGGACGAAGACATCCGGAAAGAATTCCTGGAACTTCTTCCTTCGGAGACCATTGCCAAACGTTTCGTGGATTATATGGACACGGACGATGCCGTAGACCTGATGCGCGAACTCGATGAAGACAAGCAGGAGGAAATACTTTCGCACATCGAAGATATAGAACAAGCCGGTGACATCGTTGACCTGCTGAAATATGATGAAGACACTGCCGGTGGTTTGATGGGTACGGAAATGGTGACTGTCAATGAAAACTGGAGTATGCCGGAGTGTCTGAAGGAAATGCGCCTGCAAGCTGAAAAGCTGGATGAAATTTACTACGTATACGTCATCGACGACGAAGACCGTCTGCAAGGAGTATTCCCATTAAAGAAAATGATAACTTCCCCTTCTGTCTCCAAGGTAAAGCATGTGATGCGAAAAGATCCTATCTCCGTCCATGTAGATACCCCCATTGACGAAGTGGTGCAAATCATCGAAAAGTATGACTTAGTGGCAGTTCCTGTTGTAGACAGCATCGGGCGCCTGGTAGGCCAGATTACCGTAGACGACGTCATGGACGAAGTCCGCGAACAGTCGGAACGTGATTACCAGCTGGCATCCGGTTTGTCCCAAGATGTAGAAACGGACGATAATGTTATGCGCCAAACTTCAGCCCGCCTTCCATGGCTACTCATCGGTATGCTGGGCGGTATAGGCAACTCCATGATATTGGGCAACTTCGACACGACTTTCGCCGCCCACCCGGAAATGGCCCTTTATATTCCGTTGATTGGCGGTACGGGGGGAAACGTGGGAACCCAGTCGTCTGCCATCATCGTACAAGGCCTTGCCAACAGCTCACTGGATGCCAAAGACACCTTCAAACAGGTAGCTAAGGAAGCTGTAGTGGCGGTTATCAATGCAACCATCATTTCCCTGCTAGTATACATTTATAATTTTATCCGGTTCGGAGCTACGGCTACGGTCACTTATTCCGTCTCCATCAGCCTCTTTGCAGTCGTCATGTTCGCCTCCATCTTCGGAACGCTAGTCCCCATGACTTTAGAGAAGCTGAAGGTTGACCCGGCCATTGCCACCGGCCCATTTATCTCCATCACCAATGACATTATAGGCATGATGCTGTACATGGGTATCACAGTCTTACTGTCATAAAAACAAGAAAATAGAAAAAAATCAAGGCAAATTGTATGAAGTAATCATTTTATTTCATTAATTTGTAGCCTAATGTAACCCGAACGGGAGGAACCCGTTTCTAAAAAAGTAAATACAATGACGGACACTCATGACACTAATCTCCCCGAAAAGCCGGTGGAATTAGAAGAAGAAAAGAAGACAGCAGAGGTTTCTGAACCGGCAACAACAGAAACTCCCGCTGAAGAAATCGTTTCAAAAAAGCCGGTAGAGTCAGTTCTGAAGCTCACGAAAGAGGAAATACTTGCCAAACTCAAAGAGGTGGTTGCAGACGTGGAGAACGTGGCAAAACCTGAAATAGACGGTTTGAAGCAATCTTTCTACAAGCTGCACAATGCTGAGCAGGATGCGGCCAGAAAACTGTTCATTGAAAACGGAGGCGCCGCGGAGAACTTTGTTCCACAAACAGACTGTGTGGAGGAAGAGTTCAAGAATATCATGTCCGTCATCAAAGAAAAAAGAAGTGCACTCACAGCCGAACTGGAGAAGCAAAAGGAAATGAACCTGCAGGTAAAGCTTTCCATCATCGAAGAGCTGAAGGAGCTGGTTGAATCTCCAGATGACGCCAACAAGAGCTATACGGAGTTCAAGAAACTACAGCAGCAATGGAACGAAGTTAAACTCGTTCCGCAAGCTAAGGTCAACGAGCTTTGGAAAAACTACCAATTGTATGTTGAGAAATTCTATGACCTTCTGAAACTGAACAATGAATTCCGCGAATACGATTTCAAGAAGAATTTGGAAATCAAGACACATCTCTGTGAAGCTGCCGAAAAGCTGGCGGATGAAGAGGATGTAGTTTCAGCTTTCCATCAGTTACAGAAGCTACATCAAGAATTTCGTGATACAGGGCCGGTAGCCAAGGAACTACGCGACGAAATCTGGGCACGTTTCAAAGCTGCCTCTACAACCGTAAACCGACGTCACCAGCAACATTTCGAAGCATTGAAGGAAGTGGAACAGCACAATCTTGACCAAAAGACTGTAATTTGCGAAATCATAGAAGCCATTGACTACAAAGAACTGACAAGCTTTGCTTCTTGGGAGAGCAAGACGCAAGAAGTCATCGCACTTCAAAACAAATGGAAAACCATTGGTTTCGCTCCGCAAAAAATGAACGTGAAGATTTTCGAACGTTTCCGCAAAGCGTGCGACGAGTTCTTCCGTAGAAAGGGAGAGTTCTTCAAGAGCCTGAAGGAAGGTATGAACGAAAACCTGGAAAAGAAGCGTGCCTTGTGCGAAAAAGCAGAAGCTCTGAAGGACAGTACCGACTGGAAAGCAACCGCCGATGAACTGACCAAACTTCAGAAAGAATGGAAAACCATTGGTCCGGTAGCAAAAAAATATTCGGATGCCGTATGGAAACGTTTCATCTCCGCTTGTGACTACTTCTTCGAACAAAAGAACAAAGCCACTTCTTCACAGCGCAGCGTAGAGCAGGAAAATCTGGAAAAGAAAAAAGCCATCATCGAGAAACTGAATGTTATCGATGACCAAATGGATACGGAGGAAGCTACCCAACTGGTACGCGACCTCATGAAAGAGTGGAACGGCGTAGGACATGTACCTTTCAAAGAGAAAGACCGAATCTATAAGCAATACCACAGCCAGGTAGACAAATTGTTTGAACGCTTCAACATCAGCGCCTCCAACAAGAAGCTAAGCAACTTCAAGTCGACTATCAGCTCCATTCAGGAAGGTAGTCCACAAGCCCTTTACCGGGAACGTGAGAAGCTGGTACGTGCCTTCGACAATATGAAGAACGAGCTTCAGACATATGAAAACAATCTCGGTTTCCTAACCACTTCTTCCAAAAAGGGAAACAGTCTGCTGACAGAAATCAACCGTAAGGTGGAAAAGCTGAAAGCAGATATCGAACTTGTAAAAGAAAAGATAAAAGTGGTGGACGAGAATATCAAAAATCAAGGATAACGCAACAAGATAAGACTTAATAAAAAAGTAGACCCGCCCCCACGGCTGTATAGCTGTAGGGGCGGGTCTACTTTTTTATTAAGTCTTATCAATGATGGAACAGACGGATACCCGTGAACGTCATGGCAATGCCATATTTATCGCAAGTTTCAATCACATGGTCATCGCGTACAGAACCACCCGCTTGGGCAATGTAATCTACTCCACTCTTATGGGCACGCTCAATATTGTCTCCAAAAGGAAAGAATGCATCCGAACCCAAAGAAACACCTTTCAATGTATCCAACCAAGCCCGTTTTTCTTCACGAGTCAGCACTTCAGGTCTCTCCGTAAAGAACTGCTGCCAAACGCCATCAGCCAGCACATCGTCATGGTCTTCACTGATATAGACATCAATCGTATTATCACGGTCGGCACGGCGGATTTTCTCTACCCATGGCAAATTCAACACCCTCGGATGCTGGCGTAAATACCAAATGTCGGCCTTGTTGCCCGCCAAGCGAGTACAGTGGATACGGCTCTGCTGGCCGGCACCAATACCGATAGCCTGACCGTCCTTCACATAGCATACAGAATTCGACTGCGTATATTTCAAAGTGATAAGGGCTATCATCAAATCACGTTTCGCTGCTTCCGGGAAATTCTTATTCCGAGTAGGAATATTCGCAAAGAGTTCATCTCCATTCAGCTTTATCTCATTACGTCCCTGCTCAAACGTGATACCAAAGACATCCTTATGTTCAATCGGGGCAGGCTTATAGCCGGGACTTATCTGAATCACATTGTAAGTTCCTTTACGCTTTTCCCTCAAGATAGCCAGTGCTTCGTCCGTATACCCCGGAGCAATAACGCCATCCGAGACCTCGCGGTTAATAAAACGTGCAGTAGCCTCGTCGCACACATCACTCAAAGCGATAAAGTCACCATAAGAAGACATACGGTCGGCACCGCGGGCACGCACATATGCGCAAGCAAGCGGAGAGAGCGGAAGATTATCCACAAAATAAATCTTCTTCATTATTTCGTCGAGTTCCAAACCGATGGCGGCCCCCGCCGGACTGACGTGCTTGAATGAAGTTGCAGCAGGCATACCGGTCGCCTCTTTCAGTTCCTTTACCAACTGCCATCCATTCAAGGCATCCATAAAATTAATATACCCCGGACGTCCGTTCAGAACCTCAATAGGTAACTCCCCCTCCTGCATGAAAATGCGAGCCGGCTTCTGGTTAGGGTTACAGCCGTACTTCAGTGCTAATTCTTTTGCCATAAAATTCTGCTTTAATGTTGAAATGCTACAAATTTACAGAATATTTCCGGCTTACAGAAGCCTTGTCACTGAATTTGCCACCGAATGCCTACACTGAAATTTTCGTACATGATTGAAAAGTAACGAAAAAACCACTAAAACTTGCGATTTTAGTGGTTTTTTGACTTAAATAAGCTGTTTGATAGTTGGGCTACCTGGATTCGAACCAGGAATGACAGGACCAGAATCTGTAGTGTTACCATTACACCATAGCCCAATTATTGTTATTTCCGTTTTGCGGTTGCAAAGATACAAAGATTTCTATAAATCAAAACAAAAACGAGTATTTTTTTCGCAAAAAACTGATAAGATACCGTAATCCAAAGGATTATATAACTAAAAAAAATCAAAAATTGAAAGAGTTTTCCTCTTTTGCGTGTTTGATATGAGAAATCAACGTATATTTGTCAACAGTTTTAATATAATACTGTATAATGAACGAAACGAAAAAACTGATTCAACAGATAACAGAAGGTATTCAAGATAAAAAAGGAAAAAAAATCGTCATCGCAGATCTGACAAAAATCGACGATACAATATGCAATTATTTCGTCATCTGCCAAGGAAACTCTCCCAGCCAAGTGACAGCCATTGTAGAATCCATCAGGGACTTCACACGCAAGGGTGCCGACACCAAGCCCTTTGCCGTAGACGGGCTGCGCAATGCCGAATGGGTAGCTATGGACTACCCGGACATATTGGTGCATGTCTTCCTGCCTGAAACAAGGGAATTCTACAATCTGGAACACCTTTGGGCAGACGCCAAATTAACTCAAATTCCTGATCTCGATTAATCAAAACGTATGGACAATAATACCAACAAGAAACCCAATAAAGTGAATATGCCCAAGTTCAACCTGAACTGGCTGTATATGATTATAGCAATGATGTTGCTGGGGTTGTACCTGACTAATGAAAGTGGTACGGCAACTAAAAATATTTCTTATGATGAATTCCAGCAATATGTACGAGACGGTTATATAAGCAAAGTCATCGGCTACGACGACAATTCTGTCGAAGCATACGTCAAACCGCAACACGTAGGAAACGTATTTCGTCAGGACTCCAGTCGCGTAGGTAAGAATCCGCTTATTACGACCGAGGCCCCTTCACGCGAGAGCCTGGGCAATTTCCTGCAAAAGGAAAGAGACGACGCCCACTTTGACGGTTCTATTAACTACGAAAAAAAACGGAACTACTTCGGTGCCATTCTGTGGCAGATTCTCCCTTTTGCATTCCTTATCGGTTTCTGGATTTTCATGTCCCGCCGCATGAGCGGTGGTGGAGGCATGGGTGGAGGTGGAGGCATCTTCAGCGTAGGAAAGTCCAAGGCCCAATTGTTTGAAAAAGGTTCCCCCATCAAGATTACATTCAAAGATGTGGCAGGACTTGCCGAAGCCAAGCAAGAGGTAGAAGAAATTGTCGAGTTCTTGAAAGAGCCCCAGAAATATACCGATTTGGGAGGTAAGATACCCAAAGGCGCTTTGCTAGTAGGCCCTCCGGGAACCGGAAAGACCCTGCTTGCAAAGGCTGTGGCCGGAGAAGCCAACGTACCTTTCTTCTCTTTGGCAGGTTCCGACTTTGTGGAAATGTTTGTCGGCGTGGGAGCTTCCCGTGTCCGCGATTTGTTCCGCCAAGCAAAGGAAAAAGCGCCTTGTATCGTGTTTATCGACGAGATTGACGCTGTAGGGCGTGCCCGTGCCAAAGCAGCCGCTATGGGTGGCAACGACGAGCGCGAGAACACATTGAACCAGTTACTGACCGAGATGGACGGTTTCGGCTCCAACAGTGGTGTTATCATCTTAGCCGCCACCAACCGTGTGGACGTTTTGGATAAGGCATTGTTGCGTGCCGGACGTTTTGACCGCCAAATACATGTAGACCTACCCGACCTTAATGAGCGTAAGGAAGTATTCGGTGTACACCTGCGCCCCATCAAGATAGACAATAGTGTGGATGTAGACCTTCTGGCACGCCAGACTCCCGGATTCTCGGGGGCAGACATTGCCAATGTATGTAACGAAGCAGCTTTGATAGCCGCCCGCCACGGCAAAAAGTTTGTCGGAAAGCAAGACTTCCTGGACGCTGTAGACCGTATTGTGGGTGGGTTGGAAAAGAAAACCAAAATCACTACCGAGGCCGAACGCCGTTCCATTGCCATACACGAAGCCGGCCATGCCAGTATCTCCTGGTTACTGGAATACGCCAATCCACTGATTAAAGTAACCATTGTACCCCGTGGACGCGCTTTGGGCGCGGCTTGGTATCTGCCGGAAGAACGGCAAATCACCACCAAGGAACAGATGCTTGATGAGATGTGTGCCACCTTGGGAGGACGTGCTGCCGAAGACCTATTCTTAGGTAGAATATCCACCGGAGCCATGAATGACTTGGAACGCGTGACCAAGCAGGCGTACGGTATGATTGCCTATCTGGGTATGAGCGAAAAACTCCCCAATCTCTGTTACTATAATAATGAGGAATATTCCTTCAACCGCCCGTATAGCGAAAAGACTGCGGAACTGATTGACGAAGAAGTGAAGCAGATGGTCAACGAACAGTACGAACGTGCCAAGAAAATATTGTCCGAAAACCAAGAAGGGCACAACCGGCTGGCACAACTGCTGATTGACAAAGAAGTAATCTTTGCCGAAGACGTTGAGCACATCTTTGGGAAACGTCCATGGGCTTCCCGCTCGGAGGAAATCAGTGCAAACAAGACTGCTGCCGAGCTAAAAAAAGCAGAGCAAGAAGAAGAGCAAAAAGCCATAGAAGCAGAAAAGGAAGTCAAGGAAGAAGAAGAAAAGCATGAAAAATAACTTTATCCAACGTGCCGTTACCGGCGTGTTATTCGTCATAGTATTGGTGGGCTGTATTCTTTACAGCCCCCTTTCGTTCGGTATACTGTTCACCATTATCAGCGCACTGAGCGTACATGAGTTTGCCCAATTAGTCAGCAAAAGCGGCGAAGTAAGCATTAACAAAACCATCACTGCATTGGGGGGAGCCTACCTTTTCCTTGCATTAATGAGTTTCTGTACCCAGCAGTCTGTAGGAGCACGGGTATTCCTTCCTTATTTGGGACTATTGCTCTACATGATGATTACGGAACTTTACCTCAAGAAAAAGAATCCGACGGGTAACTGGGCCTACTCCATGCTAAGCCAATTATACGTGGCACTCCCCTTTGCCCTGCTGAACGTACTTGCTTTTCAAAATTCCTCGGAAACGGGCAGTGTAACCTATAACCCTATTCTACCGCTTTCCATTTTCGTATTTATCTGGTTGAGCGATACAGGTGCCTATTGCGTAGGTTCGCTGATAGGCAAAAACCGTCTGTTCGAACGTATCTCACCTAAAAAATCTTGGGAGGGCAGCATCGGCGGCGGAATATTCTCCATCGCTTCCTCTCTTGGCTTTGCACACTTCTTTCCATTTATGTCAGAATGGCAATGGGTAGGTCTGGCAATCGTTGTCGTCATTTTCGGCACTTGGGGCGATCTGACCGAATCACTCATGAAACGCCAATTGGGCATAAAGGATTCCGGTAACATTCTGCCGGGGCATGGAGGGATGCTCGACCGTTTCGACAGTGCACTGATGGCAATTCCTGCAGCAGTTGTTTATCTATATGCCTTGACGATGTTCTAACGACGACTCACATGACCAAACTTACATAAAACAAATATAAAAAGAGCACCCGGGCAAGGTGAATGACATCAAAATCCCGGGTGCTCTTTCTAACTATATACTCTCGCAAACTCTTTCTTACTTCAACTGCATATTGGACAAATCCACATTAGTAGTCAACTTTTCATTAGTACCCACAGTTTTCAAATCAAAGGTTACTTCCACCTCTCCATTCTCCTCTGAATTGAGTTTCAACTTGATACCTTTGGTTTCAGAGGGAATGTCCAGACTGTTCAGATTATAAGAAACAGCACCGGGGCTGCGATAACCCGTCAAGTCATCATAGTCGTTATAGCGGAGCTCCAAGTGGATGTATCCGTCTTCACCATACAAAGCATCATCTTCTTGCGGACGTACCAGACTAATGCGATGTTTATTATCAGCCGAAGACGGCAGGTTCTGCATGAAAAAAATGTTCATATAGCCACCGCTAATGGTAATGTCACCTTTATATATAAGTACGGAATCATTGCCGAACTCCTCTTCTGTTTCGGGAGTCAGCGTCTCCACCTCTTTCGTCAGAACATTCTGCAAGCGTAACAATTTCACAGCATGGTCATACCCTGCATAGTCATCCCACAAAGGATTGAACATGGTAATCACACGCTGCCCATCCACAGCATCATACCACCCAATGTCCGTATTCACCGGCCAGAGTGTCCCCCAGACATCGCAGTTTAAATAAAAGGCATTTCCCGTAACACGCACAGTAGCCCACAAAGGCGGGGTGAAATCACCCAAAGAATATCCGTCGTTATCATCACATGATTGCAAAGCGGGCATCACTGCCAAACATATTGCCATAAATAACCAATGTAGCTTTTTCATAATCAAAGTCCTTTTCATTTGTTTCTGTATAGAAAATACAAAAGCCGGGCATTTACTGCACCGGCTTTTCCCATTTTAACAAATTCTTAATTTTTCGATTATTCTTCCCTCCTTCTCAGTAATGCCACCATCTCGCGGGCAGTATGTTTGGGTGCTCCTGCCTCTCCCAGACGGGATGCCATATACTCATATCCCTCGAGCATCTGACGGCGGTATTCCTTATCGTACAAAATGCGGTTCAGCTCCGAGCGTACCTGCTCTACCGTCATGGTATCTGCAACCAGCTCTTTCACCACCTCCCGGTTGGCTATGAGATTGACCAGGGAAATGTACTTCACTTTCAGTATATGCCGTTTCAGGAAAGCGATAACCTTTCCTATCGGAGTATGGTAGCACACCGCTTGCGGCACACGGAACAGAGCTGTTTCCAGCGTTGCCGTCCCCGAAGTGACCAGTGCAGCCTCTGCCTGCCTCAACAAAGGGTATGTCTTGTTGAAGATAATCTTCACGTCCGCCCCACCCACATAACGTTTATAATACTCGGGGGAAATACCCGGAGCACCGGCCAGCACCAGTTGATAATCGGGAAAAGAAGCTGCCGCACGAAGCATGTCGGGCAGATTGTCCTTGATTTCCTGCTTGCGGCTACCAGCCAGCAGAGCAATAATGGGTTTGGTAGGAAGTCCGTTTGCCCGGACAAAGTCGTCGAATGTCTCTGAGCTGGAAGCAAGAAAAGCCGTCACTTCATCCACTGTCGGATTGCCGACATAACGTATCGGATACCCGTGCTTCCCTTCAAAAAACTCCACCTCGAACGGTAGGATGGAGAACAGCTCATCTACATCCCGTTTAATATTCTTGATGCGGTATTCCTTCCATGCCCAAATCTTGGGAGAGATATAATAAAAGACAGGAATCCTCGTGTTGGCATGGACAAACTTGGCTATATCCAGATTAAAGCCCGGATAGTCCACCAAAATCAGCACATCCGGCTGCCACGCAACAATATCCTCCTTGCAGCGCTTCATATTGGCAAAAATGGTGCGCAGATGCAGCAATACGGGAATGAACCCCATATATGCCAACTCTTTGTAATGCTTCACCATCACACCACCCACTGCAGCCATGAGATCGCCTCCGAAGAAACGGAACTCCGCTTGCGAGTCCTCCTCCTTCAATGCAGCCATCAGATGGGAAGCATGCAGGTCACCAGAAGCTTCACCGGCAATCAAGTAGTACTTCATATCAATTGATAATTGTCAATTAATTCAGAACCATGTTTTCAGTTCATCAATCAAGCCGTATGCCGTTGCATCCACCGTGGTCGGGGTGATTGCCACATAACCGTTATCAAGCGCCCAATGGTCATTCTTCTCATTTTCGGCATCGTTGTTCTCAAACTCGCCGGTCAGCCAGTAGTAATGGGCATCTCCTCTATGGGCAAAGTTTTCCCATTCATTGGTCCATTGCCCCTTGGTTTGTTCGCAAATCTTCACACCCTTCAATTCTTTGGTATCGGGGAAGTTGACATTGAGGCATGTCAACGGAGGGAGTCCTTTCTCCAATACCAGCCGGGCTATCTCGCGGATGTAAGGACCTGCAGGTTCAAAATCAGCGTTCGGCTCATGGTTGCAAAGGGAGAATCCGATGGAAGGCACTCCTTTCAGGCATCCCTCTATCACAACGCCCATCGTACCGGAATAATGCAGGTTTACGGAAGAATTGTCGCCATGATTGATGCCGCCTACCACCAAGTCGGGCTTGCGGTCGAGCACCGTATGAAAAGCCAGCTTCACACAATCGGTCGGCGTACCGGAACACTTGTATACCGTCAGCCCAACATCCTTACGAACCAGCTGGTAGTGGATAGGTTCCGTTACTGTCAGCGCACAAGCACTTCCAGAGCGGGGTGCATCCGGCGCCATTACCACAATCTCACCCAGCGGACGGAGGAATTTGATTAACTCGCTAATACCTTTCGCAATGATGCCGTCATCATTGGAAATCAATATCAAAGGTCTCTGATTTTCCATAACTTTCTTTTTTATTATCGTGCAAAAGTAGCTAAAAAGGCTTTAAACTGAATACTACAAAGATAATAATTCTTTTGTATTCAAAGATATTTTCAGAAAAGGCTAACTTTGTACCGACAATAATCGGAATATAATCATTCATAAAATCCATGCTATAATGAACACTTTTTGCCATCCTACCATTGCTGCACGCATCGAGACGGCAGCTGCCGCAATAATTCTGTTTCTAACAACCCTGACAAGCTGTGGCAGGAACAGTTCTCTCGAGCCACTTGACCAATGGAATGACGGGACATCTACGCTCCACACAGCAGACCCGGTCATTGCAGAAGGCCGGAAGCTTTTCAACGACAAAGAATACCAAAATTTCCGACTCACCGGAGAAGCCCTCACACAGCCCGGCTCCGAAGCAGGCCTCCTCTTTCATACGGACGGTGAGTCCGGTTATGAAGTGATATTCCGTAACGGAGACATCGACGGCACACGCAAGAGCGGCTCACTCGCCTCGGTGCGCAACCTCTATCGCTCACTCGCAAAAGATGGAGAATGGTTTGACTTCGAGATAACCGTACGCGGGCAAAACATCATTGTCTGCATTAACGGAACCGAAGTTGTCTGCTATACCGAACCCGAACACCCATATCGCACAGAGGAGCACGCCCGACAAGTGCTGAGTCAAGGTTCCATTGCCCTGCAAGGCATACAGGGCGAAGTGTCATTCCGGAATCTCGCCATCGAACGGCTTGCCAAGGAAGCACGCAACGAAGCCGACACGCTTGCTCCGGTAGACGAGCGCACGGATGAGATAATCAGGCTACAACAACGCGATTTCCCAGTTATAGACTACCACGTTCACTTGAAAGGAGGGCTGACAAAGGAAATGGCACACGCCATGTCCATGAATTACGGTATCAACTATGGTGTCGCCCCCAATGCCGGAGAAGGAGGCGTAGGACGTATGCTGGCCGATGACAAAGAAGTGTACGACTATTTTAATGAAGTAAAAGGGATGCCATTCCTGTGCGGTGTACAAGGTGAGGGACGCAAATGGACGGCAACTTTCTCGCAGGAAGCCTTGGGGATTTTCGATTACCTGTTTACCGACGCCATGACCATCATAGACCACAAAGGACGTAATTCGCGTATCTACCGGGCCGAAGAAGCACTCTTTGATGACATTACGCTTGAACGGTATATGGACCACCTTGTCGACCAAACAGTCCTGATTCTGACCAACGAGCCTGCCGACATTTATGCCAACCCTACCTTCTTGCCCGACACTATGGCGAATGATTACGACAAGTACTGGACGGACGGACGCATTGAACGCGTATTGGATGTATTGCAACAACATGGAATCGCTCTGGAAATCAATGCACGCTACCGGATTCCCAGTTTCGAGATTATCCGTCGCGCCAAAGCACGTGGAATCAAATTCACATTCGGTACAAACAATGTCGATGCCGACTTCGGACGACTGGAATACTGCGCCGAAGCCATCAAGCAATGCGGCCTCACAGCCGACGATATATGGTTCCCGTCGATGAGCACACGCCGCTCCCGCCCCATTGTCATATACAACCGATTCGAGTAGCAGGGAACAACCGCTGTCATCTTCACCAACAGAAACGATACACCTATGGACATTCTTCTCATCATCTTGGGCATCCTCTGTCTGATTGTCGGATTGGCAGGCTGCATCCTGCCTATGATTCCGGGACCGCCCGTAGCCTATGCAGGCTTGTTGCTTCTACATTTCACGGACAAGGCGCAGTTTTCCACCACGCAGTTACTTCTATGGCTGGCAGCAGTCGTCCTTGTACAGATACTGGATTATTTCGTCCCGATGCTGGGCAGCAAATATAGCGGAGGCAGTCGGTGGGGAACGCGCGGCTGCCTCATAGGCACCATCGTAGGGTTGTTCTTCATGCCTTGGGGCATCATCCTCGGCCCCTTTCTCGGAGCCTTTGCCGGCGAACTGATGGGAGGCAGCAAGACAGACCAGGCCTTGAAATCGGGGCTGGGCTCGCTGCTTGGATTCTTGCTGGGCACAGTAGTGAAATGTGTGATGTGTGCGTACTTCTGCTGGGAGTTCGTCAAAGCCTTGGTCTGACACCAGCCCCTCTCCTTCTGCCCGGGAACAACTTATCCCCCGACCATCTTCCACACGGTAGTCCATCTGCATGAGATGTACATCTCGAGCAACATGAGATGCACGTTTCAAACAACACGAGATGTACATCTCATGCAAGTAGAGAGAATAGTCCAAGCCAATGTCTTCCATTGGTTTACAAATCTTAATCTTCTGCAAGCGAGACAAAAAATCAGCTTCATTTCAAGATAAATACGTATATTTGCCCACTAAACAGAGAAAGAACGCTTTACGCGCAATTTACAAGAAGAAAAACAGCGGTAAACGTCTGTGAGTTATTAACAAAACAGCCGACTTATCAACCGTTTTTGCAATCTTTCTCCAAATTTGTAGGCGCTATCCGGAATTATCACTTATTTCGCTGCCAATAAATATTGAGATTATGGGAAAAATAATTGCTATGGCTAACCAAAAGGGTGGTGTAGGCAAGACTACGACGACAATCAACCTCGCAGCCTCACTCGCCACGCTTGAAAAGAAAGTGCTCGTTGTAGATGCCGACCCGCAGGCCAATGCCTCCTCAGGATTGGGTGTGGACATCAAGCAGTCGGAATGTACTATCTACGAGTGCATTATTGACCGTGCAGACGTACGCGAGGCCCTTCATGACACGGAGATAGACACACTGAAGGTAATCTCCTCCCACATCAATCTGGTAGGTGCCGAAATAGAGATGCTCAATCTGAAAAACCGCGAAAAGATACTGAAAGAAGTACTCGCTCCGCTGAAGAATGAGTTTGATTATATCTTGATAGACTGTTCCCCGTCTTTGGGTCTGATTACGGTCAACGCACTGACTGCCGCCGATTCGGTAATCATCCCCGTACAAGCGGAATATTTTGCACTGGAAGGCATCAGCAAATTGCTGAATACCATTAAAATCATCAAGTCCAAGCTGAACCCTGCCCTCGAAATCGAAGGCTTCCTGCTGACGATGTACGACTCGCGTCTGCGCCAGGCCAACCAGATTTACGATGAAGTGAAACGCCACTTCCAGGAATTGGTATTCAACACCGTCATCCAGCGCAATGTGAAACTGAGCGAAGCTCCCAGCTACGGCCTGCCCACCATTCTCTATGACGCAGACTCAACCGGAGCCAAAAACCACATGGCACTTGCCAAGGAATTGATAAGCAGAAACGAAAAGAAGTGATTATAGTGGTTAGTGATTAATGATTAGTGATAAATACCATATTTACAATGCACAAACAAATCATCCCGTATGGTTAAATTGTAAATTGTAAATCGTCAAATAGTAAATAAACAGATGGCACAAAGAAATGCATTAGGACGCGGGCTGGACGCCCTCTTCTCCATGGATGAAGTAAAGACCGAAGGCTCCTCCTCTATCAATGAGATAGAGCTGTCGAAGATTACGGTCAATCCCAACCAGCCCCGTCATGAATTCGACCCGGTTGCGTTGCAGGAGTTAGCCGATTCCATCTCCGAAATCGGCATCATACAGCCCATCACCCTGCGCAAGCTTAGCGACGACGAATACCAGATTATCGCCGGCGAGCGTCGTTTCCGTGCTTCGCAGCTTGCCGGACTGACAAGCATCCCTGCCTATATCCGCACTGCAGATGACGAGAACGTCATGGAAATGGCGCTCATCGAAAACATACAGCGCGAAGACTTGAACTCCGTAGAAATAGCCCTCGCTTACCAGCATCTGTTGGAACAATACGGACTGACGCAGGAACGCCTCAGCGAACGCGTTGGTAAGAAGCGTACCACCATTGCCAACTACCTGCGCCTGCTCAAACTGCCCGCCCCCGTCCAGATGGGACTGCAGAACAAGCAGATAGACATGGGACATGCCCGCGCTTTGGTAACGCTTGGCGATCCCAAACTGCAAGTGAAGATTTTCGAAGAAATCCTGGAGCACGGGTATTCCGTACGCAAAGTGGAAGAAATCGTAAAGTCACTGAGTGAAGGCGAAAGCGTGAAGAGCGGTGGTCGTAAGATTGCCCCCAAGCGCGCCAAACTGCCCGAAGAATTCAATATGCTGAAACAACAGCTCTCGGGCTTTTTCAGTACCAAGGTGCAGCTAACCTGCTCGGAGAAAGGAAAAGGTAAAATCAGTATCCCGTTCAATAACGAAGAAGAATTGGAACGTATCATCGGCATTCTTGATACGCTGAAGAAATAAATGAGGAAAAAAGGAAGAATATATCAGTTAGCCATTGCCCTGCTGCTCTGTTTTTTACAGATGGCAGGGATTGCTATGTATGGTCAAGACCGTCCACGTGCCGCTTCCAAGCGTGCGCAGCGGCATCAGACCGATACACTCAACACCGTGGTGAACCGGGACAGCCTCACTGTTGCCGACAGTCTTGCAGCCGAAAACAAGCGGAAGATGCTGGAAATGACTGCCAGCCCCGACCTGAAGGAACAGCCCGTGCCTACAGACAGTCTGCAAAAGGCCATCGACCCCAAAAGGTGGGTACCTAATCCCACAAAAGCCACCTGGCTTGCCCTCGTCATTCCCGGCGGTGGACAAATTTACAACCGCAAGTATTGGAAACTGCCCATCTTCTATGGAGGATTTGCCGGTTGTGCCTATGCCCTTACGTGGAACAGCAAGATGTATAAGGACTATTCGGCCGCCTACAAGGATGCCGTAAATGGTAATTTCAACTCCAGTACCATTACCGACCTGCTGCCTCCCAACTATAACTATACCGAAAGCCAGCTGACGGAGACACTACGGAAGCGTAAGGATACCTTCCGACGATACCGCGACTTGAGCATCTTCGCCTTTATCGGTGTATACCTGCTGTCCGTTGTCGACGCATACGTAGACGCAGAGCTGTCCAACTTTGACATCACCCCCGACCTCAGCATGAAAGTGGAACCTGCCATAATCAACAGCCAGATGACTGGTTCCTCTAATAAGAACGTCGGCGTGCAATGCAGTTTCCGATTCTAAAAACGAAAATTAAAGCATAAATTATTACCTAATGACACACAAGGCCATATATATGAAAAGAATTATTCTCGGTTCCTCGCTTCTGTTTTGCGCCCTCTTCACCGCTCCGACCATGCATGCGCAAGAAAGCGTGGAAGTGCTTATCCGCGAAAACGGCACGGAACGCCAGGAATCCATCGAGCTGCCCAAAAGCATGACCTATCCGCTGGACAGCCTGCTCAATGACTGGAAAGCCAAGAATTACATAGACTTGGGAAAAGACTGCAGCACCTCTACCGTAAACCCGATGTTCAGTGACTCTGTATACATAGACCGGTTGTCGCGCATGCCGACCGTCATGGAAATGCCATACAACGAGATTGTGCGCAAGTTCATCGACATGTATGCCGGACGCCTGCGCAACCAGGTTGCCTTCATGCTGAGCGCCTGCAACTTCTATATGCCCATCTTCGAAGAAGCGCTGGATGCCTACGGCCTGCCGCTCGAGCTGAAATACCTGCCCATCATAGAATCCGCTCTCAACCCTTCTGCCGTATCCCGCGCGGGAGCCTGCGGACTATGGCAGTTTATGCTCGCCACCGGAAAGATATACGGACTGGAAAGCAACAGCCTCGTAGACGAACGCCGTGACCCGATAAAGGCGACCTGGGCGGCAGCACGCTACCTGAAGGACATGTATGACATTTACAAAGACTGGAACCTGGTGATTGCCGCCTACAACTGCGGTCCGGGCACCATCAACAAAGCCATCCGCCGCTCGGGAGGGAAAACCGATTATTGGGAAATCTACAACTATCTGCCCAAAGAGACACGCGGCTACGTGCCCGCCTTCATTGCCGCCAACTACGTAATGACCTACTACTGCAAGCACAACATCTGCCCCATGGAAACCGACATTCCGGAAGCAACCGATACGGTGCAAGTAAGCCGTAACCTTCATTTCGAGCAGATTTCCGACCTATGCGGCATCAGCCTGGACCAGATAAAGAGCCTGAATCCCCAATTCAAGAAAAGCATCATCCCCGGAGAGAGCAAGCCGCAGACGCTACGCCTCCCCATCAACTACATCAGTGCCTTCATTGACAAGCAAGACACCATCTATGCCCACCGCAGTAACGAGCTGTTCAAGAACCGCAGAGTCGTGGCCGTTTCCAATACACGCTCGACGGCACGTAGCAGCAAAGGCAGTACCGCTACGGGGAATGTCACCTACCACAAGATACGCAGTGGCGAGAATCTCGGCAGCATTGCACGGAAATACGGTGTCACTGTCAATCAGTTAAAAAGTTGGAATGGATTGCGCAGTACCAGAATCTCCGCAGGAAAGCGCTTGAAGATTTATAAATAAAGACATAAACGCTTGCCCGGTGTTGAAAATTGCTTATTTTTGCAAAAAGTGAAGTGAAGAAAGGAGAAAGCAGTATATGGAAGAAAATATAAGTCAGAAGGAAAAGGAAAAAGCCGAAGAGGAAATGATCGAACAGGCATTCCAAGAACTGTTGAACGACTATTTGGCCACCAAGCACCGCAAGCGCGTCGAAATAATAACCAAAGCATTCAACTTTGCCAACCAGGCGCATAAGGGCATCAAGCGTCGTTCCGGCGAGCCCTACATCATGCACCCCATTGCTGTGGCAAAGATTGTCTGTAATGAGATAGGACTGGGGTCTACTTCCATATGCTCGGCATTGCTGCATGATGTGGTGGAGGACACCGACTACACCGTAGAGGATATTGAAAACATCTTCGGTCCCAAAATCGCCCAGATTGTAGACGGGCTGACAAAGATTTCCGGCGGTATCTTCGGCGACCGTGCCTCGGCGCAGGCAGAGAACTTCAAGAAGCTGCTGCTCACTATGTCCGACGATATCCGGGTTATCCTCATCAAGATAGCCGACCGTCTGCATAACATGCGTACACTCGGCTCCATGCTGCCCAACAAGCAGTTCAAGATTGCAGGCGAAACACTCTATATTTATGCCCCGCTCGCCAACCGCCTCGGCTTGTACAAAATCAAGACAGAACTGGAAAACCTGAGCTTCAAGTACGAACATCCGGAAGAGTACCACGAGATAGAAGAGAAACTGGAAGCCACCGCCGTGGAGCGCGACAAGGTATTCAATGAGTTCACCGCTCCGATACGGGCGCAACTGGACAAAATGGGACTGAAATACCGTATCCTTGCCCGTGTAAAGTCCATCTACTCCATCTGGAACAAAATGCAGACCAAGCATGTCCCCTTCGAGGAAATCTATGATTTGCTTGCTGTCCGCATCATCTTCGAGCCCCGCAATATAGAGGAAGAGCTAAACGACTGCTTCGACATTTACGTCTCCATATCCAAGATATACAAGCCCCACCCTGACCGCCTGCGCGACTGGGTGAGCCATCCCAAAGCCAACGGCTACCAAGCCCTGCACGTCACCCTTATGGGTAACAACGGGCAATGGATTGAAGTACAAATCCGCAGTGAACGCATGAATGACGTTGCCGAACAAGGCTTTGCCGCCCACTGGAAATACAAAGAAGGCGGAGGCAGCGAAGATGAAGGCGAACTGGAGAAATGGTTGCGTACCATCAAGGAAATTCTGGACGACCCACAACCGGACGCCATCGATTTTCTCGATACCATCAAACTGAACTTGTTTGCATCGGAAATTTTCGTCTTCACCCCGAAAGGCGACCTCAAGACCATGCCGCAGAACTCTACGGCACTGGACTTTGCCTTCTCCTTGCATACCGACATCGGCAGCCACTGCATCGGCGCCAAGGTAAACCACAAACTGGTTCCCCTAAGCCACAAACTGCAAAGCGGTGACCAGGTAGAGATATTGACCTCCAAATCGCAACGCGTGCAGCCGGAGTGGGAAGTGTATGCCACCACCGCCCGCGCCCGCGCCAAGATTGCCGCCATCCTGCGCAAAGAGGCGAAAGCCTATCAGAAAGAAGGTGAAACCATACTGAACGAATTCTTCAAAAACGAGGATATACGTATGGATGATGCTGCTCTGGACAAGCTGACCAGGCTGCACGGCTTCCACACCCGCGACGAGCTGCTCGTTGCCATCGGCAACAAACGGGTTGTGCTGGGCGATACCGACAAGAACGTGTTCAAGGAAAAGCAGAACAGCAACTGGAAGAAGTTCCTGACCTTCTCCTTCGGTAACAAGGACAACAAGGATGCCAAAGAACAACCGGAAGAGAAAACACCGCAAGAGAAAATCAACACTAAGCAGATTCTGAAGCTGACGGAAGAGACCATCTCAAAGAACTATATTATGGCCGACTGTTGCCATCCCATTCCGGGTGACGACGTACTGGGATACATCGACGAGCAAAACCGTGTTGTCATCCACAAGCGCCAATGCCCCGTTGCCACCCGCCTTAAGAGTAGCTACGGAAACCGTATCATCGCCACCGAGTGGGACACTCACAAGGATTTGTCGTTCCTCGTCACCATATATATAAAAGGTATAGACAGCATGGGATTGCTGAACGAAGTAACTCAAGTCATCTCCCGCCAGCTCAACGTGAATATCCGTAAACTGACCATCGAAACCAACGACGGTATCTTCGAAGGAAAGATACAACTCTATGTACACGATGTGGACGACGTGCGCACTATCTGCAATAACCTGAAGCAGATACAGAATATAAAACAAGTGACGAGAGTAGAGGAATAAACGGAGTGGTATTTATTCTACTTCAGTCCTTGAATATTTTCCTTCAAGCTCTCCACATCCTCGTAAGTAAACTCATCCAATGCCAGTTTCATGCCTACCAGTTCTTCGCGGATAGCTCTCAGGCGATCTACGATTTCAAAGTTGCGTATCGTAGCTTCTTTATTGTCTTTCATCCGTTGGCGGGCGCCGGGCAAGGTCATTCCGCGCTCCTTCACCAGATGATAGATAAGTTTCACTGTCTCAATGTCCTCCTTACGGTACTGGCGTATTCCCCGCCCCCCCTTCTTCGGATTGAGTTGCGGAAACTCCTTTTCCCAGAAACGGAGCAGTGATTCGTTGACATCGAACATGGCAGCCACCTCGCTGATGGAGTAATATAACTTTAAATTCTTATCTGTATTCAGCATGATGTAATCCTTTCTCTATAAATCATCCGTCAATCAAGCACCTTACCATGGTTCGCCGCAATCTGTATCATGCGGTCATAATCCTCGGCACTGAGATCCATGAAGTAGTAGTTGACGGGATTCACAACTTTTCCCTTAACGTGTACTTCGTAGTGCAAGTGCGGACCAGTACTCTTGCCCGTACTGCCTACCCCGCCAATGACCTCACCACGTACCACTTTCTTGCCCAACTTCGTCCGGAAATCGCGCAAGTGTGCATACACCGTCTGATAACCGAAGCCGTGGTCTATCACAATTCTGTTGCCATAGCCCGATTGCCAGCCCATCTGCACCACGGTGCCATCTCCCGTGGCATAGACATCCGTGCCCTGGGGAGCCGAAAAGTCCATACCCTCATGGAACTTGCTGGTACCATAAATGGGGTCGATACGCGTACCGTAACCCGAAGCGGTCTTACGGAGGTCTTTATTGGAAACCGGCTGTATGGCAGGAATGCAGCGCAGCATTTCATCATGATTCTTGCACATCTCCACCACATCGTCAAAGGAGCGGGACTGGATATAGAGTTGCTTGCTAATCATATCCATTTTCTGCGTGGTATTGATAACCAAGTCGGAGTTAGCCATATCCATCAGATGCTCATAGCGGTTGGTACCGCCGTATCCAGCCTGACGGATGGCAGAAGGAATAGGGTCGGCCATGAAAATCACCCGGTACAGATTGTCATCACGCTGCTGTATGTCTTGCAGCACTCCCATAGCCTCGTCCAGCCGGCGGGAGAGGACGTTGTACTGCGCCTGCAGTTTGCTGTTCTCCTTTCGCAACTCCTTCTCCGACGGAGAGCCGAAGATAAGCAGCAATACGATGAAACTGCCCGCACCCAGCCCCATACCGATGAACAAACGGCGGAGAATGCTCAGCGCCCGCTGCCTCACGGTAGGATAAATACGGTCGTACGTCTGCGTCTGGGGATTATAAATGTAGTAAACTTTGCGCATCTTAGGAAATATTTCGCTTGTCAATGCGACAAAAGTAATAAAAACAAGCTATCTTTGCACAGTTTTTTCAAGAATATTAAGACTAAGTAGCAAGTAGTTAGTAGTAAGAAACGGGCAAAAAACGACAAGAGAAGGTAAATCAAATTAGAATCAGATAAATCAATAGAGAGTATGTTGACTGCAAACGAAATCAGAGACTCTTTCAAGAGTTTCTTCGAAAGTAAAGGTCACCAGATAGTGCCTTCGGCCCCGATGGTGATTAAGGATGACCCCACGTTGATGTTCACCAATGCGGGAATGAACCAGTTTAAAGATATCATTTTGGGCAACCACCCGGCGAAATACAAAAGAGTTGCTGACTCGCAGAAATGCCTTCGCGTAAGCGGAAAGCACAACGACCTGGAGGAAGTGGGTCACGATACCTACCACCACACCATGTTCGAGATGCTGGGCAACTGGTCGTTTGGCGACTACTTCAAGAAGGAAGCCATCTCCTGGGCATGGGAGTATCTGGTGGATGTATTGAAACTCGACCCCAAAGACCTCTACGCCACCGTATTCGAAGGTAGCGCCGAAGAAGGACTGGAACGCGACAACGAAGCCGCTTCTTACTGGGAGCAGTTCTTGCCGAAAGACCACATTCTGAATGGCAACAAACACGATAACTTCTGGGAAATGGGTGATACGGGACCGTGCGGTCCGTGTTCGGAAATCCATGTGGACTCCCGTTCGGAAGAAGAGAAGGCCAAAGTACCCGGCAGCCAGCTGGTGAACAAAGACCACCCGCAGGTGATTGAAATCTGGAACCTCGTGTTCATGCAGTTCAACCGCAAGGCGGACGGCAGCCTGGAAGGACTTCCCGCCAAGGTCATCGACACCGGCATGGGCTTCGAGCGACTGGTGCGCACACTGCAAGGAAAGACCTCCAACTACGACACCGACGTATTCCAACCGATACTGAAAGCCATCGGAGACATGGCAGGCAAGAAGTATGGCGAAGATGAGAAGTCGGACATCGCCATGCGTGTAATTGCCGACCACATCCGCACCATCGCCTTCTCCATCACCGACGGACAGCTTCCGAGCAATGCCAAGGCAGGTTACGTCATCCGTCGTATCCTCCGCCGTGCCGTGCGCTACGGTTACACGTTCCTCGGACAGAAGCAGGCATTCATGTACAAGCTCCTCCCCGTACTCATCGAGAACATGGGCGCCGCTTATCCCGAACTGGATGCACAGAAGGAACTGATTGCCAAAGTTATCAAGGAAGAAGAAGACTCCTTCCTCCGCACCCTGGAGACGGGTATCCGCCTGCTGGAAAAGACCATGGCAGACGCCAAAGCCGCCGGCAAGAACGAAATCAGCGGAAAGGATGCCTTTACCTTATATGATACCTTCGGTTTCCCGCTCGACTTGACGGAACTGATTCTCCGCGAAAACGGCATGACTGCCGACATCAAGGAGTTTGACGCCGAAATGCAGCAGCAGAAACAGCGTGCCCGCAATGCCGCCGCCATAGAGACCGGTGACTGGATTACGCTAAAGGAGGGTACTACCGAATTCGTAGGATATGACTATACGGAATACGAAACATCCATTCTGCGCTACCGCCAAGTGAAGCAGAAGAACCAGACCTTGTATCAGATTGTACTGGACAAGACTCCGTTCTACGCCGAAAGCGGCGGTCAGGTAGGTGACACCGGTGTATTGGTGAACGAGTTTGAAACCATCGAAGTGGTAGACACCAAGAAGGAGAACAACCTGCCTATCCACATCACCAAGAAGCTGCCCGAACACATGGAAGCTCCGATGATGGCATGCGTGGATACCGACAAGCGTGCCGCTTGTGCCGCCAACCACTCTGCCACCCACTTGCTGGATGCTGCACTGCGCGAAGTGTTGGGCGAACATGTAGAGCAGAAGGGCTCTTTGGTTACACCGGACTCCCTGCGTTTCGACTTCTCACACTTCCAAAAGGTGACGGACGAGGAAATCCGCAAGGTGGAACACATCGTTAATGCAAAGATTCGCGCCAACATACCTTTGAAGGAATACCGCAACATTCCTATCGAAGAAGCCAAAGAACTGGGCGCCATCGCTCTGTTCGGCGAGAAGTACGGCGACCATGTACGCGTTATCCAATTCGGTTCTTCCGTAGAATTCTGTGGTGGTACGCACGTGGCTGCAACCGGAAACATCGGTATGGTGAAGATTATCTCCGAAAGCTCCGTGGCTGCCGGTGTGCGCCGTATCGAAGCCTACACGGGTGCACGCGTGGAGGAACTGATGAACACCATCGAGGACACGCTGCACGACTTGAAGGCGCTCTTCAACAACGCACCCGACCTTGCCGGAACCATCCGTAAGTATATTGACGAAAACGCCGGACTGAAGAAGCAGGTAGAGGACTTCATGAAAGAGAAAGAAGCACAGCTGAAAGAAAGACTGCTGAAGAACGTGCAGGAAGTCAATGGCGTTAAAGTCATCAAGTTCTGTGCTCCCCTGCCGGCAGAAACAGTGAAGAACATCGCCTTCCAGTTGCGTGGCCAGATTACGGAAAACCTGTTCTTCGTAGCGGGAACAGAAGCCGAAGGCAAGCCGATGCTGACCGTCATGCTGAGCGACAACCTCGTGGCAGGCGGACTGAAAGCCGGTAACCTGGTGAAAGAAGCTGCCAAACTTATCCAAGGCGGTGGCGGTGGCCAGCCCCACTTTGCAACTGCCGGCGGTAAGAATGCTGACGGACTGAACGCTGCCATTGACAAAGTTTTGGAATTGGCAGGATTATAATTGAAAATAATTGGCGAAACACTTGACATCGCCTCTGTGATGTTGTATATTTGTAATGTCATTTTTTAGATATTTCAAAATTAAACTACCGGGAAAGGAGGAGCATTGCTTCTCCTTTTCTTTTTATCCTCCACGGTATTCCATTTGAAATGCCACATGCCGGCTCCCCAAACTCCACACCTTACCATCCTAAATGCCACACCTTAGCAAGTGAAATGGCTGGCATTTACCCTCCAAAGCCCTGGGGTTTCCGTGAAAAACCCTAAGGTTTGGGACAGTGAAGTGGAGGGAACGGATGATTAGTCCAGAACAAACAGACAATGCATTCGAAGCAAACGAATGATGCATACAGAACAGACAGATGATGCGCAACAGAAACAAAAACGGGAAGCCTAAGCCTCCCGTCTGTTAATCTTTCGTAAATCTGCTCTTGACAAGATTTCCACTAAAACCTTATTCCATCCGAAGTATAAACATTTCGCGATAAACCACCAGTGCACCTTCGGGCAGCAAACCGGAAGGACAGAAAGGAGTTACATTTTCCGCAAGTACACATTTACCATTTCCCGAGACCGTCCGCGTAAAGAGCCTCTTCTCTCCATTATAAGTAAACTGCCACAATGCATATGTATCTCCGTTCTCATCTTCCACTGGAACTGTCTCGTATATCCCCATTAGCGGTTCCTCCTCTTTTCCCGTTGGATAGATTTCCAATACACCTTTCCACATACTATTGGAGAAATCTTCGGGCACCAGCACATAATACCCGCCATCCTTCACCCAAGGACGCTCGGCAAGTGCCTTAGAAACATCACCCAGCAGTTCCGTCGGTGCACCACTACTGATACCATACTCGAAGCCCATTTTCGTCAACGTATATTGCCTACGACCTTTCACCGTGATGCGCAGTTGTGTTTCCTCACCGGAACCATCCATCACCTTCACAATCGTCTCCCCCTCTGCCAGCGGATGAATCTTGATACGCTGATACCCGTTGACATCATCGGTAAAAGTCACGGAAGCCACCGACTCGTGCTCGTTAATCACATTATAGGAACCGTCGCCGCCGTCAATGCCCAGCACTGTATCTTCGTTTGTTTCAGAAAGATAATAAGAAAGATTGGACACCAGATTGTCACATGTCCCAATCTGGTAGATAGGCTCCACACCTTCGAAAAGTACCATGCTTCGGTAATCGTCCTCGCAACCGGAAGCGGTAAACAGCAGTGCTATCAAAGCAAAGAGAGAGTATAGCTTCTTCATACTTGTTCAGTTATAGTTGTTCTATCTACAAAAATACAAAAAATGCCAGAATACTGCATCGGTACCCCTCTCTTTTTCAAACTATTTGTTCTTCCGGATAGTTCACCAAGTAGAGCGTTCCCGTGGCACGGGTAAAGGCGGTGTAGAGCCAACGGAAATAATCGGGTGTCAGGTATTCATCCGTCATATACCCCTGGTCCAGAAAGACATTCTTCCATTGCCCGCCCTGCGCCTTGTGGCAAGTCACGGCATAGGCATACTTCACTTGCAAGGCGTTGTAGTACGGGTCTGCCTTCATCTTCTTCATCCGCTCGCGCTTCACGGTGATGTCGGCATAATCTTCGAGGACGGAGTAGAAAAGCCGGTCGTTTTCTGCCTTGGGCAGCGCAGGCGAGTCGGTATGCAGCGTATCAAGCAGCATGTTCACTTCCAGTTCAAAGTCGTTATAGTCGGGAAAGACCAGCGTCACGTCTGCAAAGCGGAAGCCATACAGCTCTCGCGTACGGCGCACGCGGCGCACCACGGCAGTCTCACCGTTGGCAATGAAATCCATCTCCTTCTCCTTTTCCGTCCAGAAGTAGTTATTTTTCGCCACCATCAACAAATCACCGGTGTTTAATTCATCCTCACGCCAGAGAATCTGCGCACGGATGCCTTTGTTGTAGATGTTCGCCCTCTTGTTGGAGCGGCACACCACGATAGTTTCATCCAACCCGTCATGGTCGTAGCAAGAGTTCAGCGTTTCTATCAGCTCATTTCCGGGCAGAACTTTAATGTCGGCAAACCCCGAAACCTTTATCTTCGGCAGGCTGTAGCAATCGTCTTCCGCTATCAACTGCCTCAGGCGGGTGGCATTCCACAAAATGCCCGACTGTTGCTCCTGACGCACCACCTGCGTCAAGTCCACCTCCACCACTTCCAGCCCGTAGCCTTTCAAGGCATCGGCAAAGAGGGCAGGGCTCTGCTCCTCCCCCACCGGCGGCAGCTGTGCCGTATCGCCCATCAGCAGCAGGCGGCATCCCTGGCCGGAATAGACAAACTGCACCAGGTCGTCCAGCAACCTGCCCGTGCCGAACATGGAACCGGACAGTCCCTCATTGGAAATCATTGAGGCCTCATCCACTATATATAAAGTGTGAGTTGTCAAATTATCGTTCACAGAAAAATTGCTCAGCTCATTGGAGAAAGATTGCTGTCTATAAATTTTTTTATGAATTGTAAACGCCGGATGCCCCGCATACGCCGAGAAAACTTTTGCCGCCCGTCCGGTCGGTGCCAGCAATACCGACTTTTGTTGCAACTTATCCAACGTCCGCACCAAGGCACCGACCAACGATGTTTTACCCGTCCCCGCATAACCACGAAGCATAAAAACCACCTCGCTACGGGGTGACAGAAGGAACTCCGATAAAGATTTTACAGCAATTTCTTGCTCAGGAGTTGGTTGGTAAGGAAAATTTTCCTTAATTTGCCTTTCTAAATAGTTATTTATCATTTTTGTAACAGAAAAAAGTAAAGGGAACTATCGTTTTTAAATTAATTTCTTTTATTTTTGCGGTGCGAATATAACAACTAAAAAACATATTTATCATGAAAACAGTATTTAATGTCATTTTAGGCTTATGTGCTTTGGTGCTAATTTATATTTGTTACACCAGCATTATGGGTCCTATCAACTTTGAAAAAGCAAAGAAGCACAGAGACGCAGCCGTCATTGCACGTCTGATTGACATCCGTAAAGCACAATTGGAATATCGTACTTTACATGACCAGCAATATACTGCAAGCTTCGACTCTCTGATTGACTTTGTTAAAAACCAGAAACTTCCGTTCATCTTCAAGCAAGGAGAACTGAACGATAAGCAGCTGGAAGACGGTCTGACTGAAAAGAAAGCCATCAACATCATCAATAAGGCAAAGAAGACAGGTAACTATGCTGACGTCAAGAAATGGGGATTGGAAAACTTCAAGCGTGACACTATGTGGGTAGCCGTATTGGATACTATCTTCCCGAAAGGTTTCAACCCCGATTCTATGAGATATGTTCCCTTCGGAAACGGTGCACAGTTCGAAATGGCCATCAAGAACGATACAGCTAAATCCGGTGCTCCTTTCTGTCTGCTCGAAGTGAAGACTCCGTACGAAGTTTATTTGAACGGTCTGGATGCACAAGAAATTGCCAACATCAAGGACGTACAAACCAAACTTGGCAAGTACTGCGGTCTGATGATTGGTAGCTTGGAAACAGCTAACAACAACGCCGGTAACTGGGAATAATCTCACCCCGACAAACGTATGATAGAAACGACTGATTTTAATAAATCGGAACAGTATACATTATCCATCCGTCTCAGTACGGATGGATTTTCTTTTTCTGTGTTCAACCCTCTGGGCGACGGCGAGTTCTCTTACTACGACCGTGCAGTGGACGAGTCCTTCTCCCTCACTGCCAATCTGAAACAGACCTTCCGCGAACTGGCATGGCTGGAACACCCCTTCCGCCGTGTCAATGTGCTCATGGCAGACAAACGCTTCACGTTCATTCCCCTGGAGTTCTTCGAGGACGAACAAACGGAAATCATTTTCTATCACAACCATCCTAAACGGGAAAACGAAACCGTACAATACAACATACTGCATAAGAGCAGCACTGTCGTACTGTTCGGCATGGATAAGAGTGCCTGCTCCTTCCTTCGCGAACAGTATCCCGATGTCAAGTTCTATTCCCAAGCCAGCCCCTTCATTGAGTTCTTCTCCTCAAAGAGCCGCTTGGGCAACAACCGGAAGATGTATGCACACTTGCGAAAAGATGCCGTAGACGTATACGGCTACGAGCGCGGACGCCTCCTTCTTGCCAATTCCTTTGAATGCAGAAGCACACCCGACCGTGTCTACTACCTATTATATATATGGAAACAACTCGGCTTCGAGCAGGAACGCGATGAGCTGCACCTGACCGGTGACCTAAACGACAAAGAACTGCTACTGCCCGAACTGCGAAAATTCATCCGGCAGGTATTCATCATGAATCCCGCCACTAATCTTGACCTGCAAGCCATAACCCTATGCGAGTAATCAGCGGAATATACAAAAGAAGACGTTTCGACGTGCCCCACTCCTTCAAGGCACGCCCCACCACAGACTTTGCCAAAGAGAATCTGTTCAATGTGCTCTCCAACTACATGGACTTTGAGGACGGCATCCATGCCCTCGACCTATTTGCCGGTACGGGCAGCATCAGCATCGAGCTTGTGTCCAGAGGCTGCGACCAAGTAATCAGCGTGGAAAAAGACCGCGACCACTATGCCTTCATCTGCAAGATTATGCAGGAATTAAAGACGGACAAGTGCCTGCCCATACGCGGTGACGTATTCAAATACCTCAAAAGCGGACGGGAGCAATTCGACTTTATCTTTGCCGATCCTCCCTACGAACTTGCCGGGCTGGAAACTTTGCCCGACCTTATCTTCGAAAACAACCTGCTGAAAGAAGACGGCCTCTTCGTTCTGGAACACGGGAAGAAAAACAGTTTCGAAGGACATCCGCACTTTGTGGAGAGAAGGGTGTACGGTAGCGTGAACTTCACGTTCTTTAATTGATAATTATCACAATTACAAAAGCGGCGCCATCAGCCGCACCACACTCTCTGCAGCCTTACGATACCAAGGGCGCTTCACCCAGTTCTTCAGGAATACCTGTACGCAGTCGCGCTGATCTTGGAGGAAGATTTCGCGCATCTGAAGCGCTGTTTCTGTGTCATAGATGAAGGCATTCACCTCAAAGTTATGTTCAAAACTGCGAAAATCCACATTCGTGGAGCCTACCGTGGACAACTCATCATCCGAAACCATCAGTTTGGAGTGTAGGAAGCCCTTCTTATAGAAATAGACCTTGACTCCCGAATAGAGCACATCTGCCAGATAAGAGCAGGAGCCCAGATGTGTCAAGCGATTATCAGCACGCATGGGCAGCATCAGACGCACATCCACACCTGATAAGGCAGCTGTCTGCATGGCAACAAGTACGGCTTCGGTTGGCAGGAAGTAGGGAGTCTGGATATAGAAGTATTTCTTCGCGCAGGAAATAGATATGGCAAGGCCCTGCATAATGTCTTTCCATGGGCCCACGGGCTCACTCGTTACAATCTGTGCCAAGGAAGTACCGTAGTTTTCTATTTTCGGGAAATAGCGGGTAGACGTAATCAGTGTACGGTCCACAAAGTACCAATCGAGCAGGAAGGCGGTCTGCAATCCGTGAACAGCCTTGCCCTCCAGCAGCAGATGTGTGTCCCGCCAGATGCCCCATGAGAATCCGCGCATATAGCGTTCGGCAAGATTCATCCCCCCCACAAAGCCGATGTGCCCGTCAATGACAACTATTTTCCGATGATTACGATAATTCACCTTGCTGGTAAAAAGCGGAAAACGTACCTTCAGGAAGCTGCGTACCTCGATACCGGCCTCGCGCATCTCTTCAAAAAAACGGTTGGGAACATGCCAGCAACCCACATCATCATAAATCACACGTACCTCTACCCCGGCACGCGCCTTTTCCATCAGGACATCACGCACCAAGCGCCCGATGGCATCGTCCTCAAAGATATAGAATTCCATGTGGATATGCTTCGTTGCTTTCCCCAATTCGCGCAGCAGGGATTGCAGCATGGAGAGCCCCAGGGTATAGACTTCCACCCGGTTTCCATCGAAGGGGAAAGCCTGGTTGGTATTACGGAACAAAGATATGAGACGGCTGTAATTGATGGGAAGCGTACATGAATCCTGCGCCAGATATTCCGCCATAGGTTTCTTCAACAAGCGGCTGTAACTCTTCTTCCCTATCATGCGCACACGGCGCTGACTACGCCCGAAGAAGAAGTAAAACACCAGCCCCACGATAGGAAGGAACATCAATACCAGTATCCATGCCATGGTTTTCACCGGATTGCGGTTGTCGAGGATAATGACGACAATCGTTCCGATGATGGCACCGAAATAAACAATGTCGAAGGCTATCGTAGCAATCTGGCTGGCAATGAAGTTCCAATCAAGCATGTTCACAGACAATTAAGTGTGAAACAAATGTAGGAAAAAGAAATGAAGTACAAAAAATGAAATGAAAGAAAAAGAAAAGGAAAATCACAAAGACACAGAGATACAGAGAGCTTATATAATATAAAGAATAAGCTCTGTGCCTCTGTGTCTTTTACAAACCTTATACAGAAAAGGATTTTAGAACGGCCTATGCCCTCCGAAACGGCCAGGACCATGCCCCGGACCAAAGCCCGGACCACCGAAGCCACGTCGACCCTGCATCTTGTCGCGTGCGGCCTTGCTGCCGAAAATATTCAGACGATAGATGAAGTGAAGCATGCAATAGCTGTTCACGCCGTTATATTCGTACACCGAGCGACCGCTTGCAGTCAGCGAACGACTGATGTTGCTCTGCCTCTTCAGAATGTCGTACATCTCGAAGCTGACAGTGGCATTTCCTTTCAGAAAAGTCTGCGACAACTGCGCATTCCAGATAAGCTCATTACGGTTCATACTACTGTCCGTATATCCGCGACGGCTCTGATTGGCAATGTTGGTAGAGAGCGTCATGTTCCACGGCATGGAAATCTGCGTATTGGCACCGTAGGAGAAGGTATAGGGCTCCTGGTTATTGTCAGGCGTCAGCTTATCCTTCTCTATTGAATAGGAAATGCTTCCGTTCAAGCCGAATTCAAACCAGTCGTTACGATAGGCGGCATTCAGACGTTCGCCCAGCGTCAGGTTGGTGGTCGTATTCTTCCGTTCCACGGCATCTGCTCCCTTACCGGACGTCAGATAAGCCACATTGTTCTGATATCTGGCATTGGAGAAAGAACTGATGGTGTACTTCTTATTGGGCAGCGCTGTATTGAAGCCGAACAAGCCGAACGCATTCCAATTACCGTTGATATTCTTCGGAGTTGTAGTCCATCCACCGGTTTCCGAATTGTACACACGGCTGTTGCTGATGCTATTCTGCGTTGCCGAGAAATTGACGTGCGACATAATACCGCGTTGCTTTTCGGCATTATACGTATTATAGAAAAATCTCATGCTGTGCGTGAAGGAAGGCTTCAAGCCCGGATTACCGATACGCACATTCTGCGGATTGGAGTTGTCCACAATCGGCAACAGATTCTCCATACTCGGTTGGCTGCTACGCCCGCGGTATGTTATACGCAGCTGGCTCACTTTGGAGAAACGGAGGCGCAAGTCCAGGTTCGGAGCGAAGTTGAACACATTGCGGGTGGTATCAATCATATAGTCGCCACGTTTATAGGACAACACAGAATGTTGCGGCTGAAACGACATACCTGCGCTCAGCTGATACTTCTCGCGGATAAAGCGCAAGGACACGGATGCATCGTGGTTGTAGTAGCGATATTCCGCATACTTACCCAGACTGTCCACCGCATGCTCTTCATATCCCGTGGGAAGCTGGGTTGACAATCCCCAATCCGGAAAGCCCTGCAAATCGTACGTCGTCTTGTCACTCTCACTGTACTTGTACTGGAACTGATAGCTGAATTGCAGGAAAGTGGCACGGGCTATCGGTTCGCTGTAAGTCAGCTGTGCACTGTAATTGTAGTTCTTGGTAGGAGTAGTGATGTACTGGTTACGTACCAAGATGGAGTCTCCTCCCAAAGCATTCAACAACTGGAAGTAGTGCGTTTCCGACTCCGTATACTGGTTGTTGTCAGTATTGGTATAACCGAACCTTCCACGGAACGTGACATTGCGTCCTTTGTCATTCAGCTTTCTGTTCAACTGCAAGGTTGCATCCGTAGACACACTCTTATTGTCACTCAGCGAACCGCTATTGATGGCATTTATACGGATACTTCTCAACGGGTCATCGTCCGGATTGAGAATCTTCTCCAGATTCAGCCAGTTATTGGGGTCGCTCACCAGACTGTAAGGGTCGGAATTGAACGTACCGTTCTCAGAATTGGAGAGATTGTCCGTTTTACCATACGAGAAGTTGGGGCGGAAAATAATATTCGTCATCGAATCCGGCTTCCACTCCATACGGAAATCGGCATTGAAATTCTTGGCTTTGTTACGTTGCTTGCTGTTCGAGTTGGAGTAAGAGTTGCCGTCCGGCAGAAAGTCCTCGGTAGAGCCAATGCTTGCAATGTCCCCATCCTGATAGTTGTAGCGTGCACTACCACCCAGTTCCAGTTTATCGGTCTGGGTAGCGAAGTTTACACCCAGCATTTTCGTTGCAGTAAGTCCGTTGTTCCTGCGCCAGCGCGGAGGACCGCCACCGCCTGAAAAGCCTTGGTCGTTCACGTTATTGGCAGAGCCAATAAGAGTAACTTGAGTATTTTCAACAAGACGGTTCAGCATAACACGTCCCATGTAGCGGTCTTCCGTACCTCCGGCCACATCGGCATTACCGAACCACCCCTGGTTCATGCCTTTCTTTACGGTCAGGTCGAGCACCGTCTCCTCCTCACCGTCGTCAATACCGGTGATACGTGCCAAATCGGACTTCTTGTCGTAGGTTTTCAGCTTCTCTATCATATCTACCGGCAGATTCTTCAAACCGGTCTTTACGTCTCCACCAAAGAACTCCTTCCCGTCGACCATAATCTTCGACAAGTCCTTACCGTTGATTTTCACATTCCCCTCGTCATCAATCTCCGCACCGGGCAACTTCTTCACCAGCTCTTCGAGCATGGCTCCCTCGGGGGTACGATAAGCAGAGGAATTATAGACCAATGTATCTTCCACCACCTGCACTTGCGGCGCTTCTGCCGTAACCACAGCCTCGGCCAGCATCACCGCATCCGTTTCCAGTGCCAGGGTACCCACGTTCTTGGCGGTTGTCGTGGCATAAAGATGTAAAGGGATGTACCGGCTCTTGAACCCGATATAAGAAACCTTTAGCACGTATTTACCCGCACTGACTTTGGGAAGAGTGAAATAACCTTGTGCCGTAGTAGCCGTACCCGATGCCTGGACACTGTCTGGCAACAAAAGCAACTGCACGGTAGCTTGTATCGCGGGCTCCTTGGTGTCCTCCACGACACGGCCCGATACCGTAATGTTTTTGGTCTGTGAGAATGCAGACAGCGTTGTTACCAACAGCAACGCCATCCCCGTGATAATTTTCTTCATGTGTCTATTCTTTGTCTATTCTTAAATGAACAATGCCTTTTATTCACTGTTTCATTTGACAGACTTCCGGGCAAAAGGTTTAATGCCCCACATGACGATTTGCTCCGTTTATCGACTATTCCGCTTAAATAATCTATCAACTGTCGCTTTCTTTATACCAAATTCCAAGCAAAGCACATTCAATATAAGAAATATGAGAAAAGAAGAAGAATCGACCGAAAGGAGGTCACCCTGCGCCACCCGGTAGAGCATACCGCCGAAGATAAAAAGAACGGTCAGAAAGATGGCATTGCGCGTGGCCTTGTTGCGCACCTGCTCTATCTCCTTATTCTCGTTCTTCGTCAAGGCAAAGATTATCATCAGTGCCCCCATCATCATCAGGAGTTTGGAGCATTCCTTGTAAAACAGCAAGTTGGCATCTGTCACTCTTCCCCACAATAGGAATATGAAAGGAAGGAACAACGCCAGAGCTATGATGAAATAACCCAGCGGACGGCAATAAACGGGAAGTAATGCTCTCATTTCTATCAATCAATTACAAATTACTAATTACAAATAGCGGGAGGCAGATGACGGAAACACCTTGCCACCCATAGAATTTCACGGGACAAAGATAACGTTTTATTGCCAAAAGAGCTATCTTTGTGCCACAATATAATGAAGAAGGCTCCCTTTCCTTCATAATCCGTAACATCAGTAATTGGTAATTCGTAATTTGTAATTAACAAGATGAGTAAACAAGAAGTAATCCTTTGCGAAGGACTGGCAAACAGCCTGACGCATGCCATAGCGAAGCGTCCCCATGACAAGCTTTTCATCCTTACCGACGAGCATACCCACCGCCTCTGCCGCCCGCATCTGGACGGTATCCCCGCCCTGGAAGAAGCGGAAGAGATTATTATCGGGGCAGAAGATGTGCACAAGAATATGGAAACGCTGGCTGCCGTATGGCAAGCCCTGAGCGAGAAAGGGGCCAGCCGCCACTCCCTGCTCATCAATCTGGGCGGTGGCATGGTGACCGACCTTGGCGGTTTTGCCGCTTCCACCTTCAAGCGGGGTATCGCCTACATCAACGTTCCCACTACGCTGCTCGCCATGGTCGACGCTTCCGTGGGAGGCAAGACGGGCATCAACTTCAACGGTCTGAAGAATGAAATCGGCGTCTTTGCTCCTGCCGCCTGCGTGCTGCTGGAAACCGAGTTCCTGCGCAGCCTCGATGCTCATAACTTCTTCTCCGGCTATGCGGAGATGCTGAAGCACGGCCTCATCAGTACCCCGGAACATCTGGCAGAACTGCTGGCCTTCGATACGGAGAAGATAGATTATGCCTTGCTGAAGTCCATGGTAGGACGTTCCGTGCAGGTAAAGGAACACATCGTAGAAGAAGACCCGCAGGAACATGGCATCCGCAAAGCCCTGAACCTGGGGCACACCGTGGGACACGCCTTCGAAAGCCTCGCCCTTGCCGAAAACCGTCCGGTGCTGCACGGCTATGCAGTGGCATGGGGGCTGGTCTGCGAACTATACCTTTCTTATATAAAGACCGGATTCCCGAAGGACAAGATGCGCCAGACCATCCAATTCGTCAAAGAGAATTATGGCAGCTTCTCCTTCAACTGCAAACAGTACGACCAGCTGTACGAACTGATGAAGCATGACAAGAAGAATACCGCCGGAGTCATCAACTTCACCCTATTGAAAGAAGTGGGTAACATCTGTCTCAACCAGACGGCAGACAAGGATACTATCTTCGAGATGTTCGACTTTTATAGGGAGTGCATGGGAGCATAGCACTCCCGGCAAGGAGAGACAGTATTCTCTGAATTCTTCCACATTCATCGCTCACTCCTCCCCCGAAAAGTCCTCCGTATCATTTTCCATCCCAACCGGGTCTTCATCCGGAATTCCCGTCTTTCCCTCGGCCCGCTCCTTTCGCAGCGTTTCCGGCCGCAACATATCGTGAGGGAAATATCGGCTAAGCGGATAACGGTAGAAATCCATCCCGCTGTTCAGCCTCGCCACCAGCGACTTATCCGGACGAAAATAGACACGAGATAAGCGCACCTTGCCCGGCATCACATCGTCGGGATGCTCAAACCCGTCACTCGTCACCGCCACATGGAAGGAACCCAGCCCCTTAATGGTCACCGACTCTCCCTCCATCAGCGCTTCCTCTATAAACTTCGGCAAATCTATCAATACACTCTGCACGTCTCCCGAACTCATCCCTTTTCTGGATGCCATACGCTGCGCCAGCAGCTCTGCCGTCACACCTCCACGCCGCTGTAACACACGCTGCACAGCATAATAGAGTTGCTTCACCCCTTCCGCCGTGCGGAAAACCTTCTTTCGAACCAAATAGACTATACTCATACTCTTTTCACAATGAACATAATGTTTCTTACTGCAACCAGACTGCCGACACCCCACCCGAAGTTTACTTCCCCTCAACAGAAAGCCAGTTTCCATACGGCCGGACAGCTATTCCCCAACATGCACGAGATGCACATCTCATGCAGTTCGAGACATACATCTCAACACACGCGAGATGTGCATCTCATACAGCAAAGATAATCATATTCCACCTGATATACAAATATCTTTCATGTATCGGGGAATAATGTTCCGCACCAGCTTACTCCGGCTCTTATCATTAATTAACAATGCCGCATGCAGGGTTTTCGCAAATATGCTATTTTTATAAAAGTGAAGCCTATTCCGAATGTTTAATTTAAAAGAGTACACTATGAAAATAAAGTCAATCTTTAACAAGAAAATTTTAATCGCTATTGCAACCATCAGTTCCTTAAGCCTCCAATCATGCCTGGACGACGATGATAATTATGCCATGAGATTCCCCAATGCCCTGGTAACGGTAAAGACCGATGCAGACCAGACAGTCTTTCTGCAATTGGATGACAAGACCACTCTGCTGCCTACCAACATGACGAAATCTCCCTATGGCGAAAAGGAAGTCCGCGCTTTGGTAAACTACAAGGAAGTGGACGAGCCCAGCGATATCTACACCCAAGCTGTACATATAAACTGGATAGACAGTATCCTTACCAAACCCATCGCCCCGGATTTGGGTGAAGAGAACGATACCGTATACGGCACCGACCCGGTGGAAATTGTGAACGATTGGGTGACCATTGCAGAAGACGGTTATCTAACCCTTCGCTTTAGAACTCAGCAAGGAGACTATCAAACAAAGCACTTTGTCAATCTGCTGCTGAGCGAGAATCCGGAAAACCCGTATGAAGTAGAATTCCGCCACAATGCCAAGGGCGACATTTACGGCAGGTATGCGGACGGACTGGTTGCTTTCAAGTTGGATGCCCTGCCTGATACAGAAGGCAAGACCGTTAAATTGAAACTGAAGTGGAAATCATTTAGCGGCGAGAAGTCTGCGGAATTCGATTATTGTACCCGGAAATCCGTAACGCCCGAAAGTCCGGCTGTCACTTCCGTAAGAAACAGCCTAAACCTGCAATAACTTCATTCAAAGTATGCCTGCCCGCTCAAAGCCATTGCCTTGCGAAGCAGGCATACAAGTAAAAAGAGAGCAGGACACGTTGACCGAAAGCCTTGAAACTGCAAAATATAGGTTCATTCAATAAAAAAAGCACTATAAATATTTGCTATTTTAAAATAAAGCCGTACATTTGCACCCGCAATTCGGGATGTAGCTCAGCCCGGTAGAGTACGCGTCTGGGGGAAACAAAGAGCTAATTTTCAAGAACTTAATATTACTTTCAGATATAGAAGGAGTTAGAACAATCTGTTCATCTCCTTTTTCTTTTTTATATACAACTTTTCTAAAACAATCATTACAAATTAATGAAAATCGATACAAATCAACTCCGAAATAAACCATAGTATCACTTATTTTAGTACACTATAAAGTTCGGACATTCTTTAACCGCGGACAACAAAAAATGCTCTCCAATTCCCTATCAATTCCCCATAAGCAATCCCTATTTTACCAACACTTATAAATAGTATCTATTCTTACAATAGCATTCAATACAAAAAAATGCCATTCAATATTTTCATTAAACGGCATTCTATTATTACATGAATTATAATTAGACTAATCTAACCCTCCTCCTTACCTTCACCCTCCCTTTTATTGTCAGCAAATTTCTTTACATTTTTAATTGCATTGTCAACCATTTCATCAGTTGCTTTTTCCCTCTCTTCTTCAGTAGGAGTATGAATAATACTCATTGTACTGCAGTCATTCCACCGAGAACTAACTAATTGTTTTTCTTCTTTACTATTCATTTCTTTTTCCAGTTTACCATGTGTAACATTCCCACTTTTAACAGAAGAATTCAACAGCTCCCAACGATTTTTATATCCTTCAATATCCTTTTTAAAGATATTATAACGTTCTCCACCAGCTTTCAATTCATATTCTTTCCTGTTTTCTACCACATATGAACTAGGAACTATATAAAAATCAGGCAGTGTAGGAGTACCTTCAATTTCAAATTTTTTATTATATATCACAAATATAACATAGTGGTTATCTTTTGCCTCCACATTACCTACGGGAATAGAATCATATTCACGAACAGATTTTACATCAATCGAAACAGCAGTTTTATCATCCCTCATTATCCAAATATCAACACTTTTCTTATTTCCCATTGTTATATAAGCCTCATAATTCAACCGATACAACATGGACAATACCAAATACTCACTAGCAATTCCAGTATTAAAGCCGTTCTTTTTAGTCGCCATAATCCTAATATTTGTTCATATTAATACTCAATGCACTATACTAACACACTGTATATAGCACATTTATACCTTATGAAGAACAAATATATTTAATTATTTTTGACTATCCAAATATTTATTACATAATCTTTTATAAAGTAGTGAAAGCGTAACAACACAATAAACACCAATATAAATAAAGTACACAGACAACATGTTCATCCTATTCCAGCATTTATATAAATTTACTTCCCCGCGCCTTTTCTGTACCAATAGTAGATGATTTCTTAGCTTTCTCTATAATTTCGTCCATACATTGTTGTTCAATATTTAGATTTGTTGTATCTTTGGGAGCAGAAAGAGCGTTGGAGCTTATTAAGGGATTGAGCCTTGCCGAGTCCATATCATTAGAACTATCAGGTCCATCGAGTATAGTCGAGCTCTTTTTTATTTCATCTTCTTGGTTAATTATATTTAACTCTGCATTCCTTTCGTTGGTGTTCTCAAATTTTCTTATGACATTTACATCAGAAGAGCAGCTTCGCCCACTCTCTTCTTTATTAAAAGAGTCGATGAAAGCAGGAGAGGTTTTATACCGGAACGGATTCAGGCCATGCTGAAAGACGGAGTCGTCAGGAGTCGTACGACCGAGACTCTTTTCTAAAGCAGTTTCTTCGGAGACTGCTTTTCTTTTTCACAGAAGTTTTACGGACTTTCATCAAATCTAGCTTAAATTTCAATATTTAAATCTTTCATAATAAAATCCATTACAAATAGGAGGTCTTGCTCTGCAATGACACAAAACCTCCTTCCTAATGTAACAACAACCGATACCTTGCCTATTTCAACTCACCTGCATAATTGAAATTGTTATTGATTATATAAAAGCATTTTTACGCGTTTTATTTCATTATCAATAACAGACCTACTGAGGAACCCGACTTCAATATATACCATGCAGAAAAACGAATATAAACCATATTCTAACTGGGCATTCCAGTCACTCCTCTATCCACCCACCTATTCAATCTTTCCAAACGCTCAAGAGCAACATCATATCTACTTCTTAACTTGACATATGCATGCTCTATTTTAGAGGTCAGCTCATCTATCATGGAAGCTGCATTAAGTGAATCAATCCCCACATTTTTAGCCTTCGCCAACACCTCCTTTATATCATACTTGTTCTTGCTACTAATATCCCGTCTGATAAAAGCTTCTTCCAGCATATCATACACATTGAACTGATTCATGCAATAAGCAACACATGCAAGCTCAAAAGCCTTTTTACTATTGAACATACAATAAGAAAGCTCTATATCATATGTCTTTTGTATATCCATATAACAATCATACCATTTTTTCAGTACCAACAAACAAAAGGACGTAGTATATAAATCCTCTCCACGGATTGTCCTACCGAAAATGGACTTGACCTTCTTGAATCTGAATTCATACCTTAGCACATTCAAATCCTCAAAATCCTCAAGCCCCTGCTTTATATCATCCGTCCTTTTACAACTTTTCATTTCAGCTATCTTATCATAAAACACCATCTGACAATCATGCTTGCTAAAATACAAAGTCTCTTTCTTTATATGAGCACTATAGAAACCATCCGAATACAACAACCTACGCATATATAACCAAGGCATATGCTTCACACGGAAATTGAAAGCAACATCCAAACGCTGTACCACAGCCTTTTCAATAGGGACACCAAGAGCCACACTCAATGCCTTAACCCCACTTCTAATTTCCCATATCCCTAAAGGCTTTGCATAATTATTACCCAATACCCACTTAGTCAGACTACCTTCTACCACCAAAGTAGTTCCCCTAACTTCTACCCGCATGTTTCTCAGATAGCCGACAACCCTATTCTCTGAACATCCACTCACAACAATTCTGCAAGGAATCTCTTCCATGAAACTAATTTCATTATTCAAGTCCTTTTCGGACAACACAATTTTTATTGAGTCATACATTACTGCCTCCTTTTTTAAATTGTTATTATTTTAATTATATTATTCATATTATTATAAAGCATCCTGCGCATCGAGGTATTCATCAACCGTCCCTATAGAATGCCTCAGTATCCAATTTTCTATTTCAGAACGCCTAAACCGCAGAACACTCCTCCTCCTTAAAGTAGATTTATAGAAAGGAATCTCCTTATTCGACGTTTTTTTATAAACCGTGTGTTTAGAAAGCCCCGTTATTTTACACACTTCGTCAATTCCAATAATTTCAGTACTAGAACTCTTCATATTACCAAAATAGGAATTCAGAACCTCACCAATCAATTTCTTCAGTTCATCAACAGTCAAACCATTTATTTGTATTTCTTTTTTCTTTCCCATATTTTTTAATTTTGACACAAAATAAAGGAATAAAAAAGAGACATACAAATTTAAAATGCGACATAAAGCACAACAACAATCGGCATACACTATTGATTACCAATATTATATACCGATTTAAAAAGTCGCAAAGTTATAAATTTACGTCTAGGCAGTCTGTGCAAGGAGTAGTTTTAATTCATTCTTACAGTCATCATATGAAGGCACTCTATTATGAGAAGCCAAATTCAATTCCTTACCTTCATTATCACTAAAATATTGATTTACTAAAACTGCTGAAAAACCACCCGTCAAAACTTCAACAACAACTCGTAAACAAGCTTTAGCTCCACGTTTTCTTGTATTAAATTTTATTTTCTGCGTAACATCCAAGCCGCATGCCCTAAACACCTTACGAAAATTCAATTTCTCATTTTTAGAAGGGTCAATCCATTCCTCCTTACACAAATAATCATAAACAGCATCCAATTGCATATCCGAATAGGCGCTGTACATTTTCTGGTTTCCTATTCGTTTCTGACTATCTTTCAACAATTTCAAATAAGTAATCAAATTAGCATTCTCTAGATATAAATAATCATTCAGTAAATGTCCAAGATAATTCCAGTCTTGCCGAATTCGAATCCCCATCGGAGAATCCTCCTCAATATTGAATTTGCCAATCATTCGACGTACATCATCAAGAGTAACACCTAATTTTTCTAAAACATAAAAACCTTGTCTCCAGGCCTCAACTTCATTCTCCTCCGTTATTTTTCCATAATGTCCATAACGCGTATCCAAAAGTTTCTCAACACGTTCTATTTGCCTATCCAGCAAATCCCTATCATATGAAGTGGTTCTTTTAATATAGCTTTCCATCTCCGCAACGTCAAAACAACCCTTTGCCCGTATCAGCTTATTCAAAAAGTTCTCAATACTCTCTTCTTTTTTCTTTCTCATGCCCTTTTATAAATTTACGTTAATTTTATACAATGAATTTATTGTCATTTTCTCTATTTCAACATCACCGAAACTATCCAAATAAGTATTGGTAGTCTCCAGGTCTTTATGTCCCATTACCTGACTTATCATTTCACGAGGAACACCGTTAGTCTGTAGGGTCATAGCCATGGAATGTCTACTCACATAGCTTGTTAATTTCTCTGTAAATCCAAGCTCCTCGCCGATTTCTTTTAAACGCTCATTATAGCGTGCCAGTCTACGACGCAAATGGTCATAAAGCTTCTCACCATCATAGTCTTTCGACACTAGAGGAAGAAGATAATCACCTACAAGAACACTGTTGGACTTGAACCACAGAAGCAGATTATTCAGTTCATCAGTCATGGGTATTCGAATGAATTTGGCATTCTTACTGTGTTCCGTCTTATGCCTTTTATATATAATATGTACAGAAGTACCCTCCACTCTTATATTCCCTTTCCTCAGATTAGCCATATCAATGAAACTCATCCCATAACAGAAATAAGAAAACAGAAACAAGCGCCTTGCAATTTCCTTGGGCTTGTTCTCAAACTGCCGGTTCATCAATCTCAGCAGATATTCTTGAGGCAAATACCGCTTACGGGTCTCTTCTTCCAATGCGGAAATACAAAAACCACCTTTACCGAAAGGATAAGAAGTCGAAGAACATTCCTTAGCAACGATAGCACGATTCAATATTGCCCTTAACGTCTTCATATCGTGCTTACGGGTGTTGCCGCACCACCCTTTCTTTTCCATAAAAGAATTATAGGCAGAAACATACTTGATGTCTATCTCTTGAAAATAACGTGTGGACAGCTTCTTGTCGAACAATTTCATGTTACAGATGACCTTTTCCCACACTTTTGCATTACCGATATGTCCCGTTTCTTTCATATCTTTAATACACAACAATGCGAAATCCAAGAACTTTCCCTTCTTATCCTTATATAGGAAAGCATCCTCGAATTGATTCAGCGTCCAATCAATCCTATCAAACTCAAAATGGCGCTCGACTTCTTGAGCGCGTGCCAGCAGTTGAACTATTCGCGCATTGAATTCCTTATAATTAGGACAGACACGCTTATCACATCTGAAACGTTCACCAATAACGTCCCATTCCTCCTTCTTGGAGTAAAGCCCCAGTGAAATATACTTGGCTTTCATGTTCTTTATGATTCTCAATGAAACCGGATAGGTTCCATCCTTCCTCCTATTAGAGGAATGCAAAAGCACTTTAAATGTTGCCATATTTAAATATTAAAGTGCAGCAAAAATATAGGGTTATTTCTCAAAAGAAGAAAAATAGGTTTATAAAAATATCGCCTATTTAATACTGATTAACAGAAGAAAATATATACCTAATTTCTGCCACGTTTTCTCCCTAAAACTTTCCTAAAATATTAAAGTAGACTGTATATAAACAAATACAAACAACAATCAACATCACAGCAGCTGATAATCAACTACAAAACAACAAGTTACGCATATCAAAAGAAAAAAACTCATTATTAATACAAAAAAAGAGGAAGAAAATTTGCAGAATCCCCATAAATACGTACCTTTGCACCGCAATTCAAAGAAAGACGGGATGTAGCTCAGCCCGGTAGAGTACGCGTCTGGGGGGCGTGTGGTCGCAAGTTCGAATCTTGTCATCCCGACTGTTGAGCATTAAGGAGTTAAGTCTAAGACTTAACTCTTTAATTTTTATAGTATTTCTTAATGACAGACTTGCTGCCATAAATATGCTGAATATGTACAAAAAGAAGACGGTGCCTATTCGCTTCAGCGGGAATAGCTCATCAAATTACTGGAATTCTCGTAAGAAATCTCTATTTTTGCACTTTAAACAAGAAAAATTATGGGAGCAGCTAAATGGATAGGCGGCATCATCGGCTTCATGGCCGGAGGACCGCTGGGAGCCTTGGCAGGTTTTGTATTCGGTTCACTGTTCGACACCGATTCAAGTGGCGCAGGCAGTTATTATGGAGAAGAACCAACGCACGGCACTACCTATACCGGGCAACGGAACAGTTTCCTCTTCTCCATGCTCGTGATGGCTTCGTACATTATCCGTGCAGACGGGCGCATCATGCATAGTGAAATGGAATTCGTCCGCCGCTTTCTGAGAAGCACATTCGGTGAGGCTGCCGTGGGCGAGGGAGAACGGATATTACTCAACCTCTTCGAACAGCGCAAGCAGATGGACAGACAAAACCCACTGGCATTTAAAAACACCATCCGTGACTGCGGAACGCAGATTGCCGCCAACCTGACATACGAGGAACGCTTGCAACTGCTGGTATTCTTGGTAGAAATTGCCAAAAGCGACGGACACGTCTGCAACGAGGAGATAGAAGCCTTGAAAGAAGTGGCCATGTACATGGGACTATCCGTCAAGGAAGTGGAATCCATGCTCAACCTGGGCGGCAGCTCACTGAACGAGGCCTATAAAGTACTTGAAATTGAACCTACCGCCACCAATGACGAAGTGCGTGCCGCTTACCGCCGCCTAGCCTTGAAACACCATCCCGACCGGGTGGCAACGCTGGGCGAAGACATCAAGAAAGCCGCAGAAGAGAAGTTCCAAAGCATCAACAATGCCAAAGAACAGATATACAAGGCACGAGGTATGTCATTTCATACCTCGTGCCTTGCCTTGTGGACAGCATCATGACGTTTATAAACATTCTATATTAACATCAACCCACACATTTATGAAGAAAACCCTTGCAATCCTTGCACTAGGCCTTACTGCCATTGCCGGACATGCCGCCACGCCGCTCTGGATGCGCGATGTGCAAATTTCTCCCGACGGTACGGAAATCGCATTCTGCTACAAAGGAGACATCTACAAGGTGCCTGCCAAAGGTGGAACCGCCACACAGCTTACTACCCAAGAGAGCTACGAATGTACCCCCATATGGTCGCCGGACGGCAAACAGATTGCCTTTGCCAGCGACAGATACGGCAACTTCGACGTATTCGTGATGCCGGCAGACGGCGGAACCGCCCAACGGCTCACTACCCACTCCACCGGCGAGATACCCTCCACATTCACTCCGGACGGAAAGTATATCCTGTTTTCCGCCTCCATCCAGGACCCGGCAAGCAGCGCTCTTTTCCCCACGTCGGCCATGACCGAGCTTTACAAAGTACCTGCAACGGGAGGGCGTACGGAACAAGTGCTGGGTACCCCTGCCGAAGCGGTCTGCTTCGACAAGGCGGGCCAGCAGTTCCTCTACCAAGACCGCAAGGGATTTGAAGATGAATGGAGAAAGCACCACACCTCCTCCATCACCCGCGACATCTGGCTGTATGATGCAAAGACGGGCGCCCATACCAACCTCACCGACCACGCGGGCGAAGACCGCAACCCGGTGTTGTCACCCGATGGAAGAACGGTTTACTTTCTGAGTGAGAGAAACGGCGGCTCATTCAATGTGTATACCTTCCCACTGGCACAGCCCCGAGAGGTGAAGCCCATCACCAGCTTCAAGACACATCCCGTGCGCTTCCTCTCTATGAGTGACGGCGGGACGTTGTGCTACGGTTACGACGGCGAAATCTATACCCAGCAGCCGGATGCCACCCCGAAGAAAGTCGCCATAGAAATTGTGCGCGATGACCGGCCGCAATTCGCCAACCTGCAGTCTTCCGACGGAGCCACTTCTGCCGTTGTGTCCCCGGACGGAAAGCAGATTGCCTTCACTCTGCGCGGCGAAGTCTTTGTCACTTCGGCAGACTATGCCACTACCAAGCAGGTGACGCACACACCGGCACGCGAAGCGGGCCTCTCCTTTGCGCCAGACAACCGCACCCTGGCCTACGCCAGCGAGCGAGGCGGCAACTGGCAGCTCTACCTTGCCAAGATAGCCCGCAAGGAAGACCCTAACTTCCCGAACGCCACGCTGATTGAAGAAGAAGTGCTGCTGCCCTCCACCACCGTGGAACGTGCCCATCCGCAATTCTCGCCCGACGGTAAGGAACTCGCCTTTATCGAAGACCGCATCCGGCTGATGGTGCTCAATCTGGAAACGAAGAAGGTGCGCCAGATTACGGACGGCTCCACCTGGTACAGCACCGGCGGAGGATTTGACTACGCATGGTCGCCGGACGGCAAGTGGTTTACACTTGAGTTCACCGGCAACAAGCACGACCCCTACTCCGACATCGGCCTGGTCAGCGCAGAGGGAGGCAAAGACATCATCAACCTCACCAATAGCGGCTACATGAGCGGCTATCCCCGCTTTGCGCTGGACGGCAACGCCATCCTCTTCACCACCGAACGCTACGGCATGCGTGCCCACGCCTCATGGGGCTCGCTGAACGACGCCATGCTCGTCTTCCTCAACCAAGACGCCTACGACAAATACTGCCTGAGCAAGGAAGACTACGAACTGCGCAAGGAGCTGGAGAAGGAACAGAAGAAGTCTGCCGGAAAAGACACCCCCCAAGACAAAAACAAGGATAAAAAGAAGAAAGACGACAAGAAAGACAGCAATACTGACGAAAAAGATGACCAGCCGAAAGACATCGTCGTCGAGCTGCGAGGCATCGAAGACCGTGTGGTGCGCCTCACCCCGAACTCTTCCGACATGGGCAGCACCATCATCTCCAAGGATGGCGAGACACTCTACTACCTGGCAGCCTTCGAAGGTGGCTACGACCTCTGGAAGATGAACCTCCGCAAGAAGGAAACCAAACTGCTGCACAAGATGGATGCCGGATGGGCAGACATGCAGCTGGACAAGGACGGCAAGAGCCTCTTCCTGCTGGGCAGCCGCAAGATGCAGAAAATGGACACTTCATCCGATGCGCTGACCCCCATCACCTTCCAGGTAGATGCCAAGATGGATTTGGCTGCGGAGCGCGAATACATGTTCGACCACGTGTACCGCCAGCAGCAGAAGCGATTCTACAATACCAATATGCACGGAGTGGACTGGGAGAAGATGACCGCCGCCTATCGCCGCTTCCTGCCCCATATCGACAACAATTATGACTTTGCCGAACTGCTGAGCGAATGGCTGGGCGAGCTGAACGTATCTCACACCGGCGGCCGTTTCTATCCCAAAGGGCAGTCCGAGCCTACTGCCAGTCTGGGACTGTTCTTCGACTGGAACTACACGGGCCGGGGCATGCTCATTGCCGAAGTAGTAGAGAAAGGCCCCTTCGACACAGCCAACACCCGGGTGAAAGCCGGCACAGTCATCGAAAAGATAGACGGCGTGGAAATCACCCCCGATGCGGACTATTACACGCTGCTCAACAACAAGGCACGGAAGAAAACACTTGTTTCTCTCTTCGACCCGCAGACCAAGGAGCACTGGGAAGAGGTCATTATCCCCATTACGAACGGTGCGTTCAGCGATTTACTCTACAGCCGCTGGGTGAAACAGCGCGCGGCAGACGTTGACCGATGGTCGGGTGGCCGATTGGGTTACGTGCACATTGAGTCTATGGGAGACGACAGTTTCCGTTCTGTCTACTCGGACATCCTGGGCAAGTACAACAACCGCGAAGGCATCGTCATCGACACCCGTTTCAATGGCGGCGGACGCTTGCACGAGGATATAGAAATACTTTTCAGCGGACAGAAATACTTCACCCAGGTGGTGCGCGGCCGCGAGGCGTGCGACATGCCCAGCCGCCGCTGGAACAAACCCTCCATCATGGTGATGTGCGAGGCCAACTACTCCAATGCGCACGGCACGCCGTGGGTATACAGCCACCGCGGCATCGGCAAGCTGGTAGGTATGCCCGTGCCGGGAACCATGACCAGCGTCTCATGGGAACGCCTGCAAGACCCGTCATTGGTATTCGGCATCCCCGTCGTGGGCTACCGCCTACCAGACGGCAGCTATCTGGAGAACTCGCAGCTGGAGCCGGACATCAAGGTAGCCAATTCACCCGAGACCATCGTGAAGGGAGAAGACACACAACTGAAAGCTGCCGTAGAGGAACTGCTGAAGGAACTCGAAAAATAAGTACCGCCCTGCCCCACGCAGGAATACCGGCCATATAGGCCAATATATATTAAGGAGTTAAACCGTGGTTTAACTCCTTTTTTATATACCACAAGAAAACAATGCCTTTTTCTATCTCACTTTTTTGCACTATCTTTGTGGCATAAACTCCTAACTCTTTAACTGATTATGTTTGCTGACTTGTTAAACTCCTCCTATTTCGCGCTCTTTCTTATTGTGGCTTTAGGCTTCATGTTGGGAAGAATCAAGATTAAAGGGCTTTCACTCGACGTCTCCGCTGTCATCTTCATTGCCCTGCTGTTCGGACACTTCGGCGTCATCATCCCCAAAGAGTTAGGCAACTTCGGACTGGTGCTGTTTATCTTCACCATCGGTATCCAGGCCGGTCCCGGATTCTTCGACTCCTTCCGGAGCAAGGGCAAGACACTTATCGTCATCACCCTGCTCATCATCTGTTCTGCCGCCCTCACAGCCGTAGGATTGAAGTACGCTTTCGATATAGACACACCCAGCGTGGTCGGTCTCATAGCCGGCGCGCTGACCAGTACGCCGGGACTCGCCGTAGCCATCGACAGCACCCACTCTCCGCTAGCCTCCATCGCCTACGGTATCGCCTATCCCTTCGGTGTCATCGGCGTCATCCTCTTCGTCAAGCTGCTGCCCCGCATTATGCGCATCGACCTCGACAAGGAGGCGCGCCGACTGGAGAAGGAACGCCGCAGCCAGTTCCCGGAACTGACAACCTGCCTGTTCCGTGTAACCAACCCCGCCGTCTTCGACCGGAGCCTGATGCAAATCAATGCGCGCGCCATGACCGGAGCTGTCATCTCACGCCATAAGCACAATGAGCAGATAGCCATCCCCACCGCCCAGACCATACTTCACGAGGGAGACTACATACAAGCCGTGGGCAGCGAAGAGGCCTTGAACCAGCTCGCCGTCCTCGTGGGCCAGCGCGAAGAAGGCGAACTGCCACTCGTAGACATGCAGGAGATTGAATCTCTACTGCTCACCAAGAAGGACATGATAAACAAACAACTGGGCGACCTCAACCTGATGAAGAACTTCGGCTGTACCGTCACCCGCGTCCGCCGAAGCGGTATCGACCTCTCCCCCTCGCCAGATCTGGCACTGAAGTTCGGCGACAAGCTGATGGTGGTAGGCGAGAAAGACGGTATTAAAGGCGTGGCACGCCTACTGGGCAACGACAACAAGCAACTGTCCGACACCGACTTCTTTCCCATCGCCCTGGGTATCGTGCTGGGCGTGCTCTTCGGCAAGCTGAACATCTCCTTCTCGGACAGTCTGTCGTTCTCACCGGGACTGACGGGAGGCATCCTCATGGTGGCCCTCTTCCTCAGTGCCATCGGAAAGACCGGTCCCATTCTGTGGTCTATGTCCGGCCCAGCCAACCAACTGCTGCGCCAGCTGGGACTGCTGCTCTTCCTGGCCGAAGTGGGAACCTCGGCAGGACGGAACCTGGTAGCCACATTCCAGGAAAGCGGCTGGCTCTTGTTCGGCGTAGGTGCCGCCATCACGCTGGTACCCATGCTGGTGGCCGTCATCGTCGGACTGTTCGTATTCAAGATAAACATTCTCGACCTGCTGGGCACCATCACCGGTGGCATGACCAGCACGCCCGGCCTTGCCGCCGCCGACTCCATGACGGACAGCAACATACCGAGCGTAGCCTATGCCACGGTATATCCCATTGCAATGGTATTCCTCATTCTGATAATCCAGGTGATATCCTCTGCAGTCTACTGATATATGAAAACTTACAACCGAACAGAAGCTATCGCCCGCATGAACGCACTGGCCGGAGACAATGTGCCCTTCCTCTTCATCGTAGACTACGCACAAGAGCAGTCGCACGTAGAGCCCCTCGACCTGATAAATCCCGCCACTTGCCTTTTCCAATTCCCGAAGGCAGGCAACGTGGGGGTAGCTGCAACAGCCGCCCGATACGCCGGTCTTATTCAGTGGGACATCACTCCCCCTTCCCCCGCCGCATACAAACACTCGTTTGACCTCGTGAAGCAAAATCTACTGGCGGGCAACAGCTACTTGACAAACCTCACCTGCCGGGTGCCCGTCAGCACCAATCTGACAATGGACGAAATATTCCTCCACTCCGAAGCCTTGTACAAGCTGTGGCTGAAAGACCGATTCGTCTGCTTCTCCCCCGAAATCTTTGTCCGCATAGAGAAGGGCAAGATAAAGTCCTTCCCCATGAAAGGCACCATCGACGCTACCCTGCCTGATGCGGAACAGCTTTTGATGCAGGATGCCAAAGAGGCCGCCGAGCACGCCACCATCGTCGACCTGATACGCAACGACCTAAGTATGGTATCAGAGCACGTAGAGGTAACCTCCTACCGATACATAGACCGCCTGCAAACCAACAAAGGCCCCATCCTCCAGACCAGCTCCGAAATATGCGGGACCCTCCCCGAAGATTATACCGCACACATCGGCGACATCCTCTTCCGCCTGCTTCCCGCCGGTTCCATCACCGGTGCCCCCAAGCCCAAAACCGTGGAAATCATTGCCGAAGCCGAAGATTACGAACGGGGCTTCTACACCGGCATCATGGGGCATTATGCCGATGGACAGCTGGACAGCGCAGTCATGATACGCTTCATCGAGCAGGAAAACGGCCGGCTCCACTTCAAGGCAGGAGGCGGCATCACCGCCAAAAGCCGGTGGGAAAGCGAATACAACGAAGTAATACAGAAAATATATGTGCCTATTTATTGAAACCATACGCATCGACCACGGAAAAGCCTGCAACCTTTCCCGCCACAATCGGAGGCTGAACGATACCCGCGCCCACTTCTGGCCGGAAAGTACACCGCTACAACTGCGTGACCATCTGTCGTCTCTCAGCTGCGAGGCAGGTATCGTCAAGGCACGCGTAGTGTATGGTGAGAAAGGTATTGAAGATGTCAGCTACTCCCCCTACGCCGTGCGGCACGTGCATTCGCTGGCACTGATACAGGCAGACCACATCGACTACACCTACAAAAGCACCGGACGCGAACCGCTGAACCGCCTCTTTGCCCTGCGCGGCGCATGCGACGACATTCTGATTGTGAAACAAGGCCTGCTGACAGACACCTCCATCGCCAACATCGCCCTTTCCGACGGTACCCACTGGTACACGCCGGCACATCCCCTGCTGAAAGGGACCAAACGGGCAGCCTTGCTGGAAGAAGGAATCTTGCAGGAAAAAGATATCAGACCGGAAGACTTGCCTTCATTCTCTACTGTCAGGCTGTTCAATGCCATGATTGACTGGGGAGAACTGGAACTCCCCGTACGGAACATCATCCCGTAGAGCCTCTACTCGTGCATATCGTTGAGATGTATCTCCAAAGACTTCACCGATATATATATTTCGTACACCGATATGGCCAGCGAAATAATCAGCAATATCAGCGCCAAACCGAAGATATAGGCCGAAAGCAGATGGAGACGGATATAGACAAAGAACATGCTGACCACGCACAGCAGCAGGCTGCCGATGCCCGCCACCTGCATGGCACGCGTCAGGTAGAGCCGCTTCCTCAGGTTGGCAATCTGCGCCGCCTTCACCGAAGACGGGTTCTCCATGTACTGTTCCTTCAAGGTGCGCACCAGTTGGGCATAGGACAAGAAACGGTTGGTATAGGCCAGCATAATCAGCGATATGGCCGAAAACAGCAAGGCGGGGGTGGTTAAATCTATTTCCATAAGAATGATGCTTAATTATATCTATCCGTCCCGATAGCAGGACTTACCTCCGCAAAGATAAACGAAAGATTGAAACCACAGAAACAAGTTTCCTTTTTTCCATTTCCCAAAGATTTATCCTACTTTTGCAGTGACAATAAAAAAACTCCTTACCACCGTAACTTAACAAATACGACCATGCGATATACCGTTTCCGCTCCTGCCTCACTGCACGCAGCCATACAGCTCCCGGCATCCAAAAGTATCAGTAACCGGGCACTCATCCTCCACTCCCTTGCCCACGGCAATATCCTGCCCCGCAATCTGAGCGATTGTGACGACACCATAGTGATGACTCGCGCCCTCGACGGAAATCCCGGACATATAGATATCCTTGCCGCCGGCACCGCCATGCGTTTCCTCACCGCCTACCTCAGCGTAACTCCTGGCACCCGAATCATCACCGGTACGCAACGCATGCAGCAACGCCCCATCCGCATACTGGTAGACGCCCTGCGAGAGCTCGGCGCCCGCATAGAATACGTCGGAAACGAAGGGTTCCCTCCCTTGCGCATCACCGGAACAGAACTGACCGGCAGCGAAATATCCCTCGCCGGCAATGTCAGCTCACAATACATATCCGCCCTGCTGATGATTGGTACCGTCCTTCCCAAAGGCCTGCGCCTGCACTTGACGGGTGACATCATCTCCCGCCCCTACATCAACCTGACCCTGCAACTGATGCGCGACTTCGGCGCCCAAGCCGACTGGGTCTCCGAAGATTGCATCACCGTCAGCCCCGGCGGATACACGGATACCCCTTTCACCGTAGAAAGCGATTGGAGCGCCGCCTCTTACTGGTATCAGATGATGGCAATAGAAGGAATTAAAAATGAAAAAATAAAAGGGGGAGACAGAAGTAGCGCAAAAGAAAGTGAAGACAGCACGAAGGAAGAAGCGCACACGGCAGAAATCGAACTGCTCGGTCTCTTCGCCCACAGCTATCAAGGCGACAGCCGCGGCGCGGAAGTCTTTACCCGCCTCGGCGTCCATACCGAATATACAGACCGGGGAGTAAAACTGACCCGGAAGGGTACTCCCGCCACCCGTCTCGACGAAGACATGGTGGACATCCCGGACCTGGCGCAGACCTTTGTTGTCACCTGCTGCTTGATGGACATCCCTTTCCGCTTCACCGGACTGCAAAGCCTCAAAATAAAGGAGACCGACCGTATCACCGCCCTCATTACAGAACTGCGTAAACTGGGTTACGTCGTGCGCTCCGAGCAAGACAGCATCTTGTTGTGGGATGGCGAACGCTGCCCGGCAGACGCTGACCCCGTCATCGCCACCTACGAAGACCACCGTATGGCCATGGCATTTGCCCCCGCCTGCCTTGTACTGCCCCAAATACGGATAAATGAACCACAGGTCGTTACCAAATCTTACCCTGCTTACTGGGAAGACTTGCAAAAGGCGGGATTTAAAGTCTGCCAAGATGCAATGCAATCTTAGAATAAAGCTTTTATTCTTAGAAATACAGCCTTTATTCTTAAGAATATAACCTTTATTCTTAGGAATAAAGGATACATTCTAAGATTAGGATGCATCCAAAGTAGTTTTATACTGCGTTCCAGGCAAGTAATGCCTGCGTCGGGTGGAAGTAATCTGCCTACCTGCAATCTGACTCATTATTTTGTCGTGTACAAAACAATGTGTATCTTTGTCCGTTCTATTAATGGAACATGTTTTTCAAGAAAAGGAAGCCCATGTGGATATTGATTATTAGCCTGATTGTCCTTGCCCTCGTGGCAGCCACAGCCGGAATTATACGCAACCGGAAACTGCAGAAGAAGATAGACCGCGGCGAACTGGACGCCATGCCCGAAGTGCAGGAAGTGGATGCCGAGTGCTGCGGACAGCATGAAATCTGCGAACGTGACAGCCTGCTGGCAGCCGTCAGCAAGCAAATAGAATATTACGATGACGAAGAACTGGACAAATACATCGGCACCGCTCCCGATGCCTATACTCCCGAGCAGGAAGACGAGTTCCGCGACGTGTTCTACACCATGCAAGACACGGACGTAGCCGGATGGGTGCGCAGCCTGCAACTGCGTGGCATAGCCTTGCCGGACAACATCAAGGATGAAGTGTTCCTCATCATCGGCGAACGCCGTCTCACCCCCCATTCCTAACACTCCACATCCAACTTTTAATTTTTAATTCTTAATTTTTAATTGAATAAATGGAGCTACTGCAATACACTTTTTTCCAACATGCCCTCATCGGCAGTCTGCTGGCAAGCATTGCTTGCGGGCTGATAGGCACATACATCGTCACCCGGAGACTGGTGTTCATCAGCGGCGGATTGACGCATGCCTCCTTCGGCGGTATCGGTCTGGGATTGTATACCGGCATTTCTCCCATTCTGTCGGCAGCCTTGTTTGCAGTCTTGTCCGCTTTCGGTGTAGAGTGGCTCAGCAAACGGAAGGATATGCGGGAAGACTCCGCTATTGCCGTATTCTGGACATTGGGCATGGCATTGGGCATTATGTTCACTTTCCTTTCGCCGGGATTCGCACCCGACTTGTCCGCCTATCTCTTCGGTAACATTCTCACGATTACCTGGAGCGACATCGCTCTATTGGGTGGGCTTGCCCTGCTGCTGATACTGTTTTTTGCACTGTATCTCCATCCTATCATCTACGTGGCTTTCGACCGGGAGTTTGCCCGCTCGCAAGGCATTCCGGTGCAGGTATTCGAATATGCACTGATGATGTTCATTGCGCTTACCATCGTGGCATGCCTGCGCATGGTGGGCATCGTGCTGGTCATTTCGCTGCTCACCGTTCCGCAGATGACCGCCAACTTGTTCTCGCACCGGTTCCACCGCATCATCTGGCTTTCCATCGGCATCGGTTACCTCAGTTGCCTGGGCGGGCTGATGATTTCTTTCTACTTGAATGTCCCCTCGGGTGCATCCATCATATTCTTTTCCATCATTATCTATGCCATTTGCAAGACGGGAAAAAGTTTTTGGCTATATTTGCAACGCTAAAGAAATCTATAAACACAATGGAAATCAAAATTCAGTCATTAGACCAGATTCATGAAGCCGCCCGCCAGTTCATCGCTGAAATGGGCGACAATACCGTCTTCGCCCTCTATGGAAAAATGGGGGCGGGCAAGACGACTTTCATCAAAGCCGTTTGCGAGGAGTTGGGCGTTTCCGACGTCATCACCTCCCCTACTTTCGCCATTGTCAACGAATACCGTTCCGACACTGCCGGCGAACTGATTTACCATTTTGACTTCTACCGCATCAAGAAACTGGAAGAAGTGTATGACATGGGGTACGAAGATTACTTCTACAGCGGCGCCCTCTGCTTCATAGAATGGCCGGAGCTGGTAGAGGAGCTCTTGCCGGGTAATACCATCAAGGTCACCATCGAAGAAGTGGAGAACGGAGAGCGGAAAGTCACGTTAGAGAACTTTGAATAAGGCATGCTTTTCCCCCACTTTAATTTTTAATTCTTAATTTTTATTTCTGATGAGCCAATACTTCGTTCAAGGAATTTTTGCCGTCGCGGGCATCACCGCCTTGCTGGCAGCCATATTGGACTGGAACTGGTTCTTTACTGCCCGAAACACCCAGTTTATCGTACAAAATGTAGGGCGGCGACAAGCCCGCCTGTTCTACGGCGTATTGGGTGTCATCCTCATCGGCACGTCCATCTTCTTTTTTCTGAATACGCCACCGGCTACATAAAAACAAAAAATCGCGGATGAAGCCATGCTCATCCGCGATTTTCCTATACTTTTGATACAGACTATTCTTCGTCCAAAGATTCCGTATATTCCATCTCACCTTGTACGATGAAAAGGATTTCTTCCGGATCATAGTCACCCATCTCATCCTTATGGGCTTCCTTGACAATATAGTCCACGATTTTCCCCAAATCAATCTCGATGTACCCATCCGCATCCGGCTGCGCATCAAGGATGCCGCTCTCGGAATAGTACTCGTCAATCAAATCGAGAAAATAATAGAACTCGTCGTCAGAGAACTTCTCTTTCAACTCCTGCGGCAAATAATTCTTGATGTACTCGATGGTCTTTTCATCATCGACATCATTCTGCAAAAAATCGTCTTCCATTCCCATACTTACTATTGCTTAAAGGGTTAATGTTATTGACTATTTGACGATTTACGATTTACTATTTGGCTGCGCTATGATGCCGAAAGGGTAAATCGTAAATAGTAAATCGTCAAATAGTACCTTATAATATCGCTTCTATCTTGGCCACGTAAGCAGATTTCGGAGCAGAACCTACTTGCTTGTCCACCAGCTCTCCATTCTTGAAGAACAAGACTGTAGGGATGTTGCGTATACCATATTCGGCAGCCACGTCGCCGTTCTCATCCACGTCACATTTGCCAATGATTACCTTTCCTTCATATTCAGTAGCCAATTCATCGATGATTGGTCCCACCATCTTACAAGGGCCGCACCAAGGTGCCCAGAAATCCATAACTACCGGTTTTCCCTCTGCCAAGATTTCTTGAAAATTGCTGTCTGTAATTTCTAAAGCCATTTCTTTTAATATTAAATGTCAACTATAATTATTAATTTACTGTCAATTGCGTTTTATCAACCTTCGCTTTCGAAGCAAAGATAGTGCAAACCGAATGCAAAACAAAATGAACTAGTTCATTTTTTATGCTGAGATGCAGCCTATCTTCGTTTTCCAACAAAGATAACTAATTAATCCTGAACTCAAGATCCGGACGCTCTTTTAAATAAGTAATCAGTTCACGCCCCACGGAAAGCTTCACGGGACGGGAAATCAAATCGACCGTCATCTTGCTATCCTCATCTCTGACTTTGAAATAAAGCTCCGTACTGCCCGGACGTTCCTTGGTCAGTTCCGCCAGTTCAGTTATCAAAGCCTTGTTCAGCACACTCAGCGGAATGAGAATGGTTATCTTCTCAATCAGTTTCTCCTTGACGTCAGGCAACAGTTCCATGGAGGTTATCTTCAGCTCCAACTCATCCTGCCGCCATTGCTTGGGCTGGCAACGGGCTTTGATGAACAAGAAGGTACGCTCACCCAAATACCCCTGATAGGTCACCCAATCATTTCCGAAGAAAGGAAGCTCTGCCGAACCGGAATAGTCTTCAATCTTGGCTATGCCGTAAGGATTTCCATTTTTGCTGATACCGCGACGCACGGCGGTCACGATGCCACCCATTGTTATTTCGCGTCCCACAAGTGCCGTCTTATCTTCCAGCTCTGCCATGTGAGTGTTGCAAACATGCTCCAGAACTACGGAATACTCATCCAACGGGTGTGCGGACAGATAGATACCTACCAAATCGCGCTCCCGGTTCAAACGGTCGAGGTCGCTCCAACGTTCCGCTACCGGTATTTCCGGAGTGGCGATATCCACCACATTCTCACCACCGAACAGGGAGTTTGCAGCCGCAGCCTGATCGGCCTGATAACGGTTACCATAACGCACCAAGGTTTCGAGGAAGACCTCGTTCTTGGAGTTTACGGCAAAATACTGCTCTCGCTTCAGCTCCGGGAAGCTGTCGAACCCGCCTGCCAAAGCAAGACATTCCAGGTTCTTCTTGTTGCAGGCTGTCAGATTGACACGCTGCACAAAATCAAATATACCTTTGAAAGGACCATTCTTCTCGCGTTCCTCCACGATGCTCTGCACAGCACCCTCGCCTACCCCTTTCACCGCACCAAGGCCAAAACGAATATTGCCTTCCTTGTTCACGGTGAACTTCAGGTTACTTTCATTTACATCCGGTCCCAATGTATTGATACCCATTGCCTTGCATTCGTCCATCAGTTTGGTTATATCGGTAATATTCGCCAAACTTCGACTCATGACCGCCGCCATGTATTCGGCCGGATAATTGGCCTTGAGGAAAGCCGTCTGATAGGCCACCCACGAATAGCAAGTGGCATGTGACTTGTTGAAGGCATAGGATGCAAACTTTTCCCAGTCGGCCCAGATTTTCTCGAGCACTTTCGGGTCGTGGCCGTTCTTTTGTCCGCCTGAAATGAATTTCGGCTTCATGTGGTCCAGCTTGTCACGCAGTTTCTTACCCATCGCCTTACGCAAGGCATCGGACTCACCACGGGTGAAGTCTGCCAGCAAACGCGACAGAAGCATGACCTGCTCCTGGTAGACCGTAATGCCGTAGGTATCCTTCAGATACTTCTCCATGATGGGAATATCATACTCGATGGGCTTGCGTCCCCACTTACGGTCGATGAAGTCGGGGATATAATCCATAGGACCCGGACGGTAGAGGGCATTCATGGCAATCAAGTCCTCGAAAGTGCTAGGTTGCAACTCGCGCAGATACTTCTGCATACCGGCCGATTCAAACTGGAACGTACCGATGGTGCGACCGTCGCAATAGAGTTTATAGGTAGCAGGGTCGGAAATGGATATCTTGTCGATGTCGAGTTCCAAGCCGCGGTGCAGACGTACATTGGCAACGGCTTCCTTAATGATGGACAAGGTTTTCAGTCCGAGAAAGTCCATCTTGATAAGTCCCGTATCTTCGATGACGGAACCTTCGTATTGGGTTACGAGCATCTTCTCGCCCGTCTCCTTATCATCTGCCGTGCTGACGGGTACCCAATCCGTAATATCGTCACGGCAAATAATAGTACCGCAAGCATGCACACCCGTACCACGTACATTACCTTCCAGCATCTTGGCATATTTCATCGTATCGCGCACCAGGGGATCGGGTGAAGCTTCCGCAGCCTGCAATTCGGGTACGTACGCGATAGCATTCGGCAGGTTGAGTTTCTTGTCGGGAATCTTATCCGGCACGAGCTTGCACAGACGGTCCGATTCGCTCAAAGGCAGTTTCTGTACGCGCGCCACGTCCTTGATGGCCATCTTGGTCGCCATTGTGCCGTATGTAATGATGTGCGCCACCTTCTCTTGCCCGTATTTCTCCGTCACCCAGCGGAGCACTTCTCCACGCCCGTCATCATCGAAGTCCACATCGATATCAGGCAAAGAAATACGGTCGGGATTCAAGAAACGCTCGAACAGAAGGTCGTATTGAATCGGGTCTATTTTCGTGATGCCCAAGCAATAGGCCACCGCCGAGCCGGCAGCCGAGCCACGTCCCGGTCCTACCGAAACGCCCAGCTGTGTGCGGGCGGCATTGATAAAGTCCTGCACAATCAAGAAGTATCCGGGGAAACCCATCGTCTTCATGATGTACAGCTCAAAGACCAGACGTTCCTTCACCTCGTCGGACAAGGGATCACCGTACAGCTTCTTGGCACCGTCGAATGCCAACTTTGCCAGATAGTCGGCTTCCAGCTTGATACGGTACAGTTTGTCGTAGCCCCCCAGACGCTTTATCTTGGCATTGGCGGCATCCTCATCCAGCACCACCTTGCCGTTTTCATCCTGGGTAAACTCATCAAATAAGTCCTTTTCGGTATATTTCTGCCGATAGCCCTCTTCCGTTCCAAAATCTTCCGGAATAGCAAACGTAGGCATAATAGGAGCATGGTCGATGGAATAATATTCCACCTTGTCCAAAATCTCCAAGGTATTGGACAAGGCTTCGGGAATATCCTCAAACAAGGCGTTCATCTCAGCCTTTGTCTTCATCCATTCCTGCTTGGTATAGAGCATTCGGGTAGGGTCATCCAGGTCTTTACCCGTGCTCAGACAAATCAGGCGGTCGTGCGCTTCCGCATTCTCTTCATCCACAAAGTGGACGTCATTAGAGCAGATAACCTTAATGTCATATTTCCGGGCAAGCTCCAGCAACTTGGCATTCGCCTTCTGCTGAAGCGGATAGGCTTCGTGATTGGCACGGGGAACAGTGGCTTTATGGCGCTGAAGCTCCAGGTAGTAATCATCGCCAAACAGATTCTTATACCAGCGTACAGCTTCTTCCGCCTCTTCCAGCTGGTCATTGATAATCTTCTTAGGGACCTCGCCACCGATACAAGCCGAGCAGACAATCAGCCCCTCATGATACTTTTCCAGTTCACTGCGGTCTGTACGCGGACGCATATAGTATCCCCTTGTCCAGGCATGCGATACAAGTTTTATCAGATTGTGATACCCCTTCTCATTCTTCGCCAGCACAATCAGGTGATAGCCACTCTGGTCCGGCTTCCCCTCCTTCTTATCCATGGTTCGGCGAGCCACATACATTTCACAGCCTACAATCGGCTTGAACAACTTGCTTTCCGCTTCTGCCATCTTGGCACGGCAACCGGCAATCTCCGCTTCCTTGTCTTCACACTCTATCTCACCGCTTTCAATACCGGCAATCCTTTTCTTGAGGTCCTTTATCTCCCCCTTCGGCCCGCTGTTCTTCTTGTTGACATAGTTGGTGAACTCCTTGATACCGAACATATTTCCATGGTCGGTCACGGCAATGCCTTTCATACCATCCTTCATGGCCTTGTCAACCAACCTGCTGACACTTGCCTGGCCATCCAGAAGAGAGTATTGGGTATGGACATGTAAATGAACAAAATCTTGCATATATATCCTTTCTATTCAGAGCCTAAAATTACAACCTCTATCACAGCTAACAAAAATATTTCCCAAAAAGTTATCAACATACACATTTCTCTCTCCAAATCCTTGTTAGATTTTCAAAATAAGCCTATTTTTGCAGATAATTTCTATCTAAATTAGCAAATACGATATACATGGGTCGATTAAAAAGATTAAAAAAGATACGCATACACCGTGAAGGAACACATACATTGGCAGGCAGCCTGGCCTTGATTCTGGCTGTCAACACTGCCCTTTACTTCGGATTGGAATGCAAAGTTCCTTTTTACGTAGTAGCGGTCATCAGCCTCATAGTATATGGCATACTCGTGAACTTCTTCCGCTGCCCCATCCGTTTGTTCGGACAAGAAACGGAGAAAGTCGTGGTAGCTCCTGCCGACGGTAAAATCGTAGTGGTGGAAGAAGTGGAGGAAAACGAATACTTCCACGACCGCCGTATCATGGTATCTATATTCATGAGTCTGGTTAATGTACACGCCAACTGGTATCCGGTAGACGGTACGGTAAAGAAGGTGTGGCACCAAAACGGAAAGTTCATGAAAGCCTGGCTGCCCAAAGCCAGCACCGACAACGAGCGTTCCACCGTAGTAATAGAAACCCCGGAAGGCGTGGAGATTATGGCACGACAGATAGCCGGAGCCATGGCGCGCCGCATCGTGACCTATGCCGAACCAGGCGAGGAATGCTATATTGACGAACATATGGGTTTCATCAAATTCGGCTCCCGCGTGGATGTCTTTCTGCCGTTGGGCACCGAAGTATTCGTTAAACTAGGACAACTGACTACTGGCAATCAGACAGTGATAGCCAAACTTAAATAATAAAAGAACAACAATGGCAAACTGCATTACCCGCCATATTCCAAATACTCTGACCTGCCTGAACCTATTCTCCGGGTGTATTGCTTGTGTCATGGCATTCGAAGCCAGATATGAATGGGCACTCGCTTTCATTATTTTCAGTGCCGTATTCGATTTCTTCGACGGCATGATGGCACGTGCACTGGACGCACACTCCATTATCGGCAAGGATTTGGATTCTCTGGCAGATGATGTCAGTTTCGGAGTGGCCCCTTCCCTGATTGTATTTTCCTTGTTCAAGGAAATGGACTATTCGGGCGCAATGGAAAGCTTGGCCGGTGTTTTCCCCTATCTCGCATTTCTTTTGTCCGTATTCTCTGCACTGCGGCTTGCCAAGTTCAACAACGATACCCGCCAGACGAGCTCTTTCGTAGGACTTCCCGTCCCGGCAAACGCCTTGTTCTGGGCTTCATTGGTGACGGGCGCTCACGACTGGCTGGTGAGCGGCAGCTTCCATCCGGTTTATCTGTTGCTGCTGGTCTGCCTTTTCTCATGGCTACTTGTATCGGAGATTCCAATGTTCTCACTCAAATTCAAGAATCTGTCATGGAAAGACAATAAAACAAGCTTCATTTTCCTGCTTGTCTGCATTCCGTTCCTCATCTTCTTGGGAATCTGCAGCTTTGCTGCAATTATCGTGTGGTATATACTACTTTCGCTTATTACAAGGAAAAGTAAATAAACAAATCTTTGGCACGGTTGTTGTATTGAAGTTCGCAGAAAACGAACACATAAAAAGACATTAGCCCATGTTTCATATTTTAGGATTTTTATTCATCATCATAATTGCCATTCTGCTCATTGGCCTCAGCATTATCGGTACTGTCATCCGGAACATATTCGGATTGGGCGGACGCCGTACTTCCTCCAACTCCGGTCCCTACCAAAAAGGAAATGGTAACTACCAGCCGGGAGGATACTCCTACAATGATAATAGACAATCGTCTGAAGAGGTACAAGCTGAAGAAGGTGAAATACGCCCCCGCCACAAGAAACTGTTCTCCAAAGACGAGGGAGAGTATGTGGATTTTGAAGAAATCAAAGAGTAGGGATTAGGGATAAAGGATTAGAGATTATTTGCGCTTGGCGGCAAAGAACTCTTTCATCAGGGCGGCACATTCATCTGCCAGAATTCCTTTTACCACTTGTGTTTTGGGATGCAATGCCTGCGAGGCATAGCGCTGATACCCTCTTTTCTCATCTTCAGCACCAAAGACCAGACGTCCCATCTGCGCCCAGGCAATGGCACCGGCACACATCACGCAGGGTTCCACTGTGACATAGAGAGTACATTCATTCAGATATTTGCCGCCAAGGGATGCAGCGGCAGCGGTAATGGCTTGCATCTCGGCATGGGCGGTGACATCTGTCAAGGTCTCCGTCAGATTATGGGCACGAGCTATGATACGGTCCTTGCAAACCACAACCGCACCTACAGGAACTTCTCCCCGTTCACCTGCCTTCTGCGCTTCCTGAAGTGCCTGCTTCATATAATAGCTATCGTCCAACGCCATCCCCTTTTAATTGTTAATTTCTAATTTTTAATGCTCATCTCCTCATGTCGTGCTCACCGAACAAAGTAGGATAATCCTCTTCCATATTCTTATGGATAAACATGAGAATAGTCTCCCGCAGCCAACGCGACTTGTTCGTTATCTTGTATTTCTCCAGATAACGATCCACAATCCGCTGCTCTTCCTCGCTCATCAGGCATACCATGCGCTGCTCGCGCTTCGGTTCTTCGGGCGTTGCTTTCGCACACGTTTTATCTCTCTTTCTCATATTTCCTGCAAAATTACTTTTACTTCTGTAAAAACAAAACGAACCTACGTAATTTTTATATCAGAAACGCTTAAATGGCACTGAAATATTTTTTTGACCGATAAACTTAAAGAATTTCTTAAAAACATTTTAATTTAATAATTAAAAACGTATTTTTGGAGAGTTCTAAATTTAAAAGGTATGAAACATGTAAATTATCTCAGCTTCTTTCTACTCGCGTTGTTCAGTATAAGTTTTATCTCATGTAGTGACGATGACGATAATAAGCTTAATACCGGCATAACCAATCAAAGTTGGACAGAGGGAAAATCCCTGGAGATCAGCCAGGATAATGACTTGTCTGTAAGCTTCAATGCTGCAGCTAAATGGGTAGCTTCCGTCACCTCTGGAGCGGATTGGTGCAAACTGAATACGACCTCGGGCACAAAAGGACAAAGTACCTTGAAATTATCTGTAAGTACAAGTTCCACCACCGACCGGACAGCCAGAATCTCCATTAATATAGACGGCTATTCTCCTGCAAGTTTTGAAGTTACACAAAAAGGGACCAGTGCTCCCCAAACCACTGAAGATATGGAGATTAACGCAAAAGTTGATGAATATCTGAGAGAAATGTATCTCTGGAACGATGAATACAAAACATTGAATCTTGACCATAACAAAGGCTATGAAGACTTCTTCTATGATGCATTGGGAAGTATGACTACTAATACTTTGGATAAAAAGGCCACTGCGGATGGAAAATATACTCTCTTTTCATACATACAGAAAAAAAATCCCATCGGTTCAACCCGTTCCACTCAATGGGTAAAAAAAGAACAAACTTACAGTTTCGGCATTACCGGAGCAGACGTTCGAGCAATTGGAAGCGAAGATAATTACACTATCTACTTCTTTGTACAAGGTGTTTACCCCAATTCACCGGCAGCACGGGCAGGTATTAAACGAGGTTCCTCAATCATGCAAATAAACGGAGAGAAGTTAACCATGAGTAATTATTGGCAACATTACCTAGATTTACTGATACCAGCTTCGGCTTTCAGCCTGAAAATTACAGAGGAAAAGACAGAGGGAGGAACCCAAGAAAAAGACATATCTTCCGAAGCCATGTACTGCAATCCTATTCTTTTCAGTAAAGTGACAACAGAAGAAGAAACCCCAGGGCACAGAATTGGCTATCTTGTTTATTCTGGATTTGAGGCCGGATTTGACCAAGAATTATTCGATGTATTCAAAGAATTCAAAAGTCAGAATATCACGGACCTAATTTTGGATTTACGTTACAATGGAGGTGGCCACGTTATATCAGCCAACCTAATAGCAACTTGTATAGCCGGCGCAAAATCTGAAGGCAAAGTGTTCACAAGCCTGAGATATAATAAAGAAAGAATGAAAAAACGCAACGATAAACGTGAGGAAGAATTGTTTGCATATTCCAACTATGAGAATCTGGCTACGTCTCTATCAGCAGGTGCCTTAAACCTTCAGCACGTCTATTGTATCGTAGGTAACGGAACAGCATCAGCCAGTGAACTTGTCATCAATTCTCTAAAGGGAATAGATGTAGAAGTAACACTTATAGGTAAAAGAACTACCGGTAAAAATGTAGGTATGGAACCAGTAGAATATACCATAAGAAATAACGTCTACGAAGTGGTTCCCATCACCTTCCAAAGCTATAATGCCAAAGGAGTTGGAGATTATGAAAATGGGTTCACACCTGACATCGAAATAGATGAAAACGACCCTTACGGCAGAGGAGACGGATATTACATATACAGAGACTATGGTTCGGATAAAGAGTTCCTATATGCCCGTGCCATCCAGGAAATCACCGGTCAGGCTCCGGCACCCACAACACGCAGTGCAGAACCCCTGATGAGAGGCAAAGCCTTGAAGGTCCCTGCCATCTACCGACGAGGACATGAAGGCATGATTAAGTTGCCGGAATAATGGCAATACACAATATTCTTGGAAAAGCCGGTGAAGACGCCGCTGCCAAATATTTGGAACAGAACGGTTACACCATACGTGACCGTAACTGGCGGAAGAATCACCTTGAGCTGGATATTGTAGCCGACAAAGATAAGGAACTGATTATTGTGGAAGTGAAAACCCGTAGCAATACGGACTACATCGAGCCGCAGAATGCCGTGAACTGGCAGAAAATACGACGTATTGTCGTAGCGGCCGATGCCTATATCAAGCACTTCTGTTTGGATGCACCCGTCCGCTTCGACATCATAACTGCTGTAGGCGAACCGGGAGCATTCAGGATAGAGCACATGAAGGATGCCTTCTATCCACCCATATTTTGATAATTGACAATTGATAAGTGAGAGTTATTTCAATCGTAAATCGTAGATTATAAATTGTAAACCGTAAATACCATCATGGACATAGAAACCGCCCGCGAATATTGCCTCAGCAAAAAGGCCGTCACGGAATGCCTTCCGTTCGACGAATACTCGCTCGTGATGAAAGTCATGGATAAAATGTTTGCACTTATCGACCTGGAAAGCGCCAACAAGATTTGTCTGAAATGCGACCCCGAATATGCACTCGAACTGCGGGAGCACTATGCTGCCATCGAAGGTGCCTATCACTTCAACAAAAAGTACTGGAACCAGGTGTTCCTTGACGGTGACGTCGACGACAAACTGTTGAAGCAACTGATAGACCACTCTATGGAAGAAGTATTGAAGAAGTTCACCAAAAAAATGCGTACCGAATATGAAGCCCTGCCCTGACACATTCCCGTTCCCGCTGGTAGCATTGGACGAAACGGCATCGACCAACCAATACCTCAGCCAGCTTTGCAACCAGTTGCAAGAATCCGTTGCCGAACTAACAACCGTGACTGCCGAGTTCCAAACCGCCGGTAAAGGCCAGCGCGGCAACACCTGGGAAGCTGAAGAAGGCAAGAACCTGCTTTTCAGCTTTGTACTCTACCCTTCTTTTCTGGAAGCCCGCCGACAGTTCATCCTTTCACAAATCGTTTCCCTCGCCATTAAGGAAGAACTGAGCAGATGGTCTGATGAAATCACCATCAAATGGCCGAACGACATTTATTGGAAAGACAAGAAAATCTGCGGTATACTGATAGAGAACGACCTTTCCGGACATCATATCAGGCGCAGCATTGCCGGAATCGGCATCAACATCAACCAGGAAGTCTTCAACAGTGATGCTCCCAACCCCGTCTCACTGAAACAAATCACCGGAAAGGAGCACGACCGTTATGAAATCCTTGCCCATATCCTGAGACGTGTACAAATCTACTACAACAGCCTCCAAATGGAGGACTTCGCCGTCTACTCCGACGAGATATCCACACGGTATGCCCGCTCCCTTTTCCGTCGCCGGGGATTGCACCCTTATGAAGATGCCAACGGCAAGTTCCTTGCCCGGTTGCTGCGTGTAGAGCAAGACGGACGGTTCGTGCTGGAGGATGAAGGAGGAAGTGAACGGGAATATCTGTTCAAGGAAGTGCAATACATTCTGTAAAGGAGATTCATCCCTATCACAAAGTTTATTTTGAAATTCATCTGTCACGCTATCACGTCACAAGGGAGGAACCATCTATGCCAAACAAGTTGCCTATCGCAAACTTTTGGAACTCACCATCGAACAAGCGACACAGACGGAAACCATCCACCGGATGCACTTCCCTCTACAACTATCAACTGCGTGAAAAAGAGAACAACCGGCTGAAAGCGACAACTTAGAGTTGCTCAACCACATCTTGCAACAAAAAGCGATAGAAAACGAGCAAGAGCAGGAGGGCCAAGAGTATCTGCTTGGTTCCAATATATAGCAGAAACTATAAGAACGGGCAAACTTCGCTCGTGGCGAGGCATACATCACCCCTGAAGAATGGGAAATACTGAAAGAACTGATGTCTCCTGTCTGCCCCAACTTCTTTGAAAAGCTGCATTCACTGCACAATCCCAACGAAAACGAACTGCACGTATGTATGCTTATCAAGCTCCAATTCCGCCAAACAGACATCGCACGGTTGATGCACCCAAGCCGGAAAGCATTTCTTCCATCCGAAGACGACTTTATCAGAAAGTGACCGGAGAAAAAGGGACACCGGAAATGTGAGAATGAAAATTATGAAATTTCTTTAGCTCTACTTTCTTTTGTTTTGATTACAAAAGTAACAAAATATGCTGGCAAAAAGTGAATTTGTTCTTTTTGCCAGCATCACTTAATTGGTATCTAAAATTCTTAAACGATAGAACCTTCTATGTATAACAACCATTAACTAAAGAGTGAAAAGGCTCCAATAGACCCAACGACGAACACAGCGACAATCACCCATATAAATGAGATAATGAAACCTGCAATGGCGCAGCCGCGCGGACTTTTGAATAAGCCGATGAAACTAAAAAGCGCACCGAGGAACCAGATAATCCACCCAAGAATAGGTATCCACCCAAGAAAGATTCCAAGAATGGCGAATACCAGCCCAGTAGTGCCGATACCATTGGATTGCTTACCTGGAACATTTACGTAAACCGACTGTTGCGTAGCATTTGTGTTCTGCTGGAACGGCTGCTGGGCTGTTTGAGGTTGAACCTGAGGTTGTCCTGCTTGCAGGACTGCATTACAATGAGGGCAGGTGGTAGCTTTGTCCGAAACCTGCTTTCCACAATGGGAACAAAAAATGAGTGCCATAATACAAAATATATTAGCGTTAATAAATAAAAAACTATTCTAGGTGAGTATGTTGTTTGGAAACATACAGCACAAGTCCCTTATAATCAACCTTATAAAAGTCTCCTACTTCTCCTAAATAAGGAAACCGTTCACCTTTCTCCGGGTGACGGTTGGTTCCGTCAGCCCACTTGTATGTTTCTGCATCCGACGATGGTGCATACCGTAAACGTAGGTTGACACCATCAATCACTACTTGCCGCGAAGTACCTACGACAGATTCCAATGTGTTGGTCTTATCCTTAAAATAATCGGTCGTATAATAAAATATACCGAAACTTACTAACAGCACCAATACAATACCACCAATAAACCAATATAAAGCCCTACTCCTTGGGGGAAGGGAAAGTTCCTGCTCTTCAACCTCTATAGGAGATGCTGTCTGTGTAATGGATACCGGAGGGATAGATGAAGCGGCAATCGGCGTAGCTGGTACAACGGGACATCCGCATTGCGGACAAACGTATACGGAATCAGCCAGCTCAGCACCACATTCATGGCAATGGCGATTTTTCGTGGCAGATATGGGGCACCCGCATGTGGGGCACGATGTTACACCGTTAGGGATTTCAGTTCCACATTCACTACAAACAATAAACTGTTCCTCTTCTGCACAACGTTCACTGATGTTACCACACTTCGGACAGAAACATTCCTTTTGATAAGCATCATGTTCAAATATGTGTTGGCATGAAGTACACTTGAATTTCATTTTCGTACTCATAAATAGTTATTTTTAGTTGTTGAAATACTCAAGGGATTGTGTCTCGATACGTTCCGGTTCTGTTTTGGTAGAGAATGACTCACCATTCTCCTTATACTCTTTCACCTGATTGGTGCGGGTAACTTTTCGCTTCAACCAATTCCCATGCTCGTCCACTTCCAGATACTCATATCTATCTGTGGTAAGGTAATCTCCGGTTTCATCGTAATCGTGTACACTTTTACTATCAGGAAGAAGGTTCACACCGGTGTAAGTGAATGTTTCTGTGAGGTAAATCATTCTTACCTGACTTTTACGTTCTATGATTCTGTCCTGCTCGTCAAAAAGATATTCTACAGAACCTTCCATATCGGATTCATTCTTACTCATATCGCTCCGCTTATGGTCGCTGTATGTGATGGTGTAAGAGCCCCAATCGCTTCGGCTGTATTCTGTACGGTTGTCATTGTACTTATAAATCAGGGAATATTCTTCCCCTTTACTGATTTCCAGTATATTCCCAACCTTGTCAAACCGAGTGGTTTCCCCTTCACTATTGGTCAGACTTTCTACGCTCCCATATAGGCCGAGACCTTTACGTGCCGACAAAGGATGAGGAGTTTCAGTTTCTTTATTAACGGGAGCCGCATTCAAAATGCCATCAACATCTGAAGTCTTAAATAGTGCCCCTTCAAAGATGAATCCTCCCTCAACGGGCGAATAATATGCGGTATAAGGCTTTACTTCCTCCATCTCCTCCGGAGTAACGTCTTCCAGCAGTCCCCTAAAGGATTCCAAGTGACGTGTGAAGACCAGCCGATTTCCTTCTATCTTTCCATAATAGACCGTTGCCCCTTGGTAGACCGAATTCCAAAGATTTCCATCCTCTGGCACAGAATTATAACCCCTCGCCATAAATACGTTGTTTCCATCCAGTCTGAAAGATAGGGCACCGTATTGTACTCTCTGCTCTGCCAAAGGACAATACGCTTCAAAAGCCTTCTTCGGAATAGAATCATGGGATAGCACTTTGGAAAATTCGCTGTTGACATAGCCCTCTTCACCTGTACGTAACCGAACTTTATACCATCCGTTGACCGAATCTACCAGTTCGCACATTTCTCCACGTTCAACAACCCCTACCTGTTTGCCTTCCACCGATTCCTTTTTGACGCTAATGTCCGACTTTATTGCAATTACATACGTGTGGTTTGGATTCTTTGAGGCAGAAAGAGACTTTTGCTTGGGAGAGTCTTTGCAGGCCATGAATAACAAAAACGTACCGTATAAAATGAATAGGTGACGTGCATTCATAATATTTAAATAATTAATCTCCCTCAGTCTCTCCCGGGAACCATTCAACATAAAAGCGTGAGACTGCAATGCCACGTTCTGGTTGGAGGTCCTAGGAAAACCTTGTACACGGATATGGTTATAGCAGCCCACGCTATATGCGTGAGAACCACTATGCTATCCTTGTGTACAATTGCGAATTTCCTAGGTTCCCAACCACAAGATAAGCATAACGCTTCTTCAAATTCTAAAATGTCTTGGAGAGAACTCCTCTCTCCAAATGCAAAAATATGAAAAATGTAGGAAGCGCAATAACATTTCCTGCATTTTTTATGTTGGCGCATAAATATCTCAAAGACGGATATGCAACGGTGCTCAATATAAAACTCAAAAAAAGGAGCTAGACTTACCAGCTGCTAAATCTGAACAATGACGTCCATCCGGGAATGTTGACAAATTCTCATAGTGGAAGTTTTGAAACCGGGAACGATAAATTCTCTTTCTACACCATCTTTTCCTGGGCGGGAAACAACCGTGAAAAAGGAACTGAATACGGAGAACAGCACTACTCCGGAACAGAAAAATACTACAATACAGAAACCTGAAACTATTTGCGCAATGCCGCCTTTTACATGGGAGGAGACTTTGTGCCTAACCTTAAGAACAACAACAAAACCTACCAGTTCATCACCGCCATGCAGGGGATAAAGCTGCAAGACTGCGAGCAACGCCGCCGCTGGGAGTGGGAAGACGTGCAGGCCGAACTTTTCGAAGCCAACATGAAGAACCTGAAACTGCAACAGACACAAGAAGCAGGCAGCATCTTCATCAACGAAATAAAGAACAGGAAGCGGAAAGACGACCATCATCAAATTGCTGTTGGGCTACTACAAGGCATTGGGCGGAGAAATCTCCATCGGCGACACAGATCTCAACCAGTTCAACCTAAAATAGACAAGGAACGGCTGGCAGAGGCTGCCCGGATTGCCAATATAAACGACTACATCATGCGCCTCCCCCTGAAATACAACACTCTGATAGGGCAAGACGGTGTGGGTCTGAGTCAAGGGCAGAAACAACGGATACTGATTGCCCGAGCCGTCTACAAGAATCCGCAGTACATCTTTCTGGACGAAGCCACCAATGCGCTGGATGCCAACAACGAGCGGATAATTGTAGAGAACCTGACGGAGTTCTACAAAGGGAAAACGGTGATCGTGGTGGCCCATCGCCTAAGCACTGTAAAGAACGCCGACCGGATAGTAGTGATAGACAAAGGGAAAATCATAGAAGCCGGAAAGCATCAGGAACTGATAGCCAGCCGGAGAGCTTATTATAATCTTGTGAAGAATCAATTGGAATTGGGCAGTTAGCATATGGAAAGCAAGGATATAGAACTCAGAAGCAAACAGGTACGGAAAATCATCGGGCAGATTCCTCCGCTGCTGGTACGTAGCGGAATCGGCATCATCGGAATAATTATAGCTTTGCTGCTGGCTGTAGCCGCATTTGTCCCCTATCCCGAAACAACGGAATGCAACATCACCCTGACGGACATTCAGCAAGGAGAAGTGTCAGCTACCGGAGAACTGCCGTATGCCTGCATCACACAAGTAAGTACCGGCATGAAAGCAGAAATTGAACTGGAAGGATATACAAGCAAGGAATACGGCTATCTGCAAGGAACTGTCACAACCGTTTCTACACGGATAATCAGCCGCAACGGGCACAACTATTTCTGTTTTATACTGTCACTGAAAGAAGTCCCTTTCATGCAGAAAGGCATGAAAGGAAAGGCATCCATCATCTTGTCGGAGAAGACGCTGCTCGGAAGAATATGGGAGTGAACAGCTATGCCTCGCCAAACAAGTCTTCCCGCACAACACCTCGCTTCGCACCCGCGATGAATAAGCGTTAGAAATCTATTACTTGCGCAATCCGTATCTCAAAAAGGAGATTGAGCTACTATTAACGCATCTCCGCCTCCATCTTCTTTATTCTTTCCAGCGTATTGCCTGCCTCCATGGAAGGAAATACCTGGAGCACCCGTTGCAGATAGGTCTTTGCCTTGCTATAGCTATTGGTAAGCACGTCCGACAAACCGTTACGATAACGGGCATATTGCATCCGCGTAGGGGAAGTTATCTTCTTAAAGTCATCATCGAGCTTCTTCCTTTCCTTTTCTGCCTGAAGATAGAAATAATTCCCCAAGAAGATATTTGCCTGCAGGTTATCACCGTCGAGCATCAGCACCTTCTCGTAGGTTTTCAGAGCATCCTTCTCTTTTCCCCGCATCATTTCCATCTCGGCACAAGAAACAAGGGCAGGCACATCTTCGGGATGGCGTTGCAAGAACTCCTTATAGAAGAGATAGGCCTTGTCGTAATTCCGCATTTCCTTGTAATGGGCAGCCAGCTCATTGGCCAAACGGGAAGCTACCACAGTGTTCTTGTCAACATTGGCCCAATAGAACATTTCCGCCTGGTCCACACCGGCATCTGCCGACTGACGAAACAGACTTACGGCATAATCGTCCTTGCCTTCGGACAACGCTTCGGAAACTTTCTGTAACAATTCACCCGCCGACTGAGCGAAAACTGACAGAGGCAACATCAGAAACAAAGAGAAAAATAAAGTTAAGGATTTCATTTTTAAAGTATATAATAGTTTAACAGCCTGAATCATCTCCATAGAAATTCACCTACAAATTTACACACTTTCACTGCAAACATCAACAAAATATAGTTAATCTTTCCCACTATTTTCCCCTTTTCTGCGTAACTTTGCCAATCTTATGAAATAAGCGTTACCAATGAAGCTCAGAGACAAGCAAATCTTGCAAATAGCACTGCCTTCCATCGTATCAAACATCACCGTTCCTTTGCTCGGACTGATTGATGTAGCCATTGTCGGACACTTAGGCTCACCGGCCTATATCGGAGCCATTGCCGTAGGCGGGATGCTGTTCAACATCATCTACTGGATTTTCGGTTTCCTGCGCATGGGGACCAGCGGAATGACTTCACAAGCATACGGAAAACGGGATTTGCCGGAAGTTGTACGCCTATTAGTGCGCTCCGTCGGCATAGGGCTGGCTGTCGCGTCCTGCCTCATAGCATTGCAAGTCCCCATCAGACAAGGCGCATTCCTGCTGATTCATCCTACAGACGAGGTCAAAGAGATGGCAACGCTTTATTTCCACATCTGCATCTGGGGTGCACCCGCCATGCTGGGACTATACGGGCTCACGGGATGGTTCATCGGCATGCAGAATTCACGCATTCCCATGTATATAGCCATCACACAGAATATAGTCAATATCATTGCCAGCCTCTGCCTGGTCTATCTATGCGGAATGAAAGTCGAAGGAGTTGCCCTGGGGACGCTGATAGCCCAGTACGCCGGTTTCCTGATGGGGCTGATGCTCTGGATACGCAATTATGGAAAGTTGCAGAGATACTGGGAAATTAAAAATTATAAATTGGAAATTAAAGGGGAAGAAAGAAAAGGTATCTGGGAGAAGGAGACAATGCTAAAATTCTTCCAAGTGAACAGGGACATTTTTCTGCGCACCCTTTGCCTGGTGGCGGTTACTCTGTTCTTTACTTCAGCAGGAGCTTCGCAGGGCGAAATCATTTTGGCTGTCAACACGCTGCTGATGCAGCTCTTCACTTTGTTCTCGTATGTAATGGATGGTTTTGCCTACGCAGGCGAGGCCCTGAGCGGCAGATACATAGGCGCACACAACCGGGAAGCCTTTACAGACACCGTCCGACATCTCTTTGGATGGGGAGCGGTAATGGCAGTTCTCTTTACGTTGACCTATGCACTGGGAGGTAATGCCTTCCTCGGGCTATTGACGGATGACAAAGAAGTGATAGCGGTTGCCGACACCTATTTCTACTGGGCGCTTGCCGTTCCTGCCGTTGGTATAGCCGCCTTCATTTGGGACGGCATTTTTATAGGTGCCACAGCCACACGCGGCATGCTGCTGTCCATGACTGCAGCAGCCGTCAGCTTCTTTGTCTTGTATTATGGCCTACATCCCGTCCTGGCAAACCATGCTTTATGGCTTGCCTTCCTCACCTACCTCCTGATGCGGGGAGCGGTGCAGACGGGATTGAGTCGGGGAGTCATCAAAAAAGCATTCCCCAGTGAGAAGTAGTCTATTTATTGCGATTTTAAGCGATGAACATTTCAAGGGGAAAAAGCATTATCTTTGTATCGCTATGATTTATACATAGCTCAAGTTTCGCAAGTTCAAGAACTTACGGAATTTAAATACATAATTGTTATGACAGACAAGAATATTGTTCAAGAGACATTTCCCGTATTGGGAATGAGCTGTGCATCATGTGCCGCACGGATAGAAAAGACGCTGAACCGGCAGTCCGGTGTCAAGATAGCAGCCGTAAACTACGCTTCGGCAACGGCAACCGTAGAATATGATCCCAAGAACTGTTCTTCCGAGGCATTGCAGCAAGCCGTGCAGGCCGCTGGATATGACTTGCTGATAAATCGGGACGGCAATACGCTCGAAGAAGCGGAAGAGGCCCACAACAAAAAATTCACTACACTGAAACTCCGCACTGTCTGGGCCGTTATTCTATCCTTACCTGTTATCATAATAGGTATGTTTTTCATGGATATGCCCTATGCCAATCCTATCATGTGGACACTATCCACTCCTATTGTATTTTGGCTGGGACGGGGATTCTTCAGCAGTGCCTGGAAACAGTTGAGACATGGCAGCGCCAATATGGATACACTGGTAGCCATCAGCACCGGAACAGCCTATCTGTTCAGTCTGTTCAACATGTTATTTCCGGACTTCTGGCTGTCCAGGGGCATCCACCCGCATGTATATTTTGAAGCGGCAAGTGTCATCATAGCTTTTATCCTGCTGGGGCGCCTGCTGGAAGAAAAGGCGAAAGGAAACACTTCAACAGCCATCAAGAAGCTGATGGGACTCCAACCCAAGACCGTGACCGTCGTCGGGAATGAGGAACGCATTGTCCCTATTGAGCAGATTCGCCCCGGCGACATCATACTGGTGAAGCCCGGCGAACGGATTGCAGTGGACGGCATCGTGACGGAAGGTTCTTCGTACGTGGACGAAAGTATGCTGAGCGGCGAACCGGTAGCAGTGTCCAAGCAAAAAGATGCCAAAGTCTTCGCAGGTACCATCAACCAGAAGGGGAGTTTCCGCTTCCGTGCAGAGAAAGTCGGCACAGATACACTGCTGGCAAAGATTATACACATGGTGCAAGACGCACAAGGGAGCAAAGCACCGGTACAGCAACTGGTCGACAAGATAGCAGGGATATTCGTACCTACCATTATCGGCATTGCAGTGCTCGCTTTCATCGTATGGATGATGCTGGACGGAACCGGTGGATTCACCCACGGATTATTGGCATTTGTCACAGTGGTTATCATCGCCTGCCCGTGTGCGCTAGGGTTGGCCACTCCTACCGCCATCATGGTAGGCATCGGCAAGGGAGCCGAAAGGGGGATACTGATAAAAGATGCCGAGAGCCTGGAGATTGCCAAAAAGGTAAATACCGTAGTACTCGACAAAACCGGAACCGTAACCGAAGGAAAACCGGTAGTCAGTAAGCTGGTATGGAATACGCCGACAACTACTCCCAATCCAAGCATTTCCTCAAAAGATGTCTTGCCGGACATTTTCTACAGTCTGGAAAAGTTATCGGAACATCCATTGGCAGACGCCGTAGTGAATCACCTCAAGGAATCGGCTTCCATAGACGACATCCAAGATTTCGAAACCATCACCGGAAAAGGTGTAAAAGGACGGACACAAGGCCGGATTTATTTTGTCGGAAACCTGAAACTACTGGAAGAGAACCGGATTGCCATCAGCCGGTCTCTTCGGGAAGAAGCCACCCGACTGACAGCGAAAGCACAAACCGTCATCTGGTTTGCCGACGAAGAAAACGCACTGGCAATAGCCGGAATCACGGACCGAATAAAGGAAACTTCCATTCGTGCCGTCGACGAGCTGCGTGCCACCGGTATCGAAGTCCACATGCTGACCGGAGACAATGAAGCCACCGCCCGCGAAATTGCCCGCAAAGCAGGTATTGCGCATTATCAAGCGAGTGTACTGCCGCAGGACAAGGCAGCCTTTATCAGCCGGTTACAAGCAGAAGGACGGAAAGTGGCGATGGTGGGCGATGGCATCAACGACAGCGCCGCCCTTGCCCAAGCCGACTTGAGCATCGCTATGGGAGGAGGTAGTGACATCGCCATGGACGTAGCCAAAATGACTATCATCTCCTCCGATTTGACAAAAATTCCGGAAGCCCTCCGGCTGTCCCGTCTGACAGTCCGGACCATCCGGCAGAATCTGTTCTGGGCGTTTATATACAATATAGTAGGTGTGCCCATTGCAGCCGGAATACTCTATCCCATCAACGGCTTCCTGTTGAATCCGATGATAGCCGGCGCAGCCATGGCATTCAGCAGTGTCAGTGTGGTGAGCAACAGCTTGCTGCTAAAACGGAAAAAGATACATGAAAGGGAAGAAAACAAAAAAGTTGAACCATCAACAGAAACAATCATGAAAAAAGAATTCAAGGTAGAAGGTATGATGTGCAACCATTGCCGCATGCACGTAGAGAAAGCATTAAATAGTATGGAGGGTGTACATGCCACCGTAACCCTGAACCCTCCGGTGGCCATCGTAGAGTTTTCAGACGGAGAAAAGACACTCGAAGAATTGCAGAAGGCAGTGACAGAAGAAGCCGGTGACTACACACTGAAGGTATAAGGGTAAAATTCATACGGTTTTCATACAGAAAAGAAAGAGGAAATCAAAGTAAATATCTACCTTTGCACGCTAATCTACAGATAAAGATATGAATGCAAAAGCTAAAGGATATATTTTGGGTTCTATCGCCGCAGCCTCCTACGGTATGAATCCATTGTTTGCCCTCCCGTTGTACAAAGCCGGCATGGATCCGGACTCGGTACTCTTTTTCAGATACCTTTTTGCCATCCCATTGCTGGGTATTATGATAAAAGCGAGAGGGCGGACATTCAAGATACAACGGAAAGAAACATTTCCGCTCATCATCATGGGATTACTCGTAGCCCTCTCCTCACTGACGCTTTTTCTGAGTTATAATTATATGGCCGCCGGCATAGCGTCGACACTGCTGTTCATCTACCCCATTATGGTGGCTCTTATTATGGCTATGGTCTTCAAAGAGAAGCTGGCACTGCAAACCATCGTCTGCATGCTGCTTGCACTGGGAGGCATCGGGCTGCTCTATAAAAGTGAGGACGGCAGTACGCTGAGCCTGATAGGGACATTGCTGGTTTTCGCTTCCTCCCTTTCCTATGCCATATACATTGTGGGCATCAACCAGACGTCATTGAAAAATGTAGCTACACTCAAAGTCACCTTCTATGTCCTTCTCTTCGGCTTATCGCTCTTCGTAGCACGCCTACTCTATTCCGGAGTACTGAACACACCGGACCAGTGGTATCTGTGGGGCAATTTGCTTGCACTGGCTGTCTTTCCCACCGCCATATCCTTCCTCTGCACTACTGGAGCCATCCAATACATCGGCTCCACCCCGACCGCTATTCTCGGTGCATTGGAACCCGTGACAGCCATCTTCTTCGGAATAGCTGTCTTTGGAGAAAGCTTGACTGTCAGAGAAAGCATCGGACTGGTGATGATTATTGTAGCCGTAACGCTCGTCATCGCAGGGGGAAACATTACAGGCCAACTGGTTCGTTTCAGGAAACTGTTTCCAAGACTCCCGATAAAGAGCAAGAAAAACAACTAATTCTATAAACCATCATCAACCATGAAAAAAAATCTCTACCTGCTTTTAGTTCTGTTATTACCTATCGGCCTACAAGCTCAGTCCGAGGTGATCGTACTCCGTCCGGATGAAGACAAAGCCGAAGTGAACGAAGCTGAATATACCAAAATTTTCCTGGCTGGAACCATTGACATGGGCAAGAGCATAGACTGGCAAAAGGCAACCTGCGACTGGTTCCGAGCACGTCCCGAAGGCAAATATCTCCTATACAACCCCCGAAGGGACAAGGGGTTGAGCGGTGAAATGTCCGACTTTGAACATCAAGTGAACTGGGAACTGGAACATCTGGAAAAAGCCGACCTGATAATCATGAATATCCTGGCAAGCAGTAAGTCTCCCATCACTCTGCTGGAGATGGGGCTGCACATGCGTTCCGGCAAACTGCACGTCATCTGCGAGCCCGGCTTCTACCGCTACGACAATGTGCGAATTACTTGTAACCATTATGGTATTCCGTTATATCACAGCATGGACGAGTTCCTAAAGACAATACGTTAGGCAACTATCCTACCTCATTCTGCAGCACTTTTCAGTTTTATTCTTTATCTTTGCTGCAAAGAAATATAACAAAACTATATATTATGACAACCTATAAAAGAATCTTATTGAAGCTCAGCGGCGAGAGCCTGATGGGTGAAAAGCAATACGGCATTGACGAAAAACGCCTTGCCGAGTACGCAGCTCAAATCAAAGAAATCCACGAATTGGGAGTACAAATAGGCATCGTGATAGGCGGTGGAAACATTTTTCGCGGATTGAACGGTGCCCACAAAGGATTCGACCGCGTGAAAGGCGACCAGATGGGAATGCTGGCAACCGTCATCAACAGCCTTGCCCTCAGTTCAGCTCTGGCAGCTACCGGCGTGAAGGTCCGCGTGCTGACTGCCGTACGTATGGAACCCATCGGTGAATTCTACAATAAATGGCGTGCCATCGAATGTATGGAAGCAGGCGAAGTAGTCATCATGTCCGCCGGTACAGGCAATCCGTTCTTCACTACCGATACCGGTTCCAGTCTGCGCGGCATCGAGATTGAGGCAGATGTCATGTTGAAAGGTACCCGTGTGGATGGCATCTATACCGCCGATCCGGAGAAGGACCCGACAGCCACGAAATTCCACGACATCACTTACGACGAAGTACTGAAGCGCGGTCTGAAAGTGATGGACCTCACCGCCACCTGCATGTGCAAGGAGAACAACCTACCCATCATCGTTTTTGACATGGATACAGTGGGGAATCTGAAAAGAGTGATGCAAGGAGAAGAAATCGGTACACTGGTACATAATTGAATTAAAAACGGAAAACGAAGAATTGAGAATAAAAAAATGAATGTTATTTAATTCTTAATTCTCAATTCACGATTTAATAATTATATTTGCAAAGTTTCAAATTAAAGCTATTCCAAAAACGAAAATAATATGAGAGACGTAAAAGACATCTTAGACGAAGCGCAAGAAAGTATGGACATGGCCATCATGTATCTGGACGAGGCATTGGCTCATATCCGCGCCGGAAAAGCTGATATCCGTTTACTGGATGGTATCCGTGTGGATTCTTACGGAAGTATGGTTCCTATCAACAATGTGGCAGCCGTAACCACTCCGGACGCACGCAGCATTGCCATCAAGCCATGGGATAAGAGCATGTTCCGCGTCATTGAAAAGGCCATCATTGACTCCAGTCTCGGCATCATGCCCGAAAACAACGGTGAAATTATCCGTATCGGCATCCCACCGCTGACGGAAGAACGCCGGAAGCAGCTTGCCAAACAATGCAAGGGAGAAGGAGAAACAGCCAAAGTAAGTGTACGTAATGCACGCCGTGATGCCATCGACGCCTTGAAGAAATCCGTAAAGGACGGACTGGCAGAAGATGCCCAGAAAGGCGGTGAAGAAAAGCTGCAGAAGATTCACGACAAGTTCATCAAGCGGATTGATGACATGCTGGCTGCAAAGGATAAAGAAATCATGACCGTTTAATGAATTGATAATTGATGATTGACAGTTGATAATTATCATGTGTAATAATACCTATAGTTAATTATCCAGCAATCAATTATCAATTATCAATTATCAATTATCAATTATCAATTATTTTGAGGGGACTCGTTATAAAAAACACCGGAAGCTGGTACTTGGTACGGACTGACGACGGAAGGGAGATTGAATGTAAAATCAAAGGGAACTTCCGGTTGAAAGGCATACGAAGCACCAATCCCGTGGCTGTAGGCGATTACGTGAACATCATACTGAACCAGGAAGGTACGGCCTTTATCAGCGAGATAGAGGACCGGAAGAATTACATCATCCGCCGTGCCTCCAACCTTTCCAAGCAATCACATATTCTTGCCGCCAACCTCGACCAGTGCATGCTCATAGTGACGGTGAACTATCCCGAAACCTCCACCACATTTATAGACCGTTTTCTCGCCTCTGCCGAGGCATACCGTGTTCCCGTCAAGATTATATTCAACAAAGTGGATGCCTACAACGAAGAGGAACTGCACTATCTGAACAGTCTCATCAACCTTTATACCACCATCGGTTATCCATGTTTCAAGGTTTCTGCCAAAAAAGGGGAAGGCATCGATATTATCGAGGAAGAGCTCAAAGGACGTATAACCCTCTTTTCCGGACATTCCGGAGTAGGGAAATCGACACTCATCAAGGCAATACTGCCCGATATAGAGATTAAAACCGGAGAGATATCCACCTATCATAATAAAGGTATGCACACCACTACCTTCTCAGAAATGTTCCCGGTTCCCGGTGACGGATATATCATTGACACCCCGGGCATCAAAGGTTTTGGAACATTCGATATGGAAGAAGAAGAAATAGGCCACTATTTCCCGGAAATATTCAAAGTATCCGCCGACTGCCGTTACGGCAACTGTACCCACCGCCACGAACCCGGATGCGCTGTACGCGAGGCGGTTGAGAAGCACTATATCAGTGAGTCACGATACGCTTCTTATCTGAACATGCTGGAAGACAAGGAGGAGGGGAAATACCGGGCTGCTTACTGATTTGTCATTTTATCATCTTTCCATCTCATATTCTTACACTTTTTAACTCTTTATGTTTTAAACCTTTCCTTTTTCCTGCTGTCTAATCTAAGGCTGATTTTATTACTACTAATACTACAACATGAATAAGAGAGTTAAATGGGGCATCATTATCGTGATTGGTGCCGGACTGATTGGAGGAGGAATCTACTCCCAATTACCTAAAGAGAATGAAGAATTAGCCGCTGCAGACAAGGTGATGACCGGTCAACGTAGCGGTAAGAAAATTCTAAACGTAAACGCAAAAATAATCAAACCGCAATTGCTGAAGGATGAAATACAAATCAGCGGCAGCCTGCTGCCTGATGAGGAAGTGGACCTTTCTTTCGAGACATCCGGCAAAATCATAGAGATAAATTTTGAAGAAGGCAGTTTCGTCAAGAAAGGACAATTACTTGCCAAAGTTAATGACCGGCCGCTGCAAGCACAATTGCAACGCCTCGTCTCCCAATTAAAGTTGGCAGAAGACCGCGTGTTTCGCCAGAACGCCCTGTTGGAAAGGGATGCGGTCAGTAAAGAAGCCTACGAACAAGTAAAGACCGAGCTGGCCACCCTGAATGCCGACATTGACTTGATAGAATCGAACATCGCACAAACCGAGCTGCGTGCCCCTTTCGACGGTGTCATCGGTCTGCGCCAAGTCAGTGTGGGTACTTACGCTTCCCCTACAACCATTGTAGCCAAGCTCACCAAGATTTCACCGTTGAAGGTGGAATTTGCCGTACCCGAGCGGTATGCCAATGACGTAAAGACCGGCGCCGGACTGGACTTCACTCTCGAAGGAAAACTAAACACCTTCCACGCCACGGTTTATGCACGCGAATCAAAGATAGACCCTACTACCCATACCTTGACAATCCGTGCACTTTATCCCAATGCCAACGGAGCCGTGCTTCCGGGCCGCTATGCCAGCATCAAGCTGAACAAGGACGAAATTCAGAACGCCCTCGCCGTACCGTCCGAAGCCATTGTACCGGAAATGGGAAAAGACAAAATATTCCTCTATAAGTCGGGAAAAGCCCAGCCGGTAGAGATTACTACGGGAATCCGTACGGAAGCGGAAGTACAAGTATTGCAAGGCTTGCAGGCAGGAGATACCATCATCACCTCGGGAACCCTGCAACTCCGTACCGGACTGCCGGTAACACTGGACAATATCAATTGACAACTGTCAATTATCAACCATTAATTATCAATTGTAAAGAATGAATATATCCGAATTAAGTATACGGCGACCGGTACTCTCGACAGTACTTACCCTGATAATCCTGCTGTTTGGCTTCATCGGCTACAATTATCTGGGTGTACGCGAATACCCGTCTGTAGATAATCCCATCATATCAGTATCCTGCTCCTATCCGGGTGCCAACGCCGATGTCATCGAGAACCAGATAACGGAGCCTCTGGAGCAGAACATCAACGGTATTCCCGGCATACGCTCCCTCTCCAGTGTCAGCCAGCAAGGTTCATCACGCATTACAGTAGAGTTTGAGCTTTCCGTTGACTTGGAAACCGCCGCCAATGACGTACGTGATAAAGTGTCGCGTGCACAGCGCTATCTGCCTCGTGACTGTGATCCGCCTACCGTATCAAAAGCCGATGCGGACGCCACCCCTATCCTGATGGTTGCCCTCCAAAGTGACAAACGTTCCCTACTGGAGCTCAGTGAAATAGCCGACCTAACTGTCAAGGAGCAGCTTCAGACTATTTCAGATGTAAGTAGTGTAAGTATCTGGGGAGAAAAGCGCTATTCCATGCGGCTTTGGCTGGACCCCATCAAGATGTCCGGCTATGGAATCACTCCCCTGGATGTAAAGAATGCGGTGGACAACGAAAACGTAGAGCTCCCTTCCGGAAGTATCGAAGGAAACACTACCGAGCTCACCATCCGCACGTTGGGGCTGATGCATACAGCCGAAGAGTTCAACAATCTTATCCTGAAGGAAGACGGTAACCGCATTGTCCGCTTCAGCGACATTGGACGTGCCGAACTGGGACCAGCCGACATCAAAAGTTATATGAAGATGAACGGTGTGCCCATGGTAGGTGTCGTAGTAATTCCGCAGCCGGGTGCCAACCACATTGAAATAGCCAACGCCGTATATGACCGCATGGAGAAGATGAAGAAAGACCTTCCCGAAGACGTTCATTACAACTACGGTTTTGACAATACCAAGTTTATCCGTGCCTCTATCGACGAGGTGAAGCAGACGGTGTATGAGGCCTTTGTACTGGTTATCATCATCATTTTCCTCTTCTTGCGCGACTGGCGTGTGACGCTTGTGCCATGTATTGTAATCCCCGTTTCGCTGATTGGAGCTTTCTTCGTCATGTATCTGGCCGGTTTCTCCATCAATGTGCTCTCCATGCTTGCCGTGGTGCTTGCCGTGGGCTTGGTGGTGGACGACGCCATCGTGATGACGGAGAACATTTATGTCCGCATCGAGAAAGGGATGCCACCGAAAGAAGCCGGCATAGAAGGAGCCAAGGAGATTTTCTTTGCCGTCATCTCCACTACCATTACGCTGGTGGCGGTATTCTTCCCTATTGTATTCATGGACGGGACGACGGGACGACTGTTCCGCGAATTCAGTATTGTGGTCTCCGGTTCGGTGATTATCTCCTCCTTCGCCGCATTGACTTTTACGCCGATGCTTGCCACCAAACTTTTAATCAAAAGGGAACAGCAGAGCTGGTTCTATCGCAAGACCGAACCTTTCTTCGAAGGAATGAACCGGATATACAGCAAGTCACTGGCCGCCTTCCTGAAACGGCGCTGGATTGCCTTGCCCTTCACCATCGTCACCATTCTGCTTATCGGAGTCCTTTGGAATACTATCCCGGCTGAAATGGCGCCATTGGAGGACCGTTCGCAAATCAGTATCAATACAATGGGTGCCGAAGGAGTGACTTACGAATATATCCGCGACTATACCGAAGACATCAATCATCTGGTGGACTCCATTATCCCGGATGCAGAAGCGGTAACAGCGCGTGTGTCCAGTGGTAGCGGTAACGTACGTATCACACTGAAAGACATGAAAGACCGTGACTATACCCAAATGGAAGTTGCCGAAAAGTTGTCGAAGGCAGTGCAGAAAAAGACAATGGCACGCTCTTTCGTACAGCAGTCCTCCTCATTCGGAGGACGGCGCGGCGGTATGCCCGTGCAGTATGTATTGCAGGCAACCAATATCGAGAAATTGCAGGAGGTGCTCCCCAAGTTCATGACGAAGGTCTACGAAAATCCGGTATTCCAGATGGCAGACGTAAACCTGAAGTTCAGCAAGCCCGAAGCGCGCATCAACATCAACCGTGACAAGGCGAGCATCATGGGCGTAAGCACCAAGAACATTGCCCAAACCCTGCAATACGGCTTGAGCGGACAGCGCATGGGCTACTTCTACATGAACGGAAAGCAATACGAGATATTGGGCGAAATCAACCGCCAGCAACGCAACAAGCCTGCCGACCTGAAAGGCATCTATATCCGTAGCGACAATGGAACCATGGTGCAGCTGGACAACCTGATTGAACTGACCGGCGGTATCGCCCCTCCGAAGTTGTACCGTTACAACCGTTTCGTTTCCGCCACCATCTCCGCGGGACTGGCGGACGGCAAGACCATCGGACAAGGTCTGGATGAAATGGACAAGATTGCCAAAGAGACACTGGACGAGACCTTCCGCACCGCACTGACCGGAGACTCCAAAGAGTATCGGGAAAGTTCCTCCAGTCTGATGTTCGCCTTCATCCTGGCCATTGTGCTGATTTACCTGATTCTTGCCGCCCAGTTCGAAAGTTTCAAGGACCCGCTGGTTATCATGCTGACGGTGCCTCTCGCCATTGCCGGTGCACTGGTATTCATGTATTTCGGGGGAATTACAATGAATATATTCAGCCAGATTGGTATTATCATGCTGATTGGTCTGGTGGCAAAGAACGGTATCCTGATTGTGGAATTTGCCAATCAGAAGCAGGAAGCGGGTGAAGACAAGATGCGAGCCATCAAGGACGCCTCCCTGCAACGTCTGCGCCCCATCCTGATGACGAGTGCCTCCACCATCCTGGGACTGATACCGCTTGCCTACGCCACCGGCGAAGGTTGCAACCAACGCATCGCCATGGGTACTGCCGTCGTAGGCGGCATGCTCATCTCCACACTACTGACGATGTACATCGTGCCTGCCATATATAGTTATGTATCAACGAACCGAAGTAAACTGAAGACCGAATGAAACGCATTGTTTTAATTTTCATAGCCACTGCCTGCACAGCGCTGGGCCTTTACGCACAGCCTGCGCCTACCTACACCTTGAAGTCCTGCCTGGAGCAGGGATTGCTGAACAACTACTCCCTGCGCATTGTCCGCAATGAAGAGCAGGTCAGCAAGAACAACGCCACACTGGGCAATGCGGGCTACCTGCCCACACTAGACCTCTCCGCCGGCTACAAGGGAACCATAGACAATATCGAAACCAAAGCCCGAGCCACCGGAGAGACAACCAAGGACAACGGAGTGTTTGACCAAACTCTCGATGCAGGCATCAACCTGAACTGGACCATCTTCGACGGTTTCAACATTACCGCCAACTACCAACGGCTCAAGGAGCTGGAACGCCAAGGCGAGACCAATACGCGCATCGCCATCGAGGACCTGATAGCCAACATAGCCGCTGAATACTATAACTATGTGCAGCAAAAAATCCGCTTGAAGAACTTCCGTTATGCCGTATCGCTATCCAAAGAGCGCCTGCGCATTGTGGAAGAGCGTTACCACATCGGTAACTTCTCGCGCCTGGACTACCAGCAGGCCAAAGTGGACTTCAATGCCGACAGTGCCCAATACATGAAACAGCAGGAACTGCTGCACACCTCACGTATCCAGCTGAACGAACTCATGGCAAACAAAGATGTAGACCAGCCGTTTATCATACAAGACAGCCTCATCAACGTGACCGCCTCCCTGAACTTCGAGGAGCTGTGGAACGCCACCCTCACCATCAACGCCTCACTGCTACGTGCCGAACAGAACAATACCCTGGCCCGTCTGGACTACAAGAAAGTCTGCTCGCGCGACTACCCATACGTGAAGATGAACGGCGGATACGGCTACACCCTCAACAAGTATGACATCTCTGCCAACAGCCGCCGCAGCAACCTCGGTCTGAACTTCGGCGTCACGGTCGGCTTCAATCTGTTCGACGGCAACCGGCGCCGCGAACGCAAGAATGCCCGCATTGCCGTACAGAATGCTCGCCTGGAACGGGAGCAACTGGAGCAGGCCCTGCGCGCCGACCTCAGCAACCTATGGCAGGCCTACCAAAACAACCTGCAAATGCTGAACCTGGAACGCCAGAACCTTGTGGCTGCCAAGGAGAACCACGAGATTGCCATGGAACGATATATGCTGGGCAACCTCTCGGGAATCGAGATGCGCGAAGCCCAAAAGAGTCTGCTGGATGCAGAAGAACGTATTCTCTCCGCGGAATATGATACCAAATTATGTGAAATCTCCCTACTGCAAATCAGTGGAAAAGTAGCGCGCTATATGGAATAAGCAATATAATCCGTACCTTTACGCCCGATTTATCAGAATTAAAGCACAATGGGATTATTCATCAGAAAGCCATTCGAGGCACTGCAAGCGGAGGCGAATGCCTCCGGAAAGAAAACATTGAAACGTGTACTTGGTCCGTGGAGCCTTGTTGCCCTGGGCGTGGGAGTCATCATCGGAGCGGGTCTATTCTCCATCACCGGAACGGTGGCGGCAGGCTATACGGGACCGGCCATCACACTGTCCTTTGCCATTGCCGCACTGGGATGCTGCTTCGCCGGACTATGTTATGCGGAATTTGCATCCATGATACCCGTAGCCGGCAGCGCATACACCTACTCGTATGCCACGATGGGCGAACTCATCGCCTGGATTATCGGGTGGGACCTGGTATTGGAATACACCGTAGCCGCAACCACAGTAAGCATCAGTTGGAGCCGCTATCTGGTCGTCTTTCTCGAGGGACTGGACATACATCTACCGCAAGCCCTCACCGCCTGTCCCTGGGATGGTGGAATCGTAAATATCCCCGCCTTCCTTATCGTAGTGCTGATGAGCCTCTTCCTGATACGGGGCACGGAAGGCAGCTCCATCTTCAACGGCTTCATTGTATTCCTGAAGGTTTCCGTCATACTGATTTTTGTCATACTCGGCTGGAAATACATCAATACCGACAACTATACACCTTACATCCCTGCCAATACGGGCGTGCTGGGCGAATATGGCTTCTCCGGCATCCTGCGAGGGGCGGCCATCGTATTCTTCGCCTTCCTCGGGTTCGACGCTGTGAGCACAGCCGCCCAAGAGACGAAGAACCCGAAGCGGAACATGCCTATCGGCATTCTGGTCTCCTTGCTGGTATGCACCGTGCTCTATATGGTTTTTGCCCACGTCATGACGGGAGTGGCACACTACACCGCCTTCAGCGGACAGCAAGGCATTGCTCCCGTTGCCATAGCCATAGAGCACATGGGGCAGGCTGATGCTGCAGGTATCATCCAGCCGGACTATCCCTGGCTGAACCGTGCCATCGTGCTGTCCATTCTGTTCGGGTATTGCTCCGTCATCATGGTGACGTTGCTGGGACAGAGCCGCGTATTCCTAAGCATGAGCCACGACGGGCTGCTGCCTCCTTTCTTCTCGCATATCAACGAAAAGTTCCGTACTCCAGCACGCAGCAACCTGCTCTTCATGGTACTTGTGGGCCTGCTGGCAGCTTTTGTACCCGCACGGCTGGCCGGGGAGATGACAAGCATCGGCACGCTGATGGCCTTCACGCTGGTCTGTGCCGCTGTACTGGTAGTACGTAGAACCATGCCCGACGTGCCCCGTTCCTTTAAAACCCCACTTGTTCCACTTATCCCCATACTGGGTATTCTTACTTGCCTTTGCATGATGCTGTTCCTTCCTGCCGATACATGGATACGCCTAGTACTGTGGATGCTCATCGGTCTGGATATCTATGTAGGCTACGGCATGAAGCACAGTAAGCTGGAGCATGGAGGCGACACCCGCCACGGGCAGGTTGCCTTGAACATGATTGGACTTATCCTTGCCGTTCTTTGCGTCATCACCGGGTTGTGGCACCAACAGACTGTGGGATGGGGAGAAAGCAAAGTGCTGCTGATTATCTCGTTTGTTTTCGCATTCACGCACTGCGCTTACTATATGTGGAGAATCTGGAGGAGATAATAAGCTTAAAGGCCCAGCCTTCACCCGAAATCATCATGTCTGTAGAAACCCCATTGTTTGGATTAAAGCCAATAAGATAACCAGCATGATGTGGGAATGCCTCACAAACAGCGATAGAAAGAAAGACTTTCCATCAAGAGAAACAACAGTTCTCATGAAAAGAAACAACCGTCTCTGCCCCATAGGAAGCCACAAAGTATTAATTTTCAATACAGAAAAGCCGTTCACGGAATTATCTCCGGAACGGCTTTTCCATATCGTATAAATAAGTTCTTATTTGCTGCAATTCCAAGGCTTCAGTTGCTTGAAGAAGTCGTTGCCCTTATCGTCCACCAAGATGAATGCAGGGAAGTTCTCCACCTCAATCTTCCAGATAGCTTCCATACCGAGCTCGGGATATTCCACGCACTCGATGCTCTTGATGTTGTTCTGTGCCAAGATAGCGGCAGGACCACCGATAGAGCCCAAGTAGAAACCGCCATACTTTTGGCAGGCATCTGTCACTTGCTGGCTGCGGTTACCTTTGGCAAGCATAATCATGCTGCCGCCGTGGCTTTGGAAGAGGTCTACATACGGGTCCATACGTCCGGCAGTAGTCGGGCCCATGGAGCCGCAAGCCATGCCTTGAGGAGTCTTGGCAGGACCGGCGTAGTAGATGGGATGGTCTTTGATGTACTGCGGCAGGTCTTCGCCACGGTCCAGACGTTCTTTCAGCTTGGCGTGTGCGATGTCACGGCCTACAATGATGGTTCCATTCAGAGACAAACGGGTGGAAACCGGATACTTGGTCAGTTCCTTCAGAATATCGGCCATCGGCTGGTTCAAGTCAATCTTCACCACGTCGCCTTCACCGGCCTTACGGAGTTCTTCGGGAATCAGTTCACCCGGATTGCTGTCGAGCTTTTCAATCCAGATACCTTCTTTATTGATTTTACACTTGATGTTACGGTCGGCAGAGCAGGAAACACCCAGACCCACGGGGCAGGACGCACCGTGACGCGGCAGGCGGATGATGCGGATGTCGTGAGCCAGATACTTGCCGCCGAACTGGGCACCGAGGCCAATCTTATGAGCTTCTTCCAGTACCAGCTTCTCCAGTTCCACATCGCGGAAAGCGCGGCCGAACTCATTGCCGGTAGTGGGTAGGTTATCGTAGAAGTGGGTGGAAGCCAGTTTCACAGTCAGCAAGTTCTTTTCGGCAGAGGTACCGCCGATAACGAATGCGATGTGATAGGGAGGACAAGCTGCCGTACCCAAAGTCTTGATTTTTGAGATAAGGAAGGGAACCAATGTTTCGGGGTTGAGGATAGCCTTTGTCTCCTGGTAGAGATAAGTCTTGTTGGCAGAGCCACCACCCTTGGTTACGCAGAGGAACTCGTACTCCATACCTTCCGTAGCTTCGATGTCAATCTGTGCGGGAAGGTTGCACTTCGTATTCACCTCATCGTACATGGTGAGGGGAGCATTCTGCGAATAGCGCAGGTTCTCTTCGGTATAAGTCTTGTAAACACCCAGTGAGAGAGCTTCTTCATCACAGTAGCCGGTCCATACTTGCTGTCCCTTTTCACCGTGGATGATTGCCGTACCCGTATCCTGGCAGAAAGGAAGTACCCCCTTGGATGCTACCTCTGCATTGCGCAGGAAGGTGAGTGCCACGTATTTATCGTTATCGCTGGCTTCGGGGTCACTCAGAATCTTAGCAACCTGCTCATTGTGCGAACGACGCAACATGAACGATACATCACGGAAAGCCGCATTGGCCATTGCCGTCAAACCTTCTTTTTCAATCTTCAGGATAGGTTTTCCTTCAAACTCGCTTACTGACACGTAATCTTTCGTAAGCAGATAATACTCAGTAGTATCTTTCCCCTTCTCGAACATGGGCTGATACTTGAACGGAGGTGTTGTTGCCATAATTACTCGTATATTTAATGTTTAAAAGTGATTCGGGTAGTAAAGGCAGCACAAAACCGCCTTTACCGAGCAAAGGTAAAAACTATTATTGAAATAATTCTTTAATTAGAGTAAAAACGCAACAAATCATAATTAATTTTCTGACACCCGCTGCATCCGCCCTATCAGTTCATCGCCCAGCGCCGTCTTCACCTCAATGTGTTTCAGCACAGCCATTACAAACGGATTGCTTTCAAAGTCGCCGCGTACCTGCTCAAAGTCGAGTTCCTTTTCCAAGCGTGAGCCATCGGCTCCAAAGCCCGTCATGGAAGCCAGTGAAAATTCTTTCTTAGCATCCTCATACACCATGCGGTCGAGGCCAACTACTGCTTCTTTCCATTTTTCGACAATATGTATGACGTCTTCTGCCGTCATACCTTCCGGCTTGATACCATAGAACTCTTCCAACTTCTCATACGCCCAGGTCCATTCGTAGGTATAGTAGTTGCTGTGCATCTTCTCAAACTCGGCATTGATAGACTTCAAGCGATTGACTTTGCCGGACTCAATACCGTCTATCAGCGCATCTATCTCACTCTTTGGGGCTATCAATCCGGAAATATCCACCCATTCGCCGCTGCCAATGGCAGTATCGGGCTTCAAACGGGCACGTATTTCTTCATTGCTCCGGAAGTCAATGCCTTCCAAGCGCTTGATGACAGAGTTTCCGAGGAACTTATGAATGGCTATTTCATAGAAGCGGATACCTTTCACCAAAGCCGAGTTACGTATCTTCGCACTATGGAAAGAATAGATGTCCGAAAGCTCGCCACTGGCATGACGCAGATTCTGCAACGTTTCCCGTCCCTTGAACATTTTCTGCACCGTGTAGGGGCTGAGAAGATTATAGTTGATGTAATCCAGTTTGTTCGGGTCGGTACGCCCGTCACGTTTCGGCCACTTCTGGGCATCACGGATGGTACCCACACTACGCAGGTTGACACCGGGTACAAGGTAGGTGGTATTATTCTGCTCTATCAAGTAAGAGAACGGCAGGTTCGAAGTATCAGAATGGTTGACGTGGCGCCCCATTACCAAGGAGAACGCCCCCACCCTTGCAGGCCACAAGATGTACGAATCGGAAGTCGTCTTGGCACCACGCTCCAAAGTGCCTTGATGGATAGGCCCTAACTTATACATATGGTTGCTCTGATTGGACCCCGAACCGGCATTCATAAAGGAAAACATACCGGCAATCAGCAACGTGGATTTATGATGTGTCACCGTATAAGGTCCGGCAAAAATAGCGCACGCCTCCCCGTTCTCTCCCTGGCAGTTGCTGAAAAACAAAGAATCCGAGGCAGAGTAGTTGTGTCCCAACTTGCATGCCTGCCCCACGAAGCAGCGGCTCAGCATAGCTCCGTCATCTACATGAGACCCGGTAGAGATGATGAAATCATCACAAATCACCCCATGCCCGATGTGTACCGGCGCCACCTCGTTGCTGTTGATGCTTCCGTTATACAGACGGCATGTACCACAGATGCGGCAATAATCACCGATGCGCACATTCTTTATGGAACCGGTGTTCAATATCATTACATGGTTCCCGATGCTTCCTACAGCAGAAGCATGTTTGTTGGAATAAAAATCCGTGATTTCCTTCATCCGTGTAATCAGTTCCGGACGATGGCGGTAAAGCGCCAGAATATAGGCTTGGTGTGCGGAGAGTTTATCATTAATCAACACCTCACGGCCTCCCGTCTCATTCAGGACAGACACTTCTACCCCGTTACCGAACTTCGACACACCGTCTACCAGAATAATATCCACATTCTCAATAAAAGTATCATGCCCTATTTCATAATTGGCAATATAGTTCTGGATATTCTCAATGCAACAGTTATCTCCCACCGTTACATTATGCAACGTCACATGCCGCAAACCGGAATGCTTCCTGATTCCTCCCGGCAACATAAATTCTGAATGGAACACTCCCAAACGCACCTCGCCCGAGAAACGGGTATGATGCACAAATTCCGTTGAGAACTCTTCTGCAACGGTTACTTTCCCCCAATCATCAGCCAGACACGACTGGCTCTTCAACCGGAGAATTTCATCTTCGGTCAGTCTTCTGTAATTCATCCTTATAACGAGTTATGAGTTATGAGTTATAAGTCATTGCCTTTGCCGGCACTACCGATTCAAACCGCTGCCAGCAAATAACTCATAACTTACAACTCACAACTAAAATTAAACTTCTTCTTCGTAAGTCTGATAAAGAAAGTCATTATAGGGGTACTTCTGCACGTGCAATTCCTTCACACGCTGATAAACCACACTCTTCAGTTCCTCCATATTGATTTTTTCGCGGGCAGAAATAAAGAGGCAGTTATCCTCCATCTTAGCCATCCACGTCTTCATCAGTTCTTCGAGTGTCAAGTTTTCCTTGGTTATGGGGGTAAGGTCGTCAGCCGCTTTCTCTATATAGGTATAAGCGTCTATCTTATTGAATACAAGAATCATGGGCTTACCGGCGGCACCGATATCTGCCAACGTCTTGTTCACAACTTCTATCTGTTCTTCAAAATCCGGATGAGAGATGTCTACGATATGCAACAGCAAGTCCGCCTCGCGTACCTCGTCCAGAGTAGACTTAAAGGAGTCTACCAAATCCGTCGGCAATTTACGGATAAAGCCCACTGTATCGGATAGCAGGAACGGCAGGTTCTCAATAATCACCTTACGCACCGTAGTATCCAACGTGGCAAACAGCTTGTTCTCGGCAAAGACTTCACTTTTCGAAAGCAAAGTCATCAATGTGGATTTTCCTACATTGGTATATCCCACCAATGCCACACGAATCAAGCGTCCGCGGTTCTTCCGCTGGGTAGACTTCTGCTTGTCAATCTCAGCCAAGCGTTCCTTCAACAATGACATACGGTTCAAGATGATACGGCGGTCCATTTCCAGCTGCGTTTCACCCGGACCGCGAAGTCCCACGGAACCTTTACCTCCACCGGCACCGGAGCCACCACCCTGGCGTTCCAAGTGAGTCCACAAACGTTGCAGACGAGGAAGCATATACTTGTATTGCGCCAGCTCCACCTGCGTTTTTGCATTGGCAGTCTGGGCACGCATGGCAAAAATATCGAGAATGAGCGAAGTACGGTCCAATATCTTAATCTTCAGCTCCGCTTCAATGTTACGTATCTGTTTCGCAGAAAGTTCATCGTCAAAAATCACCATGCCGACTTCACGTTCGGCTTCTTCTTCATTCCGGATATACTCTCTGATTTCTTCCAGCTTGCCCTTACCGACGTAGGTCACGGAATGCGCCTGGTCCAGCTTTTGGGTAAACCGCTTTACTACTTCCGCCCCGGCTGTCTCAGCCAAGAATGCAAGCTCGTCCAGGTATTCGTTGGTCTTACGCTCATCCTGAGTCTTCGTGACAAGACCTACCAATACCGCTGTTTCTGCCTGCGCTTCGGAGATTACAAATTCTTTCATAGTTTCTATACCTTATTATATATACGTATTGTTGGTTCGGGCAGCAAATATAAATAATTTTGGCGGAAGCGCCTTAAAAAGGGGAATAAAATAAAAACAGACACAATAGAAAAATGGCATGTAAAATGAAGTCGAACTTCATCTTACATGCCATTTCAAATTACATGTTATCTAATTGCCAGAATAATCAGAACCCTTCCGGCATCTCCAACGTTTCCGTGAATCCCTGATACAGTACTCCCCATTTACCACTGTCAAGTACTACCAAGCCCTGCATCGGGAAAGACAACACGTTTCCTTTACGCTCCATACCTGCTGCTGCAAAGTATAGCATACCATAGTCCGTCTTGTCATAACCAGTAGGTTGAGGATCCCAACCTATCAGTTCTTGATTGTCATCGCTTAGTGTAAACATGATGGGATATCCTTTCGTAATGCAATCTTCCAGCTTATAGATATTAGCCTCTTTAGCCTTCAGCACCGGTTGATCCCAACCCTCGCCAAATAATTGAGATGTATAGTAGCCTGTACCTATATTGAGCCAAGTATAGTCACGCTTTATATTGACCGTCACCTTGGGTGAACCATAAACGTAGGAATCTTCTTCAGGAATGGTAATAGTATAAGATGCAGTAGTACCCACAGCTATGTCAAATGCAATCTTTACTTCTTTGAGTGCTTCACCGGCAGCAAAATCAACCGTTGTCGGCACTGTTACGTTCTCGGCATCTGTAGTCAAGTGAATAGATGCAGCCGCATCTGTTTTCTGACGGCCGATTTTGACCACAAAAACCTGTTCATCATTCGGATAATAAGTCAAATCAGTGTTATCAGCATAAATATAAGCTTGTACACCCTCGGTAGGAACCGGAGAAGGCTCCCACTCCACACCGTCTGAACAAGCCGTCATAGCCAAACCGCATACGGCCAAGCCCAAAAACAATTTATTGAATATCTTATTCATATACAAATTCTATTAAAAGTTAGTTCATTGGTTAATTGTTACCCGGTGCAAATGTTCCTATCGGAGTAGGACGTGTAGGAATAGCACCAGATGGGTCCGGATTGTTCATTCCCTGAAGGGCGGTATTTGAATCGACCTCGGTCTTAGGAATCATCAATGTCCAGTTGGGCTTCACACCTTTACAATTTATCTTGAAGATATTTTCTATAAAGTTGGTACCCTCATAATTCTGAATGACATCCGGTTTCAGACGTTTAGCCGTGGGGAATGCGATTCCCTCACCCCAGAACTCGATACGCATCTGCTTCAACACCTCAAGTTGGAAATTACGCAAATCACCCGTACTGAAATTGTAATTGCTCTGGCGGTACTGCTTCATAAAGTTATTCAACAGCTGTACACCTGCTGCCACATTCTGGCTGGCACCTACTGCTTCAGCCTCTATGAGATACATCTCTTCCACACGCATCACGGGAATATCTGCAGCCGCACCCACAGAATAAGTGTTATAGTCACCACCCACGGGACGGAACTTCAATGACATATAATCCGGCTGTTCATCCAGCCATGCATTGCCTCTCACCGACTGGTAAGCGTAAGCACTTCTGTCCGGGTCAAGGTAGGAATATTTGCGGAAATCGGTAGCAGGAATCGCGTCATAAAGTGAACGTGCCATCTGGAGCTTAGACAAAGAAGCATATCCCCAATCCGCTTCATTGGAAATGTGACCGATAAAATTAGCAAGGTTACCCATGTTGGAAGCCGTGGGGTGAAGGTACCACATCCATGCAGAAGTAGCCGTATTGAAACCGGTAGTTGGATTATGCCACTGTGATTCGTTCATAGGTGTTGCTCCCGACTTATCAATAGCCTTGCGAGCATACTCGGCAGCTTTAGCAAACTGACCATCCCACATATATACTTTAGCCTTCAGACCATATACGACCGCCAAGTCGGGAAAGTTCTTACTAACAGGTGTATAAGACTCCAGACCTATTTCTGCCTTGTCAAGATCGGCAAGAATGAAATTCACCAATTCTTCGTGGGTTGCACGCGGATTGTTCTTCGCAATGTCGTTAGTGGTTGCCTCAGTAACGATGGGCACCGTCAATCCCAGCACCTTGCTACAATCGGTATAGATATTTTCTACCGGTTCGAAAAGCACCATCAGTGTATAATAATCCAATGCACGGAAAGCATGAGCTATACTTCCAAGTCCACGCATTTCATCGCTAATCGTGGGATCAGTCACATCAACGGCCGCAATCACGTCATTGGCCGATTTAACGAACTTATATAGGGTGAAGTAAGGCAAATATGAATAATAGCCGGTATCGTTCATACCATTATTGGCATTGAAGCGCCACCACCAATCATACCCGTAATTCGTAGCCACAACATCACCCAGCAGTTCTGTCTGGGCCAACATCAATGAGGGATAAGCAAGGTCGGTCTCATGGGTTTGCTTACCGTACACCAGATAACCTTGTACCATTTGCGATGGCAAGCCATTAAGCGAAGCCTTAATCGCTGTAGCTGATGCACCAATCTGATCGGAGGTCGCTGTAGAATCTTCGGGAAAAACCTCTTCTATACAGCCGGTCAATACCGTGGCCGATACGACCATAACCGAAAATAGTTTGAATATATTCTTCTTCATAATCATTGTAATCTATATATTAGGTTTAGAACTCAAATGACACACCACCGGAAATGGTACGCATCGGTGAATAGAAAGTAGCATTGGTTGTCTCGTCGTATGACTGACGCGGGTCGAACCCTTTACGTTTAGACCAATAGAAAACATTCTCTGCCGACATATACACGCGCAATGAGTTGATGGCCAACTTCTTTGTCCACTTGGAAGGCAACGTGTAGCCCACATTAATATTCTGGATATTCAAGAAGCTTGCGTTTGTCAAGAAGCGTGTAGACATTGCTCCTGAATATTGGTCGTTCATCTGGAAACGCGGAATATTGGTATTTGTATTCTCAGGAGTCCATGAGTTCAGCAAATCCTTATGGTAGTTGTAGCCGGCCGTACCATAAGGTGACGACATGAAGTAAGCATACGTACCATCATATTGCTTACCACCAATCTGGTAAGTGAAGTTTATGCCGAAGTCCACGCCATATACTTTCAGTTTGGTACCGAAACCACCATACACCTTAGGTATTGAGCTTTCCTCTGTGATGTAATAGTCAGCCTGAGCATGATTCGTAGTCGTTTCACGTCCGGTGATATTGCCGGCCTCGTCCTTGACATTCTTATAGAACAAAGACTCACCCTTTTCATTCACTCCGGCATACTCCTTCAAGCGCCATGTAAACATAGACAAATCCTCACCAATGAAGAAGCTTCCGTTAGAATAGCCCTTATATCCTTTTCCATCAGCTGTATACTCAGTAGTAATCAACTTATCAGGATCAAGCATCGTAATACGGTTCTTCAAGGTTGAAATGTTCACATTCACATCCCACGTAAAGTTACGTGTATCGAAGATATTCACATTGAAGTCCATTTCCACACCACTATTGACCATGTTACCAACGTTGTCCATATAGGAAGCATAACCCAATGATGGAGCCACGGTAAATGAGAACAACATATCCGAAGTCTTACGTCTGTAGTACTCGATGCTACCGGTTACACGGTTCCACAACTGGAACTCTGCACCGATATTGAAGTTAGTGTTGGTTTCCCAAGTGATGTCTTTAGTGCCCTTAGATTTAAATGAAGTACCAAGGCTGTTGTTAGAGTTGATAATGTTAAATCTATCCGTATAGAGGAAGTCACCGATATTGTCATTACCTTGTGAACCAATAGAAGCCTTCAGCTTCAGTTCCTGCACCCATGAAGCATCAAACCAGCTTTCTTTGTTGATAAGCCACGCACCGCCTACCGACCAGAATGTACCCCAGCGATGGTCCGGATGGAAACGGCTGGAAGCATCACGACGCAAAGAAGCCGAGCCGAAGATGCGTTCGTCATAATTGTATTGCAAACGGCCGAAGAAACCTTCATTGTTACGACGCTCTTTATAGGAAGAAGCACCTTGTCCGTCGATAATGGCACCATCCAATTCCTTATTGCCTTGAGAGAACATCTGCGACTTGCTGGCCCCAAGTTCATAGTAGCGATAATCATAATATTCGTGACCTAAAAGAATATCGAAGTTATTGTCGCCAAACGAACGGGCATAAGAAACAAGTTGTTGCAGGTTGTAATCGTAAGTACGTGTATGATACTTACTCACTGTACCGCCAGTGGAGTCGAACTGCCCGTAGTAAGGATTGTAAACGTAACTATGACGTGTCTCATCCAAGTTGAAAGCACCATTGAATGTCACCTTTAGGCCTTCTATAGGAGTTATATCTACAAAGGCGTTGCCGTTAATGGCATTTCCTTCAGAGTTTCTGGTATTTAGTTTATTGTCTAGAATAGGGTTGGCATCAGCAATGAAAGGACGCTGCATACCTGCATTGATACCACTACCGTAGTCCATCATTCCAATACCATTATTATCCACCATGATGCTGCCGTCAGCATTGCGCACGTAGGCGGGATAGATGGGAGCCATTTGGGTAACAAACGCCCATATATTACCGGTAGACGAACTGGTACCATTGTTACTCAACGAGTTAGAATCAAAACGTGCATATCCCATATTACCACCAATCTTCAACCACTTCTTTGCCTGATAGTCGGCTTTCAAACGGCCTGTCAAACGTTTCAGGTCAGAGCCTTCAGTGATACCCTCATTTCCAAGATAACCTAAAGAAACATAGAAAGAGGACTTTTCATTGGCTGCGCTCACCGAGAAGTTGTATTCCTGACGCAGACCGGTACGCATTCCCACATCTTCCCAATCATCCGGAGTCAGCAGATAGTCACGTCCTTTATAATTCACAACTCTACCCAATGTGGCGTTGGGATTAAGTTTACCGTTCTGACCGATGAGGAATTGCCCATCGGGAACTGTATATACATTGTATCCCAATCCACCGTTGGAGCCAAACAGATTCTTGTTTGCCTCAAGCCATGCAGCTTGGTCATTCATTCCCGTTGACTTATAATAATTGTTCATGGCACGATAATGCATCTCGTAGTACATGCCAGGATTGTCAATCACTTCATATTTCTGCAACGCTCGAGTGTTAGCACCCCACTTAGCATCAAAAGTCACCTTAGCCTCTCCCGACATATTGGCCCTTTTGGTAGTGATGATAATTACACCATTAGCACCACGAGCACCGTAAAGAGCATTGGAAGCCGCATCCTTCAATACTGTCATTGACTCAACGTCGTTAGGATTGATATTATTAATATCACCGCTATAAGGAGCGCCGTCCACAATAATCAGAGGGTCATTCTTTGCATTGATTGAGCTAAAACCACGAATCTTGATGGATGACTTTGAACCCGGAGCACCGTCATTGGAAGTCAGTGTCACACCCGGCACAGCACCTGCCAAGGCATCAGTAACATTCGTCACTTGCGACTGCTCCAGCTTTTCGGTACCAACCACCTTAGCCGAACCCGTAAATGCAGACTTCTTTGCTGTACCGAAAGCAACCACCATTACCTCATCAAGCATCTCAGTATCAGACTTCATCACCACTTTTACGCTGGATTTTATTGCCACCTCCTGGGTCTGCATACCAATATACGAAATTACCAGAGTTTTCGCGGAACTTGGTACGTTTGGTAATGTAAAATCACCATCTACACCGGTAATAGCACCAACTTGTGTACCTTTTACCAATACAGAGGCTCCAATAACTGGCTGCCCGTCTTCTTCAGAAATTACAACACCTGTAACCTTCTGGGTTTGGGCAGTTACTAGGCCTATTCCAACAAAAAGACAGGCCAATAACAGCATTAATTTTCTTTTCATAAATTCTCTCTTAAAGTTTAACTTTACATTAATTGTTTCTTTACTCTAACAAAGTGCAAATATATTAATAAAACTGAAACGAACAACTATTTTATTGAAAAAACCTTGTAAATCTATCAATTTGTTAATTAAATACGCTACTTTATGCTTAATAACAGATTTTTCATACTTAAAAAACCTAAACCGGCTTATGTTTACTATCACTATGATTCCCTCTTTCAAGGTGATTTTTCCAAGAAATACACATATTTTAAAACAAAATGGTTAATAAACAAGCTGCTAAAACAAAAAACATACCTGATTTTGAAACAAAATGAGAATTTCCGGAGATTAAATACCGATTAATAGCTAAACACAAAAAGACACTTTTTAGAGATATTAATTCTTATTCTATTCTCACCGAGCACAGAATATCGTCTTATTTGTTATTAGTATTAATTAAAATCAAGCAAAATGAGTAAAATTATTTACAATCTAGTATACAACAGAAAAAGAAGCCTGAATAAAAAAGGAATGGCGTTAGTGCAAGTAGAAGCCTATTTGGACAGAAAGAAAAAGTATTTCTCCACCAAAGTTTATCTAAAGCCAGAACAATGGGACAATAAAAAGCTTATCGTGAAGAATCATCCTAATGCGGATGCACTGAATAGATTGATATATGAATTTATGGCTATGATAGAAAAAAAAGAGTTGGAATTGTGGCAGCAAGGAAGGCGTATTTCATTAGAGTTACTAAAGGAGGTTTTGAGCACAAACGAAAACAAAACCTCTTTTATTTCTTTTTGTAGACAAGAGATAGCAAACTCTGCTCTGAAAGAAAGTACAAAACGAAATCACCTCTCCACTCTTTCATTATTACAACAGTTCAAAAAGGATGTAACCTTTTCTGATTTAACATTCGAATTCATATCCTCCTTTGAATATTTCTTGCAATCAAGAGGCTATCACACAAATACGATAGCCAAACATATGAAGCATCTGAAGCGACATATAAATGTCGCCATCAACAAGGATTATATAGAGATACAAAAATACGCTTTTCGAAAGTACAAGATTAAAACTATAGAAAACAAGCATACGCACTTATCTCCTGAAGAGCTGGAGAAGTTGGAGAAATTAAGCTTGGCTGGCAGATATACTAAATTGCAGAAGACTTTAGATGCATTCTTGTTTTGTTGCTATGCAGGAATGAGATATTCTGATTTTATCAGTTTATCACCCGATAACATCGTGGAGATCCGTCAAGAAACCTGGCTAATTTATAAATCCATAAAGACGAGTACAGAAGTCAGATTACCTCTTTATCTCTTATTCGAAGGAAAAGGGCTTGTTATTCTGGACAAATATCGGGATGACTTACAAAGCTTCTTTCATTTAAGGGATAACTCTAATGTGAACAAAAATTTAATTGTGATTTCCCGCCTAGCCGGTTTATCAAAAAAGATTTCATTTCACACCGCTCGCCATACTAATGCAACTCTATTGATTTATAATGGAGTAAACATTACAACAGTGCAAAAATTATTGGGGCATAAAAGTGTTAAAACCACACAAGTGTATACGAATGTAATGGATATGACTATAGTACATGATTTAGAAAAGAACCATGCACTCATGCCTTTGCCTAAAAAAACACGAACTTAGCATAGTCAATACTGCACTTTCATATCATCATATACTTCTCCTTTAAAGTCTGTTCACTCACTATTCTGTTTCAACCTGCTCGCTGCAAACTCACTGCATACGTTTTGCAGTACTACTGCATATTGTTTGCAGTACCACTGCATATTGTTTGCAGTACCACTGCATATTAGTTTGCAGTACCACTGCAACAGCTTTGCAGTATCACTGCAATAGGTTTGCAAAATCTTGCAGCAAGAAACTATTTATAATCAATTAGATACAGCATAGTGTGAATAGAAGATTAACATTGGTGTGTTATCAATATTTAAACTGATTGGAGGTGTGGAAGCAAAATTTGCTTCCACACTTTTGCATTGCTTCCACAGCATCTGTAATGCCGATAAATAGAGGGATATAAGGAACGGGTGGAAGCGTGGAAGCAAAAATGATGAAAACTGCTATGAGGAAACAATTGTTGTCTTGATTGTTTAGCCAATCAGAAAGTTTTGAATTTGCTGTTTTCTGAAGCTATTGAAATATTCTTTTACATAGATTTTAGTAGTTTCGCTAATAAAATGACAATGTAGAGTAAATACTTCATTGAAAGCAGCTAGGATGATAGATATTGACAAAAGACATGCTTCATATAAGAGGAAGAATCATTTAAAATCTTTAAGCAGCGTATTAACTTTATGGTATACATCTGATAACCTGGTTGTTAATCCTACAAATAGTATCACAGCAGTAAGGTTTTATGCGTTGCCCCCCCCCATACACATACCTTGTGAGAAAGGAAATTTCGCTATAGTTATTTCTAGCACATAGCATAATTATCTGATTATTAACAAAATAAGCAAAAGTGTAGTTCCGCGAAAACTCTGGTGATTTCATACATCGGTATGAAGACTCAAGAAGTGGTAATCAAACCGAGCGTAAAAGTGGTTATGATGCCTGATACAGAGATACTTGATGAAGTAACAGTAGTGGCTTATGGCACTAAACGCAAACAAGATTTGGTGGGCTCTATCAGCAGTGTAAAGAATGAGATTATCAGTAATTCACAAGCTACATCCGTGTCCAATGCACTAGAAGGAGCTGTGGCCGGTTTGCAGGTTGTAAGCTCTTCCGGCCAGCCGGGACAAGATGCCAATATCGTATTGCGCGGTATCGGTTCTATTTCAGCCAGCAACAATGCGCTGATTGTAGTAGATGGTGTGCCCTTCAACGGTAAGTTGTCGGACATCAACCCTACGGACATTGCTTCAGTGAACGTGTCGAAAGATGCTGTATCCAACTCTTTGTATGGTTCCCGCGCAGCTGGTGGTGTGGTCATGATTACTACCAAGACCGGACGCAAAGACAAGGTGGCCATCAACTTTAACGGTACCTGGGGTGTGGCACAGCGTGCGTACAAAGATTATGATATGGCTACTGATCCGGAAGAGTTCTATCGTTTGTCTTGGTATGGTCTTCGTAATACCTATTGGGCGGCTGGAAAATCCATTGAAGACTCTAATTTAGCAGCCAGTCAGGATTTACTGGGCGAACTGGGTAATTACAATGCTTATATCATCCCGCAAGGAGAATATTTAGTAACACCTGATGGAAAACTTAACCCCAATGCACGTTTGCGTTATAATGATTCGTTTGCCGATGCCTTGTTCGACAATGCCTTCCGCCAAGAATACAATGTATCTGCATCGGGTGGTAATGACCGTACAGATTTTTATGTATCTATGGGCTTTCTGGATAATGACTCTTATGTGTTAGGTTCTTCTTATGAGCGTTTTACAGCTCGTGCCAACGTTAACTCCCAGTTGAAATCCTGGTTGAAGGTAGGTACCAATGTAGGATATTCCAAAGCAACTCAGAATGGTGTACAAGAGAATGCCGGAGCTGCCTCCAATCCTTTCGAAGTAGCACGATCTTGGGCTCCTATCTTTCCGGTTCATGCCTATGATGCAGAAGGTAACATGAAATATTATGAGGATGGAAGCCCCATGTATGATGCCGGAAATGGTGAAACAGACGGTACATCTAAACGTCCTACGGCTACTAACCAGAATGTGATAGCCAATATGAAAGAGGATATTCGTGAAACTGTGTACAATAATCTGACTTCACGCTCGTATCTGGAAATCTCGTTCTTGAAGAATTTCAAGTTTACAGCAAACTATAGTTATGATTTCACGAACAGTAGCCAGACAGTATTCTACACTCCGCTCATCGGTGACGGACAGTCTTTCGGTGGTCGTGGTACAAAAGGAAGCTACAACACTACGACTACCAACTTCAACCAGATTCTGGCTTACAGCAATGTATTTGGCGATAACCACCACCTGTCGGCCAAGATAGGTCACGAGTACTACAAGTATGAATATCAGTATTTGGCAGGACAGAAGACCAACTTTTTTAATCCGAACAATCCGGAACTGGACAACGGTGGACAAATGCAATACATCAATAGCTACACGGCAAACCATAACATCGAGGGTTATTTCGGTATGGCAGACTACGACTATAGCAATAAATATTACGTTTCTGCCGCTTTCCGTCGCGACGGTACTTCCCGCTTTCTGGACCGTTGGGGTAATTTCTGGTCGGTAGGTGCTGCTTGGCGTATTTCCAACGAAGCATTCATGGAAGGTACAAATTCTTGGTTGAACGACTTGAAACTGCGTGCATCTTATGGTACCCAGGGTAATGAAAGCATCCTTTCGGAATATGACTATGCCTATGTGTACACGCCTTATCAAGACCAATACACAGTTACTTGGAATGGTTCAGAGCTGGGTTATTCACCGGAATTCTACGGTAATCCGGACTTGACCTGGGAAAAGCAGAAGACTTTTGACGTGGGGGTAGATTTCCGTCTCTTCGATAGAGTATACGGTTCATTCGAATATTTTTATCGTCGTACGGACGATATGCTTTTCAAGCGTCCCGTAGCTTTCTCTACAGCCGGACGGCCGTATAACTGGGAAAATCTGGGTGCGATGAAGAACACTGGTATAGAGTTTGAAGTGAATGTGGATATCTTCAATCAGTCTGACCTGAAGTGGACGGTATCGCTCGTAGGCTCCCACTACAAGAACCGTATTGTGACATTACCCGAAGAAAACCGTGAAAATGGTATCACTTCCGGTCCGTTCAACCTGCGCGAAGGTAAGAGCCGCTTTGAATACTATACTTATATGTATGCCGGCATGGACGAAAAAGGAAATGCCATGTGGTACATGGATGAGACAAACGAGAAAGGGGAAGTGACAGGCCGTACTACCACCACCACTTATGCAGACGCAACCCGCTACTTCATTGGAAAATCTGCACTGCCCGATTTCAACGGTGGTTTGAGCACTACTTTCTCTTACAAGGGAATTGACCTTTCTATAGCAACGGCTTTCCAGATTGGTGGCTATGCTTATGACTACTCTTATCTGTCCGGCATGAGCTCTTCATTCTACGTAGGTCATAATAAGGATATGTGGAAAACATTCAACCCTGAGACCGGTCAAGGTTCACTCCCTATTTGGAATGCCGACAATGCTTCCAACTCTTTCACTCAGCAATCAGACCTCAATCTGGTAAAGGCCAGCTACTTCAGCATCCGTAACATCACTTTGGGCTACACATTGCCGAAGAACTTGATGCAGAAATTGGGTGTTGAGAAACTGCGTATCTATGCTACGGCAGATAATCTCGGCTTGTGGTCCAAACGTCAGGGATTTGACCCTCGTGTGGCAATGGCTGGTTCTGATAATGAATATGGAGGCTATTCTCCGATGCGTGTGATTTCCGGAGGTATCAACCTTACATTCTAAACTAAAAAATAAAATTGTATATGAAGATAATGAAATATATGATGCAGGTGCTTCTTGTCGGGGGCCTGCTTACATCTTGCATTGAAGATGCTGACGTTACCGCTTATTTGACTGAAGACCAACTGGGCAATGTGGCTCAGGAAGATCCTGATAAGGCTTTTTCAGCTGCTGTGGCAGGTATGTATACTGATATGCAACAGTATGTTGACGTCAATATGAGTCACAACTATTTCGGTCAAAAGAGTTTTGATTACTTAACATCGCTGATGGGCAACGATATGATTATGACCGGACGTTTCGCTATGAGTATGTATCATTATTTGCTGGATTACTGGCAACAGAACTATACTCCGACCAACAACCGTTGGAAAGAGTACTATCGTGTCATAGCCAATGCCAACAACATCCTCAAGCTGATTGACCCCAGCAGTGAAGATCCCGCCAATTTGAAATATCGTGCCATCGCCCTTGGTTTCCGTGGCTACGCCTACTTACAACTGACTTACTTATACCAGCATTCCTACTATACCGGTGCGGATGGAACGAAATGGGGCCGTGGAGAGAAATATGACTTCTCCCAGTCTCCGTGTGTACCGCTTATTACAGAGGATACGGAAGGTGACCAGCCACGTGCTACTGTAGCCCAAATCTATGAACAAATCAAGAGTGACCTTACCACTGCTTTCGACTTGTTCAAGAATTTGGATATGACGCGTACTTCCTCACCCACTGATATGGATGGCTGCGTGGTAGCTATGCATTTGGCTCGTGCGAACATGGTTATCCATGAATGGGATGAGGCGATAAAGTATGCGCAGGTGGTGATTGATAATTTCCCTATATTGCAGAGTGAAGACCAGATACTCCAAGGATTCAGTAATATCAGCTTGCCGGATGTAGTATTCGGTAGCGATGTTACAGCAGACAATAGTACAACTTATATGTCTTTCTTCTCGCAGATGGATACTTATGGCGATGGTTATGCCGGCATCGGTGTATGGCGCGCTGCCTTTAAGCCATTAGTAGACCGTATCGCGGATACTGATATCCGTCTGCAATGGTTCTGCTGCGACCGTTCTACAGGTGTAACAGATGATTCCGGTAATCGTATAACATTGATTCGTGACACTCAGTCTCCAGTTGCCGTGGAATACCAAGCCGTAAAATTTATCGGTACAGGTCGTGATAACATCAAGGCCGGTGTGTTCAGCGGATGGGAACTGGGAGATTATATTTACCTGCGTTCAGAAGAAGCTTACATGATAAAAATGGAAGCTTTGGCTCACAAGGGTTCTGCTGAAGCAGTGACTGAACTGAATAGCTTTATGAAGACCCGCCAGCCCGATTATAATTACACTTTCACGAACAAGGCTGACCTGATAGAGGAAATCATTTATCAGAAACGTGTAGAGTTCTGGGGTGAAGGTTTGGAATATATTGATAATCGTCGTTTGAATATTCCTGTAGATCGTACAGATGAAACTTGGGGCGCAGAAAATAATAATCACTTCTCTGCCGGTAAGTTCCGTTATAACCAAGAAGACAGGCCGTTCCTTTACCAGTTACCTCTCTCTGAAATAGAGAATAATTCTCAGCTTTCTCCGAGCGACCAGAATTAATACTTCAAAGGACATGTTATACGGAAAAATGACACAGAAGCGCTATCTGTGCAGACTAATCAAGCTGCATTACCCCAACAATAATAATGCGGCAATTATGATGATTCATCCGGTTGAACATACCGGAATTTCATAATAAAGTGTTTTTGAGAAGCCACTCATTGCGAAATGGGTGGCTTTCTTCTCTTAATCCAACAAAAGACTTCAGGGGGAAGTGTTATTTCAAGATTACATATCTTCCAAAGAAAGCCCTTTATAAGAAACAGAGCAGTTTTTCCATTCTTTGTTGATTGTGACTTTTTTCTTCAATATCCCCCAACCTATCCGTTCAGGATTGTGTTTAATTTCGACCAATTCATAAAATGAAAAAATACGATGTCGGTCTTTCATCCGTTGATTTCAATAAAAGTGAGGTCTTACCGATGCGCCTTCTTCCTACTAAAACCGGCATTTGCGATTCTTCTTGAAACTGTTCTGCTATATTCTTTAAAACAGCCAACTCTTTTTTGACCATAGAATTTCATAATACACCTATTATTTTACATCAAGTCCACTATTATCCGTAGTGTACATTACGATAATACTAATTAAAGACGATATTTGTATAAAATGAATTTATTTTTGAACTTTTACACAAAAAACTATAAAGTAATTTATTTAAGATCCTTTAGAAATAACCTCATAAGTTCATTAGTTTTTTATCCGACAAACACAGACTTTCGCTACTTGAAATAGGAATAGTTATTCTGTAATTTAAAATAGTATTTACATGAAATGCAATATTCTTATGGATGAAATAAATAATACAAGTAAATATTCAACGAAAAATAAACAAATGATAGATATTGACATAATCACCCATTCTTTTAAAAAGAGGAATGCTAATTTTACAACTGCAGTACATTAATTAACACTCAAATAACTATTAATCAAAATATTACATTTGTTAATGGTATCACATAAGTAAGGTTTTGTTTATTGTAGACCCATATAGGACAGCTTTGAAAAGAGTATTCCTTGTTTTAGCCAATTCTTTGACTTATTGTATATTCTTTATTATCAACAGAATACAGATAGTGTAGTTCCGCGAAAACTTTGGTAATTTCGTACATTGGTATGCAGACTCAAGAGGTTGATATTAAGCCGAATATAAAAGTATTCATGCGTTCCGATTCTGAGATGCTTGATGAGGTAATGGTGGTAGCTTACGGTACAGCAAAGAAGTCTGCTTTTACAGGTTCAGCCTCTGTGATCAAGTCTGAGACATTGGAGAAACGTCAGGTCTCCAACTTATCGAATGCACTTTCCGGTACTGTATCTGGTGTGCAGACACAAAGTACAAATGGCCAGCCGGGTACGAGTGCGACAGTTCGTATTCGCGGTATCGGTTCTATGTATGCCAGCAACAATCCTCTGTATGTAGTGGATGGTATTCCTTATGAAGGAGATATCTCCGCTGTCAATTCACAAGATATTGAATCAATGACCGTATTGAAAGATGCCGCAGCTGCTGCCTTGTATGGTGCACGTGGTGCAAACGGTGTTATTTTGGTTACTACAAAGAAAGGTAAGAGCGGTGATACGCAGATTTCTTTAGACGCCCGTTGGGGAGTCAACTCCCGCTTAGTGAAAAACTATGATGTATTGCAGAATGCAAATACCTATATGGAGACTGCATATTCTGCTTTGTATAACGGATACCTATATAATAGCGGATATACAGCAGAAGGGGCTTATCAATTGGCCAATGCAGACTTATTTCCAAAGCTGGGCTACCAAGTTTATACCATACCTGATGGACAATATCTTATTGGCCGGAACGGCAAGTTGAACCCTTATGCAACTCTGGGATATAGTGACGGTGACTATTATTATACACCGGATAACTGGTCTGATGAGATGTTCCAAAGTAATTTGCGCCAAGAGTATAATCTTAGTGTTTCTGGTGGTTCGGACAAATTAAGCTACTATCTGTCTGCCAGTTATTTGAATGATGAAGGTATTATTGAAAATTCAGGTTTCGAACGTATCTCCACTCGTATGAACGTGGATTATCAGGCTAAAAAGTGGTTGAAGCTCGGAGTTAATCTTAGCTATTCAAATGTAACAAGCCGTTCACCGGGCGATCAGGATACCGATGCCGCTACTTCTTCCGGTAATGCGTTCTTTGTTGGTAACTTTATCGCACCAATCTATCCGATGTATGTACGGAATGCAGACGGCAGTTTCCAATATAATGCCAATACCGGCTATCATGTATATGACTATGGTGATGGTTCAAGTACAAACTTCACCCGTAATTTTATGAGCATGTCCAATCCTATGAGCGGTTTCCTTTATGATACTGAAAAATATCTGATGGATATTCTGAATGGGAAATGGTATGCAAAGATTGATATCATTGACGGTTTGTCATTGACAGCTTCTTTGGGCTTGCATATTGACAACACACGCCAGCATAGTGTGGGTAACAAGTATTATGGTCAGTCGGCTTCCTATGGCGGTTCTGTTATGCAATACTCCTCACGCGTTTATTCGCTTGACCAACAATATCTGTTGAATTACAAAAAGACATTCGGCAACCATAACTTGGATATTCTTGCCGGCTATGAAAGTATGGACTTCAACACGGAAAGTCACTATATTTTAGGATATAACATGTATAGTGACAAGAACTGGACTGCATCTAATGTTATCGACCGCAAGAATGGTTCTGGCAGTTACAATGAATATGCCACAATCGGTATCATTACACGTGCCAGCTACGATTTCAATGAAAAATATTATGGTAGTGTTTCTTATCGTCGTGATGCTTCTTCACGCTTCCATCCGGATAACCGTTGGGGTAACTTCTGGAGTGTGAGTGCAGCATGGGATATGGCAAAAGAAAACTTTATCAGTCAATACGATTGGATCAACATGCTGAAGCTGAAGGCTTCTTTCGGTCAGCAGGGTAATGACAACCTCTATTATAAGGGATATACAAACTACTATCCGTATCTGGATCAGTTCACGGTTAGCGGGTCTGACGGTGTATTCTCTGATGGTGTGCTCTACTACAAGGGGAGCAAAGATATCACTTGGGAAACATCCAATTCATTCAATGTAGGTGTGGATTTCGCTCTTTTGGGAGGACGTATTGACGGTACAATCGAATACTTCAACCGCCAGACTAAGGATATGTTGTATTATAAACCGGTAGCGATGTCTAACGGTTATACCCAACTTCCTATGAATATCGGTTCGGTACGCAACTCCGGTGTGGAAATTGAATTGAACTATACTCCTATTGAAACTAATGATTTAAAGTGGGTGATCAATTGGAATGGAACATTGATGAAAAATAAGATTCTTGAGCTGCATCCGGATTTGAAAGGAGAGATGATTGATGGTTCCTATATTTATCGTGAAGGTGAATCTTTGTACCAGATGTATTTGACAAAATATGCAGGGGTAGATCCTGATTCCGGCGAAGCTCTGTATTGGGCAAAGGACGAAAACGGTGTAGAGTATAAGGATAAAGATTGGTCTGCTGCCTACAATTCCAATAGACAAGCTTCCGGTGACCTGTTGCCTACTATCTATGGCGGTGTCGGTACAACATTGGAGTTCCGTGGCTTTGATTTCTCCATCCAGTGTGCTTATCAGTTGGGTGGTACGATTTATGATAGTGGCTATCAAGCTTTCATGCATGGCGGTGACTCCCACTACATGGGATATAACTGGCACAAGGATATCTTGAATGCATGGACACCAGAGAATAGAAATACCAATATTCCGCGTGTAGATGCCATTGATAAATACACCAACTCTTCATCAGACCGTTGGTTGACAAGTTCTGATTATTTCTCTATCAATAACATCACCCTGGGCTATACTTTACCTAAGAGATGGTTGAGAAGTCTGGGGATCGGAAGCTTGCGTATTTACGGTGCGGCTGACAATGTGGCTCTTTTCTCTGCCCGTAAAGGGCTTGATCCACGTATGAGCTACACAACAGCTTCTACAGATAGATATACGCCTATACGTACTATTTCCGGCGGTTTGAAAGTAACATTCTGATAATAGTTCAATAATAAAATACAGAAAGAATATGAAGAAATTATATAAGATAACACCGTATATTATGCTCGGTTTGATGGTAGCCGGATGTACAGATCTGGATACAGAACCGCTGAGTTCGACTATTACATCTGACCAAAAGGAAGAAGTTGTTGAATCTGATCCTTCCAGATTGGAAGCCAGCGTAGCAGCTGTGGCTGCAAATTTCACCCAGTATGCCAAAATCTACACAGAAGATGACAATGTGCATAGTGATATAGGTTATCCGACCATTATGCTGGCCACGGAATCAAGAGGTACGGACATGGTGGCAGATATTACTGGTTATAACTGGTATTCCAATTCAGCCGATTACAGTGACTGCTTGAATACAAGTACAGCTACCATTGAATTCTGGGGTACATTATACAACCAGATTTTTACAGCCAATAACGTAATCGGTACTGTAGATAGCGAAACAGAAGATCCTACGTTGCAATATTATCTGGCGCAGGCATTAGCAGTCCGTGCTTTTGACTATTTTACGTTGATACAATTGTATCAGTTCAATTACAAAGGACATGAGAGTGCCATGGGTATGCCTTTGATTACAGAGCAGAATGCAACAGAAGTTGCAGCCAATGGTTGCGCCCGTTCTACGGTGCAGGAAACTTATGATTTTATCTTGGCAGACCTGAATAAAGCTATTGAGCTGCTGACAGCCACTACAAAAGAACGTGATGACAAGCGCTATGTCAGCTTGGATGTCGCTTACGGTATCCGTGCGCGTGTCTATCTGGCAATGCACAACTATGCGGAAGCTTTAAAGGATGCGGAAGCCGCACTGGCCAAAACTACTGCCACTCCATACTCCCGTGCTGATGTAAGCAAGCCTTCATTCATTAATATCGAAGACAATTCATGGATGTGGGGTATCTTGATTACAGAACAGGACCGTGTAAGTACAACCGGTATTTGTAATTTCCCTTCACATATGGGCTCTTTGAATTATGGTTATGCTTCTGTAGGTGGATGGCGTAGAATCAGTCCGAAACTCTATAGTGAGATTCCTGCCAGTGATGTCCGCAAGGGATGGTTCCTGAACGGTGAAGGTGTATCTGCCAATTTGCCTGCTGCGGCCCAAACATACATTACTGGGAAAAAGGCACCTGCCTATACACAAGTAAAGTATGGGGTGCTGAATGACCAATGGGGAACTGACAACAATGCTACGGATATAATATTGATGCGTGTTGAGGAAATGTATCTTATCAAGGCTGAGGCACAAGCTATGAGTGGTAATGTTAGTGGCGGTGTATCCACCCTTAACTCGTTTGTTACTGCATATCGTGACCCGTCTTATCAGTGTACAGCTACTACACCGGAAGCTGTGCAAGAAGCTGTTTGGCAACAACGTCGTCTCGAATTCTGGGGAGAAGGTATGGCATATTTTGACATTATGCGTCTGAACAAGGGAGTCAACCGTCTAGGCTGTGGCTTCCCGGCTACTGCCGTATTTAATATTACAGCAGGTGATCCGGTTCAAATTTACAGTATTCCTAATAAGGAAGTACAATATAATCCATTATTGGAGAACAATCCGTTGGTTTCGGCACCTACACCAATACCTGATGTAGAATAAAGTATATGTTAACTATTAAAAATATGGAATATGAAATATATAAATAAGATCCTTAGTCTGTTTGTCATCGCACTGATAGCTACGTCTTGCGATCCTGATGCAGAAAGTTATACTTTGGGAGAGCTGGAAGACGGTAACCAAGGTATCTGCTTTGCGGGCAATTACACCCAAACAGTGGAAGTTGAACCGGGAATAACCTCTTTTGATTTAACCTTGACACGCGCCTTGACAGATGCTGTCGGTACGGTTGATGTTACTGTGATAAATAATGAAGAGAATATATTTATATGCCCTTCTACTGTATCATTCGCTGCTGGAGAGAAAACAGCCAAGTTGACAGTTGAAGCACCGTCAGCTGCTGAGGGTATCACTTATAATCTACAGCTGGCTTTGAGCGGCAATGATGTCAGTAACTATTCCTCCGGATACCATGAAATATCAGTGAATTTTGCTATTTTGAAGTGGGAATCTATCGGTACCGGATACTACTTGGATGGTACAGTTTCCAATTTCTTTAAAGTAGATCCGTCTGTTCCGATGGCTGTGGAAATTGAAAAGACTACAACTGCTACCAGTACACGTTTCCGTTTCGACAGCCCGTTTGCCAAAGTTGCGACCGCACAAGATGAGGTTGGTGGTTTCAACGGTTATCCCTTTAATGAAGAGGCTGATATAGTTCCAGGTGAATATACTTTCGTAATTGATGTGACTAAAGAAGGCGCTTCTTTGAAACCAGTTCAATATGGTATGGATTGGGGATATGGTATGTTCAGCGGTGGTTCTGTATATGGCAACTTATCTACTAATATAAATTCTTATCCTTTGGGAATTTATAATGAAAAGGCCGGTAGTATTACCTTCCCAGCCAATTCGTTGTACGTAAGTATGGCTGACTATCAAGACGGTGGTGCATATCCTTGTACCAACCTGTCTTATCTCTACTTGAGTGCGGAAGCATACCTTAACTCTTTGGAGACAGAGTAATTTGAAAATTAAAAAAATTACATAAGAAAAGCCGGTTCACACAAAGGGCCGGCTTTTTACTTTAAATATTGATTCGTAGAGATTGAATCGTTAATTTACAATTTTTCTTTATCCTCTGCCAACAAAAAGTTTCGCAGTGAAATCTGTTTAATTCCTTTGTAATTTCCCCCGCTTTGCATTTCATCCATTGTTACCACATATTTGGGGTAATTGTCTGCTATTTCCAAAAGATTGCCAAATTCTCGCCTAACAGTTGCATCATCGGGAAGCATATATGCTACTTGAATATAGATTTTATGGTCGTCTTTGGAAGCAATGAAATCAATTTCCTTATTACCACTCTTTCCGACATATACTTCATATCCATATCTTAACAAATCAATGCATACAACATTTTCCATTAACTTGTTGATGTCTTTTCGAAAATCAAAATGCTGTATGGAATTGTGTAATCCCAAATCTTCAAAATAATATTTCTCACCAATCTCAAAGATTTTCATCCCTTGGATTTCAGCTCGTTGAATTTTGTAAATAAAGAAACTATTGCACAGTGCCTTTAGATAGTTCAGAATTGTCTGCGTAGGAATGTTAATATGTTGCGACTTTAAATATTTACTAATATTCTGGGCAGAAAAAAGAGAGCCGGTATTATCTATCAGATAAGCTACGAGATTCTCCAAAAAAGAAACATTCCGGATTGATTCACGTGCAACCACATCTTTTAGCAGGATAGTAGAATAAACGTTTTTCAAATACTCGAATATGACATTCTTGTCCATTGTTAGATTATGAATGTAGGGCATACCTCCGAATGTAAGATAGAGTTTTAGACTTTCGGTGGAGTCTTGGCGTTGATTGAAAGTTAAGAATTCCCCATAGCTAAGTGAGTGAATGGGAAATTCTATATATCTTCCTGCCAATTGAGTAGCAAGTTCACTGGATAGCATTTTAGCATTACTTCCGGTGCAATAGATATCACATTTATTTTCATTCAATAAACTCCGCAGACACAATTGGAATTCTTCAATCTCTTGGATTTCATCTACAAAGAGATAGTTATGATTATGCCCAATAACCTTCTTTAAAACGTATTGATAAAGATCCATGTAGTTCCTAATTTCCGTGAAGGCAAGTTGCTCTTTATCTACAAAAATAATGTTGGCTTCCGGTATGTTTTTCTTTATGATATCTGATATCTGTAAAAGAATGTAGCTTTTACCTATCCTACGTTGGCCGGTTATTACTTTTATTATACTTTTATCAATAAACGGTTCAATTCTCTTTATGTATAAAGGACGGGAGATATAATTTTTCATATTCAAACATGATTTAGTTTATATGCAAAGATATAAAATATTTCAATTATAATTGAATCTTTTTGTGTATATTCCACATTCATACATTATAAATAATATATGTAGACTAAATATTTCTCAACAAAAAAGAATTTTGGGACTTTTGTGGATAAAATCTATATTTCAAGATAAATTCCTCTATATAATTTATCATTATTCTTGAATAAAAAACATTTGTTGGGTTAATTAGTACATCACAAATTAAAAGGGTAGAATGAAATTTAATAATAACGTGCTTATTATCAGCTTTTAATTATTCAAAATGGTATGAAATGGGTACTTCAAACCACTTACCTCCCTTCGCCATATACCTTTATATAGAATATATAATAGAGTAAGCCTTGTTTTATAATGATTGTAAATTATTAATTTTCAACAATATACATATATTGTAGTTCCGCGAAAACTCTGCTAATTTCGTATGTTGGTATGCAAACGCAAGAGGTGGCTGTCGCACCTTCTTTAAGAGTCATCTTAAAGTCCGACAGTGAAATTCTTGATGAAGTAACAGTCATAGCTTATGGTACTGCAAAGAAGAACTCACTAACAGGTTCTGTTGCTACTATCAAATCCAGTGATATGGAAAAGCTTCCAGTTACTTCATTTGAGAAAGCATTACAAGGATTGTCTCCTGGACTGCAGATCGCAAGTGTCTCCGGTCAACCGGGTTCGTCTACACAGGTACGTATTCGTGGTATCGGGTCTATGTCTGCCTCAAGTACCCCACTTTATGTTATAGATGGAGTTGCTATTGAAGCTGCAAACTTAAGTGAAGTTGCAAATACCAGTAAATATGGGACAAGTGCAAATCCACTTTCAAACTTAAATCCGAATGATATTGAGTCTATTACCATCTTAAAAGATGCTTCTGCTGCTTCTCTGTACGGATCACGTGCGGCCAATGGTGTTATTCTGATTACAACGAAGCAGGGTAAAAAAGGACAAGCCAAGGTTAGCTTTAAAGCTCAAATGTCATCTTCCAAACTCCCTTCTGGTGGTTATAATTTGATGAATGCCTCCGAACATTATGCTCTGTATTATGGAGGCTTCTATAATAATAATATTGCTAAAGGCATGTCCTCAGAAGAAGCTTCTGCTGCAGCCAACAAATCCACACAAAGCATGTATGGGCGAAATCCATATAATGTTGCTAACCCTCTGGATGCTTCTGGCGACTTGACATCTGGCGCTCAATTGATGATTGATACCGATTGGTTGGATGAAGTCTTCAGAACCGGGATGTCACAAGAATACGATATCAGTGTAAATGGAGGAAACGAGAAATCAAAATACTTCATTTCTATGGGATATATGAATCAAGAGGGTATTGTGATTGGTTCGGATTTTGAACGATATTCAGGTCGTGCAAATGTCTCAACAGAAATTAAACCTTGGTTCAGTATGGGTATCAATTCCACTTTCTCTTTGGCAAAACAAAACACTCCTGTAGGTGGAGGTGGCGGTGCTAGTCCTTTGACTAATGGTATTTTCCTACCCAATGCTGTTCCAGTATATGATTTGGATGAAAATTTCCAAATGCAATATGATGAGAATGGCAAACCTCTTTATAACTTCAAGAATCCCATATTTCAGGATATGAATGTTATATCATTTGCACAAACTGACAAATATGCAACTAACACATACCGTGTTTTGGTAAATCCCTACGTGGATTTCAACTTTTATGGAGTTCATTGGAAAACAAGTCTTTCATATGATTATATCAATTTGGATGAAACGCAATGGTATAATGCGGAGCATGGTAATGGTAAAGCTGCACAAGGACGCTTGTACAAATATGCCATTTGGAACAACACTTTTGGATTGACCAGTACATTAAATTATAATTTCAACATAAAGGAAGACCATCACTTCTCGGTATTGGCTGGTTATGAAATCTATAATAAAGAGTACAAGCGCACTTATGCACAAGGAACAAAATTTCCAATTGGTGGTTTGACAGAGCTGAATGTAGCTGCTACTCCGCAAGAAGTAGGTTCTGTAACAGATAAAGAGCGCATGCTTTCTTATTTTGGTCGATTAAATTATGATTATCAGAATAAATATTTTGCCTCATTCAGTATCCGCTCCGATGGTTCTTCACGTTTTGCACCGGGACATCGTTATGGTACATTTTGGAGTGTCGGATTAAATTGGCGTATCAGCGAAGAAAACTTCATGAAAGATATTACTTGGCTCGATGACTTGAAACTGCGTGCCAGCTATGGTACTTCAGGTAACAAAACATCTGATTACTTATATGGTTATCAAGCCTTCTATGAAGGTGGAGCCAATTATAACGGAGAGTCTGGCTTCAGACATTCTCAATTAGCAAATCCTGATTTGTCATGGGAAAAATCCAAAAACTTCAATGTGGGGTTGGATTTTGCAGTACTTAACAGTCGCCTGCATGGATCCATTGACTATTATATCAAAAACTCTGATGAACTGTTATTGGAAAAACCTTTAGCCGGTTCTACGGGGTTGGACATAATTATGTCTAATTTGGGTGGTATGCGCAACTCTGGTATAGAAGTAGATTTGCATTCCCTAAATATTCAAGCCGGAGACTTTAATTGGGGAACCGACTTCAATATCTCTTTTAACAAGAATGAAATCACTTCTTATCCCGAAGAACAGGAAGTTGTTGGTACAAAAGTTCGTACGGTAGGCTACAGCCTTTATGAATTTTACATGCAAGAATGGGCCGGAGTAGATAAAGAAACCGGTGCTCCACTTTGGTATAAAGACGTAAAAGATGATAAAGGTAATCCGACAGGTGAAAGAACTACCACTTCAACTTACTCTACTGCAGACAAATACAAACTTGGTTCTGCACTTCCCAATGTATTTGGAGGTTTGAATAACACATTTACATTTAAAGGATTAGACCTTTCATTCCTCTTTACTTATAGTTTTGGAGGAAAGATATATGATGCGTACGAAGCCAATTTGCTGAATGATGGTAACAACAACGGTTATCAAGCCATCAAAGATCAAGCGAATTATTGGACAAAAGAGAATCCAAACGCTCCGAATCCTGCATTCTTGCCCAATAACACTTCAAGTTCTCATTCTACATCAAGCCGCTATTTGCACGATGCAGATTTCATTAAATTTAAAAATATCAACTTAGGTTATACTCTACCAAAAAAATGGACACAGAAGATACAGTTGGAGACAGTACGTTTCTTTGGAAGTCTGGAGAATATCTGTGTATGGAACTTGGATGGTAGTTTCAAAGGTTACGATGTGGAATTGGGAGGTGTAACCGGAGTATTGGACGGTGCAGGTACGGTTCCATTGCCTCGTACAATCTTATTTGGTATAAATGTTGGTTTCTAATTTAAAATTGAGATTACGATGAATAGAATAAAGCAAACTATAATAGCACTTGCAATAGGTCTTAGCTTGGCAAATTGCGGTGATGATTTTTTGGATACTACTTCTTCGGACCAAATGTCCGATTCTAACACCTTTACTACGATAGACGGTGCGCAGCAAGTGTTGACCGGTGCTTATGACTGGTTGACCAATGGCTGGTTGGCTCATATGACCAACCAATATATTTTCTTCTTGCCTGACATTATGGGAGATGACGCATTGGTGACACCTGACCCCAACTACAATTATGGACGTTTTGTGTCTCCTTATCAATATACAGTTTCTCCAGGAAGTACCTATACTGATGACCCGTGGAAGGGATGTTACAGTATCATAGATAATACGAATGCCATTTTGGATAATATCGGAAACCTGGCAGAAAGTGCAGAGCGTAACAGAATTGAAGGTGAAGCGCTATCTCTAAGAGCTTATACTTATCATTTCTTAGTAAGAATGTATGCCAAACCTGTAAACAAGTACCCGGATAATCCGAGCATAATTTTACGTATTTCTTCTGGAACAGAAGACCTTCCTCGTGCTACGGTAAAAGATGTGTATAATCAGCTTGTCGTTGACATGGAAAAAGCATGTGGATTGTTGGACCAGCATTCTTCTTCATCCAAGGCATATATCGGTGCGAATGCTGCTCATGGAATTCTTGCACGTTTGTATTTGGATTTAGGTGATGAAACAAATGGCATCAAACATGCCAATGCTGCATTGAAAGGTGTTAATTTGATGAATACGGCAGTTTACACAGCTGATTTCTGTGAAGTTAACTCAGAAACACTTTGGGCTTTCGAATGTCCAACTGATGATAATCAATTCTATCTTTCATTACCCTCTTTCTGGTATTTGTGTGGAGATGATTATGAAGATGCTGTTATTGGTTATAGCTCATTACGAGTTTCAAAGGCTTTGATTAATCTAATGGAAGATAAAGATATACGCAAAACTCAGTTCCCGAAAGATTCTGAAATAAACGATTATATCAGTGAAACAGGATACTTGACAACAAAGATTCATAGTCGTAACAATGAAATGGGACAAGGCTCTTTCAATATGTTGCGTGGTTCTGAGATGTATCTTATTATTGCTGAATTAGCTGCTGACAAACAGCATTATGATGTGGCTAAAGAAGCATTAAATGTTGTTCGGATAGCTCGTGGATTGGATAAATATAGTGGAACGGATGCCGGTTTAGCAGATGAGATACAACAAGAAAGAAGGCGTGAATTATTTGCAGAGGGACATCGCCTATTCGACATGAAACGTAGAGGTTTGGCATTGACAAGAACTGGAGTTGACGGACACGATTTGTGGACCAGTCAATTAGACCTTCCTGCTGGTTCTGATAGATTTGAATTACCTATTCCGCAAGCAGAGATTGATGCTAATGGAGAACTGACAAATAATGATCAGAATCCTGCTTATAAATAAGTCTGTAAGAAGGAGTATATCTGATTTCTGAACTTTCAAAACATCTCTATTTGATAGGGTGTTTTCTAAATAAAGTGTTTTAAAAGCCGTTCACTGTGAAGTAAGCGGCTTTTGTTATTCTATCTTTTCCACTTTATTTCTGCAACAATCATTTCCAAATAGGACGTATAGAAATCTGCTGCCGGGGATTAACGGTTATTTCTTCCTCGTCTTCCAAAGTGATGCCAATGGAGAGATTAAAAGTATACCGGCACGTATCATACTGCATAGACTTTATGGAGAAGAGCTGAAACGATAAAAATATCCTCTCTTCAATAAACAGCAAACCTGAATTGTCTGCACGACACGGGAGTCAGCGCGGATTACAAAAGTACATTCTTTATTCCCCTGAATTATAAAAATATATCCACTCAGTCTTCGTTATTCTATGTAGACTATATTCTCTTACAAGAAGACTTCCTCATTACGTTTTTGACATGCTCCAAACAGTAGTTTTTCATAGCTATAGAATTCTTTACTCCAATTACTTTGTATTTGGAATAATCTCCATTTATAAGATAGAGACAATTACATGGTGTTCTATGTATAAAATGGATAAATAGGTAGGATAGTATTTATGTAACCATTATAAATTCAATAGTATTTTACATAAGGGTTTACATTCTCATAGATGGAATAAACAACACGAGTAAATAATTGACAAAAAGCAACTAAATGATAGATATTGACAAAGCCCTTCTAGTTTTTGAGAAAAAAGATCCTAACGTTATGATTATAGCACATCAGTACAGAATTAAACACCTTCAAATCAGGATATTACCATTACAAATAGTATCATATAAGTAGATTGTCATTTACAGTGGATATGTATAGAGTATCTTCTCTAGAGGAATACTTTATTTCAGGAGCTCTTTTTGTTTATTTTATATTGCTTATTATCAACAATATAGACATAATGTAGTTCCGCGAAAACTCTGGTGATTTCGTTTGTTGGTATGCAAACCCAAGAAGTAACGATTAAACCTCATGTAAAGGTAATTTTGAAATCCGATTCTGAGCTGCTTGAAGAGGTTGTGGTTACCGGTTACGGTACATTTAAAAAAGCATCATTTACCGGAGCTGCTTCTACTGTAAACACTTCCACCTTGGAAGATGTACCTGTTCTTTCTGTTGCCGACAAGCTTTCTGGTAATGTCGCTGGTGTTACTTTTGGTTCAAGTTCAAGTAATCCAGGTTCTGTAAGCAGTATTCGTGTACGTGGTATGGGTTCCATCAATGCCGGAAACAATCCGCTTTATGTTATTGACGGAACACCGGTAACAAGTGGAGACTTATCCGAGTTCACTTATAGTGATGCAGGAACTGATATTCTGTCTTCACTCAATACCAATGACATCGAGTCTATCACAGTTATCAAAGATGCGGCGGCTGCCTCTCTTTACGGCTCGCGTGCTGCTAACGGTGTTGTGGTCATTACGACGAAAAGCGGAAAACAAGGTAAAACAAATGTAAGTTTCCGCTCTGACTGGGGTTTTTCAAACATGGCAATAGATTATCGTCCTATGCTCGACGGTGACTCACGCCGCGAACTCTTATGGACCGGTCTCAAGAATTATGGATTATACAGCGGAAACATGTCCGATGCAGATGCCGCAACTTTTGCAGACCAGAACATCGAGGACTTCGCTTCAAAACCCTCAACCGGATGGACGGATTGGAAAGACCTGCTTTTCCGTAACGGTTCTCATCAGAACTACCAGCTGAGCGTATCTGGCGGCAACGACCGTACCAAATTCTACACCTCAGCCGCTTATACCAATCAGGAAGGCATCATTTACAAACAAGGTCTGGAACGTTTCACTGGTAATGCAAACCTCACTCATAAGTTTGGAGACTTTGAAGTTCAGGTTACAAGCCAATTTTCAAAAGTAAGACAAAACAAAACCAATGAAGCTACCTCCTATGATGGGCCTGTAGCCAATTATGCATTCTTCCAAAGCCCCTCATCAACTCCCTATAATGAAGACGGCACATTAAACAATGGTTGCGGCATATTTGGAGTCAATCCTTTGTATGAAAGAGAGCACAGCTCTGACGTTTATACCCTGATGAAGGCATTTAATACAATCAAGTTGACCTATAATATTTGGGACAAGTTAAATTTAAGTGAAAAGATTGCTTATGATTACGCACAAGGTACCAATGATGTTCTTTGGGACAGACACTCAAACAATGGCGCTCCAGGTGGTGTCATGCAGCGCATTGTCAATCGTAATGACCAGCTGAATACACAAACCCAGCTCTCTTACATCAACTCTTTCGGCCTGCACAATATTGATGCCCTGCTTGGTTTTGAAACACAAGATACGGAATATGCTTTCAACTATATGGCAGGCCAAGACTATCCGGGTGATTTGTACGAATTGACAAATGCCGGTTCAACAAGTGCCGAAACCAACAGACAGAGCTATCGCATGACTTCGTTCCTCGGACGTGCCAATTATAACTACGCAGACAGATATTATCTCGGTCTCAGCTATCGTACCGACGGAAGTTCACGTCTGGCAAGAGAAAACCGTTGGGGAAGTTTCTGGTCGGTTTCCGGAGCATGGAGATTCATAGACGAAAGTTTTCTGAATCCCGTCAAGAGTGTATTGACAGATGGAAAGCTCCGTGTGTCATATGGTGTAAACGGAACGCAACCATCAGACTATTACGCTTATATGAATCTTTATAAATATGGAGTCATATACAATGGACAGTCAGGAATGTCAATCGTCGGAATTGCAAACCCGGACCTGAAATGGGAAAAGAACAAAACATGGAATATCGGTCTCGACTTTTCATTCATTGACCGTATCTCCGTAACATCCGACTACTATCAGCGTAAAACCAGTGACCTTATATACGACCTCCCCGTATCACAAGTCGGAGGATATTATGATGGCGATTACGGATATACCACTCCGCAGAACATCGGTTCACTGAAGAACTCCGGTTTTGAGTTGACCATTACATCAACCAATTTCAGAAACAAGGATTTCACATGGACCACTTCTCTGAACATGGCACATAACAGCAACAAACTGACCAAACTGGATGGCCAGCAGAATGAAATCGTATCAGGACCACTGATTCACCGTGTAGGCGAACCTTACTATTCATACTATGTTTATGAATACGCCGGAGTCGACGCTGAGACCGGTAAAGAAATGTTCTACCTGAATGACGGAACAGAGAATGCCCGCAAGACAACAACCAATATCTCTGAAGCCAACAAAACTATTGTAGGCAAGCATCAGGCTAGTATAGAAGGCGGTCTTACCAACAACCTCAAATGGAAGTTTATTGACTTGGGCTTCACTTTCACTTATTCATTGGGTGGTGATGCTTTTGACTACTCCACTTGGCAGCACTCCAATGGCGGTTCACATCTATACGGTGGTGCCGTACCGACATACTACGACATCTCAAAGATGTGGACCGGCCCGGGCGACACGAATGCCACATTGCCTAAATTTGAATATGGAAGCGTAGCTTCACTGTCTTCACGCTGGCTGATGCCTACTGATTATCTACGTCTGAAGAACCTCACATTAGGTGTAAGCATTCCGCAAAACTATATCAACAAGCTTGGACTTAGCAAGGCAAGAATTTACTTCTCGGGGTCCAACCTGCTTACATGGAAATCTAAAGACTTATTTGTAGATCCGGAAATGCGTGTAGACGGACTATGCACATTTGAGACTCCGGCATTGAGAACATATACATTCGGAATAGAATTGAATTTCTAACTAATAAAGATACGAAAATGAAAATATTAAAGACATTATACACAGCAACGCTTTGCGCAGCTATGGCAGTCAGCACTTCATCATGCCTCAACAGTTGGCTGGATCAGTCACCCGCAGACGGAATAGATGCTGAAACCGCAATCAAGAACAGCGATGATTTGGCCAATGTGCGGACGGGACTTTATGCTGCCGTTAAAGGTAACAGTAGCCTGATTAATTATTATGGACGCCTCATGTTCGTATACGGTGACATGAGAGGGGAAGATATCCAATATGAATATAACGGTGGAAGTGGAAGAGCAAACTTCTACTACTATATGGAATATACAACTGCCGACAATTTCACCACCTCAACAGCCGTATGGCAGATGCCTTATGTAGTCATAGCACGCGCCAACCGTCTGATTCAGGCAGCAGAAAGTGGCAACCTGACCGACGCGGCAGAGGCAAAAGCCACTATTGACCAATATGATGCAGAAGCAAAAGTTCTGCGCGCCATGGCACTGTTTGACCTTACACGTATCTACGGTAAACCTTATACAGTAGATCAAGGCAGCTCACTCGGTGTGCCCATCGCTACCTCCCCGCTGGAATCGACAGAAAAGCCAAGCCGCAGCACGGTAGCCCAATGTTATGAGGCTATTGAAAAGGATTTGACAGATGCAATCAACTCAAATGCACTGCCCAAAACCAATGAAGTGGGTTATGTCAACCTTTGGGCTGCCAAAGCCTTGCAGGTACGTGTATATATGACAAAAGGCGAATGGAGCAAGGCTTTATCCGTAGCTGAAGACATCATATCAAACTCGTCTTACAAACTTTGGGAACCGTCAGAATATGTTGCTGCATGGAGCAAAAGTGATGCCAATCATTCAAAAGAAATCATGTTCGAGATTTCCATCAACAACAATACTGACTGGACAGACCGTGAAGGTATTGCCTACTTATATGCAGACAAGGCTGGCGCTTCTCCCGGATATGGAGATGTAATTGTCACAAAAGACTTCTCTGACATGCTTACATCCGACCCGGCAGACATCCGTAACGACATATTATTGGCAGCGGCAGCAGGAGGATTTGACAAACGTAAAGTTTACATCAACAAAATGCCTGCTGTAAACGGAGATGTACGTTACTCCAATGTCCCATTGCTGCGCTTGTCAGAAGTTTACTTGTCAGCAGCAGAAGCAGCTTTCCAAGCCGGAGACAAGAACAAGGCTGCCAACTTGCTGAACGATATCATCTCCAACCGCACAACGGATGAAAGCAAACAAGTAACCAGCGGAAACATCACATTAGACCGCATCTACATCGAACGCCGCAAGGAACTTGTAGGTGAAGGACAGCGCTACTTCGATGTTATGCGCCGAGGTGAAACCGTTACACGCTACACGGACGTTAATGACAGAGGATGGCACGACGTATTGAGCGAAGAAGCGCGTACATTCAACCGCGACTCCAAGAAAGCGCTCCCGTTGATTCCCGTCGGTGAAATCAATGCCAATCCGAACATAGAACAAAATCCAGGCTATTAATCAATAGTAGCCTAAAGAAACTTGGGAATTTTCCCAATGTGTTTTTATAAATAAAGTGTTTAGAGGAGGTGTGCCAGTGATGGTATGCCTCCTTCTTTCAATATATCCACCAATATAGGTTTCACTCCGCTGACAAAACACTCAACGGCAATAACCATCAGGATAAGTCCCATTAGGCGCATCATCACATTGTTTCCCGTCTCACCCAAAATTTTGACCAACCGCGTGGAAGCACGCAATATGAAAAAGGTAATCAGATAAATAAAGGCAATCATTCCTATAAGAACTCCTTTCATCTGAATGGTGTGGGCATCCTGCATCAGCACAATGGCATTGGCTATGGCACCGGGACCACAAAGCATCGGAATTCCAAGAGGAGTAATGGAAATATCATCGGCATAAGTCTTGATTTCCTCGTCTTTCAGCTTCATTGGAGTATAACGGGCTTGCAGCATATCGAAGCCAATCTTAAAGATAATAACTCCACCGGCAATACGGAAACCATTGGTAGAGATACCGAAGAACTTAAAGAGGAACTGTCCCGCAAACGTAAAGACCATAATCGTAATAAAGGCAACCAAAGTGGCGCGCGATACTACCGACTGCCGTTCACGGTCCGTCATTCCATGCGTCATGGTCAAAAACACCGGCATGGTGCCGAGAGGGTTTGTCAACGTAAAGAAGGAGGTAAAACAAAGTAGAGCGAAAGGTAAGATTGTGTCCATAGCTGTATAATATACGTTTCTGCAGACAAAAGTACAATTAAAAATTTCAATGTCACAAAATCTGCATCAATTCTTTCAGATTACTGATATGATAAGTCGGTTGAAAAGGCAGTTCTTCCTTCCCGGTTACATTATAAAACACTTGGTGCATACCCACTCCTTTGGCTCCTATCACATCATTTTCCCAACTATCGCCTATCATCAAAGAATCATGCACCTCGGATTGTGTGGCAGAAAGTGCAAAATGAAAGATTTCGGGCCAGGGCTTCAAGATACCGATGTCATCAGAGAGAACAATCTTCTTAAAAAAGCGGTCGATACCCGCCGAACGCATCTTATGACATTGCAGTTCTTGGAAACCATTGGAAAGGATATAGAGGTTATATTTCCCCGCCAAATATTCCAGCACCTCATAAGCATGCGGCATCAGCCGATTTTTTGTGGGAATGACCGAAAAGAAATCATCAGAAAAAGCCTCAGCCAAAGCAACATCCCTCGCCCCTACTGCCTCCAGAGGATATAGGAAACGCTGGCGGTTCAACTCTTCCTTACTAACCTGCCCTCTACCGTATTCTTCCCACAGCTCTGTATTACGATGCTGATAAAGAGTATAGAAATGCAGGAAAGAGCGAAAGAAACGACCATAGTCATACTTGTGATACATTTCTTCGAATGTATCACGTGCATTAAGGGAAAATGCCCAAAGCGTATCGTCCAGATCAAAAAAGAGGTTTTTATATTGAGATGCCATTACTTAAAGGAAAGGTATATATAAAAATAGACGCAGATTATCAATTCCAATAACCTGCGTCCGTTCTGTATCAATCTTATAACAGTGTTATTTTACTTGGATTACCAAATACTTGGACACACTCCAGAAGTCTTTCGGATTTGTAATCTTCAAAGTCAGCTGTCCTTTATCATCTTTCTCCAACGCATAAGAGCCAGCAGGATGAGTGGTCAAGATATCAGCATCTTTGGAGTATAGTTTAATCTCTTTTGTCGTACGGATATCCACTTGTGTAAAGTAGTCCTTGTTGATATCAGAATCTTTCAGCACCTGGCCTTTTTTGAAAAGCCCGGTATTTGTCAATATCTTCTGGTCTTTCAGCTCCTTCTTTGTGCCAAACACAAACCAAGCTGTGTTAAGTGCCTTATCTTGCTCGGCAACGGTTTTGGCCTTCGCCTCATTTTCGGCAGTCAATTCCTCCTTCTCACTAGACAAGCCGGTCACGGCAGCATCCAGTTCCTGGATACGGATATTCTTGGAAGCCAGCTCAGCCTGCAATTCTTCAATACGCTGGGTCTTTGCCACCAACTCCTGAGTCAAAGATTCTACAGCTCTCTTCAACTGAACAGAGTTGTTTTTGCTGTTCTTCAACATAGATTGCAGTTTGGCAATCTGCTCCTTGTTCTCTTCCATCTGTTTACGGATAAATTCAATGTCCGACGCAATCTGCTGCTTGGCATTCAAAGAGCCTTCTGCCACAGCGCCACGTTGCAAATCCACACGGCTCTCCGCCGCATTAATCTGGCGGAATCCCTCTGAAATATCATTGAAAGTACCCATCATCTCGTCTAATTCAGCATTACGCTGAGTCAGTTCCATCAATAAAGAATCATTTTCAGCTTTCAGCTGGTTCTTACTGCCACCAGAGAAACTGTCACACGAAGCCATTACAGCCGCGCATACAATTAAAACTGCTAACTTTTTCATACGCTTTCGTTTTACGTTTGGTTAATGAAGTTATTTAATCGTCTATTCCTGCTACTACAATCACAATTTCACCGCGCGGTTCGTTCGCCGTGAAATGTTCTATTAATTCTGTAAGCGTTCCACGCACCGTTTCTTCGTGCACCTTTGAAATTTCCCGCGAAACAGATGCCTGACGTCCGGCACCGAAATGTTCGGTAAACTGCGCCAAAGCTTTTACCAATCTGTGGGGAGACTCATAGAACACCATGGTACGACGCTCCCCGGCCAATGCCTTCAGGCGAGTCATCCTTCCTTTCTTCTGTGGAAGAAAACCTTCAAAACAGAACTTCTCATTCGGCAATCCGGAAGCCACTAATGCCGGCACAAAAGCTGTCGCTCCCGGCAGGCATTGCACTTCGATGCCGTTGCGCACACACTCTCTGACCACCAGAAAGCCCGGGTCGGATATACCCGGTGTACCTGCATCCGAAATCAAAGCTACAGTTTCTCCCCCCTTTATTCTATTAACAACACTTTCAACCGTTTTATGTTCATTAAATTTATGGTGAGATTGCATCACATTCTTTATTTCGAAGTGTTTCAGCAATATGCCGGAAGTACGTGTATCCTCAGCCAATATTAAATCCACTTCTTTCAGAATCCGGATAGCACGGAATGTCATATCTTCCAAATTCCCTACCGGGGTAGGCACTACATAAAGTTTTCCCATACTTATCGGTTGTTTAGCTGAAATATTTTTTGAGGAGTTCCATAAAATCGACAGCGGCTTCATTCTCTTCATCCGGCTGCACTTCCGAAACGAAAATATCCATAGCCTTGTCCAAAGAAGGGGCCTCACCCAAACGTCGTACCACTTCATTCATCCGTGCAGCATCGCCTGCGAACAGCTCGCGGACAAAACGGAATGAATCGTTCAGACTGATGGCATGTCTCAAATCCTTGGCAGGCTTGATACGTTCTGCCAAAATAGGAGATGCCGAAGTTACAACAGTCTGGAGCGCTTCAGCCGTATGAACTGTTTCCGGTTCCTCACATACCATCTTCATTGTATCAGGGACGACCGGTACAACCGGAGAAACCGGTCCAGCCAAAGGAGTAGTAGCAGTAGGGATTTCCTTCAGGGGCGGCACAACAGCCGTTGGCGCCTCCTCAAGCAGTTCTTGCAACGCCTCCAAGCGTACCTTCATCTGCTGGATATTCCGTTTTGCCACAATCCTCAATGTCGGATTGGTATCACTTGAAATGGCTTGCATCAAACATTTCAATTCCTGAATATCTAATTCTATGTCATTTAATAAGGTTTGCATATCCTTTACACAGTCCGTGTTAACGCTACAAATGTAGAAATAAATAATGAAAAAATATCGGAAAGCAAACAAAAGTGTTACTTTTGCGCTTAAATATAACACTCGAAAGCATGGTATTATTCTCAGAAGATCATATACAGGAAACCAAACGCAGGGGAAGAATTGAGGTCATTTGCGGTTCTATGTTTTCCGGCAAAACCGAAGAGCTGATAAGGAGACTGAAACGGGCAAAATTTGCCAAACAACGCGTAGAGATATTCAAGCCCGCCATAGACACCCGTTATTCCGAAGCCGATGTAGTATCGCATGACAGTCATTCCATAGCCTCCACTCCCATCGACTCGTCTGCCAGCATTCTGCTCTTCACTTCAGAGATAGATGTAGTGGGCATTGACGAAGCCCAGTTCTTTGATAGCGGCCTGATTGATGTATGCAACCAGCTTGCCAACAATGGTATACGCGTCATTGTTGCCGGACTGGATATGGACTTCCGCGGTATTCCATTCGGTCCTATGCCGGGACTGTGTGCCATTGCAGACGAAGTTTCCAAAGTACATGCCATCTGTGTGAAATGCGGCCAACTCGCCTCTTTCTCCCACCGCACCGTCAAGAACGACAAACAAGTACTGCTGGGAGAAACCGAAGAGTACGAACCGCTATGCCGGGAGTGCTATCAGCAAGCCATCCAAGCCGACCAAAAGGAAAGCGGTCATTAAAGAATACAAAAAACAGAGCATTATGGAACGCAAAAAGATTACATTCGACAGTTTTATCCGCGGTGTCATACTCGGTGTCATTATTATCGGCATCCTTATGCTCTTCAAGCGTCTAAGCGGCGTATTGCTGCCATTCTTCATCGCATGGCTCATTGCCTATCTGATATACCCCCTGGTCACCTTTTTCCAGTACAGATTAAGGCTCAAGAACCGGGTCATATCCATCTTCTGCGCCTTATTCAGTATTCTGATTGTAGGAGGAACCGCATTTTATCTGCTTGTGCCTCCCATGATGGACGAATTCGTCAGGGTAAAAGATTTGGTAATAGACTACTTTTCCAACGGAACCCACGACGGCAATGTGCCCAAAACACTCTCTGAATTCCTTCGTGAGAACATAGACACCCAGTTTGTCACCCAATTGTTCAAGGAAGAGAATATGCTGAACGCCATCAAGGAAACCGTTCCCCGGCTCTGGTCCTTGCTGTCAGAATCCGTCAATCTACTGTTCAGCTTCTTCACTTTCTTTCTCATTCTTCTCTATATAATCTTCATATTGCTGGACTATGAAAGCATTTCCGAAGGGTGGCCCCACCTGGTACCACAGAAATACCGGCCCTTCGTAATCAATGTAATGAACGATGTGAAAGACGGCATGAACAGATACTTCCGCGGACAAGCATTCGTGGCATTGTGTGTCGGTATTCTGTTCAGTATAGGTTTTCTGATTATTGATTTCCCACTGGCCATTGGGCTCGGCTTGTTCATCGGTGCTTTAAACCTAGTGCCTTATTTACAGATTATCGGCTTTATACCTACCATCGTGCTGGCCATACTGAAAGCAGCGGATACGGGAGGAAACTTCTGGATTATCATTGCATCGGCCCTTGCGGTATTCATCATAGTACAAGCCATTCAAGACGGATTCATCGTACCGCGTGTCATGGGGAAAATTACGGGCCTGAACCCTGCCATCATCCTACTGTCTTTATCAATTTGGGGCTCATTGATGGGTATGCTGGGTATGATTATAGCACTTCCGCTTACCACCCTTATGCTCTCCTACTATCAACGTTTCATCATAAACAGAGAAAAAATTCACAAGTTTGAACAGACTGATAATCAACAAGAAAAGTAAAAGCAGAAGTCGTTCTCAAAACTTTTTCCCTTAATCCATTTGTTTTTTAAACAAAAGTAGCTATCTTTGCACCCGCTTAACAGCAATAAGGTCTGATTCGCTAGCTCAGCAGGTAGAGCACAACACTTTTAATGTTGGGGTCCTGGGTTCGAGCCCCAGGCGGATCACCAAACAAAGATGAAAATCGAAGAAAATCCCTGATAGTCAATAACTATCGGGGATTTTTGTTTTCTGACCACCTCCCCTTTTTACGCAGAATGCGGCAACTTTCACAGGCCAATTCGGTGGAGTAAGATTCCGACCGAAAAAGTCCACCGAATTAGGTTGCTTTGCGTTGATATACACTATTTTGCGTAGTCACACTTCCGGCTTTGGAACTTAATTTTGCAAACAAAAAAAGTATCAAGCCATGCAAAGAAACTATTTCTCGATTCTCTTCTTTATCAGAAGAACAAGACTGTTGAAAAACGGTGAGGCTCCTATCGGATTGCGTATCACCGTAAACGGGCAACGTGCCGAAATGCAAATCAAGCGCAGCGTAGCCGAAGAGCGTTGGAACGCATCCAAGGGATGTGTGACAGGCAAAGACCGGAAAGCATTGGAACTGAACCAATATCTGGAATCTGTCAGGACGAAGATTTATCAGATACACCGTGAACTATTGCAAGACGGCAAGCCTGTCACGGCTTTCACCATGATACAGAAATTCAATGGTGAGGGCGAAGTTCCTAAGATGCTCTTGGAAATATTCCGTGAACACAACAAGAAGTACAGGGAACTGATAGGCCGTGATTATGTGAAAGGCACGGTTTTGAGGTACGAAAGGACTGTCCGCTACTTGGAGGAAATGCTTCAGAGCCAATACAATCTGAAAGATATTCCGTTGAAGGAGCTGAACCATGAGTTTGTCTTGAACTTTGAACACTTTGTAAAGGCGCAGAAGAATTGCGCCCAGAATGCGGCAGTCAAGTATCTGAAGAACTTGAAGAAAATCACCCAGCTTGCGTTGGTCAACAAATGGATTACCGATGACCCGTTCTCAGAAATCCGTTTTCACCAGACACAGAGTAACCGTAATTTCTTGACGGAGGAGGAACTCAATACCATCATCAACAAGAAGTTTGATATACCACGACTTGAAACCGTCCGTGATATTTTCGTCTTTTGCGCCCTGAGCGGTTTAGCGTTCACAGATGCACAACATCTGACACCGGAACATATCACACAAGACAGCAACGGGGACTATTGGATTAGGAAGCCGCGCGAAAAGACAAACAATATGTGCAACATTCCCTTGCTGGATATACCACGAATGATTGCGGAGAAATACAAGAGCCATCCCGAGTGCATCAAAAAAGGTGTGGTATTGCCTGTCCCGTCTAACCAACGAATGAACAGCTACCTCAAAGAGATTGCGGATGTATGCGGTATCAAGAAGACCTTGAGCACACATATAGCCCGGCATACTTTCGCCTGTATTGCCATAGCCAACAAGGTGTCTATGGAGTCCATCGCAAAGATGTTAGGTCACTCCGACCTCAGAACTACAAAAATCTATGCGAAGCTGATGGACAAGACGGTTTCCGAAGAAATGAATGTTTTGAAACGAAAATTCAGTGCAGTATGAACAGAGGAATAATAACAATCAGTGAAACAGGTGCAGTAACCATACCGACTGCACCTGTATGGATGACCAAGTTTGAGATTGCCAACTTGTTTGGGGTATTCTCCTGCGACATCCGCAAGACGATACGGGCAACCTACAAGAACAAGGAATTGAACAAATGTGATACGATGAGGTATATCAAGCAGCCTAACGGTATCAGTTATGATGTGTATAATCTTGAAATGATTGTAGCCATTGCATTCAGTATATGCAGTAGAGAAAGTATCCTGTTCAGACGGTTTGCAATAAGTGAAATCTGCGCCATCAAGAAAGGAAATCCAATCACATTGTTCTTCTCTTGTGGCAAGGGCGGCAACCTATGGCATAGCTGAGTTTCATCTACTCAAAAGAATAATCAGGAACGGCTTACAGACGAAGCGGAATATTGATGCTTCATCTGTAAGCCGTTTCTTTTTGCCGAAGCTCCATTGCTACCGCAAACATAGGGGTATCCAGCAAATTGGTTCCTTCAAGAAAATCAGGTTGCCGCCTGTCGGAAGGCGGTGCGATAGCCGTCAGTCAGCATCCTTTCAATGTCGGATTCACGGTAGAGGATTTTGCCGCCTAACTGGATGTAGGCTATCCGTCCCTCGTTGCGGTAATCCTGAAGTGTCCGGCGGCTCACTTTCAACCGTGTCGACACCTCCTTGTCGGTGAAGAAACGCTCCCCGTCCAGTGTCGGGTGGTAGTTGGCGGTCAGATGTTCTACGTTGTCAAGCAGGCGGTCGAGGCTGCCCAAGAAGTGGATTATCCACTCGTTGTCTTTGTTAATCAGTTCGTTCATGTTACTCTGGATTTAGTAGAATTGTTATTATTACTCTATTCGGTTATCAGATTGTCCTACCTTTGAATCTTGCTTCCTTTCGCCTGTCCTCCACAATGGAAACGATACGTTGCACATCTTCGGGACGATAATATGTCTTGTGGTTGATTTGGCTGTATGACAATGTCCCGTTGTCACGCAAGGTCTGCAACGTGCGTGGGCTGATGTTGAGCATCCGGCACACGTCCTGATTGTCCATCCACTCGCTCATTTTCTTTTCGCCGTTCCGATGGCAGATGGTATCCATACGGCTAACGAAACGGTCGAACTTGGCGACCAGTTCCTCAAAGGTCTTTTTCTCGATTGATACGATTTCCATATAGTCTTTCTTTTAGTTGTTACTGTTTCTTCTGCCGCAAAGGAATACATAATTTACAGTCCTGCAATGGATTTTCCGGAAGTGGCAGTGTGTTGCGTCAATAGACACTCTTTGTCCGGGTTGCCGTTTGGCGATTAGCGGCAATCAAGCCAATGTACCGTGATTTCCGCACCACCATTTTGGACTGTTGTTATTCCTTTTTCCGCAAAGAAATACATATTCCTTTACCTGACAATGGCTTTTGCTATTACTGGTAGCATGTGGCACAGGGTGGTAGCGGTTGGCATTGGCTGGAAATTATGCTTATCCCTTAATTCCGAAAATTAGGAAGGTAGCAAGAGCGAGAATAAGGGCTTAATTCAAATTCGGCTGTTATTGAATCTTTCCCCATCCGGGTATATACATCCGGCAAATCGGTGAAGTCTGCACTATTGTTTCTATCTCCATAAAGCAAAGCCATACAAAATTGCCTAAGCGAACCCAAGTGCTTGACAGAGTGGATTACAGGTAGTTATTTTGCTCCTGACAAACGGTCAACTATGCGCATACAGACCACGAGTATTAACTTTTAAAATGTAACAAGATGGCAAAGAAAAGAAACTACGAGAACGATGAAGCGTACAAGAACTTCAGGGTGGAGGACTACCTGCCCGAAATGAAATGGCGTGAACCGGAGGCAAAGGTTTCCGTACAGGAACAGGAAGCATTCACGGAAAAGGCTACACTCTTCCCTTCGCTGGAGGAACTGGACACATCCGCAGTACAAGCAATGGAGTCCAAAGCAACTCGAGAGAAAGAGGTGCATATGGAGGAGGATGCCGATGATGCAGGTGAAGACGCGGAGGCAACTGTTACCGATGCGGAGGCTCCCGTAGAACGGACTATCTCCAGACGCATCAGCAGCAAGCAACGCAAGCTGTCGTTGGAGGAATACCGCACCACCTATCTGCAAGTTCCCAAGATAACCGATCACAAGCCTGTGTTCCTCAGCGGAGAGGTTCGTGACAGTCTGGACAAGATTGTCCGCCGTATCGGTGGCAAAGGATTGGGCGTGTCTGGACTGGTCGAGAACCTCGCCCGTCAGCACCTCATCGCTTATGGGAACGACATCGACCAATGGCGTAAATTGTAGGAATTAAGACAAGACCAACGGGGTGTCTTTGGGGTATCTTTCACAGATGCTCTAAATCACTTGTAACGAAGTTTGGAGGGGGCAAGTTTATGTTTCGGGCAGACCGAAACCACTTGCCCAGCTCCAAACCTCGCAGGGAAGACACATCCCGTTGGTCTATCTTATATACAATTATTGTACTCAGTAATCAAACTAAAAAACAGATGTTTATGAACAGCGAAAAAAGAAAGAATGATGTAATGGACAACGGACGGGAACGAGCCAACAAGGGCGGTCGTCCCGTCAAAGGTGTCACCGAGAAACTGAAATACCGCATCACGGTGAAGATGGCAACGGAGGACTACTATCTGTTGAAGTCCAAAGCGAAATCGGCAGGAGTATCTGCCAGTGAGTTTATCCGAGCTTGTGTCACAAATGGCGGTGTGAAGGAACGGCTCTCGAAAGAGCATGTCTGCCTTATCCGCAAGTTATGCGGAATAGCGAACAACCTGAATCAGTTGGCGAGAAAGGCAAATGCGGAGGGGGACGCCTCCGTGTTCTTACCCTGCCGCACACTGGTGATAGAGATAGACAACCTTATAAACCGAATACGTCTATGATAGCGAAGATTATGAAAGGTTCCGACTTCAAGGCTGTAGTTTACTACATCCTGAACGATGAGAAAGGCACTCGAATCATAGACTCAGACGGCTTATTTTTGGAAAATAACGACACGATAGCGCAAGGTTTCTTCGGTCAGGCGCAGATGAATCCGAGGGTGACAAAAGCTGTCGGGCATATCGCTTTGAGCTTCTCAAAGGAAGATGCGCCACGGCTGGACAATGCGGTCATGGCACAGATAGCCCGTGAGTATATGGAACGGATGGGAATCAGGAACACGCAGTACATCATCGGACGGCATTTCGACAAGGAGCATCCGCACGTGCATATAGCATTCAACCGTATCGACAATAACGGCAAGACTATTTCCGACCGGAACGACCGTTTCCGAAGTGAGCGCATCTGCAAGGAACTCACCAGAAAATACGGGTTTCACTTCGCCAACGGCAAGGAGCAAGTGAAGATAGACCGACTGCGTGAGCCGGACAAGACAAGGTATGAGTTATACCAAATCCTGAAAACGGAAGTCAGCAGATGCAATGACTGGGACACCTTGCTTGAACGGTTGAAGCGGCAAGGCATTGATGTGCAGTTCAAGCAAAAGGGGCAGACGGATGAAATTCAGGGTATCGTCTTTACCATGAATGGCTACCGCTTCAACGGTTCCAAGGTGGACAGGCAATTCAGCTATTCCAAGATTGATACGGCATTGGACCGTAACAATTACAGGGAACGACAGATGCAACCGCAGGCTAATCGGGAAGAAATAAGTCCGGTTTCAAACAACGGTGCAAGTCTTATTGAGGGAACTTTAGGATTGTTCACACCGACCAATGTGCCGGAGGAACAGCAACCATACGACCCATATCTGAGAAACAAGAAAAAGAAGAAACAACGTAAAATCAACTGATAATTATGGCAGACAACAATGTATTCATCCTCTTCGAGGAAATCAAGACAGCCTTAAATGGCATCAAAAGCAAAGTGGAAGAGTTGCCCAATATGGCAAACCAACAACCTCAAATTGGAAATGACAAGCAGGACTTGTCCCCGATTAAGGAGACAATATCAGAAATGGCAAAGGCTCAGCATGGAGAAATTAAGGGCTTGTTAGATAAGTATTGGAAGGCTCACGCACAGCTTTCCACCTTGACCCTGCACCACCTTGATGCTATCAAGAAGTCGCAGGAAGAGCAAAGTATACAACAAGAGTTGCAACCGCAGGAGCATATTCACAAACACAGCTTTGACATCAAATCAAGCAAGGTCTTTTCTTTCGTTGTGGGGCTTGGTGTGGTATGCGCCTTGTCCCTGTGGTACAACATCGAGCAATGGCAGTCCAAGCGGCAGTATGCCGATGATGCGTTGAAGTTCCGTGCCATCCGCTCATGGGGCAGATGTACAGCGGATAATATACTTTGGCTGAACAAGGTGTTTGACATCCATCGGGACGAGAAAGCCATTGAATGGGTACGAAAACAGGCAGACGGGTATGACACCTCCCTGAAAGCCGTTGCCGACAGTCTGATGCAGGAGAGTGTAAAATCCAAATCAGACTGACAACATCGGTTAAGGTTAAGGTCTATACCGAATATAAACATTTCTCTTCGGAATGGCTATCCCATTCCGAAGAGATTGTCTTACATATTTCATTTTCGATTATGAAGAACAGCCTGTCATTCTGTGTTAGGCTATTCTTCATTGAGTTCCTGCTTCTTGATTCTGCGAATCAAGTAAGCGATTGCCTTTGGTGCTTTCTCACGGTATACCCTTAATTGTGCAAGGAACTCCTCCTCAGTAGCGTCGGAATTGAAGAGATCCACCAATTCACAGTTGTTGTCTGACTGCTTGTCCAACTTCAGGTTGCGGCATTGCATCAGTGTACGCAAGGCAAGAATACCAAGGTCGTACTTTGGACGTGCTTCTACCAGTTTTCGCATTAGATCAAGTCCTGGATCACCTATGTGCATCTCATTGAGCATAGCAATCATAAAGAGGACCTTTGCGTCAGGTGTCGCCATCTCAAACACGTTTGCAAGTTGACAATTTGTTTCATCTGCCTCTTTGTAACGCTTGAGTTTAGATAAAGCACGTGACTTGATGTACATAGCTTCTGAGCATTGGTGCTTTGCCAACACATCCTCAATGTAAACCAATGCATCATCGTATTTGTCTGCGTAGAGACTGAGCAAAGCCGCAAGAAACCTTGATGCCCAATGGCTTGTATGAAGCAAGCACTTCGGTACATTCTCAATGATTCCATAGAGGTGTTCGTCACACACCAATATGTCAAGAAAACGTTTTGCCTGCTGCATAGCCTCCTTGATGTCACCATTTTCAGCTTTCTTTGCAACAAGCATAAGATACTGCTTGGCTGCCTCGTCATAATTATTGTGCTGGAGTGCTTCATACACAGCTTTACCACTCTCTATCTCGTTGTCTATCAGCTGTTCGTTGTTATACTCGCTTGCATAAGTGAGCACTTCACGGCTGGTGTGGGCATACTGAGGAATGACGTTCTTCGACAAGTAGAGACCTTCAAGTGAGCGTACACGGCTCAGTGCCACATAGAGCTGTCCTGCTGCAAACATGCCACGGCTGAGGTCGAGCGAGAGTTTGTCAAAGGCCATGCCCTGGCTCTTATGGACAGTAATTGCCCATGCCAGTTTTAGGGGAAACTGAGTGAATGTACCTGTGAGTTCTTTCTTCATCTTGCGTTCCTCCTTGTTGTAGTCGTAACTATATGACTCCCAAGAACAGCAAGGAACCACGTAGGTATCACCGTTATTGAGCGTCACACTAATCTCGTCCTTTGTAAGTTTCGTTACCTTACCGAGTGTTCCGTTTGCCCAACGTTTTTGCTGATCGTTTCGAGTAAACATTACCTGCGCACCAACCTTTAGACGAAGCACCAAATCAACAGGAAATTTTTTCTCCTCAAATTTGCCGTCAACAGTTCCTTTGTAGATGAATTCCTCTGCTTCAATTTCCTCAAGGCGCTGAAGATTAATTTTATCTGCCGTTTTGTTAATAGATGCCAGTGTAATAACTGCACCATCTTTTTCCGTTGGAGTGCATACTCTTCCGTTGAGGTGCATAATGTCTTCTGGCGTCACCTTGTTCAGTCGCACGTCCTCCAGTATGTGCAAGAAATGCTCGTCATCCTGTCGGTACACCTTGCGGAACTCTATCTTCACCAGACGCATACGCTTGATGGCATTCGACTTGTAGAAGAAGAAATCATCTGTCTGATACAAATCTTTCAGTATGTCTTTCTCCGGACCTTGCTTCACTACCGGAGGTAACTGGAACATATCACCAACGAAGATCATCTGTTTACCTCCAAATGGTATGTTGTTCCTAAGCGCCTTGCGCATAGTGTAGTCAATGGCATCCATAATATCGCATCTTACCATCGATACTTCATCGATGATGATGGTGTCTGCATGGAGTAACGTCAGGATCTTTGCCTCGTTCATCTTACCACACGTGCCTGACGTACACACTTCCATTGGTAAACCAAAGAAGGAGTGTATGGTGTCACCACCTGCAAGGATGGCTGCCACACCTGTTGGGGCAAGAGTAATGAACTGCTTTCCTGCCAACTTCTGCACGTTGTGAAGGAAGGTTGTCTTACCAGTTCCGGCACGTCCTGTAAGGAAGAAGCTGGAGTTTGTGTTGGCAACGAGCTCGTATGCAAGCTGCTGTTCGTGATTCTGTGGGTCTATCTGTGTGTTCTGCATATCCTATTTCTGTTCGATTTGTGGGAGTATTTGTGTGAGACGTGTGTTGAAGTCACTATCGAGAAAACTCTTGTAACAACCATCGACAATTGCCTTCGACTTTTCTTCAAGTTCTGCTTGTGGTATACTGCTCTTCTGTGCCTTGAGCACCCCTTCAATGTAGTTACGCACCATAATTTCCGATTCTTTACGAATAAACTCTTCGTTACGGAATTCCTTCTCGTAGTCCTTCTTCTGTACGAGTTCAAGGCGTTTGCCGTTGAAGGCGTAGATTTCGATGCCGTCGATGTATGTCCAGCTGTGGTAGAGTCCCACCTTCTCAACAACTACGATGCGGTCGCAGAATCTTACACCTTTGTAGTAACGGTGTCCGTTTGCACTCTCGTATTCCTCACAGAGGAACATCTTCTGCCCTTCGTCCCATACAGGCACGTGAACGCGTGGATTACCAAATGTCGGTAGAATACTGTCGAACAAATCTTTGTTGATTGCTTTGGTCAATGTCGCCATATCGATTTGTGTTTTTCTTGTTTTGACTTCGTTCTCTATTTGTATACATAATGGTTAAGCTATGCTTTTCTGATGAGTTGCCTCAATCATGTTCCGTGAGAAGTCAAGGAGTTGACTCTCTGCCACTATGCGACCCATCGCTTTTGCCTGACCAGCAAGGAAGTCCTTCAGCATGAGAATGCTCTCTTCCTTGGCACTTCGTTCGTTGAAGCATCGCCAGTTGCAACCGCCCCAAAACTTCTGAGCAATAATGTTTGCCTTCTGTCCGTTCCATGCAAACAGCGTGATGCCATTGAGGAAAGTGTGAGCATAGCCTTCCCCGATGTGGTAAAAAACTGCCAGACGGTCAGAGAGGCGGATTGCCCGGTAGTAAGTGTTGCCTGATGCGCTGGTATAACCAAGAGTAAGATATACGTTCTTCTCTGGATTGTAGGTAAGAGAACTGCCCGAGAGAGCTGGGAGTGCCTTTGCGGCAACGAGTGCGAGTGCTGTGTTCATCATTTGTTTGATTTTGATCGTTTGGCGGAATAGGCCGCCACCTCTGTTTAGATAAATAAAATTATAAACAAAATCAGAATTATGTTCCAAAGTAACTATGTATCTATCGACCTTACAAACTTTTTCTAAAAGCGATTAGTTCCTTTTATTTTGGAACCAATCGCTCTCGGATTTGTATGGTTCTTTTTCATTAGGGAGGGGATAATTTAGTCTCTCCCATTTTGGTTTAGTGAAACCAAGAGCAAACACCCCTGACTACACTTGATCCTGCAATACCACCACCTACTCCGCCGATGATGCCACCAATTACAGTACCTACTCCTGGAAGGATTGCCGTACCAAGAGCCGCACCTGCTGTGGCACCTGCATATCCACCGCCAAGACCTGCCGTATTACTTGCAACGTTCTCGCAGAACTGCCCACCAGACATTTTACCTTGGCAAACCTTTACCGCATCAGGTATCGTCTGGGCAGCGAGCATCACTCCTCCTGTCACCATATTGGTACGCATACCTTTTGTGAGCACATTCTTTGCAGCCTGGCCAACTACCTGTTTGCCAATAAGAGCGGTTGCGGTTTTCTCAACAATCCGCTGTCCTACTTGCGTCTTGCATGCGACATCAATTACAGTACGAGATACGTGTGTGGCTGATGCCGCTATACTTCGACCGACAGAAGTACGAAGCAGTTGCTGTGTACCCACTCCTATAACCATAGCTGTCGCTCCACTTTTGGCCGCTTGACTTGAAGCCTCCTGCAATGCCTGCTTGTGACTTTTACCACAGCGTATGCTGTTGGTATAAGTTAGGACGAATGACATACCACAGGTTAGCCCACATGTAATGGCTTGAGTCTTCATGTCGAACTTGATGGAGTCAATATTGCCTGCTTTGGCAATGTTTTTGGCCTCTTTATAGGTATAGCTACCTTTGAGCACCATATCTTTCGCTGCGGCAGGATCTGTTACTCCAGAAACCTGACCATCACGAATCTTATCAGCCATCAGCCTAACAACTTCGTTGTACTGTTCTTTGGGTACCTCAAGCTTCATGCCATCGTAGCGGTACTTGCAGTCTCGAAAAGCTGCGTTAACAGAATCTTGTGCTGAAGCACAGTATTTTGTCTGGATCTTCATTCCATTTACTATGCGATCAGCTCCATTGCAACTATTGTCCGTTCCAACTTGTTCCACTCGCTTTCCAGATAATCGGTCAGACATTGCATTGGCATCTTCCGCAGCCCATTCGTGACCTTGTTTATTACGGTACTGAGTGTACTGCATGTAAGAGTTTGTTGACTGGGCGCTGCTTGCAGCAGATCCGCCATTGATTGCGCTTGTGTTCACTGTCTTCTTCATTTGTTTTCGAAGTTTAGTGAGAGAGCCTGTTCACTCATGGGCAACAAGACCTTCAGAGTCCCGAGTCTGGGCTCCAATTCAGGTGCTGGGAACTTATTAATATATAAAACGTAGCACAGTCAAAATGTCAACTTAATACATTTCAGCCACTAAGCACTGTAGTTGGATGCTAATATCAATGACTCAAAGAACGCTTTGTCGTAATGACACAGCAAATGTACTAACTATTTCTACAAGCGAAACAGAAACTTATGATTCTATTGGTTCCTTCCAGTTTGGAACCATTTATATTGCTTTTGTCTTGGTTATAGGTAGAGTGAAACCAAGTTTTTCACTCTTTCTGTGAAGATTTTGCGAATCTCAAGTGGTGACTTGACCTCAAGTCCTGCACCCATCTGTAGCACACGACCAATAAACTCATTGTTCAATTCTACATCTACAGAGAATTCGGCATACTTGCCATCTTCATATTCTCCGAATGGTTTTACAACCTTGTAAGAGGGATGCAGAGGCTTTGTATCTATCAATTTAAATATATAATGTTCGTGCGCACGTATGACTATATGTTCTTTTTTGCAGTTCTTCATATGACTCACGCCAACAATATCATTAAAGAACTCATCATAGAAATGTTCAGGAGCAGATATATATTCTACCTTACTTTTTTCGCGAGGCCTGGTTTGTATTCTATCAAGTGCGATGTTATAACCATATTCCGGTTCTCTACTTTCTGCATGACCAAACAAATGCCATCGTCCGTTGTACTCTTTCAGATAATGTGGGTGGAACATCAATGTTACTTGTTCTTCATCGAATGGCTTGTACTCAATCTCCATCACCGCTTTGTTAGTAATGGCTTCATAAAATAGGGGAAGGTATTCAATGTTGGTCAATATACAATCAAGACTTGTGCAAATCACCTGTTCGCCTTTCTGACGTTTTGTCTTTATGTCAAGCAAGTCCTGACAATCCTTGAAGAAATATTCCAACCATGGTTTAGGAAGGAACCCAGCCGAATCTTGACAAAACTTCCAATATTGGCGAAGGTTGTTAATTACCTTGGCGTTGCGCATGTCTGCAAGAGGGTCATCATTCTTACCCACATAGCGAAAACGCCTGTTACGATTATTACCATCCTCCTCAAAACAATTTTCTCCTACCTTTTCTAAAATAGCTTTCTTTAGTGTGCCTACAATTTTCTTCAACTCACCATAACCATCACAATTAGACAAGTTCGCCGGCAGTTTTTTTGTTGACACACCAAGCCGTTCTGCCATTATATCTGCATAAGTAACCCATCGGCGGCTCATTAGCCACCGATAGGTTATCAAAGCAAACTCAGCCTTATAACTTTCTCCGTCAAAGAGGTTCTTGCGATGCATAACTATTCCTCACAAGCAGGTCTGATGTTTATAGCAAACCCGAATGGTTTATTGTTTTTAGGATTTATTGTTTCAAAAATATCGAAAATGACCTCTTCGTTATCCCCATAGTCATACTGCGTTGGATTACAATTTGGCGCAAATCCGTTATTTCTATCAACAATATAGAAGATTGATTTGTAGCTCACTCTATCACGTTGACTATTGATAAAGCCATGGAGATTTTTTTTGCTATCTTCTTCAACTGCATTTGATTGCTTTTTCCCCAATTTTGAGAGATCGATTTTACCAACGACTTTTGGCTGAGGTTTTTCCTCTTTCACAGGTTCTTCCTCTTCAGCTTCCTCTTCAACAAGGTTTTCTGTTGGAACATATGACTTCTCTAAATCCTCAAATGTGGTTTCTGTTTCATCCTGTTCATCATATATTTCAGAATATTCATTCACATTTTCGGGCCTAAAATCATACAAGCCTGGTCCACTATACGAGAATCCTAAAACACCACGTAATGTTTGTCCTTCATCATGAAGGATGTCAAAACCCTTAGCATTGAATGTTACTTCAACTCCACATAGCATTTTAAGTATACCTTTATTGTTATTGATATGATGTATTACACCTGTCACGGTATCTGCGTCAGTATCCTTCATGTTCTTGTCAATGATACAATGTATATCATCTCTTTCTCCAAGGTAACATTGAGGCAATACAGTACCTTTGTCAAATTTCTTAGCAAAATCTTCTGACTTTTTGAAATATGTTGATGCCAATGAGGTTAATTCCAGGTTTGGAACACCTCTTTTTATTGATTTGGCACAATAACATACAGCCAAATAGAAGCAAACATTTAAGTAGCCCCATCCTAACTGACTATTCTCATCATATTGATTTTCCCATTCTTTAAGCAGATCAATGGCATCGTCAAGAGAGAAATCTTCAGAGCTATACAATTTGAGCATGAACATGGTTTCGTAGCTCTTTACATCGCCTTTGTTCTTTTGGAATTCAAGAATTCCTTCAATTTCGTTACGCTCTTGTTTTGTGAGATTTCTATAAGCCCTTCGAGTATCTCGTTTTGTGGCCTTACTATATACGATCGATTTTAACAGTAAATTGCCATAGAACAATTTCTTTTCATCACTCGCACTACCATATAATTTGCGATACTTGTCTATTGATTCAGAATTTCTTCCAACGAGATTTTCATGATATGTTCTTACGTTTTCATATATGTAATATGAATTCATGATTTGTGTTAATCCTTCATTCTTAAACGCATAGCATATTTGCTCAAACAAATCAAGAACAACGCCTAACTTTTCCGTGTATTCTGAGAAAACATAATCAGTTTCACAGAAAGAATAGTCGGTTGCCTGAAGTAGTTTTTGACCAAACTCTATAGCTTCTTTAAACAGTTGGCTTTCGGCAGCATATCCGTATGGACTTGCAGGGCTTAGCTGAATACTTCTTTCAAAAGCCTCATAAGCCTGCTGAACCCAATCTTCAAGGCAATCTCTTATTTCATTAATATCTATTTCTTCCAATTCCTTAGTTTGTATATCTCTTTGGAACATCTTTGCAAGAGCATTTATCCTTCGGCGAAGCAGCATTCCTTGCATATGATACAAATCGGTATCGTTTGGATTAATGTCAAATGCTTTATGGAGTTGATCCTGAGCAGCAACAAATAGTCTATCATCAACCGTAATGAATTTGCTCATATTTGCTTTTTCATATAAGAAACGAGCGAAATGGCCTCTAAATACCGCATCTTCGGGAAAGGCTTCAACTAATGAATTGAATAATGACTCTGCTCTCTCTATATCATTAAGATCCTTGATTAAAAGAGAGAATTTGTTCCTTATGTTAGCTGCTTTATCTTCCAATGCTCTATAATCTGCATTTTTTCTTATTACAAATACACTATAAAGCATATCCTTGTCATCAGAGCCTAATTCTCCAGCATCTTGGCAAAGAGATATAAATTCTTTTGCAATTTCGGAAATACCTGCTTCCCAGTTTGATTTATATGCACTGAGAATAAACGTGGAAAATCTATTGTAACGTGGACGCCATATTCCGGTGTTTGATCCGTCAATAGTTTCTTCAACCAAAAGCTTTTTTATCGCATTAACAACTTCTGGTTGATAAGACATAATTGAGAACTTCCCATCAACTTTCCATATAGATTTCAGAAGAGTCTGATTTACTCCAAGGTCAGAATACTTAAATACAAAACCCACGAACGCACAGAACTTTACGAGATTTTCAGGTAACACCTCCATCCATTCTTGCACGTATGTACCCAAGTTCTGACTAGTTTCATTATCTCTTAACATCAAAGGAAAATCAACAACGTCAAGGGAGTTACGTTTCTTCTTTTGGTTCTCTAATAGGGTGGCATTAAGTCCCAATTGTTTGTATTTCTCTTCGAATCTGGCTAATTCACCTCCTTTTAAAGATGAATCAAGCAGCACAACGTTTTCTTTTGGCGTGTGATATTGACGAGTATATGGTTCAATATAGAAGAAAAGAATTTTCTTTCCCGCATCAGACATCCTTTTTACGAGATAGTCGAATTTTTCTCTTCCAATATGCTTAGATTCTACAATGGCGAGGATTGGAGTGTTTTCTGTTCGTTCTGACAGCTGACACAGATACTGATCAGTAATACGCAGATTACTGCAATTTTTAATATCAACTACCGTACATGACAAGAGGCCGCTTTCATCATCTTTTGTTATATCGTATCCCAGTCGTTTAGACAAGGTTGTTGCACCACTACCAGGTCTATGACGTAATGTAAATATTGAGGTCTTTCGAATTGTTCGTATCAATTCTGTGACCTTTGAACGTACAATTCTGTACAAATCGCGTTGAACATCACATTGTTGTTCCAATTCCTCCCAGGTAATCTCCGCACCAGAGTAGAAATCCCATTGTGGCTTTTCACCTTGATTTTTCGATGGACAATAGAAATCAATACCTGCTGCATGATATCGTTCTTTTGCCTCAGATATATCTAGCGACTTGCCTCTTAACAGAATCTTAGAATTCTCGACCTCTTTGTTTGGCTTAATTTCGTTTAGATGAACCAAAAAATCAGAAAAAGATACTTCAACAAAGAAAACATTGACTCCAGTATAATCAGCCAATTCCTCAAACTTTTCTTTATATGTCAAATCGTTTGTGAATGATATGATTTTGCACCTATTTGCGACGGCATCCCAATCATCAAACACATCTTCGAGCTTATTAAATAATTTTTCTGTTAACCCAAATGCATTGTTGCTAAAATCAAATATTACATAGTCTTTGGTTAAGCCTGTTTTTACAAGTTTAGAAAATATTTTTGAAAACAATTTTGGCGTGTTCCGTAGAGTTATTCTTTCGTCAAACCCTCCTAAGTCAATACGTCCTTTGGCAAATAACCAATTTATAAGATTTGATGCACCAGTTACTTCACTAAGATTATCTGTGATAATACGTATTGATGATTTCTTGTGAGCTGGTGCTTGTTCATAAAGGCCATCAGGCGTTTTCTTGTTTAAATCTACAATGAACTGCCAGTTTAATCGGAATAAATCTTGAAGTTGCTCCTTGCATAACACATGTCCATAGTTATCCTGCAAAGACTCTGGAAGAAGCGCAACATAGTATTCATCAATAGACTGTTCCAAATTATTAGTAACGCTATCCAAAACAAAAAAGTCATTACTGATTTGAATAGCCTTTTCTATCTCAATACTTGGAGCCATTTCATTCTTTTGAGGAACGTCAAGTGTTGAAAGAAACAAAGAGGCTTCTTCGCTAATTTGCCCTTTTAGGTCATTAAAAGTCTTAATAAAGAATGACGCGCATGATGCTGCTTGAGCCTTTTCATCCATAGAAGAGTCCGCTGTGTGCATGACAATTTCACTTGATGTATTGTAAAATTCAACCATAGCATCAAGGCAAGTATCAATTTTCACCTTTATTCTTTTAGCTTTCGGAATTTGTCCCGGATTATACAATGTCGGGAACGCATAATACATTGTACTTTTTGCAAGAGCAATAAAGAATGATCCCTCTGGTTCCCTTGGCTGAGGATTTGAAGAGTAATTACAGACCTTATTCTGAAAATCAAGGGAAAATGAAGATTCACCCGAAATGATTTTATGAACTTTGTCTTCTTCTCCTTTAGTTCTGAAAGTATCGTGGATAAGAAATTTACCGATTAGCTCGATAGATTTTCTCACATGGAAGAAATAATGCTCAAAGTCTCCTTTATTGTAGAAATCTACAGACTTATTATATTGTTCTTTAAGTTGTATTTTTATATTCTCCATAACTTAGAAGTTTTGGGTTACTAATAGTTCTCTAATATTCACCTTAAGCAGTTTCGAGATTTTCGCTAACGTCTGCAAGTCCAGTTGTGAGGTATTCAGTACTCCACTTACTGACGGTAACAGGAACCTTGCCAAGTTGCTCTGCAAGCCACTTGTTTGTTTGACCTGCGTCTGCAAAAACTGCCTTGAGCCGATTTAGAGTCTTAGGATTTTCCATTTTTAATTAAATAATTAACATTGAATGCAAATTTACTAATTCCTTTCATTATAAAAGAAAAGAAAGCGTAAAACCTTTGGTTATAATCGAAAAACCTGATGTTATACACATATTTTTAGAGTAACAATGGCTTGTTTTTCAAAAAAGAATATTACTTTTGCATCAAACAAAAGCCAAAGAGTGGCACGCAAAACGCGGAAAGTATCACGCTGCGAAATCGGTGGAGATGATTTGAAAGATTGAAAACCACAACTGAATATCAGAGATTTACAAGATACAGGTGAGCCCCAGGCGGATCACCAAGAAGCTGGACAAAACCAGACAAAGAAAAGACAACTCCTACAATATCAAGGTATTGCAGGAGTTTTTTCTTTGTATAAAGTCCGTGACCTAAGACACGAAATGGTCACAAAAAGACATACTTTCGTGACCAATTCGTGACTTGTCCGACCTTTCGGATTTTAGGTCACGGAATGTCTGAAATTGGCGGTTTGTTGTCTTGATTTGTCCGTACTGCAAATATCTCATTTTCAGTTCATCAATTTAATTTTGTAACTAAAAAAGAGATTATGAGAAGTACTTTCAAGCTACTCTATTTCGTCAAACGAAATGCAGTAAAGAAGAACGGCAACGCACCGATTATCGCACGTATCACTATCGACCAAGTTGTAGCCCAGTTCAACACCAAACTGGAAATAAATCCGGCTCACTGGAGCGTGAAGTTAGGCAAGGCTTCCGGCAGAACCGCAGAAGCCGTACATATCAATTCTATGCTGGAAAGCATCCACAGCACGGTACCCCAACAAGACTAAATGGTTGATTTATAAGATTGAAGCAATATAATACTGGCGAAAAGAAAAACAGAAGTTTGTCATTTACTATCCTTCGTCCATTCGTTTGACTAAGCTGTCTTGCAAACGACTAAGATATGCCGTCCAATCCTTCTTCCGTTCTTTCATGGCAATATAAGCGGCATAATAATCGCCTAACTCCATTTAGAGCACCGTACTGAGAAAATTCATCATTTCTTTTATTCCCACGTTGCCATTGTTAATGCCACCCGAAGAAACAAGGTTGAGAAATTCAGGTCTTTATCGAATTGTGCGCTATCGGTACATAGGCGTAAATCAAACTTTCCACGAACAACATAATATTCATCATACAAGGTCGAATGAAAACGATAATATTGGTAAAAGTCCAGATTACGGTTAAAGAAGCAGGTCAGGTTATCCAGTTCTTTACTTAATATAGTTTCTGATTACATCATTACTACCATCGGGGCATTGTGTTTCTATCCGATAAATCTTATAGAAGGAATGAATTTGCAGTTTTGTTTTTAAATCATTGAGAACCGCTTGCAAACGACGCACTATTGAAAGAAAAGTTTCAACAATATCATAACCGTAGAGGTCGATTTCAGATATATTGACCTCTATTTCAGCTAACATGTTATTAACCAGTTCTTTCATTTTACTACTTTAATAGTTTTGTAAATTTAGACTCAGTACAAATACTTAAATCCGTAGTTACAAACTTCCCATTGTAAAAAAGAGAAAATATAGTAGCTGGTGTAGGAGAGTTTTGTGCTTGCTCTCTCGTTTCCAATTTAATTACTTTCAAAGGAATATTTCTTTCTTGCGCAAGAACACGCAACACTCCATTTACATAATAATCCGTATATGGGCAACGATTAGAATAATAAGCCACTATTCCCAGTTTGTCGGGGCATTCTCCACTTTTGACGCAATCATTAAAATATGGAACTGCACTATTCTCATGAAAACTCATTACCAACAATGAAAATCCATTTGGAAGTTTTTCTATTTCCTTAAAGCCATGTTGCAGCAACCATTTCGTATCACTCATAAAATGGTTCTTTTTTGTACCTACAACAGTAACCAATCCATTTTTTTGTTGCTTTTTTGCATCTTCAATCACAAATTGGAGCAAATTATATCCATGCCCTTGACCTTTATACTGCCCTGAAACCCAAAAACAATTAATCATTAAATAATTAGGGGCAGTAACCGGAAGCCACGCATATTCAGCAGGAACATATTCTATAAAAACTTTGGCTCGTGCATCAAGCCGCCTAAAAACATAGCCATTAGCAAATTCCTTTTTTAGCCATTCCTTTTTGGACTCATATCCTTCCAAGCATTTTTTGTCAGAGAATGCGCAGCAGATATGTTCTTTATCTATATTATCCTCTGTTAGAGTTATATATTTAGGTAAACTATTTTCCATGCTTTTATTTATTTTATCGGTATGTAGATTTTGGTGATACTCTCTTTTTTATTTTCTTTTGAATAATTGATATACTCCTCAAAAGACATCCCATGACGAAGTGAATATTCTTGGCTTACGTTAATGATGTTATACCAGTCCTGCAAATCAGTATAATACCCCTGCAACGTATAGACCGCATATTTACCTTGTGGTAGCCGGATTGTACCAAATTCACAAGTAGGCATAATTTCCTTTTGTACCGATGCACAAGCATAGAAACGACATTGATTAGGGTTTGTCACATTAGGGTCGTCAAAACTTAACCCAATAAAACGTGTATCGGGCAGAAGTAAGTCATTGCTCTTTAAGAAATGTATCAATTTACTCCATACTGTTTCATAAGGTTCTTCCTCTCCGTACTTACCCCATATACGGATATATACTAAATTTAATCCCTCGAAATTGTAGACTTCAGAATGCAATTCGCACTCCTTTCCATCATGTTCGCACTCTTTTAATCGCATCCTTAATCTGCTGATATATGTTTTGGGAGAGATACCAAATTGTTTCTTAAATGCTTTGGAGAACGATTGCGGATTATCGTAGCCGACTAACCCAGCCAAATTCTGTAAACTCATGTCTTCAGTTTGCATATATAGTACAGCTCGTTCTACTCGTTGCCTCGCCACATAAGAGTATAATGGTTCATCCAAAGCAGAACTCATCATACGGAGCAATTGCCGTTGAGACATATTTACTATGTCGGCTATTACATTCAATTGCAATGGCTGATGCAGATTAAAATTTATGTAATCAATTACTTGATTGACTTTCTGTTTGTATATATTTTCAGTGCTACTTTTCATCTATAACGATATAATTTGCAAATATATAGAGTTCATACAAATGTATGATTGTCCAATCTCGCCAATTTTAGAAATCTTTGGTTACGGTTTTAGGAGGTTATGTCAAAACGTTGGCACAACCTCGTTTTTTTAAAGGCATCTACGACGTAATGAGTTGGCTGGAAACTTTATAAGCATACCGATGCTTCAGAACAAAAAGCAGAATCACAATGATTGTCAAAGCCTCCGAGAGTGGCATTGCCAACCAGATACCCGACACACCCAAGAACTTCGGCAACAGAATAAAACTCGGAATAAGGAAAACAAAGCCACGCAACAAAGCAAAAATCGTAGCCGGCTTTATTCTTTCAACACTCTGAAAATAACCTACCACAGCAATATTCACAATGAAAAAGACAAAGCCGCTTGCAAAATAGGGGAAACCGTGTATCGCTATCTTCGCCGCTTCACTGTCAAGACTGATGAAAAGACCGACCAGCAGATAAGGATAAACAGTGAATGCCACCGTTGCAACCACACCGCAGACCACAGCCGTCAGCAACGCAATACGTTCCGCCGCCATCACTCTTTCCTTGTAGCCCAGTCCGAAATTATAGCTGATAATAGGTTGGGCAGATTGTGCAATAGCATTACCTACCATGAAAACAAAAGGAATATAATAGCACGCTATACCGAATGCCCCTACGCCATCGTCCCCCAGATAGGACATAAATGCCTGGTTCCCGACGAACATAAGAACAGCAAGCGTCGCCTCTCCCAATAAGGCAGAAGAACCGATACGGCACTGGTAACCAATATTCCGCACGGAAAGCCGCAGGCTCTTGACACTCCATTTGAGTGGTTGTAAACGCAAATGCCGAGCATAAAACAGTAGATAGACCATCGCCACCAGTCCGCCGGCCATGATGCTGATGGAAGTGGCAAATGCCGCTCCCATGACTCCCCAGCCAAAAGGAGAGATAAACAGCCAGTCGAGCACCACATTGATTACAGCCGTAATCAGGCTGCACACCATAGCCAGCTTTGGAACACCGTCCAGACGAATGACGAACAGCGACACCGTTATCCATATCTGAAAGACCCATGACGGAACAAACCACAGCAGATAATCCGCCACCATAGGCAACAGATGTTCGGAAGAGCCGAGCATCCGGGCTGTTTCTGCCGGAAAAGCCATCATCAAAACAGAGGGTATCAAAGCTACAATCGTTACAAACAGTAATGCTTGTGTCACATTCAACCGAGCAGACTTGCTTTTGCCTCTCGACAATTGGATAGAAGCGACCACAGAACACCCGGCACCAACCATAAGCCCGATTCCCGTAAAAAGCATCAGTAAAGGGACACAGATATTTACGGCCGCAATCCCGTCGCTACCTACTCCATGCCCGACAAATATCCCGTCAATCGCTGTTACGGCCGACATACTGAGCATACCCAGCAACGTAGGAACAAAATATTTCCGAAACAATGTAAACACATTCAGTGTACTCAAATCAATTGCATCTCTTTTCATGTTCAACTATATTTATAGGTTATTGTCTTGCACAAAAGCAAAAAAATGCCGGATAAAATGATTGGTTTTACCCAGTCATCTTATCCGGCATTTTTACAGCCCTCCGATGAGGATTACAAAACTCTTTTGGTTTTCTAATTCGCGTGCAAAGGTGGGACTTCTTTTTCAAGTATCCAAATATTCATGATTTCTTTCACTGAAAAAGCAGCAAAACATGAACATTATCCACTACCATATCACTCTTTTGAAGGTAAACACACAGCCAATGAAAGACAGTCTATCAGTCTTTCATTGCTCTAACATAGGCTGTCAATGCACTGAATAAATGATAGTTAGGCATGCGCACTATTGTAGTACGACTTCTCCACAAGCATGAAGAAGCCGTACCACAATAGTGAAGAAACTGCATCACAACCGTGCACAATAGTCATTAATAAGCTTTTAGTAGAAGAAAGAGCCGTTCTTTGCGGAAAGAAAACCAGCCATTTGCACAAGAAAAAACAGCATGCAAGCAAAGTTTGCCTACATACTTGCATAGCGTCTGCTTACATACCGTAAAACGCGATATAACAAACAATTAGAAAGCACCATGCAAGCATGTAAGCAAAATGTGTGGTAAACCTATTGTATATCTTTTCATTTTGCGACGACTCCATAGTAAACCATGTTATCAATACGCTTCTGATAAATCTGGTTATTCTGCAGCAGATACCCCAAGGCCAAACACAAATCCACATCCCTGAACTTCGTCAGTTTCTGTAATTCAAAGATTGTACACTTCTTAAGATTGCACAGAATGGAATATACCATTTTCATATTATTGGTCGCCTTCTCAATATTCTTCATATTATTATCTTATTATTAGTTCCTTTCTTAAAATGATATCCTATATTATCTACTCAAATATAAGATAAAGACAGAGCAATGACAAACATTGCCCATTCTTTTCATTTCAGATAACATTCTTTGAACTACATATACCTAAAATCTGCAAAAAATATAGAACTTTATAAATATCAGCACTTTATAGAAAGGTATATTCACATTATACTATATCCGGAAACGATTATGCTGGTATAATCAAGGTACTATTATATGCTTGCCTTCGGGAGTGACTACTACCGAGCCCATTTTGATGTAATGTTTCCCTTCCGGCGAAACTATTACCTTTGTTTCGCTACTCTTGTCGGAAGATTCTTTTTTCTCGTCCATGAAACTCTTGTCCCGCGAAGTGGTAACTGGATAAGTATCCTCCAGATAGCTCTTCATTTCGTCCACTTTTCCGTCTTTGAACCACACCTTGACAGCCGACCACCCCGCAGGAGTATAAGCACGGAATGTCCAAGCCTCTCCCTCCTTATTCAAATCTCTAAATGCAGGCTCTCCTAAAATGGTACACACCTCTTTAAAGCTCATACCACGTTCAATGCTGCTCAACTGCTTATAATCAAACCCGTAGCTCTCATAAATGCCACAGCCCGTCACCAAGACAGCGAGTAACAAGCCTAAAACAACTGACATCTTTTTCATAATAGAAAGTTTTAGTATTTATCCATACAGCAAATGTAGTATGATAAAAACCTCCTTTTCCGTGATTCTCTCTATTTATACATAGGGATTTCCCTATCTTCGAAGTTTATTCCTATCTTTACAACCTATGTACAAAGAATATCATCCCAGCCCCCTGCTCTCCCCCTATATTGACAAATATTGGGAGTTTAAAGGACAACCCGGATACGGCATGCATATCAACATCCTGCCGGACGGATGCACAGACTTTATATTCACGTTGGGTGAAGCCCCTAAGGCCGTACACGACAGCCTCGTTATGCAGCCCTACCATACCTACTTCATTGGAGCCATGACCAAATATTCCGAATTAGTGACCCATACGGTAACAGTCCATATGCTGGGAATCCGTTTTCTGCCTTGCGGAATACTTCGCTTCATGGACCTCCCTTTGCAGGAGCTCACCAACTTACGGTTAAACGCCGATGAGCTTACAAGCCTCTTTACCCACTCTTTTGCAGAGAGACTGGGCGAACTGGGAACCATTCAAGAGCACCTGGTCTTTATTGAAAACTTCCTGTTTCAAGCCTTATGCCGATACAGTCCAAAAGCAGAACGGAGCATGCTGTTCGCCATACAACAAATCAACCGATGCAAGGGTGACTTGTCACTCCTCCGGTTAGCGGAGGAGACTTGCCTATGCCAACGCCATTTCGAACGGAAATTCAAGCAGCACACCGGACTTACACCCAAAGAGTACAGTCGGATTATGAAGTTCAAACATGTTGTAGACTTGTTGCGGAGTACCTCTTTCGACAATCTGCTGTCCGTTGCCATCAAAGCAGGATATTATGATGTCTCCCATCTCTCAAAAGAAATCAAGAAGATGTCCGGCAACACGCCAAGCCAGCTTCTCACTTCCGCTCCATTGGAAGAAGGGACTTTGAGTTATGTGAAAACATAAAAGTCGATTTTTTACAATAGCTCTTCCTATTACCATGCCTATATTTGCAGCAATCAAATCAATAAAAACATCCAATATGGCAACATTAATCGAGAAAGCAGCAGAAATCTTGGCAAGATGCGAAACCGTCGTCATCACTTCCATCAACCAAGAGGGATATCCCCGCCCCGTTCCAATGAGCAACATCAAGTCGGAAGGGGCCACCACCGTATGGTTGGCAACCGGCAAAGACAGTCTTAAAACAAAGGAGTTTGCAGCCAATCCGAAAGCAGGTTTGTGCTTTCAGGAAAAAGGAAACAGCGTAGTGCTCACCGGTGAAGTGGAGATTATAGAAGACGAAGCCACCAAGCAGGAAATGTGGCAAGAGTGGTTCAGCGCACACTTCAGCAAAGGCCCGACAGATCCCAATTATGTATTACTGAAATTCAAAGGGCACCATGCCACCATTTGGATTGACGGACATTTTGTACGCAGAAATCTTTAAGAAGAGCATTCTGTTCCTCATCTGATGTCTTGCATGGGGGAATTAGAACTATAACCCCTTCGTTATCACCGGCAATCCGAAAGCTCCTTTCTGCAAAGTCAAGACTTTCGGTTTGTCTTTTCGTGCTTTGTTGTATGTGGCTGTGGAAACATGCAAGGTCTCTATCGCTCCATCCTCGAAAGCCACCTTTAAGTAATACTCCTTACGTACTCCGTCCGACACATAACGATGCTTGCCTACTTTACGTCTCTTTTCATGTTCTTTTATCAGCTTCTCAAGTACGGTGACCGTCACCTCCTTTGTCGAAGCAGGAGCCGCCATCTGATAATTTCCTACCAGAAAAAGCGAACAACTGATGACACCCACGCACACCACATGACACAATATATTCACTGCCTTTTGCTCCATCGTTGTCAGCCATATCCATTTTTTATATAGAGGAAGTGTAACGACTGCCACCACAAGTCCTACCCCTACGGGTATCCACACAGCAGCCAACGTATCTTCATAGATGTTATATCCGATGCAGCCCAAAGCTACGACCAGTACAAACATCAGAAAACGGAGTATTTTTATAAACAGTTCTTTCATTGCCGCGCTTATATTTTTGGCAAATATAAAAAGAAATATCGTTCGGTCGACTGTCAAGTCTGTTCAATCTACATGAACTAACTTGCTTGATAGAATGTTATAACTACAATAACTAAAACAGAAAATATCATGGAAAAGAGCTTAATTCATAGTAATGAACTGCATTTTATCAGTAAGAAACGCATTCATCAAGCAGTAGAGAAAATGGTTGAGTCATTGGATTTGGCTGCGGGTTCCACAACCGGCTTCAACATCTATGCAGTAGTGGAGAGCTATTTCACGGATTTGGAAAAACGAAAAGAAATCAATCAGCTGCTCAACCTGGAACAAGATGTCTGCGAAGAAATAGAGGCAGAATTAAGTTATAAATAAACTACGGAGTTACCGACTACTATTAAGTTACGGGCTACAAGTTGTCCTGCAGTATGATAATGCAGGACAACTTGTAGCCCGTAACTTATAGTGGCTGATAGCTAATAAATTGAAACTTGTAGCCCACTCAGTCTTTCGCCTGATGCACCGTCAACTGCGGGAATGGGAAGTCGATACCTTCCTCGTTGAATACGGAGTAAATCTTCTTGTTCATATCAAAATAAACGCCCCAGTAGTCTCCGCTCTTCACCCAAACACGAATCACCACATTCACACTGCTGGCATCCAGGGCATGAAGAGCCACAAACGGCTCGGGAGTATTCAAGATACGGCTGTCTTCGGAGATGATACGACGCACGGTGCTCTCTACCTTGTCATAGTTCTCACCATATTCTACACCGATCACCCAATCTACACGACGCGTATCCTCACGGCTGTAATTAGTCACTGTACCACTGCTCAACGCACCGTTAGGTATATAGATTACCTTATTGTCGGCTGTGGTCAGAATCGTATGGAAGATTTGAATCTCACGTACCGTTCCGGACACTCCCTGGCTTTCAATCCAGTCGCCTACCTTGAAAGGACGGAACAACAGTACAATCAATCCACCCGCAAAGTTCTGCAAGTTTCCGGAAAGTGCCATACCGATAGCCACACCGGCAGATGCCAACAAAGCTGCAAATGAAGTAGTTTCCACTCCCAATTTGCCGATAACGGCAATAATCAGCAGAATGGTCAGCAAGATATTGACTAAACTTTTCACAAAGCTCTGGATACTGGCATCCACATGTCTTTTTGCCAATAACCTCGCCAGCATTTTCCTAAGAAAGGAAATCAAGAACCGTCCTACCACAAAGATGATGACAGCTCCAATAATACGTCCACCGGCACTTACGCCCCAATCTATCAATTGCTGAAGGAATATCTGCAGTTTGCTGAAACCATCGTCAGCAACTTGGGCAGCAAAGGCTGCCATGAATAAAGATGATAACATAACTATATTCTTTTTTTAAAATTAATGCTACAAAATTAACAAATAACTCTGAGTTTCGTTCACTTAACTTGCCACTTTCGACGAAAACTCCTACCTTTGCCCCGATTTCAACTAAGGGGTGCCCTAATACGACGGGCTGAGATCATACCCATTAACCTGATCCGGGTAATGCCGGCGGAGGGAAAAGAAGAAAAGTTCCCCTTTTCTGTATTCATCTAAACGAAACAATTGCAAATGAAGAGACATGCAATGGCGGTCTGCCTCCTGACGGCAGCACTGGGTGTCTGTGCGCAGGCACAAGAACAAGACAGCCTGCGGGTGATAAACCTGCAGGAAGTGGAAGTCATCTCCACACGTGCCACAAACAGCACACCGGTGGCATTCACCAATATAGGCAAAGAACAACTGAAAAAACAGAATTTCGGACAAGACCTGCCGTATCTGTTGAGTATGACACCCTCCGCCATTACTACCAGCGATGCCGGTGCCGGGGTGGGTTACACCACGCTGAGAGTCCGCGGAACAGACGGCACACGCATCAACGTCACCGCCAACGGTATTCCCATCAACGACGCGGAGAGTCACACGGTATTCTGGGTCAACCTGCCGGACTTCGCCTCCTCCGTCAAGGACATGCAGGTGCAACGCGGAGCTGGTACCTCAACGAACGGTGCAGGAGCTTTCGGTGCCAGCATCAACATGCAGACGGGTGATTTCTCCATGAAACCCTATGCAGAATTCAACGGTTCCTACGGCTCCTTCCATACGCACAAGGAGACGGTGAAAGTGGGAACGGGACTCATCAACAATCATTGGTCGTTCGATGCGCGGCTCTCCAACATCAGTACGGACGGGTATATAGACCGGGCATCTGTGGGACTGAACTCCTATTATCTGCAAGGAGGATACTACAATGACAATACCTCCGTCAAACTGATAACCTTTGCCGGCAAAGAGCGCACTTACCACGCATGGAACTATGCCAGCAAGGAGGAGATGGAACGTTACGGACGGCGTTACAATTCCTGCGGATTCATGTACGCCACCGACCGGGACGGCCATGTATACAGCAAAGAATATTATAAAGACGACAACGGCGAGAAGCATTACCTCACGGACGAAGGAGGTGCACTGCATTTCTATGACGACCAGACCGACAACTATACGCAGAAGAATTACCAGTTGCTGTTCAACCACAATTTCACCTCGCAATGGAATCTGAATATCGGCCTGCATTACACCAAAGGCGACGGGTACTACCAGGAATATAAAGGCGAACGCTCGTTGACAGAGTACGGCATGTCGCCTTTCGAATACAATGGCGGCAAGGTAGAAGTAAGCGACCTTATCCGCAAGAAGGCAATGGACAACTGGTTTGGCGGTGGAATCTTCTCCGTAAGCTACAAAGCCGACCGTCTGCATGCCTCGCTAGGCGGTGCACTGAATCGCTATGACGGCGACCACTTTGGAAAAGTGCTTTGGGTAAAGAACTATATCGGCGAACTGAACCCCGACCACGACTACTACCGCAACAACGCCACAAAGAATGACGGCAATATTTATCTGAAAGCCAATTATGAACTGGTAAGCGGCCTCAGCGCCTACCTCGACCTGCAATACCGCCACATCGACTACAAGATAAACGGACTGAACGACAAGTACAACTGGACTGCCACCACTCCGGGAATGCAGAAGCTGGACATCGACGAAGACTTCGACTTCTTCAACCCGAAAGCCGGACTGTCCTGGCAAATCGACCGCAACCACCGCCTATACGGTTCGTTCAGCGTAGCCCATAAAGAGCCTACGCGCAACAACTACACCGACGGCTACTTCACCGAACATCCCAAGGCTGAGCGCTTGTTCGACTACGAACTGGGATATACCTTCGCCAACTCATGGCTCCATGCGGGTGCCAACTTCTACTATATGGACTATAAAGACCAGCTGGTACTGACGGGAGAGCTGAACGAGATAGGCGAAGCCATGGCCAGCAACGTGCCCGACAGCTACCGTACGGGTATTGAACTGATGGCTGGCATCAAACTGGACTGCGGCTTGCAATGGGACATCAATGCCACACTCAGCAAGAACCGTGTGCAGAACTTTACCGAGACACTTTTTGAAAACGAAGAGGCAGGGTCGGAAGCATGGGTCATCGAACACGGAGATACCCCCATCGCATTCTCTCCCGACTTCATACTGAACAACCGCTTCGGCTATACGTTCAAAGGATTCGAAGCCTCGTTACAGTCACAATATATCAGCAAGCAATACATGAGTAACGCCAAGCAAGAGGAGTGCACGCTGGATGCTTATTTCGTAAGCAACCTGAATCTGTCCTATACCTTCAAGTTGCCTAAAGTAAAGTCGGTAACCATAGGGTGCACCATCTATAATCTGTTCAATGAAGAATACGAGAATAACGGATACGCAGGCAGCGGATACTATCTCGACGATAACGGAGGAAAAGTCCGTTACAACTATGCCGGCTACGCTGCCCAGGCGGGAACGAATGTATTGGGACATATAGCAATCAATTTCTGATGGAACATATTCTTGAGATTACAGGCACTGTGACCGGGATCCTCTACCTCTGGTTGGAGTACCGGGCAAGCATTTATCTTTGGATAGCGGGCATCATTATGCCTGCCGTCTATATTTTTGTCTACTATGATGCGGGGTTGTATGCAGATTTCGGCATCAACATCTATTATCTGGGTGCTGCCATCTACGGCTGGATGATGTGGAAGTACAGAGCTGTACTACGACGTACTATCTTGAAACGGAAAGATGCCCCACAAAGGGGAGAGAACAACAGAACAGAAGAACAAAAGCAGGAGCTTTCCATTACCTATATGCCGACGCGCTACTTGCTGCCGCTTACTGCCGTATTCACCGCCGCCTTCCTCGGCATTGCCTGGATATTGATAAACTTCACGGACAGCAATGTGCCCTGGCTGGACTCCTTCACCACCGCACTGAGCATCGTCGGCATGTGGATGCTGGCACGGAAATATGTAGAACAATGGTGGGCATGGATTGCGGTAGATGCCGTCAGCGCCGGACTGTACATCTACAAAGGACTTGATTTTACAGCCGGACTATATGCCCTTTATACAATTATAGCTATCTTTGGCTACTTCAAATGGAGAAAGATGATGAGCAAAGACGAAGGATTAGAGATTAGGGATTAAGAAAGATATGAAAAACGAACTATCAACGAGCAACGAGCAATTATCAACTATTGATGCCGTAGTTTTAGCGAATGGGGAATATCCTGCCGGTCCCCTGCCTTTGAAGATATTGGCGGAAGCGCCATACGTGGTTTGCTGCGACGGCGGAGCGAACGAATACATCCGCCGGGGTCATACTCCCGACATAATCATCGGCGACGGCGACTCCCTCAGTGATGAAAACCGCCGGAAGTTCGGACATATCCTGCACCGTATCAGCGACCAGGAAACCAACGACCAGACCAAAGCCGTCAACTTCCTGCTGGCGCAAGGCAAACGCCGCATCGCCATCATCGGTGCCACGGGCAAACGTGAAGACCATACACTGGGAAATATCAGCCTGCTCATCGACTATCTCCGTGCCGGAGCCGATGTACGTACCTATACCGATTACGGCATCTTCATCCCCTGCCGGGGTACCCGCACCTTCCCAAGCCATCCCGGACAGCAAGTATCCATCATCAATTTCACTGCACACGGTCTGCATGGCAAAGGACTGGTCTATCCTCTCAGCGACTTCACCAACTGGTGGCAAGGCACACTCAACGAATGCACCGGTACGGAATTCACCATCGAGGCGGAAGGGGAATACCTGGTATTCGTCACTACTTCTTCGCTTCCGCCACTTCAACAAAGTACACGCTGATACAAATCATGGCAATGGCAGCGGCTTGCGTCCAACTGAAACGGTCTTGCCCCAAGGTGAGGGAAACAACGGTAGTCACCACCAATATCAGATAGCTGTACATGGATACAACCGTCGTCTTGAGATACTTCAAGCCCACCGGAACCAGAAAGTAACTGAGGTAAGTAGGGAAAACCAGCACAAACGCCAACACCGCCCACGGCACCCAGTGCCACTTCCCATGCAAGGCATCCGTAAGCAAGGGTGCATCCCAGCCTATAATGGACGACACAATCAATCCCGTTACTGCCGCACCGCCAAAGATGTACTTCATCATCGTCACTACCCCGACCTCTTCCAGCAGTTTCTTGCTCACAATCAGGTAAACGGCAAAGACCAGCGAGCTCACCATGCAGAGCATGTTGCCCGTAAACGCATCGTGCGCCAGGTCATCACTGCCTTGCGTAAGGATGCACAGCAACGCACCGCCAAAACCCAGCGCTATGCCGATTATCTTCATCAGCGTAGCCTTTTCGTGCAGGAAAAAGACAGATATCAGAAAGACCCAAATGGGCTGCATGGAGTTGAAGATGGCACTGGAAACCGGAGTCGTCTTACTGATGCCCAGCAGATAGCAGAACATGAACCCGTAGAGTCCGAAAGCCCCCAGGCAGAACAGCCCTATCCGCTGCCGCCTTGTGGCCGGTGCCTCCTTTACAAACCAGCCTGTTATCCAAAATACCACGGCAGCAAAGACACAACGCACCGTGACACCCGTCAATGCACCCAGCCACAAAGGGAGCAGAAATTTCAATCCATTCATATTCAACCCCGCCATGACGCGCGATGCAACCATACTGAGATTGGCTTCCAGTTTCTTATCTTTCATCAGCTTCGTATTTTTCCCCTCAAACAATTCATTACTTTGAAATGTTTTAGGAGAAAAAGGAGATAACACTATGGCAAAAGTTAAAGAAGAACAATCGTCTCAGCAAACAAAGCAAGTCCTCGCATTCTCCACCCGGCTACGCCATGACCTTAAGAAAGCCTGCCGGCAACTGGATGAGGGAGAAGGACAAGAGGACGTCACAATCAGTAAGGAGGTGAAGGCATGGCTAAACAAATAATATGGTCGCCCCCCGCCAAAGAGGCGCTGAAGGGCCTGCTGATTTCCTCGCAAGAAAGAGATGGCAACAAACGGTGTGGCGGGGTTCTGTACTCCTTATTCCAAAATGCATTGTACCGCATCACGCTGAATCCGTTTATCGGACAGCCCACCGAAGCAGAGAACATACGGTACATCATCCCGCATCCCGACTATACGCTTCTTTACCGGCACAGTCTCCGGAAGATAGAAGTGCTTGTGCTATGGAACAACCATCATAAGTTGGGCAGCATGATAGACCTCATCCGGGAAGAACCCGATACAGAATAAAGCAGCCAATCTTGTCAAGAGCAGATTTATGGAAGATTAACGGAACAGACGCATTATCGTCCGTTCATATAGCCGGAACAAACCATGTATCCGTCCCGAACATATCATCTGTTTATCCTCGACACACCATCTGTCGGCGCTGAACATATCATCCGAAACATCCGAGCTTTTCGTCAAAACCACTGGGATTTTCCAAGCAAATGCCCGCTATTCCGCTTGCTGAAGTGGAGGATTAAATCTGTAAAGCACTGGTTCAGGAGAGTAAACCCTAAGGTTTAGCAAATGAAGTGACGGAAGAACACAACAAAAAAGGAGAAGCGACGCCTCTCCTTTTATGCTAATTTAAAATTGAATCTGAACTAAGATTGCAGTTACAAAGATACAACATCCGAAAGGCAATGTCAAGCAATCCGGTGTTTTTCTTTACTGACGTCCCATTCTTTATACATGCATCAGATATTGCTTGAAGTCCGCGAAATCCTTCGACATCGGCAGGCTCTTCTTCTCACCGCGCATAAAGGCCTGAAGCTTGGCTGGTATTTCTACGGCTTCACCGATAATCTTCTCGACTGTATCCTTGAACTTCGCCGGATGAGCCGTTTCAAGGAACACGCCCGTTTCACCGAGTTTCAGTCCTTCGACCAAAGCGCGGAAGCCGCAGGCTCCGTGCGGGTCGAGCAGGTAATGGTCCTTCTTCCACACTTCCCGCATAGTTTCGGCAATCTGCTCATCGGTATAAGTGGCACCGCTGATTTCGGCAGAGATGGCGGCATGGCTGCCTCCGTAAAGGTCGAGTATGCGAGCAAAGTTGCTCGGGTCGCCCACATCCATCGCGTTAGCAATGGTAGCGATACTGGGACGCGGTGTATAAATGCCCGTCTGCAAATATTGGAAGAAGATATCATTGCGGTTGTTGGAAGCGATAAAGCGTTCCACGGGTAGTCCCATACGCTTGCCGAAAAGGCCGGCAGTGATATTGCCGAAGTTACCACTGGGTACACAAATGACGGCATTGTCTCCCTTACCGGCACGCTTCAGTTGAGCATAGGCATAAAAGTAATAGAATGCCTGCGGCAAGAAACGCGCCACGTTGATGGAATTGGCGCTGGTCAGTTGCAGGTGCTCGTTTAGTTCCCCGTCCATAAAAGCGGATTTAACCAGAGCCTGGCAATCGTCGAACGTACCGTCAACCTCAATGGCCGTGATATTCTGCCCTAAGGTAGTGAACTGTTTCTCCTGGATTTCACTGACTTTTCCCTTCGGGTAGAGCACATAGACGTGTATGCCTTCCACACCGAGGAAACCATTGGCAACGGCACTCCCCGTATCACCGGAAGTAGCCACAAGCACATTGACTTGCTTCTTGCCCTCTTTCTTGATAAAGTACCCCAGCAAACGCGCCATGAAGCGACCGCCTACATCCTTAAAGGCAAGTGTCGGACCATGGAACAGCTCAAGCGAATAAATATTCTCCGTCACCCGGACCAGAGGGACATCGAAACTGAGTGTGTCATAAACAATCTGTTTCAGCGTATCGGCAGGAACATCCTCACCAAAGAAAGCATCTGCCACGCGATAGGCTATCTCCTGAAAGCTGAGTGTATCGATGCTATCGTAAAACTCTTGTGGCAGAGTTTTGATTGTAAAGGGCATGAAAAGCCCCTTGTCTGCGGCAAGCCCCTTTACCACGGCCTCTTCAAGAGTGACTTCGGAAGCTTGTTTGTTGGTGCTATAATATTTCATATTAAATTAAAAATTAAAGAATTCATTGATAAACTCGTCTTCTTTCATCAGTCCGTAACTGCCTTCACAGGCTGCCACTTCATCAAATGTCCGTACTTCGTCAGCCTCGATACCCGGATGCCAGATGAGGAATGGAACAGGTTCGGCCGTATGCGTACGGAGCTCGCAGGGAGTGGGATGGTCAGGCAATACGGAGATGGCAACGGGTTCCTCCCAATCCTTCACAGCCTCGTAGATAGGACCTACAGCACGGCTGTCCAGATTCTCAATCGTCATAATCTTCAAGGGGACGTTTCCTTCATGACCGGCCTCATCACTGGCTTCGATATGCAGGTAGACAAAATCATCCGTCCGCAATGCATCGAGGGCGGCAGCCACCTTATTCTCATAGTTGGTATCATAAAGCCCCGTCGCACCTTCTACGGTGATACGCCGCAGCCCCGCATAGTAGCCGATACCGTTAATCAAATCCACGGCAGAAATCACGGCGCCGCGCCTCACCTGCGGAAACTTGTCTGAAAGGCGCTCCATCTGCGGACGATAACCGGGACTCCACGGCCAGATGCTATTGGCAGGGTCCTTACCCTCGGACTTCCGCTTCATGTTGACCGGATGGTTTTCCAGCAACACTTGCGAACGGATAATCAAATCGTTAATCAAATCGGCAGTCTGCTTCGGAGTAAGCTCTGCACCGCCTTCGGGGACCGAAATATTCTCCGTCCCCTCCATCGGCTTCACCATCAACGGACGGAAAGGCCTCAAAGGGACATCGTGGGGCGGCGTACAGTCAATGCGCTTGTCCCCTCCTTTTATTACCAGCAGATGGCGGTATTGCACGCCCGTATGGAAACGCACGCGGTCGTCGCCCAGATGCTCTTGAAGGTATTTCACCAACACATCCGCTTCCTCTGTAGTGATGTGCCCGGCAGAATGATTCTTGATATTGTCTCCCTCGATGCAGATAATATTGCAGCGCATCGCCATCTCACCTGGCTGCAAGTCCACACCGATGCTCGCCGCCTCCAACGGACCGCGACCTTCGTACACCTTCGGCAGGTTATAGCCCAGAACGGACATATTCGCCACCTCACTGCCGGGATGAAATCCCTCGGCCACCGTCACCAGCCTTCCCACACGTCCCATGCGTGCCAGCTTGTCCATATAGGGAGTTGCAGCCGCCTGCAGCAAGGTTTTGCCTCCCAGAGCCTTCACGGGCCAGTCGGCCATACCATCACCCAATATAATGATGTGTTTCATCTTTTTATATTACGATTTGGATTAAACGTTTGCAATGCTCATAATATCCGCAAATACCCCCGCAGCCGTTACACCCGCACCGGCTCCGTATCCTTGTATCATCATCGGATATTCCTTATAACGTGCCGTGGTCAGCAGGATGATGTTATTGCTGCCTTCCAGACCGTAAAACGGATGGTTAGCGCCGACTTCCTGCAAGCCGACAGATGCTTTGCCGTTTTCCAGCTTGGCTACGAAACGCCAATGCTTGTTCTCGGCTTCCAACACCTTGCGACGGGCCTCGAAATCGGCATCGAGGCTCGGCACTTTCTTCCAGAAGTCATCCAGGGAGCCTTCAAAGAAGTCATCGGGCACAAAGAGGTTCTTCTCAACATCGCTCTGTTCCAAACAGTAACCGGCCTCGCGTGCCAGAATCACCAGTTTGCGGATAACATCCTTTCCGCTGAGGTCGATACGCGGATCGGGTTCGGAGTAACGTTCCTCCTGTGCCATCTTAATGGTCTTGCTGAAAGGAATGTCGGCACTGATTTTATTGAAAATATAGTTCAACGTACCGCTCAGCACGGCTTCAATCTTCAATATCTTATCACCGCTATGAATAAGGTCGTTAATGGTATTGATGATGGGGAGTCCGGCACCTACATTTGTTTCAAACAAGTACTTCACACCGCGTTGGCGGGCAATCTGTTTCAGTTCACGATAGTTCTCGTATTCAGAAGAAGCGGCAATCTTGTTGGCAGCCACTACCGAAACATTGTGCAGCAGCAAGTCCTTGTAAAGGGAAGCCACGCCTGCACTTGCCGTACAGTCCACAAAGACAGAGTTAAAGATGTTCATACCGATAATCTCATTACGCAGCGTTTCCAGAGAGCTGTCCTTTCCCTTCTCCTGCAGTTCTTCACGGAAACGTCCCAAATCGAAACCTTCGCGGCTGAACATGGCTTTGTTTGCATCGGCAATGCCCACTACATTCAATTGCAGGCCGTTCTCCTGCATCAGCTTCTGGCGCTGGCTGTGGATTTGCTCTATCAGGCTACCGCCTACGGTTCCTATGCCACAGATAAAGAGATTCAGTACCTGATATTCCGACAAGAAGAAAGAATCATGGATGACATTCAGCGATTTGCGCAATGATTTGCTGTCCACTACAAACGAGATGTTGGTTTCCGAAGCACCCTGAGCACAAGCAATCACATTGATACCGTTACGCCCCAACGTACCGAACAGCTTTCCGGCAATACCCGGCGTATGCTTCATGTTCTCGCCTACGATGGCCACGGTAGCCAGGTTCTTTTCTGCCTGAATAGGAGAAATTTCTCCCATCTCTATTTCTTTGGCAAACTCCTCGTTCAGCACCTCGCAAGCCAGGTCAGCATCCGCATTGCGCACACCGATAGACGTTGAATTCTCCGAAGAAGCCTGGGACACAAGGAACACACTGATGCCATTCTTTGCCAGCGCCTTGAAGATACGGTAGTTCACACCGATAACACCTACCATACCAAGGCCTTGCACTGTAATCAAGCTCGTATCATTGATGGATGAAATACCCTTGATGGCCTTGCTTTGCGGGTCGGAAACCTCTCGCTTGATGACAGTTCCCGCCCCCTCCGGGTTGAAGGTATTCTTTACCAAAATGGGAATGTTCTTGTGGCAAACCGGATAGATTGTAGGCGGATAGACCACTTTCGCACCGAAGTTACAAAGCTCCGTAGCTTCCACATAGCTCAATTCATTGATAGTGTATGCCCTGGAAATCACACGCGGGTCAGCTGTCATGAACCCGTCTACATCCGTCCAAATTTCCAGACTGTCGGCATCCAGTGCGGCAGCAATGATTGCCGCTGTATAGTCGGAACCACCTCTACCCAGGTTCGTTACCTCTCCCGTCATTTTGTCTGTGGAGATAAACCCCGGAACCAATACGCGTTTGGGCAGGCTGCTGAATGTTTCGCGCACCAACGAATTTGTCAGCTCCGTATCCAGCACATGCTTGGAATGTTTCTTCTCCGTCTTGATAAACTTACGTGAATCAAACCATTCAGCTCTCGTCAGTTGTGCCACGATGATAGATGAAAGCCGTTCGCCATAGCTCACAATCGTATCGGACGTCTTCTGCGAAAGGTCCTTTATCAGATAAATACCCTGAAAAATATCTTTCAGCTCATTAAGCAGTTCGCCAATCTGACGTTGCAAGGCAACCTGCTCCTCGCCTGCCGGAATCACTTCCTTAATCATTTCCACATGACGGTAAACAATCTCCCGGAACTCATTCTCGTAAGAAGCATCACCGGCTGCCGCCATTCTGGAGGTGTTAATCAACTTGTCCGTGATGCCACCCAATGCGGACACTACCACGATAACCGGTTCATCGACTGCTTCTACAATTCTCTTGACGCTCAAAATACTGTTCACGGAACCTACGGACGTTCCGCCGAATTTCATTACTTTCATTTCTCTTTATATTGTTGAGATGGTTGATACAATGTGTCGGAAACAAGCTGATACGGCTTGCATTGACTTTTATTAAATGGAAAAACTGCTTGAAAATGGTGTAACACGTAGAAACACAAAATACTATCCCTAACCCCTAAGGGTCATGGTCCACATGGATGTGACTGTATGCTGATAGTACTTGTTCATTGTCTCTTGTTTCTATCGTTTATGATAAGTGTTGCAAAAGTAACAATAAAAACATTCAATCTATCACTTTTTACGACTTTTTTGCGATAAAAATACAGAAAGCCTTTAAAAAGGCAAGAAATATGCGCAACTTACGGCTTACACTTTCACACTTTCCATACCTTTTTTCTGTATATCCGTTTATTCTTTTCTAACATTTTGCTATCATTCTCAATATATATCATTATATTTGCATGGAAAACATGAAAGAAAAGTGCGCATGAACCCAGAAAACACTTCCGTTTTGCTAATATACACCGGTGGAACTATCGGAATGATAGAGAATGCAGAAACCGGCGCCCTGGAAAACTTCAACTTCGAGCAGTTGCAGAAACATGTTCCCGAGCTTCAGAGATTTGCGTTCCGTATCAACACTTATCAATTCGACCCGCCCATGGATTCCTCGGACATGGACCCCGATGCCTGGCGCAAACTGGTACGCATCATCAGCAACAACTACAACCAATATACAGGCTTCGTCATCCTGCATGGCACAGACACCATGGCCTACACAGCTTCCGCACTCAGCTTCATGCTTGAAGGGCTGAACAAGCCCGTCATCCTAACCGGCTCGCAACTGCCCATTGGCGTGCTCCGCACAGACGGCAAGGAAAACCTGCTGACCAGCATCGAAATAGCCACCGACCGCCACTCCAACGGACAGCCCATCGTACCCGAAGTCTGCATCTTCTTCGAAAATCACCTGATGCGCGGCAACCGTACCACCAAAATGAACGCGGAGAACTTCAATGCTTTCCGCTCCTTCAATTATCCGGTACTCGCTTCTGCCGGTATACATATTAAATATAATAATGTGCAGATTCATACACACGGCACTCCCCGCGAACTGGAGCCTCATTATCTGCTCGATACCAACATCGCCATACTGAAGCTTTTTCCAGGTATTCAGGAAAATGTCGTGGCAGCCATACTTGCCACTAAAGGACTGAAGGCCGTAGTCCTCGAAACCTACGGTTCCGGCAACGCTCCCCGAAAGGAATGGTTTCTACGCCGCCTGCATGATGCCTGCGAACAAGGCATCATCATTGTCAACGTCACCCAATGCAGTGCCGGCACCGTTGAAATGGAGCGCTATGAAACCGGTTACCACCTGATGCAGGCAGGAGTTGTCTGCGGATATGACAGCACAACGGAATCTGCCGTAACCAAGCTGATGTTCCTTCTGGGGCACGATTATCCACCTGCCGAAATACGCGAACTGATGGGACGACCGCTGGCAGGGGAAATTACCGTGTGAAGCACAACTATCACTGCACCGGGGTCAATTCTCCCGTCACAGAATCTATTATGAAACCGCTGACATTGACATCATCCGGTATCAGCGGATGGTTGACAATGGCTTCCACCGTACCTTTTACCGATTTCTCCGTATCTTCGAACCCATATAGCCAGGACTCGAAATCCACTCCGCAGAAACGAATCATATCAATCGTCTCCTGCTTGATACCCCGGGTCTTCATATGCTCTATCATCTGGGCACTGCTCATATGGCACGCACCACAATCGGAGTGGGCAATAACCATAACTTCCGTCACTCCCAACTCATAGATGGCCACCATCAGACTACGGATGACGCTACCGAACGGATGTGAAATGATTCCACCCGCATTTTTTATCATCTTCACATCACCGTTCTTGATACCTAAGGCCGCCGGCAGTAAAGCGGTCAAACGGGTATCCATACAAGAGAGGATGGCAATCTTCTTATCCGGGTATTTATTCGTGATGTATTTCTCATATCCCTTCTCGGCAACAAAACGCTTGTTGTATGCAAGAATATCTTCTATCATGGCTTTTATAACATGTTATTGTTTTCTACTCACAAAAATAAAAAAACTCTATGGGAGTCTGCAAGCCCTGCATTGAAAAATTGTACCTTTGGGCAATCATTTTAGAAGGAATGCGCAACTATGGCTAAAGAAAAGACGGTTTATGTATGCAGCAACTGCGGACAAGACTCTCCCAAATGGGTAGGCAAGTGTCCGTCGTGCGGAATGTGGAACACGTATGTGGAAGAGGTGGTACGGAAAGAAGTGGTGAACAAGCGTCCCGTATCGGGCATAGAAACCGCCAAAGCCAAACCCGTAACCCTCCATGAGATTGTAGCCGATGACGAACCGCGCATCGACCTCCATGATGCCGAGCTGAACCGGGTACTGGGTGGTGGTCTTGTACAAGGTTCTCTTGTTTTGATTGGCGGCGAACCGGGTATTGGGAAATCCACCCTGGTGCTACAGACCGTACTCCGCATACCGGAAAAACGTATTCTCTATGTATCCGGCGAAGAAAGCACCCGCCAATTGAAACTGCGTGCCGACCGCTTGACAAGCACCTCCAGTGACTGCCTCATCGTGTGCGAAACTTCCCTGGAACAGATTTACGTCCACATCAAAAATATTCGCCCGGATATAGTCATCATCGACTCCATACAGACAATTTCTACCGAAACCCTTGAATCGTCGCCTGGGAGCATCGCCCAGGTACGGGAATGTTCCGCCTCCATCCTGCGCTTTGCCAAGGAAACGCATACGGCGGTCATCCTCATCGGGCATATCAATAAGGAAGGAAGCATAGCCGGCCCCAAGGTACTGGAACATATCGTGGATACCGTACTCCAGTTCGAGGGCGACCAACACTACATGTACCGTATCCTGCGCAGCATCAAGAACCGTTTCGGAAGTACTGCCGAACTGGGGATTTACGAAATGCGGCAAGATGGATTGCGCCAGGTGAGCAACCCATCCGAACTGCTGCTGAACCAGGACCATGAAGGTATGAGCGGCATAGCCATCGCCTCCGCGATAGAAGGCATCAGACCGTTCCTCATCGAAACGCAGGCATTGGTCAGCAGTGCCGTATATGGTAACCCGCAACGCTCTGCCACAGGGTTCGACATCCGCCGCATGAATATGCTGCTGGCCGTATTGGAAAAACGTGTAGGCTTCAAGCTGGCACAGAAAGACGTCTTTCTCAACATTGCCGGCGGATTGAAAGTGAACGACCCGGCAATAGACCTTGCCGTCATCAGTTCTATCCTCTCCAGCAACATGGACACGGCCATAGAGCCGGAGGTGTGCATGGCGGGAGAAATAGGTCTGTCAGGTGAAATCCGCCCAGTGAACCGCATAGAGCAACGTATCGGAGAAGCAGAGAAACTTGGATTCAAGCGATTCATACTTCCCAAGTATAATATGCAAGGACTGAACACGAAGAAGATTAAAATGGAATTGATACCGGTACGGAAGGTGGAAGAAGCATTCCGTGCCCTATTCGGATAATCATTATGATACAAGAATACCAACTGCGCGTATTGCCCGAAGTAGCGGCAAACGAGCAACGCCTGAAAGAGTACTTAATACATGAGAAAGGACTGAATGCGCGGGAGATAACAGCAACGCGCATCTTGAAGCGCAGTATCGATGCCCGCCAACGGACCATCTATATCAACCTCAACGTACGGGCATATCTGAACGAAATGCCGAAAGAGGACGAATATCAACATACCTTATATAATAATGTAGAAGGAAAACCCCAAGTAGTAGTGGTAGGCGCCGGTCCCGGAGGACTCTTCGCCGCTCTGCGCCTGATAGAACTCGGTCTACGCCCCGTCATTGTGGAACGTGGAAAGGACGTACGGGAACGCAAGAAAGACTTGGCGCAAATCAGCCGCCAGCAACTCGTCAACCCGGAGTCCAATTACAGCTTCGGAGAGGGAGGTGCCGGAGCTTACTCGGATGGCAAGCTGTACACACGCAGCAAGAAGCGCGGCAATGTAGACAAGATTCTGAACGTCTTCTGCCAACATGGAGCCTCCACTTCCATTCTGGTAGATGCACATCCGCACATAGGTACGGACAAACTGCCGCGTGTCATCGAAAACATGCGGAACACTATCATCCAGTGCGGTGGCGAAGTCCACTTTGAAACACGCATGGACGCCCTGCTCATAGAGAAGGATGAAGTCAAAGGCATTGAAACAAATACCGGCAAGACTTTCCTTGGCCCGGTGATACTTGCCACCGGTCACTCTGCCCGGGATGTATACCGCTGGCTTGCCGCCAACAATGTAGAGATTGAAGCTAAAGGCATTGCGGTAGGCGTACGACTGGAACATCCCGCCACCTTAATAGACCAAATACAATATCACAACCGGAACGGACGGGGAAAATATCTGCCTGCCGCCGAATATAGCTTTGTAAACCAGGTAGACGGACGAGGAGTATATAGCTTCTGCATGTGTCCCGGTGGTTTTGTTGTGCCCGCCGCCAGCGGTCCCGAGCAGATTGTAGTCAACGGGATGAGTCCCAGCAACCGCGGTTCCCGTTGGAGCAATTCGGGAATGGTGGTAGAGCTACGCCCGGAAGACATAGAGCAATTTACTATTGACAATCTACAATTTACAATTTCTATGCAGCACGACAGCGCGGCTAATTGTCAATTGCCAACCGTCAATTCCCCATTAAGCATGATGTACTTTCAAGAATATCTGGAGCGCCTCTGCTGGCAACAAGGCAATATGAAGCAGACAGCACCGGCACAGAGAATGGCAGACTTCACTAAGAAAAAACTAAGTTACGACCTGCCGGAAACTTCGTATGCACCGGGATTGGTCTCCTCGCCTCTCCACTTCTGGATGCCTTCTTTCATTGCAGAACGCCTGAGCAAAGGTTTTCAGTTATTCGGGAAATACAGCCGGGAGTTCTTGACGAATGAGGCGGTCATGATTGGAGTGGAAACCCGTACATCGGCTCCGGTACGCATAACAAGAGATAAGGAGACACTACAACATGTACGCGTAAAAGGACTATTCCCCTGCGGAGAAGGCGCCGGATACGCTGGCGGCATTGTTTCTGCCGGAATTGACGGCGAACGATGTGCGGAAGCGGCAAAGGCATTCTTTAATTAAGCTATAATATTTACATTCAAATTTTTATTTTATCGTTTAATTTGTAAACAATTATCACATATACATTGTTTTATTGTATTTATAGAAATATTTATATGAGATTCATCAGAAACATTGTATGCTTTCTATTTTTCTTACCTTTCATTGCCACAGCGCAAACCTATAAATACATCGGAGTGGAAAACGGATTAAGTAACCGCAGAATCTTCGACATTCAAAAGGATTCAATAGGTTACATGTGGTTCCTCACCAACGAAGGCATAGACCGGTACAATGGAAAAGACATCAAACATTACAAATTAATTGAAGAAGATAAAAAGTCAAACTCCCCCATCCATCTTGGCTGGCTATATTTTGAAGACCAAGGGAAATTATGGGTAATAGGCAAATCCGGATGCATTTTTCAATATAACCAAGAACGCGATTCGTTCAACAGGATATATAAACTGCCCAAAGCATCGGTCAATATCAGCTGCAGCTATATGGATCACAATAATAGAATTTGGCTATGTAGCAAATACAGTATCATTCTCTATGACACAAAGACCGGAGAAACCCATCAAATGCCCAATGAATTAAAAAGGAGCATTACAAGTATCGAACAAATAGACAATAACCACTTCTTCATGGGCACCAGCAAGGGAGCGCGATACGTCAAACTCGAAAACAAAACATTGCAGATTGTCCCTCTTGAACCTCTTGACAAAATCCGGGCCCAAATCAGTGCACTCTATTTCCACCAAGAGTCACAAAGACTTTTCATCGGTACTTTTGAAAAAGGAGTCTTTGCCTACGACATACGGCAACAACGAATTATACACTCCAATACAGATTTGAGCGATGTAAACATCGCCCGAATCAGACCTCTGAACCGGACAGAACTATTGATAGCGACAGAAGGTATGGGCATACACAAAATCAATGTGAACTCGTGCATCTCGGAACCGTACATCACCTCCAACTACAAAAGTTACAATGAGATGAACAGCAATAACATCAATGACATTTATATTGATGAAGAAAAGCGGATATGGATAGCCAACTACCCGGAAGGGATTACCATTATAGACAACCGGTACAAAAACTACAACTGGATAAAGCATTCCATCGGAAACAGACAATCGCTGGTCAACGACCAGGTGCACTCTGTCATTGAAGACAGTGACGGAGACCTATGGTTCGGAACAAGCAACGGAATCAGCCTTTATCAATCAAAAACCGGGCAGTGGCATTCATTCCTGAGCTCTTTCGACCATCAACTGAAAGACAAGAACCACATCTTCATTACGCTATGCGAGGTATCACCCGGCATTATTTGGGCAGGAGGATATACTTCGGGAGTATACAAAATAAATAAAAGGACACTCTCGGTAGAATATTTCTCCCCTTACCTGCTCAATCCGGACAACATTCGTCCTGACAAGTATATCCGCGACATTGTAAAAGACTCCAAAGGATATATCTGGTCCGGAGGGTTCTACAATCTGAAGTGCTTCGATTTGTCCCTGAATTCTGTCCGTCTGTATCCCGGAATAAATTCCATCACCGCCATTACAGAAAAGGACGACGGACACATGTGGATTGGGACAAGTACCGGACTATATCTGTTGGACAGAGAGTCAGGCAGATTCCAATATATCGCCTTGCAGGAAGAGGCGACCTATATCAACACACTTTACCAAGCGGAAGACCTCTCTCTATATATAGGAACAAACGGCTCCGGAGTGGTTGTATACAACGCAAAGGACAGTACGTTCAAGCATTATCATAAGGACAATTGTGCCTTGATTTCAAACAACATCTACACCATACTCCCCGAGTCGGACGGGCATATCCTGATGAGCACTGAAAACGGGATCAGCTGTTTCCACCCTGCGGAGAAGATATTCCACAACTGGACCAAAGAGCAAGGGCTGATGTCCTCCTGCTTCAGCGCCTCTTCCGGAACGCTACGCAAGAACAAGGGTTTTGTCTTTGGCAGCACAGACGGAGCCATCGAATTCCCCGAAGGAACCCGTCTTCCCAAGTACATCTACTCCCCCATGATACTCAGCGATTTTCAGATATTCTATCAGACAGTCTTTCCCGGCAGTATGAATTCCCCCTTGAAGGAAAACATCAACCAGACAGACCGGTTAAAGCTGAAATATAACCAGAACACTTTCTCTCTCAACATTTCATCCATTAATTATGACGCACCGGACAATGTCACTTTCTACTGGAAATTGGAAGGATTTTACGATGACTGGAACCGACTGAGTGAAGAAGGGCATCTCCGCTTCACCAATCTTGCCTCGGGCGATTACAAGCTTTGCATACGGGCGGTATCCAAGGAAGAGCCGTATCTCTATTTTGAAGAGCGAAGTATCGACATCAGCATTGCGCGTCCCGTCTGGTTCAGTTTTTGGGCTATAGCTTGCTATGTTTTATTGGCGGCATTGATGTTCATTACCGGTTTTCGTATCATAGCACTGAGAAAACAAAAAAAGATATCCGATGAGAAAACCCGCTTCTTTGTCAATACCGCACATGATATCCGCACGCCATTGACACTGATAAAGGCACCTCTGGAAGAAATGCTTGAAAACAAGACATTGAACGAAGCCGAGACCAACAATATGCACATGGCACTGAGAAATGTCAATTCACTCCTGCACATGACCACCAATCTGATAAACTTCGAACGGGCAGAAGTATATTCCTCCCATCTGTACATAGCAGAATATGAACTGAATACTTATATAAAGGAGATATACAATATTTTCCGTACATACGCTGCCATAAAGCACATTTCTTTCAGATATGAAAGTAACTTCAGTTACATGAATGTGTGGTTCGATAAAGAGAAAATGGACTCCATCCTGAAGAACGTCATATCCAATGCCTTGAAATATACTCCTGAAAAAGGTGACATACTCATTTCCGTATATGACATTGGAAATACGTGGAGACTGGAGATCAAAGACAATGGCATAGGGATTCCAGCCAAAGAACAAAGGAAATTATTCAAGATGCACTTCCGTGGTACAAACGCCATTAACTCCAAGACCACGGGGAGTGGCATCGGTTTAATGCTGGTACGGAAACTGGTAAACCTGCACAATGGCAAAATACACATTGAAAGTACCGAACATCAAGGCACTACTATCAGAATCACCCTGCCCAAAGATAAAGAACAGTTCAAGCACTTCACATTGGCAATCAAAGAGAAGAAGTCTGCCTATGAACTGGACGTTCCCATTACTCCTTCGGAACGTACCGACTCTTTCCTGACCGAAGACAAGGACAAACTGCAACGTATCTTGATTGTAGAGGACAATGACGAGCTACGAAACTATCTGCTCCAGTCATTCTCCCCCAATTACAACGTGCAAGTATGCGGTAACGGCAAAGAAGCGCTTGCTATTGTAAAACAATTCTGGCCAGAACTGATTCTTTCCGACATCATGATGCCGGAAATGCGAGGAGACGAATTATGTACAGCCATCAAGAGCGACATCGAAACTTCCCATATCCCGATACTACTGCTGACGGCACTGGGAGATGAAAAAAACATTCTTGAAGGTCTCCAGATCGGTGCTGACGAATATATTGTAAAACCCTTCAGCATAAACATACTGAAAGCCAGTATAGCCAATCTGCTTGCCAACCGTGCATTGCTACGTAAGAAGTATGCAGATTTGGAAATCAATGCAGCAGAAGAGGAACCTCCTACAGCTACTTGTTCCAATAGCCTTGATTGGATATTCATGTCCAATGTAAAGAAGAACATCGAAGATAACATAGATAATCCCGATTTCACAGTAGACACCTTATGTTCTCTCCTGAACATGAGTCGCACCAGTTTCTACAACAAGCTGAAAGCGCTAACCGCCCAGGCCCCGGCAGATTTCGTACGGAATATTCGTTTGAAACACGCTGCCAATTTACTAAAAGAGGGAAAATATTCTATTACCGAAGTCGCAGAAAGAACCGGTTTCTGCGATGGGAAATACTTCCGGGAAGTCTTTAAGAAGTATTTCAATGTCAGCCCCAGCCAATATGCGAAAGGAGACACTCCCCGCTCCCCCAAAGGAGAGGGAGAATAGTTCTGCATAGGAGAATTTTTCATTTTGCAGCCCCACACAGCCAAACCCTAAAAAATTATCCGTATTTTTGCAGAAACAAAAAACGAGAATGACTCCTGAAATAGCAATCGTCGACTCCAACACCCTCTCCTGCCTGGGACTGCAGAACTTGCTGGAGGAAATCATCCCGACAGCCGTCATCCGCTCTTTCCGTTCCTTTGGTGAGCTGATGGATGATACGCCTGACATGTATGTGCATTACTTCATCTCCTCGCAGATTTACTTCGAGCATACCGCTTTCTTTCTGGAGCGCAAACCCAAAACCATTGTGCTGGTCAACGGTGAAACCGTTCCCCAATTGTCGAGCGTGCCGACGTTGAACATCTATCAGGACGAACAGAACCTGGCAAAGAACATTCTGCAGCTGCGTCAATACGGAGACCAATACCACCTGCACCAAGGCAGACCGGAGTCTGCCGGACACGCAAACATGGCACCAGACACCACCAGCCACGACCTTTCCGCCCGAGAAATAGAAGTGCTGGTGCTGATTACCAAAGGCCTCATCAACAAGGAGATTGCCGACAAACTGAACATCAGCCTGACCACCGTCATCTCACACCGCAAGAATATCACCGAGAAGCTGGGCATCAAGTCCGTATCCGGGCTGACTATCTATGCAGTCATGCACGGATATGTGGAAGCCGACAGAATATAATCCTGCAACCGGAACACATCAGAAGCGGAGTTTTTCAGAAAGGCTCCGCCCTAATCTGTGTACTTGTATGCCAAAGTTTAATCGTTCCATCGTGGAGTAAAAATCGTTCCACCATGGTGGAACGATTTTTACTCCACGATGGAACGATATTTTCCACATGATAGAACGATTTAAGATTAGCACTCCAAGAACGAAATCCTAATAAATGAGGATTGCCCCTTCCGCAAGAATCCCCTTACTTTGCAGGTACAAAAAAACAGTTTATGAACAGATATAGAATTTTAGCCGGCATCTTCTGCCTTTTGGCAACCGGCAATGTACTTGCCGAAGAGGCAGACACTTTGAAAGTGGTAGACGTAGAGGAAATAACCGTCATTGCTACCCCAAAAGAAAACCGGAAACTGCGCGAGCAGCCCACTGCCGTCACCCTGCTTTCGCAACAGGACATGCAGAACGCACAAGTAAACTCCATCAAGAATCTGACATCCGTAGTGCCCAATATATTTATCCCCGACTACGGATCTCGACTGACTTCGGCTGTCTATATCCGCGGCATAGGTTCACGCATCAACACTCCCTCCGTAGGACTTTATGTAGACAATATACCTTATATAGACAAGTCAGCCTTCGACTTCAGCTATGCCGACGTAGAGCGCATCGACGTGCTACGCGGTCCGCAAGGCACGCTCTACGGGCGCAATGCTATGGGCGGATTGATTAAGGTACACACCAAATCTCCCTTCTCCTACCAGGGAACGGACTTCCGCATGGGGGCAGGTACGCACAATGCCTATAATACCTCGCTGACCCACTATCATCGGCTTTCGGAACGGTTCGCCTTTTCCACCGGAGGGTTTTACGATTATCAAGGAGGATTCTTCCGCAACACGGTGAGGGACGAGAAAGCGGACAAGGGGCAATCGGCAGGCGGACGCATCCGCGCCATTTACCTCCCTTCGGACAACTGGAAGGTGGACCTGAACATCAACTACGAATACAGCGACCAGAGAGGATACCCGTATTTCTATCAAGGTAGCCTGGCCCCCGAAGCACAGAGCGAGGCGATGAAACCCTACATTGGAAAGGTCTCCAACAATGCCCGAAGCAACTATTACCGCAACCTGCTGAACACCGGTCTGAACCTGGAATACCAGGCACAGCACTTCACGTTGAGCATGGTCACCGGCTACCAGTTTCTAAAGGACTGCATGGACATAGACCAAGACTTCACCGCCAACGACATCTATACCTTGCAACAGAAACAATGCTCCCACGCACTGAGCGAGGAAATCATCTTGAAGAGTAAAAGCGGCAACCGCTGGCAATGGACCACCGGTGCCTTCGGCTTCTACCAATGGCTGAATACGGAAGCTCCCGTAACCTTCAAAGAAGCCGGAATGGGGATGCTGAACCAGATGTTGGGTAGTGTCATTCCATCACAAATACAAGTAGAGATGGGTCCGTCCATGAGCATGAATATCCTGCCCTCACTGGGCATCATCAGCCGGGCTATGCCCATCGAAGGCAGTTTCGACACTCCGCTGCTGAATGGGGCGCTCTTTCATCAATCCACCTTCAGAGATTTATTCGGGCTGAAAGGAGTGTCCTTCACCGCCGGGCTACGTTTGGATTATGAACGTATGAACATGGATTACAACTCCGGCACCAGCCTGGAGTACAAGGTGGGCATCAAGGGAGAAATGAAGCGAGGCGATGTCGTCATCCGCGAAATAGAGATGATGCCGGAGACAGCGCTGACCGTAGAGTCTCGCTACCTGGGAAGTATCGACAAAGATTATCTTCAGCTGTTGCCCAAGTTTGCTTTGCAGTATGACTTTGCGCGAAACAGAGGAAACATTTACGCTACGGTCAGCAAAGGTTACCGTTCGGGAGGCTACAACGTGCAGATGTTCTCCGACTTGCTGCAATCCAGTTTGAAAAACGACATGATGCGGCAAAGCAAAGAGGCGATTATGTCCAACGTACCGGATGCCTACAAAGAGTTGGTGAGCAAATACTTCCCCGATGCAGGAGAGAATCCGGATGCAAAATCTGCCACTGTCTATAAACCCGAACAAACCTGGAACTACGAAATAGGAACTCACCTGAATCTGTTTGACGGACGTCTGCATGCCGACGCCTCCATCTTCTGGCTGGAAACCCGCGACCAACAGATTTCACGTTTCGCCCCAAGTGGACTGGGACGTGAAACGGCAAATGCCGGTAAAAGCCGCAGCCAAGGGGCAGAGATTGCCTTGACAGCTGCCGTTACTACGGATTTCACGCTGAATGCAAGTTATGGCTATACTCGTGCCATCTTTAAGGACTACATCACCAACGAAAAAGTAAATGGTGAGCTTCAGGAAATCAGCTACAATGGCAAGTATGTACCTTTTGTTCCCAAGCATACCATGAACGTGGGCGGTCAGTACATCTTCCGCATCCGTCCGGGGTACTGGCTGGACCGCATCCAGCTGAATGCTAACTACACCGGTGCCGGGCGCATCTACTGGACCGAGAAAAATACCGTGAGCCAAGCCTTCTACGGCACGCTGAACGGACGCATCAGCTTCCAGAAAGGACATGGACAAATTGACTTCTGGGTGCGCAATGCCCTCAACAAGGATTACGCCTCCTTCTACTTCAAGAGTATGGGAAACGGATTTATGCAGAAAGGACGTCCCGTGCAAGCAGGGATAGAACTACGATGCAGATTCTGATTTCCTTATTCATTGATAGCTCCGCAATGCGGGCAGACTCCCTTCTCCCTTAATTTCTGCCCGCATCTGCCGCAACGATAGCGTGAAGCCAGCAGCGAAATACGAAGCCTTTTGAGGAATACCCATACAAAAGCAGCCAAAAACAAGTATCCGACGTAGATAGATGTAGTAAGGATAAAGAAGAAATAACAGAAGATGCAGCAGGAGGCCAGCCCCAACAGATAGAATACGGCCGCCGCCGGACTTAACTGGCGGAACAAATCGTCGAGTACCGCCAGCAACACCACGATAAACAGCCAGAATCCCATCAGAAAAGCAGAAAGCACAAACGGTACCTTGAACGGCGACAAGGTAGGATTAAAATAGAAGTGTTGCCACGTCTCCGGCGCAAACACTTGTATAGATTCGTAAATAGTGGCACAGAACGCCATCAACAGACATAGCAACAACGGATAGAGACTGTCTATATCATTAAAGTACACCATCCTTAGCTGCTTGCGCCGAAAAGCCCGGAACAGCCAGACTGTCACAAACAAGGCAAAAATAATGATAAAATAAGAGGCATGGGTATCACTGAACAAGTAGATGGCCTGCGAAATGCTGTCTGTAGGAACAAAGGCATGCATCATTTCGGACTCCCGCAACCAGCCCTGCACTTCCTGCGAATGGGCAAGCTTCACCCATACACTATCCACACTGTCGGCAGGATGGATGGCGAACTCGGCAACCACCACGCGGTCTCCCCGATAAAGCATATTATAACAGTCCTTCACGGGCAGACAAGCCAAATTCACAGAATCTGCCAGCACTTCCAGATTGGTATTCCAAGTATAATGCCGTTCAAAAAGATAGGTCAGCGAATCACGCGTCTCCTTAGACAGATGTTCATCTTCAAGATTAGGACGGGAATAATGACAGGAAACTAAAGCAATGAAGCATAAAAAATAAAGAATGCAGAATAGGAGGGAACGCAGTGAACGCAAAGGATGTTTGTCCCTGCCCGCTTCCCGGTACCGGTCATTTGCCAGCCTTTCATTATGTGCCCGTTCCTCACTCCTCATTTTCAAGTCTTTATTAGTAATTCCTCATTCTTCGTCCTTCATTAAAGCGGCTCTTCATGAGCAATGACTTTCATCTGGCAATTCTTACAATCAAACGACAAGCGGAAACGCTTGCCGTCCGTCCCAACCAAATAATAAGGTTCCCTATAGAAAGAATGTCCTTTCTGATAGGTGGGACACCATCCCATACTGAAACGCAGGCAATGTTTGCAGAACATGAGCACAGCCTCTGGAACCGCTTGTGCCTCATAGGCAGGCGCTATAGACGAGAGTCCATGCTCACGGTAAAAACTCCGGGCAGCACTGTTCATCACATTGCCCAGATAGGTCAGCGAAGTAGCTGGGAAAGCATGGCTGGTCGGTTTCCAAACAGCCAGCTCACGACGATAAGTAACACGCCGAGCCTCAATCAGCTTATCTATCACCTGCCGGCGCCAGTCTGCCACCACAGAAGCAGGAATGAACCAATTCGCAGAAAGATTGAGCCTGATACCCGACGCCTCTTCTGATAAATGCCCGGCTACCTCGAAAGGTGTATTTCCCAACTTAGCCAGTTGGCTGCGCAGGTTATCCGCCTGCGGTGTACGTGCCAACTCCTTCGGATAAGGGAAAGAAAGTGTCACGCGGTTATCATCTTCGTCCGCAGCCGTCAGGCTAAATCCGAAAGAATTATCTGCCAACTCCCAACAAACACCGATTTTGCGTTCGGAGGATTTACGGGTAAGGATACGTTCAAATTCCTGGTCGAAGTTACGATAAAGCCGGGTACGTGGTTTAATACGGGGCACTTCCCCTGCCGGATAGAGCTTGTTGCCATCCACCCGGTTGATACGGAAACCTTGCAAACGTCCTTGCTCATCCAAGAAGCAGACACCGTCTCCGTTGTGGAAAGGCTTTATGCCTGCCACCGTGAGATAGCCCCCGCGCTGTTCCTTCAAAGTGCCCATCTCCTCTCCCAAAGATTTGGGCGTATCGAACGAAGTGATCTCCCCTCCCCTTCCTTGCAGGAAGTAATGAGTGAAACCACGACTGAAACTCTTGTCCAACTGTGGCTGAAAATCGAAACGGCAAGTGCCCGAAGAGGCACGGGCATATTCCTTGCGACGGGCAAAAATGGCATCGAGTCGCCTACGGTAAGCCGCCGTCACATTCTTCACGTACGTCACATCCTTCAAGCGGCCTTCTATCTTCAAGGAAGTGGCTCCGGCATCCAGCAGTTCTTCCAACACCTCACTTTGGTTGAGGTCTTTCAAAGAAAGCAAATGCTTATTACGCACAATGGTCTTGCCATCGGCATCTACCAGACTGAAGGGTAAACGGCAGAATTGCGCACATTCCCCCCGGTTGGCACTCCGTCCGAAACAAGCCTGGCTGACATAGCACTGCCCGCTATAACTGACGCAAAGAGCCCCGTGTACAAAGACTTCGAGCGGCACGTCGGGACACGCCTCATGGATACCGCGTATCTCCTGCAAAGAAAGTTCGCGTGCCAACACCACCTGACGGAAACCGGCATCGGCAAGGAAACGTACTTTCTCCGGCGTACGGTTATCCATCTGTGTACTGCCATGCAACGGGATGGGCGGCAAATTCAGCCGCGTAATCCCCATGTCCTGTACAATCAGCGCATCCACACCGATACGGTACAATTCCCAAATCATCCTCTCTGTCTCTTTCAGCTCTTCTTCTTTCAGAATGGTATTGACCGTCACATAGATACGGGCATTATACAGATGGGCATGCTCCACCAAAGCGGCAATATCCTCCAAAGAGTTGACAGCAGCAGCACGCGCACCGAACTTGGGTGCACCGATGTAGACCGCATCCGCTCCATGATTCACAGCTTCTATGCCACACTCCAAATTCTTGGCAGGAGCCAGCAGCTCTATTTTACGTTGTTTTATCATTGTTCAATTACGAGTGACAAGTGACACGCTACTCACTCTATATCATTAATATTATACGGTGTCTCCTGATATACAAAATAATTCAGCCAATTGGAGAACAACAGATTGGCATGGGCACGCCAACGCACCAACACTCCTTTGTCCGGGTCATCGTCCACATAGTAGTTACGGGGTATCTCGATGGGCAGGCCCTTATTCAAGTCACGGCGATACTCTGTGTCCAGCGTCAACGGAGAGTATTCCGAATGGCCGGTCACGAAGAACTCACGCCCTCCACGGGCCACCGCCATATATACACCGGCATCCTCCGACTCGGAAAGCAGCGTCAATTCCGGAACCTTCTGTATATCTTCCCGGCGCACTTCCGTGTGGCGGCTATGCGGCACATAGAATATATCATCAAATCCACGGAAAATGGGATGCAACGGTTGCAAGGTACGATGTTCAAAGATACCGAACATCTTCTTATCCAGTGCATACTTCGGCACTCCATAATGATGATAGAGCCCTGCCTGCGCCGCCCAGCAGATGTAGAGCGTAGAGGTGACATGCGTACGCGCCCAGTCGAAGATTTCAATAATCTCATCCCAATAAGTCACCTCCTCAAAATCCATCTGCTCTACCGGAGCACCGGTGATAATCATGCCATCGTACTTTTCACCGCGCATCTTGTCGAAATCCGTATAGAATGTTTTCATGTGTTCTATCGGAGTGTTCTTGGAAGTATGGCTTTTTATCTTCATGAACGAGATTTCCACCTGAAGCGGAGTATTGGAAAGCAGACGCACCAAGTCCGTTTCCGTTGTAATCTTTAGCGGCATCAAGTTCAGAATCACGATACGCAGCGGACGGATATCCTGCTGGGTTGCCCGGGAATTATCAATGACAAAAATATTCTCCTCTTTCAGCAACTCGATAGCGGGTAGTTTATCGGGTAAATTTAAAGGCATGAGTTTATATCTATGGTTTAACTTATTACTGTCTACTATTTTAGCGTGTAAAGTTAGGCAAAAAATCAGAGTGTGATAAATAAATTATAAAAGTTTTATCGATTTATCCCTCTTCATTTAACACGTTTAATTACATTTGTACCCGAAACCTATTAAAAGTTATTAAAAAATAAGGTTAAAAAGCACTGCGGCATCAAGCGTGATACTGATAATTAGCATCCAAAAGCGTAAAAGACTTTTCCATACCGGTTATAGCTCTGCTAAATCCACATTTTTAAGACAAGGTTCATTGAGTATAACTGGGAAAGCGGAAAAACCGTTGCCCCGCAATAATAATATAATGAAAAAACTTATTCTTGCAAGAGGAGTCTTAGCTGCCTCTTTATTCTGCTGCGTGTCCTTAGGGAATACAGCTTGTGTGAACCGGATTGACGAAGAATCAGAAGCGGAAATCGAGGAAGGGACGACGCCTATCACGTTCTCTATCAAAATAGAAAAGGCCAGTACCAAGGTCACAAACACCGCCTTTGAAAAAGGAGACAAAATGGGCTTGTTTGCAACCACTTCCTCCGGCTCTATCAAGGGGAAACGGTATATTGACAATCTGGCTCTGGAATATACGGAAGGCTCTACACTGATTCCCCAAAAGACAGTATTCTATCCGGAAGGAGATGTGCCACTGGACTTTATCAGTTACCACCCTTACCAAACCGAAGGGGTAGTTGCCGGTACACCCGTTCTTCCCGTATCTGTACAGATAGACCAAAGCAATGAGAAAAACCGCGCACAAAGTGACTTCTTGGTAGCTAAAGCGCAAGGAATCACCAATAAAACCAAATCTGTAACCCTGGAGTTCCAACACAAGCTGTCCAAACTGGCAATCTCTCTGACACCCGACACAAGCAACTCTGCCAATGATTTGCTGAAAGCCAATCCGCGTATCATCGCAACCGGGCTCAAGACCTCGGCCGATTATAATCTGGAAGACGGGACTTTCAGTAATCTTACGGGGACACAAGACATCATAGCCTCCGGTGAATGGAGTGTCAAAGACAACAAACTTACCGGCAAGGAATTCATTATCATACCCCAAACGATAAATGATGGCAAGCAATCCTTCATTATGGAGTGGAGCGGACGTATATACAGTTGTGCAATACCCGAAGTGGAAATGAGTAGCAGCACGCAATGTATCATCAACATATCAGCCATGCAGAGCAACAGCAACGTCCTGAGTAGCTTTGCCGGCAAAATCAAGGAATGGAGCAGCCTCCCTCCCATCGACACCGACAATATGGAAGATTACACTGCCATACATATTTCCGCTCTCTCCTTTTCTCTTTCAAATGTGTACAGAATTTATCACGAAGGGATACCCATTGCAGAAGTCTGCAAGGAATATCTCAAATCAGCGTCATTGACTTCCAGAGCCGTTATAGCCTATCCCATAGGTAAAAATGAAAAGGCCGACCTGAGCAATGGCGTCATCCTACAGCTTGCGGACCGTAAAGACACCATCTGCGGAGGAAGAATAAGCTGGAATACAGACGACTATGGATTTACCTACACTAAAGGGGAATATACCGGCATAGACAAGCTCTATATAGACAACAGCCATAAACTACTTCTGGAAAAGCCGGAAAACGCCATCAAGGTGAATGTGGCATGCTACACCCTTCGAGACATCAGAAAAGGAGTGTCTACCGAATACCCCATTGTCAAGATTGGAGCCCAATACTGGATGGGTAAAGAACTCCATGCCACCACCTACCGTGACGGAACTCCCTTGAAAAAACAGATTGATTTGGGAACAGACAAAGCCGGATATTACAAGCCGGATAAGTATGATATTTATTTTTACAATGGAGAAGCCATACTGGCAGGAGAGCTGGTACCCGAAGGCTGGAAAATACCATCGGATGCAGACTGGGAACAGCTGAAAAGCTATACCGGCAACGACAGCTCCATACTAAAAGCCGGAGAATGGCAGACAATGGTATCCGGTGAAGTAGCCCCCGTCAACAACTATACCCGGTTCAATGCTTTTCCCGTAGGAATGTGGTACAACAAGGGGCACAACAGTCCAAACAAAATGACCGCCTTCTGGAGTTGGGATCATACAAAGCATACCCTTTCGGAAAGCACCATTTATTTTCTCGGCGAAAGCGACGAGTTTGTCTCAAGCGCCGCCCATGTCACCGGCAAGCCCTACTATAAAGCTCTTTCCATCCGCTGTATAAAAGAATAGCCGGCAATTTCGACATTTCTCATTTCTTTTTTGTATTTTTGTTCCCAATGTGCAAGATTTTTGCCAATCGGACAAAGATAACGAAAGAGAAATGAGAGTAATCGACCTGATAAACAGTAACGAAAAAACAGCTTTTTCCTTTGAAATATTGCCACCACTGAAAGGTACGGGCATCGAAAAGCTGTATCAGACCATAGATACGTTACGGGAATTCGACCCCAAATACATCAACATCACCACGCACCGCAGCGAGTACGTGTACAAAGACCTCGGCAACGGATTGTTCCAGCGAAACCGCCTGCGCCGCCGCCCCGGCACCGTAGCCGTAGCTGCTGCCATCCAGAACAAGTACAACATCACCATGGTGCCGCACATCCTTTGCAGCGGCTTCACCCGCGAGGAGACGGAGTACGTGCTGCTCGACCTGCAGTTCCTCGGCATCACCGACCTGCTGGTGCTTCGTGGCGACAAGGCAAAGCACGAATCTTCGTTTATCCCCGTAGGCAACGGTTACCACCACGCCGTCGAACTACAAGAACAAATCAACAACTTCAATAAAGGCATCTTTGTGGACGGCTCCGAGATGAAAGTTACCAATACCCCGTTTTCGTACGGCGTAGCCTGCTATCCGGAAAAGCATGAAGAAGCCCCCAACATGGATACAGACATCTACTGGCTGAAGAAGAAAATGGAAATGGGTGCAGAGTATGCCGTGACCCAGCTCTTCTACGACAACCGGAAATATTTCGACTTCGTGGAACGCGCCCGCCAAGCCGGTGTCACCATCCCGATTATCCCGGGCATCAAGCCCTTCAAGAAGCTGTCACAACTCAGCATGATACCCAAGACGTTCAAAGTAGATTTGCCCAAGGAACTGACCCAAGAGGTTCTGAAGTGCAACACCGACGCAGAAGCTCAGCAAGTGGGTATCGAATGGTGCGTGCAGCAGTGCAAAGAGCTGATAGCCCATGGCGTCCCAAGCCTCCACTTCTACTCGGTAGGAGCTACAGACAGCATCAAGGAAGTAGCCAAACAAATCTACTAAACAATGGACAATCAACAGTTGACAATTGACAACAGGCAGTGTCACAAGTAATAACTTATAACTAATTACCCCGTGTTCAGTTTCAAGGACATAATAGGCCAAGAGCCAGCCAAGCAAAGGCTGATACAAGAAGTGCAGGAAGGACGTATCCCCCACGCACAACTCTTCTGCGGCCCTGCCGGAGTAGGAAAACTCCCATTGGCACTTGCCTATGCCCGCTACATCTGCTGTCCCAACCGGACGGAAACCGATGCCTGCGGTACTTGTCCCTCCTGCGTGAAATGGAACAAGCTGGTGCACCCGGACGTACACTTCGTATACCCTATCGTCAAGAGTGCCAAAGGGAAAAAGGAAGTCTGCGACGACTATATCGCCAACTGGCGGCACCTGCTGCTGAACAGCCCCTACTTCGGACTGAATCATTGGCTGAACGAGATGGATGCCGAAAACGGGCAAGCCATCATTTATGCCAAAGAAAGCGACGAGATAACCCGCAAGCTCAGTCTGAAATCCAGCGAAGGAGGTTACAAAGTCACCATCGTATGGCTGCCCGAAAAAATGCACGAAGTCTGCGCCAACAAGCTGCTGAAGCTGCTGGAAGAGCCGCCCGAGAAAACGATATTCCTCCTCATTTCCGAAGCTCCGGAAATGATACTGCCCACCATCCTCAGCCGCACGCAACGCTTCAACATCCCCAAGATTGAAGAAGTTGACATAGCAGGAGCCTTACAGCAGAAGTACGGAGTGCAGCCCCGCGACAGCGAGACCATAGCCCACCTGGCAAACGGAGACTTTATCAAAGCATTGGAGACCATCCATCTGAACGAGGAGAACGAACTGTTCTTCAATCTCTTTGTCAGCCTAATGCGACTCTCCTACCAGCGCAAGATACGGGAAATGAAACAATGGAGCGAGCAGCTTGCCGCCATGGGACGCGAACGGCAGAAGAACTTCCTGAACTACTGCCAGCGTATGACCCGCGAGAACTTCATCTACAACTTGCACCGCAAGGAGATGAACTACATGACGCTGCCCGAACAGAACTTCGCCACCCGCTTCGCCCCCTTTGTCAACGAGCGTAACGTCGTGGGTATCATGGACGAACTGAGTGAAGCGCAGCGCCACATCGAGCAGAACGTGAACGCCCGCATGGTGTTCTTCGACTTCTCCCTCAAAATGATTGTTTTATTGAAACAATGAAAAGTGGCAAGACAATGAAATGCAAAGTATCAAATCGTAAATAGTAAATAGTCAAATCGTAAATAAACAGATGATGGAATTTAAACTACATAGTGGAAGCGGAGGCCTGTGCTGCAAGAGTTGCGGCAGGCAGGACAAGCAACTGAACACCTACGACTGGCTGGCCGACATACCGGGCAATGCCGATGAGAGCGAGCTGGTGGAAGTTCAGTTCAAGAACACCCGCAAGGGATATTTCCGCAACAGCAACAAGATACCCCTGGAGAAAGGCGACATCGTAGCCGTAGAAGCCACCCCCGGACATGACATCGGCGTGGTGACCCTGACCGGACGCCTCGTGCCGCTGCAAATGAAGAAAGCCAATATCAAGTCCGAGGCAGACATCAAACGCATCTACCGCAAGGCGAAGCCCGTAGATATGGAGAAGTACAACGAAGCAAAAGCCCGCGAGCACGCCACCATGATACGCTCGCGCCAGATTGCCCTGGACCTCAACCTCAACATGAAGATTGGTGACGTGGAATACCAGGGAGACGGCAACAAAGCCATCTTCTACTACATCGCCGACGAGCGTGTGGACTTCCGCCAGCTCATCAAGGTCCTTGCCGACGCCTTCCGCGTGCGCATCGAGATGAAACAGATTGGCGCCCGCCAGGAAGCCGGACGCATCGGTGGCATCGGTCCCTGCGGACGCGAACTCTGCTGCGCCACCTGGATGACCTCCTTCGTGTCGGTATCTACCAGCGCTGCACGCTTCCAGGACATATCACTGAATCCGCAGAAACTTGCCGGACAATGCGCCAAGCTGAAGTGCTGCCTCAACTACGAAGTGGACTGCTACGTGGAAGCACAGAAACGCCTGCCCTCGCGCGAGATTACCCTGGAAACCAAAGACGGCGAGTTCTTCTTCTTCAAAGCCGACATTCTGAGCAACCAGATAACCTACTCGAGCGACAAGAACATCCCTGCCAACCTGGTGACCATCAGCGGCAGACGCGCCTTCGAGATTATCGGTTTGAACAAACGTGGCATCAAGCCCGACAGCTTGATAGAAGAAACCCATCGCTCCGAGCCCAAAAAGCCGGTGGACTTGCTGGAACAAGAGAGCCTCACCCGCTTTGACCGCAGCCGGAAAGGCAAGAGTGGCGGTGACGGCAACGGTGGCGAGAACAGCAACAACAGCCGTAACAAGAGAAAGAAAAAGAGTGGAAACGGTCGTCCGCAAGGAGGTGAGCAGCAGGGTGCTCCGCAATCCAACAACCAGAGAGAACAATCCAGGCAAGACCGGCAACCGAGACAGAAACAAGACCGGCAAGCACCCAAACAAGGTGAACAGCAACAAGGCGAACGTCAACAACGGAACAATAACAACCGTCGTCCGCCCCGTAACAATAAGCCCAAACCTCAAGGTGAAAGACCTGCCCAAAATGACAAACCGGCTCAAGAATAGGAATCTCTGCCTGAAAGGTATCATACTACTGTTTGTCGCAAGCCTGCTGAGCGCTTGCGACAAACAGACCGTATACCATTCCTTCCAATCCCTCCCCACCGAAGGCTGGCTGCGCGAAGACACGCTCTCTTTCGACGTGAAGGTCACCGACTCACTGACCTACTACAAACTGTCTTTGGAAGTTCGTAACCGAAGCAACTACCCCTATCAGAATCTACCTCTATCCATCTGCTACACCACCGCAGATTCCATTCCGTCACCCACGGACACCATACAGCTAATCCTCGCGGACAAAGAAGGAATCTGGAAAGGTGACGGCTGGGGAGGTCTCTATCAGACTGCCGTTCCCGCAGGAAGCGTTCGAATCGGCAAACCCGGCACCTACCTCTTTAAAGTGGCCTATACGCTACCGGACGAAAGGCTGCAAGGAATCAATGACATCGGCATCAAACTGAAGAGATAGGAACTCCCTATTGTTCTTTATTACCTTCTTCTAACAACCACCTCAGTCTCCCACTCACGTCTCCTTGAAGCGGAAACGGGCGGGGTATCATAACTTGCCCTCTTACCTCGTAGCGTTACGTCTTTTACGCCAGGATGTAACGACCGTTACACCAGCATGTAAAGGGCGTTACAATATAGCGTAAAAGTCGTTACGATACAGCGTAAAGGACGTTACAATGCGGTGTAACGGCCGTTACATTACGATGTAAACAATGTGTAAATGCAATGTAATGATAATCAAGTCCATTCGTATGTCCCACAAGGAAACGGTCATAACTAAATTCGACGATTACGTCCCGCATCAATCCGCAGAAAGATAAACAGCAAGATTGTGAATCCCCAGAGAGAAGAACCTCCGTAACTGAAGAAAGGCAACGGGATACCGATGACGGGGGTCAGCCCCAGCACCATGCCTATATTGATGAATAGATGGAACAAGAATATACTAAGCACAGAATAACCATACACCCGGCCAAAGGGAGATTGCTGCCGCTCGGCCACGACAATCAGCCGTAAAATAAGAATAAGGAACAGTAACAGTACAGCCGTAGACCCTACGAATCCTTCCTCCTCACCCACGGTGCAAAAAATGAAGTCCGTATCTTGCTCCGGCACATACTTCAGCTTTGTCTGCGTACCATTCAAGAAACCTTTGCCGGTCAGCCCCCCGGAGCCGATGGCTATCTTCGACTGGTTCACGTTATAGCCGGCACCAGCAAGGTCCTCTTCCATACCGAGCACCACCTTGATACGTATCTGTTGATGGGGCTCCAGCACTTTATTGAAGAAGTAGTCGCTGGAGTAGAGGAAACCTATCGAACCCAAAGCAAACAGCCCAATCAGAAAATAAGATAAATGGCGCTCGCTTAAAGAAAGAAAGACAAGATACCCGATAACAAGTGCACAAAGCCCCCACTGCACCCACACCAAGTTGAAGGGTACTACGTATTCCGAAATCAGATAAGCCACGAGCAGCACTCCCAGCGAACCGCCGATAATATTCCGCGTGGGCTCCCAGCGCTTTTTATAGACCCACACCATGCCTCCGGCAAAGAGCAGTACCATCAGCAGCACGGCAAATTCTCCGATAGGCGTCGGTGTATCGGCAATCATCACCGCATCAAAACGGATGCCCACCACAAAGTAGGCCACTGCACATATACCCGAGAACAGTACCACGCCCGGCATTCCCTCCCGATAAAGCATCAGGAAAAATGCAGAGTACACCAATGCCGAACCCGTCTCCCGCTGTAGGATAATCAGCAACATGGGGAAAAGAATCAAGAAAGCCAGCATAAGGGAGCTTTTCCAATTCTTCATCGTAAACGAGTAGGCGCTCATATACTTGGCAAGCGCCAGCGCCGTGGCAAACTTGGCAAACTCCGCCGGCTGCAAACTGACCGGCCCCAGAATGAGCCACGACCGCGACCCTTTCGTGTCGGGCGCAATGAATATCGTGACAATCAGCAACAGCATCAGCCCTATATATATAAGGTAGGAGAACATGTCATAGAGGGAATCATCCAGCATCAGCAGCACAAACCCCAGCCCGAAGGAACATATAATCCAGACAAACTGCTTGCCGGCACGCGTAGAGAAGTCCAGAAAGTCACGGTCACCATAATCATAACTCGCCCCACAGACACTGAACCAGCCGAATACAATCAGCAGCAGGTAAACGACAATCGTCACCCAGTCCAATGATTTCCATATGCTATCTCTCCTTGTCACCAATTTATTTACGATTTTACTATTTACTATTTACTATTGAAGTCACTCACCGTTCATCCCTAACCCCTAATCCTTAATCCCTAATCATCATCTCTCCTCATCTCCGTAAAGTATCACCCGGTTACTGAATTCTTCCGCCCGTATCTCATTCTCGGGCGACAGCTTTCCATGCAGATACTGGTCCATCATCATGGCACCGATAGGTACGCCATACGTGGCACCGAAACCACCGTTCTCCACATAGACGGCAATGGCTATCTTAGGGTTGTCCATCGGGGCAAAGCCCATAAAGACAGAATGGTCCTTGCCGCGGTTCTGTGCCGTGCCCGTCTTTCCGCAGACCTCCACACCCGGCAGGATGGCTCCCGCCATGCGGCAAGTGGCGCTACCCGTACTTCCGTCTACAGCGGCACGCATGCCTTTCACCACCATTTCATAATATTCGCGGTCGATGGTGGGATAACGGGGATTGCGATAGATGCTGTCCAGTTCATTGTCTTCTATCTCCTTCACGATGTGCGGAGTAATGAAATGCCCCCGGTTGGCAATGGTGGCACCCAGATTGGCTATCTGCAACGGGGTGGCGAGAATCTCTCCCTGCCCGATGGAGATACTAATCACCGTCAGACCGTTCCACGAACCCCGATAGGGCTTGTCGTAGAACTTTGCATTCGGTATCAGTCCACGCTGTTCGCCGGGGAGGTCGGTACCGAGCCGATAGCCGAAGCCCTGCGATACCATGTGGTCTTTCCATACGGTAATGGCATTCTGCGGCGAACCGTATTTTTTATCACCGAACATGCGATACAATCCCCAACAGAAATAGGAATTACAAGAGGTAGCGATGGCAGGAATCAGCGACAGAGGCGAACCATGTCCGTGACATCCCACATGAAGGCCTTTATGATTGAAACCATGCGCACAAGGGAAAGTCGGATAATCTTCGTGGATAATCTCTTCCTGAAGGAAAGTCAGTGCCTGCGCCGTCTTGAAGGTGGAGCCCGGCGGATAAGCTCCCATGATGGCACGGTTCAACAAAGGCTTCCGCTTGTCCATCTGCAGCAGGCGGTGGTTCTTTCCCCGCTGGCGCCCTATCATCAGATGAGGGTCAAAGGTAGGCGAGGAAACCATGCACAGAATCTCACCCGTAGCCGGTTCGATGGCCACAATGGCACCGATTTTGTGTTGAAGCAGCCGTTCGCCCAACATCTGGAGGTCAATGTCGATGCCTAGTGTCAGGTTCTTGCCGGGTACGGAGGAACGGTCCAACTGTCCGTCCATGTAGTGTCCCTGGATGCGCCCGTGAGCGTCACGAAGCAGAATCTCCACCCCCTTCTCTCCACGCAGATACTTTTCATAGGATTTCTCGATGCCTTGCTTGCCTATATAGTCTCCGCGAATATAATAGTCATCGTTCTCAATGTCTTTCTTGGACACTTCGCCGATGTCTCCCAGCAAATGGCCGGCAGAGTTATAGGTATATTGGCGGATAGTACGCCGCTGAATATAGAAACCTGGAAATTTGAACAGCTTCTCCTGAAACACACCGCACTCTTCGGCAGAAAGCTGCGTCATGAACACCTGATGGGTGTATTTGGAATAACCGGGGTTCATCCAGCGGTTCTTGACGTCCTTCATCCGTTTGTCAAACTGCTCACGGGTAATGTTCAAGGCACTGCAAAGGTCGAGTGTATCCAGCTGCGTCACCTCCCGAGGCACAAACGTAATATCATAGGCAGGCTGGTTAAACACGAGCAACTTACCGTTACGGTCGTAGATAGCCCCCCGTGATGGATATTGTATCTTGTTCAGAAAAGCGTTACTGTCCGCGTTCTTCTTGTAGTCATCAGTCATGATTTGCAGGTCGAACAGCCGGAACACGTAAATAAGAACGATGACAATAGCCGCCGCTCCAATTACATATTTCCGCTTTTCCAGTGTATAGTCTTTCATCAATTCCTAATCCTTAATCCCTTTATCCTTTCTTTCTTATTCCCTCAACAGCCATAATGCAGGTCACAGTAAGCAGGGTACTTGCCGCAATTCTCAACAACAGCGTACCAATATGGGCAAAAGAGAAGAATTCGAGGGTAAGCAACAAGCCGTGATGTATCAGCACACTCACAACCAGATATTTCAGGAAAGGAAGAATCCCCATTGTACGGATGGCCGGAACCAGTGTATCCAGCGTGTCACGAGGCACGAACAGCCGCAGGAAAGTGGGGCGCAAGAAAGCCAGCAACACCGTAGCGGCAGCGTTCATCCCCGGTGTGTCGGAAAAGACGTCGACAGCCAGCCCTAAAAAGAATGCCCACAACATCAACGCATTGCGGGGAGTGTCCGACTCAAACTTCAGTATCAAGTAGATATACAGAAATGGAGTGGCATATCCTGCAATATGCACATTGTTCAATATCAGCACCTGCAACAGTACCAAGCCTATGAACCATCCTATTTTATGCAGATAATTAATTAACAACGCTAATGAGTTATAAGTTACGAGTTACAAGTTATTGAGTGTATAAGTTATAAGATATAAAGATGATTAATCCCTAATCCTTAACCCCTAATCCCTAATTTCTTAGTCACTTCTCGTCTGCCCTCGACTCCAATGCCTTTTGTTCATCCTGCCCGTTGCGGGAAATGACGCGCACATTGCTCACCTTTCCAAAGTCCGTAGCCAGCTTTATCTTCAACAGATACGAAAGCCCGTCGTGCGAGTCAGACATGTCATCCACCGTCCCCACCATGACACCTTCTGGAAACACGGTGGAATAGCCGCTGGTCACTACTGTATCTCCCAGATTGAATTCGGCATGCCGGGGCAAATCCTTCAGATAGGCAAAACGGGAATTACCTCCCTCCCACTTCAAATAACCGAAATAATCACTGCCCACAATCTTACAGCTGATGCTTGACTTGCTGTTCAGCAACGGAATGACCAACGAGTAATGGGGAGAGGTCTTATACACAATACCCACCACGCCATTGGCATCTACAACTCCCATCTCAGGACGGATACCTTCTGTTGTTCCACGGTCTAAAGTGATATAATTGTCAGCCTTGTTCAAGCTGTTCTTTATGACATTCGCCTTGAATATCTGATACTCCGTAGGAGCAAGCCGTTCCATGCTGTACAACCTGGCGGAGTCCAATCCTTTCTCCTTCAAGACATTTTCCAGAAACGAAAGCCGCTGCTCCAGCCACATGTTGCGGTCGAGCAGGTCTTCGTTGGCCGTCTTCAAGTGGAAATAGGAAGTGATGCCACCCGATATTTCATAAACCTTCCCCGCCACGCCATTGGCAGAGGTGAAATACACACTCTGCTGGTAATGATTAAAGCGAAATAATAAAATAAAACTGGCAACCTCTAACAGAAGAAAGAGGAACCAGTAATTATATTTAATGAGAAAGTTTAATAAATTTCGCATTACCGCATCAAGAATGAGAAGCGGTCAACGTTCTTCAATGCCACGCCCGTACCTTTGGCAACGGCATGCAAGGGGTCTTCCGCAATGTGGAACGGTATGTTTATTTTATCAGTCAGACGCTTATCCAGTCCACGAAGCAATGCACCGCCACCGGCAAGATAGATACCGTTGTGAACGATGTCGGCATACAATTCGGGAGGCGTATTTTCCAATGCGCTCAAGATGGCTGTCTCAATCTTAGAGATAGACTTCTCCAAGCAATGCGCCACTTCCTGATAGCATACCGGCACTTCCATGGGCAATGCCGTGATGCGGTTCGGACCATGAACGATATAGTCTTCAGGAGCATCCTCACCGAGTTCCGTCAAGGCAGCACCCACATTAATCTTAATACGCTCAGCCATACGCTCGCTGACCTTCACGTTGTGCTGGCGGCTCATGTATTCCTGAATATCGGCAGTCAAGTCGTCACCGGCAATGCGGATGGAGTTGTTACTTACGATACCTCCCAAAGAGATAACGGCAATTTCCGTAGAACCACCACCTATGTCAACAATCATGTTGCCTTCGGGAGCCTCTACATCGATACCGATACCGATGGCAGCAGCCATCGGCTCGAAAATCAAATAAACGTCGCGCCCGCCGGCATGCTCGGCAGAGTCGCGCACGGCACGCAGCTCCACTTCGGTACTGCCCGAAGGAACCCCGATTACCATGCGGAGTGACGGAGAGAAGAGACGGTTACGGTTGTTCACCATCTTGATAAGTCCGCGTATCATCTGCTCGCAGGCATAGAAGTCGGCAATCACACCGTCGCGCAACGGACGGATGGTACGTATGTTTTCGTGGGTCTTTTCGTGCATCATCTTTGCCTTGTCACCCACGGCAATCATCTTATCGGTACGACGGTCCAAAGCCACCACCGAAGGCTCATCCACCACAATCTTGCCATTCGTGGTGATGATGGTATTGGCTGTGCCAAGGTCCATCGCTATTTCTTGTGTAAAGGAGAATAATCCCATCTATTGATTTACTATTAAATGATTTACTATTTACTATTTGGCAGATCTGCTATCTGACGACCCCCACCTACAATGACGCCTCCCGGCAAATAGTAAATAGTAAATCGTCAAATAGTAAATGACCTTAGTGTTTAAAGTGACGGAACCCAGTAGTTACCATGGCAATGCCATGCTCGTTGCAATATTCAAACGAGAGTTCATCCTTGATACTTCCACCCGGCTGGATGACGGCTGTTACGCCTTCATTGCCGGCAATTTCCACGCAGTCGGGGAAAGGGAAGAATGCGTCACTTGCCATTACAGCGCCATTCAAGTCGAAACCGAAGTTTTTGGCTTTCTCGATAGCCTGCTTCAAAGCATCCACACGGCTGGTCTGACCTACACCACTTGCCAACAACTGCTTTCCTTTTGCCAGCACAATGGCATTCGACTTACTGTTCTTCACAATCTTGTTTGCAAAGAGCATATCCTCAATTTCCTGTGCAGTGGGAGCCTTCGTAGTTACAGTCTTCAATTCTTCAGGAGTTTCCACCTTAAGGTCGCGGTCCTGAACCAATACGCCATTCAGCAAAGAGCGGAACTGCTTCTTAGGCAGAGCTGCCGGCTTGCGGACCAGGATAATACGGTTCTTCTTCTGACCGAGGATTTCCAACGCATCCACATCATAATCGGGAGCGATAATCACCTCAAAGAAAATTTTATTGATTTCTTCGGCAGCAGCCTTGTCAATCACGGCATTAGTGATGAGCACACCACCAAAAGCGGATACCGGGTCACCGGCAAGCGCATCGTTCCATGCTTCGAGCACAGTGGGACGTGAAGCCAGTCCACAAGCATTATTATGCTTCAGGATAGCGAAAGTCGTATCCTTGAATTCGTCAATCAAGTCAACGGCAGCATTGATGTCGAGCAGGTTGTTATAAGAGATTTCCTTACCGTGAATCTGGTCGAACATAGCATCAATATTGCCATAGAAATAACCTTTCTGATGCGGATTCTCGCCATAGCGTAAAGTCTTCTGGCTGTTGGCAGAACAACGGAAAGCGGAACCTTCCTCGCCATCGAAATAGTTGAAGATGGCAGAATCATAGTGTGAAGACACTCCGAAAGCCTCTTTGGCAAACCAACGGCGTTCTTCGATGGTAGTAGTGGCTCCGTGTTCCATCAGCATGTCGCGGAACGGCTGATATTGTGCTTGCGAAGCGATGATAACCACGTCGTTATAGTTCTTGGCTGCGGCACGAATCAGAGAGATACCGCCTATGTCAATCTTTTCGATGATGGCAGGTTCTTCGGCACCACTGGCAACGGTAGCCTCAAACGGATAGAGGTCAACAATGACGAGGTCTATTTCGGGGATTTCATATTTTTCAATCTGTTGCATGTCTTGCTCCAATCCGCGGCGGCAAAGAATACCTCCAAAAACCTTCGGATGCAAAGTCTTCACGCGTCCGCCCAGGATGGAAGGGTATGTAGTGAGGTCTTCCACTGCCTTGCAGGGATAACCCAGGGATTCTATAAACTGACGGGTTCCACCGGTTGAGAGGAACTCTACACCTTCTTCATGCAGTTTGGTAATGATTTCGTCCAAACCTTCCTTATGGTAAACAGATACCAGAGCTGTTTTGATTCTTTTTGTTTCAGACATGGATTTGCGTATTAAAGTATGCGTATATTAGTATTTGATGCGCAAAGTTACAAATTTTGTTTATTCATACATACATTCATACACAATAAATTAGGTATAATTAAAAAAGGCGGCATCTGTTTCCAGTCTGCCGCCTTTTTTTAAGGGTTATTTTGTTGGTTTACCAAATAGATACACGTTTTTCTACCGGCAAGAACATCGGGTCTTTTTCTGTCACGTTGAATGCCTCATACCAAGCACCGATTTGCGGCAATGCACCGTTTACGCGCCATTCGCCCAATGAGTGCACATCACTCTTCGTGCGGTTCAACACTTCTTCGGGACGGATATCATTGGCCCATACACCTGCGTATGCCAGGAAGAAACGTTGTTCGGGAGTAAGACCATCCAGCACCGGCAGCGGATTGGCAGCCGTAGCTTTCTTGAATGCCTGATAAGAAACCTGCAGACCACCGTGGTCGGCAATATTCTCACCCAATGTCATGCGTCCGTTGGCATATACGCCCGGAGCAACCTCGATGCTATCGAAGAAGTTCACCATCACCTGAGCACGCTCGTCAAAGTTCTTGGCATCTTCAGCAGTCCACCAGTCTTTCAGGTTACCGTCCTTGTCGTACTGGCGACCCTGGTCGTCGAATCCGTGAGTCATCTCATGACCGATTACCACACCGATGGCACCATAGTTGAAGGCATCATCCGCATTCATATCGAAGAAAGGATATTGCAGGATACCGGCGGGGAAACAGATTTCGTTCGTAGTCGGGTTATAGTATGCGTTGACGGTCTGCGGAGTCATCAGCCATTCATCCTTATCCACCGGCTTGCCGGCTTTGGCTATCATTTCGGCATGGCTCCACTCGTTGGCACGTTCCATGTTTGCCCAGTAAGAGTCGTTTTTGATTTCCAGTGTGGAGTAGTCTTTCCAAGTGTCGGGATAACCAATCTTCACATGGAAGGTAGCCAGTTTCTCCAGAGCTTTCACCTTAGTGGAATCACCCATCCAGGCAAGATTCTGAATACGTTCGCCCAAGCTTTCCTGCAAGTTCTTCACCAAAGTCACCATACGCTCCTTGGCAGCAGCAGGGAAATATTTCTCCACGTACATCTGACCTACAGCTTCGCCCAGCGCGCTGCTTACAGTGCTTACCGCTCTCTTCCAGCGGGGCTGCATTTCTTGTGTACCGCTCATGGTGCGGCTGTAGAAGTCGAAGTTCTGTTCTGCCATAGCATCGTTCAACAAGCTTGCGGCAGAATCAATCAATTTCCATTGCAGATAAAGGCTCTGCTGTTCAATGGGCAGCGTATCCAGAATATCGGCAGCAGCTTTCAGTGAAGCGGGCTGGCCTACGATGATTTCCTTCACATCCTTCAAGCCCATGGCAGACAAATAAGCATCCCAATCGAAAGTAGGATAATTCTTCTTCAACTCTTCCATGCTCATCTTGTTATAATTGGCATGCGGGTCACGCAACTCCGTACGAGAGCGGAAAGCCTTGGCAAGACGTGTTTCCACATCCATCACCACCTCCATACCTTTCTTGGCAGTAGCCTCGTCGAAACCAGCCAACTGATACATCTTCTGTACATGTGTACGGAAAGCATCACGAATTTTGGCAGTAGCCTCATCATTCTCCAGATAGTATTCACGTTCGCCCATGCTCAGCCCGGTCTGATAGGTCTGTACAGCATTCATGCTACTGTTCATTTCGTCAGCGCCAACATACAGCACGTTGTAGGCGATGATACCCTTCTTCTGCATATCGCCCAGCAAGGCATAAAGCTCCTTCTTGTCCTTCAAAGCAGCCAGCTGGTCGAGTTCAGCCTTGATGGGGGCTACACCGTCCTTGTTCAGCTTCACGCTGTCCATTACGATTTTGTACAAGTCACCGATTTTTTGTGCCACGCTGCCGACTTCGTGCTGGGTGGCGGCAAGCTCTTCAATCAGTCCTTGAATCTGCTTGCGGTTGTTTTCTGCAAGGATAGTAAAAGAACCGTACTGTGAGTATTCAGCAGGAATCGGATTGTTCTTCATCCAACCGCCACATGCGTATTGGTAAAAGTCAGTTCCGGGTAGAGCCGTTGTGTCAAGATTGGCGAGCTGGATGCCTGCTGTAAGTTCAGCCTGCTGCTTGCCGGTGTTGCAGGAAGCCGTCATCAGACAGAATGCTGCAATGGGTAACAAATGATTTGCTTTCATAAACATATAAAATATAATAGTTAGTGATTCTCCAACTCTACAGTAGCCGCGTCCCACTCTTCCATCACGCGGTCAAGCTGCTCTTTCAGTTTTTGGTGCTGCTCATAAAGCGACATGTCCGAAGCACCTTCCGGTGTGGCCATCCTGGCCTCAAGAATGGCAATGGCAGCCTCCGTCTGCTCTATCTCCGCTTCACAATCGGCAACGCGACGTTCCAGCTTCTTGCGTTTCTTGTTGAGTTCCTTCTGAGCCTCATAGAGCCTCACCCCCGACCCCTCCCCCGTAGGGAGGGGAGAAGCATTGCCCTTTTTCCCGAAAGAGGGGCTTTTGCTCAAAGAAGAACCGAACAGAGCATCCATCCGCCCGCTACCAAGCAACCCGTCATTCCCTTCTCCCCTCCCTACGGGGGAGGGGTCGGGGGAGAGGCTCTTCTTTTGCAGGAAATCATAAATTCCTCCCAGATGTTCCTTCACCAGTCCGCCACCAAACTCGTACACTTTAGTCGCAAGTCCGTCCAGAAAATCACGGTCATGGCTGACTATTATCACCGTTCCGTCAAAATCGCGGATAGCTTCCTTCAGCACATCTTTGGAACGCATGTCAAGATGATTCGTAGGTTCGTCGAGAATCAGAAAATTCACCGGCTCCAACAGCAGTTTTATCATGGCAAGCCGGGTACGCTCTCCACCGCTGAGCACCTTCACCTTTTTATCCGAAGCCTCACCGCCGAACATGAAAGCACCTAGAATATCACGGATTTTGAGGCGGATATCCCCTACGGCCACGCGGTCAATCGTATCGAATACAGTCAGGCTCTCATCCAAAAGCTGTGCCTGGTTCTGGGCAAAATATCCAATCTGCACATTATGTCCCAGTGTAAGCTTACCGGTATAATCCGTAATCTCACCCATAATACACTTTACAAGCGTAGACTTACCTTCGCCGTTCTTACCGACAAAAGCAACCTTCTCTCCTCGGTTGATAGTCAAATTCACATCGTGGAAAACAACGTGCCCCCCGTAGGATTTCTCCATATCCTCGCAGATAACTGGATAATTACCGCTACGGCTGCTGCAAACAAACTTCAGGCGCAAAGAGGAGTTGTCTTCCTCATCCACCTCGATACGTTCTATCTTTTCAAGTTGCTTGATGCGACTTTGCACCTGCACAGCCTTGGTAGCTTTGTACCGGAAACGCTCGATAAAGTCTTCCGTATCTTGTATCTGCTTCTGCTGATTCTCGTAAGCACGCAGTTGCTGCTCCCGACGCTCCTTGCGAAGCACCACGAACTCATCGTATTTCACTTTATAGTCGTAAATGCGTCCACAAGTTATTTCGATGGTACGCGTAGTGACATTGTTCAAAAAGGCGCGGTCGTGGCTGACAAGCACCACCGCATTGGCACGGGTGGAAAGGAAGTTCTCCAACCACTGGATACTCTCGATGTCAAGGTGGTTGGTAGGCTCGTCGAGCAGCAACACATCCGGACGACGAAGCAACAGCTTGGCAAGCTCTATACGCATACGCCAACCACCGGAAAACTCGCTTGTAGAGCGGTCAAAGTCCTCGCGGCTGAAGCCCAGCCCTTGGAGCGTGCGCTCTATTTCGGCACGGTAGTTGGTGCCGCCCATCATCAGAAAACGTTCGTTTTCGTGAGTGAAGCGGTCAATCAGTTTCTGGTAATCCTCACTATCGTAGTCGGTACGTTCGGCAAGTTGCTGATTCATGCGTTCGATGCCCGCCTGCATCTCAAAAATATGCTCGAAGGCAAGTTCAGCCTCCTGCATTACGGTGCGCTTGTCACTGAGTATCATCACTTGGGGCAAATACCCGATAGTACATTCGCGAGGAACGGCAACAATGCCGGCAGTGGGCTGCTGAATGCCAGCCAATATCTTGAGCATGGTGGACTTACCGGCACCATTCTTGCCGACAAGAGCTATACGGTCTTTCTTATTGATAACATAAGAGACGTCTTCGAACAGAGGAGTGGCATTAAATTCTACCTTCAGTCCTTCTACAGATATCATAGTGTCAATGAATTTATCGTTCAAGACTGCAAAGGTAGCGATTTTCAACGTTATACAATATCATACGCTCACATAATTACATCAAATATCCAAGAAAGAGAACACTACTCCCGCATTTCCTGCGGAAGGACAATTGCAAAGCGGCTCCCCTTGCCAAGAGTTGAGGCCACTTCTATTTTTCCATGAAACCTTTCAACGATAGTCCTGCAAATAGCCAATCCCAATCCCGTACCCTGCACAAAAGCATCTCCCTTATAGAAACGTTCAAAAATGTGCGCCAGAACTTCTTCCGACATGCCAGTTCCCGTATCTTCCACAAAGACTTCCAGTGTAACAAAGTCCTTCAGCCTATATCCTATGGTTATGCGACCTTCAGCAGTGAACTTCACCGCATTATTGACAAGATTGTTGACAACTTGCCCCAAACGCATAGGATCTGTATAGATAACTGCCGCCCGGTCCGGAAGGTCTAGCAGTAGCTCCACTCCTTTCCGAAGATTCATCTTCTGTGCACTGTAAATGCTTTCCAATATGCCATTTAAAGAAACCTTCTCAAAATGGAACTCCATTGTGTTCGATTCTATCTTGGACAAATCCAGAATATCTGAAATCAACACCATTAACAACTGGCTGTTCTTTTCAATCAAAGACGTGAATTCCATAATCTCCTGCCGCGACAAGTCGGCATCCCCACAAGCCAGTAGTGTAGAGAAGCCCACAATGGCATTTAGCGGCGTACGTATCTCGTGGCTCATATTAGCAAGAAATACGCTCTTCAACTCATCGCTACGTTGCGCTTTCTGCAAAGCCTCGTTCAATTTATTCTCCGTATCCTTGTATTTCTGCGTACTCATGCAAATACCGATGATACGGAACGGCAAATCCGTCAATTGCCCCACATAGGTAGATTGCGCCTCAAACCACTCCCACTTGCCGTCTCCCCTCCGTAGACGGTATTCCACTGGGCGTTCGTACAAATTACCATGCAACTGTAAAGCCAAAGCATCAAACACTCCCTTCCGGTCGTCCGGATGAATCAGAAATGCGAATTCCTCAGGCGTCAGCGTATAGTCACGCGTAGGAATCCCCAAATATTCAAAATAACGCGGTTCTATAATCATCAGATTATGTTCCATGTCGAAAGACCATTGAAATATCTGGGTGCGGCTCAGCGCAATATTCAGCAAATGCTTCTGTGTCCGTTCTTCCAACACATTCCTAAAATAGAGTACAATCCTCACCAATTGTCCATCTTCATGAATTCCCACCATAGCACCTTGTATCAGAAAACTTATACCACTCTTCAATTCACGTATAAAGCAATTGGTATCTAAGGGAATAATCCGCACATCCCTCTCCCGAAGTTGCAGCAAAAGGTCTTCTAACACATTCTTTTTATCACATACCACCTCCAATAAGTCAGTGATACGCCGCCCTATCACATACTCATTCAATTGGAGTTCATTCATCACCTGCTGATTCAGACGCCAGATACAATCTTCCAAATCAATCATAATAATGCTGACGGGCCATGAGTTGAACAACTGCTCGGAGATGGCATTTATTATACGTACTTCTTGAGGAACATTCGGATTCATCAGAATTGGTTTATCATACAAGAAGCAAAGTTCGGGTTAAAATGCTTATACCACAAACAAACCCTTATAAATCAATATTCCATTTTAATATGTATATATTCTATTATTCACAACTTTACCTTATTTAACAGAGATAAGTTGAGCGTAATATTGATTTTAACTGTTACCTCTGTCATTTATACATTATTATCCCCCATTTTTGCGTCTTAAAATCTCCAACATGAATATATCCGAATTCAATATAAATGACGAGTTCATTGCCTGCAATCATATCACAACCAGTGAACTGAATCCGCTAGTGAAAAAGCCATACCACACCAAGGCCAGTATCTTCGTTTTGTGTATCAAAGGAGTTCTGAAAACCATCATAAACCATACCCAATTCAAGGTTGAAGCTAACCTTCTCCTAGCTATTCCTCCTGAGACCTTCGTACAATTACTACACACGTCAGACGATACTGAAATATATGTCGTCATATTTTCCAAACAACTTATCCAAAGTGCAGGAGTCGGTAAGGTCATGATGGATAAGTTTCACATTATAGGTAAACACTATATTTTTCCTCTATCGAAAAAGAACTTCCAGCTTTATGCTGAGTTCATGACCTATTTGTCACACCTCTATCAAAGAACAGAAAGCCCCTCAAGTCTAGTTTCATTGCAAACTCTACTGGCATATCTGTTACAAGGCATATCCGAACTCTGTCCGGAACACCCTAGGATAAAAGAAACTCCGGGCAGCAGGCATTTCAACCAATACCGCATTTTTATCCGATTGGTACACACAGACTATGTCCGGGAGCATCAAGTGTCCTATTATGCATTGAAAATGAATATGAGGCCGGCAGCTCTTTGCCGCCTTGTCAAAAAGGAATCAGGACATACAGCCATGGAAATCATCAACAATACTATCATCATGGATGCCAAAGCACAGCTTTGTACCGCCAACACTCCGATAAAGGATATAGCCGTGAGTCTAGGTTTTAATAATGCGGCCTTCTTCAACAAATTCTTTAAACGTCATACGGGAATACCTCCTCAGAAGTTCCGTACATCCTCAAAACAATAAAATCTACTCAAAACCCAAAATGCGGATATTCTGTCCTGAGAATACCCGCATTCCTCAATAAGAGAAGTCCGTCATCAGCCTACCTTCTTGGCAATAAAGAACACATAACCGTAAAATTCCTTATACTTGCCGTACAGTTCATCCTCAATCATTTGGAGTAAGCTGAACTCTTCGGCAATTTTATTACCGGCATATTTCTTACGGAAAATCTCCTGAGCCGCAACCTTTGAAGCAAAGTAATGCTCTGTCCAGCAATTCTCCGGCAAAATGAATGTAGCAACGGGAAGATAACCTGCGTTGTACAACTTGGTCACCTGATTGGGAAGTGTATCCATTTCAGAGTAAGCGTCCATCCAGAAGTCATTGATTTCCGCAGGGCGTTCGTCCGTAAACCATGAACTCTCGGAGACGGCAATATACCCTCCCGGTTTCAGATACTTACGCCACTCCTTCAAGCCACGTTCAAAGCCAATGTTATAGATAGCACCTTCACACCAAATCATATCCAGCTCCTCCTCACCGAAAGGAAGGGCATCCATTGAACCGACAATTCCTTTTACTCTGTTCTGCAAGCCTAACTGCCTTGCATTACGGTTGAAGATATCAATAAAGCCGGGAAAAAGGTCAATTCCTGTAATCCGCCCCGGCACATGGCCAGCTACTACCATTGTCTGGCCACCCGTTCCACAGCCGATATCGGCAATAAAGGATTCATCGGTAAGACCGTCTACAAAGCTCAATGCCTTCAACGTCGCTTCAGGACTGCCAGGGCCTTGTCGTTCCATATTGGAGAAAAAGTCACAGATTAAATTAAGTTCGAAATCGTGGATAGTTTTATTTTCGTTACTCATTTTCTTACTATATTTTGCATATACGGAAAGTATCACAATACCTTCAGCATAATATGCGGATTAAACTTGAATTATAACAATAGGAAAACACTCTCGAAAGAAGTTATCCGAGAGTAAACGAAGGGGGGACAATCTGTGCAGGGAACACAGATTGTTTACAAAACCAAATCCGATTTAAATGTCTTTGTCATACTGCAAAGATAAGCAATATTTTATTTAATCAAAGATTTTACGGTTAATAAAGATTTTCCCTTGCACCGGGCGCATGCTGAAGAACCGCACCTACCACCTGGCAAGTATCCAGTTCCTTACAGTCGCCGCAAGTATTGAAACCTTTTTCGTACACACATTTGCGGATAGCACAATAATCGCTGCAATAGGCAAACTTCACCCCGTCTGCACGGCACCCCATACAATGGATGGTTTCCGGCGTAATTTCCGGCGTATTGTTCAGCACACTCCACTCTTTGGCAGTTTTCTCTCTCAGCTCATCGTCATTATTGACAGTGGCTATACGGGCGGCGCAATTTTCGCAATCCAACCCGCAACATGCAATTAATTGTTTCATCACTTGGTTATAACGATTTATGTTTGAGGATATAATGCCCCTTTTCCCGCACATCGATTCAGTAAGCCCAAAACTCACCCCATACCTTGGAACAGACACTCATTTACCGACAGTCCTCAGCGCTTTCTTAACGATATACTTGGTCTCTTTCGTTTCACTTTCCTAACGCCTGCAAAGCTTCCTTACAAATCCGGATTGCGTCTTACTTGCATCATTTAACCAATTCCCTACGCTGTTCCGGACATACTTGGAGTAATCTGATTTCAAAGGTTCCAATATCGGTAAGCCCAATGCAGGGTTCTGTTCCAACATTTCAGTATGCTTGCACCAGACACCTCGTGAACAGAAAACAGAAGAACAAATATAGCTCTGGCAAACGCCTTCCCCATATTTGTCCTTTTGTTCTTTTACCCAATAAATTAATGCGAATCAAGTTATCCTTCCGTCTTACTTTAGAACAGCTTCGCAGGATACTCACCCGCATCCACCAAAGCCTGAATCTTGTCGACTACACTCTGACGGTCTTCGGGATAAGTCACACCGAACCACTTGCTGGTTGTATCGAGCACTTCGCAGGTAGCAGTGCCATTGTTAATCAGCTTATCCACCATCAGCGGGATGAAGAATTCGCTTTTCAGATTCTCCATATTCTTCGGGTCGCTCAGGAAGCTCTTGAAAAACTCTGCACTGTAAGCAAAGTAATCGGGAGTAAAGCCCCAGAAGTTCATGCTGACCGGAGTCGTCTCGGGAGTGGCAGTCCATTCACCGTTATCATCGATGTACTTCACCTCGCCGTCCATACGCTGAATCTTGGTACGCTCTACTACAGAAGTCAACAAGTTGTTTGCATCCGTTCCGCACAAACCACGGGATACGGTACCGCTTTCGCTCAATGTATTGCCGATGCGGAAGCCTACCATGGAATATACATTTTTGGAACCTTCGGGAAGGGCTGCAAGGAATTTGCCCATTACCTGGAAGGAATCACGACCGTAGAAATCGTCGCAGTTGATAACAGCAAACGGTTCCTTTATTACATCGGCACCCATCATTACAGCATGGTTGGTTCCCCAAGGTTTGGTACGGCCTTCGGGGCAGGTGAAGCCTTCGGGAAGGTCATCGATGGACTGGAATACCAGTTCGCAGGGGATATGGCCTTCGTATTTGGAAATAATCTTGTCGCGGAAATCCTGCTCAAAATCTTTACGGATTACGAAAACGAGCTTGCCAAAACCGGCATTGATGGCATCGTAAATAGAATAATCCATGATAGTTTCGCCATTCGGGCCCAGTCCGTCCAATTGTTTCAAGCCACCATAACGGCTGCCCATGCCGGCTGCCAATAAGAATAAAGTTGGTTTCATATTAGTTATTATTTAAAAAGGTTAGTGTATCACAATTGATAACGGTTGCAAATGTACAAAAATTTATGTCTGACAAAAGGGAGTTTTAGTTCATTCTTTACCACTATCCGTTCAAAAACGTACATTTAGAACGGATAACCGATGGCAAAATGCAACGCCATACTATCCTTGAACTTAGGAATATTGTAATACCCCGACTTTCCGGTATCATACGGATCATGCAGCCCGATACCCAAATCCAGACGGAAAACAAGGAAGTCCAAGTCATAGCGTAAACCGACCCCCGTACCCAAAGCAATCTGTTTCGGGAAATTCTTCAAGGTGAACTCACCGCTCGGGCGATTTTCGTCCTTACGCATCAGCCATACATTGCCGGCATCCAGAAACACCGCTCCATGCAAGTCGGCAATCATACGGAAGCGATACTCGATATTGGCTTCCATGCGAATATCACCCACGTGGTTGATATAGGTATATTTCCTATCCGTCTCGGGAGGATAACCGCCCGGACCTATACTGCGTGCAGAAAAGGCGCGCACACTGTTGGCACCGCCGATATAGAACTGTTCCGTATAAGGTGCGGTCGTAGCGTTGCCATACGACCATATCACCCCTCCCGCAATACGCGAAGCAATCATCTGGTTCTTGTCTATCCGGTAATGGTACCTGAATTCCGAGTTCAGCTTCAGGAACTGTGCAAAAGGTACCCCGAAAAGCTTCTTTCCCTCCTCACTGAACGGCTTGCCGAAAATACGGTAAACGGCAGAAGTCAGGTTACCGGCCGATGCAACGGTGGTCTGCCACCAGATGGGGTTACGCTTACCACGCACAGAAGCGTTGTCATAAGTATAAGTGTACTCCATAGCAGGTATAAACTGGTCGCGCAGGCTGACGTATAGTGCCGGATTCTGGGCACGCAACGTATCGAAAGCGGCAGTAGGATTGCGCAGTACATTGAATGTCAGCCGGAAAGGAGTTATACTGTGCCTGGAAGTCGATTTGGGCTGGAAGTCATAAGTGACATTACCGCCAAAAGCCAGCAGCTTATAATACTTGGCACGGTTCATCTGGTCGGCATACAAACGGAAAGTCGTTGTAGCCGGGAAGTCATACTCACGGTCGCCCATCCTGGGAAACACCACGCGCGGAAAGATAAGCGAAGTGGAGATACCCAGTTCATAACTGTTCATCAGGGAAGAGCTTGCCTTGCCCGTCTGCCATTCGTACGAACCGTTCAACTTCACATTCCAGCTTTCACCGCCACCGAAAACATTGTTCTTCGTCACCGTAAAAGCGGCACCCGGTCCCGTCTGGTTATTACTCTTCATGGTGACATTAAAATCCAATTCCGCATCGTAGGGTTTATCGAGCGCGGCAATGACCTTCACATCCAATGTATCAGACACAAACGCCGTATCACGCGGTATATACTGCATCTCTGCATAACGGAAAATACCGACGCTTGCCAGACGCTCCTGAATACGGGTCTGACGGTATAAGCTATACAAACTCTGCATAGAACGCTGGCGGGCAATACCTGCGCTGTCCTGTATCTGGCGCTTCCGCCGGTAGCCTTGATAGTTCAGCCAGCGGTAAAGCATGTTGGGACGTACCGGAGGTTTGTTGTAGTAGTGTATGGTCAAGCCTTTGTAATCCATGCTGTCATTGGGTTCCTGCCCTTGCTTTCCAAGAAGATAGACGGATTTACGCCCCACACGGAACTGCTTCTCGGCTACCTTTGGCATACCGGGAACGGGAATCAAGCGCATCTGGACATGCCCATTGGGAACCATCATGGTATCGGCCTGATAGGTCAGGTAGTCGGGACGGAAATAATAACAGCCCACATTACGCAGCAGGGTACTGATACGGGTACGCTCCCCATCCAGATCAGCCACATTGAATTGTTCTCCCGGACTGATAAGTGAACGTCGGCGTCCTAGCTCCATAATGCGAGTGGTACGTTGGTTGAAACCACGATAGTACACCGTATCTATAAAGTAGGGATTACGCATGTTCACCGTATATTGCAACTTTGCCTTCAGCGAGTCCTTCGGGTCGACAAATGTCTTGTAGCTGACGCTTCCGTTGAAATAGCCATAATCGCGCAGCAAGTTAACCGCCGCCTTCTGGCGTATATCGGGATTCACCGTAGACATAAGCACCGGAGTGGCGGCAAATTTATTGAATATCCACTTTCCGAATCCCTTCTCATACTTCTGGAAACCATTGTAAATCCACAGTCCGAAAGGAAAGGGATAGCGGATAGTAGAGCTTCCCAGCAACGAATTGTTCGGTGCCGTAGCAAGGGCGGCTTCCACCTCTTCCATAGCAATCTCACCAACAGACGTTTCACTGCGGTTCAATACAATCATCGGCTTTTGGCCGGTATAGAGTATCTCCCCCTCGGGCAAGTGCTTCGTGGTGGAGCAACCTGCCAGAAATATCAATCCTGCAATATATAATATCAGTCGTTTCATATCACATTCCTACTTTTTCATATCGCTATTTTCAGCCTCCGGTTTTATCTTTTTCTTCCTGAAGATGAAGAGTTCACTCAATCGGTCCATCTTCCGGCGCAGCACAAGGCCGACACCCGTTTCGGTTATCTCACCGTCGAGTATGCTTTCGTAGTTTTTATTATGGAATACACGGACATATCGGGTACCCGACGCATCAAGACGGTATTCCAGCGATATATTGTCAATGAATGATTCCGCATCGTTCGTGGCATTGGCACCGGTGGACACTTTTCCACCGATGACTATCTGTACGCGGTCGTTGAAGAAACGCTGGGAATAACGGAAACTGAAGTCTTTCTGCGTGTCGCCCGTTTCAGCAGAGGTACGGTCTTCCACACCGACACTGATATTGGCACCTTTTATACCTCCCGCCAAGGAGTTTATCTGGCTCTGAAGCACTGAGTTCAAGGCGGCTCCCATTGACAAACCTCCTCCTTTGGCACCGCTGTTCAGGTAAATACCCGTGGCAAGCATGGCAATGGCCTGCTTGCTACGCTCTTCTGCACCCATTGCCTGCAGCTCATTCTCTACTGCGGCATCTTCGGGCGCCGAGATATCGAATATCAGATCGGGAGCGTCAAGCCGGTTCTTGATGGAAATGGAAACATCGAAGTTCACCATGCGCGAACCGTCCCCGTCACCATCGGCCACAGAAGCACGCATACGTTCCGTAGCCTTCAGGCTCAGCGTAGGATTCATAATATTTCCCCGCCAATCCACATAACTGCCGGGATTGAACTGGAACTCCTTCAACGGGATGATAGGCAGCGAATATTTCATGACGCCACCCGAAAGGGTATAGCGTCCGGTAAGGCTCATATCCCCTTGGGGAGTATACTGCATATTCAAATCACCGCCACCTTCCAGTTCGATGTATTTGCTACGGTCGGGACTCAGATCGGCACGAAGACGGACAGCATCGTCAATATGGACGGACATATACATTTCCAATCCTCCCAAAGACATGGCAGGAACCTCATCTGCTTTTACCGACGTCGTATCGGTGAACGAGGTAAAGGTAACCAGCCCACTGAGACGGTCTTCCACCGTTAAAGGGGAATCGGTCAACACGTAGGTTACGTTGGTATTGCCCAGCAAATTCATGTTTCCACGCATCGTGAGCCCGTCAAGCGGCCCCTTCACCGTGGCATGCAAGTCGACGAACACCTTTCCATACACCAGACTTTCGCGGGTACGCGGTGCATCCAGCAACGTATAGTTCTCTGCCAGCAGATTGAGGTTGGCAGTAGGACGCTCCATATTCCGGAAATCAACCTTACCGTCAATCGTAAACGGATTCTTGCTGGTGGTATAAATGGCAAACTTATCAAATATCAACTGATTGTCCTTTATCTGTACCGGACGGTTGTCGAACCAGTAACGTGCTCCCGCCTGGCGTGCATAGACAGACACACTGTCCAAAACAATATCACCATGCATTTGAGGCTTGTCCAGCGAACCATAAATATAAAGCCCTCCATCAATATCTCCGGTAAAGGCCACCGTTTGGTCAGGGATGAATGCATTGGCCATCTTCAATGGAAAATGCTCGAAACGGGTGGACACTTCCAGGGTATCCTTTCCGTTCTTCTGCGTCAAGATACCGTCGGCGGTCATCACTTCTTCATTATCATATGTAAAATAGGTATTCAGATAGTGCGTATTCTTGTCGCCCGGCAACCAGGTAGCCCCCAGGCCGATGTCTCCAACCGGTTGGCGTTCGTAGGTCAGTTTCTCTACATTGGCTTCGGCGGACACCTGCAGGGAAGTGGCAGTCTGTATATAATTTGCTTCGGCAGAGAACAATCCCGTAAGCCGGGGCATATAAGGAAGTACCTCCGTAAGTTCATCCAGGCGCAATCGGCTCAGTTCTACGTTTATATTCTGCAAGGAAAGGGTATCATTCTTGTCGGATTGCATACGGAAACACAGACCATCGTCGCTGTCCATATCAATATTGGCATAGACGCGCATATTCTTATGCAGATAAATCCAGTTACTATTGTCCGCAAAGTGGAATTTACGGAAAGCGATAATCGGCTCGGCAGGAATAAGGTTCAGCAGCACACCATTACCGCGACCGTGTCCTTCGGTCAACGGACGGGCATTAATACCGAATAGAACACCGGTCTGCCCTTTTCCATTCACATAATCCACAGTCAGTTCCGCATCTTCATTACGGACTTCACCCGTCAGTGTGCTACGGAACACAAACTGCGGGTTCTTGGGACCGTTTATGACACCACCTTGCAACTTCATGCGGGCAGTATCCTGCTTCACTGTAAAAAATATCGTATCGAGCTGCAAGGAGTCCATGCGCAATCCGTGAACAGCTGTACGTCCATTGATGCCGACTTGCGGAGTAAATCCGAAGCTCAGTTTGAAATCATTATAGGAAATACCCTTTGCAGCCAGGAAATAGCTGACGGGATTCTGGTTACCGGCTTCCAGATGCATGCCCGCTGAAGGAAGGACTTGGCGCAAAGCGGCATGGTCCAAACGCCGTTCATCAATCTGCTTTGTCAGGATAGAGACAAATTTATCCGACTGTTCCATCAACTTCTTCAACGTGCTGTGAGCGCGGAAACGCAGATTCAAGTCACCGGCATCAAGCCTCAACTTGAGAGAATCATGACGTGCCTCCGCTCCCATTGTAAAGGCAAACGGGTGTTTCAACGGTCGGGGCACCAAACCCAGCTTATGCAGATTCACCTCTTCCACATTTAAATCCAAAGCGCCATCCAGATAGCTGCGGTCAAGACGCATATCCGCATTTCCCTGCATCTTGAGAAGGACATTATCGCTGGCAAGACGGACGGTAGCAACGGATGACTTGAGTCCGGCATGCACATCTACACCGGAAATGTCCCAATGGCCATACTGTAGTTTTTCCAAGGAGGCATTCAAAGCGGCCACAGTTTTTCGTGATGCCACATCCACCCCTTGCCCCTTAGCGGACATCTTTGCCGTAAGAGTATAAATAGAGTCCTTGGGCAGGAAGTGATGCACCTGCAAGTTGTTGATGGCAAGGTCGGCATGGTAGGCTTCCGTAGCAAGATTATAGGCGGCATCCAGATTCAAGGCGCCTTCCTTCTCCTGCAGTTTCAGGGCGGCAGTGCACTGCGCCCCCTCCATACCGACACGTGCCGCAAGGTGCATACTGTCCGGCACGATGACGGAGCCATCGGGAGCAATGTCAGCTAGTCCGGTCAGGAAGTTCAAGTTCTGCGTATGCATCTCGAAGTCCATGTTTCCATTGCGTTTCACACTGTCGGCCAGGTTCCAGAATTCTCCTCCCCCACTCAACGAAAAGGCTCCGGGCAGCTCAGCCGTAAAACGGGAAATCTGCATCTGCTTCAGGTTTCCTTCCGTACCGGCATGAATCACCAACGGACGGAACGGATAGGCTTCCTTGAAAGTTTCCGGCAGGCCACCGGCAAAAAGCAGTACATCCTGTTTGCCGATACGGGCATTGAAACGGGCTGTCAAACGGCCGGTGGTAGGTATATTTATCAGTTCCCAGTAAGTCTGTGCCGTAAGATTCATCTCACTATGAGGTGTCAGCAACTTCAAAGAAGGGATACGGATAACGGTAGAGTCGGCAAACAACCGCCCGGTCAGGGAAGTTACACTCAAACCGGAACGCTCATACATGGAAAATTCCCGGATAACGGCATTCATATCTCTACCGTAGTACATCACAGAATCAATGCCCATACGAATGTCGTGAAGAGCAATGTGCGAGGGGTCGAAACCTATCGCACTCCCCGGGCCGCCGGTATCATAATTGACAGAAGTTCCAGTCAGCAGGAATTTTCTCCAGCCATAGAACTGGTGTTTCAGGTCGGCAGCAGCGTCCGCAATCTCAGCATTTCCGATATGGGCTTTCAGCCCCATGGAGTCCAATGGCATCTGTAAATCGACCGAGACGTTCTTCAACTTCAGGGTATGGAGTGTGACTTTCCAGTTTAACGCAGTGTCAGTAGTGTCCTTGGGAGTCTCAGTGGTATCTGCAAGCATTACCTGCACATGGGTATCGCTCAATTCTATATTATTGAGAATAGCATCTTCTTTTGTAAGGTCTATGCCATGGCTTTCGAAAAAGAAATGCCCCAGTACCCCTTTGATGCACATACCTTCCATTAAATTGGAAGAGTTAACAGCAACTTGTTTCAGGGTAATGTCATCCACCTCCACTTTCCCTTTGAGTAAAGGCCATGCCTGCACCCGCACGTTCAAACTTCCAAGATTCAGCAAAGTATCGGGATGCTGCACCTCAACAGCACTGTCGGCAGGCTGTACCACCAATACACCGCGAACCAACAAATTCAAAGGAAAGCGAAGGTCAATCCGCTCCACAGATATGTCCATACCCGTAGCATCTGATGCAATTGCTGTAGCCTGCTTCCGTATCAAATTCTGTACGGGAGGCACATAGAGCAGTATCATCAATATTATAAACAGTATAATAGGAGTAAGCAGCACCCACAGTGCTATTCTCAACCATTTTCTTCTCATCGGAACGTCAATCTTTCATCGTATTTAAAAGTCCTACAAAGTAAACAATTTCTTTCGACATTTGGTTCCCGATAGAGAAAAATCATGTATTCTTCTCTGTTCCCCCATTACGGAAAAGCTGTTGCCTGAGTAATGACATCCTCTATCAAAACGAGGGCGGCAAGGGCGTGCTCTTTCAACTCTCCGGTAAAAGGCACTCCATGCGAAGTTTCCAACAGTTTCAGCAATGCAACCAGTTCCGTAGCTCCAATCAACGTAAAGAGGGGAATCATTTTGTGGGAGACAGCAGCCATCTCGTCCACATCCTCATTCTCCACAGCCTTCTGCAAACGCTCCGCATTGAGACGGGTTTCAGCCACAAAACTTTCCAGAATGGACTTTGCGGCCTCGGGGTCATCGACCGAAAAAACGGTGAGCGAAGAGAATTTATACCCCGGGCAAGCCGAAGTTTCCGAAACTTCTGTAACCTCCTTCCCTTTGTCCTCCACATTCAATTCATGCAGCAATTCACTGACGGTAAACGGCTTATGCAGGCATCCGGCAAAGCCATGCGCCGTAAATTCCTCACGCTGCATGTCACTGCGAGCAGTGACAGCAATCACCGGAACAGACTGTGCCTGCGGTATGTTCGAAGCACGCAGCAGTTTCAGTAAATCAAAACCATTAATAGCAGGCATCTGCACATCAGTAAGCAGAACATCAAAGGTTGCAGTGCGCAAGGCATCCAGCAATTCATCCAGTTGTAAACAAGAAACAGAATTTATACCACTCTGCTGAAGCATGGCGGCAGTAAGGGTAAGTTGAATACGGTCATCATCGATAAGGAGGACATTCTTCAATGAAGAACAAGGAACGGAGAATGAAGAATTGCCCTCCGGCGTGACAACACAGCCCAATTCTTCATCCTTCATTCTACGCCTTTCGCTCCTTACGGGATAGATAGGAATATATATCGTGAAAGTGCTTCCCTTACCTGGTACACTGTCTACATCAATCGTACCTTCAAGTAACTGTACCAACATACGGACGATGGAAAGTCCGAGTCCGAACCCTTCTTTACCCTGAGCACCCGGTAATCGGGTGAATTCCTGGAAGATACGCTCACGGTCAGCAGGCTCCATACCTCTACCCGTATCAGCAATGGCAACTACCAGTCGACGGTCCTCGTAACGGGCAGTCATGGTAATACCGCCTTGGTCCGTAAACTTCACGGCATTGGACAGCAAATTGTTGATAATCTGACGCAGACGCAAGGGGTCACAAATATAGGTACCGTCCAGCTCCGGGGCAATGTCGCAATGAAGCGCCAGCCCTTTGGCAGCCGTAAGCGGTTCAAAACTTACGTGTATCTCTTCAAGCAGGCGGGAAGGATGAAAAGTGACCCGGTTGACTTCAGCCTTGTTCAAATCAAGACGATGGAAGTCGAGCAAATCAACGACCAGCTTCAGCAGATGCTCCGATGAGGTTTTCATATTGTCCAGATAGAACCGCTGGCGCTCATCCACCGTCAGACGGGAAAGCAAATCGGCATAGCCCATGATAGAACCGAGCGGGGCTTTGAAATCATGGGTAATGGCAAGCATCAGTTTTTCACGGACAGCAAGTAAATCTTCGGCACGACGGCGGGCCTCTTCCAACTCACGGCGGTAACGGTTGCTTCGAGTTATGTCGCGACCGATGATAATAAGGAAAAAAACGGAAAGCAATACCGCACCTACGGCAATGCCACTGATAATCTTGGCCGAACGGCGTCGGACCGCCTGTTGATACTCGGCTTCCGTCCGTGCACGCAGCAGAGTTTCCGTCTCATAATCTTTCAGCAAACTGTCAATACGAGCGGTCAGCATATGGTCCAAGCGTTGCAGATAGCGTTTACGTCGTTGTATAACAGTGTTTACAGCTTTTTTCTGCTGGGCCACAGCACGCAGTTTCTCATGCAAAGAATCGGCCGGATTATAAGGTTCAATCACCGTATCCGTCGCAAATTCGAGGGAGGTCTTCACCTGGATAGCCGTATCTTTCTTTGGGGGGACAAACACTTCACCCAAACGACGGAAAAAACCCTTCTTCCGAGGGCGTGTCACGACGGTATCCCGATGTGTAATGATACGGTGCTGCACACGTTGCTGGGTCACTACTGAGTCCTGCTGGGCAATTATCTGCTCAATGTCACTGGTGGATACCATGCTGTCATTCGCCTCACTCAGCGTACGCAGCATTCTTATCGTATTGGTATCCTTCTCGCGTATCAAAGCTAGTACGCTGTCTGTCCATTGTACATCGCGGTCATCGGTAAGAATAAGGTTCTCCATCTCCCGGTGTACGAAGAACAAGGAAAAAAACAATACCGCCAGCAACAAAGTGTAGCCTACGGCAATCTTTACTTTGGAGACACTGTTCATATTATCAAATCCTTTCCCTGGTCTGTCTACGGAATCTCAGCCACAGCATCACCCCTGCACTGGTCAGTCCAAACGGGAAAGCCATCCAGACCCCCGTCAGTCCCCAGCCGAAGATGAAACCGCAGAGGTAACCTACGGGCAAAGATATAACAAAATAGGATATAAATGCAATAATCATCATCGGTTTCACATCCGAGATACCACGCAGGGCATTGGCAAAATTAATCTGCAATCCGTCACCGAACTGGTAAATCAGGAACGGAAAGAAGAGAGCGGCTACCATACCGGACACTTCCATATTATCTGTAAACCATCCTCCGACCTGACCGCGAAGTGCAAAGACAATACTCAACAGCACCACTTCCATGCATAAGATGACGTGAAGGCCAGCATACGCCGAACGGCGCACATTCTGCCCGTCGCCCTGCCCCTTAAAGTTACTGACACGCACAGCAACTGCAGCACCCATGCCATAATACATCATGAAGGTGAACTGAGAGACAGTGAGCATTATCTGATGTGATGCCAGAGCAAGTGTCCCCAGCCACCCCACCATGACAACACTGAGGCTGAAGGAAGCGGTCTCCATTCCCATCTGCATACCGACAGGCCAGCCCAAAGCATTGAGTTTCCTGAACATCGGTGTCGACCATCCCAGCCTCATAAATCCGAGTCTATAACGGATAAAACGGCGACTACGAAGCACAATCACCGCAAAGACCACGACCATCACAATGCGAGAGAACAAGGTACTTACACCCGCGCCAAGCAATCCCATCTCCGGGAAACCCAATTTTCCATTGATCAGAATATAGTTTCCTACGATGTTAAGCGCATTCCCTCCAAGCAGAATCCACATAGCCGTCTTGGTGTCGGTGATGCCATCCGTAAACTGTTTAAAGCCGTTGAACAACATGACAAAAACCAGTGAAGCAAGCAGCACTAGATAATAAGGCTTAATCAGAGGCAGTAATTCTTCGGGCTGCCCCAGCCGTTCCACATTGAAATACAGAACAGCCATGACAAGAGTCAGCAATAAAGCTACCAGCACATTGGCCACCAGACTGCACCGTAACGCTTGTCCGGCTTCGGCAAAACGGCGGTTACCGTAGAAGCCTCCCACAACCGGGGTCAGCCCGTAGCTGAACCCCGTACTGAAAATAATACAGAGAGTAAACAGATTGTTTACGAAAGAAGCGGCACCCAGCTCTTCCGTGCTATGATGCCCAATCATCAGCGTATCGGCAAACCCCAGCACAATGACTCCCAACTGCCCCACCACAATGGGTAGTCCCAGGAGAAGCAATGCTTTGTAGTGTTGCTTATACGTATCAAATAAATTTCTCATACTAAAGGTTTTCTTTTTGGTAATAAAGCACAATCCCATTTTCATCGCGGAAGGTCTGTTGGGCTACCCTATGAAGCTGTTCTGCCGTCACAGAGCGGTAATTGTCCACTTCACGGTCTATGTCTTCCGCCTGCCCGGTCAGTTCAAACCAGGCAAGGTTCGTGGCAACATTCAGATAATTGATGTTGCCGAATATCTGTGTAGACTCAAACTTGTTCTTTACTTTCTCCAATTCCTGCTCTCCAACAAACCCGGATTTCAACTCTTCCAACTCTTTCCGGACAGCAGCCTCGGCTTGCTCCAAAGATACGCCAGCAGATGGCTTTCCACTGATATGCAGCAGTCCGGCATCCCGTGTACCGGAGATATAGGCATCGAGACTGGAAAAGAGCTTTTGCTCCTGCACCAGCCTGCGGGTCAAGCGACTGGAACGTCCATTGCTCAGAATATCCGACAGAATATCGAAGGCATAATAATCGGCATCTTCACGACTGCACATGTGATAAGCCATGAACAAAGCATCCAGAGGAACATTCCGTTCCACCGTCTGCCGGCGTTCCGCCGTCTGTACAACTTCTTGCGGTAATTGTCTTACAGGCACATTCCTACGGGGAATAGGAGCAAACCATTTTTCAGTCAGCCTAATCGTTTCTTCCCACGAAATATTTCCGGTAACGGCCAGAACTGCATTATTAGGTGCATAAAAACGGAAAAAGAATTCCTTTACCTCATCCAGCGTGGCATTGGCAATGTGAGAGAGGTCTTTCCCGATAGTAGGCCAGCGATAAGGATGCGTTTGATAAGCCAAAGGACGAAGCAGATGCCCCACATCACCATACGGCTGGTTCAGACAACGTTGCTTGAACTCCTCCATCACCACTGCACGCTGCACCTCAAGACTTTGCTCACTGAATGCCAGTTCCAGCATACGGTCGGACTCCAGCCAGAAGCCGATTTCCACATTCGATTTTGGAACCGTCAGGTAGTAATTGGTAATATCATTATTGGTCCATGCATTATTCTCCCCACCTGCCAGTTGCAAAGGAGCGTCATAATCAGGAATATGCACCGAACCTCCAAACATCAGATGCTCAAACAAATGGGCAAAGCCCGTATGCTCGGGATGCTCGTCACGGGCACCTACGTCATAAACAATATTCAAGGCAACCATCTGCGTGCTGGTATCTTCATTGTGCACCAACCGCAGACCGTTGTCAAATATCTTTTTGTTTATCTTCATAAAATAGAATGACAGAATCTATCATCAATCTATCACTGTCACTTTTTTAATAACCACATCCTCTTCAGGACGGTCGTTACGATCAGTCTTGACCTTCTGTATTTTATCAACTATATCCATACCTTCCAGCACTTCACCGAATACGGTATATGCACCGTCCAAATGCGGAGTACCACCCATGGTAGTATAAGCCTTCACCTGCTCGGGAGTAAACTTGAACTCCGGTTCCTTGGCAACCTGAGCCTCTGCCTGCGCAATCAAAGAATCTTGCAAATCCATCAGACCGTCCTGGTCATTATTCTTACGCATCTTGTAGATTTCCTTCATATGCTTCTGGGCCAATGCATTGAAAGCATTGTTCAGGCGCATCTGATTCATCTGCTGTTCCATCCCCAGCAAGGTAGAGTCATTATACACTTTTCCAGTCACAATGTAGAACTGGCAGCCGGATGATGCCTTGTCGGGATTCACCTCATCACCCTGGCGTGCAGCCGACAAAGCACCTTTTTTGTGAAAATACTGCGGATAAACAAATTCGGCAGGAACAGTATAACCTACGTCGCCTGCCCCCAGCATCTTGCCTTTTGGAGCCTTTTTCGATTCCGGGTCACCTGCTTGTATCATAAAGTCCTTGATGACACGGTGGAACAGCGTACCTTCATACGTGCCGTCTTTCACCAGCTTAATAAAGTTATCACGATGTTTCGGGGTTTCATTATACAGTTTCACGGTGATGTCACCCGCACTTGTTTCAATCTTCAGCTTCGTTTCTTTTTCCATATTTTCCTCTTTCTTTTGTCCCGGCTTGCAAGCAGTCAAACCGCAAACCAGTATAGTTAATAATACAATTAGATTCCTTTTCATTTTGTTTTTTATTTAATTTAAGTTTGCAAATATACTAAAATCAGACAAAAGCACTTACCTTTGCCTACATAAAAGAGATAAAAGGCAAAAGCAATGACATCCATATTAATTGTAGAAGATGATATTACTTACGGCATGATGCTAAAAACATGGCTCGGCAAAAAAGGTTTCCAAGTAACCTCCACCAGCAGCATTGCCCGTGCTCAAAAACATATTGAGTCGGAAACCGTGGACTTGATTTTGTCTGACCTACGCCTGCCCGACAAAGATGGCATTGACTTATTGAAATGGCTGGGCGAACACGGCCTGCAAATACCGCTTATCATCATGACGGGATACGCTGACATACAGTCGGCCGTCCAAGCCATGAAACTGGGAGCCTGCGATTACATTGCCAAGCCTGTGAATCCGGACGAATTACTGAAAAAAATAGGCGAAGCCTTGAATGCATCATCCTCCGCTTTGAAACAGATGATGCATCCGTCCCGAACAGATGACGCGTTTACCCCAAACAGACCATCCGTCTCGCCTAAACAGACGATGCATTCCGACAAGATGAAAAATCAGTCTCAGAAGAGTGCAGAAGGCTCATTGTCTTCCTCCGACTTCCTCGAAGGAGAGAGCGACGCAGCCAAACAACTCTACAATTATGTGAAACTGGTTTCACCTACCAATATGTCCGTACTCATCAATGGTGCCAGCGGAACGGGCAAAGAATACGTAGCCCATCGCATCCACCAGCTCAGCAAGCGTGCCGACCGGCCGTTTGTAGCCATCGATTGCGGTTCTATCCCCAAAGAATTGGCCGCTTCGGAATTCTTCGGGCATATAAAGGGCGCCTTTACCGGCGCACTGACCGACAAAACGGGCGCTTTCGTCGAAGCCAACGGCGGTACCATCTTCCTGGATGAGATAGGCAATCTGAGCTATGAAGTGCAAATACAACTGCTGCGTGCTTTGCAAGAACGCAAGATACGTCCGGTTGGTTCAAACAAAGAGATAAGCGTGGACATACGTCTGGTATCCGCCACCAACGAAAATCTGGAGCAAGCCATCGAAAAAGGAACGTTCCGTGAGGATTTATATCACCGTATCAATGAATTCACCCTGCGCATGCCGCAACTCAAAGACCGCCGTGAAGACATCTTGCTCTTTGCCAATTTCTTTCTGGACCAGGCCAACCGCGAAATGGACAAGCAACTGACCGGCTTTGATGACAAAGCATCCCGCGCCTTATTGGAATACCCCTGGCCTGGCAATCTGCGACAAATGAAGAATATGGTACGCCGTGCAACCCTGCTGGCACAAGGCAAATTCATTACTATCAACGAACTAAGTGAACTGAAAGAACCTGCATCGGCCATCATCGGCATCCCTCTCCGCAATGAGGAGGCAGAGAAGCGTCAAATCATCGAAGCCCTACGGCAGACGGGAAACAACAAGAGCCGCGCTGCACAACTGTTGGGCATTGACCGCAAAACGCTGTACAACAAGTTGAAGCTTTATAACATATCCGACTAAAAGATGTGGAATAATTCCACACTCCTCTCCACACATTCCCCACTTTTCCACATTATACTACACTTTGCATAAAAACATATACATCTAGTTATCAAAGCATTACCCAACAAACAATTCTTTTGGCACACCATTTGACTTGTATTAAGTACAAGCAACAAGCGCTACAACAAACAAGCACTTAGACTTAACAATAAGATATAGCAACCTAAAAGCAAATGAATTATGAAAAAATTAGTATTAGTAGCAGCCCTGTTTATGTTTGTTTGTGGCGGAACGTTCTTGGCTCAAGCTAAGGCTCCGGTAGAACAGCCGAGTAAGACAACAACCTTGTCTAACGACACTGTGGTAACGGATACTTTGCAGAAAGCCGAGAACGTCCAAGACACAGCAAAAGTGGCCCAATAACAGTAAGCACACTACAACAAAAAGCCGTTTCCTCCTTGTCTATTCTGGGAAACGGCTTTTTTAATTGATAGTTGATAGTTGTCAACTAAGAAATCACCAATGTCTTTCCGGATAAAGGTCATTCCACCATGCCGGACTATCCTGCAACCAGCGGGCAAACCAAGCCATAATTGAATTGTGCCACAATTCACGTTTTGCATAATCAAGTACAAAATGGTTTTCACCATCTACGGTAATAAATTCCACCGGCTTACCCAATATCTTCAGCGCATTATACAATTGGATACTTTCACCGATAGGCACGTTTGTATCTACCGTGCCATGCAGCAACAACAGAGGGGTATTAATCTTGTCCGCATTGAACAATGCTCCATGCTTCGTAAACAAATCAGGATTATTCCAAGGATAGCTATCGGCTGCCGCAACAGAGTTATAGGAATATCCCCAATAACCCTCGCCCCAATAGCTCGTTACATTGCTGATGCCAGCATGCGAGGCAGCGGCAGCAAACATATCCGTCTTAGTCTGCAGATACATCGTCATGAATCCTCCATAAGAGGCACCCAGGCATCCGATACGTTTATCGTTGACAAACGGATGGGCTGCACAGAATTTCTTCGTACCTTCAATGATCTCATCGGCCGTACGCTCACCCCATGCATTGACATGGCGTGCAGAGAACTCCTGGCCGTACCCGATGGCACCACTGGGCTGGATAACATAAACCACATAGTCACGTGACGCAAACAACTGTGCACAGTACGGGGAAGTTATACCGCGGGTTGTAGGAGTCGTTCCTCCATAATAGTATACGATAAGCGGATACTTCTTGTTCGGGTCAAAAGACGGCGGCAGACAAACCATTCCCTTTATCTCCGTACCGTCCGAAGCTGTAAAGTTCCACTCTTCCATCTGTCCCAGCTCAATCTTATCGAGGATGGGCTTCATGGGATTGGCAAGCAGGGTGGATACTTTTTTCTTCGTGTCGTACGTATAGGCTACGCCCGTGCTGGTGTTTCCTCCGCCCACATAGGCAGCCACAACCGGATTGTCATTGGCCAGCGTGAAGGAAGTAATCACATCCTCTTCAAGCGGAAGCATTTCAAAGCCGCCCGTCTTCGGAACATAACGGTATATATGCCTGCAATCCCCATCAGTCGTATCGAAATAGATACATCCGTCCACACGGTTCCACTGCACGGGAGACACTGTAGGATTGAAATCGCGCGTGATAGCCTGCACTTTCTTTGTAGCCAAATCCATAATGAATGCTTGGGTATCAAAGTCATTGGCTATGGGATGTTCACCGCAATTCTTGCCAATGCCTCCGAAAGCAGACGGACTGCCCGTCACCAGAAGCTGCTTCCCATCCGGAGAGTAAGAAGCACTTCCCAGATAAGCATCCCAGGCGACCAGCGTATCTGCCTGCAAGGTGGCCAAATCAATCTCGAAAAGAGAAGAGAGGGAGAAAGGGCATTGAGTAATGTCCGGCTTGGAAGTGCTGCACAACAGTTTCTTGCCATCCGGGGAAATATCATTCAGATAGACGTTGTGACTACCGTAGGTCAGACGCTCGGAAAGTCCCGTCGCCACATCGTATTTCATGAGATAATAGCGGTCACGAGAATTGGGGATACGGTCGTCCGGATGCAAGAGACGTTTCAACGGGCCACTCACCTTTTCGCCCTCGTCCGTGAGCATATAGATAAGATAGTCTTCTGTAGGAGACCAGCTGAAATATCCTTCGGGAACATTCTTCAGCAGCACTTCCTCACGCATCGTGGCAGGATCGAACACAACCAGGTCATTCTGCTCCTCGCCCATAACCGTATAATAGAGCTTGTTGCTGTTGGGCATCCAGTTCATCTTTTCATTGGCATTGGGCAATATCACCCGGCCGGTCTTTACCTCGGTCAGCTCACAACGGGTCCTGGAACGCTTCACGTCGTAATTGTCCGAATAACGGGTCAGCAGATACTTGCCGTTGGGCGAAAGAGAAACCCTGCTCGCTCGGGAGCCGAAATTGGTGTTGAACAAAGAGAAACGTCTCTTCATGTCCGGTGCCATCCGGCAGGCTACATCGGCAAAGTCCTTTTCCTTTTCAAATTCGCATTTCAGCATCGGCTGCATCTTGTCGTCCGCGCTTGAAAGCAACTTGATGACAATCTCATAATCCGCTTCGGGGTCCATACGCAAACTGACAGCCGTAGGACGGACCTGCGACAAGCTGTCCTCCGCTGTCTCCTTGACTTGCTTGGATTCACCGTTTACAAACACCTCAAAACGGGCAGGAGAATATACATTCAGCTTACCCTTCATGAAACGCTCCGCACGCAGATTGGTAGCAAACAGATAGAACAGATTGTCCTTGTCCGCCTTTGCCACAGTTACATATCCAGCCGTATCAGCAACCATACGTTCGTACCGACCTCCGTCGAAGTCGAGACTGACCTTCGTCTTCAGAAGATTGCCGGTAGTAAACTTGTCTCCCTTGAAGTTGATACTATCGCCCTGGAGGGGAGTGCGCACCGTAACGGCCGGACGCACGTTATACTCAGCAACTCTTTCCTGAGCTTGGGCAGCCAATCCCGCAAGGAGCAGCAAACCCGACAAAACTGTGATTTTCTTCATTACTGTAAGATTAAATCGTTTCAAAACCATTCCATAAATTTCCGGGAGGAACGGGCGCCTCCACTTCTATCAGTTCTTTGGACACCGGATGCACAAAATGGATATACCGCGCATGCAGACAGATGCTGCCGTCGGGATTGGAGCGGGGCGAACCATACTTCAAATCTCCCTTGATGGGACAGCCCATCTTTGCCAACTGACAACGTATCTGGTGATGGCGTCCGGTTTTCAAATCTATTTCCAACAGATAATAGTTCTGCGACCGCCCGATGAGCCGGTAATGCAAAATCGCTTTCTTGCTGCCCGGCACCTCCTTGTCGTATGCATAACTCTTGTTCTGTTTCTCATTTCGCACCAGATAGTTCACCAATTCCCCCTCTTCCTCGCGGGGCAAGTTCTTCACTACTGCCCAGTAAGTCTTCTTCACCTCGCTATTCTTGAACATCTCGTTCAGACGCGACAGTGCCTTACTGGTCTTGGCAAAAACAACAAGACCGCTCACGGGGCGGTCCAGCCGGTGGGTGACACCGATAAAGACATTTCCAGGCTTGCTGTACTTCTCTTTCAGATACTGCTTTACAGTTTCCGAAAGCGGTGTATCACCCGTTTTGTCTCCCTGAACTATCTCGGAAGCGGTCTTGTTGACTATAATGATATGATTGTCTTCGTATACGACAGTCATCGATTGTTAATGTTTAATGATTAGTGATTAATGATTAATGACTAACACCCAACTTCTCATTAAACATTAATCACTAATCATTAATCATTAAATTACATATTCATCCCACCATCTACCTGAATAACCTGACCGGATACATAAGAAGACATATCAGAAGCCAGGAAAGTAGCGATATTTGCCACGTCTTCGGGTGTGCCGCCACGGCGCAAAGGAATCTTCTTGCACCATTCAGCCTTCACCTCTTCAGACAAGGCGTCGGTCATGGCTGTCATGATGAACCCCGGAGCAATGGCATTGGCACGGATGCCGCGAGAGCCCAGCTCCTGAGCGATAGACTTGGCCAAAGCAATCATACCGGCTTTGGAAGCAGAATAGTTGGCCTGGCCGGCATTGCCGTGAACACCTACCACAGATGCCATATTGATAATGCTACCCGCCTTCTGGCGCATCATGATGGGTGTGCAGGCATGGATAAAGTTAAATGCCGATTTCAGGTTGACATTGATAACCATATCCCATTGCTGTTCGCTCATACGCATCATCAGACCGTCACGTGTGATACCGGCATTGTTTACCAGAATATCAATACGTCCAAAGTCCTTATGGATTTCTGCCACTACCTTGGCAGTGTCTTCAAAGTTTGCTGCATTGGAGGCATAAGCCTTTGCCTTTACTCCCAAAGCTTCCAATTCTTTTGCTGTAGCCTCGGCATTTTCATCAATCACCAAGTCAGTGAATGCGATGTTTGCTCCTTCTTGAGCGAACTTCAAAGCGATAGCCTTGCCGATGCCTCGTGCAGCACCTGTCACAATGGCTGTTTTTCCATCTAATAATCCCATATTATTTTAAAATTATTTATAAAATGTATTCTTACTTCTTTCCCAATGCACCAAGTACCAGACGGGTCACGTAAGTATCGCGTACCGCATCGTCCAGATTGGCTCCTATATGGCCGCGGATATAAGGTGTTTCAATACCTTTGACACTGTAATGCACAATCTCAGCAGTCATATCCAAGTCATCTATCTGGAAAACACCCTTCTCCATGCCTTCACGCAGAACCTCCTTGAAAAGCTGGGTCTCTGTAGCATCGAAACGTTTGCGCACTTTCTCCACTCTCCAAATATCCCGAAAGAAATTGGCACGAAGAGTACCATTCCGAAAGACAACCTCTTTTACCGCATCCAGATGGGTGTAAATCATTTCCATCAGTTTCTCGTCCGGCTGAATATCTTTCTCTACCACGTGCTTCATCATATCCGAAAGAATATCCAGCTCCGACTCGACAACAGCCAAGTAGATATCTTCCTTGCTCTTAAAATAGGTATAGAGCGTTCTCCTACCTTTCTTCGAAGCGAGGGCAATATCATTCATCGTGGTATTCTCAACGCCCATCTTTGCAAACAGCTGACGGGCAACGTCCACTAATTTAGCTTTTGTCTTCGATACGGTCATAGATTAATTGCACATTGCTTTATTATTTGAGCAAAAGTAAGACATTTCCGCATATCTTACAAGAAAACATTCATTTTATTAATGAACAGCCCTAAAAAGGAAGAAAAAAAGTAGGCTTATTATCGTTCTATTTATCAACATATTACTCATTAAAATCCACTTAACCTCAAAAATATCATGCATTTTATTTGCATATTAAATAAAAAGCCGTACCTTTGCACCCACAAAACAATAACATCGCGGAGTGGAGCAGTTGGTAGCTCGTTGGGCTCATAACCCAAAGGTCATTCGTTCGAGTCGGATCTCCGCAACTACAATGAGGATAAAAGGTTTAAAGGCCGTTTATCCTCATTTTTTTTAATTCCCATCAAGGACAGAAAAAAATGTTTGCGCAAATAATGTTTGTGCAAATTGCTTCCACACTTCCACCTCCTCTCCACATCCCTTTATTCATCGGCATTACAGATGCGGTGGAAGCAACTCAAAAGTGTGGAAGCAAAATTTGCTTCCACACCGTTTCACAAACAGAAATACTGACACACAAGAAGCTAACATGAAGTAACACAAGTTATTAATTTCTTGTATCACATCTTATTTATATCGTACCTGCACGAAATCAATATCCTGCAAACACGGTATTAATTCCATCTCCTCCCCCTTCAAATGCAATCAGAACGAATGCGTACAGCCACACAAAGCCAAGACTTCAATGCTGTTTTCCTCTGTGCTTTATTCAAAGAATGAAAGTATTTATTACACCGGACATAAGGAATCAACAGCATGCAACGGCCATGATGCAATCGCCTAACGGCCATCAACAACTCGCTTAACAGCCGTCAGCAGATCGCCGCACGACCGTTAGACGCTGATAAGGCAATGAGTAAAAGGGAGCACTCCCCTATACACAAGCAAACAAAGCCCTATATACAACGGATTGAAAGCAGCGGTTTCCCTTATAATATCCTGATGAAAAGCAGCCCCAGCCCGATGGCAACGCCAGTTGAAACAAGTCCGGGAAGCATGAACGAGTGGTTCAGCACATACTTACCGATACGGGTAGTTCCGGTACGGTCGAAATTAATGGCTGCTACTACGGTGGGATAGTTGGGAATAAAGAAGTAACCGTTTACGGCCGGGAACAGAGCAACCAGTATCATAGGCGAAATGCCCAAAGCGATGCCCAAAGGCATCAGTGCGCGCACAGTGGCGGCCTGGCTATAAAGCAGAATCGACATGGCAAACAAGGCTATCCCGAACAGCCACGGCATTTGCCTCACCACTCCCTCGATGGACTGGGTCAACTGAAGCATGTTTCCCTGAAGAAAAGTATCTCCCATCCAGGCAATGCCGAATATGGCAATCACCGCCTGCATGCCTGCCGGGAAGACGGAGCCTTGCGTTGCCTTCATGCCGTCGGTGCGAGTCAGCAGCAAGATGAGGGCGGCGGCAGAGAGCATCACGATTTCGATAATGGCGGACATGCCGAGTCTCACCGTCTCGCCGTCTATCACGAAGGCAGGACGCAAACTGTCGAACGAACCAAAGAACACGATAAAAGCAGTGGCAAGGATAAAGATAAGCACGGACAAGACGGCATGCCGTTTATTGTGTATATCCTTTATCTCCACCTTCTTGACATCAAGATAGCCTTCGGTCAACCTCTTTCTGTACTCCGGGTCGTCTGCCAGCTCCTTGCCCACCTTCATGGAGAACAAGGCGCCCACAAGTACCCCGATAATGGTAGCAGGAATCGTTATTTTCAGAATATCGAACAAGGTGACATCAAATCCCGCCAGCAACCCAAGCAGTGCGACGGTGGCAGCCGAAATGGGACTTGCCGTAATAGCCTGCTGCGAAGCAATCACCGCAATGCCCAGTGGCCTCTCGGGACGAATCTTGGTCTCCGTGGCAACCTCGGCAATCACGGGAAGCACCGAATATGCCACATGTCCCGTGCCGGCAACAAAAGTAAACAAATAGGTCACAATAGGGCTCAAGATGGTGACCTGCGAAGGATTCTTCCGCAACAACCGTTCTGCCAGCTTTACCATATAATCCAGTCCGCCAGCCGCCTGCATGCAGGATGCGGCGGAAATGACGGCGGCTATCATCAACATAACGTCAATGGGAGGTGATGTAGGCTGCAATCCGAAACCAAACGTCAGAATTGCCAGACCTATCCCTCCCATTACACCCAGTCCAATGCCGCCCAAGCGGGCGCCTATAATGATAGCTACCAATACGAATGCCAATTGCAAGACCATATACTCTACACTTTTTGATTCATGTGCAAAGATAAGTCATTTCGTATTATGGCTACTCACCTACTTCTATTTTAACTGCTTGTTTTAACTCCACACTCAAAGAGGCATCATCCTTTAACGGTGTCCAGAACACCCGGCGGCATTCATTCTTCTGTAAAAGACAACGATGATAGCGGCTACCGGACAGATGCTCCGTATCGATATGGAAGGAACCAGTATTGACATCCCAATCGGCTATCTCGTCCAGATTCAAATAAAGGTTGCGCACTGTGCCGCTGTTGAAATGCAAGCTCTGCGCCTGCGCCGCAAGCGCAGTGACATGGCAATCTTCCAGCCGGGCAAGGTCTCGCGTGCGGAAAGAGAGCGTATCGCAACGGAGTCCGTAGAAATTGGTTTCCATATCCTCCACATCTACCACAACCGCTTGTACCTCCGCAGGCAACCGCAATTCCATCCCTTCCGAACGAACCCTTATCCAAATGTCATTCTGAAGATGCTGTACCAGCTTATCCTCCGGAAAGTCAAAGGTGACGAGCAGGGTATCGCCAACGGAAGTCATCGACATAAAAGTCTCCATATCCCCTGCATAGGAGAAACTGCCCTGCTGCAAAGAGTCTCCGGCAGTTACCTCCAACGGCACTTCCCCGAACGAGAATATACGCTCCGCCTCCACAATACCTTCTTTTTTCTGTTTCCACACCACCGGAGGCTGTGTCAGCTTCAACACCCTGCACGAGGGCAGCTGCACCGTTTTCCGTTCTCCGCCGATTTCCATAAAATTATCTTTCTGAGTGACATTGCGGTCCACCACATAGAACATGAGTCCGCATACCATTGCCACACCGGTAACCAGCATTCCTATCATTATATAAGTCGTTCGTTTCATAACTGTCTTCTTTTATTTTTGTTTCTTGATAAACTCCTGATACATCCCGGACAACTCCTCGGCAGAGATGCCCAGCGTGAAAATCTGCTTGAAGAAATAATCCACTTCCTCCTTCAGAAAATACTCTTTCCTCAACGAGAGAATCAGCTTGCGTGCACCTACCGACACAAAATAGCCGATACCCCGCTTGTTATAAATCACTCCTTGCGTCTGCAAGTAGTCGTACGAACGCATCACCGTATTGGCGTTGACCTCTACCACAGCCGCATATTCCCGTACCGAAGGAATACGTTCTTCCTCCTGATATTGCCCGAGAAGTACCTCGTCGCAAATGCGGTCTGCTATTTGCAGGTAGATGGCCTTACTTTCCTTAAAGTTCATAGTTACCAGCGATTAATGATTTCGGACTCCTTGAAACGGAAATAGGCAAGCACCCAGTTGAAAAGGGAGAAAAACAAAGTTATAAAAATCAGCCAGTCACTCGATGCTTCCCTGTTGATATAAGGCTCGGTCATAAAAAAATTATTGGGTAGAATGGTTTCCAGACACAATACAGCTATCAAGATATATGAAACGAAGATGCAGACACCGGCCGCAAAAGTCTTGATAAGTGCATTTTGGGGCCAGACCGTACTGCCCAGCAGGAAGAAAGACTGTAGGAAAAAGTAGCAGCTCAGGAATATCCCCACCACAGCCGGTCCGCTTCCTATCGTCTCATAGAAACGGTTCGTGTTACAGCAGAATTCCCACAACGGAAAGGAGTGAACGACATGCAGCTCCGGGTAGGCCAGAAGATAGAAGATGACTCTTGTCAAGTCCGCCAGCTTGAAAGCTATCAGAAAGACCAAGATAAAGCCGCAGGTAGCCACCAGCCAGCGGGCAAAGAATTTCTCGAACATGGTGGCAGGTGTCATGAGCACAACGGTACGACTCGTCTTGCTTTTCATCCTTTCCATGGCAAACGAGGCGCTAATGCATCCCCAAATGACAAGTCCCCAAAGAAAGAATCTGGACTCAAACTCCCAGATAGGGTCCATGCCCACAGCTCCCGCTTCCAGATTGTGATACTGATAGTATCCATTCCAAACAAAGACTATGGCCAACATTCCGTAGACCATCACCGAGCGGAGTATATAGGTCTTCCAATTCTCCACCATCTCTTTGCGGCATACGTTCACAAAGCGATGCAAACTAAAAAAGGTATCACGTATCATTATTCATTTGTTTTAGTGTGAAACATTTCCGCTATCTTCCCAGGCTCTGCAAGCACGGCGCCAAACAGCAGTTCAAGATTAATCTCCGATTCCTCACCTTCCGTATTGGGCAGCATCAAGAAATTGCCTTGTACGGAGGGAAGCGTGTACAATGCAGTCGCAGCCAACTCCCGGTCGTCACTCTCCAAGAAGAACAGCTTACTGCAAACGCTGGCAGTGGATTCGTCCAGCAATACGCGGCTGTTGTCCATAATCAGAACATGGTCCAGTACTTTGTCAATGTCACGCACTTGATGGGTGGAGATGACAATCGTCTTGTCGTCCGACATACCCGAAGCCAGGAATTTACGGAACTGGCTCTTCCCCGGAATATCCAGTCCATTGGTAGGCTCATCCATCAGCAGCAGGGAAGTATTGGTGGCCAGCGCAAAGCTCATGAAGATTTTCTTTTTCTGCCCCATGGACAAGGCTCCCAAATCAGCATCCATATCCATCTCGAAGAAATGCAGGTACTTCACCATGTCTTCCTTGCTGAAACGGGGATAGAACTTACTGTTCAGTTCAATATAGCTGACCAGGGAAATAGGAGGCAGCTCGAACTCCTCGGGTACCAGAAACATGTCCTGCAACGTGACGGGCAACCGGCGGCGCATGTCGGTATCATGATACATCACTCTCCCACGTTTGGGAGCCAACAAACCGCTCATCAGATAGAGCAACGTAGACTTGCCGGCTCCGTTCTTACCCAACAGACCGTAAACCCGGCCGGCTTCCAGCGAAAGTGAAAAATCACTCAGGACTTCTTTCCGCCCCTTGCGATAACTAAATGAAATGTTTTCTACTTGTAACATACGCTTGGATGAATTAAATATCTTATTGTTTATGTGTATTAGTATAATAGCACACTGCAAACATAGGCATTTTTTTTAGAATAACAAGAGATTTGAGAAAAAAGGAAATACGTACGAAGGTTCAAAAAAAAGGAGGAGCTAAGAATCACTCTCCACTCCTCCCGACACGACAAACAACTAAAATTATTGCTATTTGATGCCGTCCAATGCCTTGTTTGCTGTGGCATTGGTGGGGTCGATAGCCAGAATTTTATTCCAGTACTCTTTCGAAGTAGCATAGTCACTCTTCAACAGATAGTAGTAGCCCAGATAACTGTAACACTCTATCAATGCAGAGTTGTACCTCGGTTCGTTTTTGGCAAGCAGTACGTCCACCACCTTCTCGTAATAAGGTTTCGCCAATCCCTCTGTAGTTTCGGGGTCCATGGCAGAGTGTGTGCGAGCGCGCCACATATCTCCCAAATAACTGTCGGGAGCTTGTTCGGCAACAAGTGCGAACACAGAGTCGGCAGCCTGCAATGCCGCCATGCGGTCGGCAGGCTGAACGGCGAGAGTGTCGTCCGAGGACGTACCCTCTCCGTAGTACAGACGCCCTAACTGGAATAAGTTTTCGGACATCTTTTTATCTTGTGCCAGCGAGTCATAGTACTTTTTATAAGCAGCAATGGCTTGGGTAAAGTCGTTTTTCAGTTCATAAGCATCGGCAATCTCACGCCACAAGTCCACCTGACTCTCATCCTTCTCCAATGCCTTGCCATATTCCTCAATGGCCTGGTCATATTTCTTCAGAGCACTCAACAGAGCACCGTGATAGCGGTAATCCAAGTATGAATAATCGGCATTATCCGAAGCATTGAAGAAAGCATCGGCAGCCTTCTCTGCCTCGTCATAACGCTTGAGGTCGACATTGTTGTACATCACAAGCCGGTTGAACGCGGCATGGCGGGCATTCTTCTGCAAACCTTTCTGCGCCACCGCCAAGGATTTCTCGAAGTCGTGGTTCAGGAATAGTGCAAAAGCATATTTCAGGATGTCATCTTCCATAGCCACGGGAGTATCGATGAACTTGGCATAGGTGTCGGCAGCCTTGCCAAAACGGTTGGTGGCGTAATACACTTCCGCCAGCTCCTTGTCTGCTTCCAGGCAATCCGGAGCTATGGCCTTCAGCTGGTTCAGCTTCTCTATGGCCTGCGAAGGACTGGCAGACTTGTATGCCTGCGCATATTTCAGATACGCATCCTTATAATTCGAATCAAAATAGATGGCTTGCTCATAAAGCTGGCATGCCTTTCCGATATCTTTCCGGGCAAAAGCGATGTCACCCTCGAGTACAGAAACTGCCGGAGCCTTGTTGTCGGCCTTTCTTGCCATCTCCAGATAGGTTTCCGCCTCTTTCAGCTGTCCTGCATCCAGATAGGCACGGGCCACGGAAGTCACAAGCTCCACATTTTTTTTGTTCTTGCCCTTCAGCAGTTCTCCGGCTGCGTCGGAAGCCTGCTCCGGATTCGCCTTTATCAGACTTTTTACTTTATCCACCCCCGCCTGCCATTCGGGCACCGGCGTTTGTGCGGCGAGCGTACCTGCAGACAGCATCGCTCCCAAACAAAATACAAATCTACGTTTCATGTTAGCATTCATTTTAGTTATTCATCCTTGACGTTCACCACGCGCACCGGTTGGGTGGCGGGGACCAATCCCGACTTCAATATAATCCGCTGTCCCCGGTCGGAAGCGAGGAAAGAGGCAAATCCCCACGGAAGTGTGCTCCGCGGATCATTCAACAAGGCATAGATGCTGCGTGCCAACGGATAATCACCGTAATACAAATACGCCTGATAGGGTTTGTAACTGTTGTCCGGCATGGCCTTGTCAGCAGCACTGACGGACATCAGCCGCACCTCTTTACTGAAAGAGAGCCCCGTACTGTCATTCCGGTCGCTCAGCCAGTTCACGCCGATAATACCGATGGCATCAGGCGTGCGGGCCACGTAGTCAATCACCTCCCTATTGGTTTTCAACGCTTTCACCCGGCCGGAAAGCGGTGCACCCTTACAGATGGAATCGACAGCAAAACGTACGGTACTGGAGTTCTTGTTGTCAAACACAAGACTGATATCCCCCAGACGGGAAGCCGGATAGATATCTTTCCACTGCTTCGCATCACCCGTCAGGATACGGCGGATGTCCTTCACACTAATCAATGAATCCGGATTGCCAAGATGGGTTATCAATGCCAGCCCGTCCGTAGCAATCTTTATCTCCTGCGGAAAAAACTTCCGGCTATTGAAGGAATTCATCTCTTCGGGAGTCAGTCTGCGACTGGTTATTGCCAACCGCAGACTGTCCTTGAGCAAGAGGTTGACGGCATCGACTTCCGTCACATAACGGGGCACAATTCCTGCCAAGGGGAACAGTCCTTCGAACACGTCAATCTCTTCCTGCACAATAGGCTGGAAACTTTCGTCCGCAGCAATTGCAATCACACCGGAGGTATACGTATCCGTTTGTCCGTCCTTGGGCTTGCTTTGGCAGGCCGACAGCAGAGTCAGCAGCACCAGCAAGCCTGAAAGCTGAAGTTGTTTCACCGTTTTCATAACACACACACTTATTGTAATCTAAACATCACCGGTATCGTATATTTCACCGATACGGCCTTACCATTCTGCTTGCCGGGAATCCATTTGGGCATGGACATTATCACACGGACAGCTTCTTTATCCAGATAGGGGTCTACACCTCTCAGCACTTTCACATCACGCACCTTGCCGTCGGCACCTACCACAAACTGGCAGGTTACACGCCCTTGCGTACCATTTTCCTGGGCAATGGTCGGATACTTCATATTCTTGCTGATGAACTGCATCATCTCGGCCTGACCACCGGGGAACTGGGGCATCTGCTCTACCATATCGAAAACCTTTTCAGGTTCCGGTTCGGCCTGCGTCACCACTTGTTTCAAGTCGGCGATGTCCTTGCCATGTTCCTCGTCATTACCTTTCACGTCGGCAATGGAGATGGCAACTTTCGTTTCCGTCAGTTCTGTCTGGCTTTTTATCTCATCCTCGTCCCTCACTTCCTCATCCTTTTTGATGACGGGAGCGGTAAACTTAATGGAGCTTTTCAATGCAGGCGGCGGTGGGGCCACGGGCTCTATCCGCTTCATCTCTTCCTGCTTCACTTCCGGTTCTTCCAGCTGCGAAAGGGTAGTCACTTCGGTCATCACCTCTTTCTGTTTGGGGGTAGCCATCTTTATCAGCGTAGGGATACTGAAACCTATCAATGCAATTACAATTACCAATATCACGGCAATGTTGTGCCGTCTGGGAGAGGTCTCACGCATCTTATAGGCTCCATATGCTTTGTTCTTACCACTGAACACGAGGTCACACCATGCTTGGGAGCTTAAATCTACTTTAGCCATATTCTTTCCTTTCTTTGGGTGTTACACATCATTCAGCAATGTTCTGGGACAATTCGCCCTTGCTTTCGTAGTTCTCCATCAAGAACTCGTCGGCTTCGGCAATATCCGTTATCACATACTTACCTATATTACATATCTGCATTTCATCGAGAGCATCAATCAGATTCTTGTACGAAGACTTGTCGGTAGCCTTGATGATGACTGTCGGCGTATCCTTTCCGCTTTTTATCTCGGAAAGCTGTTTCCGGTAGTCATCCTCTGATATCTTAAGATCCAGTTTCTGCTGCTTCAGTCTGTTCACCTCGTTCACAGCAACTCTATTACGTTGCAGAAGCATTGCTCGCAGACCATCCGCCTGATAGGTAGTTTCCTTCAGTGAAGTATAGTCCTTGTAGTTAGGTTCCCCTTCGTAATAATACAACTTGTTGTCATCCCCCAGCAACAGCGTGATGGCTTGGGAAGCCTTGACTTTGGTCTGCTGCTCCTCGGTGATGGTCTTGTCATTGCTCGGCATGCTTATCTCCATGGTCTGAGGTTTGCTCAGTGAGGTACAAAGCATAAAGAAGGTAATCAGCAACATGTTCATGTCCACCATAGGTGTAAAGTCCACCCTGACAGTCATTTTCTTCTGCTTGCTTTTTCCACCTTTCTTGTTGCCGCTTTCTTGTATTTCAGCCATAATGTTTCCTTTCTTGTTCTACTTGTAACTCGTAGCTTGTCACTCCTCACTTGTGGTCTTCAGAGAAGTAATCAGGTTGTACCGGTTCTCTCTGAGGTCCTGAAGTGAGTTCATCACATTTTTTATTACGGAATAAGGAGTATTGGCATCTGCCTTGATGGCAATGCGCAAATCACTGTTCACTGCACGGGCGTTGCGCACCCAGGCCTTGAACTGATTGTCAATACTGTCTGTCGGTATCCCCTCATTCTTCAATACAGCATCTTGCTGGTCTTGCGGCAAGTCGAGGTATTTCTTCATACTCTTCATCGGCACACCAAAGGTAGACGCCAGCATGAATTTTTTAGTTTCCTCCGGAGTGAAAGTCACTCCATACTCCTGCCCCATAGCTTCCAGCACTTCGCGCAAGTCGGACTGCTTGTCCAGACTCATAAATACTTTTCCGCTCGGATCGACCAATATCTGGAGTACATTTGTCTCCGGGATCTTAATCTCGGAGACAGAGGCGGGAGTCGTTACTTGTACCGGTTCTTTCTTCACGAACGTAGAAGTCAGCATGAAGAAGGTCAGCAACAGTACAGTTACGTCACTCATCGCCGTCATATCGATGAACGTACTTTTCTTTTTTATTTTCGCTCTGCCCATAATCGTTTCATTGAAAATTAAAATTGAGAATTCATTCGTTGAATAGATAATAGAAGCCTACGTCACAGCGCAGCTCCAACTATCAGCAGTCAACTATTTATGGGTAGCTGCAAAAGTCTGCACGATGGAGAAACCAATCTCATCGAGGCTGTAAGTCAACTTGTCAATCTTGTTTGTATAATAGTTGTAGGAGATAACGGCCAATGCACCGGTCAAGATACCGAAGGCTGTATTAATCAAAGCCTCGGAAATACCTTGCGACAGAGCCATGGAGTCGGCTGAACCTCCGGCTGCGAGGGCGGCAAATGAACGGATCATACCAATAACCGTACCGAGCAATCCCATCAATGTACCTAAAGTCGTGATGGTACCAATAATAGGAAGATTCTGCTCCATCATCGGCAGTTCCAGCGCAGTGGCTTCTTCCAATTCCTTCTGGATGGCAAGCAGTTTCTGGTCTTTGGACAGCTCTGTGTCATTCTCCATCTCGGCATACTTCTTCAAAGTGGCATTTACCACATTGGCTACAGAACCACGTTGTGAATCGCAGATTTGTTGTGCCTTCTTCATATCACCTTCAGCCAAGGCTGCTTTGATGTTAGCTACGAATTTCACTAATGCCCCCTTACCAAAGGCAGCGCCAATGGCAATATAACGTTCAATACTCAGTGCAATGACAGTCAGCAAAAGTGTTTGAATTACAGGAACAATGAATCCACCTTTATAGATGGTACCGAGGAAGTTACCCGGCAACGGATGGTTGTTCGGGTCGTTGTTCATGAAGTTGGAGGGATTTCCCAACACAAAGTGAAAAATAAGCACGGCGATGATAAAACAGATTACGATTACCCAACCGGCGGATCTGATGCCTTTAAAAGAGGCTGCTTTTTTTTGAGTAGTTTCCATGATGAAAAGTTTAATTGTTGGTATTTAAATAGAGTTTTGAAAATAAAGCATAGGGATACGACTTCCCGCTTACGAACCGATAGGGCGTAATCATCCTTGCAACCTTAGCTAGCATATATGTACACTAAAGGTCACCTGCTTTCAGTCTCTTCAAGACAAGAAGGGAAAAAAGGGGGAAATCAATAAGAAGAAAAGTTGGCTAAATCAAAATCCGCCGAAGCGTATAGATATAGTAATCACTGCCCGTCAATGCATAGTACGGGGCTTTATCTGAGTAGTATAATTTAGAACGACCTTGAACGAGTAGATTCTCGTGGTTGGATAATATCAGAAGAATGTTTCTGAGGAAAAGATTGTCTTCAATCACCCTGCGCAAACGCTGTTGATGAGAAGAGTAAGTTTCGGAAACTGGTTTGTTTCCCAGTTCGACATCCGTAGTCCATGCAAACTTGGTATTCGTGAACAATGAATTCTTCTTGTCAATACTATTGTCGGAAGTAGAAGAACATGAAGATAAAGAAGCGGAAACTTCAGCAGTTCCAGCCATTCTGTCATCCATCTGCACCAGGTCAATGGCTTTACCGCTAATGCTGCAAGTCAACATCAGTAGCATACATATCCAGAATGTCTTTACAGTTGTTTTCATGTCGTCTAATGATTCTACAATAAATAACAGATGTCTCTCTTATTTGTTTTACAACAATATTACTTTCTTTTGTAAAAAGATTAAATTGTTCACTGATTAAAGGATTTACTATACCTTTTAATACACTGTAAAGGTACGAAGAATATATGAAATACGAAAGTGAAAATAGAACATAAAACACTGATTTTAAACGTTTTTAATCATTCATTTAGCACCTTAATTCGGGAATTAATCTGATGAACATGC